>ERZ777305.223-NODE-223-length-97274-cov-5.702394_pt1 | contig 97274 bp, 93 predicted proteins | sample MGYA00374965_ERZ777305 | MGnify/ENA primary metagenome ERZ777305 (study PRJEB29328, sample SAMD00013331) | mouse gut metagenome | study: EMG produced TPA metagenomics assembly of the Metagenome analysis of fecal microbiota from mouse which was promoted... | reverse complement strand
AGGGCTTTCCGCCTGAGTACACATCCGCAACAAAATATAGACTTTAAAATTTGAATTGATTTGCATGAATCAGCATAGAAATCAAATGGTGATTCTGCTAATTTTCTGCTAATCGACGTTCCTAAAAACGGCTTCTGCTAATTTCTTGCTAATTTGATGAAAGTGGATAGTAGTAGATAAAATTGTGCAATATGCAACAAAAAAGCACAATAAGCTGGGTTCTACGAGGACACTTTAGACATAAAAGAGCATGAAAAGATGTGTAAGGTAACCGTAGGACAAGGTATAAGTTTTCCTCCTAAGCCCCAGTTGTGAGTTCGATTCTCGCAGGGAACGCTGAAAAAGGTTGTAAATTCAAGAATTTTTGAACTTACAACCTTTCATTCGTTTATGAGTTTATTTGAATCCATCGCTGAATTATGTATTCCCAATCCATACCATCCTGTAAGATACGGAGTACTGTTACAATACCTTTATCATTATCTATGGTATAAAATAATAGATGGTTGCTTTGAGGTTTCATGTAAATATCATATCCACGATACCTGAAGCCTGTTAATTGGTGACTGGTCGGAAATACAGCTAATTCTTCTGCCGCTTTTTTAATTCTTGTAGAAAAATTTTCAGCATATTCACGGTACTTAAAATTCTGGATTATATAGCGTTTTTTATTTTTAACATCATTCTTACCGCTTTGGGCGATAACCACTTTATACCGCTTATTCATCTGTACCCCTTATATACTGTCAATCTCTTTCCATGCCTCTTCTATGGTCTGTACCCTGCCGTTTTCCATATCGTCAATCGCTTCATCAAGTTTTTCAAACAGTACTTCCATAGCATTATCTATTGTATAGGAAGTTTCTGATGTTTTTGTGGCTGTAGCTGTTACCATGTATATCACATCCTTTCTACTGTTATAGGTATCATACCACAAAAAGAAAGTTTTATCCATCACTATTGCAGAAAGAAGCATAAATTTACACCCTTTATGCATTTACAGACCTATGACCTGTTCTTCGGAAACAGCCAAAACATCCAGAACAGATATGGGAATATCATAACGGCTACTAAGGTAGTCCATCCTATACTCTGCCTGCTGATGGCCATAAAGATAAATATGATCAGCATAATAAGATAGGGTCCATTGATAAATCGATAGAGCATTTTTATCTTTTGTGAAATATCTTTTAGATCATACTCTTCAGGATGGGTCATGGTACAATGTATGGTTGCGCCGAATCGATCAAAAACGCGCTGAGCCTTATATTCTATTCCATCAAGTTCAAAGACAGGATACATTCCCGTTTTGATAAATATCAGGCTTTGATCATTTTCATCAGCGTATTGTGTCAGCGCCTCTATAAATTCCGTGGCATTCATAACCATGGTATCTGGCTTGAAGGCAAAACCTTTCTTACGTTGTGCCTGAGAATATCTTTTATAATCTTCAATAATTGACATAAATTTTCCTCCATTTTGTTCTATGTTGTCTATTTTAGCAAGTGTCTTATCCAGATTTAGAGATTTATTATCTGTTGCGAGAAGATCTTTGCAAACATCAATACAGGCGTTTAATTTCTTTTGTCTATCCTGCAGCTCTTTGATGTGTTGCTCCAACAATGCATGGAGAGATATCTCCTCTGACAAAATTTTATGAATATCTTCCAAAGAGAAATCCAGTTTCCGCAACAGCTTAATTGTCTTGAGCGTGGTAAGATCATCTTCGGAATATTCCCGATAATTATTTGTAGAATTTCTTATCGGATGAAGCAGTTCCTTCTTTTCATAGAAACGGATATTCTGCTTGGTGATTCCCGTCAAACGTTCCAGTTCATTGATATTCAATGGAAACTTTCCCCCTTTCGATGTTTGTTAAGCTAAGTATAAGGGATATAGTTGGTATAAGGTCAATAGTATATGTATCTTTTTTGCATTTTTCTTTAGATTTTATTTTCAATCTTCTATCCATAAGATGATGTGTACTTCATTGCAAAGTACCGGACATGTATGTTATTATGATGAAAATACGAAATATTTAAGAAATCTGTTGATTATGGTAAATAGGAAAGATAGCTATGAATTATATTATTTTAGATTTAGAGTGGAATCAGAGCAGCAGTGGTGGGGAGGAAGTGGTAAAGATACTTCCTTTTGAAATTATTGAAATGGGCGCCATCAAATTAAATAGTGATAAAAAGATGATAGACGAATTTTCAGAGCTGATTAAACCGCAGGTATACCATGAGATGCACCATATCACAAGGAAACTGATTCATTTGCAGATGGAACAGCTTGAGCAGGGTCATATTTTTACGGATGTGATTCAAGAGTTTTGGGATTGGTGTGGTGAAGATTATATATTCTGCACCTGGGGATGTCTGGATTTGGTAGAATTACAGAGAAATCTCAGGTATTATGGTTTAGAGCCAATGGCGGAAGGGCCGTTTCGTTTTTTAGATGTTCAGAAGCTGTTCAGTATTGCTTTTGAAGATAAGAAGTCCAGAAGGACTCTGGAATATGCCATAGACTTTCTTCATATTGAAAAGGATATACCCTTTCACAGGGCTTTCAGTGATGCTTATTATACGGCTAAAATTTTGACATTCATTCCTGATTATGTGATGAAAAACTATTCCTTTGATGTTTTTCATCTTCCTAAAGATAAGGATTCGGAGATACAAGTTGTCTTTGATGACTATATAAAATATATCTCACGCAGTTTCGCAGATAAGGCAGCGGCGATAGCAGATAGAAAGGTTATGAGCACCAAATGCTATCTGTGTCATAAAAATCTTCGCAAAAAGATTCGTTGGTTTACCCCAAATGGGAAGCATTATTACAGCGTATCTTACTGTGATAAGCATGGTTATATGAAAGCAAAAGTGCGGCTGCGCAAAGCGGAGGACGACAGAATTTATGTGGTGAAGACTGAAAAATTCATCTCCAAGGAGGAGGTAGACAGTCTGCAGGCAGGGTATCAAAAATCAAAATCATCAAAATCCGATCGTATATAAGATCTGCGGCGCTGTTTGCGTTTGACACGGTTATTTCTGCGTTTGGCCGTCTTTCTATTGACGAGCAGTGCGCGAAAGACGAACAGGAAAATAAGGACAGCCGCCAGGACTAATATGGTGATCAGTACCTTTTTGACATTGATGAAAATGGTATCTTTTGTCTGGACTGGATTCTTATCTGTCTCAACTTTTTCTACGCTGACATCAGTGGAAGTTATATTGGTATCAAATTCGTAGGTAGTGCCAGACTCTTTGACAAGATCAAGATAGGCACTGCCTACATACATATCATGATAGGAATAACGAATCTGTGCAACACGATTTTCATCAGAAATACTGTAATCTATCTCTGAATCCAGGTCTGAGAAAGAGATTACATTTGGAACGATCACATAACTGTTTGTGTCTATAGCGAGGATAGGTTTGGAACTGCCAAAGATATCGTCTCCTATCTGTAAAAATCCTGTGGCTTCAATATTATAGCGGTCTTCATTTTCCGAGATATTCATTACCTGGAAGTTGTGGAAACCATAGTTAAAGAGCTCCTCTGTGTCTGTAAACTGCGCAGGGGATTCTTCTTTAAAGACAACACAAACCAGACGCATACCGTTTTGTTCCGCGCAGGTTACAAGAGTCTGACGCGCCTCGTCCGTATATCCGGTCTTTCCGCCCAGTATACCGTTATAGGGAATTTCACCGTTGATCAGCTTATGCTTGTTGTTCAGATAGAAATCATCCGGCTGTGTGCTGGTGGGTTCAAAGTGATAACGCGCCGTATTGCCAATCTTGCACAGCATTTCATTCTGGAAAAAATAGCTGGAAATAAGCGCCAGATCGTAAGCACTGGTGTAGTGATCGGAATTTTGAAGGCCATTTGTATTGACGAAATGCGTATCCTTACAGCCCATTTCCTCTGCCCGTTTGTTCATCAATTCTACAAAATCCTCAATAGAACCGGAAACATATTCCCCTACGGCATTGGCCACCTCATTAGCAGAACCCACCAGAATCCCGTAAAGACATTCTTCTAAAGTAATGGATTCTCCAACGTCCATTCCCATATTAGAACCGTCCCCTGGTACGGAAAATACAGCATCGTGACTAAAATCCACTTTGTCGTCAAGGTTTCCCTCCTCCATGGCAAGCAGACAGGTCATGATTTTGGTAGTACTGGCCGGATAAAGGCGCTCATGAATGTTCTTGGAATATAAAATGACACCGGTATTGGCATCCATCAAAATAGCAGCCTGTGCACCAATCTGGGGACCGACAGGCCAATTATCAATATCGTTGGATTGTATGGGCAGGGCCTTACGCGCTTCCATTTCCGCTTCTAAATCTTCTAAAGTAGCGCGGGCGGTAAGGGTAGTAACATGAAAACTGCATAAAAATATTGTGATTGTGAGTAGCACAAGAAAGAATCTTGCTGCTTTTTCTTTTTGATATTTATATAATGAAAACATATTGTTGAACCTTTCTTTTATGGTAACAAGTATATGTCAAAATCAATTGTTTATGAATCGCGCCGTAACTCTTAGGATGCAGGATTTTAAATCTGCGTAACATATATCATACACTATTTTTTACAAAAACTGTAGTGTATTCACAAAAATTACAAAATGTTGTAGAATATTGTTAGTATAAAAATCAAGTTACATGATAGAGATAATGTAAAGGTTAAATGCTTCGTATTTTATAGAAAACAGGGATTGATATATGCGGCTTCGAAATATAACAGGATCACGTGAAGTAATAGCTGCCTGTGATTATGTAGTACATGAACCACAGCAGTACCGGGGAAGATGGGAAGAATTATTCGGAAATAATCATCCAATCCGCATTGAGATTGGAATGGGCAAAGGTCGTTTTATCATGGATTTGGCAAGGGCTAATCCGGATATTAATTATATAGGAATCGAAAAATATTCCAGCGTTTTACTCAGGGGGATTCAAAAGATGGAGGCGGACCCTTTAATAAACCTCTATTTTATCCGCATGGAAGCTGAAGAGATTACAGAAGTATTTGGTCCGGGAGAGGTAGAGAGGATTTATTTGAATTTTTCAGATCCTTGGCCCAAAGACCGCCATGCTAAGAGAAGATTGCCTTCCCGTGAATTTTTACAGCGATATGATGAGATACTAATACCAGACGGGGTAATTGAATTTAAGACAGATAATCTTGAATTATTCAAGTTTGCATTGGAAGAACTTGAACCAGCCGGATGGCATTTGAATCAGATGACACAGGATCTGCATCATGATGCGCAGATGATGCAAGGAAATGTTATGACGGAATATGAGGAAAAATTTTCCTCTATGGGAAATCCGATTTGTAAATATATCATTTCGAGGCAGTCTGAAAACACGGACAAGCACAAGGATTCTGTATGATGATTTATTGGTATTTATAAGCAGTAAAAATAAAAATAGAAAAGGAGAAAAGTATGGAGTACAAATTTACATCTGCAAATTTTGAAAGTGAGGTTCTTTCCTCAGAAATTCCGGTTCTGGTAGATTTCTATGCGGACTGGTGCGGGCCTTGTAAGATGATGGCGCCGATTGTGGAGCAGTTGGCCGGTAAGTATGACGGCAAGGTAAAAATAGGAAAGTGTAATATTGATGAGGAGGACGGACTTGCCAGATTATATCGTGTCATGTCCATTCCCACGATGAAGTTTTTTGTGAAAGGAAAGGAAGCCGGCACGATTGTAGGCGCCGTTCCGCAAGAAGAACTGGAAGCACAGATTGAGAAAGTTTTATGACAAAAAACCCTGGCTGGTTGCTTTTAAAATATAAAGCAATCGGCCAGGGTTTTTATAGATCTGAAAAAGATTCGTTTCTTTAGGCTGCCGCGTTTTCCGGGTTCTTATCTTTGCTGTATAAGAATTTCATAATAATAGGCGTCATGATAGAAGATACCAATATCAACAAAATAACTGCCGTAAAATAATCAGCTGTCAGAAGTCCTGCTGCCATACCCTTTTGCGCTACAATCAGAGCCACCTCTCCGCGGGTCATCATACCGACGCCGATTTTCAAAGAGTCCGAAAAACTATATCGGCAGAGCTTACTCATCAGGCCACAGCCGAGTATCTTTGCTAAAAGCGCTACAATCACAAAACAGATGCAGAAAGCAATCATAGTGCTATTCATTGCAGAGAAAGAAGTTTTAAGACCAATGCCGGCAAAGAAGATTGGACCAAACATCATGTAGGAGCTGACGTCTACTTTACGCTCTATATATGTATTGTCGCTCAAATTACAAAGTACAATACCTGCCACGTAAGCACCCGTGATATCTGCAATACCAAAATATTTTTCCGCCGCATAAGACAAGGCAAAACAGAACGCCAGCGCCACAATGGGAATTCTTCTGGTATGGGGGTAACGCTTATCCAGGGTGAGGAAAATCTTAAATACGATAAATCCACCCACGATAGCCATGATGAAAAAGGCAATGGTCTTTATGACTACCATACCCGGATTGGAGTCCGGATTCTTAAAGCCGATCACAAAGGTAAGTACAATGATACCTATTACATCATCGATGATTGCGGCACTAACAATTGTAGTACCGACTTTACTCTTAATTTTTCCAAGTTCCTGCAGAGCTGCTACCGTAATACTTACGCTGGTGGCGGTCATAATGGTTCCCATAAAAACTGCTTTATAGAAATGTTCGCTTCCCCAAGGGGCGGCGCCATAGAATCCCATATATAAAAGGGCTCCCATAACAAGCGGAACAAACACACCCGCACAGGCAATTAGAAAAGCAATGGGACCGGTTTTAAGCAGTTCTTTTAAATCTGTTTCCAGTCCTACTTCAAACATTAGGATAATGACGCCGATTTCCGCCATCTGGGTGATAAACTCTGTCTGGGAAATCCAGCCAAGTACGCAAGGGCCTACAAAAAGGCCGGCCAGAATCTGCCCCACTACCTGGGGTGCTTTACATTTTCTTGCCAGGATACCAAATACTTTAGCAAAAAACAGGATGACCGCAAGATCCAGAAATACATTATATGTTTCCATAATATCTCCTCCCTACTCATAATAAACTTCTTATATATATTTTATATTTTCATCCTTAAATAGTTATAGTATCAAAATAATATAATGTCAACGCAAAGAATGGAAAATGTGTCATCAATTATCATATTTAGCAGGTTAATAGAGGAATTTTGTTGCCATTTGGTGATATTTCTGGCAAAATGGGATAGGAAGTATTTCCACAGAAATTAAAAGAGAGAAGGGATATTATTATGGAAAGAAAAGTTGGAACAGTATCGAGAGGTATTCGCTGCCCTATTATCAGAAAGGGTGACGATCTGACTAAAATTGTTGTAGACAGTGTTTTAGAAGCAGCTGAGGCAGAAGGTTTTGCAATCAGGGACAGAGACGTAGTGGCAGTGACAGAATCCGTTGTGGCGAGGGCGCAGGGCAACTACGCATCGGTGGAAGCGATTGCGGAGGATGTACGGACAAAACTTGGCGGAGAGACAATCGGTGTGATTTTCCCGATTCTGTCCAGAAATCGTTTTGCAATCTGTTTAAGAGGAATCGCCAAAGGGGCAAAGAAAGTCGTACTGATGCTCAGTTATCCCAGTGATGAGGTTGGTAATGAATTGGTTTCCTTAGATAAGCTGGATGAAGCGGGTATCAATCCGTACAGTGATGTATTGACACTGGAAAGATACCGGGAATTATTCGGTGAGAACATTCATCCGTTTACCGGTGTAGATTATGTGTCTTATTATGGAGAACTGATCAAAGAGGCCGGTGCAGAGGTGGAGATTATCTTTGCCAATGACTGCCGTGCGATTCTTGCCTACACAAAGAAAGTATTGAACTGCGACATTCACACCAGAGCGCGCACAAAGAGACTTCTCAAGGCAGCAGGTGCCGAAGTAGTGATGGGAATGGATGATATTCTTACACAGCCTGTAAATGGCAGCGGCTGTAATGAAAAGTATGGTCTGCTTGGCTCTAATAAGTCAACGGAAGATACGATCAAACTCTTCCCCCGTGAATGTACGGATTTGGTCATGGATATTCAGAAAGAGATTCTTAACAGAACCGGTAAGCACGTGGAAGTCATGGTATATGGTGACGGCGCTTTCAAGGACCCTGTGGGAAAGATTTGGGAACTTGCAGATCCTTGTGTATCCCCTGCCAGCACCCCCGGGCTTGAGGGTACGCCCAATGAAGTGAAGTTAAAATATCTGGCTGACAATGATTTTAAGGATTTGTCCGGTGAGGCATTAAAAGAAGCAATCTCTAACCGTATCAAAGAGAAAAAGGATAATCTGGTAGGAGATATGGCTTCTCAGGGAACCACACCCAGAAGACTGACAGATTTGATTGGTTCTTTATGTGATCTGACCAGCGGTTCAGGTGATAAGGGTACGCCCGTTATTTTGATTCAGGGTTATTTTGATAACTATGTGAGCTAAGGGATGATGGGTATGGTAACAGGAGTAAATCCGATTCTGCCGGGGTTTTATCCGGATCCTTCTATTTGTGCGGTGGGAGATGACTATTATCTGGTTCATTCCACATTTTCCTATTTTCCGGGAATACCAATCATGCACAGTAGAGATTTGGTTCATTGGGAGCAGATTGGCAATGTGATGGACAGACAGTCCCAGCTTCCTCTAAATGGAGGGGAACATTCGCAAGGACTTTATGCGCCTGCGATACGGTATCATGAAGGTATTTTTTATGTGATATGTACCAATGAGACCGAGGGTGGGAATTTTATCGTGACAGCCGAGAATCCAGCCGGGCCGTGGTCGGAGCCTGCTTATCTGCAAGGTGCGGACGGAATTGATCCTACTATATTCTTTGATGATGATGGTAAAGTTTATTATATCGGAACGCATCCGATCATAGAGAACAGGCAGTATGACGGAGAATGCCACATTTGGATTCAGGAATTGGATTTGGAGCATAGAAGGCTTACAGGCAAACCGAAGGATGTGTGGAGCGGTTCCATGCACTTTGTCCACTGGCCGGAAGGACCTCATCTCTACAAAAAGGATGGCTATTATTATATGATGCTGGCTGAGGGAGGTACGGAGAGAAACCATTCTGTGACCATGTGCAGAAGCCGCAATATCTGGGGGCCGTATGAGAATCATTTCTGTAATCCTATCCTTACCCACAGACATCTTGGCAAAGATTATCCGGTACAATGTGTGGGACATGGGGATTTCGTGAAAACGCCGTCTGGGGAATGGTACATGGTTATGCTGGCTTCGCGCCCCATTGACGGCTATACAATGCTTGGCAGGGAAACCTTTCTCTCGAAAGTAGTCTGGGAAAACGGCTGGCCGGTGGTCAATCCGGGAATAGGGAGACTGACGGAAAAAGTGGAAGTTGGACTTACGGAGTGGGAGCCTGAGAAACCTGCCGCAGTGTGTAAGCGGATTTATCATTTCCGGGAAATGAAGGAGCTGGGATATGAGTTTCTTTATCTTAGAAATCCTGATCGGCAAATGTACTGCCTGTGTCCTGATAAAGGATTAAAGCTCCGATACGGTACACATACATTGATGGAGAAGGCCTCACCCACTTATGTGGGAATTCGTCAACAGCATCATTATTTCAGGGCGGATACGGTTGTTATGACAGACAGCATTTTCCAAGATTGTGAAGCAGGTATTGCCTTGTTGCAGAGCAATGCGTATTACCTCAGGTCTGCACTTACGAAAGGAACTGACAGTGAAATCATCCTGCAGGCGTATCTGTGTTATAATTTGGAAGAGAAGCTGATAGCGCAGAAGGTTCTAACAGGTGCACAGGACGAAATAAGAATGTCTTTGGAGGTCAATGGACTGACTGCAAAAATTGAGGCAGTTTGTGATGCGGTTGAAATCAGTGTGGCAAGGGACATAGACATTCGCAGTCTCTCAACGGAAGTTGCAGGCGGTTTTGTGGGTTGTACCGTAGGAATGTATGCACTTTCAAAAAAACAGACAAAAAATGAAGTTATTTTGAAAGAATTTTCTTATCAAAGTACTAAATGTTGTTGTGGAGTAGCGCTTCGGTAGCACTTCTTGTAGTATACTACCCTTGTAAAAGGGGATCAAGATAAAACCGGAAGCATACCTGCCAGCCAAAATTGGCTTCGCAGTGTATGCTTCCGGTCGTTTTATGGATAACATTAGAAAAATATAAGCAACTGATTTACATACTTTATAATAATATATTGCATTTTGGCAAATAATTATGTACAATAAAGAAAATGATAAAATTATGATAAAATAGTGATAAGGAGAATAACTATGATTCAAATTAGGCCTGTTTCAGATTTAAGAAATAAATTCCCGGATATTGAAAAAATTGTAAATACTGGAGAACCAGTGTATCTTACCAAGAATGGGTATGGCGCAATGGTGGTACTCAGTCTTGATATGTATTCAAGATTAACCGATGGTGTAGAAGCGGCGTTAGATGAAGCAGACAGAATGGCTGAGAAGGACAGCAGAAGAATGAATCATGAGGAAGTTTTTGGGAGTCTGCGGAGGAAAATAAATGCTCAGTAAAAAATATAGATTGCGTTATTTGCCGCTTTTTTATGAGGAATTAGATGAGAAAGTGGCTTATATTGCAACAAGGCTGATGAATCCTAAAGCAGCAAATGATTTATTGGATAAGGTGGAAGCTGCTATTTTAGAGCGCCTTCCTATTGCAGAATCTTTTGAACCATATTATTCTATTAGAGAACGTAAATATACTTATTACCGTATCTATGTAGATAATTACACTATTTATTATGTAGTAATAGATGATAACCCGAAGGATTTAATAATGGAGGTAAGGAGATTTCTCTATAATGGACAGAATCAAAAAATATGATATAAGAAAATCATAAATGAAATTCCAGAGAGATTAAAATATATAGAAAAAACACCGGACTCAACAAAAATCCGGTGTTTTTCTTGTAGTCGAAGCGACAGGATTTGAACCTGCGACCTCTGCGTCCCGAACGCAGCGCTCTACCAAACTGAGCCACGCTTCGATTCATGAACAATTAAAATAATACAACATTTTTAAGGGTATTGTCAATGTTTCTGAGCGAATTATTTTATATTATGATAAACTGTATGTAATAATCTTAGATTTTCAAGAAAGGAACCCCCTTAGATGGACAGACACGCTCTTAAGATTCCCTGTAATGTCATGCCGTTTCTATGTGAAGCTGATTATAGTGTTACTTTAAGCGAGATGATTCACGCGGATAGAACGGTTTCATTTCATGTGGCAATTTATTTACTGCGGGGTTCTATGGAGATTATTGAGGACGGTGAGCGTTATTTGATTTTGCCTAACCAGCTTTTTTTCTTAAAGAGCGGCGTGCATCATTGGGGAGAGAAGCCTTTTGAGTTAGGCTCGGCATGGTATTATGCACACTTTTATTGTGAAGAGCCGTTAGATGGGATGGGAGAGCTTCCAAAAGGTGTGCATTATGATAAAAAAGTATGTTTGGAAAAAGGTGAGGCAGAGAAGTATATTGTTCTTCCTAAATTGACGGATGATGTTGGGGAGAATCGGATTGAGAGATATTTTGAAAAGATGATTGAGGCGCATGTGCATGGAAATATTCCGCAGGCATCGGTGTGTCTGTGGCAGATTTTTCTGGAATGTACGCAAAATGCACAAAATGATAGGATGGGCAGTACTTATGCCAGGCAGATGAAAGAGTATATACAGGCCCATTATATAGAGGATTTTAGGGCTGCAGAAATTGAGAAAGTATGCGGGTTGTCTTATAAGTATGCGGGTACGCTTTTTAAGGAAACGATGGGTCAGACAATTCGGGAATATCAGAGAATGCTTCGACTTGACAGAGCAAAGCAATTGTTAAAGGAGACAAACAGGACTGTCACGGAAATTGCGCAGATGACGGGATTTACAGATGTGTTTTATTTTAGTAAGATATTTCGCAGGGAATGCGGCTGTTCGCCCAGCGAATACAGAAGGACTTATATTCCGGGCATATAGTATATAAAATGTATTCACAAACTCGTTATGCGCAAAGAACAACGCAGAAATGAGGGGAAAATGAAAAATATACAGAGCATAGAATTTCATAGTGGGAGCAAGGAAGAATTGCTTCCTGATTTTGCAGATGACTTTCCTTATATTGCATCAAGGTCAGAGATTGACAAATATATAGAGGGTTTTGTACCGTGGCACTGGCATAGGGCGGTGGAGCTTTTTTATATGGAGAGCGGCAGTCTCGAATACTATACACCGCGTGGAAAGATAATATTTCCGGCCGGAAGCGGCGGCATGGTAAATTCAAATGTGCTTCATATGACCAGGGCAAAATCGCGAAAAGATAAAAACCTGCAGTTTCTTCATATTTTTGACAGTTCCCTGCTTGCCGGCGAACAGGGCAGCAGGATAGAGAAAAAATATATCACACCTGTCCTGGCGGCCCCGCAGATTGAGATTATCCCTATTTTTCCGGGGAATGTGATGCAGGATAAAATTCTGGAACTGATTTTAGAGGCATTTCAGTATTCCAGTGATGAGCTTGGATATGAGATCAAGATGCGGGAGACTCTTTCAAAAATCTGGTTGATGCTTTTTGAATTATCCCGTCCTATTCTGGAAAAAGGCGGAGAGTATAATAAGAGTAATGATAAAATTAAACTGATGATGGTATATATTCATGAGCATTACTCTGAAAAAATTTCTATTGCAGAACTCGCGGCATCGGCATATCTTAGCGAAAGAGAGTGTTTCAGAGTATTTCATGACTGCCTGCATATGACACCTATAGAATATATGAGAAGTTACCGCCTGCAGATGGCTTGCCAGATGTTAGCAAGGGGACGGGATCCTGTTACAGTGATCAGCCAGGCCTGCGGATTAGGGAGCAGCAGTTATTTTGGCAAAGTTTTTCGGGAATATACGAGCTGTACACCGTTAGAATATCGTCAAAAATGGCAGAATAGTGATATATAAGGGCAGAAATGAAATATTTTTTCTATTTTCACTGCATTATAATGATACCTGTAAAGTCAAACAATCATTTACGGGAGTTTCTTATTACATCGAAGATTGTTGAAAGGAGCCAAGATGGAGTTAAACAGACAGACTGCTGAATCGGCATTAAAAGAGGCCTCAGAATCAAATCCCGGGGCATGGATTGCTCATTCCCGGTATGTGGCTATGGCCTGTGAAAATATCGCGCTGCACTGTGAGCAGTTATCCGCCGAGAAAGCCTATTTGTTCGGGTTGTTACATGATATCGGGCGTTATGCCGGGGTGAGTTCAGAAAAGCATCTGATAGACGGTTATCGTTACTGTATGGAACGGGGATGGGAGAAAGCGGCACAGATTTGTATTTCCCATGCGTTTATGATACAGGATATTTATACTTCCATCGGTAAATTCGATGTCAGCGAAGAGGATTATCTTTTTATGAAAGAATTTGTTGCAACTGCTGTCTATGATGATTATGACCGGTTGGTACAGCTATGCGATTCTTTGGCTCTGCCCACAGGTTTCTGTCTTTTGGAGAAAAGATTTGTGGATGTGACTATACGATATGGTGTCCATCCGGCGACAATAGACAGGTGGAAAAAAACATTTGAGATCAAAGAATTCTTTGAGGAGCAGACAGGCTGTTCCATTTATACTCTGCTGCCGGGTGTTGTAGAAAACAGTTTCTGTTAGAAGATTAGGAAGGGAAAATCGTTATGAGCATGGATACTATAAAGATTATCTTTTTTGATATTGACGGGACATTGATTGATATGAAAAGAAAACAGATTTCCGAAAAGATGCTGGAAACCTTGATTCGGTTAAAAGAAAGAAATATCATTCTCTGTCTTTCCACAGGGAGAGGTCCCATGACGCTGCCTCATTTTGATGGATGGGAACCCGATGTGTTTCTTACTTTTAATGGTTCCTATTGTTATAATAGGCAGCAGGCTATTTACAGACATCCTATTCCCAAAGAAGACGCAAAGAAGATTATCCAAAATGCGGCTTTGATCAACAGACCAGTATCAATTGCCACGGCGGACCAGTTGGTTGCAAATGGAACGGATAAAGATTTGGCGGAATATTATGGTTTTGCCAAACTGGAAGTGAATGTCTCTGAGGATTTCGAAGATGTGGTTGATCGTGGTGAGATATACCAGATTATGGCAGGGGGACGTGAAGAGGAGTATGCTTCCTTTTTACAAGGAGTCAGTCATGCCAAGATTGCAGCCTGGTGGGACAGGGCGGTAGATATTATTCCTGCAGACAGCGGTAAGGGGACGGGTGTGAGTAAGATACTTGCGTATTATCATCTGGATAAATTGGAAGCGCTGGCCTTTGGGGACGGCAATAATGATATTGAGATGTTTGAAGCTGTGGGTACGGGTGTTGCCATGGAAAATGGCTCGGATTTGTTAAAAGAAGTGGCAGACGATGTATGCGGCCATGTGACGGAGGATGGAATCTATCACTATTGTGTTGCACATGGACTACTTTGAGGAATCGAGCAAAGCTCAATTACGAAATCTGCTTCGCGGACTCGGATACGGGGGCTGGTTAAGCCCCCGCACCTACCATATAACGCATAAAATCGTAACTGTCCTGCTGATCTGTCAGGAAAAGCTCTAACCAAAATTCCTTCGGATTAATCATATAAAGCATCTGCAGGGCTTCTTCGTTCTGTTTCAGGTCGCAGAGCATCTGATTGGGAAGTTCCAGATAGATGTTCCCGCGGCTGTTTTTGACCATGTTGATAAATGTTTCGATGTTTCCCATTTTTCTGATATTGATTCTGTACATAAATTTGACTCCTTTCATTTTGATGTCAGCCTGCTTTGGCTGTGGTATATTTGGTTTCGTTGATTGCTCTTAGCTGTTCTTTTCCTCTGTTCTATGGTATGATTATATCATCATAAAAAGTAGAAATAATAGAATTAAATAGCCATATAATATGATTATATTATCAAAATTGATGTTTTAAACTTAAATGAGATATAAGATATCAAAGGGAACTTTCATTTAAGGAATGTTTGTAAAAATAATAAGGAGGTAGTCCTATATGATATCACCATGCAGCGTACAGACAAATATGCAGGGAGAAGAACTGCGGGAGCATGGAACCCATCTTTTTCCGGTGGCATGTTATTTGGATGTTCTGCCGGGAGATGAGATTCCCTGGCATTGGCATAATGAACTAGAATTCGGTCTTATTACAAGTGGTATGGTCGTGGTGGATGCTGGTTGTTTGAAGTATCGGTTAAAGGCAGGGGAAGCTTTTTTTATCAACAGTAATATTTTACATGCTGCTTCTATTTTGGATGAGAATCTATGTGAGATTCATTCTGTGGTCTGTCATCCGCGGGCAATCAGCGGCAGTACGGACAATATCATCTGGCAGAAATATGTAAAGCCGTTGATGGAAAATCAGGCTTGTCAGGGATTTCATTTCACGCCTGATACAGCGTGGCAGAAGCAGGTCATAGACAGTATAGCTTCTTTGTGGCGGTCTGCCGAACAGGAAGAATATGGGTTTGAGCTGCATATCCGCAATGAACTGTCTACAATTATGGCCCTGCTTTCAGAGCATCAGCCAGCTGTGAGCCGTAAATCTTTTGGAAAAGAACAGCGGGACAATGCCAGAATTAAGGAGATGCTGACTTTTATCCAATCAAATTATGAGAAAGAACTGACAATAGAAGATATTGCTGCAGTCTGCGCGATTAGTGCCAGTGAGTGTATGCGGTGTTTCCGTGCAACGATTAGTACCACGCCCATCGCTTATTTAAAGACTTATCGTTTACAGCAGGCAGCCATCAAATTGCAGTCCACCAATGATAAGATTTCTGTCATTGCGGAAAGCTGTGGATTTCAGGAGATGAGTTATTTCGCGAAATCATTTCGGGAAATATACGGTTGTACGCCTTCGCAGTACCGGAAGCCGGATTTCAAAGCAGAAGCCGCGTTGTAGTTTGTAATAAGAAAATCGGAAAATAATACAAAGAAATAGGAATATAATCCATTTTAATCCAACATTATTAGGAATATAATACATAAAAACAGAGCAAAACACTTATAGAAAGTCAAATGGAGGGTTTATAATGGGTGATTTAAAATTGGTGAGAAAATTTGCAGTAGAAGACAGATTTTTTGGCAGGTATGAAAAGCTGGTAAAGGACGTAGTGCTTCCCTATCAGGAGCGGGCCTTAAACGATCAGATTGAGGGTGCCGAAAAGAGTCACTGTATTGAAAATTTTCGTATGGCGGCGCAGAAACTGAAGTCAGGCAGATGTGAGGGTACGTTTTACGGTATGGTATTTCAGGACAGCGATGTAGCGAAATGGCTGGAAGGAGTGGCGTATTCGCTGGCACAGAATCCGGACGCAGCGTTGGAGGCAAGATGTGATAAGATTATAGACTTGATTGGCGAAGCGCAGCAGGAAGACGGGTATCTGAATACGTATTTTACGGTAAAAGATCCGGACAGACGTTGGTCGAATCTGCAGGAAGCCCATGAATTATATTGTGCTGGGCATATGATTGAGGCGGCAGTGGCCTATGCGGAATGTACAGGGAAATCCCGTTTCTTAGAGATTATGTGCGGCATGGCAGATCATATTTACAGACGGTTTGTGGAAGAAGGCGCAGAAGGGTATCCGGGGCATCCGGAGATTGAGCTGGCGTTGATGAGACTGTACCGCAGTACCAGTGTGGAACGGTATAAGGAACTGGCTATGCATTTTATCAATGTGCGCGGCGTTAACAGTGATTATTATTGTAAAGAGAAAGAGAAAAGAAACTGGATTGTATGGGGTTCTGACCCGGAGGACAAGGAGTATACCCAGAGCCATGCGCCTGTGCGGGAACAGAAGAAAGCCACAGGACATGCAGTCAGAGCGGTATATCTCTATACAGGTATGGCGGATGCGGCTATGGAGACAGGGGATGAAGAGCTTTCTAAGGCCTGCAAGACGCTTTGGGATGATATTACTCAGCACAGGATGTATGTGACGGGCGGCATCGGTTCCGCATATGAAGGTGAGGCTTTCACAAAGGATGACCATCTGCCCAATGATACGGCATATGCCGAGACCTGCGCGGCAATCGGACTGATTTTCTTTTCCAATAAGATGCTTTATCTGGAACGCAACGGCAAATACGCGGATGTGATGGAGCGGGCTTTATACAATGGTGTGCTGGCCGGTATGCAGTTAGACGGAACGAAATTCTTCTATGTGAATCCCTTAGAGGTACTGCCGGGAATTTCCGGTGAAGCGAAGACCCACAAGCACGCGCTTCCCGTGAGGCCGAAATGGTTTGCCTGCGCCTGCTGCCCGCCTAATGTGGCAAGGCTTTTGGCGTCTGTGGCAGAGTATGCGTGGCATGTGGTATCGGATACGTTGTTTTCCAATCTTTTTATTGCGGGTACATTGGATTTAACAGATTCTCTGGGCGGTAAGGTCTCATTAAAGACTTCCTACCCCTATGATAATAAAATGGAATATCATTTTGAACCCCAGGAAGGCGCCATGTCTATGACACTGGCTATCCGTATACCGGCCTGGAGTGAAGAGACAAAGATCAGCGTCAACGGCGAAGCGGCGGATTGTGAGATACGGGAGGGTTATGCGTATCTGAGCGGGGATTTCGGGACAGATGATGTGGTGACGGTGGAACTTGATTTATCGGTGAGAAGAGTTTATACCAGCAATAGAGTGTCCGCCAATACCGGCCGGGCAGCAGTGCAGAGAGGGCCGCTCATCTATTGTGCGGAAGGTGTGGACAATGAAAATGATATTCTTTCCCTCTCTTTGAAAAAAGACGGTGAAGTGACGGTCAGTGAATATCTGCCAAAGAAGCTTTGTGGTATTCAGGAATTATATGCACAAGGTTATCGGGAGACAGTAAACGAAGAACTCTATAGCTTTGAGGCACCGAAAGCAGAACCTTGTCAGATTACCCTTGTTCCTTATTATACTTGGGGAAACCGGGGATTAAACCAGATGCGGGTGTGGATACCGGAGAAAAACAAAATATAAAAAGGTAATTGTATCTGTCGGCGTTACCCGCTATACTTAATTTAATATGGAGATTTATGCAAACAGGCGCTGTGTCCATATGGAGACAGCGCTTGTCTGTAGTACAAGGAAAGGATGCGGGATATTTATGAAGAAAAAAGAAAAGAACTATGATAAAAAGACCGAAAAAGAAATCGAGAAATTACTAAAGAAGTTGACCTTGGATGAAAAGATCAGCATGATTCATGGGGCTACGCTTTTTAAATCCGGTGCGGTGAACAGGCTTGGAATTCCGGAGATTGTGACTTCCGATGGACCCATGGGCGTCAGGGCGGAATTTATGGATGACAGATGGATTCCATTAGACAATAAGGACGATATGGTATCTTATCTGCCCAGCAACAGCGCGCTGGCATCTTCCTGGAATCCGGACCTTGCCTATGCCATAGGACACGTGCTGGGAGAGGAAGCCAGGGGAAGAGGTAAAGACGTGATATTGGCGCCGGGTATTAATATTAAGAGAGATCCGCGCTGCGGCAGAAATTTTGAGTATATGAGCGAGGATCCGAAGCTTACGGCGGCGATGGCAGTACCATTTATCAAAGGGGTCCAGGAAAATGATGTGGCGGCTTGTGTAAAGCACTTTGCGGCTAATGTGCAGGAGACGGACCGTCTGATGGTGGATGAGGAAATCGATGACAGGACATTATATGAATTATATCTGCCTGCTTTTAAGGCGGCAGTGCAGGAAGGGAATGTCTATTCCGTTATGGGTGCCTATAATAAGATTAACGGGACCCATTGTTGTGAAAACAAAAAATTATTAGATTTCATTCTCCGTATGGAATGGGGATTTGACGGAGCTGTGATCAGCGACTGGGGCGGTGTCCATAAGACGAAAGAGGCGGCCCAGTGTTCCATGGATTTGGAAATGTCTGTGTTCCCTGATTTCGAAGAATATTATCTGGCTAAACCGTTGAAGGATGCGATTGCAAAGGGCGAAGTGTCGGAAGATATGGTGGATGCCAAGGTCAGGAATCTTCTGCGCATGATGCTGCGGTTAAAGATGATCGGAAATCGGAAAGATACGCGTAAGGCAGGGGCATATAATACCATAGCGCACAGAGAGGCAGCTTTGCACACGGCGAGAGAGTCTATGGTCCTATTAAAAAATGAAAATCATACACTGCCTTTAGATGCGAAGAAGATTAAAAAACTTGTGGTTATCGGTGCCAATGCCGCGAAACTTCATTCTGACGGCGGCGGGAGTGCAGAGATTAAGGCATTATATGAGATCTGTCCGTTAGCGGGTCTTAAGATGTATTTAGGAGGCAATACGCGGGTAGAGTATGTAAAGGGCTACTATGTACCGGAAAATCCCAAGACATTTGAACAGAATTGGCAGGCCGCCAGTCTGGATGACTTAAAGGATACCAATGTGGGACAGGTTGTCAAGGCACAGGACGGAAATGAAAGTGAAGGACTGCGCAAGACAGAGGAAGAGAGACTTGCCCGGATTGAGAAAGAACAGGAGGAGATTCATGAGAAGAATCAGAAGCTCTTTGCCCAGGCCGTTGAGGCGGCGAAGGATGCGGATGCGGTTATCTTCGTAGGAGGTCTGAATCATAATATTGACAGCGAAGGATTCGACCGTATCGATATGAAGCTTCCTTATGAACAGGATATTCTAATAGAAGAATTATTGAAGGTCAGGAAAGATACCATCCTTACGTTTGTAGGCGGCTCCCCGGTGGAGATGCCCTGGCGGGATAAGGCAAGGGCAATCCTTTGGAGTTATTATGCAGGTATGGAGACGGGCAATGCTTTTGCTGAGATTATCTTTGGTGAAGTGAATCCTTCCGCGAAACTGGCGGAAACTTTCCCTGCCAGATATGAAGATTGTGCGACGGCCAAGAACGGACAGTTTGGTACGTGGGGAAAAATCAGATTGGAAGAGGGATTATACTGCGGTTACCGGCATTTTGACAGACAGCATATCGCGCCTGCTTTCTGTTTCGGACACGGACTATCTTATACTCAATTCGAGTACAGTGCTTTGACTTTAAAGGCGGAAAAAGGCAAAAATGTGAAATTGACATTTACTGTCAAAAATACCGGGAAACGGGCCGGCGCAGAGATTGCGCAGGTGTATATTGCGCCTATTGCGCCAAAGGAGGACAGGCCGGATAAAGAATTAAAGACTTTTACCAAGGTTTTCCTTACGCCGGGCAGATCTAAGAAAATATCTTTGCTGTTAAAACAGGAAGATTTTGCTTATTTTGATGTGCAGCTTCATGATTTTATAGCGGATGCGGGGGATTATGAGATTTTAGTCGGTGCATCCTGTGAAGATATTCGTCTTAGAGGCATTGCTACGCTGGTATAAAGCTGTCTTCTTCTGTACATGCTAACAGAGCAATGAGGTACAGAAGGAGAGAAAAAAATGGATTATAATACTTTACCCGTCGGTCTAGGTCTGGCGTTTGCCGCGAATCGAACCGCAATGGACCGGTTTGCAGACATGACGGACAATGAGAAAGAAGAATTTATCGAGAGAAGCAGAGGCGTGATGTCTAAGAAAGAAATGGAGCGTCTTGTAAATTCTCTGGTAAAAGAAGATGAGGAACCAGATCTTCATCTGGAAGATGTTAAAAATATTTTTAAAGGTCCGAGTATTGGTTAAATCATAGGACTGATAAGGAGAATCCCATGCAGATACAGCTGCCGGATAAGGTGCATAAAATTATAAATACGCTGGAAGAGGCAGGTTATGAGGCCTATGCGGTAGGCGGCTGTGTCCGGGATTCTATTTTGGGCAGAGAGCCGGATGACTGGGATATTACCACCTCGGCCAAACCGGAAGAGATTAAGCGGCTTTTTCCAAGAACCATTGATACCGGAATCCGTCATGGCACCGTGACAGTTATGTTGGATAAGGAAGGTTTTGAGGTGACCACTTATCGCATAGATGGGGATTACGAAGACAGCAGACATCCCAAGGAGGTCACTTTTACAGCCAACCTGGCGGAAGACTTAAAACGGCGGGATTTTACAATCAATGCCATGGCCTATAACGAAAGCCGCGGTCTGGTAGACCTCTATGGAGGCCTTGCGGATATGGAAGCCGGTATCATACGCTGTGTGGGCGATGCCAGAGAGCGGTTTACGGAGGATGCGCTGCGCATGATGCGGGCGGTCCGCTTTTCGGCGCAGCTAGGTTATCGTATTGACGAGAAGACCAGGGAAGCGATCAAGGCACTTGCGCCTAACCTGCGCAAGATCAGCGCCGAGCGGATTCAGACAGAACTTGTCAAGCTGGTGGTATCCCCTCATCCTGATTACTTGCGGATTGCCTATGAGATGTGTATTACGGCCCAGGTTCTGCCGGAGTTCGATCTTTGTATGGAAACACCACAGAACAATCCTCATCATTGTTACAATGTGGGAGAGCATATCTTACACTCCATGCTGGCGGTCCGCGCAGATAAGGTGCTTCGTCTTGGGATGCTCTTTCATGATATTGGAAAGCCACAGACCATGACGGTGGACGAGCACGGAATTACACATAATAGGAAACATCCTGTGGTGGGAGCGGAGATGACCAGAAAGATTCTGCGGCGGTTAAAGTTTGATAACGATACCACGGACAAAGTGACGAAACTGGTGTTGTATCACGATCAGGAGATTGGCGCTACGCAGACAGGCGTCAGGCGGGCCATTCATCGCATGGGAGAAAATATTTTTCCCTTATTGTTTGCTGTGTATCGGGCGGATATAAGTGCCCAGAGCGATTATAAAAGAGAAGAAAAACTGCAGAAATTATCCTACATAGAAGGATTGTATGAAGAGATCTGCCGAAAGGGCGATGCTGTCAATTTAAAAGATCTGGCTATTACAGGCGCAGATCTGATTGCCCAGGGTATGAAGCCGGGCAGAGAAATAGGCGCGGTGCTACAGGAGCTGTTAGATATTGTACTTGAGGACCCGACTCTTAATACACCGGAACAGTTATTAGAGATTAGTAAGAAAATTGTCAAATGAAAATCATACTTTTCCCCTGCTATTCATAAGATAAGATAGACGACAAGGCGGGGGGTATTCGTGTGAATGACAGAGCTGTCAGTTTATTGGAGCAATATGAGATAGAAGTAAATCGTACTTGGAAGGGCCGAGGGGCCATCCTCTGCGATTCCGACCGGGGACTGCTTATCATGAAAGAGTATAACGGGCCGGCCGATAAAATCAGATTTCAGGATTTTCTGTTAAAACATATTAGCGCAAGCGGTGTTGTACGGGCAGAATCTATTTTGCGGACAAGGGAAGATGAGCTGATCGTCTGCGATCAGGACAGAGTGGCCTATATTGTGAAGACTTACTGTGAAGGCAGAGAATGTGACCACCGGAATATGGAGGAGTGCTGCAGTGCTGTCGATACATTGGCGGCGCTTCATAAAGTCTGTGACCTGACAGGTTATGAGGAAGTACAAAGCCAGCCGGTGAACCGGATAGAGAATGAGTATGAGAAACATAACCGGGAATTGAAAAAGGTACAGAAATTTCTCCAGAAAAAAAGCCAGAAGACGGATTTTGAAATCTATTTAATGAAACATTATGATTATTTTATGGATATTGCCTTGCAAATTACTGAGGATTTGCGGTATTATGCCTATGGAGAGGATTCTTATCCATATTCTGTGGTGTGTCATGGTGATTACCAATACCATAATATCCTGCAGACCGACAATGGCAGTGTTCTCATTAACTTTGAGAAATGCGTCAGAGACCATCCGGTCAGGGATTTATATTTGTTCATGCGTAAACTGCTGGAAAAAAATAATTGGTCGCAGGCACTTGGGAATATGCTCTTGGAGAGTTATAATAGAGAAAGAAGTCTCTCAGATCAAGATTACAGACAACTGTATTTCCGCTTTGCCTATCCGGAGAAATTCTGGAAGATTGTAAACTTTTATTACAACAGCGGCAAGGCATGGATACCAGGACGAAATATGGAGAAGATAGAGAAATTGTTTGCTCAGGAGGAGGAGAAGAAACTTTTCCTGGAAAATATATTTTCTTTCTGATTTATATACTGTAAAGAAAGGGTATGGTCAGTAGGATGCACAGAAGATTTATAAGCACGGCTGCAATGTTGATGGCGATGACGCTTAGTTTGACAGGCTGTACTTCAGAGGCCAGCAATGTGGGCGAAGCCAAAGATAAAAAGATGGATACAGGATTTACCGCCGCAACAGCGGGAAATTATGATTCGGCGGACACGGCGGTGGTCATCTCCACAAATCAGGAGAACAGCGCCGTGGTTTTCATGAATATGGAGACGGGCAGACAGTACACCCTTTATTATGATGGGACCACCTATGTGAAAGATAAGCATGACGGCCCTATGACAATTTCCCAGATTAAGCCGGGAGATGTGGTGGATGTCACATTCTTAAAAGGAAAGAGGCGTCTCGCCAGCATCAAGCGCTCTCCCCAGGCCTGGGTATACGATGGGATTGAGAATTATGATCTGGGCGGTCCCAATAAGACGGCCAGCATTGGTTCCAATACCTATTCCCTTCCGGATGACGTGGTAGTCTTGTCGGAGGGCAGACGTTCAGAAGTCATGGATGTGGTAAAACAGGATGTGGTCACAATCTCCGGTATCGACCATGAGATTTACAGTATCAATGTGGAAAAAGGGCATGGCTACTTGCGGCTGAAAAATGACCAGGCACTTATCGGCGGCTGGATTGAAGTAGGCAACAGCGTCATCCGGGAGATTACGGAAGATATGCTTTTGGTGGTGCCGGAGGGAAGCTACCAGGTGCTTCTGTCCAACAATGGCGCCAGCTGCATCAAGGATGTGGTGATTGAGCGCAACAAAGAAGTGGTGCTTGATGTGAGCGACCTTGAAGTTCCCGAAAATAGGACCGGCCGGATTCTGTTCAGCGTCACACCGGAAACCGCCAAAGTTTCCATAGATGGTAAGACCGTGGATATCAGCAAAGCCATAGAACTGCCTTATGGTATTCACCAGGTACATTTGGAGGCCAAAGGATATGACTCTCTCACCAAATATATCCAGGTGGGGTCGGAATTTGCCACGATTTCCTTTGTACTGGAGGAAGAGCGGGAAGAAGAAAGACGTACTGTAAGCGGTAATACGGTGGATAATTATCTGCCCTCAGAGCCGGTGGAGCCCGTCCAGAATCAGAATAATCAGAATCAAAATCTGAATAACCAAACCAGCGTCAGTGATAACGCGCTGGGTGCCAAGAGCGGCAGCAGGGTCTATATTGATTCGCCGCGCAATGTGGAAGTTTATCTGGATGGAAATTATATAGGACTTTCGCCCGTCAGCTTCGGAAAGACGGTGGGAAGCCACACGATTACACTCCGCAAGAGCGGTTTTGAGACCAGGAGTTATACGATATATCTTTATAATGATGGAAAAGATACGACCTATTCCTTCTCGGAATTGGAGCAGGAGACGGTCAGCGGAAATTCTCTGGTAAAGGTAAATATCGAAGAGCCTAAAGATGTGAAAGTATATGTAAATGATGAGTTAGTAGGTACTTCGCCGCTTAGTTTTGAAAGAAAAGTAGGGCAGTATAAACTTACCTTATCTAAAGAAGGTTACGAGACGAAGAGCTATACGATGGATTTAAAGGGTGACAAACAGGAAGTTACCTATAGGCTGGCGGCGTTGAAGGAAGAATCGGGGTCGGAGCATGAACATAATTTTATTAAAGTAGAAGAAGAGAGTATAGAGCCGACCTGTACAGAGGCTGGGAAAATAGTAAGTAAATGTGAATGTGGAGAAATCGAGGAAAAAGAAATTCCAGCCAAGGGGCATAATTTTATTAAGGTAGAAGAAGAGAGTGCAGAGCCAACCTGCACGGAGGCTGGGAAAACAGTAAGTAAGTGTGAATGTGGAGAAATTGAAGAAAAAGAAATTCCAGCCAAAGGGCATAACTATATTAAATTAGAAGAAGAGAGTAGAGAGGCAACTTGTACGGAAGCTGGGAAAATAGTAGGTAAGTGTGAATGTGGAGAATACGAGGAGAAAGATATTCCGGCCACAGGGCATGATTTTCAAGGTGGTAAATGTACAAAGTGTGATGCGGAAGAGCCGGAGCACCAGCATAATTTTGTTAGAATAGAATCAGAGAGTGCAAAGGCAACCTGCACGAAGGATGGGAAAATAGTAAGTAAGTGTGAATGCGAAGAGTACGAAGTGGAAATTATTCCAGCCACAGGGCATAATTATGATGAAAATGGTAAGTGTGTAAATTGTGATGCGGAAGACCCAGACTATGAAGGGAAAAAAGGGGAAGAAGTGGAAGGTTCGGACACATCCCAAGACAATAATCAGCCCCCCGCGGATACAACCACCACCGAAAGAATCGTACAAAACAGTAATTCCCGGCGCAGGCGTTAAAAGAAAAAATCTGTGTAAAGAAAGAGTCAATTTCTTATCAGCACGAAAAGAGGAGCAGTCATGGCAGACAAAAAGTATACATACGAGGAATTCCTCGACATCATTAAAATGCTCAGAAGCGAAAATGGCTGCCCCTGGGATAAGGTGCAGACTCACGAAAGTCTAAAGCCCTGTATGATGGAGGAGGCGGCGGAGCTTTTAGCCTCCATCCGTATCTACAGTCAGACCGGCAATCCCGAAAATATGATAGAAGAATTGGGGGACGTCCTTCTGCAGGTGGTCATGCACGCCGAGATTGCTTCGGAAGAGGGTTTGTTTACCATGGAGGACGTGGTGAATGAAGTCAGCAGGAAGATGGTCAGGCGCCACCCGCATGTATTTGGGACAGGCAGTGCGGATACCCCTGATGAAGTGTTGGTGAACTGGGAAGAGATTAAAAGGGAAGAGAAGAAAGATAAAGACTGGGTGGAATCTCCTTTAAAAGAAATTCCCAGAGAACTGCCGGCCTTGACCAGAGCAACGAAGGTTCTGAAGAAAATAGACAAGTATTATGAAAAGGGAAGCAGCTTTGAACAGGACGTAGAGGCCTTGCAAGAGGCGGTAGAGCGCCTAAAAAATTACGAACTATCCGCATATGATAAAGAGCTGGGTGATATTATGGCAGATATGCTTGTTCGGTTAAGTGATATTGCCAGAATAGGAAAAATTTCCCAGGAACAGGTTTTGACGGATAGAATAGACGATTTAATTGAGAAATATGAGTAAATTTTCAGACAATATATCATCATTGTTGCGAAATAATATCTATATATTATGTATAGAGTGGGGAAACCCGAAAAATGCCGTAGAAATGGCATTTTTTGCTTGACAAGCCTGATAAAAGCAGATATAAATATGTATAGACAGTTTCGAGGAAGAAACATCTAAGACTATAAAACTCATGAAAGAGGAGGAGTTAACATGAACAAAACAGAATTAGTTGCAGCTATGGCTGATCAGGCGGGCTTATCTAAAAAAGATGCAGAAAAGGCTTTAAAGGCATTTACGGATGTGGTTGCTGATGAGCTGAAGAAGGACGGAAAAGTACAGTTAGTTGGTTTTGGTACTTTTGAAGTTTCCAAGAGAGCTGCAAGGGAAGGCAGAAATCCTCAGAGTGGTGAAGTGATGAAGATTGCTGCTTCCAGAGCTCCTAAGTTCAAAGCTGGTAAAGCCTTAAAGGACATGCTTAACGCATAAATCTTAAGAGAAGATAAAAGCCTGTATGCATCGCATACGGGCTTTTTAAGTACAAGGAAGGTGAGGGAACTATGAGACTGGACAAATATTTAAAAGTATCACGGCTAATTAAACGCCGCACGGTAGCAAATGAGGCCTGTGATGCCGGACGGGTCTTTATCAATGACAAACCGGCGAAGGCTTCCGCCAACGTAAAGGCAGGCGATATCATAACGATTCAGTTCGGTAATAAAGATGTAAAAGTAGAAGTTTTAGATGTGCAGGAGACTGTGCGGAAAGAAGAAGCAAAAGAATTGTTCCGTTATCTGACGTAACAGGCATATTTCATACAGATCGGTCATACATTTAAGAAGTACCATAATCATGGGAGGGCGTGTATGGAAGATCTGAATAACAGCAGTAAAAAACCTCACAAGTTAATGCTTACCAACAGAAGGACATGTACTATCAGCGGAGTCAATGATGTACTTTCCTTTGATGTGAGCGAGATTCTGTTGGAGACAGAACAAGGTATGCTGATGATCAAAGGCAATGAATTGCATGTCAGCAGGCTTTCCTTAGATAAGGGAGAAGTGGATATTGACGGCAGGGTTGACAGCTTTACCTATTCAGAGAGTGCGGGATATGGTGGAAAGGGTGAATCCATACTGGCCAGACTGTTTAAATGAGATCTCGGGGGAAGTCATAAAATATGAGTCAGGAAATCATACAGGAGGTTACTTTTTTTCTACATTCTGTCCTCATGGGTCTGCTCATTACATTTGTCTATGACTGGATTCGGGTTTTCAGAAAACTGGTGAAGCATGGAGGCTTTCTGACATCGATAGAGGACCTTGTTTTTTGGCTGGCTTGTGGGATTGCTGTTTTTTATATGCTGTATAGAGAGAACAATGGTGTTTTAAGATGGTTTGCAGTGGTGGGCGCCTCTCTTGGCATACTGATATATAAAGCAGTGATCAGGGACCGGTTTGTATATGTTATGTCAACATGCATACACAAGATAATGTGGTTTATTTTTCGCGTCATACAAATTGTGCTAAAACCCTTAAAATGGCTGATTTTTAAGGGAAAACAGGCAACGCGATTGATTGCAAAAATATTGAAAAAATGTCAACAATTTGTAAAAAAGCGGTTGACGGTTTTCATAAAAACCCTTAGAATAGTTTTATGTAAACGCTAAGGGGCAGCGGGAGAGGGGTATCACCAACAGCATGGCAAGGAAAGCAGCATATCGTAAAAAGCGCCAGAACAGGATGGGCATGCTTTTAGTTACCACAGTGGTGTTGATGATGTTGCTGGTGGTCACGGTTAAGAGTGTGGAGCTGCGTGAAAGACGCAGTACTTATATGGCGAGGGAGGAGGCCTTACTGCAAGAGATTGAAGCGGAAAAGGCCAGAACTACGGAAATAGAAGAATATGGTAAGTATACGCAGACCAAGAAGTTCGTGGAGGAAGTCGCCAAGGAGAAACTGGGTCTGGTATATGAGGGCGAGATAATATTTAAAGATGAAAAATAAGCAGATTCCGGGGATGTTCTGGGATTTGCTTTTTTATGGTATAGGAAAATGCTCCGGGTTTACGAGGCTGCGAAGCAGATCTCGCAATCGAGCTTTGCTTGATTTTTTATGGCTTGTGGGAATATAATGGACAACCTCTTCATATATTAGTGTGAGAGCTTGTGATTATATGGGGATAGGGAGGCGTGTCATGAAAAAGCAGGCGGAGATAATAGATGATAACAGGATAGAGATTATACCGGAATATGGCAGACAGAAACTTTTAACGTATGCAGAATCGTTTAGGGATTTGGCTGATTTGTTTGAGGAGGATAGCAGGCAGGAGGAAATGTCGGAGGCAATCGACCGGCAGGAGTATTTGTGTCAGAGAAAACTGCAGGAGAATCAAGAGCTTTTGGCGGAACATTTAAAGGAAATGGCACATATTATGGCCAAGATTGCCAGGGAGACTTGCCGCTGCCGGCCTATGGGAGAACGGCGGTTTAAGCAGATGTCGAAACTGCTTCGGGAGTCGGGGATTCAGCTCAAGAATTTTTTTGAGATGGAGCATGAGGATGGGCACAGAGAAATTAGTCTGACCATGCGTAATCTTGGGGAAAAGCGAATCCGGGCCGGTGAGAGCGAACATATTTCCACAGAGGATGTGGCGGATTTTATATCGGTGGCCATGAATACCAGACTTTGTCCGTCAAAGAATTCACCCATGTATCTGACAAGAGATTACAATACATATTATTTTATGGAGGAGCCGTCTTATCATTTGCTGACGGGTTTTGCCAAGGCAGTGAAGGAGGGGGAAAAGGTATCGGGAGATAATTATTCCTTTTATGAGGCGGATACGGGTAAACTGGTGGTGGTCTTATCGGATGGCATGGGTTCCGGAGAGAAAGCTTGCAGGGATTCCAACCGGGTAATCGAAATGGTGGAGCGCCTGTTGGAAGCAGGATTTAGTAAAGAGGCGGCGGCGCAGATGATCAATGGCGCGCTTGCGGCAGCAGGACAGGAAGAAAACATGTCTACACTGGATATCTGCAGTATGGATTTATATACCGGAGAATGTGAGTTTCTGAAAGTTGGGGCGGCCTGTACTTATATTAAAAGAGGCCAGCTGGTGGACAGGCTTTCTGCTCAGAATTTACCTCTTGGTGTGTTTCAGCAGATAGAACCGGAAGTGATGAGCAGGACACTGCAGAGTGGAGATTATGTGATCATGCTTTCGGACGGCATTTTGGATGCTTTATCCAGGGGGTTGGGAGAAGAGGTGTTGCCGGAGATTATCGGCAGAATGGATTACACGAATCCCAATGAGATAGCGAATCAGATTTTGACCTATGCCATCAGGCAGAGCAAGGGACAGATTCGGGACGATATGACTGTATTGGTGACGGGAATATGGGATCAGTCGGAGGACTGTCTGTTATAAGAGACAACCTCCGAATGTAAGAAAAAAGAGCGAGGAGAGCGGATAAAAACTTAAGATGACGGATATGATTTATCAGAAAGTCAAAAAATATATCATACAGCATCAAATGATCATGCAGGGGGATTTTGTGGCGGCGGGCGTTTCCGGCGGCGCCGATTCCGTCTGCATGCTGTATCTTTTAAAACAACTGCAAAAGGATATTCCTTATCGACTCACAGCAGTCCATGTCAATCATCAGGTACGTGAAGATGCAGATGCAGATGCGTCGTATGTAAAGAAGCTCTGCGACAAAATGGAGATTCCTTGTTATCTTAAGAAGGTGGATATGTGCGAGTATGCCAGACAGCATAAACTTTCTTCCGAGGAGGCGGGCAGAGTTCTGAGATATCAGGCTTTTAAAGAAGTGCTGCATGAGCAGAAAGAGAGTAGGCATGGAAAGATAGCCGTCGCCCACAATGCCAATGACAGAGCGGAGACTATGCTTTTTCATATGTTCCGTGGCAGCGGTTTGGCGGGGGTGGGTTCTATCCGTCCGGTGAGAGACCAGATTATCCGGCCTGTATTATGCCTGACCAGAGAAGAGACAGAGAATTATCTGAAAAAGAGGGATATATCTTACTGCCAGGACAGTACCAATGAGGAGGACTTATATGCCCGGAACCGGATACGGCATCATATCCTGCCCTATGCGGAGAAGGAGATTTGTGCGGGAGCAGTGCCGCACATGAATGATCTGGCTGATATCCTGATGGAGACAGAGGTTTATCTAAGCCGGGAAACGAAGCGGCTGTTTCAAATGTATGCGGACGATACTGCGGACCCTATTCAATGTCTGCGGATATGGGGAAAGGGGCTTTTGACACAAGACCCGGTCATGGTTAAGCGGGTGCTTCTTTATGCGCTGGAGCAGATGACGCCTCACAGAAAAGATATCACAGGACAGCATATTAAGGACTTGCTGGAACTTATTCGGAAAGACGGCAGTAAAGAGTTATCTTTGCCTTATGGGATTAAGGCATATAAAGAATATGAGACGTTGTTTCTGCAAAAGGAACAGACACAAACGCCGGACAGATTCTCTAAAGAACAGGATGGTTTTGTAGTGAAACCGCCTGTGGAAATCTTCGTGCCGGGAGCGGGCAGTTTTTCTTTTATACTGGTTGATAGGAATTTCCTTTCCAAAGAGCATGATTTCTCTCAAAAGGAGCAAAATATTCCACAAAATAGATATACGAAATGGTTTGATTATGATAAAATAACTACGTCTTTATTGTTGCGGACCAGGAAAACGGGCGATTATCTGACCATTGATAAAGCGCTCCACACACAGTCCTTGAAACAATATATGATCAACGAGAAAATCCCAAAAATGCAGCGTGACAGCATGTATATATTGGCAGATGGTTCACATGTCTTATGGGTGCCGGGTTATCGGACCAGCCAATATTACAAAGTGGATGAAAGCACAAAATGTATCTTACAGGTACAGATAAGAGGAGGGTATCATGGCGGAACGAATTGATGTGTTATTGACAGAAGAAGAAGTCGACAAGAGAATCCAGGAGATTGGCGATCAGATTTCGAAAGATTATGCGGGCGAGCAGGTACATCTGGTTTGTGTTTTAAAGGGCGGAAGCTTTTTTATGTGCGAACTGGCCAAACGGATTACGGTGCCGGTGTCTCTCGATTTCATGTCGGTGTCCAGCTATGGCGGGGATACGAAGTCCAGCGGTGTAGTCAGAATCGTGAAAGATTTAGACGAGCCCTTACAAGGTAAACATGTGCTGGTAGTGGAAGATATTGTGGATTCCGGACGGACACTCAGTTATTTACTGGATATGTTAAGAGACAGAGGACCCAAGGATGTGAGACTCTGTACGCTGTTAGATAAACCGGAACGAAGAGTAGTAGATGTGAAAGTGGATTATACGGGATTTGAGATTCCGGATAAGTTCGTAGTAGGCTACGGGCTGGATTATGATCAGAAATATCGAAATCTGCCTTATATCGGTGTGGTAAATTTTGATTAGAGAAAGAGGTATGCTTTGAGCAAGAATAATAAAAGTTTTTATATGTATTTTGTGATCATCATCGGCTTGCTTTTGCTCACTGTCTGGGTAGGTACTTTACGAGTACAGCACAATGGCTATACAAGAGGTGAATTTGAAGAGCAGCTTGAAAAGAATGAAGTAGCTGTGGTCAATATCTGCCCTAATAAGGATACTCCGACCGGTTCTTTGGAGGTTATTTTAAAGAACGGGGAAGAGAGAATCCTTTATGTGACAGATGTCATAGAGATGGAAACGCTGGTCAGAAGCTATGGGATAGACTGCAGTGTGGAGAGTGTGCCGGAGGAGAGCTGGTTTCTCAATAGCGTCTTTCCTATTCTGATCGTGGTGGTGGTCTGTGTCTTTTTCTTTGTGATGATGAACGGCCAGAATTCCGGCGGCGGTGGCGGCGGACGGATGATGAATTTCGGAAAGAGCCGTGCAAAACTTACCATGGGCGGTGAGAATAAGATTACGCTGGGTGAAGTGGCGGGATTGAAAGAAGAAAAGGAAGAACTGCAAGAGATTGTAGAATTTCTGCGTGAACCAGGCAAATTTACCAAAGTGGGAGCAAGGATTCCTAAAGGCGTACTCTTAGAAGGTGCACCGGGTACTGGTAAGACGCTTCTTGCCAAAGCAATTGCAGGTGAGGCGAACGTGCCTTTCTTTAGTATTTCAGGTTCAGACTTTGTGGAAATGTTTGTGGGTGTGGGCGCTTCCCGTGTGCGTGATATGTTTGCGGAAGCTAAGAGACATGCGCCCTGTATTATTTTTATTGATGAGATTGATGCGGTAGCAAGGCGGCGCGGCACTGGTATGGGCGGCGGCCACGACGAGAGAGAGCAGACCTTAAATCAGCTTCTGGTGGAGATGGACGGCTTCGGTGTCAATGAAGGAATCATTGTCATGGCGGCGACCAACCGGGTAGATATCTTAGACCCTGCCATCCTTCGTCCGGGCCGTTTTGACAGAAAGATTACGGTGGTATCTCCGGATGTGCGCGGCAGGGAAGATATTTTGAAAGTACATGCCAAGAATAAACCTCTTGGTGATGATGTGGATTTACAGCAGATTGCGCAGACGACTGCCGGGTTTACGGGAGCGGATTTGGAGAATCTTTTGAATGAGGCGGCCATCAATGCGGCTATGGATAAGCGGGCTTTTGTGAAGCAGGAAGATATCAAGAAGGCATTCATAAAAGTGGGAATCGGCGCGGAGAAGAAGAGCCGTATTATCTCAGAGAAAGAGAAGAAGATTACGGCATATCATGAGGCGGGACATGCGATTCTGTTCCATGTACTGCCGGATGTGGGGCCGGTCTATACAGTATCCATCATACCTACAGGGCTTGGGGCGGCAGGTTATACTATGCCCCTTCCGGAAAAAGACGAGATGTTTTTGACAAAGGGCAAGATGATAGAAGATATCATGGTATCTTTGGGCGGCCGTATTGCGGAGGAGATTATTTTCGATGATATCACCACGGGGGCTTCCAGCGATATCAAGAAAGCTACTAAAACAGCCCGCAGAATGGTGACCCGGTACGGTATGTCTGATAACATCGGTGTGATCAATTATGATGATGACGACGATGAAGTGTTTATCGGCAGGGATTTGGCACACGCTAAGAGCCACAGTGAGCTCATTTCCGGTGAGATTGACAGGGAAGTGAAAGCAATCATAGATGATTGCTATCGTAAGGCCAAGGAGATTATCGAGAAACATGAAGATGTGCTGCATAAATGCGCCAAGCTCTTGCTGGAGAAGGAAAAGATAGGACGTGCCGAGTTTGAAGGGCTTTTTGACACTTACTATCCACAGCCGGAAGAACCCGGTGAATTGGTGTAAACAGATAGTAATTGTGCAAAATATACAAAAAAGGACATAACAAATTGTAATATTTGTGAATCCTTGGTATTGTAGACAGATAGGGGCTATGATAATATACTACTTGTAACCCCCCAATACATTATATAGTTTTTTGCTATACCCCATAAGAAAGAAATACCTTCTCTAAAAAAGACAGTTTTAATAAACTGTCTTTTTTACCGTTTAGTGGTTCCACACTTGAATATCCATAATATATAAGATAAAATAGCAATATAAGTTTTTTGATGATTTATAAGGAAGGCTGAATATGGACATCAATCAATTTCAAAAGGCAGAAAAAAATCAACTTTATATGGCAGGTATGCGGCCGGTGTTTAACAGGAAAGCTCTGTTTTCAGATATGACAGAGGATTATGTATGTCCGCCGGAACCCAGCGCATACGAAGAGGTTACGATTTATTTCCGTTCCGGCAGGAACAATATTGACAAAGTTTTTTTGGTTGACAAAGGGCAGAAGCATATCATGTCAAAAGTGGATTCCGACGCGTATTTTGATTTCTATGCCCTCAGTATCCAGTTGGAAGATGAAAAATTAAGCTATTACTTTGAGGTACATGCGGGCAAGATTTCTTGCTATTTCGACATGCGGGGTGTCACGAAAGATATCAACGAATTCTATCATTTCCAATTAATTCCCGGATTTAAGACGCCAGATTGGGCTAAGGGCGCCGTTTTTTATCAGATATATGTGGACCGCTTTTATAATGGAGATCCCAGTAATGATGTGTTGACCAATGAGTATCAGTATATTGGGGATAAGACTGTCCGGGTGGAGGACTGGAATAAGTATCCTGCAGCTATGGATGTGCGGGAATTCTATGGCGGCGATCTGCAGGGGGTACTTGATAAGATGGATTATCTGCAGGACTTGGGTGTGGATGTGATTTATTTCAATCCCTTGTTTGTGTCGCCCTCGAATCATAAGTATGATATTCAGGATTATGATTATATCGATCCCCATTTTGGGCGGATTGTGCATGATGAGGGCGAGCTTCTGCGTCCGGATCAAAAAGAGAATCGTTTTGCCACCAGATATATCGACCGTATTTCCAATAAGGATAATCTGGAAGCCAGCAATGAACTTTTTGCCGAGGTGGTGAAAGAAGCGCACAGAAGAGGCATGAAAGTTATTTTGGACGGCGTGTTTAATCATTGCGGTTCCTTTAACAAATGGCTGGACAGAGAGCGGATTTATGAAAATGCCCCTGGTTATGAGAAGGGGGCGTACATTGACAAGGACAGCCCGTATCATAATTATTTCCAGTTCTTGGATGAAAATCGGTTTCCTTATAATGGGTCTTATGACGGCTGGTGGGGGCATGATACGCTGCCTAAGCTGAATTATGAGAATTCCAGACAGTTGTTGGACTATGTGCTTTATATTGGCAGAAAATGGGTATCTCCGCCTTACAATGCAGATGGATGGAGATTAGACGTGGCTGCAGATTTAGGGCATAGTCCGGAATTTAACCATTATTTCTGGCAGGAATTCCGCCGGGCGGTCAAGATGGCAAATCCCAATGCCATTATTTTGGCGGAGCATTACGGCAGTCCTAAGGATTGGCTGCAGGGCAAAGAGTGGGATACAGTCATGAATTATGATGCTTTCATGGAGCCGGTGACCTGGTTTTTGACAGGAATGCAGAAGCACAGCGACGATTACAGAGAAGATATGCGGGGCAATGCGGACAGCTTCTGGGGCGCCATGAGACACCACAGCGCGAATTTTACGACGCCGTCTCTTCTGGTGGCCATGAATGAACTGTCAAATCACGATCATTCCCGGTTTCTCACCAGGACGAATCATAAGGTGGGAAGGACCAATACCTTAGGGCCCCATGCGGCGAACGAGGGTGTCAATAAGGCGGTAATGCGTGAGGCCGTGGTGATTCAGATGACTTGGCCAGGCGCACCCACTATTTACTATGGTGATGAAGCAGGTGTCTGCGGATTTACGGATCCGGATAACAGACGGACGTATCCCTGGGGACATGAAGACCAGGAAATGATTGCTTTTCATAGAGATATTATTAGAATCCATAAATCTTATAAGGAATTTCTGACCGGTTCTTTAAAATATGTGGACGCCGATTATAATGTGATAGCGTATGGCAGGTTTAATAAGACCGGGAAGTCGGTAATTATTATAAATAATAACGACTATGAGATTACCAGGGAATTGTCGGTGTGGTATCTGGGTATCCCTAGAGAATGTATGCTCAAGCAGCTGATTATAACTACGGCGGAGGGATATAGCACTGCGTTTAAGGAACATGCTGTGGTTGCGGGTAAAGTCCACATAACACTGCCGAAAACCTCGGCAATCATCCTCAGGTATACGGATGCTTCCAGCAGAAATTTTGTGCAGTTTGAGGGCTGATCATGAATATACTGAAGAAGATTTTAGGGGTTATTGCAGTTTTGACGGCACTTATGTGCATACTGATTTTATTGTGTGCCCTTAATCCGAATATCACAAAGAAACTGGCGGATTTCATAGCGGGAGACGCATCGCCGAAGCAGACACAACAGGAGGAGATTTCTCAGTCCGGGGAGGATGAAGAATCTTTATCTGGGGATGCGTCGGAAGAGGAAGATGCGGCACCTGCACAGGAGGCGGAAATCTTACCCGAACCGGAAGAAGAGCAGCCCACAGAGGCAGTGGAGAGCCGACAAGAAGAACCTTCCGAGGAAGAGCCGCAAGAAACGGTTGTCAAAGGTTTGAACGGTTACGAGGTGCCTTCAGAATCTCAGATTGCCGTACCGGAAGCAGTCAGCGGTAAATCAGGAGGATTTCAGCCGATCACGGAAAAGTCGGAGGAGCTGCCTGATACAGAGGGCGATACCTATGTCAGTGAATTGGGATATGGACAGTTGGGGGACGAATATACCTTTGACCCGGCGTTTTATCCCTACTATGCAATGTTAGATGATAAGGGGCAGCATTTATACCGGCAGATTTTTGCAAATGCCAATGCGTTCAACGGCGCTTTCGCACCCATTGAGGCTGTGCCGGTATCGGAGATTAAAAATGCCATTATGGCGGTCTATAATGACCATCCGGAATTGTTTTGGCTGAATACGGCTTTTGTCTGCAAGTATGACAAAAATAAAATCTGTGCGGAGTTGGAATTGGAGTTTAACATCACACAAGAAGAGTTCCCGGAAACATCAACCCAATTTTATAATACAGTAAATACCATACTGACGCAGGTTCAGAATTTGAGCAGTTATGAAAAGGGAAGGCGGGTACACGATATTCTGATTGAAAAGATAGAATATGATAAAGGCGCCGCTATGAACCAAAGTGCCTACAGTGCATTGGTGGAAGGAAAGAGCGTGTGCGCCGGTTATGCCAGGGCCTATCAATATCTTATGCAGAGACTGGGGATTCCCTGTTATTACTGTACCGGTTTCGCAGGAGAAGACCATGCTTGGAATATTGTGGGTTTGGATGACGGCTACTATAACGTGGACGTAACCTGGGATGATACGCCTGGGGGCGAGTACGATTACTTTAATAAGACGGATGAAGATTATGCGGATACCCATGTCAGAAGGGACTTGTCGGTGAATCTGCCCAAATGCGAGGGTCAAAGATATGCTTCTTAATGAAGATTTGATTTATGAAGTCTTGTCTGTGGTGGAGGAAATTCCAGAAGGAAAAGTAGCTTCTTACGGACAGATTGCAAAGCTGATAGGCCAAGATAACAATGCAAGACTAGTAGGAAAGGTCTTAAGCCGTGCAGAATATTATGGAAGCTATCCCTGCCACAGGGTTGTAAACCACGCGGGCCGTTTGGCGCCGCACTGGGCAGGGCAGCGGGATTTGCTATTAAAAGAAGGTGTCAGCTTTAAAGAAAATGGCTGTGTCGATATGAGGAATCATCAATGGGAGTGCTGAGAGCGCTCCTCTTTTAATTCCGAAAGATTCTGTACAAGGCGTACCCCATCCATCTGCTTGATTTTATCACGGATTGCCTGGGTATCGGCGTTTAAACTTACGCTGAGACGATAGTTAAAGGAATCCTTTAGGGGATTTTCGCTAAAGGCATCGGCGACGCCGTCCAGATATTTTGTACGGAATTCTTCCCACGCCTCCTCTCCGCTTACAAAATAGCAGGAAGTGATGCCGGGAATCTGTGTAAGTTCTTCTCCGATATGGTCAATCTCCGCCTGAGAAAGAGAAGCATCCATAAAAACTGCCAGGTTCTTTTCCTGATACACATTGTAGGCCGCATATGAGGTAGTTCCTGTAACAATAACCAGAAAGGCAGCAATCAGGGCCATGGCCAGTCTAGAATAGTGTGTGTAAGGAAAGCGCTTTATCTGGGCGGCGCTGCAGTTGCGCAATAATGTGTCCGCCAGTTCGGGCGGCATGGTGATAGCGTTCTTGATCTGTGTCATATCGTTTTGATTCATAAGTGATAACCCTCCTTCTTTGCGTTAGTCAGTTTGGTGATTGGGTGTTGTAAATTGCCTGTTACAAAGCCAGGTGATGCATATTCATCCTGGATGACAATCTTAAGAGCTTCCCGTCCGCGTTGAAGCCGCTTTTTGACTGCATTTGATGAAATTTTCAAAATCTGTGCAATCTCTGTGACGGAATAACCCTCAAAATAATGCAGAATCAGCACGGTTTTATACTTGGCGGGCAGAGCGTAGAGCTCTTCTAGCTGATTTTTTTGTTCCGGACAGGGCAGGCATTCTTTCAGGGATTCTATATCCGTGTAAGCATGTCTCTTACGGAATCTGAGAAAATCCATACAACAATTCGTCGTAACCCTAAAAAGCCACGCCTTTTCATGTTCTCCAGACTGGAAAGCAGGTGACTTTTCCAGATATCGGAGCAGAACTTCCTGTAAAATATCCTGCACATCGTGAGGATTTCCGACTAGCAGGCAAGCGCTTCGATAAAGCCCGCTGCCGTGGGCCTGCAGGATGCGTTTTACATCTGTTTCACTTTTGTGCATGTCAGGTTCTTCCTTTCTTATCTTTTAGAGGCCTCTTGACCTATATACGAACAAGGTTGCTAAAAGGTGACTGGAAAAATTGCGTATGTCATAACTTATTTTATATTATAATAGACAAGAGATTTTCTATTGTGGGATTTAAAATAAATATGAAATAATAAACAGTACGTTTTCACATGTCAGCTGGAAGTTAGAGTAAGATTGACTTGAAAAGGAACAATTCCTATAATAGAGGAATAAGTGGAATTTAGCGTATATTTGGATTTGCCTGGTTATGGAAAATGAGACAGACAGGCTTAAAGCTGCCAATATAAGATGAAAGGAAGAGTATGACAAATCAAGAAATACTGCAGTGCGCACTAAAGCAATCCGCCATAGATTTGCATTGTGTGCCGGAAGATTTTCTGGCGGCCGAAAATAAAATTGTGGTTTCGGAAAAAAATGAGGGTGCCAGACGTTATCTGACACTGCCTTTTTCCTGTCAGTTGGTGTCTTATGGAAACAACGTGGTGGCGTCTATTGATGAAAAACTGCAGGATGTGACAGCCGAATATATCAATAAATATCCGGTAGAACATCTTTTTGAGACGCCCCATATGCAGGTAATCAACACGGCGCTAATGAAGTTTGGTCTGCAGATTTGCTTTATGGCGGAATATTTTCTGCCGGACACAGATGCACTCAAACCATTATCCTGCCCTTATGAAATGCGGTTATTAGAACAGAAGGACTTTAAAGAGTTATATCTGCCGGAATGGAGCAATGCTTTATCGGAGGAGAGAAAAACTTTGGATGTGTTAGGCGTGGGGGCTTATGAGAAAGATAAGCTGATTGGATTGGCAGGTTGTTCTGCGGATTGTGAGACAATGTGGCAGATTGGAGTAGATGTTTTGCCGTCTTACCGCAGGCAGGGAATTGCCGCGGCGTTGACGGCGAGGCTTGCGTTAGAGACCTTTGCGCGCGGTAAGGTGCCTTTCTACTGTGCGGCATGGTCGAATATTAAGTCTGTCCGCAATGCGATTCGGGCAGGATTTCGACCGGCATGGGTGGAGATGGCGGCAAGAGAGATTGATTTTGTGGAAAAAATGAATCAGTAAGAAGAGCTTATAGCAGAGAGGAGATTATTATGTTATCGTTTGAATGTGATTATAACAAAGGGGCCCACAGAAAAATTTTAGAGCGTTTGTTGGAGACCAACGAGGAGGCAGTGCCCGGTTATGGCAATGACTGTTACTGCGAAAGTGCCAAAGAAAAAATAAGGAAAGCCTGTGACTGCAAAGATGCGGAAATCTTTTTCCTGGCGGGAGGAACCCAGACCAACATGCTGGTAGTCAGTACCATGCTCAAACCATACGAAGGTGTGGTTGCGGCCACAACTGGTCATGTCAGTGTCCATGAAGCGGGAGCCATTGAGCACAGTGGGCACAAGGTGTTGGAGATTCCTGGCCATGAGGGAAAAATGGATGCAAAGGAGTTGGAACGGTATCTGGAACGATATTGGAACGATAGCAGTCATGAGCATATGGTATTTCCGGGCATGGTATATATTTCTCATCCAACGGAATATGGTACATTGTATACCAAGGCAGAGTTGGAAGCTTTATCCCATGTGTGCGGGACATATAAGATACCGCTTTATTTGGACGGTGCAAGGCTTGGATACGGTCTGATGAGCAAAAATACCGATGTCACACTTCCCATGATTGCCAAGTATTGTGAAGTGTTTTATATCGGCGGCACAAAGGTGGGAGCTTTGTGCGGAGAAGCAGTGGTTTTTACCAGGCATAATATGCCTGCCCATTTCCTGACAATGGTTAAACAGCAGGGCGCACTTTTGGCAAAGGGACGTCTTCTGGGCGTGCAATTTGATACGCTCTTTACGGATGACTTGTACTGCCAAATCAGCAGACAGGCCATTGAGATGGCGGAACGTCTGAAAGCGTTGTTCCAGGAAAAAGGGTATCCTTTCTTTCTTGATTCTCCCACGAACCAGCAGTTTATTATTTTGGAAAATGAAGAAATGGAGCGACTGCAGAAACAAGTGCGATTTGATATTTGGGAACCATATGATGAGACACATACGGTAGTGCGCTTCGCGACAAGTTACGCCACTGTCGTGGAGGATATTGAAAATCTGCGGAAGGTGATTGAGAGTATATAAAATCTGCAACCTCTTACAACACTGAAAGGTATTAAAAATAGAGTGGCAGTTCAGAACGCTGACAGGGTGGACTTGTATGACGAATGAGGAACAAATCACGACAGAAAACGCGGTGGACAGGTATGCTGATATGGTATATCGGCTGGCATTGTCGCAGATGAAAAACAGAACCGATGCGGACGACCTTTTTCAGGAGGTATTTATCCGGCTGGTCAGCCATATTCAGGAACTTACTTCCTGGGAACATGTGAAAGCGTGGCTGATTCGGGTGACGATAAACTGTGCTAAGAAGCATTATGATCAATACTGGAATAAAAAGGTAGATTTTATGGAGGATACAGAGCAATACCAAGGGGCAGAAGCTTATGAGCCTCCGGAGGAGCATCCGGTCAGACAGGCGGTGGCTAAATTACCGCCCAAATACAGGCTGGCGGTGCATCTTTTCTATTTTGAAGAATTATCGGTGGCGGAAATAGCACAGATGACGGAACAGAAAGAGAGCACAGTCAAGTCACAATTGCATCGGGCCAGAGAAATGCTAAAGGGTTTATTAGACTGATTAGACCAACCAGCCGTAGAAAGAGGAATGATAGACTATGATAGATCAGTATAAAAATGAAACTGCACAGATACATGCGCCTGCAGCGCTGATTGAAAAGACCAAGGCGGCAGTGCGGGTGGAAGAGGCACGTATAGGAAGGGAACAGGTCAGTCAGAATCCGGTGCCGGTATCAGGGGTAACTTCCGCCGATTATGCGGCATACCAGAAGAAGTATTTCCGGCATAAATGGACTTACGCTCTGACAGCCGCAGCAGCAGTGGTGCTGTTGTTATCTGTGTCTCTGGCCATGAGAGGTTCTTTGAGTGATAGATTTATAGGGGGCCGGACGACCGCAGACGGGGCCATGATGGCAGAAGAGGCGCCAGCGGATGAAGATGGAACCAGTGCAGAAATGATGGAGGAGACAGAAAGCGGAGCGGCAGACAGTACTGCGGGAGAAATGAGTGGAGGGATTCAGGACAGTACGGCAGATGCGGCGCCGGAGGATATGGGGAACGCCATGGTTTCGGAAGATACTGCTGGAGCTGTGTCGGAATCTGCTGCGGAAAAGATGGAGAGAGCGGAGGCGTCTGCAGAGGCACCAGTGGCGGATTATGCCGGTGAGGATACAGAGTGCGACATGGTGCAGGAGGATGTGGAAAAGAAAGAAGCGAAACCATTCCGGACTGTAAAAGACAGCCGCCTTAGAATAGAAGCTGTGGAAGAAAAGCCACCTTTTTATGATAATCCGGAAACTCAGGATATTGTTTATGAGGGGCTGACTTTCCGTGTCATGCAAGAGGAAGAGGGCTGGATGGCGTATGTAGAAACGGCAGATGGAACAGCTTATGTGATAAACGGGACGGTTGAGGAGTTAGATAGTTTTTTAAAAGAGGGATTTGAGGAATTAGAGAAAAGAAAAAAATAACTATTTTTGCAACCTTTGCCGATTCTGAAAGGTATTAAAGGTAGAAAGGATACAAAAGCCGTAACGTGGGTGTATCTTTAGGGGAGGAATCAGATAAGTTTATTTCGGAATGGAGGAAGAGGGATGAAAAAGTGTGTAAAGAAAATCACGGTATTGGGTATGGTTGGCGTTATGTTTCTGACAGGGTGCGGTAATGCGCAAAACGATACGGTGGCCGAGGCGCCGGCGGAAGATGCGGGATATGCCACGGAAGAAGCAGAGGGAACACTGCCTGCACCGGATAGGAATGGAGGGGCAGTAGAAAGTGGGGCGTCCGCAGACACTGCTGCAGAAGCAGGAGATGCCTACGACAGTACGGCAGGAGCGGCAGACGAATATAGCAGCGCAAAAGCGGAAGATGAGCGGAAGGAATCGAAGAGCATGGAAAGTGCCAGAGCGGATACGGAGGATGGATTGTCTGACAGTTATCTGGGTTCCTGTTATGATTTTGACGAGGAATTACCTGATGATTCCGGAGAAGAATACAGTGTGTGGGAGGAAAAGGGTTTTTCTTCCGTGATGGCAGAGCCGCTTTCGACTTTTGCGGCAGATGTGGATACGGCTTCTTACAGTAATCTGCGCAGGCTGATCAGAGATGGTTATGATTTGGAAGATATACCGGAAGGAGCAGTCAGGATTGAGGAAATGATCAACTACTTCTCATATGACTACGAAGACCCTATTGGCTCAGACCCTTTTGGTGTGACAACGCAGATAGGGCGCTGTCCATGGAATGACGAGGCAGAACTTCTCATGATTGGTCTCAAAACACAGGATATCGATTATTCCCGTGCACCCGCATCGAACCTGGTATTTCTGTTAGATGTGTCCGGTTCCATGTATTCAGATGATAAACTGCCTCTGTTACAGGAATCTTTCAGTCTGCTGGCGGAAAATCTGACGGATAAAGACAGAATATCGATTGTAACTTATGCATCAGAAGACAAGATTGTCTTAGACGGTGCCCATGGAAATGAGACAAGGAAGATTAAGAAGGCACTGGATGGCCTGGAAGCGGGCGGCGGAACGCATGGCAGTAAAGGAATAGAAACAGCCTATGCCTTGGCGGAAGAAAACTTCATCAAAGGAGGCAACAACCGCATTATCCTGGCAACAGACGGCGACTTAAATATCGGGCTGACCAGCGAAGAGGAGCTGGAAGGGTTGATTACAGATAAGAAAGAATCCGGTATTTTCTTGTCAGTGCTGGGGTTTGGAACAGGGAATATCAAAGATAATAAGATGGAGACTCTGGCGGATAAAGGCAATGGCAACTATGCATACATAGATTGTCTGCGGGAGGCCAATAAAGTGTTGGTAGAGGAAATGTCTGCGACACTGCTCACAATCTGTAAGGATGTGAAGTTTCAAGTAGAGTTTAACCCAGAGGTTGTGGAAGGATATCGTCTGATCGGTTATGAAAACAGAGCCTTGGCACGGGAAGATTTTGATGATGACAGCAAGGATGCCGGGGAGATTGGAGCCGGACACAGTGTGACGGCGCTTTATGAGATTATTTTAAGAGAGCCGCTTGAGAGCGGTATGACAAAAGGAGAGATTGCGGATTTAAAATATAGCAGCGAATATAAGAAAAGGCTGGATGAAACAGAGAAGAAAACCCCTTTAGCGCCTTCATCAGGTAATCAAGATAAAGAATGGCTGACAATCAGTATCCGCTATAAGAAACCGGCACAAGAGGAGAGTAAACTGTTAGAATACGCAGTGGGATATGACAGCTATGAAGAAGGGCCTTCTGATGATTTTATCTTTGCGGCGGCAGTGGCGGAGTTCGGGCTGCTTGCATCTCACAGCGAATATCCGGAAAGCGCTTCGGTAAAGAACGTAAAGAAGGCGCTTAGGAGTATCGATTTAAAGGATGCGTACAGGGAAGAATTTTTGGAATTAGTGTTAGAAGCAGAGTAAATAAAAACGGTTTCAGGCTTGTAAACAGTCTGAAACCGTTTTTTAGTTAGAGATCTTATGGTTCACGATGGGTCTGTAAAAGAGACTATTTCACTTCAATTTTTCTGACTTCTTCCTTCGCGGCAACATCTTTCTTCGGGAATTTTACTTCCAGAATACCGTTGTTGTAGGATGCATCGATATCGCCGGGTTCCACGTCATTTACGCGGAAGCTTCTGGAGTAAGAGCTATAATAACGCTCCCTGCGGATATATTTATTCTTATCTTCCTCGTTATTCTCTTCCTTATGGGAAGCCGAGATGGTAAGCATATTATCCTTCAGGTCGATGTTGATGTCGGATTTATCAAAGCCCGGCAATTCTGCCTGTAAAAGGTAACTGTCGCCCTGGTCAATCACATCAGTCTTGAAAGCATCGAAGGTAGCCAATTCATTGCTGCCCCAGAAATTCTTGAAAGCATCGTCGAACATCCTGTCAAAGGGATCCTCATAAAATGCCGGTTTATAAGTGTTGTGGTTAAATAATGCTGGTCTTAACATATAAATCACTCCTTCTTTTTGTTATCAGTATGACCGTTATCAGAAATCTGATACAGTCAAAACTGTTTTGTTTGTTTCTTGTTTATATATGTTATACATCAAATATAACAGATAATCAATTATGTAATTGTAAAGTATTTATTAAGAGAATATAAAATGGCAGACTGTTAGGAGGCGTTTTATCAAAAGAGCACAAATTTGTCATGTTTTCATCGCAAACTAGACCATGAAAAAGAATCGAGTTCTGATATGCTTGATATAACGAGAAACCAAAATATGCAGGAGAAAAGGAGAGGACATGATGAGTAAATTTAAATTTTCAGTAGGGCCGTGGAATGTGCATACGGGGGCGGATTCTTATGGACCGGCCATAAGACAGGATATTGATTTTGACACCAAACTTGCCAAGTTTGCCGAGTTAGGATTTTCAGCAATTCAGTTCCATGATGACGATGCTGTTCCTAATATCAATGATTACACAGAAGAAGAGATAAAGGAAAAGGCAAGAGAGCTTAAAAAGAAATTAGATAAGTATAATCTGGCGGCAGAATTTGTGGCACCCCGTCTTTGGATGGATGAGCGGACAGCAGACGGCGGCTTCATGAGCACTTCTCAAAAAGACAGAGAATATGCTATGTGGAGAGCATATCGTTCCATTGATATTGCCAATGAATTGAATTGTGATATGATAGTATTATGGCTGGCAAGAGAAGGAACCCTTTGCGCAGAGAGCAAATCTCCGGTGTGGGCCACAAAGCAGCTGATTGAGGCAATCAATAAGATGCTGGAATATGACCCGAAGATTCGTATCTGTATCGAGCCAAAGCCCAACGAGCCTATTGACAGAAGTATCTGTGGAACCATGGGACATGTCATGGCGATATCGGCGGCTACCATCGACCCTTCCCGTGTGGGCGGCAATCTGGAAAGCGCACATGCTATCCTGGCAGGTTTAGACCCTGCACATGAGATTGGTTTTGCATTGGCTATGGGTAAATTGATGACAGTGCATTTGAATGACCAGAACGGCATTCGCTACGACCAGGATAAGTCCTTTGGTGTGGAGAATCTGCGGGCGGCATTCAATCAGGTAAAGGTGCTTAAGGAAAACGGTTACGGAGAGCATGGAGAGTATGTGGGTCTGGATGTGAAAGCTATGCGCACCACTAAGGATGAGGACAGTTACAAGCATCTGGAAAACAGTTTGCAGATTTTTAAGGCCCTTGAGGAAAAGGTAGACCGATTTGACTATGATTTCCAGAAAAAATGTGTGGAGAACAGAGATTTTGAAGGACTGGAAATGTATGTGATGAATCTCCTGATGGGGATAGAATAAGAAGAAAACGAGAGGTATTTTGTGGGAAAGAAAATAATAGCAGCGGGACATATCTGCCTGGATATAACGCCCGTCTTTACAAGTGAGAAAGTGGAAAATATTAGTGATATCTTAGTTCCCGGCAAGTTAATCCAGATGGGGCAGGCTGATGTGCATACCGGCGGTGCGGTAGCCAACACGGGTCTTGCCATGAAAATCCTTGGAGCGGATGTAACTTTGATGGGCAAAGTGGGCGCGGACGAATTCGGCGGCATGATACAGAATATTTTACACCGGTATGGAGCGGACAAAGGGATGATTGTCTCTAAACAGGAGTCTACTTCCTATTCAGTGGTGATTGCAGTTCCCGGCATCGACAGGATATTCTTACATAATCCAGGAGCCAACAACTCTTTTAGCTGTGAAGATATTGATTATGAAGAAGCGGCAAAGGCAGATTTATTTCATTTCGGATATCCTCCTCTGATGCAGAGGATATATCAGGAAGAGGGAAAGGAACTGACAGAGATGTTTCGCAGGATGAAGGAGCGGCATGTTGCTACTTCTCTAGACCTTGCGGCAATAGACGCAAAATCGGAAGCCGGAAGGGCTGACTGGAAGGCTATTTTATCCAGAGTGCTGCCTTATGTGGTTTTCTTTGTTCCAAGTGTGGAGGAGTTGTGCTTTATGCTTGACAGAGAAAGATATGAAGTCTGGACTGAGCGGGCGGCAGGCCGTGATATTACGGAAGTCATATCTCTAGAGGAGGTAAGGCCGCTTGCTGATACGGCGCTTTCTATGGGCGCTAAGGTGGTTCTGATCAAATGCGGAGCGCCGGGGATTTATTACAAAACGGCAGATGAGGAGAAGCTTGCGCCGGTTTGTACACAGCTTGGTCTTTTCGTGGATGAGTGGGCAGGGAAAGAAGGATTTGAAAGAAGTTTTGTACCGGAACGGATTCTGTCCGGCACCGGGGCAGGAGACACTAGCATTGCGGCCTTCTTAGTTTCTGCGTTGGAAGGTGCGGGCCTTAAAGAGGCGGCTCAGATGGCAACAGCCACGGGGGCTAGCTGTGTAGCTGCTTATGATGCATTGAGTGGTTTAAAACCGCTTGCAGAGTTAAGGCAGAAGATAGAAAATGGGTGGACGAAGAACGAGTTTGCCGGCTGGTAGAAGTAAGAATATGCTCTGCAGGCAGATGCGTGGTAAAGGTAAATGCAGCATATAAAAACGGAGGCACATACAGCCTCCGTTTTGCCTTCTTCCTGTATAAACTTAATATATAAAGGGAGCTAATTTCTCCCTAATCCCCTCATCATCGGAATCATAACTAAGCCGAACCGGCCTGGTCAAATCAAGCGCCATCACACCGAGTATGGATTTAGCATCCACGACTCTGCGGCCCTCTCCCAGATTAAAACTTAAATCAATCTTATCAATTACATTCACAAACTGCCTGACCTGATTAACATCATTGAATTTCACTTGTACCTGCTGCATAATCTCGTTTCCTCCTTATTCATCATTGATGCCATGAAAATAGATGCTCCACAAATCAATACGGATTGACTGCAATTCTCCTATACGCAGGATTCCCCAAAAACACGCTTTTTAATCGATTGTCTGTAGAAATTTTGAGCCTCCTTTCTTTCTGAAAATATGGTTGACTTTTGTGAGACTATAATATCTTGAGTTTTTCAAAATGTAAATAGACAGAATATATAATTTTTATAAAATTTTTTTGTAGAGGGTGCCGGTAATCTTTCCATTTGTGAAAGATTTTGGTACAATATAATGCGTAGCGTAAACCAGAGCTATGTCATTCGGTGATTTTTATGAGGGATTAAAGGAGACATGGTGAGTTAAGCAACTTTAGGAGGGAAATAATCAATGGGAAATGTACAAAATGCAGGGGCAGGTCTTAAGAAAATGTTTATCGCTTCGGTGGGCAGTTTGATATGTCTGGTATTGTTAATCATTCCGCTTGTCAACATTCTGGCAGCGATTGCGGTTTTTGTATTTATGATCATGAGTATGATAGGGTTATATCAGGCTGGTCAGGAGATTGAAGGTTGTAAAACGGCGTTTATACTTACGATTGTGAATCTGGTTGTAAGCCTTGCGGGCAGTTTTATTAAAAATGATATTATGCATGTTGTTATTTTAATCGCGGGTTATGTAATAGACTTTATGGTTATATATCTGGTATGTACTTCTGTAGGCGGGGTGCTGAACAGCATTGGTGCCATAGAGATAACGCAGAAGGGCGAAGTGGCATGGAAGATCAGCGCAGTATGCTATGTACTGCTGGGCCTGATTGCGATTGCCATGATGACTCCGGTATTTGGCTTTCTGGCTGGCATAATCGGATCCATTGTGGTTCTGGTGCTGTCTTTAGTTGCCGAAGTATGTTATATGATATTTTTGAGTAAGAGCAGTCAGGCTCTGGGTGCTTAAGGGATATTTAAAAGAAATAAAAAAATTTTTTGAAAATGAAAGGATTTGATTTTATCAGGCGTATTACTTATAAAACAACATAGAAATGATAAGTAAAACGGAGGTAAGATCATGAGAAAAAGATTAGCAAAAGTAGCAGCGGCAATGACGGTGGCGGCTCTGGTGACCGGCAATACAACTTCAATGGCATTGGCATATGAATCCGATGGAGTACAGCAGGTATGGTGTTATGGTGATGGAAGCTGTGATGTGGATGGAGTCTGTGTAATCGGTGGGGTTTGTGATGGTTCCCATAGCTGGTGTTATGACAGTGAAACAGAATATCATCATGAAGAGGAGTATCATCATGAGGAAGAATATCATTATGAAGAGCCCCATCATAACAGTGGTTCCGGTCACCATGGCGGCGGACATCATTCAGGCCATCATCATTAAGAGAGAAGTAGAAAGCCCTGCTGTAAACCAGCGGGGTTTTTGTTGTTTGCGGGGGATAAAGGAGGATAACGTTGAAAAGCGCAGAAGAGATCAACTGTGCCATGGAAACGTATGCGGATATGGTGCGGAGAATATGTTTCGTACATTTGAAAAACAGAGACGACACGGAGGATGTATTTCAGAATGTCTATATGAAATATATGCTTTACGAAGGCACTTTTGAGAGCCGCGAACATGAAAAGGCGTGGTTTGCCAGAGTAACGATCAATGCCTGTACAGACTGGCTTCGCGGATTTTCACGCAGAAAATGGGTTCCTCTGGAAGTGATTGCTGAAGAAAGTGAAGCCATAGATGATGCATCCGGGGAGGTTCTTGAGGTGGTATTGAAACTTCCGGAAAAGTATCGAAATGTCATCTATTTGCATTACTATGAAGGATATTCTGCTGTAGAGATTGCGGGAATATTGGGACGAAAAGAGAACACGATATATACATGGCTTGCCAGAGCAAAAGAATTGCTGCGCAAAGAGTTAGGAGGTGAGTGGGTATGAATCCGATTCGGAAAAGTATGGAAAACATACAGGCATCAGAAGAACTCAAACAAAATACATTACGTTACCTGCATGAACAGCAGCAAAAAAACCGCCGGGTCAGGTTCCATTATGCTCCCGCTTATGCTGTGGCAGTGATTTGCTTCCTTTTGCTTGTGGGAACAGGGGGCTATTCTGTGTATAGAAAGCCCGTTTCCTATATCAGTGTTGATGTGAATCCCTCCATAGAGCTTAATATCAACTGTTTTGGCACAGTTGTGTCCGCAGTAGCTTATAATGATGACGGGAGAAATATCATAGAACAAGTACCCCTCAAGAATGTTTCCTATATGGAGGCTATCGACAGGATGCTTAAGGATGAAAGCTGTAATAAATATCTCAAAAAGGATGCCCTGCTGGTCTTTACGGTGGTTTCCGATCAGTCAGAGAAGATTGTGGAAGAACTAAGTGGAAATAAACTGTTCCAAAGTTATGGGGCATTGACTTATACCAGCGATTCAGCCTGTATGCATGAGGCGCATCAGCATGAAATGTCATTTGGAAAATATAGAACCTATTTGGAACTTTTAGAATATGATAAGAGCGTTACGATAGAGGACTGCCATGGGATGACCATGGGAGAGATGCATGACAGAATTGCGAGCTGCAGTCATAATGAGCAGACGGAAAAGAAACAGAGTCATCATAGCAATAGTCAGGGCTCTCATGGCAGTAAGCATGGATGTGATGATTAACAGCTTTGATTTTAATAAGATAAACAATTAAAAACTGCGGCGCTATGGATGATTGCAATCAAAGCGCCGCAGTTTTTATAATCTTATTTGGATTATCTTAGTTGTAGTTATCGATGCAGGGCTGGAACATGTCCTTTGTCACACCGCATTTAGGGCAGCACCAGTCTGCCGGAAGATCTTCAAATGCAGTACCGGGTTTGATACCGTGCTCCGGATCACCTACCTCGGGATCATAAGTATAGCCGCAGGGATTACAAAAATATTTTTTCATCTTAAAGTCCTCCTTTTTCATTTATCTTATGCTTGTATTAACCGAAATATCTCTTTAACAGACCAGCAAAAGCCTTACCATGTCTAGCCTCGTCTCTTGCCATTTCATGAACGGTATCATGAATTGCATCCAGATTAGCAGCCTTTGCGCGTTTTGCAAGATCAAACTTACCAGCAGTTGCGCCGTTCTCAGCTTCCACTCTCATCTCCAGATTCTTCTTGGTGGAATCGGTTACTACTTCACCCAGAAGCTCTGCGAATTTAGCAGCGTGCTCCGCCTCTTCCCAGGCAGCTTTTTCCCAATACAGGCCGATTTCAGGATAGCCTTCTCTGTGTGCAACTCTAGCCATTGCAAGATACATACCTACCTCAGAGCACTCGCCGTTAAAGTTAGCGCGCAGATCATCAATAATATCCTGGCTGACACCCTGTGCTACACCTACTACATGTTCTGCAGCCCATGTCATCTCGCCGCCCTGAGCCGTAAATTTCTCAGCGGGTGCGTGACATACCGGACATTCAGCCGGTGCAGCATCTCCTTCGTGCACATAACCACATACCTGACATACAAATTTCATAAATATTGTCTCCTTTTCTTTTTATTATTCACCCTTTGGGGGTTCATCCGTTTTCCGGCATTTGTCACAGACTCCATAGAAATATGTGACATGTCCTTGTATTTCACCGTCAAAATTTTTGCGGGCAGATTCCAAGATTCCTTCAATACTGCTTATCTCGATATCTGACACGCCGCCGCATTTTGAACAGACGAAATGGTAATGTTTGGAGGTATCCGCGTCATAATGATCGATACCGTCCCCCACACGCAGACGTTGTATCTCGCCCATGTCGGCAAGAAGCGTCAGATTGCGGTAGACCGTGCCAAGACTGATGTTGGGATATTCCTGCCTGACGTTTCTATAAACCATCTCGGCGGTTGGATGATCTTTGCGGGTCATCAGAAAGTCATAGATGACCTGCCGCTGACGGCTGTACTTCAACGCCATTGCATACCCTCCTTAAAAATAGGAATCATTACTGATTTCTTGACTTCATTATAGCAAATTAAATAAGCCTGTCAATCTCAAAATGATTATTTTATAAATTTTTTATAAGATTATAGGAGATGTTTTATTACTAAGTGCGGAAAATGTGGTATATTAAAAATATTCAGAGATGAAAAGACGCTGTGTATGTAATGCAGTTAATCTGCAGACAGATTTGCTGCAAAGGAAGGATGATTCTTGTGAAATTCAGAACAAGGCTTGTGATTACATCGCTTTCTATCATTTTACTGCCCCTTTTGCTTACGAGTGTTATGTTTTTGCTGGTGGGCAGCCGTATAGAAGATGCAGAATCACAGTTTGGGATTTTAGATAAAAATAATGCTTCTTTTATTTATACGATAGAGAATTACAGCCGTATTACGCAGGAAGTGTTAGAAGATGTGAAGCGTCAGATTGCAGAAGATTCTACAAAGCTGGAAGATAAGAATTATCTGGATGGACTTACCTTAGATTTAAAAGATAAATCTTCTTATGTGATAGTCAGGAAAGGCGATCAGATTTATTATACGGGAAATAATAATGCGGCGAAGAAGATATTTAGCACGCTGCCAGAGTACGGGAATGAAATGCCTGACGCGGAGACCGGTTTTTATTATAACGATATGAAAAAGCTGGTGAAGGGATTGGATTTTGAATTTTCGGATGGGGATAAGGGAAGCTTTTTTATTGTAACCAGTATCAACTCCCTCCTCTCCAAAAAAATGCTTCGCAACATGATCATTGCCTTTATTCTGGTACTGATCTTTACCAGTATCATATTGACACAATGGATTCAAAAAGGCATTTTTACACCGATCAACCAACTCAACACGGCCATGCAGAATATTGCCGAAGGGAATCTGGAATATATGCTGACGACAGAGGAGAAGGGGGAGATTGGAGAACTCTACCGCAATTATGAGGACATGAGACTTCGGCTGAAGGAATCTTTGGATGAGAAGTTCGAACATGAAAAGAAAAACAGGGAGTTGATCAGTAATATCTCCCATGATTTAAAGACACCAATTACGGCCGTCAAAGGGTACGTGGAAGGGATTATGGACGGGGTGGCTGACACACCGGAGAAGATGGATAAATATATTAAGACCATCTATAATAAAGCCAATGATATGGACCGGCTGATCAATGAGCTGACCACCTATTCCGGTATTGACAGCAATCGGATTCCCTATAGTTTCCGTCGTATCAATGTGGCAGATTATTTTGGAGACTGTGTGGAGGAAGTGGGGCTTGATTTGGAGTCCAAGAACATCCAGTTAAATTATGAAGACCTGGTGGAGCCATCCACGCAGATTATAGCTGACCCGGAGCAGCTTAAACGGGTCATTAATAATATTATTGGCAACAGCGTGAAATATTCAGATAAAGAGAAAGGTATTATAGATATCCGGATTTTGGATGAAGTGGATTCCATCCGTGTAGAGATTGAAGATAACGGTAAGGGGATTGCCGCGAAGGATCTGCCTAATATTTTTGAACGGTTCTACCGGACGGATGCATCCCGCAATTCTTCCAAAGGAGGCAGCGGTATCGGCCTTTCCATTGTAAAGAAGATTATAGAAGACCATGGTGGTTATATATGGGCCACCAGTAAAGAGGGTGAAGGCACCTGTATGCATTTTGTAATACGAAAATATCAGACGGCATCGAAAGAATGATGGAAAGGATGAGATAATATGAGTAAAATTTTAATCGTGGAAGACGAAGAAGCAATTGCGGATTTGGAGAAAGATTATCTGGAATTGAGCGATTTTGAAGTGACCATCGAGAATAACGGAGATACAGGATTGGAGACTGCTTTGGCAGGTAATTATGATCTGGTGATTTTAGATCTCATGCTGCCAGGGATGGATGGATTTGAAGTTTGTAAAAAGATTCGTGAAGAAAAGAATATTCCTATTATCATGGTATCTGCCAAGAAAGATGATATTGATAAGATCAGAGGTCTCGGCCTGGGCGCAGACGACTATATGACCAAACCTTTCAGCCCTTCCGAGCTGGTGGCCAGAGTAAAAGCGCATATGGCTCGTTATGACAGACTGGTGGGCAGCAACCAGAAGGTGAATGATATCATTGAAATCAGAGGGCTTAAGATAGACAAGACTGCCAGAAGAGTCTATGTGGACGGGGAGGAAAGAGTATTTACCACGAAAGAATTCGACTTATTGACCTTCCTTGCGGAAAATCCCAACCATGTATATTCCAAAGAAGAACTGTTCAGGGAAATCTGGGATATGGATTCCATCGGAGATATTGCTACAGTGACGGTACACATTAAGAAGATTCGCGAGAAGATAGAGTTTGATACTGCCAAACCTCAATATATTGAGACAATCTGGGGAATTGGCTATAGGTTTAAAATTTAATGAAATCACGCATATTGTACAAAGATAAGGATATGATCATCTGCCATAAGCCTGCCGGAATCGCTACACAGACAGCGCGGGTGGGCCAGCGGGATATGGTCAGTGAGATAACGGCATATCTGGCGAAGGAGGAGAAAGCAAATTCTTTGCCAGGAAGAAAGGCAACAGGGAATCCGCCCTATGTAGGCATGGTTCACCGCCTGGACCAGCCGGTGGAGGGTATACTGGTCTTTGCCCGGAACAAAGCGGCAGCGGCTGGATTAAGCAGGCAGATTACAGAAGAGCAGATGGAGAAGGACTATTATGCCATAGTCTGTGGACAAGACATCCCGGAAGAGCGCGCGCTTGCGGATTATCTGTTAAAAGACGGCAGGACCAACTTATCCAGAGTGGTGCCAAAAGAAGTGAAGGGGGCGAAGGAGGCCCGCCTGCGGTTTCGCACACTGCAGTATAAAGAAATGGAACTTACAGAAGGCCAGACGTGTCAGAGTGCTCTCGTAAAAATACGCTTACAGACAGGCCGCCACCACCAGATACGGGTACAGATGGCCAATGCAGGTCTGGGACTTCTGGGAGATCATAAATATGCGGATGTCATGACGATCAGCCTGTCAAGACAGATGGGAGTAAAGGACATAGCATTGTGCGCGGGCAGACTAGCGTTCTATCACCCGACGACCGGGGAGAAGATGGATTTTTCCATTATGCCGGAGGGGAAGGCCTTTGCAATGTTTCGGCAGGCGATAGAGGAAGATATGAAAGAAATTACGTAGAGGCAGCTGTTTTATGAAAGCGGCAGGTTCCATGGAATTGCGGCAAGGGTTAAAGCGGATATCTAGTATAAGATTTGAGAAAAGAAAGATACTATCAATAGGGTCAGTTAGAGGGGCAGAGATAAACGATCTGCTTCTTTTTTATGGAATTGTAAGGCTTCCGCCTTGGAAAACCCGGCCTTATAAATGACAGATGGAGCGTAAATGATGTGGAGCAGTGATCAGCTAATAGAAAAACTGTGGAGTAACAGGGTCATAAAAACATGTGTTGTTTCGGTTCTCGTCTATTTTTTCTTTCGTTACCTTTTTACATTGGCGGCCCCTTTTTTGTCTGCCTTTGTGTTGATTACGTTATTATATCCTCTGCTAGAAAAAATACAGCGCAAGATTCCCCTTCGAAAGAAATTCCTGGCGGTGGGTATTGTCCTGCCCCTTTTGTTGCTGACATGCAGTGCGCTTTGGGCCATTATGGTATTGGGGGCGAAGCAGCTGCAGAATCTGCCGGCTCTTTGCGATAAAGTGGGAGCCCAGGTAGAGCTCTTTTTCCACCAGTGCTGTTGCGAGATGGACGGGAAATTCGGCTGGAATGGGCAGGAGATTGAGGGCTATATCATCGAGCAGATGACGGTGATTATGGAAAACGTACAGATACAGGTGGTGCCGCAGATTCTGTCTTCCTCCTACAGCTGTTTTAAAGGGATATTTTCTGCAGTCGGCTTTCTGGCCATTACTTGTATTGCGGTCTTTTTGTTGGAAAAGGATTACGCTAAGATGGTAGAGTGGATGAAATCGGCACAGGACCTTAGATTTATCTGGTCGGTTATGGAAGGGGTGCTTTCTTATATCGTCACTTTTATGAAAGCCCAGGGCGTGATTCTAGTGATTATCAGCCTGCTGTGCGGTGTGGTTTTGAGCGTGGCCGGAATCAGCGGCGGTATTTTTCTTGGTATTTTAGCGGGCGTGCTGGACATGCTGCCATTTATTGGGACAGGGATTGTGTTGGTGCCGCTTTCCGTATGGCAGCTGCTTAATGGAGAGTTTGTGCGCATGACTGTCTGTCTGGTCTTGTATGGGGGCTGTATCCTGACGCGGGAAATGCTGGAACCTAAGCTTATTGGAAAGAGTGTCGGGGTAGCGCCTGTTTATATGCTTTTGGCCATTTATGCGGGGGTCAAGCTGTTTGGGGTAGGCGGGATTATCAAGGGGCCGCTCTCGTTGATTGTGATTTGTGAAATTATGAAAGAGCAAAGAAGTTATAATGATGATACGTATTTGATGAATAACAAAAATGAAGGTGCAAAGCTTTAGGATGATTCAATCTGCTTTACACCTTAAAATTGTACTATTTTATTGTGACTATTCTTTAATTCTGTCAATTTCTGTAAGATTGACGCCCGCCACCGTGAGTAAGGCTTTCAATGTTATATATTCTTCTTTAAGATCGGCATATGTTTTAGGAGCATTTTCTTCTTTGGCCAATAGCATACGTCTTTGTACTTTTGTAAAATCATCAAACGCCGCTTTTGTTACTTCAATATCACCTCTTGACTGGCGGCTTATTTCATATATAATCTAAATATTATGGAATGGTGATACAGGAACTGAAAACAGAAAAATATGCTGGTGATAAATCGGTGAAGGCAGTATCAAACAATAAAAATAAAGGTTATGGTAAAATAATCGGGCAAATTATCCTATCTTTGTATTTCCTGATGATGGCAGTAGTTTACCCTTACTATGCGCCCGGCGGATATCTGCGGATTGGAGAAGTGAAGTATGTCTTTTTCCGGAACGTGACATTTCCTGTCCTGGCAGTAATGCTTATCCTTGTTTTGGGCACTCTGATCAGGCGTCCGGGATTGCTTACAGAATACTATCGCCGGATGTCTGTGACGGATTGGTTTGCCTATGGATATTTTATGACAGTGGTGCTCTCTTATCTGTGTTCTTCTTACCAGGAAGAGGCGCTTTGGGGTGCTGAGGGCTGGCATATGGGGACCGTGATGCAGTTGACATTGGTCCTTTTGTATTTTCTCTTTTCTGTGTATTTTAGATGCAGTACCGGCTGGCTGACGGTTTGGCTGACAGCCGCCGCAGGGGTATTTCTGTTAGGGATATTGAACCGTTATTCTATATATCCCATTGTCATGGAAGGACAGACGCCGGTGTTTATCTCTACGCTGGGTAATATCAACTGGTTTTGCGGCTACTGGTCGGTAACGGCGCCCATGGGAATGACACTTTACTGGTACAGTGAAAAGAGATGGCAGAAGATATTTGCCGGTCTCTATAGTTTTGTGGCGATGCTTGCCGGTGTGGTACAGGGAAGCGAGAGTGCCTATCTGGTATTTGGAGCGGTATTTGCGATGCTTTTGCTGCTGTCTGTACATACTATCCGGCGGTTTTATAGATGGATAGAGTTATGTATGATATTTGCGGCGGGATGTCAGACGGGAAGACTGTTTCGTTGTCTGCCCGGGCTGCAGATGAATTATGGAAGTGCTGTAAATGGGGGCAGCCCTACGGTGTTGGAGAGGCTGACAGATACAAATATTACTTTGTGGGCCTTATGCATTTTACTGATAGTTTATCTGTTTTGCAGGTTTTGGGGTTGTAAAAGGGATGTGGAGAATGGCGATAAAGTAAGAAATTTGTGTGAGAATAGATTTGGGCGAACCATTTGTGTTATGATTGTGATGGTTATTTTGTGTGTCAGTTCTGGCAGAGTGATAATAAGCGGCGGATTGTTTTATCAGAACGAAGATGCAGTGACATCGGGCCAGGACAGCGGGCAGGCGTTGCAGCTTTACGATGACAGGGACAGTGGGCAGGCGTTACAGCTTTATGATGACAGCAACGACAGCCAGGTAATGCTGTTTCGGGAAGATTGGGGCAATGGACGGGGCACAGCCTGGAATTGTAGTATAGAAGCTTATCAGGAATTAGATATGTTACATAAAATGTTCGGCGTGGGGCCGGATTGTTTTGCGGCTTATATTTATCAGCAGCCATCGTTGGCTGCTCGATTGGTGCGTCAATTTGGTACGGAAAGGTTGACCAATGCCCATAACGAAGGGCTTTCCATTTTACTAAATACGGGAGCTTTTGGACTGCTTTTTTATATGGGATTTGTAATCAGCGCCCTGGTGCGGTATAGTAAGAAGGCGGGTAAACAACCGCTTTTGTATGTGTGTGCAGTCAGTCTTTTGGCGTACACGGCACATAATATGGTGAGTTTTCAACAAGTATTGAGTACACCTTATCTCTTTATCCTGTTAGGGTTGGGAGAGGGACTGTTTCGGGAAGATAAGGAGAAGGCATGAGCAATAAGTTAAATAAGATAAAAGGCAGTAACGATAATGAGGGCATGGAGATTGTAGGACAGATTGTGGAATATCTGCTGGCGGTGGTGGCAGCGGCTGTTTGCATTATGGTGCCCCTATATGCCAGGGACGGCTATGATCAGATTGGACAAGCTAAGTTTGATATCTATAAAAATATGTTACGCCTTGGCTTTATGCCGCTTTTGATTTTAGTGGTTGTGTATGGTATTTTTTGGCTGCGGGAAAAGAAAAAGCTACGGTTGTCGGTGACGGATGGCTTTGCATTTGCGTATCTGCTCTTCACCATAGCGGCGGCCGTATTTGGCGGATTCTATGAGGATGCTCTTTGGGGTTCCTTCGGATGGAATATGGGATTGTTATCGCAGGTGAGTTTTGTACTGCTGTATTGGTTATTGTCCCGTTTCGGAAAGTTTTATCGTTCCATGCTGCTTATTATGTGTGCGGTGTCGGCAGTGGTATTTGCGATTGGGGTACTGCACCGTGTAGGGATAGACCCAATTGGTTTCTATCAGGGGCTGACAGACGACCAGATGGCACAGTTTCTCTCCACAATGGGACAGGCTACCTGGTATGCGAGCTATCTGATCGTAGTGCTGCCTGTGGGAATTGCGGTATTTCTTTATGCGCAAAACAGGACATGGAGAATCATAAGCGGGATTTATATGGTAATAGGGTTCTGCTCTTTAGTGACACAAAACAGTGACAGCGCCTACTTTGCCCTGGCTGGTTTTATGCTGGTGTTTTTCTGGGTCTGTGTGGAGAACAGAGAAAGCCTGCGCCGATTTGTGGCGGTATGTCTTTCCTTTTTTACTGCTGGCAAAGTCATGTCCTTGCTGATGCAGGTGAATCCGAACCCAGAGTTGCATTATGATTTTCTGACCCGGCTGGTTTTACAATCTGGATTCAGCTGGGCGCTTTTGGGTATCTGTCTGGTGTTGTATATCGTGTTGTGGCGGAGGAAGGAGAAAGCGTATCCTGTGGAGACAATGCTGTTGGTGCGAAAGCTGGTGCTTGTGGGTACGGGCGTGGTACTTGTGGGATTAGCTGCACTCATTTTTCTTAATACCGGCGGGTTTTTGCCGCAATGGGCGGCGCAGAAGCTTTCCGCAGTATCTTATTTTACCTGGGATGATACATGGGGGAACGGCCGGGGCCGGATTTGGAGCTTTGCCGTTAAGATTTTTCAGGAGGAGAATCTGTTTCATAAGCTTTTGGGCGTAGGGCCTGATTGTCTGAGCAGTTATGTGGCGGCTTATTACAGCCAGGAAGAAGAGCTTCTCTGGGGACAGAAAGTGCTTACCAACGTTCATAATGAATGGTTTAATATATTGATCAATGGGGGAATTCTGGGATTGGTTTCCTATGCCGGTATTTTTATGACATCTATTCGGCGGTTTCTGCAAAAAGATCACAGGGATGTTTTACTCACAGGAATTGCGGCGGCGGCAGTATCCTATATGGCTTATAATTTTTTCTGTTACCAGCAGATTTGTTGTACGCCTTTCATGTTTATGTTGATGGGAATCGGGGAATATCTATATCAAGACAAGCGGATTTTGGAGAAATAGCAGTTGACAAAATCAGTTTCCCCACTTAGAATAAAACGCAAGAAACAGCACAGACTAACAGACTGTGCTGGCATATTACGAACGTGACGAAGAAGAGAATAGTACGGATAAGGAACGTGACAGAGAGAGAATCAGTGGTGGAAGATTCTTACGGAAGTTATCCGGAACCGGCCTTGGAGTCCTGTGTGATAAACACAGCGTAACACCGGCGATAACGGTAGGAGAAGAGAGCTATGTGCTAATTAGGGTGGTACCGCCGAGATTTCGGTCCCTTTGGGGATGAGATCTGGGCGTTTTTTAATGTCAATAGGTAATTTTGAAGGAATTTACCTTTTTAGAGGAAGGAGAGAGAAAATGGCGGACAAAAAATTAGTGGAAGCAATCACATCGATGGAGGATGACTTTGCACAGTGGTACACGGATGTGGTGAAGAAGGCGGAGCTTTTGGATTATACGAGCATCAAAGGATGTATGGTGTTTAAGCCGGCCGGATATGCTATTTGGGAGTTGATTCAAAGGCAGATGGACGAACGGTTTAAAGCAGCTGGCGTGGAAAATGTGTATATGCCCATGTTTATCTCGGAGAGTCTGTTGAATAAAGAAAAGGACCATGTGGAAGGGTTTGCGCCGGAGGTGGCCTGGGTGACGCATGGCGGGTTACAGCCTTTACAGGAGAGACTGTGTGTCAGACCTACGTCAGAGACGTTATTCTGTGATTACTATAAAAATGTGGTACAGTCTTATAGAGATCTGCCTCAGGTTTGTAACCAGTGGTGTTCTGTGGTGCGTTGGGAGAAGGAGACCAGGCCTTTTCTGCGCAGCAGGGAATTCTTATGGCAGGAAGGGCACACTGCCCATGCAACCGCCGAGGAAGCTGAGGAGAGAACACTGCAGATGCTGAATCTTTATGCGGATTTCTGTGAAGAGGTGCTGGCCATTCCCGTGATGAAGGGTCGTAAAACAGACAAAGAAAAGTTTGCAGGCGCTGTTTCCACTTATACCATTGAAGCGCTTATGCATGACGGAAAAGCTCTGCAGTCCGGTACAAGTCATAATTTCGGAGATGGCTTTGCGAAAGCTTTTGGGGTACAGTTTACGGATAAGGACAATACTTTGAAGTATGTGCATCAGACTTCCTGGGGAGTATCCACCCGTTTGATCGGTGCCATTATTATGGTACATGGTGATAATTCAGGTCTGGTACTGCCGTCTAGGATTGCGCCTACCCAGATTATGATCATTCCTATTCAGCAGAAGAAGGAAGGCGTGCTTGAAAAAGCATATGCGTTAAAAGAGAGACTGGGAGCTTTTCGTGTAAAGGTGGATGATACGGACAAGAGTCCAGGCTGGAAATTCTCTGAGCAGGAGATGCGCGGTATTCCCATTCGTGTGGAGATCGGGCCTAAGGATATAGAGGCGGGCAAGTGTGTGATCTGCCGCCGGGATACGAGAGAGAAGATAGAAGTTTCCTTGGATGAGATTGAGGCAAAGGCAGGAGAAATCCTTGATCAGATGCAGAGGGAAATGTTAGAACGGGCACGTACACATAAAGAGAAGCATACTTTTGTTGCCAAAGACATGGAAGAATTCCGCAGGTTGTTCACCGAGGAATCCGGTTTTGTGAAAGCTATGTGGTGCGGAGAGCAGGCATGTGAGGATAAGATTAAGGAAGAGCTGGCAGTTACAAGCCGCTGTATTCCTTTTGAGCAGGAAAATATCAGCGATGTCTGCGTGTGCTGCGGGAAACCTGCGAAGAAGATGGTTTACTGGGGCAGGGCATACTAGGAAGTATTGTATCCGAAATGGGAAGAGATATTTTAAGGATATTTTAAGAATATGGGAAGTGGCGGTTGCTTGTATAATGGAAGAAACTGGAGTATAATATACCCTATTATGAAAACCCCGCTTTTAGGGCGGGGTTGTAAAATGAAAGGGGACAAACTATTATGAAAAAACTATTATCACAGACAGCGAAGTTTTCTTATTTCTTTATGTGCGGCTGGTATCTTTTCACGCTGCCGGTACATGCTTATATCGATCCATCCGCAGTTACTTATATCATTCAGGCTGTTGCGGGTGTGCTGATTGCTCTGGGTGCAGTATTTACGATTTTCAGACATAAGATTTTTGCCTTTTTTAAAAAGAATAAAAAGGATGACGGGGCACAAAAAAGTGCAATTGAATTTAAGGACGTGGACGAATAAGAGGCGGTTATGGGTACATTGATAGATGCAGTGATAGGCGTTTTGGTCTGGTTGATCAATTTATGTTATGGATTTTGCCATAATTATTGGATGGCAATCCTAGTATTTACATTTCTGACAAAGGTGATTTTGCTGCCTTTGTCAGTCTGGGTGCAGAAAAATTCGATCAAGACGGTGCGGATGCAGCCGGAGATGAATCATATCAGTGCTGCCTATCAGGGCAACCAGGAAGCGATTTCCGAGGAGCAATATAAATTATTTAAGAGAGAGAAATACAGTCCCTTTGCGGATTTGATTCCTCTATTCGTCCAGCTGGCACTTTTGATGGGCGTGGTGGAGGCTGTCAAGCGGGGAACGAATCTGACGGATATTCCTGTCAAGACAGGAGGAGTTACTTTGTTGATTCCTCTTCTTGCGGCGTTATCCGCCTTTTTCATGTGTTATGTACAGAACAAGATAAACGTATTGCAGTCTGAACAGGGTGCCTTGAATAAATATGGCACAATGATTTTTTCTGTGGCATTGTCTTTGTATTTGGGATTTTTCGTATCTATAGGCGTGGGATTTTATTGGAGCTGCAGTAATATTTTATCGATTGTCCAGCTGGTTCTTTTAAATATCTGGATTAACCCTAAGGACTATATCGATTATGAGGCGCTAGAAAAGAGCAAAGAAGAACTAAGACAGGCGAAAGCCTTTATGACTTCCAAGCAAAAGGAAGACAGAAAGAGTCCATATCGAGATAAGGAAAAGGCAGATTATAAGAAGTTTTTAAAGACGCCGGATAAAAAGATTGTATTTTATTCGGAGAAAAATGGCTTTTATAAATATTATAAAGATATTATAGAAGAGATTATCAGAAGAACAAACATTGTCATTCATTATATCACCAGCGATCCGGAAGATGAAGTGTTTGGGATGGAGAGCGGCCAGTTTAAACCATATTACATCGGAGAGCACAGAATGATTGTGCTGATGATGAAGATGGAGACGGATATCATGGTCATGACCACGCCGGACTTGGAAAATTTCCAGTTAAAGCGGTCTTATGTACAGAAGGACATTGAATATATTTATGTGCCCCATGATGTCAACAGCGCCAATCTGGCATTTCACAAAGATGCGCTGGACCACTATGACACTGTTTTTACATCGGGGCCTAAGAATAAGAGTGAAATTGCCGAGCGGGAAAAGAAGTATGGATTGCCGGCAAAGAATTTGGTGGAATGGGGTTCCAGTGTCATTGACAATATGACGACGGCCTATGATGCCATGCTAAAGGAAGATGTTGCCGGAGAACAAAAGGATAAGACAGTGCTGATTGCTCCTTCCTGGCAGAAAGATAATATCCTGGATTCTTGTATAGAGGGGATGTTAGATCAGTTGATTGAGACTTCCTATCATATTATTGTGCGTCCGCATCCGCAGTATGTCCGTCATTATGAGGGAAGGATAGATGCTCTGGCGGAGAAGTATCAAGCCTATGATATTGTGTTCCAGAAGGATTTTTCCTCTAATAAGACTGTATATATGGCGGATTTACTGGTTACTGACTGGTCAAGTATTGCTTTTGAGTATTCTTTCTCCACATTAAAACCAGTGCTGTTTATTGATACGCCCATGAAGATTTTGAATCCGGATTACCAGGAACTTACCACGGTGCCGATTGATATAGAACTGCGAAACCGGATAGGTATTTCTATAAAACCGGAGCATGTGGAAGACCAGCTTAGGGATGCGGTGGATAAATTGTTGTTTGACCAGCAATTTTCCACAGATTCCATGCAAAAGCTGAAGGAAGAGTATATTTACAGTAATGGTGAGAGCGGTAAAGCAGGTGCCAAGTATATCATTGAAAAATTAGTAGAACGTTCCGGGAAGTAGGAGGATAAGTAAATGGTAAAGAGAAATGTATTATTAAATCCGGGTCCGGCCACCACAACCGATACAGTGAAGATGGCGCAGGTGGTTCCCGATATCTGTCCGCGGGAGAAGGAGTTTGTCTCTATTATGCGGGAAGTGGAAGAAGGGCTTTTAAAGATTGTTCATGCAGACCCGGCAGAGTTTGCGGCGGTTCTGTTCTGTGGTTCCGGTACGATCAACATGGATATTTGTCTCAATTCCCTGCTTCCGGAAGGAAAGAAGATTCTGATTGTCAACAACGGCGCGTACAGCAGCCGGGGAGCAGAAATCTGTGAATACTATGGTCTGCCTTTCATCAATTTGAAAATGCCTTTAAACAGACAGCCTGATCTTTCCGTGATCGAGAAGACACTGCAGGAGAATCCGGATATCGCCTTGGTTTATACCACCCATCATGAGACGGGAACGGGGCTGTTAAACCCAATCCGGGAAATTGGAGCGCTGGTACACCGTTATCATGGGATGTTTGTGGTGGATACCACTTCCACCTATGCCATGAGGCCTATTGATATGGAAGCGGACGAATTGGATTTCTGTATGGCTTCAGCCCAGAAGGGCATTATGGCCATGACGGGATTGTCTTTTATCATCGGTAGAAAATCTATGATAGAGGCTTCAGCTGCGTATCCGAGGCGTTCTTATTATTGTAATCTGTATATGCAGTACGCCTATGCGAAGGAACATGGGGAGATGCATTTTACGCCGCCTGTGCAGGTGATTTATTCAGTGAGGCAGGCATTACAGGAATATTTTGCGGAAGGCGAAGAGAATAAGTGGGCGAGACACTGTCGTATATTTGGGGCCATCAAAAACGGTTTGTCTAAGTTAGGTTTCAGGACCTATATACCCGAGGGGCAGGAATCCGGTCTGGTGGCGGCGGCTCTATATCCTGATGACAGTCATTGGGATTTTGAGAAAGTGCATGACTATTGTTATGAGAGAGGGTTTACAATCTATCCCGGTAAGGTAGAGAAGATGGGCATGTTCAGACTTTGTGCGCTGGGCGCCATTGACCAGGAGGATATTGAGGCGTTTTGGGATGTGTTCGAAGAAGCATTAAAGGTATGTGAAGTGACCACCCCTGTTATCTATCATGAATGAGCAGGTAAGGTACAGGTGTAAAGAGAAGGGAATGGAGAGTGCTATGAAGAAAGTATATGCATGTTTCTGTACGGATGTGATACATGAGGGGCATTTAAATATCTTAAAGAAAGCAAATGAGTACGGGGAAGTCTATGTGGGTGTGCTGACAGATAGCGCTATGGTGGGCTTCAACCGGTTTCCAACGATTTCCTTGGAGAGGCGCATGGAGATTGTGAAACAGACGGGACTGGTCAAAGAAGTGATGGTACAGAAGGATATTATGTACGATCAGATTATGGAAGAACTGCGGCCGGATTATGTGGTGCATGGGGATAACTGGTCAGAGGGTCCGGAGGCGATTATCCGTGAGAATGTGATTGCCAATCTTCATAAGTATGGCGGAGAACTGATTGAGATTCCTTATACTTACAATGAAAATGTAAAGCGCATAGACGACCAAATGAAAGAGAAGCTGATCATGCCGGAATTCAGGAGAAAGAGGTTGCGCCAGTTGATTGCCATGCGGCCCATTGTCAAGACGCTGGAAGTGCATTCCGGGCTGACCGGTCTGATTGCAGAGAAGACGGTGGTGGAAAGTAACGGAAAACTGGATCAGTTTGATGCTATGTGGATATCCTCTCTTTGTGACTCCACAGCCAAGGGCAAACCGGACATCGAATTGGTGGATATGTCGTCCAGAATCCGTACCATCGATGACGTGCTGGATGTGACCACGAAGCCGATTATTTTGGATGGAGATACGGGCGGTCTGGTGGAGCATTTCGTGTATAATGTGAGAACCTTAGAGCGGATGGGTGTTTCAGCGGTGATCATCGAAGATAAGACTGGTCTTAAGAAAAACTCTCTGTTTGGCACCGAAGTAGAGCAGACACAGGACAGTATTGAAAACTTCTGTGAGAAGATAAAAGCTGGCAAAAAAGCACTGCGGACGGATGAATTCATGATCATTGCCAGGATTGAAAGCTTAATTCTGGAACGAGGTATGGAGGATGCATTAAACCGTGCCCGTGCCTACGTGGGTGCAGGAGCTGATGGCATCATGATACATTCCCGCAAGAAATCACCCGATGAGATTTTGGAATTCTGCCATAAATTCCGGCAGGAGAATACCCAGACACCCATTGTGGTAGTGCCCACATCCTTTAACAGTATCACAGAGGAAGAGCTTGCGGCAGCAGGTGTTAATATCGTTATCTATGCCAATCAGCTGACGCGGAGCGCATTTCCGGCCATGCAGGGTACTGCGGTGGAAATTTTAAGAAACCACAGAGCACTGGAAGTGGATTCCCGGCTGATGCCTTTTAAGGATATCATACGTTTGATTGATGAGATATAAAGGGAGAGAATACTGGTGAAAGAGATAGCAATTCTGATGGCAGCGGGGCTTGGAAGCCGTATGAGGCCCCTGACATTAAAAACGCCGAAACCCTTGATGCAGGTTCATGGGAAGCCCATGATTGAAACAGTTATAGAAGGGCTGCTTGGGCGGCCGGTGGAAGAGATTTATATAGTGACAGGGTATCTGGGGGAACAGTTTAAACCGCTGTGCGAAAAGTATCCTCAAGTACACATTCTGCATAACCCGGATTATGAGACGAAGAATAATATCTCTTCTATTTATGCGGCAAAGGATGTTCTCGGCACTGCGGACTGTTTTATTTGTGAATCCGATCTGTATGTGGCGGATGCATCCATTTTCCGAAAAGATTTAAAGAATTCCTGTTACTATGGTAAGATGGTAGAGGGATTTTCCGATGACTGGGTATTCGAACAGGAAGACGGCCTGATATCCCGGGTAGGCAAGGGCGGAAGCGATGTATTCAACATGGTGGGGGTTTCTTATTTTCAGAAAGAAGACGCCCGCATCCTGCAGGAAGAGATTGTTAAGGCCTATGAAAAAGAGGGGAACGGCGGTTTGTTCTGGGATGAAGTGGTGGACAGGAATCTTGGACGGCTTAAACTTACTGTGGAAGAGGTTCTGGAAGGACAGATTGTGGAGATAGATACCGTGGAGGAATGGGAGAGAGTCAATGAAAGCATCTAAAGTTTTATTACGGTTGGAAAGCATGGGAATCGACACCATTGCAGGCGTACCGGATTCCACATTGAAGCAGTTTTGCGACGGCCTGCAGACATATAAAGGCAGCCTGCGGCATTATGTGACAGCCAATGAGGGCTCGGCAGTGGGAGTAGCCATAGGGACATATCTTGCTTCCGGAAAGCCGGCCTGTGTGTATATGCAGAATTCCGGTATCGGCAATATTGTGAATCCTCTGGCATCTTTGGCCAACGGGGATGTTTACGGAGTTCCCATGCTTTTTATTGTGGGATGGCGGGGAGAGCCCGGTGTCAAAGATGAGCCCCAGCATGTGTTTCAGGGGAAGATTACCTGTGAATTGTTTGAGACCCTTGCTGTCACTTACAGCGTGATTGATCAGAACACGTCGGAAGAGGAGATGGAGGCCATTCTGCAGGAAGCAGGATTGGTTTTGGAGAGAGGAGAGCAGTTTGCCATTATCGTAAAGAAGGGGACTTTTGAGAAAGAGGCGCCTTTTTCCTGGTCCAATGGCAACCCGATGGAGCGGGAAGAGGTGTTAGGACATATTCTACAGGCGTTGCCCCGGGAGACGGCGATTGTATCTACCACCGGCAAGATATCCCGTGAGTTGTATGAACAGAGTGACAGAATCTATGGCAATCATGAAAATCTCTTTATGACAGTGGGCGGTATGGGACATGCGTCTATGATTGCCCTGGGTGTGGCAGCAAAAAGACCGGATAAAACGGTAGTCTGTATTGACGGTGATGGTGCGGCCCTGATGCATATGGGGGCGATGCCCTTTATAGCGTCCCAGGGGCTTGAAAATTTCTATCATATTGTCATTAACAATATGGCCCATGAGTCAGTGGGTGCTATGCCAACGGGCTGCCAGCAGACATCTTTTGCAGATATCGCCGGTGCGGCCGGGTACAGGGTTGTAGATAAGTTTAAAACCCTGGGGGAAGTAGACCAGATTGGCAAACGTATTTTGGAGGAGAAAGGGCCTGTCCTGTTTGAAATTCCTGTGGCGCTGGGGGCCCGGGCAGATCTTGGGAGACCGAAGGAGAGCGCTAAGGAAAATAAGGAAACCTTTATGGAGTTTTTAAAAAAATGTCAATAATAAAAGGGTAAGGATAAGTGTGATTTATATGCAAAACGAATGGAAGAGTCTGTGGAATAAAAGACATGGTGAATTGGATAAGATGGGGGAAGCGGCTGATAATCGAAAGATATTTCTGGAATTAAAAAGAAGTAACGGATTTGATGTGGTAAATGAACTGACATATGATGCCTTGTACGGACAGTATGCGGAAACGAAGAAGAATCTGTGTCCTCCCAGACTGCAGGGAGGGATTAGAAGTGTGTACGAAGTCGGATGTGGAGCGGGGGCTAATCTGTTTTTATTTGAAGAGGAACAGATTCGAACCGGCGGCATAGATTATTCTGAGGGATTGATTGATACGGCTAAACAGGTGCTGAAGACAGAAGATCTTATGTGTGGGGATGCGGTCTCCATGCCCGTTATGCCCAGATACGACAGCTGCTTTTCTAACAGTGTGTTTTCCTATTTCCCAGAGGAGGCATATGCCTTAAAGGTTTTGGAAAAAATGTATGAAAAGGCAGAATACAGTATTGGGATTTTGGATATCCATGATATTCAGCAGAAGGAAGCCTTCATCAAATACCGTGAAGAAATAGTACCGGATTATCACGAGCGGTATAAAAATCTGCCAAAATTGTTTTATTCCAGGGAATTATTTGAAAAATTTGCCAAAGATCATAATATGGAAATCATGTTTCAGGAATCTGCTATGGAAGGGTATTGGAATAATAAATTTGTATTTCATTGCTACATGTACAAGAAATAGAAAGCTGATATTGCAGAATGCAGTAATAGGAAGTATGGCTGAGGCGATTCTGAAAGAGGAAGGAGTTTTACAGGCAGCATGAGCAGGAGAAAAAAGCGCAGAAAGAAAAAGGGTTATGGCATGATAGTATTCTTAAGCCTGCTGATTATAGCCTGTATTGCAGTCATTATCGGGATTGCCAGTGGCTCCCTCACGAATAAAGTCAAATCCGTTGTGAAAGAAAAGGTGACACAGGAGGTCATGGAACAGGCTGTCCAGAAAGCACTGGAGAGCAGTGGTAATCCCCAGGCGGCCCAAAAGGCGGAAGAAATTATAGGAACGATGGAAGAGGCCGACAAGCAGAAAGCGGAAGAGATTATTGAAAAATACGCGGACAGTGATACCTTATCAGACTGTCTGGAGATAGTAAGCGATGGGGTGAATGAAGAGTCCTTGGAAGAGATAAAGAATTATTTGGAAAACAATGTATCGGCTGATGACCAAGCTCAGTTGGAGGAATTGTACCGAAAATATAGTGAGGGTTATTAAATAATAAAAGATAGTCGTATAGGAAAGTGCATTATGGAGGTGTCTGTCAGTGGTGGCAGGCGCCTTTTTATTGGTGCACAAGGAAGCTTATTAATATAAATGAGGGTTGACATATGTATACCCAAAGGGTAATATTAGGTATACATGAGTATACCGAATACAAAAGAAACAGGAAACCAGACAGAAAATGGAGGAAGAATGCAGATGGTCAGTTTGTCGGATGGAGAATGGAAAATCATGAATTGTCTCTGGGAGCGGGAGAGTACGATCACGGAACTGAAAAATATGCTGCGGGAGGAGACGGGATGGGATAAACACATTGTTATCACAATGCTTTCCAGGATGGAAAAGAAAGGCGCCATCGCACACAGAGAGGGCGGCCGGGCGAAAGTGTTTTATCCGCTGGTGTCTAAAGAGGAAGTTTCCATGCAGGAGACGCGCGGATTCTTACAGAAAGTGTATCGCGGAAGTCTTGGTATGATGGTTAATGCCATGGTGGAAGATCAGGCTTTATCGGAGGAAGAAATAGAAGAACTCTATGATATCTTAGGGCAGGCGAAAGCATCTGCAGATCGGAAAAGAGAGAGGAACTGCTAATACATACTGGCGCGATAAACGGGAGGAAATGCAATGGCTTATAACATGAAAGAAATCATAATCACGGTATCTGTCCTGATTCTATGTATTATGCTGGTCCGGCGGATATGCAGAAGAAAGATTGGCAGCAGATTCCAGTATGCACTCTGGTTTCTGGTGGTGCTTCGTTTGATGATTCCAGTGTCGATACCAGTCAGTCTGCCCATGGCAGGGTTTATAGATATATATCACCTTATCGGGTTAAATACGGATGATATGGTAGAACAGTTGGAAAAACCAATTCAGGTTACAATGAATTCCCAAAGAGGCATCTATCATTTGTTGGCGGATGATGATATCTACACGGCCGATGATGATTTTATGAAGTCCGACGGTCCCAGTGTTGCATTTATGGTGGGGCATCTTCGTTATAGCTGGCTGGATGTATTGGGTACAATATGGACAGGCGGCATGGTTGTGGCAGCGGCGTGGATTTTTGTCACCAATTGGACATTTAGCCGTAGGCTGAAAAAGAACCGCAGGGTGATGGAGCTTTCCGAGCAGGAGGCATCCGCACTGCAAGAGAAGCTGCCGCGAAAGATTGCCGGGATGTATGGCCGTGTTACAGTTTATCTTGTGGAGGACTTAGTATCCCCCTGTCTTTACGGGCTGCCGGGCCGGGAAGCAGTTTATCTACCACCGGAGACTGCAAAGAATACGGACCGGTTATGTCATGTATTAACGCATGAGCTTTGTCATAAAAGGCATGGGGATAGTTTCTGGGGGATTCTCCGGGGGTTACTTGTGACAGTGTATTGGTTTCATCCCCTTGTTTGGGCGGCGGCAGTCCTGTCAAAGCGGGATTGCGAATTAGCCTGTGATGAGACAGCACTTTTATTATTGGGTGAGGAGGAGAGAATTTCTTATGGAGAGACCCTTCTTTCCATTATCACCAAGAAGGGGCGGGTCAATGATCTGCTCTGCAATGCGACGACTATGACTGGCAGTGGAAAAAGTGTTAAGGAGCGCATCGGTGTGATTGCGAAGGAGCCCAAAGTCCTACGCACTGCTGTGGCTTTGACGGCAGTGATAATAGGTGTGGTTTTTGCGTTTGCTTTTACGAAGAGCCATGAAAGTGTCAAGATTATGGTTTTCGGTCAGGACATGGACACTGTGGCAGGAGCGGATATGCAGATACCTCTGCCTGAGAGCATTCGAGGCCTTTGTGGACAGGTGACGGAGAAAGAAAATGAGGATGTAATTATTTATCATGCAGAGTCAAGACAGGAAGTGGGAAGATTTGCCAGAAGGAGTCTCAAAGATACTCTGCAGTTAGTTGATGAAGGACGGCGCGTGGTGCCTATAGGTGATTATGGAGATAATTATCTGTTAAAAGCGTATATGGGGTTTGCCGGAGGCGTTGTGAGTGTGACACAGCACACTTACACACCAGCGGAAGAAGATGAGGGCGTGTTACAGCATGAGGATATTATAATACCTGAAGATTCGGACGAAACAAATGCCGTGCCGGGGACGGACAGCAATACAGAAACCACCCATGTCTACGTGCCGGGAACAGATAGCGATGGGACACAGATTCCGGCCCCGGAGGAGACGGAACACTATACCATTTTTCTGCCCTACGAGGAAGGGCAGAGTCTGGAGGCGGAAGAACTTGCTGTAGAGTATCTCCCTAATGAAGAGATTACCACAACAGTAATTTATCCAGCCAAGGAGATTAACGTAGATGAACTGTCCCATAGGGGATGTTATGTCTATATCAAGGCCGATTACGGTAAAGTGGAGGACAGATATTATCAGGATATGGAGAGGGCTAATGAAGCATTGGAGAAGGCTACAACGGATGTGGTTGTGTTAAGCCTCAACGGGGAGATACGGGAGGAATTGCTGGATGATTTGACAAAAAACCGGACGCTCTATGTGGGAGATAATGTCAAGGTAAGCGCCCTGGTCAATGCGCTTCCGGTGCCGCCAACCCTTAATTTCAGAGGCGACCTTTCTTTGCAGACAGTAAGCAAGCCATATTCTCTTCGGTTTGCATATGAGAAAACCACCAGCAGTATTTCCCAGGAAGACTTGGATATGATATATTTTAATGCCGCTATGCTATTCTATGCGATTGGAAACGTGGAGGAGATTACGATGGATGTCAGACAGCCTTCTGGCAGTGACGTGGAGACTTCACTTTATATTTATCATAGGGCAGATATGGAAGAGACTTTTGAAGGCTTATCGGAGGCAGATTACGAGAATGAAGAGCTGTTCCGGCAGGGACTTTCGGAATTACATGCCGCAGTGGTGGAGCATATCCGCTCGCAAAATAAGCAATAGAAATAATTTTAAAAAAATTTTAAGAAATTATGTAACCTTTTATTAATTTTCCCACTCTAATAATATAGATGTATAAAAGGAAACATCCGACCGGTTTTAGAGATATTTTAAAGATTTCTCAACTATAATAAATGCAGATGAGATTGTCAGTGCCGTAAGGCGCACAGATACCGGTGGCCGGATGAAAGTTACTAAAGAGGGGAATTATAAATGGGGCAGCTACAGAGGGATGGCAGGAGAAGTGCTCGGCAGGAAACCATAGAACTATGGGAGATGGACACAGAGAGGACACGCAGTCCACGGCAAAGACAAAGAAGTCAGCCGCGGCCGGTGAGAGAAGGGCAGCAGAGAAGGACTCAGTGGGAGGGAGAATCCAGACAGGGAAGAAGCAGACAAGAGAGAGAATTCCCACAGGAGAGAAGAGAACGGCAGGCCAGGGAATCTCGGCAAGAAAGACCGTCCAGACAGGGCAGAGAGATACAACAGATTGGTCAGTCACGTGCAGGCAGGGAATCCGGTCAAAGAAGGCAGACAGGCCATCCCCGGCAGGGCAGAGAGATAGAACAGATTGGCCAGTCCCGTATGGCCAGAGAATCCGGTCAGAGAAGACCGTCCAGACAGGCGAGGCCGCAACGGTCCAGGTCGAGTACTTATGGTCAGGAGGAAGATTTACAGTTTGTGTTGCCGGTGGAGTATCCCCAGGCAGGAAATCCCCGGCCGGTGCAGTCCATGAAACGCCGCAGGGTAAGGCGCAGGAAAGAGATTATCAGTAAGGTGGTGGTCTTTCTCTTTGTGGTGCTGTGTCTGGCGCTTATCTATCAGGCGACGGGAGCTGTCTATCGTTATATTCACCGTGATTGGACGAGCGAAACAGTACAGAAAGATGAAGGAATTATAAGTACACTGTCGGACAAATTAAACGGTAAGAAGATAGTACCGCCGGAAATCCTGGAAGATTACCTGGATGTCAATGAATATTCCAGACCTGGGACGAAGCTTCGTAAGGTGAAAAGTGTGTTCGTTCACTATACGGCAAACCCGGGAACGTCAGCCCAGCAGAACCGCAGTTATTTTGCAAATCTGGCGGAAACACATGAGCGGTCCGCCAGCGCACATTTTATTATTGGATATGAGGGGGAACTGGTACAGTGTATTCCGCTTGATGAGCAGGCTTATGCGGTGGCCACTAGAAATGAGGATTCCGTTTCTATTGAATGTTGTTATCTTGCCCAGGACGGTTCTTTTACGCCGGAAACCTACGAGACTTTGTTACATACACTGGCGTGGCTTTTGGAGGAATATGATCTTAACACAGAAGATATTCTGCGGCATTATGATTGCGGCGGCAAGAAATGTCCGCTTTATTATGTGGAAAATGAGGGTGCCTGGGAGCAGCTGTTAGCAGATGTGGAGGCATATGAAACGCCAACAGAATAATAGAATATAAGAGAAGCGGAAATTTTTGGAAAATAACTGAAAATTTTCGTTTTTTTTATGATAAGAAGTCTATTTTAAATATCTTCAGTATAAAAGCAGATTATAAATAAATGGATATATTACGATAAGTTTGTGTGGAAATGGGTGCTATTAGGTGATACAATAACTATATATAGGATTTATAGGTTGAGAGAAAGGTAGTGTTGATCATGATGAAGGAATCTGATGTTATTTTTGAACCGGCCGACGACAGATCAGACCGTAAGCATATACTGATCATTGATGATGATGTATCGGTATTGAAGACGCTGCGCTACCACCTGCAGGATACTTACAGGGTGTCTGTGGTCAATTCTGGGAAGGTGGCGTTGGATTTTTTGCTGAAACATAAGCCAGACCTAATTGTGCTGGATTATCTGATGCCTTTGTACAATGGGGCGGCTGTCCTTAAGATTATTCAGAGCAGAGAGGATACGAAGGATATTCCTGTCCTTTTCCTGACAGGACAATCTGACATGTCCACGGTGACAGAATGCCTTGCATTAAATCCAGCGGGGTATATAGTAAAACCAATATCTAAAGAAGCTTTACTTGGGAAGCTGGAAAGTGTTTTGTAGCGTATGGGAAGAGGAGAAAATGAGGTAAAAGAAGGACAAGAAATTGCGTTCACGGCTCCTAATGCCAGGATTTTGATTGTGGATGACAACAGAGTGAGTCTGAAAATGGCTAAGGGGCTGCTCAGACCTTATCAGATGCAGGTGGATACGTCTGAGAGCGGAAGACAGGCTGTAGAGATGGTGCAGGATGGCGCTTATGATCTTGTGTTCATGGACCATCTGATGCCTGAAATGAATGGTGTGGAGACCGCCAAGGCAATTCGGGGGTTAGAAGGAGAACAGTATAAGAAATTGGCGATTGTGGCAATGTCAGCTAATGTAGACCAGGAGAATCTGGAACTGTTCCAGCAATCCGGCATCAATGATTTTGCGGTGAAACCTGTTGAAAGGCATAATCTGAACGAGATTTTATACAAGTGGCTGCCGAAGGAGCTGCTGGTTTTTGAACAAGAAGAAATATCGGATGGACAAGAATCTCCCGAACAAGAAGATCTGGCGGACTGGCAGATGGATGGCATCGACGTGGAGGTCGGTATGGCTTATTCCGACAATGACCGGGCTCTGTACCTTGAGGTGTTGACAGATTTTGCTGACAATATTTTAGAGAATGTAGAACAGATTGAGCGCGCTTTAGAAGACAAAGATATTACCGCATACATTATGGTGGTTCATTCTCTAAAAAGTGCCGCAAGATATCTGGGCGCCGTGACAGTAGCGGATAAAGCACAAGCGCTGGAAGCTGATGCCAAGAGAGGAGATTGGCAGGCTGTGGAGAGGGAAACACCGGAACTTCTGTTAATTTACAGGAAGTTATATGAAAGTATAGCGCCTTATCATCTTGACAGAACTTATACCGGAAAGAGGAAGCGTTTTGACAAAAAGGCGGTATATGAGCTTCTTGTAACATTGGATAAATATATGGAAGAATATGATATAGACGGCGGTGAAGAAATTGTGTGGGCATTGCAGGAGTATGAACTTGGGAAAACATGGTCAGGCCGCAGGGACAGGATTATGAAGGCTATAGATCAGTTTGACTATGATGTCTGTAGGAAAGAGGCGCTTTCCTGGAAATTGGCGTTGGAAAAGGAGACGTAGAGGATGGAAAAAGCCTATAAGCTGGAGTTTGCCGGCGCACAGACCGGCAGCCTGTATTTAAACTGCTGTGGTTTGTCCAGAACGGAATCCATGCATAGTTTCGGGCCTGCCTTGAAACCCCATTATATGATTCACTATATTTTAAGTGGTAAAGGGAAATTTTCCATTGGCGGTGAAGTATATCTTTTGGAAGCGGGGTATGGCTTTTTAATTATGCCCGATGAACTGGTATTTTACCAGGCAGATGAAAAAGAACCGTGGACTTATGTGTGGGTTGGATTCAGCGGCACACAGGCAGGGGAATATATTGAAAATATTGGGCTGTCGGTGAGACAGCCCGTTTTTAAATCAGATGCATCCGAGGAACTTTACCGGATTGTGAAAGATATGATGGAACATAATACCTTTGGCTTGTCCAATGATCTTAGGCGCAACGGACAGCTGGGGGTCTTTTTGTCCGTTATTGCAGAAGGCAGCAGAATAGAGAAGACCAATGAAGCCGACCGGGCTAATGTCTATGTGCGCAAAGCGGTATCTTTTATCCAAAGCAATTACTGCAATCCCATTAAGGTGACGGATGTAGCAGAGTATGTGTGCATTAACAGGAGCTATCTCTATACCTTGTTTCAAAATTCCATTGGGATGTCTCCGCAACAGTTTCTGACCACATTCAGGATTACAAAAGCCACGGAACTTTTGCAGCTCACTGCCCTTCCTATCGAGAGCATTGCACTGTCATGCGGATATCGGGATCCACTGGTGTTTGCGAAGGCTTTTCGGCAAATGAAGAAAATGTCACCCACCAGCTACCGGAAAGAAATGCAGAAAGGCGAAACAAGAAGAAACCGGGAATACCTAAGGCAGGTAGAAGAGTTCATCAATCAAATAAATAAAATAACATTTTGACAGGTTTCTATAACAAAGGGATATTTAAGAATCTGAGAATATTTAATATGATGTACGCGAAGGCAATGAGCAGTGCCAAATCTGCCAGAGATAAATCGACTGCTTGCAGGCGCATTTATCTCTGACGGATTTAATGGGGCGAAGCCCGCGAACAAGTAAACCGAAGGTTTGCGAGTGGCACAGCGGCGGTATACAAAACATTTAACAAAAAACAGGAATAAGGGAAGGAGAGAGGGTATGAAGGAAACTGTATTAAAGAAGTTTGAAGAGGTTTATGGAAGCACGGAGGGAGTCAATGTCTATTTTGCACCAGGGCGCGTGAATATGATTGGTGAACATACGGACTATAACGGCGGGCATGTTTTTCCCTGTGCATTGACGATTGGAACTTATGCGGCGGTTAAGAAAAGAGAAGACAGGAAGCTTCGTTTCTATTCCGTTAATTTTGCGTCTCTGGGGATTATTGAGAGTAGTCTTGACAATCTGAAGCCTTCTAAAGAGGCAGGCTGGACCAATTATCCGAAGGGCGTTATGTGGGCTTTTGATGAGAGGGGCATGAAGATGGACTGTGGACTGGATATTGCACTGTTTGGCAATATTCCTGATGGGTCAGGATTATCTTCCTCCGCGTCTTTGGAAGTGCTGACAGGATATTATTTGAAAGATTTATATGATTTTCAGGTGACCAATATCGATTTGGCAAAGATTGGTCAGTATTCGGAGAACAATTTTAATGGGATGAACTGCGGTATTATGGATCAGTTTGCATCCGCAATGGGTAAAAAAGACCACGCTATCTTTTTGGATACGGCAGATTTGTCTTATCAGTACGCGCCACTCGTGCTGGACGGAGCTAAGATTATAGTGACAAACAGTAATGTGAAACATTCCCTTGTCAATTCAGAGTATAACGTGAGGCGCAGTGAGTGTGAGAAGGCTTTAGAAGAGTTACAGACAGTAGTCAAGATTGCAGGACTGGGCGACTTATCCGAAGAGGAATTCGAGGCGAATAAATCTGCGATAAAAGATGAAGTACGTGTCAGGAGAGCAAAACATGCGGTTTATGAAAATCAGAGGACAATCCGCGCGGTGGAAGCTCTTAAAAGCAATGATTTGAAATTGTTTGGTGAATTGATGAATGCTTCTCATGTGTCTCTGCGGGATGATTATCAGGTGTCCTGCGAGGAGATTGACGTGCTTGTGGAAGAAGCCTGGAAGGTGAACGGTGTAATTGGTTCCAGAATTACAGGCGGCGGTTTCGGCGGTTGTACAGTCAGTATTGTGAAAGATGAAGCAGTGGAGCAGTTTAAGGAGAAAGTGGGCGCGGCTTACAAAGAACGTGTTGGCAAGACCGCTGATTTCTATGTGGTGGAAATTGGAGATGGGCCGAGGAAACTGTAAAGAGCAGCATCATGGAGGAAAAGAAGTATGATTCAGAAAAATATCAGGGAACTAGTACAATATGGTTTGCTTACCGGTTTGATTGAGGAAGCGGATAAAATTTATACAACAAACAGACTTTTGGAACTGTTTGGACTGGATGAATTGGAAGAGTCACAGGAGAAGTTAGAAATTGCGGTGGATGATCTGGAAAGAATTCTTGGCGAGATGCTGGATTACGCTTATGAGAAGGGAATCCTTTCTGAGAATGGTGTTGTATACAGAGATCTTTTCGACACCAAGATTATGAGTATGCTTGTACCGCGGCCAAGCGAAGTGATTGGAACATTTCAAGAGAAGTATGAGAGAGATTCCAAGGAAGCTACCGACTATTTCTATAAACTGAGTCAGGATACGGACTATATCAGACGTTACCGTATTAAAAAGGACAAGAAGTGGGTTGCGGCAACGAAATATGGTGATTTGGATATTACAATCAATCTCTCCAAGCCGGAGAAGGATCCAAAGGCAATCGCGGCGGCTAAGAATGCGAAACAGAGCGGTTATCCTAAGTGTCTTTTGTGTATGGAAAATGAAGGTTATGCCGGCAGAATCAATCACCCGGCAAGGCAGAATCACAGAGTGATTCCTGTGACGATAAATGGCAGTCATTGGGGATTTCAATATTCTCCTTATGTGTATTACAATGAGCATTGTATTGTGTTCAATTCCAAACACATACCGATGAAGATTGAACACGATACATTCTGTAAGCTGTTTGATTTTGTAAAACAGTTCCCGCATTATTTTGTAGGCTCTAATGCAGATCTGCCGATTGTGGGCGGTTCCATCTTAAGCCACGATCATTTCCAGGGCGGCTGTTATGAGTTTGCCATGGCAAAGGCGCCTGTGGAAAGAAGCTTTACGGTTAAGGGTTTTGAGGATGTGGAGGCAGGTATTGTCAATTGGCCCATGTCTGTCATTCGGATTTCTCATCAGGATACGGACAGATTGGTGGCGCTGGCAGATGTAATTTTAGAAAAATGGAGGAGCTATAGTGACGAGGCAGTATTTATTTATGCCGAGACGGATGGAGAGCCTCATAATACGATTACGCCCATTGCCAGAAAACGCGGCGATAAGTTTGAATTGGATTTGGTACTGCGTAACAATATTACGACAGAAGAACATCCGCTGGGGGTATATCATCCCCATGCAAAACTGCATCATATCAAAAAGGAGAACATCGGTCTGATTGAGGTTATGGGACTGGCGGTGCTCCCGGCCAGATTAAAGGGAGAGATGGAGCATCTTGCGCGGGCAATCGTGTCGGGCGCTGACATCAGGGCTGATGAAGAGCTTGAGAAACATGCAGACTGGGTCGAGGAATTTATGCCCGGATACCAGGAAGTAAATGAGGAAAATATTATGGAAATCCTGCATAAGGAGATTGGTAATGTGTTCATGCAGGTACTTGAGGACTCCGGCGTTTATAAGCGGAATGCGGAAGGGCAGGCGGCTTTTGACAGATTTACAGCATCTCTGTGATTGTCGTGAAACTTGTGTTTGGCTCTTTCTACCCCGAATTATGATTTTTTACCTATATTGCAATAGGCAAGCCGTCACTACTCGCGATAGTGGCGGCTATTGACAGAGCTTGTAAGATTTTTACAGGAAGTGACAGATAAAAAGAAGTGAGGCGGAATCTCAAGATTCCGCCTTTTTAGATACGCCCATGGCGCATAGACCGTGTCTGACAATTTCAAAGGTTCTTTAAACAGGGCACTGTCAGACCGATAGAAATGACATAAATAGTTTATAAAAATATGAAAGGCATGGATTCACCATGGCATTAAATTCAGGTCTTTACGGCTCCTCATTCATGCCCAGCATACTGCAAAGAAACTTGTAACAATTTTCTTGTTGTTTCTGATTCATTTTCTGATATACGGCGATAAGATGCTGATATTTTTTGAGATGAAACATATTGTCAGCTAACAAATTGTCTGCATTCAGACGTTCTTCAGAAAGAAATAGAATATAGTCGGTGGTGACATGAAAGAATCTGGACAGGTCAAATAAAAGCAGCCCATCCGGCGTACTTGCGCCACGTTCGATTTTACTTAAGCTTGTCTGGTTGATGCCCAGAAGATTCGCTAAAGTTTGCTGTGACAGATTTCTTTCTAATCGTAATTCCTTGATTCTAGTCTTCATTCGCACACCCTTTTTTGTCATTGTAGTTGATTTCCGTAAAGATAATATTCTAATTTTTAATAACGATAGTCGATATGGAATAATTCTTCGAAATACTTCACGAATTTTTTGTAAATTTAGTTAAAAACCACAAGATATAGTGAAAAAATATTAGAAAAACAATAAATATTGAAAAATAAACGAAAAATTAATTGGTATATGATATAAAAAATTTTAATTTATATATCATTAATTTCTTGTAAATGACGAAAATCTAACTGTGATATACTAATGTATTGACCAGCATGTATTTGGCCAAATGAATTGTCTTAGAACAAATATGTCAGTGCATTCGTTAATATTGGATAATCACAAAAGAAGGAAGCTTGAGAAATCTATGAAAATTTTATTGATGGCAGTCAATGCAAAATATATTCATACGAATCCTGCAATATATAGTTTGAAAGCATATGCAGGCCAGATTGTGGACCGGCAGATTGATATTGTAGAATATACGATCAATCATCGCCGGGAGGAAATTCTTTCAGATTTGTACAGGCGGAGTCCCAATCTGCTGGCAGTGTCCTGTTATATTTGGAACTGGGAGCTGGTTTGTGCACTGCTCAAGGAGATACCGAAGATTCTGCCGCAGACAGAAATCTGGCTTGGCGGCCCGGAAGTGTCCTATCATCCGGAGCAGGTGCTTGCACAGTTTCCGATGGTGAAGGGCATCATGACAGGAGAGGGTGAGCAGACATTTCGGGAACTGGCAAAAGGAAGAGAGGAGCTTTCTGACATTTCTGGTATTGTATACAGACAGGATGGGATTGTAAGGACAAGGGAACGGGAGCCTATGGAATTGTCCAAGATACCATTTCTCTACAACGACCTTTCTGCGTTTGCCAATAAGATAATTTATTATGAGAGCAGCAGGGGGTGTCCTTACCGGTGCAGTTATTGTCTTTCTTCTATAGATAAGACGGTACGTTTTCGTGATTTGGAGATGGTGAAAAGGGAGCTGCAGTTCTTTTTAGATAAACGTGTGCCACAGGTAAAATTAGTAGACAGGACTTTTAACTGTAATCATCATCATGCTTTAGAGATCTGGCGGTATCTTCTGGAACATGATAATGGTGTGACAAATTTTCATTTTGAAATAGAGGCGGATATTTTATCAGAGGAGGAGCTTTCTCTTCTTGCGCGTATGCGGCCGGGACTGATGCAGATGGAGATAGGTGTGCAGACCACAAATCCGGAGAGCCTGCAGGAAATCCGCCGCCATGGGGATATGGAGCGGCTTCGGGAGGTGGTTATGAGGATTCGGCAGGCACATAATATTCATATCCATTTGGATTTGATTGCCGGACTGCCCTTTGAGGATTATGACAGTTTTGCACAGTCTTTTAATGAGGTGTATGCAATGCAGCCCCAACAGCTGCAATTGGGATTTCTAAAAGTATTGAAGGGTTCCCACATGTATGATATGGCGGACAGTTATGGGATGCAGTATCTTTCCATGCCGCCTTACGAGGTGCTTTCTACCAGATGGCTTCCTTATGAAAAGGTATTGTGTTTAAAAGAAGTGGAAGAGATGGTGGAGATTTACTATAACAGCGGCCAGTTTCGTGCTTCCATGTCTTTGCTGCAGAAGGTGTATCCTGATGCGTTCTCACTCTATGAGGCCCTGGCGGCATTTTGCCAGAAGGAAGGTTATATGGCAAATGCCCAGGCGCGGGTAAGCCGTTATCAGGCTCTTATGGAGTTTATGATGACTACAATGCTGGCGGACAGGGAAGATCTTTGCAGGGAGGTATTGACTTACGATTATTATCTGCGGGAGAATGTGAAGAGCAGCCCCCCATTCGCACCGGCGGAAGATGAGGAAATAAGGACAGAATCTAAAAAAAGGCTTCGGGCGTTCTATATCATGGAAGAGGCGGAATATAAGAACCTGCCCGCCTATGGGGGCTATGACAGCAGGCAGATGAGCAAAATGACTCATGGGGAGATATTTTGGTATCCGGTTTGGGAAGAATCCCTGACACCAGAGACAAAACCTTGGGAAGAGCCAGCAATCTTGGTATTTGATTATAGAACGAGAGACCCGCTTACCTATGAAGCCAGGACAGTGTTCGTATAGATGTATTTAGACGGTCTATCGATTGTGAGAGCATGAAAGATACGGAATGGAGAATGAGAGTGACAGATTCTTATGTATGTATAGATTTGGAAACAACAGGACTTGACCCGAAACGGGATAAGATAATTGAGATAGGCGCTGTCAAAGTCGAAGATGGAAAGATTACCGCCCAGTGGGAAAGTTTTGTAAATCCTGGCAGAAGCTTGGAAGAACGGATTGTGGAACTGACGGGAATCTGTGACGAACAGCTTGCAGATGCGCCCAAGATTGGCCAGGTTCTGCCGGCATTTCATGATTTTACAAAGGACCAGGTGATTCTGGGACACAGTGTGCTGTTTGATTTTTCCTTCCTAAAAAAGGCCGCCGTGGATGGGCGGATGAAGTTCGAGAAATGTGGGATTGATACCTTAAAGATTGCGCGCAAGTATTTGCAGGAACTGGAGAGCCGCAGTCTTGGCAGTCTCTGCACATATTATGGGATTCCCCACAGCGCGCACAGAGCGCTTGCGGATGCCATGGCCACAGTGGCGCTGTATGATAAGCTTACAGATCATTTTTATGAGAAAGAAGCCAAAGAAGGGGATAAAAGTCTGTTTCTTCCCAAACCCCTTCTCTATCAGGCAAAGCGCGATACACCACTGACCATTCCGCAGAAAGAGCAGTTATATAAGCTTACGGACAAGCATAAACTGATATTAGATTATCAGATTGAGAGCTTAACCCGCAGTGAGGCTAGCAGGAAGATTGATCAGCTTCTTGCAGAATACGGACGATAGGATTTCGCATGGCCGAATTCAAAGATTCTGCGATGGGGTAGAGACTGGAAATCTTTTCCGGCGTATGCTGCTTTTGATAAATATCACATAACAAACGGTAGGTGGCGCTCACATCTGTGCCGGTGGACACGGAAAACTCCAAGAGCTGACAAGCTTCTGCCATATAACCGGCGTCATAAAGTGCCTGTGCCCATTGCTGTAAGGTTCTCACTAAAAGGGTGTAATTCTGGTCGTAGGAAGTCAAAAGTTCAATATTGGGTGCGCCGTAGCGCAATTTGAGATCTGTGTTGGAGATGCCTGTAAAATTTACAATGGGGCTTTCCGACAAGGAGAGGATGATCTGCCGGTAATCCTCGATTTTGGGAACCGCTGGCAGAAGGTCCATCGGGAAGATTTCCATGGGCAGTTTGATATAATCAAGGTCGTCTAAAGATTTGCGTCTGGTGCGGTTGGCGGCTTCTTCTTTCTGCCAGAAATCTCTTTGCAGGGCGGCCTGTGTCTTTTTGCCTTTGGAGACGGCGATTGCGATTATGAAACCAAGTACGAGAGTGCTTGCAAAAAGTATAAAATTCATATATAATTCCTTTCAGTAAGTGTGGAGGGTTTATGGAATGTTTAACAGGAAAACAAGGAAGATCATATCTTCCATCATTATTATTATTTTGGTTCTTGCAATGGTTATTCCGCTGATTGTCAGTGCCTTGTAAGACACAGAACCAGATTCATTTTATCACAGTTTCTCCGGGCAGGCAATTCCTGCGGGAGCGAGGGGTTTTTATGAAAAAAGTATTCAGAGCATTATGTATGATATCTTTGGCAGGGCTGTTTATTGGTATGCCGGTTCAGGCCAGAGAAAACGTCATTCATCGAGGAATTTATGTCAATGACATTGATCTTACAGATAAATCGAAAGAAGAGGCAAAGGAAGAAATCGAGGCATATGTTGCCTCTTTTGGAGATTCACAGATTACATTACATGTGGAGGACGAGGGGACAATTACGGCTTGCGCTGCAGATTTGGGGCTCAAGTGGGGAAATGAAGAAATTCTTGAGGAAGCCACAAGCTTTGGTCGAGACGGAGATATTCTCCGCTGTTATAAGGAATTAAAAGACTTAGAGCATAAAAATAAAGTCTACACGGTCAGCTTTGACTTTGATCAGGATAAGATTCGGAGCTTGATTGAAGAAAATGCGCCGCAGTACAATCAAGAGGCTGTCAATGCTACGCTCACCAAAACGGAAGAGGGGTTCCAGATTTCGGAAGGCCAGGAGGGCAGAGTAATAGATACAGATGCCTCCGTGGATTCCGTATATGGATATTTGACGACGGATTGGGATGGAAATGCCTGTGATGTGGATTTGGTAGTCAAGGTGGATGAACCGCATACAACGGCGGAGAGTCTCGCCATGGTGAAGGATGAACTTGGTACATTTACTACCAGTTACTCTTCTTCCGGCGGGTCCAGAAGCGCTAATGTGGCCAATGGCTGCAGTTTGATCAATGGCACCACACTGTATCCGGGTGAAGAGTTCTCCACCTATGAAGCGGTGGCGCCCTTCTCGGAGGCAAACGGTTATTATATGGCCGGTTCTTACTTAAACGGACAAGTGGTAGACAGTCTGGGCGGCGGTATCTGCCAGGTATCCACCACATTATATAATGCGGTTCTGAAGGCGGAACTGGAAGTGACAGAGCGTTATAATCATTCCATGATTGTCACCTATGTAGACCCGTCTGCTGACGCCGCAATTGCAGAGTCTTCCGGCAAGGATTTTAAATTCAAGAATAATCTGGAATATCCGATTTATATAGAAGGATATACCACACCGGATAAGAAGATTACGTTTACAATCTATGGTGTGGAGAGCCGGGACAGCAACCGTGAAGTAACTTATGAAAGTGTTGTCCTGGAAAAGATTACACCCGATACGGAAGTGATTTATACAGATGCATCCCTGCCTCTCGGTTATTGTGTGGTGCAGTCTGCCCATGTGGGATATAAAGCACAACTGTGGAAGGTTGTGAAGGAAAACGGTGTGGAGGTAAGCCGTGAACAGGTCAACAGCAGTTCCTATATGAAGGCGCCCAGAAGCGCTACCGTAGGAGTGGCCACGGAAGACCCGGGAGCCTATGAAGCTATTATGGCGGCTGTGGCGACTAACAGTGTGGATGAGGTCAAGGCGGTGTCGAAGGCTTATAAGGATGCCCAGGCAGCAGCGGCGGCGGAAGCACAGGCACAGGCCGATGCAGCGGCAGCGGCTGCTATGGCACAGGCGGGTATGATACCGGAGGTGCCTCCGGCAGAAGTACCGGCAGAATAAGCGTTTGGATATAGTCAGGCTGGAGAATATGAGACTAGGTAAAATATCGGAGAACGTTTTGAAACGTTCTGTCTTAAAAAAGATAAAGACACACAGAACAGAAGTGGTAAGTGGCGCAGGGATAGGGAAAGACTGCGCCATTTTGTCGCACCCAGAGGGCGTGGAGGTTGTACTTTCCACCACACCTGTGACGGCACCGCTTGCAGATCTTAGCAGCTATGCAATTCCCATGGCGCTCAATAATGTGGCGGCAGCAGGGGCAGAGCCGGTAGGGGTGCTGCTCACTGTTCTGCTGCCGGAAGAGACCCAGGAGGCGGAACTGGCACAGCTGATGGAACGGGCCGAAGAGATTTGCAGTCTGTGGCAGGCAGAGATTCTGGGAGGGCATACGGAAGTAATACCGGTGGTCAGAGAACCTGTGATGACGGTTACAGGAGTGGGCCTAAGAGATGCCCTGCAGTCAGATAGGCTGTCGGGAATCGGACCTGGGCAGGACATCGTGGTCAGTAAATGGATTGGGTTAGAAGGGACGGTCCGGCTTGCCAGACACTATCGGAAAGAGCTCAGTAAGAGATTTCCTTCCCGCATGATAGAGAATGCGGCCCATTATGACAGATACTTGTCGGTCATACCGGAGGCCGCCACCGCCGTGAAGTCCGGCGTTTGCGGTATGCATGATGTCTCAAGGGGCGGAATATTCGCCGCTTTGTGGGAGATGGCATCTGGGGCAGGCGTTGGACTGAACATTGATCTTAAAAAATTACCTGTGCGGCAGGAAACCATAGAGATTTGCGAGTACTTTACCCTAAATCCTTATGAGCTTTTGTCGGGCGGTTGTCTGATCATGGCGGCACCAGAGGGTGAGAAGCTGGTGAGAGATCTTGCCGGGGCAGACATACCTGCAGTAGTAGTCGGCAGGACCACTGGCGGCAATGACAGGGTATTGTATAACGGGGAAGAAAAGCGTTACCTGGATATGCCAAAGACAGATCAGATTTATCATAAATTTTAGTAAATGAAGGAGGAGTAGATAGTCATGAGAGAAGAATTGTTGGCGATTGTGGAGAGAAACAGCCGTATTGATTTAAAGGAATTGGCGGTCATCCTGGGCGTCGAAGAAATTGATGTAGTCAATGAGCTGGAAGCGATGGAGAGGGAAGGGATTATCTGTGGATATCACACCATGATTGATTGGGAAAAGACCTCCATCGAGAAGGTTTCCGCTCTGATCGAGGTGCGTGTGACGCCCCAGAGAGGACAGGGATTTGACAATATTGCAGAGCGCATTTACAAATATCCGGAAGTGACATCCGTATACTTGATCTCCGGAGGATATGATCTGCTGGTCACTCTGGAAGGTAAATCCTTGAAAGAGATTTCCGGGTTTGTATCGGATAAGCTTTCAACCCTTGAATCTGTTTTAAGTACAGCCACACATTTTATCTTGAAGAAGTATAAAGATCACGGTACAATTCTGGCTAAAAAATACGAAGATACTAGAGAGAAGGTGACACCGTGAGAGACATGTTATCAAAACAGGCCGTCAATCTGAAACCTTCGGGTATTCGGAAGTTTTTTGATATTGTCAGTGAAATGGAAGATGCGCTTTCTCTGGGTGTGGGCGAACCGGATTTCGATACACCGTGGCATATCAGGGACGAGGGTATTTATTCTCTGGAAAAAGGGCGCACTTTCTATACGTCTAACAGCGGCTTAAAGGAACTGCGGGAAGAAATCTGCCATTACATAAAGAGAAAGCAGGGTGTCACTTATGACCCGCTGCATGAGGTACTGATCACAGTGGGAGGATCTGAGGCAATCGATATCGGACTGCGGGCTGTGGTCAACCCGGGAGACGAGGTGCTGATTCCCCAGCCAAGCTTCGTTTCCTATGAGCCTTGCGCCATTATGGCGGGCGGTGTGCCGGTCATCATCGAATTAAAAGCGGAAAATGAATTCCGTTTGACAGCGCAGGAGCTGGAAGATGCCATCACGGACAAGACCAAGATTCTGATTCTTCCTTTTCCCAATAATCCCACCGGTGCTATTATGGAGCGGAAGGATTTGGAGGAGATTGCAGAGGTTATCAGAAAACATGACATACTCGTTATGTCTGATGAGATCTATGCAGAGCTTACCTATAAGGACAAGCATGTTTCTATCATAGAGATGGAGGGTATGCGGGAGAGAACCATTCTGATCAACGGATTTTCCAAGGCTTATGCCATGACGGGATGGAGGCTTGGTTATGCCTGTGGTCCCAGGGAGATATTAGAGCAGATGGTGAAGCTTCATCAGTTTGCTATTATGTGTGCGCCTACGACCAGCCAGTATGCGGCAGTGGAAGCGCTTAGAAACGGGGATGCGGATGTAGCGGAAATGCGGACAGCCTACAATCAGAGAAGACGTTACTTGATGCACGCTTTTCAGCAGATGGGTCTGGAATGTTTTGAACCTTTCGGGGCATTTTATGTATTCCCTTGTATTAAAGAGTTCGGGATGAGCAGTGAGGAATTCGCCAATCGGTTTCTGGAAGAGGAAAAGGTGGCGGTGGTGCCGGGCACGGCGTTCGGTGACTGCGGGGAAGGATATCTTAGGATTTCCTATGCGTATTCTCTGGATAATCTGAAAGTGGCAATCGGGAAACTGGCAGATTTTGTGGAAAGGATTCGTGCCCAGAAGAAATAGGTATCGTATGAACATCATTTTACACCAGCCGGAGATACCGGCAAATACAGGAAATATCGGCCGTACCTGTGTGGCAACAGGTACGGCGCTCCACCTGATTGAGCCTTTGGGGTTTCGGTTGGATGAAAAGTCCATCAAACGTGCCGGGATGGATTACTGGGAACATTTAGAGGTAACCCGCTATATCAATTTTCAGGAGTTTCAGGAAAAGCATCCCCAGGCTAAAATCTGGTTTGCCACCACGAAGGCGAGACGTGTCTATTCCGAAGTTACCTTTGGCTTCGATGATTATATCATGTTCGGCAAAGAGAGCGCCGGAATCCCGGAGGAGATTTTGGTGGAACATGAAGAATCTTGTATCCGGATTCCTATGCTTAGTGAGATACGCTCATTAAACCTTGCCAATTCTGTGGCGGTTGTGTTGTATGAGGCGCTTAGGCAGAATCACTTCGCAGACATGCAGTTAGGAGGCGAATTGCACCGTTTATCTTGGCAGGAGAAATGAAATGAGGGGAAGAAATTGCAAGAAGCAATTCCTTCCCCATTTCATAGTAGGTATATCGCGAATGACTGTTCAGTCGTCATCCTCAACCTCGGATTTGGGCAGTGAGAAGATAAACTCTGTTCCTACGCCCTCCGTGCTGATTACGTTAATATTTTCACCGTGGGACTGGATGATTTCTTTTGTGATGGACAGGCCGAGGCCTGTTCCTTTCTTATCCTTTCCGCGGGACAGATCTGATTTATAGAAACGATCCCATATGAGCTTCAGATCGTCCTTGGGAATCCCAATACCGGAGTCTTTGACGCTGACAAAAATTTTATTGTGCTTCTCGGTTGTTTCCAGTTTGATTACCGAATTGTGATGGCTGAATTTAATCGCATTGTCCAGCAGATTATAAAGAACCTGCTGGATTTTATCCATATCTGCGACCACATACATTTCATCGCCTGTGAGCACCAGTTCAATGCCAATCATCTTCTGGCGGCAGGTGCCCTCAAAAGAAGCGGCCACGCTGCGGATGACGGTGTTGATTTCAAAGTCCGTTTTATTCAACATAATGCCTTTGGTATTCAGGTTATTGAGTGTCAGCAGACTGTTGGTCAGCTTGGTGAGGCGTTCCGTTTCGTTCAATACGATGGTGAGATATTTTTCATACTGCTCCGGCGGAATCGTGCCGTCAATCATTGCCTTGAGGTATCCGCTGATGGAAGTCAAGGGGGAACGGAAGTCGTGGGACACATTGGCTACGAACTTTTTCTGATCGTCTTCGGAACGCGCAATTTCGCTGGCCATATAGGACAGTGTGGCGGCCAGATATCCCATTTCATCCTCGCTCTCTACCGTAAACTCATAATGCATATTGCCGCTGGCATACTGCTCCGTTGCCTCGGTGATCTTGCGCAGAGGAATGTACACAATCTCTGTGAAGAAGATCAAAATAATCAGCGACAGCAGAAAAAGAATGATCAGCATGAGGTAAGAGATATTAAGGAGTTGATTGGATTCTGTCTGTATGCTTGTCAAAGGAGCATGGATGACCACATACCCTTTTACTTTATAATTGGAGGTGATGGGTGCAAATACGCTCAACATTTCCTCGTCAAATGTCCGAAAGAAATCACCTTCGGTATAATAGGAACCGGCGGTGATTGTGGGATCAAAATTTTCTATGACGACTTCATTTTCCACATCCACAGGTGAGGAAGAATCCAGGACCATACGGCCGGAAGGATTAATTATCCAGATAATGGCATTGAAGTAAGAGTCCAGGGCGTCCAGCTGTGTCTTGACTGCTTCCAGAGAGGCCTCCGAGTTATACAGATCGGTGGCATAGGTATTGGCAATCAGCGTGGCCTCTCTGTAGAGGGCATCGGCTTTTTCCTTGGTCAGGTGATTGATGGTCATATCGGAGACAAAAGTCGCCACAACCACAAAGCCAAATAATCCGAAGATGATGTAGGCAAGTATTAATTTGAGGTATAGTGTTTTTCTCATAATTTACTTCTTACCCCTTGGATTCAAATTTATAACCGATTCCCCATATGGTGGCAATCCGCCAGCTCTCATGATCGTTAATCTTTTCACGAAGCCGTTTGATGTGTACATCTACCGTGCGGGTGTCCCCAATATATTCATACCCCCAGATTTGATCTAAAAGCTGTTCCCTTGTAAAAACATGGTTAGGGGAAGAGGCCAGGAAATAAAGAAGTTCCAGTTCTTTTGGCGGCATTTCGATGGTCTTTCCCATGTAGATGACAGAGTAGTTGGTCTGATTAATGATCAGATCAGGGTATTCTACGCTCTTGACATCAGATGCTTTGGGCTGTTCGACTACCGGCTTATAGCGGCGCAGTACGGCTTTCACACGGGCCACCAGCTCCTTGGAGTCAAAGGGTTTTTCCATATAATCATCGGCACCAAGCTCCAATCCCAGCACCTTATCAAATACCTCGCCCTTTGCGGAGAGCATGATGATGGGCAGAGAAGATTTGGAACGGATTTCGCGGCAGACTTGATACCCATCGATACCGGGAAGCATCAAATCCAAAAGCATCAGGTTCGGTGCGAAGCTGTCTACTGCCGCCAACGCGGATTCTCCGTCATTGACGATCATAGTCTCGAAGCACTCCTTCGTCAGATAAAGAGAAATCAGTTCCGCAATGTTATTATCATCATCAACAATCAATATTTTCTGTCTGTTAACCATACTATTCCCTCCTGTGTGGAATGGTTCTATTCTTTGAATTCAGCAATTGTTACGCCTGCATCTCCTTCTCCGAATTCACCCAGTCGATAACTTTTCACGACCTTATTCTTGCGGAGATAGTTTTGCACTGCAGTCCGCAGAGCGCCGGTGCCTTTACCGTGTACAATCCGCACACTGGGCAGATGGGCCAGATAGGCGTCATCCAGGTATTTATCCAGCTCTGAAAGGGCCTCATCCACGGTCTTTCCTAAGAGATTGATTTCTGTGGAGACTGTGTAGCTTTTGGACATTTTCAGTCTGCCGGAAGAGGTACGCTGCATCTTGTTTGTTTTGATGGTCTCTTCTTCTACTAATATAAGATCGTCCAGGGAGACTTGGGAACGGATAATGCCGCACTGCACGAACAGTCTGCCGCCTTTATCAGGCAGAGAACTGACCGTACCTTTTAAGCCCATGGAGACAATCTTAACGCTGTCTCCCAATTTGATCTGATTGGGTTTCAAGGCTTTATGCGTAGACTTATCCTTTTTCAATGCCAGCTTCTCATTCTTCTCGGAAATCTTATCCCGCACCTTCTGCCGGGATTTCTCCAAGTCTTTGATAGAAGAAGCGCTGCCGGCCTTCTGGAAGGTACGGATGGTCTCATCTGCGATTTCCTTAGCATTTTGTAAGATATCCCGGGCTTCTTCGTTGGCTTCCCGCAGGATGCGTTCCCGGGATTGATCGATTTTCTCCTGTTTGGCCTCCAGCCGTTTTTTCAAGGTTTCTATTTCCTGCTTGTAAGTCTCTATTTCCCGCTGCTCTTTCTCGATGGTGAGCCGGCTGTTTTCCAGATTCGCAAGTAAGTCCTCGAAACTTTCCTTATCTTCTGTGATATGCCGCCTTGCCTCCTCTATAATATGCTCCGGCAGGCCCAGCTTAGAAGAGATGGCAAAGGCATTGCTCTTGCCGGGGATGCCAATGAGAAGCCGGTAGGTGGGCTGCAGAGTCTCCACATTAAATTCACAGCAGGCATTTTCCACAAAGTCCGTAGAAAGGGCATAGACCTTTAATTCGCTGTAGTGGGTAGTGGCCATGGTGCGGATGCCCCTGTTGTGCAGATAATCCAGCACAGAAATAGCAAGCGCAGCACCCTCCGTGGGGTCAGTACCTGCGCCTAATTCATCAAAAAGGCAGAGAGAATCGGTATCGGCTTCCTTTAGGATAGATACGATACTGGTCATGTGGGAAGAAAAGGTACTGAGACTCTGCTCAATGCTCTGCTCATCGCCGATATCGGCATATACTTCCCGAAAGATAGAAAGTTCCGAGCGGTCCAGCGCCGGAATATGCAGGCCTGCCTGCCCCATCAGGGTAAGAAGCCCCACTGTTTTCAGGGCTACCGTCTTACCGCCTGTATTGGGCCCTGTGATAATGAGCAGATCAAAGTCCATTCCTAAAAGGATATCCACAGGAACTACCTTTTGCTTATCTAAGAGAGGATGCCTGCCCTTACGGATGTGTATCCGGTGTTCTGTGTTAAAGACCGGTTTGGACCCATTTTGCTCCATGGCAAGAGATGCTTTGGCAAAAATAAAATCCAGGGTGGTCATGGCCTTCTGGTTATTTGCCAGGGCGTCCGTGTAGGCGGATGCCTGCGCGCTCAAGGAGGCCAGAATTGCTTCTATCTCTTCCTGCTCTTTCAGGGCAAGTTCTTTCAGTTCATTGTTTAGATTGACCACTGCAGCCGGTTCAATAAAAAAGGTGGAGCCGGTGGAGGACTGGTCGTGCACCATTCCCGGCACCTGTCCTTTGTACTCTGCCTTGACAGGGATACAGTAACGATTGCCGCGCATGGTGACAACGGCATCCTGCAGGTAGGTCCGGTAAGAACCGTTGATCATGGAATTAAGCTGGGTGTGAATCCGGTCGTTGGTGATCATCATACTTCGCCGAATATGCTTTAGAGCAGGGCTCGCATCATCGGCAATCTCTTCCTCGGACAAAATACATCGCCTAATCTCGTTGCAAAGAGGCGTGAGGGGTTCCAGACTGTCAAAAAATATGTCCAGAGAATCACCCGGTATATCGTCTCGGTCTTTGCGGCCATAGGTTTTGATACGGCTTACATTCTCAAGAAAAGATGCGATATTTAACAGCTCGGAAATGGACAGTACACTTCCCACTTCCAGGCAGCGGATGCTCATTCCCAAGTCCTTGTTGCCCCCAAAAGAGGTGGAGCCTTTGGCAAACAGACGGCTTAAGGCATCTGCAGTCTGTGTCTGCGCCGTCTCAATCTCTGACGGGTCGGTCATAGGCAGGAGGGCAGCAGTCAGCTTTTTCCCAGGCTGTGATGTGGCCTTTTCAGTAAGCCGGTCGATGATCTTGTGATATTCTAAAACACGCAGTACTTTGCTGTTCATAGTAGCCTCGTTTCTAAATTTAAATCTACAGTTGACACAGAAATATCTTACCATAAATGAGAGCGAATTACTATGATTTTATCATAGCGGCCGTTTTCCTGCGGCGGTAAAAGCTCACTGCGCTTTCCCATCGTGCCGCTTGTCACAAAGGAGTCAATATGATAAAATAGACGGAGATTTGAAAGGATTACTATCGTTGCAGTAGACAGAAACAGAAAGGCTAAAACCTATGTCTGAACAGGAGAGAGAACAGGATTTTGCAGGGAAAGAGCCCGTCAAAGAGCAGGCGGAATATACGCTGTCCGTACAGCCTGATTTTATGCGGGAAAAGATAAAACAAAAACCGGTCAATAAGCGAAAGCTCTTAAGGAGAACCTTAATCACTGTGGCGATGGCTGTGGTGTTTGGCCTGGTAGCTTGTGTGACCTTTTTGATTCTGGAGCCTGTGATCAGCAATAAGCTTTATCCTGAGGAGGAGCCGCAGGAGGTGGTATTTCCGGAGGAGACTCTGCAGGAAGAGATGAATCCGGAAGATATGCTGGTCAAGGATGAGGAGGAAGAAGAGCCCCAGCCTGTGGAGGTGGAGCTGGAAGATGAGCAGATTGAAGAACTCCTTTCTCAGGTAGAGTTCGGCTTAGAAGACTATCAGTCACTTTATAATGAACTGATGAAATTGGCGCAGAAGGCCAATTGTGCGATGGTTACCGTGGCGGGGGTCACTTCCGATGTAGATTGGTTTAATAACATTTATGAAAATGTGGCGTCGGCTTCCGGTGTGATTGTGGCCAATAATAACAAGGCCATACTGGTGTTAGTCAGTGCAGGCACCCTCAATGGGGCGGAGACGATAGAGGTGACATTCTGCGATCAGACACAAACAGAGGCACAGATCGTCCAGAAAGATGCCGCCACGGGACTGGCAATTTTATCCGTACCGCTGACCGCTATCAGCGAAGAGACATTAGATGTGATAGAGATTGCCCAGCTAGGCAGTTCCAGTACCAGCAATCTGCTGGGGACGCCGGTGATTGCGCTGGGAAGTCCTCTGGGAACCAGCGGTTCCGTCTGCTATGGGGTTGTGACTTCTGCAAGCACAGTCATGGATATGCCGGACGCTTCTTATAAAAAGATTACCACAGATATTTATGGAAGCCGTAATGCCACAGGGATACTGATCAACTTTAAAGGAATGGTAATCGGTATCATAGACAACATGAATACCAGTAACGATATGGGCAATCTCCTAACAGCTTATGGCATTACAGAATTGAAGCAGACGATAGAGCAGATGTCTAACGATAAAGAGAGAGCCTATCTGGGTATACACGGGGCGGATGTACCTAAGGAAGCGCTGGAAGACCCTGAGATGAATATACCGCCGGGCACTTATATCAGAGAGATTGAAATAGATTCTCCGGCTATGGAAGCAGGAATCCAAAGCGGTGATGTGGTGACGCAGGTGGGAGGGACTCCCGTCAATAATTACAGTGAGCTGCTGAATGTCCTTCGTGTGGCTGAGACGGAGGAAGTATACACGTTTACATTGATGCGGCAGGGACATGAAATGAAAGTGGATGTGACATTTGGACATCCGCCGGATGGGAATTAATGGATAGAAAAGGTGTTTGACGGCAGATTTACCTGCCGCACAAGGGCGCCGGAATGGAGAATACATGAAATATATCAAGGATTTAAAGGAAAGCGACAGAGTATTTGATATTTATCTGTGTAAACACAAACAGTCGGCGGTTACGAAGAATGGAAAAGCCTACGATAATGTGATTTTGCAGGATAAGACAGGAACGGTGGATGCCAAGATTTGGGATCCTAACAATGCGGGAATCGAAGATTTTGACAGCCTGGATTATATCGAAGTCTACGGCGATGTGACCAGCTTTCAGGGGGCACTGCAGGTCAATGTAAAACGGGTCCGTAAGTGCCGGGAGGGAGAATATGACCCGGCGCAGTATCTTCCGGTCAGCAAATTTGACATTGAAGAGATGATGAAAGAGCTGCTGGGATTCATTGAAAGTATCAAGAACCCTTATTTACATAAACTGATGCGGGCGTTTTTCGTAGAAGATACGGCGTTTATTCATGTCTTCAAGCAGTCCTCTGCGGCCAAGACGGTACACCATGGATTTGTTGGCGGTTTGTTGCAACATACCCTGGCAGTGACAAGATTATGTGATTATTTCTGTACCCAATATCCCATTTTGAAAAGAGATCTTCTCCTTTCGGCGGCAATCTGTCATGATATTGGTAAGACCAAAGAATTGTCTCTTTTCCCGGTAAATGATTATACGGAGGACGGGCAGTTTTTGGGACATATCGTAATCGGCAGTGAAATGGTGGGAGAAAAGATCAGACAGATAGATGGGTTTCCGGCAGTCCTTGCCAGCGAATTGAAACATTGCATTTTAGCCCATCATGGTGAATTGGAGTTTGGCTCTCCTAAGAAGCCTGCTATTGTGGAGGCGGTAGCACTCTCCTTTGCTGACAATACCGATGCGAAGATGGAGACTTTTACAGAAATTATGGAAAACAGTAACGATAAGGGATGGGTGGGATTTAACAGACTGTTCGATTCTAACTTGCGCGGGACTATTATGGAGTAGTGTGAGAAGAACCTCTAAAGCTCAGCAGCAAAGGCTGCTTCGCTAAGAAGTTCTAGGAGTTGCGTTGCAACTCCGTCTCACACTGGAGAATGCCTGAAATGCGGGCATTCTCCGGGACGAACTTGTTCGTCCGCTGATTATGAGTCACAGCATAGTTGTGACATGGCGGTTAGTGTAAGAAGAACTTCTATTAAATTGTTTATTTTAATATGAGGAAGCCTATGGAATATAAGAAGAATGATATTGTCACGATAACCATAGAAGATATCGGAAATGACGGTGAAGGGATTGGTAAGATAGATGGATATACCCTTTTTGTCAAAGATGCCGTTATCGGTGATGTGGTGAAGGCAAGGATTACAAAATGCAAGAAGAACTATGGGTATGCGAGAGTAGAGAAGGTGGAAACGCCTTCTTCTTTTCGTGTAGAGCCAAAATGTATGTATTATCAAAAATGTGGGGGCTGCCAGATACAGGCCATGAGTTATGAGAGGCAGCTTAACTATAAACAGGATAAAATACGGAATAATTTGCTGCGCATTGGCAGTTTTACAGAAGAACAGATGGATGCAGTCATGGAGCCGATCGTAGGTATGGAAGAACCTTGGCATTATCGAAATAAGGCGCAATTCCCCGTGGGGTATGATAAGGAGGGGAATCTTGTCACCGGTTTCTATGCAGGGAGAACCCACGATATTATCGCCAATACAGACTGTGCACTGGGAGCGTCCGAGAATAAGCTGATTCTGGAGGCTGTACTGTCATATATGCGTAAGAACCAGGTGACAGCATACCGGGAGCAGAACGGTGAAGGATTGGTACGGCACGTGTTGATACGTACAGGGTTCTGCTCCGGAGAGATCATGGTGTGTCTTGTGGTAAACGGAAAGAAGCTTCCGGCAGAAGAAAGACTGGTGGAAAAGCTTCGCGGGATAAATATAGCAGGCTTTGGAGAAAGCGGACAGAATAAAAGGATTACAAGCATTTCTCTCAGTGTCAATATGGATAAAACCAATGTGATTATGGGAAAGGAGATCAGAGTCCTTTGGGGCAGCAGATGTATACAGGATACACTTTGCGGTCTTACGTTCTCTATCTCGCCGCTTTCTTTCTATCAGGTGAACCCACGACAGACAGAGAAACTATATGGACTGGCTTTGGAATATGCGGACTTGACGGGCAAGGAGACTGTTTGGGATTTGTACTGCGGTATCGGAACGATTTCCCTTTGCATGGCCAAGAAAGCAAGACAGGTTTATGGCGTGGAGGTGGTGCCCCAGGCCATAGAGGATGCTGTGGAAAATGCGCGTATTAATCAGATAAGCAATGTAGAATTTTATGAGGGAAAAGCGGAGGATGTATTGCCCGCTTTTTATGAAAGGGCCGGACGGGAAGAGGAAGTAAAAAGTAATTTGGGGGAATCAGAAGATGATGGAGCCGGTGATAAGCTGCATCCGGATGTGATAGTGGTTGACCCGCCCCGTAAGGGATGCGATGAGAAATGTTTGGAAACGATGCTTAGGATGCGGCCTGAGAGGATTGTCTATGTAAGCTGTGATTCTGCCACCCTGGCGAGGGATTTGAAAGTGTTGTGTGAGGGTGGGTATGAGTTGCGGAAGGTGCGCGGGGTGGACCAGTTTGGAGGGACGGTGCATGTGGAGACGGTTGCTTTATTATCCCTCAAAAATGATACACCTAAAATAGAGGTCACGATGGAGGTAACGGCGGACAGTAATTACCGGCCTAAAGAGAAAGCCACTTATCAAAATATCAAAAAATATGTTAAGGATAACTTTGGCGTAAATGTGCATACACGCT
>ERZ777305.222-NODE-222-length-97487-cov-14.155226_pt1 | contig 97487 bp, 83 predicted proteins | sample MGYA00374965_ERZ777305 | MGnify/ENA primary metagenome ERZ777305 (study PRJEB29328, sample SAMD00013331) | mouse gut metagenome | study: EMG produced TPA metagenomics assembly of the Metagenome analysis of fecal microbiota from mouse which was promoted... | reverse complement strand
TAATCCCGTTTTGGCGGTTTAGTTCCTTATAAATCTTTAGCAGCTTTGGATATGCAGCGGCTTCAGCGGACATGGCAGGTTTGGGCGGTATCTTTGATATTTTCTGCTCTGTTGTCTGCGTTTTAGTCTGTAACGGCTGTTTCTGTGCCGTCGGATTGGCAGTTGATTGTTTAAGAGGGTTTTTCTCCTCCTTTGTCAGCGGCACTTGTAGCAAATCTGTTTCAAAAAGTTTTGCAGACAGTTCCCTTGCCTTTTGTAACACTTTTGAAATCAATATTTGTATTTGTTTGTTGCCCCTCAGCACTAGCCAACATCCTTCCGATAGATGCTGACAACTCCTTCACCTGTTCCCCGGGTTATCCTGCTCCAACATGCAGAACGCTGCCCCGACAAGAGAATTATACCAATGAAAAACGCATTCCCCGTTTGGTCTACTCCTTTTTTCCATACAGCCGAATCATATTTTCCGCCATATGGCAGAGCTTGTCTCTCACGGATTCCGGTTCCAGCACTTCCACCTGGTCTCCAAATCCCATTAACCAGGAGATCAGACAGTCCTCATTGGTATATTCTTCCTCAAACAGCAATTTCCCGTCTTCCCGCTGTATATAGCTGTGGATGCCAAAACTCTCTATCAGCCGCCATTTCATCTCGGGAGAAAACAGTGCCTTGACAACAATTCTCCCCGGAAATATTCTTTCATCGGAAAGATCAGGCACCGGTATACCCCGCGGCGCAAATCCCTGCTCAGACACTTCCGTTTCTTCCATGCGGTTCAATTTGAACAGGCGGAAATCTTTCCTCTCCTGGCACCATCCCCAAATATACCAGTTCGACCATTTAAAGAGCAGATAATAAGGTTCTATGTTTCTGCGGCTCTCCCCCCTGGGGGCATAATATCGAAAACGTAATAACCTCCTGTTCTCTATGGCAAACTGTATCTTCTCGATCTTAGGGGCAAGAGAGCCCTTGTACCAGGAGGACAGGTCAATCCATATATAGTCTTTTCCGTTAATAAGTTGCGAAGCGCCCTCACGCAGCTTTTCCATCAGCTGCGCATAATGCCTGCCGCCGCTGACGCTGTCCAGCCCCCGAAGACCCGCCAGGATCTCACGCATCTCCCCGGTGGAAAGCAGCGTCTTCTCCAACCGATACCCCTCCATTATGGAGATGCCGCCTCCCACTCCCTGTCTTGTACATATCGGGATTCCGGCCCTGCACAGAGACTCAATATCCCGATTGATGGTTCGCCTGGATACTTCAAAGCGCTCCGCCAGCTCCGGTGCCGTTATGCTGTCTCTCTGTAACAACACCGCCAATATTCCCACAAGTCTGTCTACTTTCATATGGTCTCCTCTTCCTGTGGGCAGACAGCCTCAGACAGCGATCATACTCTCAATCTGCCAGACTGTCGTCATACGCTGCCCGGCTGCCTCCCACATACTTGGCTCTGGTGCGGGCGCAGACCACGTGAGCCTGGCCGACCGCCCTCCGGCCAGTGCGCACCGGTACCGCCACCGCCGCCAGATGCATACCGATCAGAGTATCGCCTATATCTATTCCGGCCTGAGCCTCAATCTGTTCCACTGCCACCGGCTCCTTCATACTGCGGTAAGCCGCCGTGGCAAAAGCACCACCCGCCTTCAGCTGGGGCACCACATTGACCCTGGTAAGCCGATACTCCTTCATACAGGCCTTGTCCACGATCAGACTGCGGTTCAGATGCTCGCAGCATTGGCAGGCCAGATATATCCCTCTCTTTTCGCAGAAAGCGTAAGCTGTGCCAAAAAGACATTCACCGATCTCCTCGCTGGAATAGGTGCCGATCCTGCTGCCCGCCACCTCACTGCTGGAGCAGCCGATTACCAGAATATCCCCCTGCTCCAGGTGTGCCGCCGAAAACAGTTCCTGCAACAATTCCTCCAATTGTCCGGCGAGTTCCTCCATATGCTCATATCTTTCATGGGAAATTCCATATACGCTCAAATTATACCCCTTCCTTTCTCGTTTCCTTGTAGTACATCAGTTCCTTCAGAGCCGTTGCAGGCTCTGACTTGACCAGTTCCGGCCCCTCCCCCACAGAAATCAGAACTGCACCCCCACAGAAATCAGAACTGCGAAGTTCCTTGACAAACTCCCTCAAACGCTCCCTCTGAGATCCGACAGGGGGGAAATGTCTCTCTTGTGTTCGCTGTATCCCTGTGCCTATACGCTTTCACCGTTCCGACAGCTCCAAAAACTCCACTTTGTCCGGGTTTCCAATACCGGCGTACAGTTTGTCCGTATGCCGTCCGATGGCGCAAAAGTGTTCCATCACAAATTTTGCAGTGAAAGGCATTTCCAGAGAATGTGTATCCTCCAGGGAAAACCAACGGGATATGCCTTCATCGGAACTTAAGTCATCGCTTACATTCTCTTTAAGATCGGCAAAAAAATAATAGTTTTGTCTGATCTCTCCATTGATCCTGGTGAGCGTGACATAGCGCAGCGCCAGATTGTCCATATCCTCCGGGCCGAGTCCCAACTCCTCATGCAGTTCCCTTAGTACGCACGCCCTGGCGTCATTGAGTTCACAGTCTTCAAAATGACCTCCCGCCGAGCCTGTCCAGACGTTATTTACAACTCTGCTGCCCTGCCTGTAAAGGAGAAGAACCTGCTCTCCCCTAAACAGGTAAATGCACGTCATATTCCGCAGTTTTCCCTCCACACAGAATCCTCCTTGTCTTTATAAGCATCCGCAGAAACATTATTTCTGTATCTTCAGTCAGGTGTATCCAAAAAATCTTCGGCTACCAGCTCATAGTCCACCGACGACTGTATCTCTCCCACCTGATCAGTCCAGGAGTTTTCATTTATTCTGACCCTTTTAAATCCCAACAACTCGTAGACATGCTGTGCTCTGGTATTTTTCAAGTTGGTATCCAGAATGATCTTTCCATATCCCAGAGAGAACAATTCTCTTATGAGCATGCTCAATATAACTCTTCCCAGACCCTTTTCCTGATATTCCGCTTCGCAGATCTTTATGCCGATCTCGGCGACGCGGTTTCCCTTGTTATAATAATTCATCTCGCCGATGGCGGCTCCTCTGTACTCGATCATGAGCCTGCGCTTTGTATCGTCGCTGTCATTTGTGATCTGCTTTTGTATCTGTTCCGCCGTCGTTCCAAGCCCGTTAGGAAAGCCTGCATGGGCCATCACACTGCCGTCGTTCCACCATTTCGCAAGCTGCGGGCAGTCGGCACTCTCCGCGTTTCTGATACACAGATCCTTATGGATGATGTTCATACTACACCTCCCCCTTTTCAAGACAGAAGAACCTCTGGCATTTTGGCATCACATCCATCCCTTCAGTTCCTCCCCGGCACATTTTCCTACTATTACCTTTATATTCTTAAAGTACTCCGGTGCCATGGCGTAGGCCGTCATCCGCAGATGTCCCTCCACGATGACATATTCCTCATAATCCGCCGTGAGAAAAAACATGCTGGGAAAAGTCCCATTATTTCTGATATGAGAGGCCGCGCGTAGAAAGCCCTCATTGCTCTGTTCATAAACGCATATCCCTCTGCGGATCATCTCAGCGGCATCCGTCGGCCGGTGGGTTCCCCCGGATAACATGTTCCAATAACTATAATGGATATACCTTATTTTTTCCAGATCTGGCTGTGAAAAGCTGCATAGTTTCCAGTCCGTGACAATGGGAAAGCGCTCAAACATGCTCTCGTTTCTGCCGTATCCCCTGACAGCCCCCAGCAGCTCCCTTCTCTGCCGGTTCTCCTTCTGGCTCTGCATATCTGCGGAGAGAATTATCTTTTCATCCAGAGCAAGTCCTTTCATCGTATCCCTAATACCATCCGAGTAGCGGCTGGACGAAAACTCTGCCCTCAAATATTCCCGAATCATCTCCTCCTCGGAGCTTTGGCGTAAAATGTTCATACAGTCCTCATCTTTCCAGAATAAAAAGTATGGCAAATTGCAAATCCCAGATTTAGACCACCTGTTGCACAGCATAATTGCCACGGAAATCTCCGGCACCTTTGTCGGACTCCCATGGCAATCCTATGCTTATTTATGTCTGTTACTCTATCGCCCCGTGAATCTCCTGCAGGGACATCACACCGATCTCGCCCTCCTTGATCACGGTGCGGATGCCCTCCGCCGTGGCTTTTGCCGCCGCCATCGTGGTCATATAGGGCACTCTGGCTTTGATGGCCGTCTTGCGGATGTAACTGTCGTCAAACAGCTTTTCCTCCTTGGCGGCCGGGGTATTCACGATCAGCTGGATCTTGCCGTTCATGACCTCGTCCACAATGTTGGGCCTGCCCTCCTGCATCTTTTTGATACGCTTTGCCCCGATCCCGCTTTTCACCAGCAGTTCATAGGTCGTTCCCGTTGCCAGAATACTAAAGCCGCACTCCGCAAATATCCTGGCGATATCCACCACCTCCGGCTTGTCCTTGCCGCTGACGGAGAACAGAACCGTCCCCGATATGGGCAGCTTGGTCTGGGTGGCCTCCTGGGCTTTGAAGAACGCCTCACCCACATTGGTTGCCAGTCCCAGCACCTCTCCGGTGGAACGCATCTCAGGCCCCAATACAGGATCTACCTCCTGGAACATATTGAAAGGGAACACCGCTTCCTTTACTCCGTAATAAGCGGGTTTTACCTCCTTCATTCCCTCGATGGGAGAGGACAGCCCCGTCAGTTCCCGGGTCATGATCTGTGTGGCCAGCCGCACCATCTGTACGCCGCAGACCTTGGAAACCAGAGGCACGGTGCGGGACGCCCTGGGGTTGGCCTCCAGCACATACACCTTGCCGTTTTCAATGGCATACTGCATATTCATCAGACCGCAGACGCCCATCTCCTCGGCGATCCTGCGGGTGTATTCCTTGATCGTCTCTACCAGCTCCGCCGGGATATTCTTGGAGGGCAGGATGCAGGCCGAGTCGCCTGAGTGCACTCCTGCCAGCTCGATATGCTCCATCACCGCAGGCACAAAGGCATGTCTGCCGTCCGCAATGGCATCCGCCTCGCACTCGGTGGCATGACGCAGGAACCGATCGATCAGGATAGGACGGTCCGGGGTCACGCCCACCGCCGTCGCCATATACTGTTTCAGGCTTTCCGGCTCGCTGACCACTTCCATGCCTCTGCCGCCCAGCACATAGGAAGGGCGCACCATGACGGGATAACCGATCCTGTCGGCGATCTCCAAAGCCTCAGATACATTTACCGCCATACCGGCCTCCGGCATGGGAATCTCCAGCTTTTCCATCATACCACGGAACAGATCTCTGTCTTCCGCCATGTCGATGACTTCCGGGGAAGTGCCCAGAATGCGCACTCCGTTCTTTTTCAGATCCGCCGCCAGATTCAGCGGGGTCTGGCCGCCAAACTGGGCGATGACGCCCACCGGCTTTTCCTTCTCGTAGATACTCAGCACATCCTCCAGCGTCAGCGGTTCAAAGTACAGCTTGTCGGAGGTGTCGTAGTCCGTGGACACCGTCTCAGGGTTACAGTTGACGATGATGGTCTCAAAGCCCAGATCCTTCAGCGCAAAGGCCGCGTGTACACAGCAATAGTCGAACTCGATGCCCTGTCCGATCCGGTTGGGGCCGCCGCCCAGGATCATGATCTTCTGCTTGTCCGACGCTACCGTCTTATCCGGCGCGTTGTAGGTGGAATAATAGTAGGCGTTGTTCTGAGTGCCGAACACATGCACAGGCTCCCAGCTCTCGGTGATACCATAGCCGACACGCACCCTGCGGATCTCTTCCTCCGGCACCTCCAGGAGTTTCGCCAGATAGCGGTCCGCAAAACCGTTCTTTTTGGCATGCTCCAGCACCGCCTTTTCCGGGATGCTGCCCTTCACAGCCAGCAGGCTCTCCTCTTCTTCCACCAATTCTTTCATTTGTTGGATAAAGTAGTGTTTGATCTTTGTCAGTTCAAACAATTCCTCCACCGTAGCGCCCTTTCGCAGGGCCTCATACATGATAAACTGCCGCTCGCTGGTGGGATATACCAGGAGTTTCAACAATTCTTCCTTACTTTTCTCATGAAAATCCTTGGCAAAGCCCAGGCCGTAGCGTCCGATCTCCAGACTGCGGATGGCCTTCTGAAAAGCCTCCTTGTAGGTCTTGCCGATACTCATGACCTCTCCCACGGCGCGCATCTGTGTGCCCAGCTTGTCCTGGCTGTCCTTGAATTTTTCAAAGGCCCATCTGGCAAACTTGATCACCACATAATCCCCGCCGGGCACATATTTATCCAACGTACCACACACGCCGCAGGGAATCTCGTCCAGCGTCAGACCCGCCGCCAGCATGGCGGATACCAGAGCGATGGGGAATCCCGTGGCCTTGCTGGCCAGCGCCGAGGAGCGGGAAGTCCGGGGATTGATCTCGATCACCACGATGCGGTCGCTGACCGGGTCGTGGGCGAACTGCACATTGGTACCGCCGATCACTTCCACTTCATTTACAATCTTATATGCCTGCTCCTGTAGACGGTTTTGCAGTTCCTGAGAGATGGTCAGCATGGGGGCGGAACAGAAGGAATCCCCGGTGTGTACTCCCAGCGGGTCGATATTCTCGATAAAGCATACGGTGATCATATTGCCTTTGGCATCCCGCACCACTTCCAGCTCCAGCTCTTCCCAGCCCAGAATGGATTCCTCCACCAGCACCTGACCCACAAGAGATGCCTGCAAGCCTCTGGAGCATACCGTGCGCAGTTCCTCCACATTGTACACCAGCCCGCCGCCGGCACCGCCCATGGTATAAGCGGGCCGCAGCACCACGGGATAACCCAGCCTGTCCGCAATGGACAATGCCTCCTCCACAGAGTAGGCCACCTCACTGCGTGCCATTTCGATACCCAGCTTGTTCATGGTCTTTTTAAACTCGATGCGGTCCTCGCCCCGCTCGATGGCGTCCACCTGTACCCCGATCACCTTTACGTTATATTTGTCCAGCACCCCGGCGCTGGCCAGCTCGGAACAGAGATTTAAACCGGATTGACCGCCCAGATTAGGCAGTATCGCGTCCGGACGTTCCTTGCTGATGATCTGCTCCAGGCGTTTTACATTCAGAGGTTCAATATAAGTCACATCCGCGATCCCCGGGTCCGTCATGATCGTGGCGGGATTGGAATTGACCAGCACGATCTGATAGCCCAGCTGCCGCAGCGCCTTACAGGCCTGAGTGCCCGAATAGTCAAACTCGCAGGCCTGGCCGATGATGATAGGGCCGGAGCCAATAATCAATACCTTTTTAATGTCCGTTCTTTTACTCATATTCATCCTCCTATTTTGAGGCTCTTTTGAACCTCCTTACCGCATACCCCTGAACACCTAAACATAAGAAAAGCCAGTAACAAAACTACTGGCTTATCATGTCAATATATGGAGCCGAAACCATCATGGAAAAAAGAGAATAGAAAGCCATGCGCGCCTTTACCGGAATATTGATCTGTTTATCCATGTACGCTGCTCCCATCTTTTCCTCCGTCTCAACTCATTTTTTCTATTATAGCTAAAAAGACCGGTTTCGTAAATAGGAAAATGCTCATTTAAAAAAATTCAGAATATTCCTCCGCTCACAATTAATTTTCCAGATTTATTAAAGCGTATATTTCTTCCGGCGAGGGCCCTTTGCCGCAGATTTCCACCAACACATTGTCGCTGTACAGAATGCCGATATCGGTGCGCCACCCTGCCGCGTCTCCTTGCTCCTCCGCCTGATATGACCTTGCCTCTACAATCCGGAGCGTGATCTGTTCCGGATAAAAAGTGGCATTTGACACTTTTTGTATCAGTTCCTGAGGAACGCTGTCCGCCAGGGGGATGGTATACAGTCCCAGATCATACTCCCGGGGGCTGTCCACATCCACCAGCCAGTCGCTGACCGACTCATCGGTCTGCCTGCAGCTTATGCTTATCTCCTCTGTGCCCTTGTTCCAGATCACACGCAGTCCCGACTCGGAACGCGACCCGCTGGTAAACTCGTATCCCTCGGGCAGCTCAACGTCCACATATCTGCCATATACGGCATTTTCCCGGGCAGCCTCCCATGTCAGCGATTCCGTTTCCCCTTTCATAAGACAGGATTCTAACTCCTGCACCGTGCCTGACACAGCATCCTCCATCTCTCCCGATGCGGAAGGGATGCCGTCCGTTGTCTCACAGTCCTGTTGGCTTTCCACTGACACGGAAACGCAGTTCTCTACCGGTTCCTCCTCCGGGATCGCCTTAGGCTCTTCATCCGCTACACAGTTTTCCTGCCCGGCCGGATCGGTTTGTCCGCCGCCGGCCTCCGCCATGGAATACATTTGTTCAGCCTCTTCCATGACTCCGCCCGCCATATTGGCCGTGTTATCGGAATCATTGTTCAGTATCAGCGCCCCGTATCCCAGGCTTACGCAAAATACCAGACTGGCCGCCACGGCCACGGTCCGCACCCACAGCGCGCTGTTGCGTCTTCTTCTGAAACGCTCCGCCTCCTCCACGAAAGCTTCGTCAATCTCTCCGATCTCGCGAAACAGATCTTCTTTATTGATAGTCCCCATTTTTCTGTCCTTCCTGTCTACACCTGTACGCCCCGAGCCTGCAGATAGTCCCTGAGCTCCTGTCTGACCCTGAAAAGGGTGGTCTTAACCTTACTCTCGCTGATTGCCAGCCTTTCCGCTATCTCTTTGACGGAATCCGCGTAATAGTACCGGCGGACAAACATAACTCTCGTCTCCGTCTTCATTTTTTCCAAAAAAGCGTTAATCATTCCTGCCACTTCCCCGGCGATATAAGTATCCTCCACCGAACAGGAAGATGCCAGACACTCCTCCAGCTCATCAAGCACCAGATCAAACTGGCCGTTGCGCTTGCCCGCCCTGTTGTACTCATAACGGTTCAATGCGATATTGCGGCTGATCCGGCTCAGAAAAGCGGATAAGATATTGGGCCTGGTAGGAGGTATCGCGTTCCACGCGGCCACATAGGTATCGTTCTCACACTCCTGGGCATCCTCATAGCTGCCCACGATCCGCATGGCAATGCTGCGACACAGACGGCCGTATTTCTCCGCCGTCCGGGTGATCGCCTCCTCGGAACGCTCAAAATATAGATCAATGATCCTGCTGTCCTCCATCATCCTCTCGGGTCCCTTTCACAATTATATAGACAGTAAAATAATCATTTGGTTACACACTGAGCCCGCAACGCCTGTGTCAAAAACTTTTCCAGCGCGTTCATTGCCAGTTTCAGACAACCCAATATGCCCTGATCGTCATGCAGACTGCAAGGCGTAATGTAACGGTTTAAATTCTCCAACTCCGGTGTGATCACATAGTCGGCCATCAATTCCTGATACTGTCTGCGGATCAGCGGAAAGATCTGTTCCTGATGCATGACACCACCGCCCAAAATGATCCTCTTTGGAGAATAGACCAGCGTATAATTCACACAGGCCTGGGCGATATAATACGCCTCCAGCTCCCATACTTCTTCGCGATCTCCAAGCGTCTCCGCCTTAGCACCCCAGCGCTCCTCAATGGCGGGACCGCACGCCAGACCCTCCAGACAGTTGTTGTGGAAGGGACATTTTCCCTCATAGGTGTCCGACGGATGACGCTGTAACAGAATATGCCCCGCCTCCGGATGCATCATCCCATGGAGCAATTTGCCGCCCGCAAAGACTCCCACTCCCACGCCGGTTCCCACGGTCACATAGATACAACTGTCCAGCCCCCGCACGGAGCCAAAGGATACTTCCCCCAGCACTGCGGCGTTCACATCCGTGTCAAATCCCACCGGACATCCCAGCGCCTCCTCAAAGGCCGCCACGATATTATAGTTCTGCCATGCCAATTTGGGAGTGGTGGTAATATGGCCGTAAGTAGCCGTTCCCTCCACCGGATTGATTGGGCCAAAACACCCGATGCCCAGAGCATCCAGATCATACTTCTTAAAAAAAGCTATCATTTGCGGCATAGTCTCCTTGGGACTAACCGTGGGAATGGATATCCGCTCCAATATCTGTCCCTGTTCGTTTCCGACGGCGCACACCATCTTGGTGCCGCCCGCTTCCAATGCTCCCAGTACCATCTTGACCTCCTTAAATCAAAAAAACAGCCTCAGAGTGGGAGGGGACTCCCACTTCAAGGCCATTCTTTACTAATCATCTACTCTCAGTCCGCAGAAATTAACCTTGTATCCTCATTATAGCGCACCAGGCTAAACACTGCAAAACTTTTTCTAAATTATTTCTGCTCATCCAGATATACCTGTACCCGGCTGTGTAGAGCGGCTGCCGCATCCTCGGCGCTGCGCGCGTCGTTAAAATAGGGCTGTAACTCCTCATCCACAATGGACCAGATATCATCCGCCTTAAACACAGCGGGAACAGCGTTGTCCAATATCCTCCAGAACGTTTCTATCTGCTCCTCATCCAATTCACTCAATTCATAGTATATACCCTTGTCGTCATGGCTTTGTACCGGCGGAACTTTTACATCCTGCTGATACCGTTCAAGACTCTCCTGCAGCAGACTGCGGCGCACCGGCAGGTACATCCAGGAGCAATACTCCATATACTGTCGCTGCCCCTCCTCAGAGAGAAGGTATCGCAGAAAGTCTATTGCCCCTTCCCGGTTTCCGGCATTTCTGTTCAAATAGAGCCGGGAAGTCTCCATATAAACACCTGCCCCCGTCTCTCTGGGATACCCGATACATACTGCCTCCCCGTTAAAACATCCCTGGGCTCTGTTTAGCATCCCCGGAGTGGTCAGTACGATCACCGCTCCGGCAATCTGTCCGTCCCCCAGGCGCTCCCCAACTTCCGAGCGGGGATATCCTCCCCGGTCCGCGTATTCTTTTGCAAAGGCCATCAATTCCAGGAAAGGTCTCTCCGTCAGATGGCTCTCCCCTTTCTCCCAGTCGATAAAGGCCTTATTTCCCTCGTCATGCAGACCGTAACTCATGATGATATTCACGCCGTCAATATCCGCCTCCATCATCTCTGCCGGAGAATTTCCCACCGCCTGATACATCTGATCCAGCGTCCATGAGTCGGCATCCATGAGTCCGGAGGATACAGCCAGAAAATAGGGATAACAGTTATAGGGAATCCCGTACAACTCCCCGTTCGTCTCTCCGGTGGCAAACGCGCTCTCCAAAAATAAAGACCTGTCCTCTACCGCCTCATCCAGCGGTGCCAGGTATCCCTGGGTCACACACTCACTGATATTAACCGTCCAATCCCCCAAAAGATCCGGTCCTCCCCCCGCGACCATCTCCATCTGGACGCGCGCGCGGTACTCTTCAGGTTCCGCCTCCTCCGTCGCCGAGACAATCTTTACACGGTACTCCCCGCTCTCCCTGTTGTATCTGGCGGCCAGTTTCTCCAGCCCGGGATTCGCGTTGTTTATTACGATAAGTACTTCCTGTTTCTCTGCCATATCCGTCCCGGAAACCTTTTTTGCCGTCAATAGACGCTCTTCCCCATCCTGCATGACCAAAATAAGTGTGGTTCCGTCTTCACGAAAACCAAGTCCGTATATCTCCTCCGGGGAATAGTCGTTATCCGAAAAAGAAAAAATTTCACTGATTGTCTGCCCATCGTAGGCCCATACCCGATCAGTATCTGCCAAAAACAACTCTCCTGACGCAGAATAGCCGATTCCGAAATCTTCATACTGGTTTATCTGATCCGTGACCCGGACCTGCACCTGTCCCCCCGGCTTATCCCACAACACCAGCTCTCCCTGTTCAAAGCCATACCATACTGTCTCTCCGCTCTGGGGATTCTCCAGAAGCCCTATCACCCGGCCCGTTAAATTCTGACCGGTTCCCTGCTGTCCTGCATCATTAAACGCCGTCAGAGTTCTCCCGCCGCCGGAAAGAGCCCATAACTGTCCGCCATCCTGATACCAGAGCGCATCCGCAAAGTCTCCGGGTATTTCCATCAAAACTTCCAGACCACCGTCTTGCGCAAGACGGGTAAGACGGGGTTTTTCATCGGACCAGGACAGCATTCTCAGCAGAATACCGTCTTCTGTCACACCAGCCAGCGCATCTGCCCGAAGATTGTTACTGTCATCTTCATGATAAAAAATTGCCTGACTTTCCCATTGTTCATAAGGCGGAGCCAGCACCTGAATACAAGCTCCCACAAAAATATTTTTTTCCTCAACCATCTCGAAAAGATCAGACAAACGGTAGAAACTCCCATCCCAAAAGAGGCTTTCCTTCTCTCTGGCCACCCAGTTGTCACCTCTGAGGATATCCTGCGTCAGGGCATCCTCTGAAGAGGGTATCACGGATTCCGTGATGCTGTATGAGAACATATCCTTGAGGTCCGCATTATTCTCATCTTCCCAAGATGTCTGCTGCTCTCGTGTTTCGGTTTCCTGTATGGGCTGCGAGGAATCCCCGCAGCCCATCATAAGAATGCAGATTAAAGAAAAAATTACTGTCAGTCCCACTCGTCTATTATATACAAGCATATCTGCGATTCCTCTTTTCGAATTGGTTTATAATCCGCATGCAGTGTGCACTACTTCGTTTTTATAGTCATACCCATTAGTTGCGCCACAGGCACACTTCCAAAGTCCCTTATAATAATACACCACCGTCGTACAGTTCGAATATACCGGTGTAGTATTTCCTTTACTGTCCACTTCATAGCCGGACACATATGGATGAGTACTCCCTGTAGCAGAATTGTAGCAGGAATAGCTGGGAACACTAAACGCATGGGTATGTGTGGGTTCCCGCATTACATTTTCCTCTGCATATGCCGTTGCAGCAAAACCCAGCACCAATACACCCATCAACATAGTTGCAATCACTTTTTTTGTTCTACTCATGTTTTCCTCCTTTACACTACAAATTTTAGGTTCATTAATTTGCTCTTCTAAATATGTATTAGACGTACCGCCTTTTATCATATTCTTGTTCTTATCATTCTGCGCAGTTTTGATAGTTCTATTATGAATCATATCTAGATATTTGTCAACAGCATCTTTTCCATGTTATCCATATTATACTATAGTTTATTTTATTGCGTTACAATATTTTATATTTGAGTCAGCTAACACTGACTAATACCCTGTTACCAGATTCCTTCGCCGCTGATTTAAGCCGTATGCACACTTGATACCCAACACGCCCCTTATCCTTCAACGTTTTTCTCCCCCTCTCCCCTAATAAAAATGACCTCATAGAAAGGATTCTCTCTCCCTACAAGGTCATTTGGACTTACCTTATTCTTTTATGGCGCTACCCCAATTGCTCTCACAGGATATCCGAATATGCCTGGGGACAGCATTCACTGCACTACATGAAATACTTAACGCCGCTCTCAAATATCTTCATATCCTGCTCCCCGTAGATGTTCATGGCCACAGCCGTATCCCTTCTCTCGGAGTGGGCCATCTTGCCAAGCACCCTGCCGTCGGGGGAGGTGATACCCTCGATAGCGGCGTAGGAGCCGTTGATATTGTACTCCTCGTCCATGGACACATTGCCCTGAGGGTCCGCGTACTGCGTCGCCACCTGACCGTTTGCGAAGAGTTTGTCGATCCACTCTTTCGGAGCCACAAAGCGGCCTTCACCGTGGGAGGCGGGATTGCAATAAGTCGCGCCCAGCCGCGCTCCCTGGAGCCAGGGGGATTTGTTTGTCACGACCTTGGTATACACCATCTTGGAGATATGCCGGTTGATGGTATTATAAGTCAGGGTGGGAGAGTCCTCCTTCTGCCCCAGGATCTCGCCGTAAGGCACCAGCCCCAGCTTGATCAGCGCCTGGAATCCGTTACAGATGCCCAGCGCCAGGCCGTCCCTCTCATTTAAAAGTCTCATCACCGCCTCTTTCAATCTGGCGTTCTGGAACGCTGTGGCAAAGAACTTGGCGCTGCCGTCCGGCTCGTCTCCCGCGGAGAAACCGCCGGGGAACATGATGATCTGCGCCTGGCCGATAGCCCGCTCGAACTCCTCCACGGACTCTCTGATATCGGCGGCATTCTGATTCCTGAATACCCTGGTCACCACATCCGCGCCCGCCCGGGCAAAGGCTTTGGCGCTGTCATACTCACAGTTGGTACCCGGAAATACGGGGATGAACACAGTGGGTCTGGCTACTTTATGCCTGCATACATAGATATTCTCCGTCTGGTATACTCTGCTATCCACCGGCTCCGCGCCCGTCACCGCTTTGGTGGGGAATACTTTTTCCAGCCTGGCTGTCCATGCGCTTAGAGCCTCCTCCAAGGAGATCCGGGTCTGTCCCACGCAGAATACAGGCTCCGCGGTCACTGTGCCGATCACCATGTAATCCAGTTCTCTCTCCTCCAGCAGCGCCATTTTATCCGCCGGAATCTCCACCAGCAGATCGCCCAGTCCGTTGCAGAACAGATCTTCGCTGTCCACATTGTCCTCTGCCGTCACACCCAGTCCGTTGCCGAACGCCATCTTGGACAGAGCTGCCGCCACACCTCTGGCATCCAGCGCATAGGCGGACACGATGACCTTTTCCTGCATCAACTGATGGATCGCGTCATACAGATCCATCACAGCCTCGTACATGGGCACGTCAAAGTCGTCCTTCTCTATGGCAAAGCGTACCAGCTTATTGCCGGGAGCTTTCAGCTCCGGCGTCACGATATCCCCATGCTTGGCGATATCCACAGCAAAGGATACCAGCGTGGGAGGCACGTCTATATCGTTAAATGTACCGGACATGCTGTCCTTACCTCCGATGGAGGGCAGACCGAAACCGATCTGGGCGTCATAAGCGCCCAGCAGGGCCGCAAAGGGCTGACTCCAGCGGGCCGGGTCCTCGGTCATACGGCGGAAATATTCCTGGAAAGTAAAACGTATCCCTTTATAGTCGCCGCCGTTTGCCACGATCTTAGCCATGGACTCCACCACGGCATAGATGGCTCCGTGGTAAGGGCTCCAGGAGGACAGACAGGGGTCAAAGCCGTAGCTCATCATCGTCACGGTATCGGTCTTTCCCGCAAGTACAGGCAGCTTGGCAACCATCGCCTGAGTCTCGGTGAGCTGATGCACACCGCCGTAGGGCATCAACACGCTGGCCGCGCCGATGGAGGAATCGAACATCTCCACCAGCCCCTTCTGGGAGCACACGTTCAGATCGCTCAGCATGGTCAGCCAGGCTCCCTTGATATCGCCGGACTCCGCCAGCTCTCCCACTTTCTCTATGGCATATCTGTCAAAATAATTCTCTTTCTCATCGGGGATATCCACCTTAACTCCTGTTTCCTGATGGGCGCCGTTGGTATCCAAAAAGGCCCTTTTCAGATTGACGATATCCTTACCTCTCCACTTCAGGATCAGGCGAGGCTCCTCTGTCACCGTAGCCACAGCCACCGCCTCCAGGTTCTCCTGGGCGGCATATTCCAGAAATGCATCCACATCCCTCGGATCTACCACCACTGCCATACGCTCCTGGGACTCGGAGATCGCCAGCTCCGTGCCGTCCAGACCCGCGTATTTCTTGGGCACCTTGTCCAGATCCACCGTCAGTCCGTCAGCCAGTTCGCCGATGGCCACGGACACGCCGCCCGCGCCGAAATCGTTACACTTCTTGATCAGTCTGCTGACTTCCTCCCTGCGGAACAGCCTCTGTATCTTGCGCTCCGTGGGCGCGTTGCCCTTCTGCACTTCCGCTCCGCAGGTCTCGATGGACTGCTCCGTGTGTACCTTGGAAGAGCCGGTAGCGCCGCCGCAGCCGTCACGACCGGTGCGGCCTCCCAGCAGGATAATGATATCCCCGGGATCGGAAGTCTCGCGGATCACGTTTTTCCGCGGGGCGGCGCCCATCACCGCGCCGATCTCCATACGTTTCGCCACATAGTCAGGATGATATATTTCTTTCACAAAACCGGTTGCAAGACCGATCTGATTGCCATAGGAAGAATAGCCGCTGGCCGCTCCTCTCACCAGCTTTTTCTGAGACAACTTGCCCTTTAAGGTATCCGCCACAGGCACGGTGGGATCAGCCGCCCCGGTCACGCGCATGGCCTGATACACATATCCTCTGCCGGACAGGGGATCGCGGATGGCGCCGCCCAAACAGGTAGCCGCTCCTCCGAAAGGCTCGATCTCCGTGGGGTGATTGTGGGTCTCATTCTTGAAAAATACAAGCCACTCTTCGGTCTCCTTATGATCCTCGTACTCCATCTCCACAGGAACCACCACAGAACAGGCATTGATCTCATCGGACTCCTCCAGATCCGCCAGCTTTCCGTCTTTTTTCAGTTTCCGCATAGCCATCAGCGCCAGATCCATCAGACATACAAACTTATCCTGTCGGCCGGCAAAGATCTCTGCTCTGGTATCCATATAGCTCTGATAGGTAGCCTCAATGGGATCTCTGTAATAGCCCTCCCCAAACTCCACATCCTTAAGCTCCGTGGAGAAAGTGGTATGGCGGCAATGGTCGGACCAATAGGTATCCAGCACCCGTATCTCCGTCATGGAAGGATCTCTCTTCTCGTCATCATGAAAATACCTTTGAATATGAAGAAAATCCTTAAACGTCATGGCCAGTCGCAGGGAGTCATAAAGCTTTTTAAGCTCGGTCTCGGGCATACCCGCGAAACCGTCAAAGACGATCACATCCTCCGGCTCCTGAAACTGCGTCACCAGCGTATCCGGTTTTACCATATCGGTCTCTCTGGAATCCACGGGATTGATACAGTATGCCTTGATCCGATCCATCTCCTCCCCGCGCAGATCGCCGATAATCATATATGTTACAGCGGTGCGGATAATGGGCTGCTCGTCCTCCTTTAAAAACTGTATACATTGCACGGCGGAATCGGCTCTCTGGTCAAACTGTCCGGGCAGAAATTCCACGGAAAACACATGCCCTTTCTCGGGTATCTCAATATTTTCCTGATAAAGGTCGTCCACCGGCGGCTCGGAAAAAACCGTCCTGCAGGCGGCGGCAAATATCTCGTCGGAAATATTTTCCACGTCATAGCGGATGAACTGCCGTACTTCTTCCACCTTGTCAAGGCCCAGATAGTTCTTCAGATCTCCTTTCAGCTCCCTGGCTTTTACCGCGTAGGGGGCTTTCTTTTCCACGTAGATACGTCTCACTTTTCCCATGATTTGTCCTCCATAGTTTTAAAAAATGGGGTTGCCGGTCGTTTCCGGGGAGGGGGCCTGTGTATCCCATAGGAGGCCCCTTCCCCCTTTTCCAGCAAAGATTATTTTAATATATGCGCGGTCAGATTGCAACCGTATAACTGCCTATAGTTTGTAGAGCGTACCAGATACAGCTCCGGCTCAAATCTCCACTCGCATTTATTACCTACTCATGCAATCTATGCACCAGTCTGTAAACAATATCCCCCTGATTGATCAACGCCTTAGTATGGGCAAAAAACACAATCCCGTCCGTAGGGGCAAGAATAGTCTCCCGAACGGTCCCCTCCTGGGGATCGATGATCTCCGCCATGGGACGGCCGTAGCGCACATCGTCCCCGGGACGCACCAGCCCCAAAAAGATCCCCGCGTGGCCCGCGTACACATCCGACAGATCCTGCTCGTACAGCACATGACTGATATATCCGCTGTGGCTGTCATAGCGGATGATCCCCATTCGTTTTAAGAACCGCAGCACCGCCGCCACCGCCTGTCTGGCGCTGGGTTCGTCGATCTCCCGGTTGGTCTTGGTAAACAGGGAAAAGGCCGCCGTATTCTCATCCTGCCAGTTGTAGTTGAGCGTACCCGTGTCAATGGGCGCGGGCTTGTGCACCACCACATAGGGCAGTCCGAACAGATTGGCCAGAGAAGTGTTCTGGTAGCCGGTCTCCATCATCCGCACATGGGGCATGAACTCCCCCTCCATATAGAAGGAGGCGAACTGTATCCCGTAGATATAGCTGCCCATATCCTCCAGCAGCGCGTGGGCGATCCTCCTGTCCTGCTCCCCGTAAGAGTTGCCGGGGAAAGCGCGGTTTAAGTCGCTGTTGTCCACCCCGAAAAAGCGCCGTCCCACATTGATGCCGTAGCTGTTGACCACAGGGATCACCTGAATCTGTTTGCCGGTGCTGATACAATTGTTGTTCTCCAATTCTTTCAGCGCCTGTATCAGCTGGGAACAGACATACATCTGCTGTATCTCGTTGCCCCGCAGGGCTCCCACGATACAGGCGGACCGCTCCCCCTGTCCGAAGGTGTAGCCCACGATCTTCATATCCTCCCGATAGATGGAATGCACCGTATAGATCTCATGAGTATGCATATACGTTTCCTTTCTGAAGTACCGGTCTCACATAATGCCCGTCAGTATCCGAGCCAGCAGATCCCCTTCATAGACCACCGGATAATTGCGCAGCGTGAACAGCAGCCCGTCCTTGCCGGCAGCGATCCGGCTCTTTACCTGTCCCGTCATAGGGTCCACGATCTCTCCGATAAGCTCGCCTACACAGACAAAATGATTGTGCTTGCTCCTGGGAAGAAATATTCCCTCCACCTCGCTGCGGATAAATTCCACCTTGCCGTCGCTGGAGATGGCAGGCAGCTGCGAGGGCGGCACTTCCCCCGTCCAAATCCCCATCTCATGCATCACATTGAAAATACCGTCCACCACCTGATTCCCATAAGAGATGTTGATGCTGTTCCCCTGTCCCAGCTCCACCACCATCGTGGGAACCCCCATGATATTCAGGGAATGGGCCAGCGTGGCCTCATGCACCGTGGCGGTGGCGTTCATCCAGATCACATCCACATTCATCAGCTTGGCAAAGGGCAGCATTCTCCCGGCAAATTCCTCGCTGAGCCTCACCTGGGGAATCTCCTGCACAAAAATATCGCTGGAATGCACGTCGATACACAGATCGGCCCCGATCAGGTCATCCACCACCGCCGCCGCGATCTGCTCCATGGCATTGCCGTCCCTGCTACCCGGAAACATCCGGTTCATATCCATATCAATGACAGGCAGAGCCTTGCTGGCGAGATCGATCCCCAGCGGGTTCAGCGCGGGATAGATATCCACCACGCCCACCAGATGCTGCGGCTGCTCCGCAATGCGCCTGGCCACTTCGTAACAGATATACTGTCCCTCCAACTCATCGCCATGGGTGCCGGACACGATGGCTACGCGCCCCAGAGACCGGATATCTTCTCTGTAACAGATCCTGTTCCTGCGGATGGCCAGATGTTCTCCCACCGGCAGCTCCAGCGAAACGATCGTCTCTATCATCTGTGGTCCTCCCCTTTCTCTATCATAAAATATGCTCCCACCGCCACAGGCAGGAGCATGCTCTCTATTCTTCCATTCCCAGGGCAGTCAGTATATACAGAAATTCCCGGTCAACGATATCCGCCGTAATGCCGATAGTCTGCGCATTGATCTTAAGTCCCTCCAGCACAAACATGATATTGCGGGCTGTCCCTTCGCTGTCCTCACAGTAAAACTCACCGTTGTCCACGCCGGCCTCTATAAGTTTCTGTATGATCTTCACTGCCGAATCAAACTGTTTCTTCAGAATATTGTCCTTTTTAGTCAGACTGTTCTCAAAATAAAACTCATAGGTGGCCTGGGTAAGAGTATCCTTTTTCCGCAGCAGTTCTTTCTTCTGCTCTTTTAAAAACAGAGTCAGGATATCCGCAGCCGTGGCGTCCTCGGTAATACTGTCCGAAAATACGTCATCCGCCTCCTCGCTCTCCAGTTTCAGCACCTCCAGAAAGATTTCGGCAGTGCTGTTAAAGTAGAGATAAAGCCCGCCTCTGCTGATATCGCAGGCCTCCACGATATCCTTCATGGTCACTCTCTTATAGCCTTTTTCCATAAAGACCCGGCGAGCCGTCTCCAAAATATACTTCCTCTTCTGTAGCGATTTCTCTCCCATCTGCCTCTCCACTCTTACATTTGCCCATGATACAGCGTTTCCCCATGCCCGTGGCGTCGAACACTCCGATTCCCCCTGGCGCCGCGTTCACCTACTCCAGATGCCTGTCCCAATACTCCACGATCTCCCGCATCTTATCCAATACCAGATAGAAAATACTCTCCTGCACGGCCTGGGTCCACAGATATGCCTTGGCGTTCCCCCCCAGCACATACTTGGACAGAATGCCGCCCAGCACATCCCACTCCCGGATCGTGGCGGCTTTGATGGCTTTCCGCTCGTCCTCCGGAGTTTTGATCCGCTTGCGGGAATATATGTATGCGTAATTCCGGTTCATAAAGGAAGACTTGGACGCCTCCTTTACAAAGCTGAGTAAAGTACTGTCATATACCGGAAACGACATCGTGTTGTTGCCGTCCAGACTTCCGTCATAAGAGGAGCCCGTCTTACGGCCCGCATGTTCCTCAAACCAAGGCAAGTATCGCAGAAGAGGCGTCAAGGCCTCCTTGTACTGATCCGCTAACTCGCGCATATATACCTGTTTCAATACTACCAACCTCCTCAAAAAAGCTATATATAATTTAGTATACCATCCATTTTTGAAAATGCAAAGAGTTTTCTGTAAAAAAAGCCAGAATAGGGGAGAATAAAGTAAAACCCCCGGAATTCCTCCGGGGGCAAATGTCGTTTTATGCCTTCAGGCCCGTATACAGCTGGTAATACTTTCCTTTTTCCTCCAGCAGCTGTTCGTGGGTGCCCCGCTCGATGATACGACCCTGCTCAAGCACCATGATGCAGTCGGAATTGCGCACCGTGGAGAGCCGGTGGGCGATCACAAAGGTGGTTCTTCCTTTCATCAGCTTATCCATACCGTCCTGCACGATGCGCTCTGTACGCGTGTCGATGGAGCTGGTGGCCTCATCCAGGATCAGCACCGGCGGGTCCGCGACGGCGGCCCGGGCGATGGCCAGCAGCTGGCGCTGTCCCTGGCTCAGATTAGCTCCGTCACCGTGCAGCATGGTGTTGTAGCCCTCCGGCAGACGCCGGATAAATCCGTCCGCGTTAGCCAGCCTGGCCGCCGCCATCACCTCTTCCTCGGTGGCGTCCAGTTTGCCGTAGCGGATATTTTCCATGACGGTACCGGTAAATAAGTGCGTATCCTGCAGCACGATCCCCAGAGACCGGCGCAGATCATCCTTCTTGATCTTGTTGATATTGATACCGTCGTATCGAATCTTGCCGTCCTGAATGCTGTAAAAGCGGTTGATCAGATTGGTTATCGTAGTCTTCCCCGCGCCGGTGGACCCCACAAACGCGATCTTCTGCCCGGGCTGCGCATACAGCACGATATCGTGCAGGATCATCTTTTCGTCCGTGTACCCAAAATCCACATGGTCAAACACCACGTCCCCTTTCAGCTCCGTATAGGTCACGGTATCGCTGTCCCTGTGATAATGTTTCCACGCCCACAGACCCGTACGCTGCTCGGATTCCTCAAGCTCCTGAAGGTGGTTTCTCTGCGCGTTGACCAGCTCCACATATCCCTCGTCCACCTCCGGCGTCTCGTCCATAAGCCTGAAAATACGGTCCGCTCCGGCCAGCGCCATAACAATGCTGCTGAACTGCATCGTAATCTGGTTGATAGGCATGCTGAAGGATTTGTTTAATGTGAGAAACGCCGCCAGATCTCCCAGAGACAGACCGGATATCCCTGTGATAGCCAGCAGGCCGCCTGCCACCGCGCACACCACATAGCTCAGATTTCCGAGCTGCGCATTGATGGGACCCATGACGTTACCGAACTTGTTGGCCCGGTAAGCGCTGTCACAAAGCCTGTCGTTCAGCTCGTTAAACTGTTTCAGGCTTTCCTCCTCATGACAGAATACCTTCACCACCTTCTGCCCGGTCATGGTCTCCTCGATACATCCGTTCAGCGCTCCCAGATCGCGCTGCTGAGACAGGAAAAACCGGCTGGACAGAGAACCGACTTTCTGAGCCGCCAGCATCATCACCCCCACCATGACCAGCGTCACCAGCGTAAGGGGAATGTCCAGTGCCAGCATAGCCACCAGCGTGGACAACACACTTATGACGCTGTAAAGCAGCTGCGGTATGCTCTGGCTGACCATCTGCCGCATGGTGTCTATATCGTTGGTGTAGATGGACATGATATCACCGTGGGCATGGGTGTCAAAATACCGTATCGGCAATTCCTCCATCTTTCCGAACAGATCGTTGCGCAGATTCCTCATAGTCCCCTGGGCCACATAGATCATGAGCCGGGACTGTGTGAAGGATGCCAGCACACCCAGCCCGTAAAAGCAGGCCACTCTGCCGATCGCGCCTGCCAGGGGCGCAAAATCAGGGTTCTGCTGCAGCAGCAGGGGCGCGATATATTCATCGATCAGCGTCCGCATAAACAGCGTTCCCTGTAAGGAGGCCAGCACGGTGGTCACGATACAGATCACCACCACGATCCAGTGAATGGCATAATCCTTAAAAGTATAGCCCAGTACACGCTTTAACAGTCGGCCGGGATTCTCAATCTTAGGTCTGGGCCCCCTGACCCCACCGGGGCCGTGCCCTCTGATAACTCTTTTTTCCTCCGCCATATCACATCCCTCCTTTCTCGTCAAAATCACCGCCGCCACCGGTCTGTGATTCATATACGTCCCTGTATATCTCGTTGGTGGCCAACAACTCTTCATGGGTGCCGAATCCGTCGATCTCTCCCTCATGCATGACGATGATCCTGTCCGCGTGTTCCACGCTGGACACCCGCTGGGCGATGATCAGTTTGGTAGTGCCGGGGATCTCCTGGGCAAAAGCCTGGCGAATCCGGGCGTCCGTAGCCGTATCCACCGCGCTGGTGGAATCGTCCAGTATCAGTATTTTAGGTTTCTTGAGCAATGCCCTGGCAATACATAGCCTCTGTTTCTGACCGCCGGACACATTGGTTCCCCCCTGCTCGATATAAGTATTGTAGCCCTCCGGCATCTTGCGGATAAATTCATCGGCGCAGGCCAGCTTGCAGGCGTGCGCACACTCCTCCTCGGTGGCGTTTAAGTCTCCCCAGCGCAGATTATCCAGGATGGTTCCCGAGAACAGCACATTGTTCTGCAGCACCACCGCCACCTGGTTGCGCAGCGTCTCCATGTCATAGTCCCGCACATCCACGCCGCCTACCGACAGTTTCCCACTGGAAACATCGTAGAGACGGCTGATCAGATTCACCAGACTGGACTTGGCGCTGCCGGTGCCGCCGATGATGCCGATGGTCTCGCCCGAGTGTATCTCCAGATCGATGTCCTTGAGAACAGGGGTATCCGCGTCTTTCTTATAACTGAAAGACACATGGTCAAACCGGATGCTGCCGTCCGGCACCTCCGTGACGGGCTCCTTGGGATTGCTCAGATCCGGCTCCTCGGTGAGCACCTCACAGATTCGCCTGGCGCTGGCCGCCGACATGGTCATCATCACAAAGATCATAGACAGCATCATGAGATTCATCAGTATCGTCATACAGTAGGTAAGCAGAGCCATCAGATCACCCGTCTGCAGCGAACCGCCCACGATCAGTTTCGCCCCGATCCAGCTGATCAGAATGATACAGGAATAAACGGTCAGATTCATAACCGGCCCGTTCCAGGCCACTACGCCCTCCGCCTTACAGAAGATTTTATAGATACCGCCGCTGGCCTTCTTAAATTTTTCGTTCTCATAATCTTCCCGTACATAGGCCTTGACCACCCGGATAGCGGACACATTTTCCTGTACGCTCTCATTTAAGGCATCGTACTTGGGAAAAGCCTGGCCGAAGTATTTCATAGCCCGGGTTACGATAATCCCCAGCACGATTCCCAGCAACAGCACCGCTACCAGATAAATGCTGGCCAGTCTGGGACTGATCCAGAAGGACATGACCATTGCGCAGACAAGACTAACCGGTGCCCGCATACACATGCGCAGCATCATCTGATAAGCGTTCTGGATGTTGGTCACATCCGTGGTCAGCCTTGTCACCAGCCCCGCCGTGCTGAACCTGTCAATATTGGCAAAACCGAAAGTCTGTATCCTCTCATACATGGCTCTGCGAAGATTTCTGGCAAAGCCTGTAGACGCCCTGGCACCAAATACGCCGCCGCCCACTCCGAAAGCGAGACCCACCAGCGCCGCCAGCACCATCAGACCTCCCACCAGATAAATATGACGCAGATTTCCTTTTTCCACCCCTTCATTGATTATAGACGCCATCAGCATCGGAATGACCATCTCCATAATCACTTCGCCGATCATGCAGGCCGGGGTGAGAACAGACTCTTTCACAAATCCCTTGATATGCGCTCCTAATGTTTTCAGCATTACTTTTTTTCCTTTCTATAGTTTTTATTTTCCCCCTGCGGATTTTCCTGCGGCCGGATCTCCCCGATCCAGGAATCATCGTCTCCCAGGATCACAGCCGCCAGCCGTCCGGCATTCCCCTCGATCTTTTCCAGAACCTTGAAAAAACTCTCCTCTTCCTCCGGAGTAATGCCGTCCATCTGCCTGCGATTCAGCCACTCTATGGTACGGCGGAGCATCTGGCACTGTCTCTCTCCCTTCTCCGTCAGGGTCAGACGCTTGAGCCTGGCGTCACCGCCGTCAGTCTCCCGATAGATAAAGCCGTTTTCCTCCATGCGGGTCAAAATATTGGTCACGGCAGAGCGGCCTATCCTAAATTCCCGCTCAATATCCCTCTGGTAGACCGCCTGATCCGCATGGCAATGCAGATATTGAATGATAAAGCCGTTCATGGCTGTCACCTCGTCTACGTCCTGCCTGCTGAGCGCCAGCTGCATATTTCTCTTAAGCATATTATCAAGCTTGCGGACCCTGTGCCCCATATCCGAATTACCTTTCCCCCCGTCCATACGACTCCTTTCTGTCACTTAAATTATCAGGCAATCGCGCAACTGCCTTTGCATGTGGGGCTGTAACAGTCAAGCCTCCCACATTGTTCACTAGCAAACTGTTTAAGCATAAACAGTTTATGTCAAAACAATTTATTTGTCAACCGAACAATTTATAAAATAAAAATGAAACCAATTTCCCAGCGATACCGTATTGTTTATTTTTTTCAATCAGAGTATAATTGAGGAAAAGCGCGTCGATCCCCTATGTTCGGGGACACCGTTGAAGAAGGAGCTTGACTGACTATGCCATTTATTGATCTACCCAAAAACAAAACGATCTACAAGGCCGGACAGCCTCTGACCGCCCTCCATCTGATCACCAGCGGCAGCGTGCGGGTATACTCTCCCACCGGGGAATACCTGATCGGCAAGGGCGACATGATCGGTATCTGCGAGATCTGTTCGGAAGTTCATTTTCTGGCCTACGAAACCGTGGAGGCGGTTCATATCATGAACTATCCTCTGCCCAATCCTGAGGCTTTGCAGGATCTGTTCGAGAGGAATCCCGATCTTGCCAGCCTGTCCGTGATCTCCGCGTTCAGGCAGATGTGCACGATGCTGAACCACTGCGAGGAATCCGCTCTGACCTGCGGCAACCTCTACAATCGACTCCACGAACATCTGAACGCCTACCGGGCGTTCTGCCAACAGTACCAGCTCACTGCCAAGGAGCTGGCTGATCTGGAACAGATCACTACCTATGTGGGAATGGAGACCCCGGATATGTGGCTTACCGACTTTTATCAGGGGCTTTTGCAGATCTTTTCCTCCAACCCATCGGCATCGGTGGCCAGAGAACCCGCCGTTGTCACCGGCTTTCTGCGCAAAGCCAGCCTGGACTTCCGCAAGACTTTCCTGTCTCTGGAGGAGCAGCGGCACTATCAGGAACAGTTGCTGCACTATTATATCAGCCAGGAGGGAGAAGACCTGCTTTCCTGTTATACCAGCCTGTTCTATCAGGTAGCTCAGGCCTCCGCAGACACGGCAGATATCTACACCGCCATACAGGGAGTGATATCCACCATCACCAGCAACGCTGCCTTGGACAAACCGCAGCTCGCCACGCGGTTGCAGGGTTTCCGTGAAAATATGTTGCGACTGGGTACCAAGCAGCCCGTTTCTTCCGATACCCCCCATGCGGAGGTACACGAACAGTTGGCCGGCTCCCTGTCCTCAATCCTGGAATACGCCGCCGCCGATATCGAGACTTCCTCCACTTTCCGCCAGAATGTGGACGACTACAAACAGCTCTCCGACAAATCTTCCTCGGACGAACATGCGTGCCGGCTGCGCCGCAAGCTGACAGAGGGCTTTTATACCCTGTACACCCATGTGCTGAAGAAGAGCCTGACTGCCGATGCGCCACTGCCGCTGCCCGTCAAGTTGTTCCTTACCTTCGGCTATGTGGACGAAGACCTGGCCGGTACCGCCAACAGTTTGTATCTGTCCAAGCTGGTCAGCGGGCCGGATGATATGAACGGCGACGGAGTTTACACTTTTTACAATTGGATAAAGAATATCTACGAGGGGAAAAAACAGCCCAGCCGCAACGAGTTCGGAGAGGATTACATAGATTATCTGCACAAGCAAAAGGCCAGCGGAAAGCTGTCTGAACAAGAACTGCAGGATCTTACGGACAATCCCATGCGCAAGGTGGAGTTTGAGCTGGCCAATATGTTCCCCACAGTGAACAAGATTACATATGGCCGGGTCACCACTTTCTGCCCCATCTTCGCCTCGGACAATATACTTAAGGAGCCGGCCTCCTGTTATGTGACAGCCGATGCCATCCGCTCCGTGCTAGACAAGATCCGTTCCATAGATTACTCTGCTTTTTACAGAGAGTCATTGAATATGGACAGCCCCGTGGCACAGAAAGAGACTATACATGTGGAATGTCTGCCTGACATGATCCTGATGCCAAATGCCGGAATCCGCGGTGTCACATGGCAGGAGATCGAAGGCCGGAAACGTACTACTCCCTCCCGTATGATGCTGTCCATATTCCATATGGAAGATCTGTACGCCACCACCATACGTCTGGTGGGCGATTACCGCTGGGAGATGTGCAAGCGCGTTCAGGGTGCCCGCTGGAACGATCTCTCCGAGCGTTCCCTGACCAGCGAATACTTTGACTATATCCAGTTCTACAAGAAAAACAACGATCTTACTCCGGAAGCCAAGGAGAGGATTCGGCAGAGCCTTATGGGCGCAAAGAACAGTTTCAAGGAAATGTTTATCAGAGACTATCTGTTGTGGATCATGCTGGAAAGTTCCGCCTCACCCAGGCTCAACAAGATCGCAAGGCAGATTCTCTTTACCTACTGTCCTTTCTCCTATGAGGTACGCCAGAAGGTACAGAGCAATCCGCTGTACGGTGAGCTGCTGCGCCGTCATGACGTGCAATGCCAGCAACACCTGAATCATCTGAACAAGCTGTGCCAGAAATTACGCAACGAGGGAACCCAGGTTCCCGAGACCATCGAGCAGGAAGTAGAGTATTACAGAAGGCAATTTCCGACATGATGTGACATATTCTAAAAAATTTTTCAAAAACACTGGACATTTTTCAAATCCGGGTGTATACTAAAGATGTTCAGTTGAAAAGCTGAACTGGTAATTACCATAAACATTTCGGAATAATTCCCCTTTTACACAAGATGTAGCCGCTGTTTCCCCAGCGGCTATGTCGCTATCTTTCTTTTTAAAAAACGCATCAAGAAAGGTACGAAACAGAGATGAAAAATGAATTTCAGATCACACGCAAACTATGCCAGACTTGGCTATGGGAGGCTGTACGCATGCCCCCGAAAATTTATTTCAGTATCTTTTGGGTTGGGTTTGCCCTGCTGATCACAGCGGTATGTTTCACCATGCAAATGGAATTTCTTTTTGTATTCGCTCTTTTTTGCATCTATCGGGCCTTTTTTCGCGATCTCCTTTTCTCCCATAGGCAGTACAGCCTTCTGGCAAAGAATTATGGTGGGGAAGATTGGACAAGAACCGTCTATTTTGAGGAAAATGAGATATTCTCCACCGATGAGGGCGTCAAAGCAACCACCAGCTACCGCATTCCCTACAGCGATATCGTCCGCATAAAGGAGAAGGATAACAAGGTATGGCTTGTCCTTCGGGACAAAAAAGTAATACGCTTATATAAGGACAAATTTTCCGGTACCTCCTGGGAGGAGTGCCGGCAATTCCTGGAGGCCAAAATGGCCCCCTAGTACTTTCCGGCGTAGTCTGTCCCCGTCTCCTCCCGCATCTTACGCTGATATTCTTCCGGATGCTCCTGCATCCTGAGCATGGTGTAGAACGCGCTCCACAGCAGCCTGTCCTGGTCATAGCGGTTCATCTCGTCCGGTCTGTCCAGGAACGCCTTAAAATGGTCCACCTGCCACACCAGAACATCGGCAATGGTGAATCCCGCCACCTGGTATTTGCACAACAGACTCTGATGCTCATAATAGTGTTCAAGCTCCTCGCACAGTTCTGGGGAATTCTCTATCCCGCCGGCAAATTCCTTCGCCTGTTCCACACTTTGCCCGGCGCACTGCGCCAGCTTAACAGCCCATTCTCTAATCTCCGATTTCATGTTTTTCCTCCTGTTATAATATGTTTTATTAGGTAATTGCCAAATCCCGTTTCAAGATATAAGGGAAAGGACGCAAAACAGCTATCGCGAAAAAATTCGCAAAGTTTCACAAAAATATACTTGCGCAAGTCATGGCATGTGTGTTATAATAGCTTTCGTCAGTGAAAAGCAACACCTATAGGGGGATAGTACAGCGGTAGTGCGGCGGTCTCCAAAACCGTTAACGGGGGTTCGATCCCCTCTCCCCCTGCTGAGAGAAACCTGAAGGTATTGAGTAGTCAATATCTCAGGTTTTTTTTTGTAATAACTACAGCACCGCGTTGACTGCGTCCTGTATTGTTTTTACCCCGATCAGTTTCATCGTATCGTCGCTTTTCAAGCCTTTCATACACACCGCCGGAAGGATACAGGTGTCAAATCCCATTTTGCGGGCCTCCGCTACTCTCTGGGCCGCCATACTGACACTGCGCACCTCTCCGGAGAGTCCCACCTCTCCGAAAGCCACCAGCCTGGGGCTGATCTCCCGGTTTTTAAAGCTGGAGAGCGCCGCCAGCACGATGGCCAGATCTATGGCAGGTTCCTGAATCTTTATGCCTCCGGCAATGTTCACATAGGCGTCACATGCCGACAGCTCCATGCGGCAGCGTTTCTCCAACACCGCCAGCAACAGATTCACCCGGTTAAAATCCGTTCCGGTGCTCTGTCTCCTGGGAATACCGAAATTGGTGTGGCAGACCAGCGCCTGAATCTCCAGCAGCAGCGGCCTGGTACCCTCCATGGCACATGCTACCACGGAACCGCAGGCCCCTTCCGGCCTGCCGTCCAGCATATACTCGGAGGGATTGTGTACCTCCACCAGACCCTCCTGACGCATCTCAAATACTCCGATCTCGTTGGTAGAACCGAAACGGTTCTTAACCCCCCGGAGAATCCGGTAGGAGGCATGCCTGTCTCCCTCGAAATACAAAACCGTGTCCACCATGTGTTCCAGCACCCTGGGGCCCGCCACCGTTCCCTCCTTGGTCACATGTCCCACAATAAATACGGAAATATTCATACCCTTTGCCAGTTGCAGCAGGATCGCCGTGGACTCCCTGACCTGGGATACACTGCCCGGAGCGGCGGACACATTCTCACTGTACATGGTCTGAATGGAATCTATAATGACCACTTTGGGCAGTTCCCGCCGTATCACCTCCGCAATGCCGTCCAGATTGGTCTCACACAGCAACAGCATATTCTCCGAAAAGTTTCCGATGCGGTCTGCCCGCATCTTGATCTGTACCTGGGATTCCTCCCCGGAGATATACAGCACTTTCTGTCCGTTCTGGGCCAGTCGGCGGCATGTCTGCAGCAGCAGCGTAGATTTTCCGATTCCGGGATCGCCGCCTACCAGCGTCAGAGACCCCTGCACGATACCCCCTCCCAGCACCCGGTCCAGTTCCGTGATCCGTGTCTTAAGACGGTCCTCCTCCTGAATCGTAATGTCTGCCAGCACTACCGGCGTCTGGCTGTTTCTGCTCCCCTGACTTTTTCCCATATTTTTTAAGGAAGCCGCATTTACGACTTCCTCAACAAAGGTATTCCATTCCCGGCAGCCGGGGCATTGCCCCATCCATTTTGTGGATTCAAACCCACAGTTTTGACAATAAAAAACCGATTTATTCTTTGCCTGTGCCATCTTTTTTACCATTTTTGACTGTAAATGTCACCTTATCCTGTTTGTAGCCTGCGGATACCGTATCTCCGGGGCGTACATTACCTCTTAAGATCTCTTCGGCCAATGCGTCCTCCACAACAGACTGTATAGCCCGCTTCAATGGTCTGGCGCCCATCTTCTGATCGGCGTATTTATCTACCAGATGTTCTTTCAGAGCGCCGGTCAGTGACAGACGGATGTCCATCTGGTTCTGGCAGCGCCTGCACAGACTGCCGGACAACAGCTGAATGATCTCTTTCATATTCTCATGATTCAACTGGTGGAACACGATGATATCATCGATCCGGTTGATAAATTCCGGCTTAAAACTGCGCTTTACCTCCTCCATCACCCCGGATTTCATCTTTTCATAATTCCGCTCCGGGCTGTTATCGGCGGCAAAACCAAGATTTTTGGGGTCCACAATCCGCTGCGCGCCCGCATTGGATGTCATGATAAGGATCGTATTTTTAAAGCTGACCTTTCTGCCCTTGGAGTCGGTGATATGACCGTCATCCAGCACCTGCAGCAAAATATTAAACACATCCGGATGCGCTTTCTCGATCTCGTCAAACAGCACTACGCTGTACGGATTGCGGCGCACTTTTTCGCTGAGCTGCCCACCCTCGTCAAAGCCCACATAGCCCGGAGGAGAACCGATCATCTTGGACACGGAGTGCCCCTCCATATATTCCGACATATCCACCCGGATCATTGCGTTTTCCGAACCGAACATTGCCTCCGCCAGCGCCTTGCTCAGCTCGGTCTTTCCCACGCCCGTGGGGCCCAAAAACAGGAATGAACCTATGGGACGGGCAGGGTCCTTGAGTCCTACGCGGCCCCTGCGCATGGCTCTGGACACGGCCTTCACCGCCTCCTCCTGGCCGATCACGCGTTTGTGCAGTATCTGCTCCAGTTTCAGCAGACGCTCGCTCTCTTTCTCCGCCAGTTTCTGTACCGGAATCTTTGTCCACATGGAAACCACCGCGGCGATCTCATTCTCTCCGATCTCCAGCCGGGGCTCCTCCCCGGTTCTTGCACTCCGCTTTTTTAAGCGCTCCAGTTTCCGCATCACCTGGTCCTGGCTCTGCTTTACTTCTCCCGCCTTTCCAAAGTCCCCCTGCCGTACAGCCTCTTCCAGTTCTCTGTCCAGTTCCCGCTGTTGCCGTAACAACTCCTGCTGTTCCAGCTGCCTATGCGGCGCGTTCGTAGTCTGCAGCCGTGCTGCCGCCGCGGCTTCATCGATCAGATCGATGGCTTTATCCGGAAGGTTCCTGTCATTGATATAGCGGCCGGATAAACGCACTGCCGCCTCCACAGCCTCCTGGCTGATTTTTACCAGATGATGTGCCTCATATTTTTCTTTGATACCCTCCAGGATGCGGACGGCTTCCTCCTCTGTGGGTTCCTCCACGCTCACCGGCTGAAACCGGCGCTCCAGCGCGGCATCCCGCTCCACGTATTTGCGGTATTCGGAGATCGTAGTGGCACCGATCAATTGAATCTCTCCCCTGGCCAGGGAAGGTTTCAGAATATTGGACGCGTCTATCGCTCCCTCCGCGCCGCCTGCTCCGATGATCGTATGCATCTCATCCAAAAACAGGATCACATTGCCTGCGGCGATGACCTCACGGATCACCTTTTTAATCCGCTCCTCAAATTCACCGCGGTATTTGCTGCCCGCTACCATGCCGGACAGATCCAGCGTCAGTACCCGCTTGTCCCGCACCGTAAAGGGCACCTGACCCTCCACAATGCGCAGCGCCAATCCCTCCACCACTGCAGTCTTGCCCACGCCCGGCTCGCCGATCAGGCAGGGATTGTTCTTGGTCCGGCGGCTCAGGATCTGTATCACCCTGCGGATCTCGTCCTCCCGCCCGATCACGGGGTCCAGTCTGCCCTCTCTGGCAAGGGCAGTCAGATCCCGGCTGTACTGATCCAGCGTAGCCGTCTTACTGCCTTTTCCCTGCTTTCTGCCCAGGTCTTCCTTATACAGATTGGGGTCCGCGCCGATGGCAGTGAGCACATCCACATAGATCTTCTGGACGGAGACGCTCATAGTGTTCAACAGACGCACCGCCACATTCTCTCCCTCTTTGATAAGAGCCATCAAAAGATGCTCCGTACCTGTGTGAGACTGCCCAAAACGCTCCGCCTGCCGGTGAGCCTCCTCCAGAATCTTTTCCGCCCTTGGAGAATAGCCCTCTCGTTCCTTTATAGCTGTGCCTCCCTCAAAAGCGATAAGATCCCGGATCATATTCATTACCTGCTCCAGAGACACACCGTTGTCCTCCAGCACTCCGGCGGCCACACCGGTGCCCTCCTTAAGCAGCCCCACCAGAATATGCTCTGTTCCCACATATCCCTGTTTCAGGGACCGTGCGCATCTCTCCGCATATTTCAGCGCGGCTTCCGCCTTTTCCGTAAACCCACACTGCATCACACCAGTCCTCCATAATCTTCATAGATTTCGTCAATTAACGCATGCATCTCTTCTCTGGTAATATTTTTACAGCAACCTTTCGCCAATATTACCCGAAGTTCTTTCTTTAATTCGGCGACGGTGCGCAGCTTGTCCACATCTACGGCTATAACAGCGCCCCTACGCCTGTCCACTTTCACATAGCCCTCCTGTTTCAGTACAGTGTAGGCCTTGTTGACGGTATGCATATTGATACCCACCAAGTCCGCCAACTGACGGACGCTGGGCAATGAATCTCCCTCTCGAAACTGTGCGGTGGCTATCCCCAGGATGATCTGATTGCGCAGCTGTAGATATAGTGCCTCATCGCTGTTAAAATCAATCTCTATCACCATACATGATCTACCTCCCACCAGTGTTTTCCACACTACTATGCACATTTGCGTATTTACTCATTGTAACACAACAGTTGTATTTTGCAAAGTAAAGGAATCGAAATAATTGGGGATTTTACAGAAATTTAAGAGGAACCCGTCAGGGTTTCTCAGCCCCCCAGGGTTCCTCATTTGTATTTTTATGTATCCTTCTATCAGTTGTCTTCCTCGCCGTCCCAGTTCAGATACTCAAAATCAAATTCGTCATCATCCGCCACAAAATTCCTGGCCTGCCTGGAAGTATTCTGCTGCTCTCTGGAGACAGGTCTCTCCTGCTGTGCTCCCCGCGCCTGTCCCGTCGGCCTGCCCTGCTGACCGTTTCCTGCCGGTCTGGGTTTCTGGCCCACAGGTCTTTGCTGACTGTTTCCCATGGGCCTTTGCTGAGCCTGGCCGCCCGACGGTCTCTGCTGACCGCTGCCCGACGGCCTTTGCTGAGGCTGACTGCCCGACGGTCTCTGGCCGGAGGGCCTGGAACCGGACGTGCGGTTCCCTCCCGCTCCCACTGTGGGCATACTGGCTTTTCCGCTACTCCTCTGCCCCTGCCTGGTGCGGATGGTCTCTTTCTCCACCTCTTCAAAATAGGCGGCATCCATCATATCCCTGATCTTAAAGAACAGCAGTGTAGCGGTAAGAGCCAACAGGATCACCGCTCCCACCAATATGATCATGATGATCCGCATGGTTTTTAGCTGAGCCTGCCCCTCTTCATATGACGTTTGGTTTTTCTTGGCTGTCTCAAACAGACCCGTGATCAGATATCTCTGTCCCGAAGAATAATCCAGCAGATACCAGCCCCCCACTTCATCTTCACCCGGTTCAAAATACTGCGTGTCATAATCCTTTTGTACCGGCGTTGGCGTAGGTTCGGGTTCCACGGGGTCTACAGGGTCCACAACGGGAGGGTCAGGCTCTACAGGGTCCACAACGGGAGGCGTAAGTTCACCTTCCAGAGACACAAAATCCTTTCTGATAAATCCCGTCACCTGTCCGTTTGCATCGCTGAAACTCACCTGATACCAGGTGTTGTTAGCACTGTCCTGGGCAGTGCCTGTAACCGTGAGCACAACATCTCTCTTTGCCATGGTCACGACAGATCCGGAGGTGGAGGCATTGGAGCGCACCCGCACCTGCTCGCCCGTCACCTTGGCAGTGACGGGCTGCACGGCAGATACATCCGTAGAAGGAGTAGTAGCCGGCGTGGTGGGAGTCGTTGTGGTGGGAGCCGAAGGTGTCGTCGTACCTGTGCCGCCGGTCTTGCTCACGCAGTCAGAACGGACATAGCCGGTGGTCGCTCCATTCTCAAACTGCCCTGTGACCTGATACCAGGTATAGTTGTCCTTGCCTGTCACCTCTCCCGTGACCTGCAATTTGTCTCCCGCCATAGCGCCGCCGATCATCCCGCTGTTGACATCCGCTCCGGCCCGGATCTTTACCGAAGAGGCCGTCACCGTTACCTCCTCCGCATGGCTGACGATGGTCATAAAGCCGAACATCAACACCACCGCCATAACCGCCGCCGCGACCATTGCCAGAGCTTTTAACTGAATACGTACTTTACCTGTTTCTCTCATATGCAATCCTTCCTACTCCTTATTTATCCCGAGTAAATCTCTTGGCTCCCTGTTGTCCGGAAGTATCGTTTATTGCCACACCCATCATGTCTCTCTTTATGCTGCTCCGTCTGGGGTCCTCTGTCTTGGGCTGTTTCGCCGCGCACTGCGGACAGAAATCGCCGCTGCGTATGGATGCGCCGCATCCCCGGCAGGTCAAAAACGTGCGGGACCCTGCCGCCACTTCCAGCCTTTCCTCTCTGAGCAGCTGGCGTATCACCTTGTGTGGCACTCCTGTACCGGCCTCCGCCTCCGCTATGGTCGCTCCCGGATGCTGCTCAACATACATTCTCACCTTCCCGTAATCGTCATAGACCACGGCGCTGCATTGCTCGCAGCGGTATTCCCCTACCCCTTTATAGACCAGTTCGCCGCCACATTCTTCGCAAGTATGCGGCACATGGTATCTGTCATTTTCCAAAAAATCCATACCCCACCTCTTTCCGCATATCACAAGATTCCCCTGCGATAGCCGTTATGCCTCTTCTATCGCCTTGCCTATGTCACGCCGCATGTATTTGTTGTCAAAATCAACCCACCCGGTGGCATCATAGGCCTTTGCCCTTGCCTCCTTCAGCGTAGCGCCCTTGGCTGTCACACCCAGCACCCGGCCACCGTTTGTGACCACCCGGCCCCGTTCGTCAAATTTGCTGCCGGCATGGAAACAGTAATAATCCTCTTTTCCCTCAAAGTTCTCCAGCCCCCGTATCTCAAACCCTTTTTTATAGGAAACCGGGTATCCGTCGGAGGCCAGCACAACGCAGACCGCCGCGTTGTCCTCAAACTCCAGATCCACCTGATCCAGCGTTCCGTCGATGCAGGCATCCACCACATCCATGATATCATTCTTCATCCTGCACAGTACCACCTGTGTTTCCGGATCGCCGAAACGGGCATTGTATTCCAGCACTTTAGGCCCCTGAGGCGTAAGCATCAGTCCGAAGAATATAACTCCCTTAAAGGGTCTCCCCTCCGCCGCCATGGCGTCCACCGTGGGCTGATAGATATATTTCCTGCAAAACGCATCCACTTCATCCGTATAGAAAGGGCTGGGAGAAAAAGTGCCCATGCCGCCTGTGTTCAATCCCTGATCTCCGTCCTTGGCCCTCTTGTGATCCTGGGCGGAGGTCATGGGTTTTATCGTCCTGCCGTCCACAAAAGACAACACGGAAACCTCCCGGCCTGTCATAAACTCTTCAATCACCATTTGGTTGCCCGCGCTGCCGAAGTGTTTATCTTCCATGATCTCTTTCACGCCCGCCCGAGCCTCCTCAAGAGTCCCGCAGACCAGCACGCCCTTGCCCAGTGCCAGACCGTCCGCCTTCAGCACGATGGGCATTGGGGCGGTCTCCAGATATTGCAGCGCCTTCTCCGGATCGTCAAAGATCTCATAGGCCGCTGTGGGAATATTATATTTTTTCATCAGATCCTTTGAAAATGCTTTGCTGCCCTCCAATATGGCCGCTTTCCGGTCAGGGCCAAAAGTTCTGAATCCCGCCGCCTGCAGAACGTCCACCAGACCGCCCACCAGAGGATCGTCCGGTGCCACAAACACCATGTCCACCGCTTTCTCCCGGGCATAAGCAATGATCCTGTCAAACTCCATCACGCCGATGGAAGGCTCGCACTCCGCGATCTGAGCGATGCCTGCGTTACCCGGCACGCAATATATCTCTTCCACTCTGCTGCTCTTTTTCATGCTGACCGCAATGGCATGTTCCCTGCCACCGCCTCCTACGATCAATACCTTCATCTCACACTGTCCTTTCCCGATGCGGGATACCCGCCCACCGTGAAACCCACAGGCCTTCAAAGCCTGTATACATGGTTGTCCCGAATCTCCAACCTGCCATTGGCAATATCATCGATGGCCTGGGGCAGCAATATCCACTCAGCTTGCTCCATAACCCGCCTCTGCAAAATCTCCGGGGTGTCATTCTCCTCTATCATCACAGGTTTCTGGGCGATAATCGGTCCCTCGTCCATACCGTCGTTGACAAAATGTACCGTAGCGCCGGTGACTTTGACCCCTCGTTCCAACACTTTCTCATGCACCTTGAGACCGTAATAGCCAACGCCGCAAAAGGAGGGGATCAAAGACGGATGTATATTGACGATCCGGTTGCTGAACGCCCGCACCATCTGAGGGGGAATCTTCACCAGAAAACCCGCCAGGACCACCAGATCCGGCGCGAGCTCACTGATCCTGTCGGTAAAAGCCTGGTCGAAGGCCTCCCTGTCAGAATAGGATCTGGGGGACATGCAGATAGCTTGTATGCCCCGATTCCTTGCCCTCTCCAACGCTCCGGCCCCCGCGTTGTTACTGATCACTGCCAATATCTCTGTGTCTGTGATCTTTCCGTTGTCTATGGCGTCCATAATGGCCTGCAGGTTGGTGCCGCCGCCGGATACGCACACTACGATCTTCAGCATAGGGTCACTCCCTTTTCCCCTGCCACACAGGTTCCCGCGATCCAGGCCCTCTCGCCCGCCGCCTCTATGGCTGCCACGGTCTTATCCGCATCCGCCGCGTCCACCGCCAGCAGCATGCCGATACCCATGTTGTAAGTATTGTACATCATCTGATCCGCGATACCGCCCTTCTCCTGCAAAAGCCGGAAAATAGCCGGAACCTCATAACTGCCGGTATTCACATGGGCATTAATCCCCTCGGGCAGCATACGGGGAATATTCTCATAGAATCCGCCGCCTGTGATATGGCTGCATCCTCTGACGGTCACTCCTGCGTCTTTGACGGATTTCATGGCTTTCACATAGATCCGGGTGGGCGTCAGCAACGCCTCTCCCAACGTCTGCCCCAGGTTGTCATAATAGGTATTCAGGCTCTCTGCCGACATGTCAAACACTTTGCGCACCAGAGAAAAACCGTTGCTATGTACGCCGGAGGACGCGATGGCCACCAGGGAATCTCCCGGTTTGACATTCTCCCCCGAGATCAGATCCTTCTCGTCCACCACTCCCACGGCAAAACCCGCGATATCGTAGTCGTCCTCCGGCATCATGCCGGGATGTTCGGCGGTCTCTCCGCCCACCAGCGCGGCGCCGGCCATCTTGCAGCCCTCCGCTACGCCCTTTACGATGGCGGCTATCTTTTCCGGATAATTCCTGCCGCAGGCAATATAATCCAGGAAAAACAGCGGTTCTCCCCCTGCGCAGGCCACATCGTTCACACACATGGCCACGCAGTCGATCCCTATGGTGTCATGTTTATCCAGTACCATGGCAAGTTTCAGCTTGGTACCCACGCCGTCCGTACCGGACAAAAGTATCGGATGCTCCATATTTTTGATGGCATCTAATGAAAACGCGCCGGAAAATCCACCCAGACCGCCCATCACCTCCGGGCGCATGGTCTCCTTCACATACTTTTTCATCAATTCTACCGATCTATAGCCCGCTTCGATATCCACGCCAGCTGTCTTATAATCCATCTCGTACTCCGCCTTTCTCCATGTAAATCATTACTCTATGTATTCTCTCTGTCAGGTATCGCTTCATGCAGATTATTTTTTCATCCCCTCCAGGTATGCCCTATACCCCTGCTCCTTGAGCCTGGCATCCTTAGCCTGTACTTGATCCTTAAGGTTCTCGCTGTACTCTTTCAGTTTTCCCAGCAGTTCCTCATCGGAGGTAGCCAATATCTTGGCCGCCAGCAAGGCCGCGTTGGCACCGCCGTTTATCGCCACGGTGGCCACCGGAATGCCCGAGGGCATCTGCACTATGGAATACAGGGAATCCCTGCCTCCCAGAGAGGTTGTATGCATGGGAATGCCGATCACCGGCATGGGGAAGATCGCCGCGCACATGCCCGGCAGATGGGCGGCCATACCCGCCCCCGCAATGATCACCTTAAACCCTTTTTCCTCCGCGCCTTTGGCGTACTCAAAAAATACATCCGGCTCCCTATGGGCGGAGATGATCGTCATTTCGTAAGAAATACCCAACTCCTCCAACACATCCGCTGCTTTAGCCATAACGGGCATATCCGAGTCGCTGCCCATAACGATACCGACTTTTGCCATACTGTTTTCCTCCGTCTGTTCATGACATTCTATATAATAGTTTACTAGATTTAGTAGCGCTATGCAAGGGCTTTTTATATATTTTGTGGTCGCCCATTTCTTAATTTTCGTTTATTTATCTTCCGTTCTCTGTTCCAGAGGCTCATTTAACGCCTCTGTGCCCGGCAGCACAAAACGGCCCTTCTCGATGATGGGAATCCTGCCTCCGTCCTTTTTCACGGCAGTCAGCTCTCCCAACTCGTCAAAAGGCAATGTGATGTCTGTATGGCAGTTAAAGTAGGCCTCCGAAGGCTCCGTGTCACGCAGCCGGGACTTCTCATTGTCCCTGGCCACGATCCGTTTACCGTTGGGATTGTATGCCACCACATCCTCCTCGTGAGAATAGCAGGTGTCGCCCACAGCAAAGTGAGGCCCCGTCTTCTCCGCGATCAGAATGGTCAGTTTGTCTTCGATCCCCCACTTGCGGGCCATCACGTAGGCGGTGGTATTGGTGCCGATGGCAAACTCGCCCATGGGCAGAGTGTCCCGGTGATGCAGTATGTTCTCCTTGATATAATCTCTTCCCTCTTGGGCATTCGGGAAGTTATCACAGCTGTAGTCCGCTATCATACCGTCCTTGAAAGTAACGGACAGATTTTTATACTCCAGGCCGTCCAGATATACTCTGGATACCTGCAGTACGCCGTTGGTTCCCGACAGTACCGGGGAGGTAAAGACTTCTCCCACCGGTATGTTTACATCTGCAACACAGTTCTCAAAGATCGTCTCTTTCTCCGGGTCCTGCAATTTCCACAGATTCACTGACAGATCGGTGACATTGCCGTTCATGCCTTTGATCTCCACATGGTCCGCCTGATCGAGGGACTCGATGAGGCACTCCTGAATCCGGCGGTACTGTATATAATCCAGCGTATTGACCCTGACAGTATCCTCGAAGATTCCCCGGAAATCCTCACCAATCTCCGGCGTGGGGAAGGAGATAATGGTAAAACTGCGCTCGGGCATAGGGATATACTGGGCGTAGAGCTCATTGCTCTTGTTGCTGTACTCCACCCACATCTTCTGTTGCTCGGGAGACAATTTAATAGCCTGGGGTCTGCTCTCCGGCGAGAAAGGCTCCTCTCCGAAGATCTCAACCACCGCGGGACCCGCGTATCCTTTGGCCTCCTGTTTATAACGCTCGTAGGCGGTCTTCATCACCTCCAGCTTGCGCTGCTGCAGCGCCCTGTCCCAGATCAGCCCCTGGTCCTCTCTGTGATCGTAGGCGTACTGTCTGTTAGGTTTTGCTCCTTCCAGTCTTCCCCCGCGTACCACCGGCTTTAAGCCCATGGCGGCAAAATTATTCACCGCCTTGCGCATCATACGTTCAAAACCGATATGATAATATAGATCCACCGATTTCTTTATGGACAAATCCTTTCCTGTCACTTCAAAGCCGATCCGGTAGCCCTCGGTGTATGTATCCGCCATGGTATCGATGGTCTCCTGGGGAAGGTCTGCAAGAAATCTGGCTATCTCAATCTCATTTTCCGTCACATACAGACCGTAACGGTACAGATAGCGCACATCCGTGAGATCCGCGTCCATAATGATATCCACTACCGGATTGTTCTCCGTACAGACCATGGTTCTGACAGATTTCTCCGACCGGATATCGGAGTAGTCGCTGTTATGCCAGTACACGATCTGTCGTACAGTCTCATAGGACGGCAGCTGTTTCTCCTCCTGCCAAACGCTCGAAAAAACGCCGTAGATCTCCACCAACAGCTCCATACGGATCACAAGCTCCTCCAAATCTCCCTCCGCCGCCGGCATGATGCTGCCGCGCAGCACATTATAGACATAGGTGAGAAGCCGCCCCCACTGCTCGTCCATCTTAGCCACCGCATAGGCGGGGTTACCCCAACTCTGTCCATAATTCTCCGGCAGAATATCGCTGTATAGTTTATGGTTCCAATCCCGGAGCTGTTCCAGAGTGCCAGTCTCCATGCCTCCCTGTTTCACAAAAGTGTAATAACCTGCCAGCGTTTCCTCGAATGCCGCCATTTTCGTAAAATACTCATCCAGCGCCGGATGTCCCACCGACTCCTGCGGGATCTCTCTCAGCCGCTGCGTTGCAAGCACGTATCTCTCCTGCAATACTTCTCTGTTTTCCGTTTCCATCATGTTTTTCTCCCCTTCTTCTTAAAATAATGTAGTCAAAATATCCGGCCGGATTTTATCTTCTGCGCGCTTTGCCGCGCCTCCTCAGGACTCCATCGGCTGAGCCGGACAGTCGATCTTGCAGGGAAAGTCAATAACGGCATATACGCCGTTACAAGTATGCTGCCACATAGAGAACGCCGCTCACAATCCCCAGGCCGATGCCATTGAGCAATATCCCCAACCAGCCAAACAACTTAAATCTGTCCGTTTCCCTCACAGCAAATATTCCCAGCATCAGTCCTGCCAGAGATAAAAATGCGGCAAACAATCCTGTGAAACCGTAGCCTGCGGGAATATTCCCGTCGCGAATATAGGACATAACGATCACGATCATCATAGATACGGTGCATAAAACACCAAAAACCGTAGACATAATCGCTTTCTTCGAATGCCTGCGGTTAGTAAACATATAACTCTTTTTTTGTGACATAATCACCTCTTCAAGCATAACACGGGATGTACCCCGGATTCTGCATTGACGTTTATAGTATCATTGAATTGCCGTAAAGCCAAAAGTCACCTGAAAACTCAGAACAGGATCTTAGATTTACCGGCCAGCAGCTTGGCGCCGCCAACGATCAGCAGTATCCCGCTCACCAGTCCCAGGACCAGCGTTATCACGCCCAATGTGATGTTTAGCGCTCCCGCTCCCCTCATTACCTTGTATACCTTTTCTTCCATATCAGCTGTCCTGCCTTTCCCGCGTCCAAAGCCGCAGCTTCGGACACAATCTGCATTGTCCGAGTCCCTCTATGCACCGTATTGCGCGTAATAGGAGTCTATTGCCTCTTTCAGTGTGTCATCAATCAGTATTTCCCCTCTGAAAGGCTTGTTATACAGATGTTCGATCACTTCCCCCATGGAGACGATGGCGCAGGCCTCAAAACCGTATTTTTCCCGTATTTCCTGCAGCGCGCTCACCCGGCCGCCCAGACCTTTTTCCATGCGGTTTAAGGAAACCATCAGACCTTTGATCTGCACATCCGCCTGCTCCTTCAAGATCGGAAAAGTCTCCTCGATGGACTTGCCGGAGGTGGTCACATCCTCGATGATCACGACTCTGTCGCCGTCCTGCAGCTTGCTGCCCAGCAGGATTCCCACGTCCCCGTGGTCCTTTACTTCCTTGCGGTTAGAGCAATAACGGATCTCCCTGCCATACAGTTCGCTGTAGGCGATGGTGGTTGCCACGCTTAAGGGAATTCCCTTGTAGGCCGGACCGAACAGCACGTCAAAATCATCTCCGTAATTGTCATGGATGGCTTTGGCATAATACTCTCCCAGTTTTTTCAGCTGCGCCCCTGTCACATATGCGCCCGCGTTCATAAAAAACGGAGATTTCCTGCCGCTCTTTAAGATAAACTCTCCAAACTTCAGCACTTTACTGTCCACCATAAACTCGATAAACTCCTGTTTGTACTGTTCCATCGCCCGTCCTGCTCCTTTTCCAGTAATTTCTTGTCTCATTTATCTTAACATACTAATCTGGGATTTTCAACATAAAGTGCCGGGAAATCAAAAAAGGGCTGCCGCGTTATGCGGCAACCCCTTTCTGTCTGTCAGAGCGTCTTACTTCATCTGCTCTTCCTGTTTCTTGATCATCCGACGAACCATCTCGCCGCCGATGGAACCGGCCTCCTTAGAGGTCAGATCGCCATTGTAACCTTCCTTCAGGTTCACACCCAGCTCGGATGCAACCTCGGTTTTGAAACGATCCATGGCTGCCTTAGCCTCGGGAACTTCCACTCTATTAGATCTGCTTGTCATTTTGTTTCACCTCCATTACGGTTTTCTTGTTTTGTTTACAATCTATATTCCAAGATAAGTGAGACACTCACTTATCCTGGCTTTCCGCTGGTTCTCTCTAAACCTTGCCGTTTAAGTGATTTGTCATCGCTTATCTTGGTTTTAGTATTAGCGTCATCACAGAAAATATAATGGAAAGTTTTTCATGGCTGCAAAATAAAAAAAGGCCGGAGCGCAAAGGCTTCCGGCCTTGAAAAAACATTCGATTATTCGCCGAACACTGCCTTGTAATCGGCCTGGAACTTGGCGATACCGGCATCGGTCAAAGGATGCTTGGTCATCTGCTCGATTACGCCGTAAGGCACCGTGGCAATATCCGCGCCTGCCAAAGCGCAGTCGGTAACATGAACAGGATTGCGCACACTTGCGGCAATGATCTGGGTGTCCACATCACACACGGCAAAGATATCTGCGATCTCTCTGATCAGATCCACGCCTCTCTGGCTGATGTCATCCAGACGGCCCAGGAAAGGAGATACATATGTAGCGCCTGCTCTCGCTGCAAGCAGAGCCTGATTCGCGGAGAAGATCAGGGTGACATTGGTCTTGATCCCTTCGGCAGTCAAAGCCTTACATGCCTTAAGACCCTCGGCAGTCATGGGAATCTTTACCACCATATTGGGGTGAATCTTGGCGATAGCTCTGCCCTCGGCGATCATACCCTCCGCATCCACGGTGGTAGCTTTCACTTCGCCGCTGATGGGTCCGTCAACGATGGACGCGATCTCAGCGATGACTTCTTCAAAAACTCTGCCTTCCTTGGCGATCAGGGAAGGATTGGTGGTAACGCCACAGATAACACCCATGTCGTTAGCCTTTCTAATGTCTTCTACCTTTGCGGTATCAATAAAAAAACGCATATTCTCTTCCTCTTTTCTTTATATATTTTAAGAATAGACCTCTATTCTTATATTGCTGAATCTCTTTCTATATTATATCACTTTGAGAAACGGCTGCGCTAGTCGTGATTTTGCTATCTTATGCCTAGCTGTTGCTAAATTACCGCCCGCAACACTTTTTATATTTTTTACCGCTTCCGCAGGGGCAGGGATCGTTGGGATATACCTTGGCATCCTTGACAATGGTTGTGGAAGACTTCTGCTCTTTGTACAGCGCCTTACGCTTGTCCTCGTCAAAGATCTCCTTCCACTCCTCCAGATTGTACAGCCAGTCCGCGTCTGCCGCTACCATATTTTTGTATAGCAGTTCTTTGTCGAATTGCAGGCTGACAGGCGTGTCCTCCTCCATCTCCTCTATGGGATTGGGTGTTACCAGGCTCTCGTTAATGCCGTCCAGAAATCCTGTCATCGTCATCAGCGACACATCATATTTATCGGCCAGCTCCTTGACCGTTCCCTTCACTTCTTCATCCGGGTTTTTCAGCAGCTGCGTGTAGATCTCTCTCTCCTCCTGGAAATAGGCGTTCCACAGCTGTTTCAGTTTCTCTGTGCCCAGTTCTTCGTTATAAGCGACCTCTCTCCACTTTTCCAACAATGCCATAACTCTTAACCATACCTTTCTGTCCGAAATATGCTCCGGAATTTTCTTGTACACGATAAGTATATAACAATTTTCTCGCAAACGCAACAAAAACGTGAAATTCCCATTTTATATCTTGCATCCTTCGCCAAACTGTGGCAGGATATTCTTAAATTAATTATATTAAGAAATATTGGAGTATTATTTATGGAGGATACTTTTTTATGAGCGAAAAGAAAAATGACGGTTCCAAAAAGAAAATAACTTCCCGCCAGGTGGTAGCTCTGGCCGGAGTTATATTGCTGGCCGCATTGTACCTGGTCACGCTGATCGTGGCGATCTTGGACCGGGACAGCTCCGGCAGACTGTTCCAGGCATGTCTGGTGGGCACCGTGTCCATTCCCCTTCTGATCTGGATCTATATCTGGATGTACGGGAAACTGCGGGGGAAACATACCATGGCGGACCTGGACTTAGGCGGAAACCCTCGGCAGGAGGAGCAGACAGCCGCGTCTGAGGACAACGGGTAAAATACAAATCAAAAATTTGTATCTTGGAGGAACGGAATGCAAAAAAATTTTCTACCGCTGGTTATGCTGGCCGTATTTGAAACCGTTGCCATCACATTATGGTTGACTCAGAACGATATCTTTTATTTGTTTAACTTTAGCTATATCGGAATATCTGTTTCTTTCGGCATATTTCTATTTATCAGAAAATACAGATATGCCCGCAGAGTTGCGCAGCTTTTGGTCGGACTATATATGTTGGTATATTTGGGTTTCATTTGCGGCGAAAATATGCAGATTGAGGGATTTTGGTATTATCTTTTTACAGGTGTGTTTGAAGCCGCAACAATACATTATGCGGTAGCGAAAATTTTTGGACCGCTGTTTTTTGGCAGAGGCTGGTGTGGGTATGCCTGTTGGACGGCAATGGTGCTCGATTTCCTCCCATACAAAATTTCTGAGACGCCTGGAAAAAAGATTGGGTGGATAAGGTATATCACATTTACAATTTCTCTTATATTTGTTTCCGCGCTGTTCCTTGCGCATGTCGGTAACATGGAGGAAATAATGTTTTGGGCGTTTATCATAGGAAATATTATATACTATGCCGTTGGGATCACATTAGCTCTTGTCTTTAAGGATAACCGCGCATTTTGCAAATACATATGTCCTGTGACAATATTTTTAAAACCCATGAGTTATTTTTCGCTGCTCCGAATTAAGTGTGACAAAAGCAAATGCATATCTTGCGGTAAATGCAAAAGCGTGTGTCCAATGGAAGTAGATGTTACAGACAATTCCCGAAAAAGGAAGAACGGCACAGAATGTATTCTTTGTTTTGAGTGTGTAAAAAACTGTCCAAAAGACGCGCTGTAAATTTCGATTTGTACGCGCTATGCTCTGGAGATCTTTATATGAAGGTATACAGAATATCATAAAAAATTTCAGATCATGTGTATAAACATAAAAAGGGCGGACATACTATTACTGTCATCGGACCCCCTCCTTTGACAAGTACGGAAGATAAAAATAATACTTAAATCCTCCCCTTGAAGTGTTGGCCTCTGGCCAACCGGAGTTGGTCAAAGACCAACTCCAAATCCCGGGCTTAGCGTTTGGTGCAGGTCCGGGATTTTTGTATGGCCAAAATTTCCGGAGACATAGGGGCTGCCATTCCCCATATGAGCATCCTGGGGCCGTGAAGGAGAAAAACCGCTATATCTCCGCAAAAGACTGACGCCGTGGGCAAAACATCAGAAAAATTTGGCAAAATCCCTATTTACTGTGGACATACCTTTTTTCCCGCATCCTTCTCATAATACTGTGCCTGGGCCATATAGAGAGCATGATACAGTCCTTCCCGCTCCGCCATCAGTTCCCCGTGGCTGCCCCGCTGCACCACCTGCCCCTTGTCAAACACTACTATATCATCGCAGAAGCGGCAGGATGAAAGCCTGTGGCTGATATAAATGGCGGTCTTGTTTTGCACCATCTCGTCAAAAGCGGAATATACCTCGTACTCCGCAACCGGGTCCAAAGCCGCCGTGGGTTCATCCAGCAGAATAAAAGGAGAATCCTTGTACAGTGCTCTGGCGATGGCGATCTTCTGCCTTTCCCCGCCGGAAAAAATGATGCCTCTCTCATCATATTCCTTGCCCATCAGCGTATCGATACCCTCCTGCAATCCGCTGAGCCTTTCTCCGAAACCGGCCTTGACGAGACTTTCCCGCACCTTTCCGGCATCATACTTTCCTCCTGCCGCCACGTTCTCCGCGATCGAGTAGTCAAACAGGGAAAAATCCTGGAACACTACCGAGAAGAGATTCATATACTCGCTGTAATCATATTTTCGGATATCCACTCCGTTTAAGTAGATCACCCCCTCAGTGGGCTCATATAATCTGCAGAGCAGCTTGATCATAGTGGTCTTTCCCGAGCCGTTCTTTCCCACCACCGCCATCCGTTCTCCGATCCTGAGTTTCAGAGAAAAATGACGCAGCGCATACTCTTCCCGCCCGGGATACCGGAAGGAAACGTCGCAGAACTCCACCTCATACTCGTTGTCGCTTCGTTTCTCCACCGGAAGGGTCCCCTCATGAAAACTTCCCTGAATATCCAAGAATTCAAACAGAGTGCTCTGCCTGCGGGCGACCAGCAGAAACGCCTGGGCATCGTGGAGCATATTCTGTATGGAATTGGTCAGCCTCTCAAAGCAGGCCACATACCGGATCAGCATACCCACGGCAATCCCTCCCCCCGCCGCTATCAGCGTGAGAAACAGATAGCAGATGCCTCTGACTCCGGCATTTAAGATATTGACTATTAATTCCCTGCGTCCGCTGGCGCCCGCCACAAGATTGTCCTTGTACCTCAAAAATTTCATGCCATGTACAAAGGTATACTCCTTCAGCAGATCCAGCGCGTCATAGAGTTTCACATCTTTGCGGTTCTCCATGGAGACCCCGTCATACACCGCGTAATACCACATCAGATTGGTGTCCTCAGGCTTGTCATTGGTCCACAGGGCCATATACTCGGTGATCTTTTTGCCAAAATACCGCTCTCCCATGCCGTTACAGAAGACCGCCAGCACAAGCACCGCGAAAAAGACGCCTGTCAGCGGACTTTTTTGTGTGAACAGCTGGTGCAGCACAGGGATCAGCATTCCCACCGCAAAGAGCGCGTTGAAAGCCTGATAGCACAGCTTTTCAAGATTGTCAAACCCCCCGTAGATCCCGCTGCCCCACCGATTGTCTTCCTCCATACGGCTGTATAGTTTGTTGACATAGGGACTGTCCAGATCGGGATAATTCATCTCCATATTCTTGACGGCCATTCTGGCGTCCAGCAGTTCCCAGGAATGGCTCTTGATCACTTCACTCTCGTTTGAGAGTTTCCCGGTGAGTATATACAGCGCCAGCGTGACCAACATCCACAGCATCACCTTACGGATCAGGCTCTCAGCGGATACTCCCTCCTGCAGCCCGTTCAGTACCATGGTGGAGAGATAGATTCCGATATATCCTACGGAAACGCTGCACAGCTGCTTTACAACAGTGACTGCTATAAAAGAGGGAGCCAACAGATGAATCTCCCGGAGCAGCCGGGACACCACTGCCCTCTTTTCCCGAAATGTAAGCTTTTCCGTTATATCCTTGCTATTCACATTCATAGCCTGCCTCCTCTCCCATACGCTCATCCTCCGGCTGATTGTAATAATGACTCTGCAATTCATACAGTCTGGCGTACTCTCCGCCCGCCTTCAGCAGTTCCTCATGACTCCCCTGCTCTATGATCCGTCCGTCCTGCAAAAACATGATCCAGTCTGAAAACTGGGTACTGGCCAGGCGATGGGAGATAAACAGCGCGGTCCTGCCCCTGCACAGCCTCTGATAAGATTCGTAGACCTCCTGCTCGGCCAGCGGGTCCAGCGCCGCCGTGGGCTCATCCAGCAGCAGCACCGGCGCGTCTTTGTACAGCGCCCTGGCCAGCAAAAACTTCTGTTCCTGTCCGCCGGACAGATAGATCCCGTCCTCCACCAGCCGATCCGTCATATAGCTGTCCAGTGTGATGCCTCTCTGGGAAAAATCCTCCTTAAGCCCCGCCAGACCAAGCACTTCCTCCACCCTCTTTTTGTCCACATCCCGTTTCGGTTTCAGGGCAATATTCTCGTCTATCATGGCGGGCAGGATCATGGTATCCTGAAACACGGCGGAGTAGAGCCTGTAAATATCTCTCTTCCTGAGTTTTGTGATGTCTGTGCCATTGATCCATATCTTACCGCCGGCAGGCTCGTACATACCCATTATCAGCTTGAGCAGCGTGCTCTTCCCGGCTCCGTTCAATCCCACCAGCGCCACATGCTCTCCCTTGCGAATATGAAAACTCAAATCGGAGATAACTTTTTTATCACTGCCCGGATAGGCAAAGCTGACATGTTCAAACTTTATCTCCACCCCCTCCGGCAGATCCGGTATCCGGCACTCCCCGCTGTCCGCGTCTTCCGCCGGGATATCCAGAAAGGAACGGAGATCGTTCATCTTCACATTGGCGGTCTTAAGCATACTCATCTGATCCACCAGACCGGTGATCCATGTGGAGAAACCGGTGATCGCTCCGAAAAACAGCATAAAGTCTCCCATCCCTATATTTCCCTGCACGGTCTGTACGATCAGGTAGACATAGGCAAACCCGTCTCTGAGAAAATTCAGCCCGCAGCTTACCAGGTGGGTCTCGTACTCCTTTCTGCGGCGGGTCCTCAAAATCTCCCTTTCCTCTCCCTGGAATCTCCGGATCTGACCCGTCAGCCAACCCTTCATATTATAGACCCGCACATCCTTACCCGTCCGGCTCTCTCCGCATTCCCCTATGGTATAATACAGTTTTTTCTCCGCCTGGGCATATTCGTCTCTGGTTCGCTCATAACAGACATTTTCCCTGCGCCGGAAAAAATATGTCACCAGCGAAGTCAGGAGCAGCAGCACGATCACAAGAACATGTAGCTGTGCCAGTATACCCGAGTACAGGAAAAAGCAGGCCACTCCCGTCACCACTCTGGGTATCTGGTCAAAAAATACGGAAGTACCGCTGGCATCCCCGCTGCGCACCGCGTTTATGGCCCGCCGGTACAGCTTATAGAATTCCCCGTCCTCGGCATAGGAATACTTGCACTGCAGCGATACCAGAAACAGCCTCTGGATAAAAAATGTGTTCCTGCACTCATTGTGGTGGAAATATGCCCTTTTTGACAGATAGCCGTGCAGGCCCTGCAGGAGCAGCAGCCCTCCCACCATACTGCCCAGCACCTGTAGTACCCGCACAGGGTCTGCCCTCCGGGTCAGCAGATCCACCGCCACTTTGGGCAGATAGATCCCGAACAGTGGCAGCAGAGTCCCCGTCACCACGGTGATCCCCAGAAACAGCAATATCCTCCTGTCCCATTTCCAGCTTTCTTTTGCCAGGAACCACGCGTTCCGCACTATAGAGTCATTTCTCTGCCTGATCTCCTCCATAAAAAAGCCTCCCTTACTTTTGTTTGAATACGCGGAAATTGTAACACAGCGTAAAAAAAGAGAATAAAAAAGTGCACAAAAGGTCCTCTTCTGTGCACGAACGGCTTTACTTTGGCAGCGGCAGCATGATCTCGGTAGCAAAAACGCCTTCTTCATGCTGCCTGTTTAAGAATCCGTTATATTTTTTCACTACCCTGTCGATCCTCATTAAGCCGAAACCGTGATTGCCCCGCTTGGTGGACAGATATTGCCCGCCTTCCTTACGAATATGATCCGCCATGGAATTGGATATATAGATATAAAGCTGCTCCTTCAGCACCTCTATATACACCCGTATAAACCGCTTTGTCTCTACCGTCTCCCCACAGCCATCCATGGCGTTGTCCAACAGATTACCGATGATGACGCACAGATCCACCTCATTGATCATCAACCCCTGGGGTACCGCCGCCTTGGCGTTCACTCTTATTCCTCTGGCTTTTGCCACCGCCAGCTTGGAGTTCAGCACCGCGTCAACCCGCACATTCCCTGTTTTCAGTACCGTGTCCACCTCCGTCAGATCCGTATCCAGATCCCTCAGATAATCGCCCAGCTCCTGATACTGTCCCAAGGCTAGATGCGCCCTCATGGTCTGGATGTGATGCTTATAATCATGCCTCCATCCCCGCATCTGGCAGTACATATCCTCAACTTCTTCATAATGCTTTTCCGCCAGATCCGTCTGATACGCCCAGATCTGCCGGTTCATCAGCCGCATAAAAAAGGCGCAGCACAGCAGCGTGAGCAGGATCACTCCCACAATTAAGCTTACGATCACTCCATAGTTCATTCCCTGCAAACCTCTTCCCCAAAATCCCCCGGCTCCTCTTCCGCCGTGCTCTGTCCGCTGTAAAACCGGATAAATGCCCTATTCACGTCCTTATTGCACTTTCTGCTCAGGGGAATCTGCCTCCCATCGTCCAAAAACACCGTCTCTTTCTCCAGGCGTGCCACATAGAGCAGATTTACCAAATAAGATCTGTGGCATAAGCAGAATGTCTCCCGCGGCAGCCGTTCTCTCCACACGTTGATGCCCTCCCTGACGATATAACATTTCTCTCTCGTATGTAGTTCCGTGTTATGGGCGGCAGCCTCTATATACACAATATCCTCCGGCAGCAGCCGCAGGGTTATCCGCCTGTTCTTCTCTCCGTCCACCATCTCCCTGGCCTCCGTGAGGATCACTTCCCGCTTTTCCTGCTCCATGTAGCGGCCATAGACACGCTCCATACAGGAGGATATCTTGGCCGCGTCCACGGGTTTGACCAGATAGTGCAGAGCCTCCACCTCATAGCCCTCCAGAAGAAAGTCCGTCATACCCGTCACAAATACAAGCGCTACTCTCCTGTTCTCTCTCCGTATCTCTCTGGCAAGTTCCACTCCGCTCAGACCCGGCATCTGTATGTCAAAAAACAGGGCGTTCCAGGCCTGGTCCTGCTCCCACTCGAACAGAAACGCCGCCGCGTTAGGAAACTCCCGGATGCAGAAATCCACCCTATTCTCCTTAAACCACGACTCCAAAAGGCGGACGAGATAATCCGCATGTACTTTCTCATCCTCCACGATGGCTATTTTCATTCTCTCCGCCATATCTCCTCTGTCACCCCTCCCCTGATACAACTAATTTTCTTTTTCCCTCCAATGAGCCTTCCGCTTTCCCTGTGACATAGCGATCAGTTCACACCTCTGAAACCTTTGCCGATAATCTCACTGGAGTTAAAGATCGTGATAAACGCGTCGGGCTGGCTACGGCGAACAAAATTACGCAGCTGCACTGCCTGGCCGCGCCTTGTCACCGTCAGGATCATGGTCTTTTGATGGTGGGAGTAGGCACCCTCCGCCCGGTAGATGGTAGCGCTGCGACCCAGCTCGTCACATATATACCGGCATATCGGCTCCGGCTCGTCACAGACGATCATAAACGCCTTACACAGATTGATACTCTCTATCACGTTGTCGATGACCAAAGACTTGGCCAGCAGCCCCGTCAGGGAAAAAAGCCCTGTCTGAATATCAAATACAAAGCAGGAGGCCAGCACTATGACAAAATCCACCACAAACAGAGCCACGCTGATGGAGAAAGTGGTATATTTTTTCAAAATCATAGCTAAAATATCTGTCCCGCCCCCCGAGGCTCCGATATTGAATAAGATGGCAGAGCTCAGCGCAGGCAGAAAGATCGCGAAGATCAGTTCCAGTACCGGCTGCTCCGTCAGGGGTGCGGTCATGGGAAACCACCTCTCCATGGCCCACAGACCCACGGAGGTAAGTATGCTGGCATAGACTGTCTTAAGCCCGAAGTCCTTTCCCAGAAACAGAAATCCGAACACCAAAAGGACCATATTGATGATAAAGGTGTAGGTTGCCGCCGAGTGACTCAGCAATGCTTCCAGCACCACGGCCACGCCCGTGACGCCTCCGAAGGAAAAGTGGTTGGGAAACTTAAAAAAATACACACCCACCACCAATAGCAGAATGGCCACAGTGATCAGCGCATACTCCAATACCACCCTTTTCCATTGTTCCAGCTGTCTGAAACGCAGCCGTCTCTGCTTTTCCGATTCGTTGTGCATACTCTCTCCCCCGGTCTTCCCGCCGGGGCCTCCTCTGCTTTGGATTCTATACTTCGGCTCTATTTTAAAAATGCCTGATACAACTCCACATGGTCGTAGATGCAGGTCCAACTGCTCATGGAGCCGGTGGTTACGCAGATGTACTCTCTTCCCTCACTGTCCGCAGCCAGACTGGCGGCGCAGCTGCCTGACTGGTTCACAAATCCGGTCTTGGCACAGAGTACCTCCCCGTGGGTGTCCTTGTCCTCAATGCGCCGCAGGAACCAGTTGGACAGCAAGATCCCTTCCGGCTGCTGCTCGCTGGGCACAGAGGTGGCAAAGGTACGGGCCGAGAGAACTTTGCGGCACAGTTCGTTGTCCGCCGCCGCTTTGAGGATCACAGCCATATCGTACACCGTGCAGTAATGGTCCTCGTCATACAAACCCACACAGTTGGTAAAATGGGCGGTATCAGACAGCCCCAGCTGTTCCAGTTTCTGATTCATCAGTTCCACAAAAGCCTCCTGGGAACCTGCCACATACTCCGCCAGAGCCAGCGCGGCATCCGCGCCGGAGGGCAGGATGGTTCCGTACATCAGCTCTTCCACCGTCACCGATTGCCCCACGCCGAATCCCGCGATGCTGCAGTCATGCCGGTAGGCATAATCCGTGATCTGGATGGTCATGACAAAGCTGTCCTGCAAATCTTCCACATGTTCTGCCGCCACCAACAGGGTGAGTATCTTGGTCATGGACGCCGGATTGATCCGCTGGGACGCATCCCGGACGGCTATGACCTCCCCGGATTCCGCATCCATCAGCACGCCGTTCGTGCTGTATACGCCTCTCCCCTCCTCCGGAAAGCCCACTACATGCTCCGTAATCCGGGGAGTAAAGGGAACTGTCTCCGGTTCCTGTATATCCTGTCCGATTCCCTCTTCCGAAGGCTCTACGTTTTGGGAGCCATCCATTGAACTTCCCTGGACTACGTTTTCTCCGGTTGAAGGGACTCCCGTTATATCATTCCCCGGCGCAGTTCCTCCCCCCGCCGTTTCTCCCATTATCAGACCGTTCTTCCCACGGGCGGTCAATAACTGCACGCTTTTTCCCGATGCCCGGGACGGGGAGGATTTCGGCATCTCCGAAGACTTCGGGCCTGCGATCAGCCTTGCTAATCCCCATATCGCCAGCGCCAACACAGCCAGTCCCACTGCGATCACCGGCGCCCATCTGCGAAACAGTTCCTGCTGTCCCTTCTTCCGGCGCATGGCCGCCATATGCTCCCGCCGCCGCTGTATCCGCTGTCTCTCCAAGGCGTCTATTTCTTCCTGCTTATCCTGATCGCTCAAGGTTTCCTCCTGAATATGGTTCGGACATGTGGCCGAAAACTTTCCGGTGACATGTTGGTTTAAAGTTCCTTCTGTTATTCTGTCTCTTTTTCTTACGTCTTATGTGTGCATGCGGGTCTCAACGCTTTGCCTGCTGCCCTGTGCCTGATTACTTATGTCTATATGCGTTTCAAGGCATATGTGCTCAGCGTCTGACGTCTTGCGGACGCATACGCGTTTGAGTATGGTCTTTTTGCTTGATGCCCTCCTCATTCCGGCGTCTTACGGGCGCATACGCGTTTGAGTATGGCATAACAGGCTCCGGCCGACTCCATGCTGATCTCCTCCCTGGAATAGACGGCCCTTCTGACTACTTCCAGATAACTGTCCCATTCCTCGCCGGGATATTTGCTTTTCAGCGCCGCCAGATATTCCTCGTCCGATCTGACAGACAGTATTCCAGCCCGTTTTCTCCGAAGCCTGCGGTACAGCATACGGTTGATCGTACGCACCGCCCGCCTTGCGCCTCCATTTTCAATGTCATGCACAATTTTCCGCCAGCGTGCCTCTCTGTGGCGGAGTAGGCGGGATACGGCGAACGCCGCCATGCCTGCTGCCGCCAAAGTCCCCAAAACTGTCAGCACCACATGACTTACCCGCAGACTGCCGTTTTGCCCGAATACGGCCCAGCCGCCTTCTCCCGCAAACCCCCATCCCTCCGGAGTTCCGGAAGGAACACCGGTTTCGCCCGGAACTCCCGATCCGTCTGCCGGGCTTTCCGGTTTGGCCGTGTGCGTCCCGCCGCCTGTTTCATTCTCTGTGGGCGCGGCGGTGGGAACCGGCAATGTCTCCGGCTCCTGTTCTCCGCTTGCATCGGGTTGCTGTAGCGGATCTTCCCGCTCCGGCGACTCCGGCACGACCTGCCCTGCCAGGACCCTATCCGCCTCCTCATATCCGGGAGTCATCTCCACAGGCGTCCAGCCCACGTCATCCAGCCAGATCTCCACCCAGGCATGGGCGGTGTCATCCCGGACGCTGGCCCGATAACCATATCGGCTGCGCCGGAACTGATCGGGCTGCACCACATAGCCGGTCACATACCGGGCGGGTACCGACAATCTGCGCAGCAACAACGCTCCGGCGCTGGCAAAATGGGCGCAGTAGCCCTGACGGTTCTCACCCAAAAAATATTCCACCGGGTCTGCGCCTCCGGGCAGGGGACCCGGATCTATATTGTAGCGGGCCAGACTTTTCAGCCGTTCGGCTACCATGCTGCCCAGCGCCAGCCTGGCTTCATTGTTTCCGACCTCTTTCGACTGTATTCTCTCCCAGAGAACCCGGTAGTCATCGGAGGCGACTATTTGATCGACCACATAAGTCAATTCGGGATAATCACCTGAAACTGCACAATATTGTTTTGCCGCATACCCGTTATACCAAGAATAGAATTCCCGCGTTTCCTTATCCCAGCCCCCTCTGCCATTGGCAGCCAGGACACCGGGCGCATACCCGGAAAAAGTGAGTTCCTCCATACTTCCCGGTTTCTCCACCACATAGTCCCCGCTGACCCGGCACTGGTCCCCCAGCGTCTCCGGGTCCGCCCCATATGGCAGATAGGCCTGACGGCCTTTCATTCCCGTATACCGCAGTTCATATTCTATCCCGCCGCCATCGTTGGGAGCGCACAGCCGGGCAAGCAGCAGCGCCGCCTCCCCGCTGTCCAGCCCCTGCCCCCGGCAAGCCTTGTCAAACGCCTTTTCCGCGCTGTCCCAGCGCCCTCTCCGATATCCTGCCCCACAATATCCTCTGAGATAGATATTGGTGTCCGGCACTTGATTGACTGTTACAGTCATCATCTCTATGTGCTCATATACAGGCTGGCGGTTGTCCACGGTACCGTCCTGTTCCGCCCTGAAAAGCGCCTGCCAGCCATACTCCCGGATTCCCCGTTCCACATCATGCTGAAATGTCTGCAGCCTGTCATGGGACTGGTTCAGCCGCAGCGCCGGGCCATTCATCACCGCCGCGGTCAACGGCAGCAACAGCGCCAGCATTCCTGCCAGCAGCAGCGCCGGAACCGGTCGAAAATGCCTGTGCCGGTCCATATACAGACTCAGCATCCCCGCGGCAAACATACAGGCCATCCCCGGCCACCCGGGGGTTACACCCACCAGCAGCCCCATGACCAGCGCAGCGGCGGGCAGCAAGAGCATTACTGTTCTTTTGCGCAGCAATCCGGAAAACACCTGTAAAAGCACCGCCAATATCACCCAGGTCATCAACCAGGCCCACTGCTGCTGAGGATACGTACCTGCGGTCACATCGGGCAGAGGACGGTCAATGGCATAATATTCCTTTACCATCTCCATATAACGCAGCATGATCCCGTTCATACCGGCAGCATATATCTGCTCGTATTCCTCATAAGAATAAGAATAGATCCACCACCAGATCCAATCCATCCAATATAATACTATAAACAGGACTATGTTTCCCAGCAGGCGCAGCACCCTCTTTCCCCAAGCGTATATGGCCTCGTTCCATGTCACTATCGCCAGGCACCATCCCGCTGCCACCCACAGAGCCACGGGCCATATCCCCTCCATGGGCAGACCGAACGCATCCCCCATAAGGCAGGCAGCATAAAGAGACAGCATACTGAGAGCCGTCGAGTACAGAATATAGAACAGCAGGGATCTTCCCGTCATTCGTTTGTCTCGCATGTTACCGGCTCCCTGTCCTATCTGCCAGTGAACCACGGGTTTGTTCTTCCGCATACTCCCACGCCCTTTTCCTTACAACAGCAGTTCCAGCTCCGACAGCTCCCGCTCCAGCGCGGAGGCTTTCAGGCTCACGGCCTCCTGCTCATCCACACGGATACAAGGGCCCGCGGTCACCCGGATATGATGCAGCACCGGTTCACCGCCGTATTTTTCCCGGTAGCGCGACTGTATGTCCGTGGAGCCCACCCGGTTCTTGCCCTCCTCCCGCAAAAGATGCAGAAAAGTCTCATAAAAACTTTCTTCATCATCCACACGCATCCTTACCACATCCTGCTGATGACTGCTGTACCATGCCACATAGTGAGGACAATCCAGATCCATTAGGCAAAAGGACAGGCTGACCGCGCATTGCAGCCGGGTTTCCTGAAAACTTCCGGCGGTTTCCGCCAGGACGGCCACCGGGCAGCCCCTGGGCCTGCTGTTCACCCGCACCAGCAGCTCGTCCGCCTTGGCGCTGAGTTTCCAGTGAATGTTCCGCAGCTTGTCCCCGTTCTGAAAGGGCCGCAGCTGCAGCAGTTCGCTGGAGTCCATGCCGCTGCGCAGAGAATCGTACACTTCCGCGTCTCCCGTAAAGCCTCGGACGGCCTCGGAAAGCCTTATTCTCATCAGATAGACCGGAGGCAGCACGGCCAGCATGGCGTGTTCTCCTCTCACCGCCCTGCGCTGTTCCACACAAAACAGCCCCGTCAGGTCATATATCCTTATTTTTCTCAGCCGGATCTCATAATTGCCCGCCTGGGTAACGGACAGCAACGCCGAAAAACTCTGCTCCCCGGAATTTCTTTCATATTCTTCCCGCAGCCATTTACAATGCCGGGCTCTCTGTCCTTCCCGGCTAATAGAAACCTGTATCATGATCCTGCCATAGCAGCCCCGATACCGGTGAGTTGCCCGGGCACTGACATATATTGGTTTCTGTCTGTCCGCCAAAGCCGGCAGCATATTCATGGTTACCCGCAGGCTCTTTTTTTCATAGAAAAGGTATCCGATGGAAAGTATCATCAGAAAAAGCAGCGTAAAGCCCAACAGCGTGAACGCCGTGCTCTCGTAGAGGATTGCCATGTAGACGGCCCCTGCCGACAGTATCAATGCCAAAAGATAACCTATCATAACTACCTCGGATTCTTTGTGTAGGAAACCGGCTGTTTCTCCTGTTGCAGAATCTGCTCCAGCACTGCCTCCGCCGCCACATGGGCCACTCTGGCCTTGGTGTTCAATACGATCCGATGTCCTGTCACATCGGGAAATACCGACGCCACATCCTCCGGTATCACATAGCCTCTTCCCTGGATAAAAGCTCGGGCCCTGGCCATGCGGGTACAGGCTATGGTCCCTCTGGGGCTGACTCCCAGCTCCACATAGCCGTTGTTCCTGGTAGCGTCCACCAACCGCACGATATATTTATAGATATTATCATGTATGAATACCCGCTCCACCAGATTTTGCAGCGCCAGCAGTTCCTGCGCCGCAAGTACCGGACGGATCTCCTGTGGACGCACGCGCATACTTTTCCCGCGGGCGATCTCGATCTCGTCCTGTATATCCGGATATCCCATATGCATGCTGATCATAAAGCGGTCCAGCTGGGAATCCGGCAGCAACTGTGTGCCTGCGCTGCCCTTGGGATTCTGCGTGGCCATGGTGATAAACGGGCGGGGAACCGGGTGGCTCTCACCGTCCACCGTCACGCAGTTCTCCTCCATGACCTCCAACAGCGCCGACTGGGTCTTGGGAGAAGTTCGGTTGATCTCATCCGCCAGGAAAAGATTGCACATGATGGGACCTGGGTGATAAGAAAAAGTGCCGGACTCCTTGTGGTACATGGAAAAACCCAGTATATCCGAGGGCTGTACGTCCGGCGTAAACTGCACTCTCTGGGTCTCCAGCGCCATAGCCCGGGAAAAAGCCACGGCCAGGGTGGTCTTACCCACGCCGGGCACATCCTCGATCAGGATATGACCTCCCGCCAGTATGGCGCAAAAAGCTTTCTCCACACAGTCGTCCTTCCCTTTTATCACTGTCCGCACTTCTGCCAACACCTCATGCGCCTTTTCATAGGCATCCCGAACCTGTCCGTTTTGCTCTATCCTGTTTCCGTTCATGTCATACCCCCGCTCTTTGCATACCGCAAGCGTAAAAAGGCAATCTCCCGTCCGGCAGGAGACTGCCCTTGCTGTCAATGTCTAATGGTACTCCGTACTCTACTCGTTGTCCATATGATCGTAAGAGATCTTCAATTCCTCGAATGCCTTGCGCTCCATGCGGAAACATTCCAACAGCTTGGGGTTGAACTGACCGCACTCGCCCTCTGTGATCATGCGGAACGCCTCTTCCTTGGGAAAAGCGTCCTTGTAAACCCTCTCGTTTACCAGAGCGTCATATACATCCGCAATGGACACGATCTGAGCCGCAATGGGTATCTCGTCTGCCACCAACCCGTCAGGATATCCCCGTCCGTCATATTTCTCATGATGATGGCGACAGATCTGATAACTGATCTTTCCATATTCCTCATCCCATGTATTCCTGATATTCTGCAGGATCTCACCGCCTCTGGTGGTATGGGTCTTCATGCAGGCGAATTCCTCGTCCGTCAGCCTGCCCGGCTTTAACAAAATACTGTCGGGTATGGCGATCTTACCCACATCATGTAAGGCGCTGGCGGATACGATCACATCGATCATCTCCTGATCCAGTCCGTACTCCGGGTACTTCTCGGCCAGGCACTGCGCCAGTATACGGGTATATCCTTTAACCCTGTTTACATGCTCTCCGCTCTCAAAGTCCCGGCTCTCCACCACGGTACCCAAGATTTCAATAATGTTGGTGTTGCTCTTTTTCAGCCTGTCGGCCTGAAGTTTCAAAAGCCGGTTCTGTTCCCGCAGCGTCTCGGTCTGCTCATGTACTTTGGCCTCCAGATCTCTCTGATACTGGAACAGACTGACCACGTTCTTTACTCTCTTTTTCACCAGCGCATTGTCAAAGGGCTTGCGGATAAAATCGGAAATATGATAGTCAAAGCATTTCCTCTCAGCCTTGACGGAAGTTTCGCCGCTGATGATGAGCACCGGAATCTTTTCGATCCAGTGTTTCTCCTGCATCACATCCAGCACCGCAAAGCCGTCCACCTCGGGCATCATGAGATCCAGCAGCACCACCGCCAGCTCTCCCTGCATCTTCTCGATCATCTCCAAGGCTACTCGCCCGTCCTCCGCTGTCTCTACCTGATATTCCCCTCCCAGGATCTCCGTCAGGATATCCCGGTTAATCTCCATATCGTCTACTACCAATACCGTATTTTGCATACTGTTTTTAAACCCTTTCCAACCTTTTATCAATGTTTCCGGCAGCAGAACCCCTCTGTTAGGTTTCCCCGTCCTGCAGCTGCCGGATTGCCGCCAGCGTCATGTCATAGTCCGCCTGTACGGCCGCCATCATGGGTTCCACTCTGTCGGTACACTTGCCGCCCCGTAGCTCCTCGCAAAGTTCGGAGCTGGACGCCCCCAGTTTCTTAATGCCCAGATTCGCGCACACCCCCTTTAAGTTGTGCGCCATGCGAAAGGCCGTCTCATAATCCTGTGCCTTAAGAGAGCTCTGCAATTCCCCCATATCCTTGGCATCGGCAAATTTATACAGGAACTTCTTGACAAGCTTTTCATTCATCAGACGTCCCAGCACATCCTCGTAGTCCGCCCCCATCATTTCATAACATTCTTTTGTTGTCATGCGCTAACCCCTCCTGTCCCAGGCGGTATTAAAGTCAGCCGCCGCTCATATTTTACAATATCCTGTGGGAAATGTCCATATTCTTTTTTCACAAAACGGGAATTTGGAGCGAATTGTACTCCTTTTCACAACATAACCGGCACGGGATGCTCCAGACGAATAACCGTTCTTGTCCGAACCCGTTTTCGCCCGATGGGAAACGTAGCGGACATGAAGTATCTACATTTACCTTCTTGGCATGACATAGAGTAGGTAGTACAGAGGACAAATCAGATGGCTCATTATTGCATCTCTTTGCGATACCTTCCCGGTGGCATTCCAAAGGCACGCTTAAAATTGCGCAAAAAGGAGGAATAGTCCGAGAATCCCGCGTTCTGCCACACCTGAGTCATGTTAACGCCCTGCAACAGTTCCTCGCTGGCCCGGATCAGCCGCTTGTTCAGCACAAAATTGTGCACCGTCACTCCCGTCTGTTCTTTGAATTTGCGCAGGAAGTGATATTTGCTCATATGCACCTGCCTGGCCAGGTCTTCCACGTATATTCCTTCGCCGATATGTCTCTCGATATAATCTGCCACCTGGGCCGCCATGGGATGAAACACCGTGTCTTCCCTGGAAAATCCGTATTCCCGGCGGCTGCACAGCATATTTAGGTAGACGAAAAACAAGGTCAGATAGCCCCGGTCCAGCACCCGTTTGGCCTGGGGCGAGGACACGTCCGGCAGCTCCGCCATGACCAATTTCAGAAGATATCCCCGCAGCATCTCCTCATAATAGATAGGGAAATGATAGGCGCAGGAACTCTGCCCCCTAAAACAGGCGCTTAAGTCCATCTCCTCCCCGGACAGGCTCTGCAACATCTCTCTGGTCACCCACAGGATAACGCGTTTGGATGTGTCGTGCTTTTTCTCGATAAAGTGATACTTGTGCATCACATTGCAGTCGATCAGCAGCAGATCGCCCTTTTTCATATGATAGGTCTGGTCTTCCAGCATGGAAGAGTACTCCCCCTCCAGCACATAGATGATCTCATAAAAACTGTGATAATGGAAAGCTATGGCGCCCAGAGGGGCACCCTGTTTCTCATAGATTTCGTAGCCTTCATGTATCATGTACTGCCGTTCGTCTGTGGCTTCCAGCCGGTGCAGTTTCGTCTCGCTCATACTGCCTGTTCACATCCTCTCAGGTCCGCGACCTTTTTTATTGTTTTTTCATATAATAGTATGATATTCCCCTGGGTGGGGACAAACTATATGAAATGAGTATTCACAAAACAGTATAGAGCAATTTTTACAATTTTTCAAGCAATATATGGTGTTTTATTGCATTTTTATTTGCATTATAATGAAATTAACTTAATAAAGGAAATCATCACTAAAAACTAACAGGAGGGATATTTTTATGCAGATGACATTACGCTGGTACGGCAGCAAGTACGACACGGTAACTTTAAAGCAGATCCGTCAGATTCCGGGCGTGACCGGGGTGATCTCCACCCTGTACGGCACGGCCCCCGGCGAGGTCTGGGAGACGGAGGATATCCTGGCTCTGAAAAAAGAGATCGAGGACGCGGGCCTTGCGCTGGCAGGCATCGAGAGCGTAAATATCCACGATGCCATCAAGGTGGGCACACCGGACAGGGATCGGTATATCGACAACTATATCACCACGCTGGAGCGTCTTGGGCAGGCAGGCATCCATATGGTCTGTTACAATTTCATGCCGGTGTTCGACTGGACCCGCACCGAGCTGGCCCGGATGCGGCCCGACGGTTCCACGGTGCTGGCCTACACCCAGGAGGCTGTGGACGCTCTCGATCCGGAGAAAATGTTTGAGTCCATAGCGGGAGATACCAACGGCAGCGTTATGCCCGGCTGGGAGCCGGAGCGCATGGCCCATATCAAGGATCTGTTCGAGATGTATAAGGATGTGGACGATGAAAAGCTCTTTGCCAATCTGAAATATTTTCTGGAGCGCATCATGCCCACCTGTGATAAATATGATATCAATATGGCCATTCACCCGGATGACCCCGCATGGAGCGTGTTTGGTCTGCCCCGCATCATCATCAACAAGGCCAACATCCTCCGGATGATGCAGATGGTGGACAACCCGCACAACGGTGTGACCTTCTGCTCCGGCTCTTACGGCACCAATCTGGAGAACGATCTGCCGGATATGATCCGCTCCCTGAAAGGCCGCATCCATTTTGCGCACGTGCGGAACCTGAAGTTCAACTCTCCCACGGATTTTGAGGAATCCGCCCACTTGTCCAGCGACGGCACCTTCGATATGTACGAGATCATGCGGGCGCTGTACGATATCGGCTTTACCGGACCCATCCGCCCCGACCACGGACGCATGATCTGGGACGAGGTGGCTATGCCCGGCTATGGACTGTACGACAGGGCGCTGGGCGCTACCTATCTAAACGGCCTGTGGGAAGCCATTGAAAAACAGCATAAAAACGTATAGCAGGAATCATGTGGGACTCTAAAACAGCATGATTCCGGAAAGTGCCCTGCTCCATGGCTGAGCGTCAGTACGGTCAGGCATGGAGCATCCGGTATTGGGTACTTGCAGGAATCATGCGGAACTCTAAAACAGCATGATTCCGGAAAGTGCCCTGCTCCATGGCTGAGCGTCAGTACGGTCAGGCATGGAGCATCCGGTATTGGGTACTTGCAGGAATCATGCGGAACTCTAATTAGGAGGTATATCATATCATGGAACTGACAAGAAAAAGCATACAGGAGCAACGGGAGTCCTTTTTACATGCGGGCTACCGTCTCCCGGAATTTGACTATGAGAAAGTAAAGGCTGCCACAGATGCGGCCCCCACCTGGATTCATTTCGGTGCGGGCAATATCTTCCGGGCATTTCAGTGCAATGTGTTGCAGAATCTGTTAAACACAGGGGCGGCGGACACCGGGCTGATCGCCGTGGAGGGATTCGACTATGAGATCGTTGAAAAGATGTACTGGCCCCATGATAATCTGTCCATCCTTGCCACTCTTAAAGCCGATAATACCGTTGAAAAGACCATCGTGGGCAGCATCACAGAATCCCTGGTGCTGGACAGCGCAAATCAGGCTCAATATGACCGCTTAAAACAGATCTTCGCCTCGCCCTCTCTGCAGATGGCCAGCTTTACCATCACGGAGAAGGGCTATGCCCTTACGGACGCCAAGGGCAATGTGCTGCCCGCCATCGCGGCGGACTATAAAATTGGTCCCGGGACCCATGGAGCCTCCGCGCCGGACAGCTATCTGGGCAAGGTGGTATCTCTGCTCTATCATCGCTATATCAGCGGTAAACAGCCCCTCGCCATGGTCAGCATGGACAACTGTTCCCACAATGGGGACAAGCTGGCCGCCGCCGTCTGGGCTTTCGCGGATGCCTGGTGTGAAAACGGACTGGCGGAGGCAGGATTTGCCGCCTATGTGCGGGACCCCAAAACCGTGTCCTACCCTTGGTCCATGATCGACAAGATCACTCCCAGACCGGACTCCAAAGTGGAAGAACTGCTCAGCCGGGACAGCATAGAGGGGCTGGACGCCGCCATCACCTCCAAAAACACCTATGTTGCTCCCTTTGTCAACGCGGAGGAATGTGAATATCTGGTGATAGAAGACCATTTTCCCAACGGGCGGCCCGCGCTGGAAAAGGGCGGCGTGATCTTCACGGACAGGGAAACCGTGGACAAAGTGGAAAAGATGAAAGTCTGCACCTGCTTAAACCCGCTGCACACCACCCTTGCCATCTACGGCTGCCTGCTGGGCTACACGCTGGTGTCCGAGGAAATGAAGAACCCGCTGCTGAAACGTTTTGTGGAGATCATCGGATACCGGGAAGGGCTGCCCGTGGTGGTAGATCCCGGGATATTAGACCCAAAAGAGTTTATCGACGCCGTGGTCAACATCCGGATTCCCAATCCCTTTATGCCTGACGCCCCTCAGCGTATCGCCACCGACACCTCTCAGAAACTGGCCATCCGTTTCGGGGAGACGGTCAAGGCCTATATAAAGCGCCCCGACCTGGATGTGGCGGATTTAAAGCTGATCCCGCTGGTTTACGCCGGATGGCTGCGCTATCTGATGGCGGTGGACGATGCGGGCAACGCCTTTACCCCCAGCAGCGATCCTTTGCTGGATGCCGCCTCCGCCTATGTGGCGGGCTATGAGCTGAGCGGCGCTCCCAAGGATCTCTCCCGCTTAGATCCCCTGCTGTCCAACGAAAAGATCTTCGGCGTGGACCTGTGCGCTATCTCCATGGCAGACACCGTCAAAGATTATTTTGCCCAGCTCTCCGCAGGCGTGGGCGCGGTGCAGGCGACTCTTGAAAAATATGTTAAGTAAACAGACTTTATGGAGGTATTCTTTATGGGTAAAACTTTTGCAGAAATGGAAGATATGTACAGAGAGGTTGTTAAAAGATTTCAAATGATTGAGTTACGGGAGTGGAAGGCAGAAGGTGCTATGATTGAGCTGATAAAGCAGGTCGGCGAATTGGCAAAACAAGTTATGATCAAAGAAAGATATTATGCTCTAGAAGGGGAAGTGCCCAATGTTGACGAGCGTGTGGGCAATGAGATGGCGGATGTAATTGCACAAATTATGAGATTAGCTGATTACTACAAAATTGATTTAGAAAAAGCTTTCATTGAGGCAAGAGAAGATGAAGATAGATACTTAAAATCAAGAGGTGTCTAAATCCTATTTTACAAAGCTGCCAGGTGAATGATTATTTGCAGGAATAGGCATTGTACTTCAAGTTTATGCACTAGCAACACTTTTCCAAAAGGGTGTAGACAGAAAATCTCTTTGTTACAGAAATGAACAGGGCCGTCGCAAATGCGGCGGCTCATTCATTTTTACGGGGCATCCTTCCGTGTGGTCAAACCCCCATTCTCTTTTGCGCTGTCAAAGCGACGGAAATCGTTCCCGCCACAGCGGTCTTCAGCGATACTCCTCCTATTTCCCCGAATCCTTAGGAGCGAAAAACATAACGGCGATGGCTCCGGGACCCACATGGGTGCCGATGGTGCCACCCACGGAAGTGCTGTCTAAATGAGTTACATGCCCTTCCCACAGAGCCTTGCTGTCCGCCACATATTTTTGCAGCAGATGATCGTCCAGACCGGAATAACCCAGATAATAGGGCATGTCAAAATCCACTCCCCCGGCTTTCTCGATCTCCTGCACCAGCAGATTGTTGCCGTTCTTGGAACCACGGGCCTTGCCTACCATAACCACCTCGCCGTCCACCACGGATATTACCGGTTTGATGGACAGCATACCCCCCACCATGGCTACGGACTTGGATATCCTGCCGCCCTTTTTCAGATATTCCAGCGTATCCAGCAGAGCCAACAGCCGGATTCTGTCCTTCGCCAGCTCCAGCTCTTCCACGATCTTTTCAGCCTCCCAGCCCTGGTCTTTCAGCCGCAGGGCATAGTCCACCAGACATCTCTCCCCCAGCGTGGCGTTAAGGCTGTCTATCACAAATACCTGACCCTCATAGTCCTGCGCCGCTACCCGTGCACTTTGGCAAGTGCCGGAGAGCTTGGAAGATATATTGATGACGATCACCTGCTCTCCCGCCTCAACTGCCCGCTCATAGACTTCCTCAAACTCATAGGGAGGAATCTGGCTGGTCTTGGGCAAATCCTCTGACTCGATCAACAGCTCGTAAAACTGCCTGTGAGAAAGATTTACCCCGTCCAAATATTCCTTTTCTCCAAAATACACATGCATCGGCAGAACCGTGACATCCTCCCGGTAGTTCTGGGGAATATCCGATGCCGAATCCGTTACGATACGTATACTCATACTCATGCTCCTTTATTCTGACAGACACTTTTTGTTTCATTGTCTATACTGCCCAATCTACAGCCGTGTTATCTGTCTATTCCTTTTGAATTTCAAATAGTTTGATATTCAAATTATACTAAGCATAGCATACGCGGATGGAGATGTCAAGTTATACACTCTGAGTTTTCTCCTCCTTTGACCTCGTATTTTTTTGCAGACGGATCTTTCTCTGTGCTCCGCGCAGATTCCAAACGGATGGTTTCCGAAGACCCGTTACGTCTTAATTTCCCGAACTCTTGTAAAACCGGATGCTGTATCTCCAAAACCCATAAGCCGCCAGATACAAGCATACGCCTATGACGGGGGTAAGGTACATATAAACCGCCGGATAACCGGCCATATCTTCCTTGCGCAGCAGATATTGGGCCGGGAAATAGTTGATGAAGGCAAACGGGACCACATAGATCATACAGAACTGGATGGCCTTGTGAAAGATACTGACAGGATATCCCGCAAACTTCCGCATATTCCAGTAGAGAAGATCCTTTAGGCTTTTTGTTTCCAACAGATAGATATTCAGAGATGCCAGGAGCAGGAAGATCGCCCCCTGGATCAGTACGCCGCCTATGACTGCCGCAATATAATAGATTACGGTGCGGAGATTCCAGACGATCCCCACGTTTCCCGCCGATATCACAAACAGCACGATTCCCAAACCGCCGTGTCCGATAGCCGCAAACCAGTCCGCATTGGAAAAAATAATCTGAAACAAAAGTCCCCGGGGTCTTAAAATAAAACGGTCAAAGCCGCCGTTACGGACAGTTTTCCCAAAGTCCCGCAGTCCGGTAAAAAAGACGATGAGGATTCCGTAAGTCAAAAACAGGAGACTGAACAAAAACAACAGTTCCTGAATGTCCCAGCCATTTAGGGTATCAAATTTCAGCAGGGTAAAATATATTACGAAGATTCCGGTTGCCTCTCTGAGAAAGACGGTAAGCGAGCGGAGAATCGCGTCCACCTTGTACTGAAACCAGGATTTCATAATGGTTCTGGTGTAAACACCCACCATATATACCGTATCGTTTTTCATATTCTGTCAGCCCCCCTGTACAACAAGCTTTTTCTGTCCCTTTTTCCAGAGCAGCAGCCCAACGGAAAACAGAATGACGATCCACAAAGTCTGGATCAAAAACCCGCGCAGTATTTCCATAAGGGACAGCTGGCCCAGATAAATCTGTACCGGCGTGAAATAGATGGAGGAAAAAGGCGTAAAACGGATAATCTCCTGCATCCAGTCCGGCATGAACCAAAGCGGTATCATAGCGCCGGACAGCACATTGACAAACACATCTTTGATCGTCATGACGCTCCACACATTGATCAGCCAAAAAGAGAGCATCTGCGCCGCAAAACTGATCGTCCATAAAACGCCGTAGCCGAGAAGAGCGCTGAGTAAAAACAAAAACACCATGGAAAGCTCTGCCGGCGCAGCAATTCTAATGAAAACCACGGAGACCGCCACCGCCGGGATAAAATGAAACAGCAACTGGAACAGGGCATTCCCCAGATTGTCTGCCAGCATTCTCCCGTGGATGTTCACCGGCAACAGTAATTCCGTGGCAATGCTGCCGTTTTGAATGCGGTCCGGAAGATAGTAATCGTTCACATAAAATACGGCCCCCAGCCCCAGTGACAGAATAAAGTTCGTGGCAACCATTGTGATGGTAATCCCATCCACCTCGGCTCTGCCGCCATAGAGGGCCTGGTAAATCTCCCAGAATATAAAAATGCGAAGAATCGTATTTAAGATTCCCATAAAGTGATCAAAACGGTAGGCGCTCCGCCCCAGAAAACTTTTTCGGGCAAAGGCAAAATAGGGAGAAAACTTTGTCATTGGTCCACCTCCCCGTTATATATCTTTCGGATAAGCCCTTCTATTTCGGGTTCCGAAACAGTGAGATCTCGAATCGCGTATTGGGCTAACAGAGAACCCATCAAAGAGTCGATCTGCACCTCCCTGCTCTCGAACAAAAAACGCTTTTTCCGACCGCCCGGGGCGTCAAGCTCTTTGATTTCCACATGTTCTATTGGCGCTACCGCACAGTCCCCGGCAAATTCCACATCCACCTGTCTCGTGGTTCCATAGGCTTTGCGAATGCCGGAAAGCAACCCGTCATACACTTTACAGCCCTTATCTATTATGATCAGCCGTTTACAGGTTTTCTCGATATCCTGCATATCATGGGTGGTAAAGAGCATGGTAACCCGGTCTTTTGCATTCAGTTCGCAGAGGAAATTCCGGATCGTTTCCTTTCCTACCACATCCACGCCTATGGTAGGTTCATCAAAAAAGACAATCCGGGGAGAATGCAGGAGCGCCGCTACAATGTCCGCCCGCATCCGCTGTCCAAGGGATAGCTGACGCACCGGCTGGTTGATAAAACCGGACATATCCAGCATCTCCACAAAACGGTTTAGGTTGTTACGGTAAACCTCCTCCGGTATACGATAGATCGCTTTTAAAAGCTCAAAGCTGTCGATTACCGGCAGATCCCATTGGAGTTGGGATTTCTGACCGAATACGACGCCGATGTTCCCCACATATTCCCTGCGCTGTCTGTACGGGATATACCCGTCCACCCGCACATTTCCGCTGTCCGGATACAGGATGCCGGACAGCATCTTGATTGTAGTGGATTTTCCCGCGCCGTTGGGACCGATAAAGCCAACCATCTCTCCCTGCTCAATGGAAAAGCTGATATTATTTACTGCCTGTTTTTTTTCATATCTGGGAACCACCAGGTTGGCCAGCATGCCCGGGATACCCGCCGAACGTTTGCTTACCCGGAACGCTTTGCTCACCTCGTTTACTTCAATCAAGCTCATGTTTATCCCCTCCCTGTTTTCGTTCTGTATCTGCCCGCCCCGGACCGATACTGTTTAAATTCTGTACCCGCCTTGCCAGGACTGATAGCGTCTTATATTCTGTACCGCCTTGCCAGGACTGATAGCGTTTTATATTCTGTACCGCCTTACCAGGACTGATAGCGTTTTTTCTATACCCGCCTTGCCAGGACGAATAGCGTTTTATATTCTGTACCCGCCTGGACCAATACTGTATTATTTATACAAACCGGATTGCCTCGCACAAACAATTTACTTATGTTGATTCCCGCGAATCGCATCCGAAAGACCTGATTTACGCATAGTAACCGCCGTAATCGTGGTCTGCGCCAAAATATGGCCAAGCAGTTCCGCGGAGGTGACATAATTGGAGTTATAGGTCAGTTTCAGTTTATTTTGCCTCAGCACATAATGCGCTATAGGAAGATCCTCCAGATCCGGCAGTCTCCCCGAAAAGCTTATTTCCATCTCCTCCGTGGGCGCAAAGCGCTTTAATAACAGCTCTTTGTCCCCGTAATAGCACAGGTTTCCGTGGTCTAACAGCAAGATCCTGTCACAGAGTGCAGATATTTCCTCCATATTGTGGGAACTTATCACAAGAGTAGCTCCCTCTGCCTGCCGTTTTAGCAGGAGTTCCCGCAGACAGTCTTTGGCTGTCTGATCCAAACCCTCGGCCGCTTCATCCAACAGCAATAGCTTGGGGCGTGTCAGAAGAAGAGCGCCCAGCTCCGCCCGACGCCTCTGCCCGAGAGATAGCTGTTTCACCGGTTCTCCTGCAAAAGGACCAAAGCCCAGCCTTTCCGCCAACGCAGCATATTCTCTGTCAAAAACATCATCCCTTATCCGATGGATGATCTTTATATCCTTGAAATTACTTTCCACGGTGTCAGTTTCCTGAAAAAAAGGGATATCGGCAAAGAAAGCGCCTGCCATACTTCCTATTTTCCGCCGGTTCTTCTCAGGGATAAGTCTCATGGTGTGAACACATCCCGCAGTGGGTCGCAGCAGACCGCAGACCAACTTTAAAAAAGTAGTTTTACCACAGCCGGAAGGACCGATCAGACCCACCGCGGCCCCCTGCGGAATATGAACGCTTACGTCAGACAATATGAACTTACTGACATGCTCAAAAAAAATCATAGACTTTTCCTCATTTACAAAATACCCCCTGCATTTGAAAAATGCAAGGGGATGGGACAAACAGTACCTATTGTGGGATAAACACTCGGGAGCAGAAGAAACCTTCTTTCTCATAGAAGTCACAGATACCGTCATAGGCGGCAACGATATCTCTGATCTGCCCGATGCCGATTCCGTGCTGCTCTCTGTCTTCCTTTGTGGAATGTAACGCAGGGTTTTCCGCCAATACGGATTTACCGATCCTGTTCTTGACACTGATCGCGTCATATCCCCGTTCTTGGAATATATGAAGCAACAGTTCCCCCTCAGGTTCGTCTTTGCTTGCTTCGATGGAGTTATCCAAGAGATTGGTCAGCAGCGCGGAAAAGTCTATGCTGCGCATTCTGGAGAAAGAAAGCGTTTCAATCTCCGCCCTCACCGCTATTTTATAACTTCTGGCAAGTTCCAGTTTTTCATTCAAGATATGATTTAACAGGGAATTTCCGGTTTCTACATAGCTGTGCATGGTGTTTAGTTTATCCAATATCTCTGAGGTATATATTTTCGCGGCCTCATAATCGCCGCTGTTTAGATAGGAGGCCAGCACCATAAGATGATTTTTCATATCATGCTTTAATTGGCGTGCTCCTTGATGCAGGGAACGTATATCGCTTTCCTGTTTTCGGGAGTATGCCACCTCTTCCCTTTGCATGGCGAGCTGATACTCCAATTCTGATTTCTGCGCCAGAAGACTCAGATAGTTTTCCTCCTGCACGGCCAGTTCCTTTTGTATTTGACGGTATTTTTTCATGTTCTCATATACCTCAACAGTTGTTCTTTTGCCGTTTTTGCATAGTTTTGCCCGATGGGAAGTACCGTGCCGTCGGAGAGTTCCGCCCCCTCCGCGCCCAGGAGTCTGACCGCCGCCTGGTTGACCAAAAATCCCTTGTGAATGCGAATAAAACCGCAGGCCGATAATGCGTTTTCCACAGCGGCGATCGTGCTGCGAAATCGATATTGTCCTGTTGCTGCATATAGTTTCAGGTAGTTGCCGTCAGCCTCAAAGTATAAAATATCTGATTGGAAAAGACATACCCGTTTTCCCTCAGCCCGAAAGTAAAAATGCTTTTCCCGATATTCCAGTTCCTGTATACAGTCCGTCAACGCAGTACTGATCTCCTTATCCAAACGGCTTTTGCGGAGAAAAGCAAAGGGATGATACTGAAGACTGTCGTACACCAGCTCGTCGTGGCTGGTCACAAACAAAAGGAGCGGGCGTCTTGCTCCTGGCCCCGGCGCAAGGTTTTCGGCTATCTCCAATCCGGTTATGTCCGGCATATCAATGTCAAGCAGCAGGATATCGCAAGGCTCTGTCCCCAGACAGCGGGATAATTCCCGGCCGGAAGAAAAAACCCGAGCATCACTGCCCGGAAGACATTCCGTAACCTTTTTAGCGATATCGTGCAGCATCTGTGGTTCATCGTCACATATGTATATCCGCATACACATTCCCAGCCACCATATCTTTCCTTTTTTAAATTCATCTGTTTCTTATATTTTTATAGATACAGCAATCTTATAACACGGTCCCGCAACCCCAATATATATTTCTTCTGCCCGGCAAAAACGCCACAACATCTGTCGAAAAATGTACCCACAAATCATATACAAGGAAAAAATATGGGGTATAATAAGGACATCTTATTTCTTTTATCCGGACTAGAGCACATGGAAAAGAGCTGCATTTTCCGGACTATATGTTACATATTAAATTATTTGCCTGCCATTTGCAATGTATATTTATTCTCTCGTTTTCAGGCGTTTTTAGGGATACACTATTCCTAAAAGGGAGAACTTTATGTGACTGATACATCATGTTATTTTTCCGGATCGATAGCCTAAAGTTCTATTGCCCCTTGAATATAACTGTAAACCACGCACCGCCCCATACGCTATGCCGCTATCAACGCATGGCGTGACAAGCCTTACGAACAATGCCCCGTTACAATCTGCGGTCAGGCAATTATCCTAAAGCTTTACGGACAAGGTAGTGCGGCTTATTAAGAATGAAAAAGACAGTGCAACCGATTAAATTGACATTTCCAAAGGAGAGAGTCAATACTTTTAAATATTTGTAACAAGATTTATTAAGATATATGTTGTTGTGCAATTTTGGAAAATATGTTAAATTTATAGTTGAAAAACGCATGTGCAGAAAGGAAGTCCAAACATTGAGCATTGTACAGTGGCATGACCGTTTCAATATCGGTGTAGAGAATGTTGACCGACAGCATCGCCGGCTCTTTTCCATTATCGACAAGCTGCTCGACCTCAACGAAGACGAATCCAAGCAGCAACACGCATGCCGGGAAGGCGTAAAATATTTTAAGAGCTATACTCTGAAACATTTTGCAGACGAAGAGGACTACATGCAGTCCATCGGCTACGAGGGGTATGCCATGCACAAACGCCTGCACGATAATATGCGTGACAATACTCTGCCCGCTCTGGAACGGGAACTGGAAGAGGAGAACTATTCCAGAGAGTCGGTTCACCATTTTCTCGGAATCTGCGTGGGCTGGCTGAACGGCCACATTATGATAGAGGACCGGGCCATCGCCGGCAAAACCTCCAATAAATGGGTGCACAGCAAATCAGATGATGAGTTAAAATCTCTGGAAAAAGCTGTATCTCAGGCCCTTCTGTATCTATACCGGGTACGGGCGGAGCTGGTAAGCCAGCATTACAGCGGAGAAGATTTCTCCGCCGGCACAGCACTCTGTTATCGTTTGAGTTACCGTAATCAGGACGGTAAGCCGCTGCAGATCTTTTTACTATATGAGGAAAAAATGATCCTCCGAGTACTTAGCGGTATGCTGGGCAAACAGGTCAACCGTATCGACAAAACGGTGGTCTATGCCATCAAATCCATCTCCCAAAAGTTTATGGACTGCATAAGCAGCCACTTTGTGCTGCCTGACAAATACCAGCTGCAAAAGGTGGACATGCTCACCTTTGAACAGCTGGTAAGAAACTTTGATAAGGAATATCCCCCCTACAGTCTGTTGTTCAACATAGAGCAAAAGGGCTATTTCGGATTTTGTATAAAATAAGGCTTACACCCCTACCTTTTTACAGATATCCTGTAGGCAGCATCTGTCACAATAGGGTTTAGTCCGGGCAGTACATATTTCCCTCCCATGGTATACCAGCCTGTGACAGAAATCGCTTCCCTCCTCGGGCGGTACGATCTTCCACAGTTCCTTTTCCACCTTGGCGGGTTCTTTGATACCGTCCACCAGCCCCATGCGGTTCACCAGACGGATGCAGTGAGTATCCGTGACGATGGCTGGCTTGCCAAATACATCCCCCATTATCAAATTGGCGCTCTTTCTGCCCACACCCGGAAGTGCCAGCAGCTTGTCAAAATCATCTGGCACTTTACCGCTGTATTCGTCCCGCAGCATTTTCATGCAAGCGCTGATATCCCTGGCCTTGCTGTTGCCCAGGCCACAGGGATGCACGATCTTCTCGATCTCCTCCACGGGGGCCTGGGCCAATGCCTCCACATCCGGGAATTTTTCATACAGTTTTTCCACCACCACATTGACTCTGGCGTCCGTACACTGTGCCGCCAGCCGTACGCTGACCAGCAGTTTCCATGCTTGATCGTAATCCAGAGAGCACTCTGCCTGAGGATACTCTTCCTTCAGTCTTTCAATGATCCTCAACGCCCGTTGCTTTTTTGTCATATGGTACCTCCCTTTGCAGGCTCCTTAGAATGTTTATTGCTGACTGTCTTTCAGCCGTTGCAGTTCTTCCGACAGTTTTTTGATTTCAGCCTGATACTGTGTATTTCGCTTTTCCAACCGGAGTATTTCCCCCTCCAGTTGGTTCTTCTCTCCCTCCAGCTGGTTTACCTCTCCCTCCAGCTGGTTCTTCTCTCCCTCCAGCTGGTTCTTCACTTCCTCCAGCTGGTTCTTCTCTCCCTCCAGTTGGTTCTTCACTTCCTCCAGGTGTTTTATTTCATCATCCATTTCATCGATCATATACTTTACCGTGTTTTGATCCATTATCCGCAGTTCTTCCGAAAAGAATCCCATTGCATTCACCATGTCCTTGTACATGCTATACAGCGTCTCATACATTGCAATAAACTGAGGAAACGCCTTGAACAGTTCCGCCAGACGCTGCGGGTTGTCCTCTCCCAGAAATGTCAGCCATGCCTCCAACAGCGTCTTGATAGGTTTATTTTGCATGGTTTCTCTGAAAATGTCAAGGGGAACCAAGACACATCTCTGCAATAAATCCATATCCAGCCCGGTGTCAAACACATGTCTGGCCCGATGCAGGTATGTATCCGGCATAGTCCGTAAAACTTTCGGGCATGTCTCATAAAGAACGATCAGATATACTTTTTTGATGTCTCCGTATGAGAATCCCTTCTTTTTCCTGGCCCGAATCCTCTTGTACTGCCGCAGCATCATATCAGACAGATAACAGGAGCAGCGCGGGCCCGTAAACCTATAGCCAATCTTCTGTACCTCTATATTGGCTATGGAACCGTCCTCAAGTTCCACTACAATATCTGTCACCAACAATGTGTTCTCATCTTCCAGACGCACGCTGTCATTGGGTAAAACCTTTAGAATCCTCACTTTTTCTCCAATGACTACCTCCAGAAAAGACTCAAGCCTAGATGGGTCATACTCGGGATTCATCACTTCCTTAAAATATGCGTCATACAGAATATTGAAACCTTTTTTGCCGGTACATCTGTCCAGATATTCCTGTCGTTGTTCCCCGCTCCATGTTTCAAATATTTCACTTAGATCCTCCCTTTCTTCGATCCTGCCCAACAGTTCCTGTTCTGATGGCAGATGCTTGAAAATACTGCGCAGTGTCTGCTCTCTCATTTAATTTCTCCTCCTTCTCAGCGTCCCGCTTTTTGAGGACACCATCATGCGGCGCAATTCTCTTTGCCTTTTATCACCAAAAACAAAAAAGAGAAAACATAGATTCCGCACCTTCAAATGCGAATCTACTGTTTTCTCTATCCGTTGTAACATCATTATATATCTTTATATAAAATGTGTCAATCCTGATTTAGTCTTCTTTTCCGGTTCCTTCTTTTCCGGTTCCTTCTTTTCCGGTTTTACAAGTATGTTATAGCAGCCGGTATTGGCAGCACAGGGAAGATCATCTATTTTCCTCCGGCAAGTTCATAATAAAATATGTATTGCTGCAGGACTCCCTGACAGCCCTGATAGTGTTCCGAGGGAAAGCCCTGCCTATAGTGGTTCTCCATGGCCTGCCGGATATGGGTATCCACCGGAAATGCCTCCAAGTGGTGCAGGGCAAACAGGCAGATGCAATCTGCCACTTTCTCTCCCACGCCGTACAGTTTCAGCAACTCCTCCCTGGCCTCTGAATAGGGAAGACGCCGGATATTCTCCAGATCGCATTGACCGTCCGCAATGTTTCTGGCTGCTCGTACCACATATTTACTGCGATAGCCCAGATTGCAGGCCATCAGAGCATCCTCCTCCAGAGCCGCCAACGTCTGGGGAGTGGGAAAGGCATAGTATTCCTCCCCTTGAGAACCTACCAGTTTTTCCCCATAGCTGCCGCAGATATTCTCAATGCATTTGCGAATCCGCAGAATATTGTTCTGCTGGGAGATCAGAAAGGAAACGATCATCTCCCACAGGTCCTGACGCAGTATTCTGATGCCGCTGCCAAATTCAGCCGCCTCATTTAGATAGCAATCCTCCGGGATAATCTTTCCCATATAAAAGCCATAATCCGCCTGCAAGTCAAAATATGCCTCCCAATAGTTCTCAAACTCCGACCGCTCGCAATAGAAGACCGTTCTCCCATCCCTCTGTTCAACTTGCAGATAATGTCTGTCCGCAATCAGGCTATATCTGCCCGTTTCTGTGGGATACATGCGGAAACATTGTCCGGACTTACATATCTGCTCCAGACTAAAATTATTTATTACACGCTCTATCATACGTAAGACTCCTATCCTTGCGTCAGCAGTTTCCATAGTTCCCTGCTGCGTCTGCGCTTGCCTATGGGACACTTTCATTGCACGGCTCTCGCATCCGCGCCGCCATGTTGGTACCAATCTTCTCCTATGGGATGCTTTCATTGCACAGCTCTCGCATATGCGCGCCGCGTTGGCATCAATCTTCGCCCATAAAACGCATTCATTGGAACGATCCTTGCAGAACTACTCCTCCACCAGCTGCAGATCATAGAGCTTTTTATACAATCCGTTCTGAGCCAGCAGCTCCTGATGGCTGCCAGATTCCCGGATGCGCCCGTGGTGCAGCACGATGATCTTATCCGCATGCTGAATCGTGGAGAGACGGTGGGCCACCATGATCGTGGTCCGATCTTTCATCAGTACCGACAGGGCCTGGGTGATCAGGCTCTCCGTCTCCGTGTCTATATTGGCGGTGGCCTCATCCAGCACCAAAATCTTCGGCTCGTAGGCCAGAGTCCGGGCAAAGGATATGAGCTGCCGCTGCCCTGCGGACAAGGTGCTGCCCCGCTCCGTCACCGGCGCGTCATAGGTCCCGGACATCTTCTCGATAAAAGTATCCGCATGGACGGTCCTGGCCGCCCGGATCACATCTTCCCGGCTGATGGACTCATTGTCCAGAGAGATATTGCCCTTGATATCCCCTGTAAAGAGAAACACATCCTGCTGTACCTGACCTATGGCCCTGCGCAGCACGGCCTTATCGATCTGCCGGATATCCACGCCGTCGATCAGTATCTCACCTTTTTGTATATCAAAATACCGTCCGATCAAATTCAGGATGGATGTCTTGCCCGCCCCTGTGGCACCCACAAAGGCTACCTTCTCCCCGGGACGGATCACAAAATTTACATCCTTTAATATATAGTCTTCCTTTTCATAGGCGAACCACACATGCTTAAATTCGATGCGGCCCTGGATATTCACTTCCATGGGCTGGGGAGGATTCACGATCTGCGGCTCCTCATCCAGAATGGAGAATATCTTCTCCGCCGAGGCCAAAGAAGACTGTAGCGTACCAAACTGTTCCGCCAGCTCCTGAATCGGCTCAAAGAAAGAGCTGATATAGGTGATGAACACGAACAGCGTGCCCAGAGACAGCGTACCGCCCAACACCGAATAACTGCCGGTCCCTATTACGATCACCATGGCGATGATGGACAGAAAATAGATACTGGGCCGGAAGATCGCAAAGGTCATTACTTCCCGCCAGTTGGCGCGAAACAGCTCTCTGGATTTATTCTCAAATTCCCCATACTTTTCTTTTTCCCGCACAAACACCTGGATCAGCCGCATGCCGGAAATATGCTCGGACAAAAAAGTATTCAGCTCCGTGATCTTGTTGCGGGTAATCTGGTAAGCCTTACGGGAATAAAACCGGAATACAAAGGTGAGTACACCCACCACCGGCAGCAGCGCAAAAGACACCAGGGCCATCCGCACACTGATGGACAGCATCACCAGCGCATAGCCCAGGATCTTCACCACATTTTTAAAGAGACGCACCAGGATCGTGGTAAACAGCTCATTTACCGCCTCGGTATCGTTGCTGACTCTTGTCACCAGCTTGCCCACGGGTGTGGTGTTAAAAAAGCTCAGAGACAGGCTGTGAATATGGGAAAATACCTGCTCTCTCATGCGGAAGATAATGTTTTGTCCCATCTTTTGCAGCATCCAGGTATCCACGGTGTTCAGCACAAACCCCAGCGCCATCATCAGCAGATACAGTCCCGCCGCCAATAAAATCCCGGTGAAATCATAATGGCGCAGAGCTTTCAACTGCTCTCTGTCAAGACAACTGGCCCCCGCATCCACATAGGACTCGATCAATTCCGGGCTGCCCTCGGTCAATGCCTGGCTCTCGGCGGCGGTAAGCCCCTCTGCCATATAGTATTTATCCTTATAGAGAAAAAGCTGGTAATACATATAGACGCTGGAGTCCTGTAGCGTTCGCATTTCCTCACTGTCCCAAACCAGCCAGATATCCCCATAGGGAACCGCTCCCTCGGTTTCCTGTGTCGTTTTCAGAAAAGGCTTATAATATCCGTTTATATGGTCGTCTATGGCATCCCCTATGATGATCGGACGGTACAGCTCCACCACGATAATGAACAGCACCAGAATTGTAGCTGCTGTCATCGTCCATTTGTGAGGCTTAAGATATGTCAATAATCTGCGCATATTACTCGGCCCCCTTTCCCGCGGTCTGAACACGCTCCTCAGCCTGCACATGTCCCTCAGCCTGCACATACTCCCCGGCCTGACCGCCAGCATTCTGAGGAAGCTCGTCCCCATACTCTCTGTGCAGCGCCGCTCGCTGCTCACCCATGGCGGCCTCCAGCTGCTGTTTTTCAAACATTTCGTAATAGATTCCCTTTTGTTCCATGAGCCGGGCATGATTACCCACCTCTGCTGCCCGGCCCTCCTCCAGAACCAGAATCACATCCGCATGCTGGATCGTGGAGATCCTATGGGCAATGAGGATGGTAGTCTTGCCACGGCGATTCTCATGAAGGTTGCGCAGCAGCTGTTCCTCCGTGTCCGTATCAACAGCGGACAGAGCGTCATCCAATATCAGTATGGGAGCGTCCTTCATCAGCGCTCTGGCTATGGAACTGCGCTGTTTCTGACCGCCGGAGAGCGTGACGCCCCGCTCTCCCACCACCGTATCGTATCCTTCCGGAAATTCCATGATGCTGTCATGGATGCAGGCCGCTGTGGTGGCCGCCACAATCCGCTCCATATCCTGTCCTTCCACTCCAAAGGCAATGTTCGCTTTCAGTGTGTCGGAAAACAGGAAATTATCCTGAGGCACATATGCGATCTGTCTCCGCAGAGACGACAGGGGGATGGTATTGATATCCCTGCCGTCCAGCAGGATCATGCCCCGCTCCGTGTTGTACAGATGCAGCATGAGATTCACCAGCGTTGATTTGCCGCTGCCGGTGCGCCCGATGACGGCCAGCGTTGTCCCTGCCGGAACCTCCAGGCAGATATCCTGGAGATCAGGAGCCGGCGCCCCTTTGTGGGTATAGGTCAAATGGGAGAATGTAATCTGGCCGGTCAGCGGAATCTCCTGCTCCCGCCAAGTCTCCGATGCTCTCTCCGAACGAAAAAGATCCGGCATATCCTGCACACCCGGCTCCTGCTCCATGACGGCCTGCACGCGCTTGATGGACGCCCCGCCTTGAGCAAAGGTATTGATGGCGTCTCCGCAGGCCAGCATGGGCCATACCAGCATGTTTACATACTGATGAAACGCCACGAAACGGCCCAGCGTTATCTCTCCCACGATGGCCAGATATCCGCCATAGATCAGCGTCACCAGACTGCTGATGCCGATAAACACCTCCAGCAGCGGCATGACCACCGCCTGCAGGCGCACCAGATTCAAGTTTTTCTCCCGGGTTCTCTCATTTGCTTTCGTAAAAGTCCTGAGCTGCGCCTGCTCCCTGACAAAAGCCTTGATAACCCGGATGCCCGAGAAACTTTCCTGCACATAGTCTGTCAGATCCGACACCGCTTCCTGACGCTCCATATATCTGGCATGGATGATCTTGCCATAATAGATCGTGCCTCCGCAGATCACCACCATGGGAATCAACGCCAACAGCGTCAGCTTTACATTGACATACACCATCATCTGTCCGATGACCATGACCGTCATCACCGTGGCATCAAAAGCAGAGATAACCGCCATACCGATGGCCATGCGGATCGCGTTTAAATCGCTGGTAAAACGGGTCATCAGGTCGCCGGTCTTATTCTCATTGAAATAGTCCACGCTCATTTTTTCCAGATGAGCAAACATATCATCCCGCAGCTCTTTCTCTATTTTTCTGGCAGACCCGAACAGAAAATATCTCCAGAGAAAACGTCCCAGCGCCAGTGTCAGCCCCAGCATCAACAGCCCCAGCAAACAGGTCTTTACCCCCGTCCAGTCCAGAGTATGATCTGTAAGACCATCCGTGATAGTGCCTGTGATCCTGGGAATATACAAATTGGCAAAGTCCACCACAAACAACGTGATAATGCCTGCCACATAATGCCATTTATGCCTTTTGATATACTGCATGATAAAGCGTAATTGTTCCATGATTCTTTTCCTTTGCCTGGCTTGCGCCATGATTATCTATCTTGAGCCACGAAATAAATCATATCATAAATATAAATTTAATTCTACTGAAATGAGAACTTTTTGCGCAGATTACTTTTTGAGTATAGAGACGCGGATCAAAAAAGAAGACGGCCCAAAACGCAGCCGTCTCCTGTTCTGTTAACGCCAATATACTATTTTCACTACTTTGCCAGCAACAGCATGATGTCGTTGCTTCTGGCGATAAACTTGGTCATTGCCTCCGGCGCCAGCGGCGCATGCTGGATCTTAGCCAGATCATACAGCTGTTCGCAGATCATCTCCACATTCTCGCCGTCCTGATGCTCTACCACATACTGGACCAGCGGATGATTTACATTCAGTACCAGAGTCTCTCCCTCCGCGCCGAAACCGCCCATATCCATGCCGTTCATGGAATACATCCTCATCATGTCCTGCATCCGTCTGCTCTCCTCGGACAGCGTAATCACGGAGGATATTTTTTTATTCTTCAATTTTTCTACCTTGACGGTGATCTTGTCATTCTTTAGGGCCTTCTTCATAATGGCGGCTATTGCCTCAGCCTGCTCCTCCATCTCCTTTTCGGCTTTCTTGGAAGTCTTGGCTTTCATTGTGTCTGTCAGATCCGCATCGATGCGCAGGAACTTGACACCCTCGTTCTTGGACTCCAGCTGGGAGATGAAGGGCTGATCGATATTGTGGGTCAGGATCACAGCGTCCATCTTGGCGGCCTTGAACATATTGATATACTGGCTCTGCTGCTGTTCGTCCGTCACATAGTAGATAATCTTTTCCTTCTTCTCTTCCTCCTCGGATTCTTCCTGAGTATCCTCGCCTTCGCTCTGTCCTTCCGCAGGCTCCTCCGATACAATCTCGGCCTCTACTTTTTGTCCGTTCTCGTCCACTGCGCCGCCGCTCTGAACTGTCTCGCCATTCTCATCTGCAGCATCGCCGCCCTGAACTGCCCCGCCATTCTCATCTGCTGCGCCGCCGCTCTGCGCCTCACGGTTTTCATCCGCAGCACCGCCGGACTTCTCCGCCGAATCGGCCTCCGGTGTCTCCTCATCCGTGGGTTTCACCTCCAGACACTCCGGCAGAGTCAGATACTTGCCCTCCAGATTCTTGAAAAGGATATAATCGTTCATCTTTTCGCAGAACTTGTCATCCTTCAGGCAGCCGAACTTGATAAAGGGACTGATATCATCCCAGTATTTGTCGTACTCCTCCTTTTCGGTTTTGCACATACCGGAGAGTTTGTCCGCCACTTTTTTGCTGATAAACTCGGAGATCTTCTTTACAAATCCATCGTTCTGCAGCGCGCTTCTGGATACGTTCAGAGGCAGATCGGGACAGTCGATAACGCCTTTAAGCAACATGAGGAATTCCGGTATTACCTCCTTGATATTGTCCGCGATAAACACCTGATTATTATACAGTTTAATGGTTCCCTCGATAGATTCATACTCCATATTGATCTTGGGGAAGTACAGGATACCCTTTAAATTGAAAGGATAGTCCATATTAAGGTGTACCCAGAACAAAGGCTCCTTGTAGTCCTGAAATACCTTGCGGTAGAATGCCAGATATTCCTCTTTTGTACAGTCGTTGGGATGCTTTGTCCACAGTGGCGCAGTCTCGTTGACCAGTTCGGGACGCTTTCTGATCTTCAGCTTTTCCTCCTCGGGCTGCGCCTCCTCCTCACCCTCTTGGGGCTCCTTGACCTCCGGGTGAATCTCTTCGATCACCACGTCGTCCTCCAGCTTTTCATCCGCCTTGATGATCTGTGTCTCCTGGCTATTCGCCTTGGAAAGGTAAATCTCGGTGGGCATAAAGGAGCAGTATTTTTTCAAAACCTCACGGGCCTTATACTCGTTGCAAAACTCCAGACAGCCGTCGTTTAAGAACAGGGTGATCGTAGTTCCCACTTCCTGCCTGTCCCCATCCTCCATGGAAAATTCCGTGCCGCCGTCACATTCCCAATGCACCGCGGTGGCGCCCTCCTGATAGGAAAGGGTATCGATATGCACCTCATCGGCCACCATGAACGCAGAGTAAAAACCCAAACCGAAATGCCCGATGATCTGGTCCGCATTGCTCTTATCCTTATACTTCTCGATAAAGTCGGTGGCTCCGGAGAAAGCGATCTGATTGATATACTCCTCCACCTCATCCGCGGTCATACCCAATCCGTTATCGGTAAAGGTCAATGTCTTGTTCTCGGGATCGACTACCACATCCATCCTGGCCCTATAGTCGTCCGGCAGAGCGTACTCCCCCATCATATCCAGTTTCTTTAGCTTGGTGATGGCGTCACATCCATTGGAGATCAGCTCCCTGTAAAAAATGTCGTGGTCATTGTACAACCACTTTTTGATGATCGGAAAAATGTTTTCGCTGTTGATTGACAAACTGCCGCTTTTCGCTGCCATACTTACCACATCCTTTTCTTATTCTTTATTTTCTCTTTTCCTTTGCAGAGAAACGCTTTCCCTGCCGCTAATGATAAGTGTAAATCTCCGTCCCGAAAATGTCAATACAAAATTAGCACTCATTTGGTCTGAGTGCTAACAGCGCATAAAAAAACGCCGCATTTACGGCATTTTTTCACACTTGCTATAATTCTAAAATTTTCATTAACTGTTATTTTGTCTCTCAAATCGTAGGTATGTCTCAAGAAAGTCATCCGTTTTGACTTCCTCGTCATGAATCAGCGCAATCTGCTGCCACAGCTGCTCATTCATATTGCGCGCCAAAGTATCCACAAACGCCTCATACTCCTGTCCGAATGCCTCGCCCCTTCTCTCCTCCACGATCTTCTCTTTATTGGCGTCCGTCTCCTCCCGGTCAAATGTGCTGACGCAGCGTATCAGGTGATAGCCGCCATCCAGTTCCACCACCTCGCTGATCTCACCGCTGCCCAGCCTGAAAGCAACCTCCTCCAGCGTGGCGTCGATCTCACCCTTGCGAAAAGAATACCGCAGGTTCTGGTCATCACTGTATTTTGCCGCAAGCTCTGCAAAATCTTCCTCTCCGCTTACCGCCAGTTCCCGCAGCCCCGCGATCTGCTCATAGCATTCCTTCTTCATGCTATCCGGGTAGTCGATGCGTTTGCCGGTACCGTCCGTGGTATAGGTGCGGATAAGAATATGCTCAATAGTGATTGTGCGAGCTTCGTCGTCACTGATCTCCGGATTGATTCCCTCTATGATCTGGTTGTATACCTTCTCCGCCATGGCATACTCCGTATACATCTGCAGAATAGTCTCCCGATCTACCCCTATGACCTGACGCTCATGCTCCGTGAGAGAAGCAAAATAGGTGTCCGCCGCGGCAGTCACCTGCTGCAGCTCCTCCTCATCCAGCTCCATCTCTCTCTCCTTCGCCATCAGGCACATGGTCTTGATCTGGGCCAGCTTTGCCAACACGGTGTCCTTTACGTTGTCCTCCAGGGTCATACCGCCGAGCTCCACATTCCAGATCTCTTCCCCATATACGTTCTCATACTGATTCTGTGTATTCACCAGATATACCATAAACTCCGGCAGAGCGCAGGAGCTGCGGCCGATGCGGAACACTTCGTCCTTGCCAAGGCCTGTAGTAAAGACCACTCGGGAGTACTCTCCCTCCCTGCCACAGGCGCACAGAGAGACTGCCGCCAGTATCATAGCCAACAGTATCCCTGCCAATCTGCCGTAACGCACACGCCTTTTCTGTACAGTCATTTTTGCCAATTTCCTCATTCTCTCTAAAAAAACGTCCGATCCGAAAGGCTCTCCTCACAGATCGGACGCACTATAACCACATTATTTACCGGATTACATGAATCCATCCCTCTGGAGCCTGAATGCGCCCCATCTGAATGCCGGTCAGCGTGTCATACAACTTTTGTGTGACAGGGCCCATCTCGTTCATACCGCTGGGCATACAGATCTCTCTGCCGTGATCCACGATCTTACCCACAGGAGAAATCACCGCCGCCGTACCGCACAGACCGCATTCCGCAAAATCCTGTACCTCTTCCAGCAATACCTCCCGCTCCTCCACCTCGAGACCCAGATACTCTTTGGCCACATGCACCAGTGAACGGCGGGTGATGGAGGGAAGTATACTATTTGACTTGGGCGTAACCACCTTATTATCCCTGGTCACAAACAGGAAGTTAGCGCCTCCCGTCTCCTCTACCTTGGTATGGGTCCCGGGATCAAGATACATATTCTCGTCATATCCCTCATGGTGAGCGGACACAATGGCATGCAGACTCATAGCATAGTTCAGTCCCGCTTTGATATGTCCCGTACCGTTGGGCGCTGCCCGGTCAAAATCGCTGACACGGATGGTCAACGGCTTAACACCGCCTTTAAAGTAAGGGCCCACAGGGGTACAGAAAAGTCTGAACTGGTAATCCTCCGCAGGTTTCACACCGATAACCGAATTCACACCGAACATATAAGGCCGCAGATACAGAGTAGCCCCACTGCCATAGGGAGGCACATAGGCCTCGTTGGCGGCCACCACCCGGGTCACGGCGTCGATAAATCTCTCTTTGGGAAATACCGGCATCTCCAGCCTGGCTGCCGAATCCATCATTCTCTCCGCATTCAGGTCGGGACGGAACGTTACGATATGTCCGTCCTCCGTGGTGTATGCCTTAAGTCCTTCAAAGATCGTCTGGGCATACTGCAATACGCCTGCGCATTCATTCAGCACGATATTGGCGTCCTGCGTCAACGCGCCCTCATCCCACGCTCCTTTGGTAAAGTTGGATACATATCTGTAATCTGTCTGCACATATCCAAAGCCTAAATTGCTCCAGTCAATGTTTTTCTTCTCCATCTCAAACCCTCATCCTTTCTTATCTAAAGCTCTGCAGCGCAACGCCTCGCACAAATCTTTTTTGTATATTATAAACCTTTCCCCTTGAATGTCAACACGAAAAAGGATTACTTTTACAAGCTACTTTTGCGCAACCAGAAGAAAGCGATGAATCCTCCCCTCTATTACACCCTTCTGCTCCAGCAGTTCCTGGGCGCGGTACAGATTGTCCAGATAGCCTCTTACGGAAAACCCCGGAAATTCCCACTCAATGATCCGGGCAAACCAGACTAAAGCTCCCACATCCCAAAACTTTATAGGTCTAAACGCCTCCTCCGCTTTCAGGATGGAAAAGCCTCTGTCCTGAAAAGTCGTTCGGGCAATATCCAGATACTGCCCAGGAAACGGAAAGGGTAGCTCGTCTGACAGCAGTAACCCAACCAGTTCCCTGTCGTTTTCGGTCCCCACCTGCTCAGTGATGAATACTCCGCCCGTTTTCATCACCCGCCATATTTCGTCCGGATTCCAGTCTCCATGACGGTTTATGACCACATCAAAGCTCCCGTCTCCAAAAGGCAGCGAACTGTTTCCGTCCGCCCTCTTAAAATCAACTCCAAGCGGCAACAGTTTCTTCCCGCACAACTCCACATTTGGGGGATAGTTCTCGGTAGCGGCCAGATTCTCACAGGGATGCCCGAGAGACAAAAGGAATTCCCCTCCTCCGGTATCAATGTCCAGCATCTTTACATCCGGCCTCAGATAGTTCCTGACAATCTCTTCATAGCTCCAGGGCAGATCCTGCTCCTCCTGATATCTTCCGCTTATATGAGAAAAATCCCACCCATGGATATGGGCCGCCTCCTCTTCCTGTAACCATTGCTTCAAAAGCTTTTCTCTCTCCATAACATAACTACTCCTTATCGTATTTAATACAATAAATATTATTGGTTTACATTTCATACGAGTCGGCACAGCTACCTGATAACACAATAAATTAATTAACCTCGATGCAACCTGCTATCAGGATTTATAGCTGCACCGAGTAGTTATCTCGAACAATCACCATGGTTTCATCCTCCATTTCAAGTTTCGTGACTTTATACCTGACACACTCAGATCACACATGTCTGACCGTGCCATTCCTTCCACAAGTTTCAGCCAACTGTGCGGAATCCTCATTTCTTGCGTTCATACTTAATAAACTGATAAGCTATATCAAAATAAGTCTGCTCTTCGCTGTCTGCCGTGATCTCCCATTGGGGGTCTTGGTCTAAATCAGGAAAGTACGCATCCGCCTCATAAGCATGATCTATTTTGGTCACATGGGCCACATCACAGTAGGGCAGCAACTGGCGGTATACGCTGTCACCGCCGATGACATAGATGTCCTCCCCGTTATAAGCTTTTAACTGCTCCAGCAATTCGTCCACCGAATGGACGATAACAGCGTCTTTCACCCCATACTCAGAGTCATGGGTCAAAATGATGTTGGTACGGTTTTTAAGGGGCATACCCTGCGGGAAAGTCTCCAGCGTCTTACGGCCCAGCACCACTACCTTTTCGGTAGTCTCCTCCCGAAAATGCTTATGGTCGTTGGGTATCCGGATCAGCAGATCTCCTCTGTTGCCGATAGCCCAGTTTTTATCAACAGCTACGATTATATTCATTGGCTTACTCTCTCCTTAAATGGCAATGGGTATGTCTTTGATCTGTTCACCGGTCACATAATTCTCCACCCTTACGTCTTCCCGGGTAAACCTGTAAAAATCACGCACCTCGGGATTGAGCCAGAAAGTGGGCGCCTCATGGGGCTGTCTGGCGATCAGTTCCCGGATGATCGGCACATGGCGGTCATAAATATGGGCGTCAGCGATCACATGTACCAGCTCTCCCACCTGCATATCACATACCTGCGCCAGCATATGCACCAGCACCGCGTACTGCACCACATTCCAGTTATTTGCTGCCAGCACATCCTGAGAACGTTGATTTAAAATGGCATTCAGCGTCAGTTTTTGCTGCCCCGGTCTCTGGGTCACATTGAACGTCATGCTGTAAGCGCAGGGGTACAGGCGCATCTCATGAAGATCCTGATGCACATAGATATTAGTCATGATACGACGGCTGAAAGGATTGTGTTTCAGGTCGTAGATCACTCTGTCCACCTGGTCCATCATACCTTCCCGATACTGATGCTTTACACCCATTTGATAGCCGTACGCCTTGCCTATGGAACCGTCCTCGTCTGCCCATTCATCCCATATATGACTGTGCAGATCATGGATATTGTTGGATTTCTGCTGCCATATCCACAGTACTTCGTCGGTGGCGCTCTTTAGAGCAGTCCGGCGCAGAGTCATGATCGGAAATTCTCTGGACAGATCATAACGGTTCACCACTCCGAATTTCTTAACAGTATAAGCGGGAGTGCCGTCCTCCCAGTGGGGACGAACTTTTTCCCCTTCCGTGCTGGTACCGTTTTCCAGAATATCCCTGCACATGTGAATAAATATATTGTCCGCTACGCTCATTCCATCAACCCTCTATTTTTCTATTTTGTCACACAGCGAGTTGATCTGGTCCGCAAGCTTTGCCAAGTCTTTGTTGGTCCAGCCGTCGCACTTGGCGATCATCGCCGCCAGACGCTGTCCTGCAGACACCAGACGGGCGTATACGCCAGTCGCCACTGTGGTTCTCTTCTTGACGGGAACAGGCTCCGCCTCGTAGGTAAACTTGTTGGCTATCAGATCGAATTCCGTTCCGCTGTAAGGCGCATAGGCCCTCTGTCCGTGTTCTATTTTCAGACATTCCGTGAAATTCATGCACACGCTGTCCTCACCGTGTACCACAAAAATCTTTTTAGGCTTTTCCTCAAAGGTATTCACCCACTCCAGCAGTCCGTCCTTATCGGCGTGACCGCTCATGCCCGCCAGCTTTTTGATGGAGGCCCGCACCTCGATAGGTTCCCCAAAGAGCTTTACTTCCTTTGCTCCCTCCACAATGGCCCGCCCCAGAGTTCCCACAGCCTGATATCCCACAAAAAGGATCGTGGACTCCGGACGCCACAGATTATGTTTCAGATGATGGCGGACGCGGCCCGCCTCGCACATGCCAGAGGCTGAGATGATCACTTTGGGGGTTGTATCAAAATTGATGGCGATGGATTCCTGGCTGGTTATGGACAGGCGCAGCCCGGCAAAGGATATGGGATTGATACCCTCACGCACGTATTCCAGAGCCTCGCCGTCAAAGCATTCCATACGGTTTTCCTGGAAAATATTCGTAGCCTCCACGGCCAGAGGACTGTCTACATAAACCGGGAAATCCTCATGTCCCTTAACCAGACGTCCCACTTTGACCTTGCGGAGAAAATACAGCATCTCCTGGGTACGGCCCACCGCAAAGGAGGGAATTACCACGTTGCCTCCCCGGTCAAAGGTTTCCTGCAGAATCTGAGCCAGCGCCGCAACATAATCCGGCCGGTCCTTGTCATGGTATCTGTCTCCGTAAGTGGACTCCATAATGACATAGTCCGCCTCACGCGTAGGCTGGGGGTCCCTGAGCAGAGGAAGATCCTTATTGCCGATATCTCCCGAAAATACCAGCTTGCGCGTGGTTCCGCTCTCCGTCAGCCACACTTCCACACTGGCCGAACCCAGCAGATGGCCGATATCTGTAAAACGGATCTTAATATTTTCCGTGACATGAATTTCCTCATTATAGCCGCAGGCAACGATCCGCTTGATACAGCCCTCCGCGTCCTCCATGGTGTAAAGCGGCTCCATGGCGGGCTGGGATGCGCTTCTCTTGGCCTTTCTGTTTTTCCACTCCGCCTCGGCCATCTGAATATGCGCGCAGTCGCGCAGCATGATGCTGCACAGATCGGCAGTGGCATGGGTCATATAGATCTGGCCCCTAAAACCCTTGGCATACAATAAGGGCAGCAAACCCGAGTGGTCAATGTGGGCATGGGTCAGAAACACATAGTCGACCAGCGCCTCGTCCACGGGCAGAGGCATATTCTCAAATACATTGACCCCCTGTTCCATACCGTAATCCACCAGGATATGCTTGCCTCCCACTTCCAGATAGTGGCAGCTGCCAGTCACTTCATGGTCCGCACCAATAAACATCAGTTTCATAGTCCCATCCTCCTGTCGTATTTAATTTACTGCCAATTCACGTTTTACTCATTGCACCGTGTTCCCGTGCGCTTTGCGCACTCTCTTCTCAGAAGAGTTAAACGCAGGGCGTTTTACTCATTGTACCATATTTCTCCTTTGATCACAAATGATATTTCACACAGTTTCGAGAAAGACCAGTTTCTTGCGAAAGTTGATGAAAGATGCGTGGGATGTGAAATTTGCCTATAGTACCCAGGCCCGCCGCCCGGGCGATATGTTTTGGGGAGATGACACTACGCCATCTCCCCGTTTTTTCATTCCATATGTTTTTATTTGTTGGAACAGGTACTGCCATGATGTCCGGTTTCGGCGTGATGTCTTTTGCGCTGCCTTTCCGGCGGAGACATTGGCCTGTAGGTCGTACCTTAATCCTGTGCGCTTTAGCGCACCCTCTGCTCAGTAGAGTTAAATGCTATGTACTCTTTGTTCCACACGGGCCAGGGGGCGCGCAACAAGAAAGAACTAAATTTCCTCCAATATCTTTATCAGCGCGTCGTGAGCCAGAGTGAATGCCTCTTCGCCGGACAGTTTCTTTCCGATCTGCCCGCCCTGCTCCAGTGAAGAGAATCCGGTAAAGTCGGAAAGATGAGGTTCCAGAGAGAGATATCCCTTATAACCTGCCGCCTTGAGCAGTCCCAGAATCTCTTTTACATTGCCGTCCCCGTATCCTGCGGGAACCACGCTGCCGTCCTTTAAAAGGGCGTCCTTAACATGAATATAGACGATATAGGGTTTCAGCATCTCATAGGCCTCCAGCGTATCCTGCCCCACCTGTACGAAATTGGCAAAGTCAAACACCGCCTTGAAATGCTCCCCGGCAAACTGCTTAAGGATATCCAGACAGCCCTCCGCCGTATCTCCGTAAATGCCTTTTTCATTCTCATGGAGCAGGACAATACCGTTAGCGGCGGCATACTCCACAAACTGTCCCAGCTGATCCATCACTTTTCCCCGGTACTCCTTAAAGGATTCCTGCTCTCCGGGGCCGTAAAAACTGAACATACGTATATTGGGGGTATCCATGATATGAGCCAGCTCCACCGTGTGCTTAAACAACTCCATATGAGGCGCGAAATCCTCCTTGATCCCGATCTTACCTATGGGAGAACCCACAGCGGAGAGAGCATAACCTTTGTCATCAAGCCTTCTTTTGATCTCTCTGGCCTGGTCCGCCGAATACTCCACAAAATTCCTGCCGTCCACTCCGCGCATCTCAATATGATTCATATGTAATTTTTCAAGCACCTGCATCTGTGTGTCCAAAGACGCTGCAATCTCGTCCGCAAAACCTGTCAAAACAATATTCTCAAACATTTTTCTCTCCTTCTCTCAAACCAGAATCTGTCCGGCCCCTGCTTATCCGGCATCCATGTTGCACTTTTTACAACCCTTTGCGCGTTTCAGCACGCATACCAATCAATGTTTCCGCTCCCAGATCTCAATAGGTTCCAGCAGTGTCAAATACTATACCGCTGCCTGTTTTCTTCCGGGAACATGCCCGTTTTTTATTCAGCTCCTGCAAAAAAAGTTCCTCGTCGAAAGGTATCTCCACCATTTGATCCAGCCAGCTGGACAGGTGCATGGCGTTGGAGAGGGTCAATCCCCTGATTCCTTCCGTACCCTCCGCAACCAGAGGAGTGCCGTGGAGTATCCGGCCCGCAAACGCTTTCAGCACGCCTACATGCTGCTCATTCTCACCGTCTGTCTCCACTTCTTCCATTGCGCAGTGAGGCTGGGCAAAACCTTCTTTGGATGTTTTGCAGAAAACCCGCTCATTTTCATCCAGACGGTACAGAAGGAGTTTTCCTCCTTCGCAGACCAGCTTACCCATCTCCAGCGTGATCTCCAACCTGTTGGTGCCGGGGGTATCCGCAGTGGTGGTGACAAAGACTCCTGTAGCGCCATTTTCATATTCCAGATAGGCCGTCACATCGTCTTCCACTTCGATATCATGCCATTTTGCCTCATGGCAGAAAGCCCGCACCCGCACCGGCATACCGCAGAGCCACTGGATCAGATCCAACTGATGGGGGCACTGGTTCAGCAGCACACCGCCGCCCTCCCCGTCCCAGGTGGCCTTCCAGTCCGCCGCATCATAATAGCTCTGGGTCCGATACCAGTCCGTGATGATCCAGTTAACGCGCTTGAGCTGTCCCAGCTCCCCGCTGGAGATCATCTCATGCATTTTGCGGTAGACACAGTTCGTCCTCTGATTCAGCATAATGGCAAATACTTTGTCCGATCTCTCCGCCGCCTCATTCATCTCCCGCACCTGTTTGGTATATACTCCGGCCGGTTTCTCAGTGATAACATGCAGCCCCCGCTCCAGAGCGTAGATCGCCAGCTCAGGATGCTGGTAATGGGGGGTGACGATCAACACGGCGTCGCAGGTTCCGCTGTCGATCAGTTCCTTCCCATCGCCAAAGATGGCCACATCCGCCGGCAGCTCCTTCTTTGCCCACTGCCGCCGGGCCTCTTTGATATCGGCCACCGCGGTCAGTTTCATCTCCGGCACCTTGCCCTCCACAATGCTCCTGGCATGACCGCTCCCCATACCCCCGATCCCGATGATTCCCAATCTTACCTGTTCCATATTCCCTCCTACTAAAGTTCGTCAGAACTTCCGTTACGCATATCCCCTGAAACGCACCCCTGGAAACAATATACGCCCGTTTCGGAACCCGTATACTGTTCAATGCGCCATCCAAAAATATGCTGATTCCGCACATCGTAACTCAGTTTTCCGCAGTTACAAATCCGCTATTGCGTTTTACATTATTTAAAGTATAGCTTTTGATATACAGAAAATATATATATATTATTTACCTGTTTATGACAAAAACAGACCTTTTTCGCTGGCGGAGATTCCAGAGATTGCTACAATAGTTTTATCTGGCATAGAGACTTCCCGCAAAAGTCCGGTGTATATACCAGATGCAATAAACGCTCTGACCCTGCTGTATGGCGAAGAGACTTCGGACAGCGTCCGCGCCAGCACTTCCCGGCAGGCAGGGAAATCTCCCGGCGCATGTCGAACCGGAAATACTCCCCACAATCCTGTTACGGATCTTCCGGCAATTTGAGCTGCCGCAGTTTTTCTTCCATGGCGAAAAAACGGCCTCCCGGCTGCTGTTCCTTCCACTCCTCCAGGCTTTGACGGGTATGGCTCTCCACCTCCCGGCGCAGCTCCTGGGCGGACATGCGGCCCGCCCCCTGCCCCCAGATGATCACTTGTTCCAGAGCGTCCGAAGTAGCCACCGTCACATGATATTTTTTTCCGATCTGATGGACGGTCTTTTCAATGTATTGATCTGCCGTCTCAGCCTCTTTGGTGTAGACCACATGGATATTGTGGTATTTCTGCACGGTTCCCGGATTCCCCCTGACCTTGTAAGCATCGTACACCAATATCAGGGTATCCCGTAGATAGCCCTGATAGTTGCAGAGGATATCCATCAGTTTCGTCCTGGCCCCCTCCACATTGTCCCGGGCCATCTCCCGCAGTTCGTCCCACGCGAAAATAATGTTATAGCCGTCCACCAGCAAAAACCTTTCCCGATGCTGCCGGGGCGTACCCTTATACACAGGCTCTTTGACCGGAACCGTAAACTCGCTTTTCTGTGAAGAAACCGTTTTTCCCGCTGTGGCAGCATTTCTGTTCCACGGGTTTTTGTCCAGCGCTCTGGTGCCGTAGGTACGCAGATAGATCTCTTCGATCTCTTCCTGGCTGATAAAACGGTCATTGCTCCCCACAGGAGCGGTTCTCCGCCCATCTGTCCTATATCCTGTATCCCCCGGAATACCGGAATCCCCCTCTTCTTCCGCCGCCCCGAAAATCTCAGGCAACAGCCTTCGCAGCTTGTCCCCCGTATCCACATGGGCATACTCGTCCACCTGCTGCCAGGGCACCACAACCCCCGCCCCATGGGCGCAAAACACGGAATCCGCAGGATTGTCAAGGTCATGCTCCGGTTCATAGCCGCAGCTTTCAATAACCTCCTGCTCATTGTGACAGGGCGCATAACCATGGAAACGACAGGACAACCTGCCTCTTCCTCTGGTGTAGGCATTTACCTCCATCTGATAGCCGTTCAATGTGGCCGCCGGGGCCGTTCCCCGGAGAACGCTGCGCTCCCCGAATGTCTCCGGAGGCTCAAAACTTCCGCTCTTTTTCTGTATATCACTCATCGCCCGGCCCAAGTTCTCTGTGGGCAGCTCCAGCGTATAGGCATATACCGGCTCCAACAGACGGCTCCGCGCTTTCATCAGCCCCTGCCGCAGGGCACGGTAAGTAGCCTGCCGGAAATCGCCGCCCTCCGTATGTTTCACATGGGCTTTTCCGGCAATGAGGGTGACACGCATATCCGTTATGACCGAATTGGTCAACACCCCGGTATGCTGCTTTTCTTCCAGATGGGTGAGTATCAGACGCTGCCAGTTTTTGTCCAGTTCGTCCTCACTGCAATCCGTCCGCAGTACCAGGCCGCTGCCCGGCTCCCCCGGTTCCAGCAGCAGATGCACCTCCGCATAGTGGCGCAGCGGCTCAAAATGTCCTACGCCCTCCACCGGGCCTGTTATGGTCTCCCGATAAACGATACTGCCCTGCCCAAAGGACACCGACACCCCAAAGCGCCGGGCGATCAGTTCCTGTAGAATCTCGATCTGCACCTGTCCCATGACCTGCGCATGGATCTCCCCTTTCCCGGCAGTACCGCCTCCCTGCCATATAATATGCAGCTCCGGTATCTCCTCCTCCAGCCGATACATGTTTTTTAACATCTTATGGGGGTCACAGTCCTCCGGCAGTTCCACCCGGTAACTGAGAACGGGTACCAGACTGGGCTTTTCGCTGTCGGCCTGGGCACCCAGTCCCTGCCCGCTGTATGTCTTTTCAAGACCAGTGACGGCACATACGCATCCCGCCGGAGCTTCATCCGCCAGCCGGTATCCCGCTCCGGAATAAATCCTGATCTGATCGATCTTCTCTCCGTTTATCAATCCCTTTACTTTCAGACTTCCTCCGGTCACTTTCAGATTGGTAAGGCGGTTCCCGCTTTCATCCCGCTCAATCTTGTATACTATGGCCGCCTGCCCCTGTCCGTAGGTTGGCTCATAGGTATAATGGGCGATCCCCTGTAATAATTCCTCCACACCCCAGAGCTTTAGCGCTGAACCGAAATAACAGGGAAAGATCTGTCGCCTGCGGACAGCCTCTCTGATCTGCGAAACAGTCAGCCGATCATGGGTCAGATAATAGTCCATCAGCTCTTCGCTGCACAGCGATACCCGCTCCAGCCACTGTTCCCGCGCCTTGGGCCCTTCTTCTTCGGATTGGCAAAGCTTTGGCGGGGAAACCGGAACGGAGTGTCCTTCGCTCTCCACACCCAAAAACATATCAGCATCGCTAAAATCAATACAGTTCTCGTCCAGCCGCTCCTGTAACTGTTTTAATAACACCTGTGACTGTGTGCCGGGCTGGTCCATTTTATTGATGAACAGATAGGTGGGGACCCCATAGCGTTTCAGTAGTTTCCACAAAGTCTCCACATGTCCCTGTATGCCGTCCGCGCCGCTGATCACCAGGACCGCCGCGTCCAGCACCTGTAGCGTCCGCTCGGTCTCAGCGGAAAAATCCACATGTCCCGGCGTATCCAACAGTGTAATACCCCTTTGGTGACCGCTGCAGTCAACACTGATCTGCGCCTGTTTTGAGAAGATGGTAATACCTCTGGCTTTCTCCAGAGCATGTGTATCCAAAAAGGCATCCCCATGATCCACCCTCCCCAGTCTCCGGATTCCTCCGGTCAGATACAGTATCCCTTCCGCCAGCGTGGTCTTGCCCGCATCCACATGGGCCAGAACTCCCACCACCAGCTTTGTGCGCCCTTTATCGTCCATATCCGCAACCGCTCCCTGATTTCCTGACATTCTTGTACCGATTCTCTCTGCTCATTGTACAGGAAAAAGAGCTATATGTACAGCAAAAAAGCATATCTCAAAGACTCCGGCGCATTGCCCCGGTTTGTTTCTTTAGTCCGGCTGCCACCGGTTTTTGCAGGAAACTTTCATCGCTCTGCCGCCGCAGCCGCGCGTGAACGGCCAGTGACACCGCAAAACTGACGATCAGAAACGCATAAAAGCTTATTCCTCTGGATACCAGCATAGCGGGTGTGACCATCTCCGCCCCAAACACTGTAACAAAAGCCGACACAAAACCGCCCTCCGCCGGCCCCACCGCGCCGGGCAGAGGCAGATTGCTGACCGCCAGAGTAAGCAGAGCCTGAAGTCCCACGATCTGAATCCAGCTGTGCCCCTGCAGCCCGAAGGCGTGGTACACCATCCAGGGAACCGAAAACAGCATTCCCAGCTGGATCACACACAGAGCCAATACTCTGAGTGCCATTCCCGGGTTTCCCTTGATACAGGCCGCTCCGGCCGCGTACTCCGCCATCTGCTGCTCCAGCTTTTTCCGGGCAGAGGCCGGACTGCGCAGAATATGTAATTTTTCCAGCAGTTTTAATACGCCCCGGCAGATGCGCCGGAACAGTCCGGGCATAAACATCACCATGCACATCCCTGCCGTAAGCAGCACCATCATGCAGGAGCCATAGAGCAGGAGCAAAGCCATTCCCCCGCGAAATTCCTGATGTACGGGAAAAAACAGCCATATGCTCCCGCCCCACAGCAGAGTCGCCATCTGATAGCACACGGCGATCAGCATCATATTCAACGCTCCATGGGCTGCCGGAATACGGTCACGGCTCATACAATAAATCTGCGCCGGCTGTCCCCCGGTGGCGGAAGGTGTGATGGAGCTCACATAAAAGCCCACAAAGGAGTATTCCAGGCAGCGTCGGTAGGGCGCACCATGCCCCAATGTGCCCAGTATCTGCCGGGTGCATAGAGCCTCGCAGCCCACATATCCCAGCATCAGACCCAATCCTCCCATGATATAGGGGATTTTTACCTGCCTTAAACTTTCCCACAGCAGCCCTATGGACTGTTCCCGAAACAGTATTCCTCCTGTGACGGCCATCAGCGCCGCCAGAAATATCCATCCCAGAAATCTTTTCTTTCCCTGCATAAAATTCACCTCTCAAACCACGGGCAAACCGCATATCCAAACCGATGCTCCACATCGTATATCATGCGTTATTTAACCGAGACAGCAAGTCTGTACCCGCTACCGCCTTCATCATGCGGTCAAAATTCCCTGCCTGTAGCTGTCTTCTGATACATTCCATTCTATATGCCGCCAGAGACAGCCGGTCCCGGTCCAACAATATATCCCGTATCTCTTCCACACAGTTTTCCGAACCTGCCACCCAGCCGATCCCCTGCTCCGTCATCCATCTGGCATTGTTGCGCTCATTTTGCAGAGCGGGGGGCCAGGCCAGAATGGGAACTCTGGCATAAATAGCCTCAAACAAGGTGATACCGCCCGGTTTGGACACAACGAGATCCGCTCTGGACATAAAGTCCCACACTTGGCTGACATATCCCTCTACATGAATATTTTCCCATCTCCCCCGCAGCCGTCTGCAGAGTCTCCTGTTCCGTCCTGTGATGATCGTTATATGGGTATGGGGAATCCGGCTCAACGCGTCATAAAAAGCAGTACTCTTAGGCAGCAGCCCCAGACCGCCTCCCATGATCAGCAGTTCCCGCGCCCCGCCTTCCTTATGGTGAGACAGATGCCGGAATTCCTCTCTTACCGGTATGCCCGTGACACATACCGTACGGGGGTCTACCCCTCTCTCGGACAGGTTTCTGCGGATCTCCCCGCTGGGCACCAGATAACAGTCCGTGTTACTGTTGATCCATTCCGGGTGAGAACTCACATCAGTTACACATGTTATTAATGGCAGTTTCCACCCATCCCCTCTTTTACCCGCCCTCTCCTTGTACCGCGAGACCAATTGGGCACACAGAGGATGGGTAGCGATCACCATATCCGGCCGCTCGCGGCAAAACAGCTGCTCCAAACGGCTCAGAAACATCCCCTCAAAGAGAGGACGCGTATCGGGCCGTCCTTTTCCCGTGATCCGGTAATACGTATTAAATACAGGTCTTCCATGGGTAACCATCAGATTAAATAATTTATACATGACACCGGAAAGCTTTGGCATGGCATAGGCAGGAAAGTCCACCACTTCCGCCGACACGTCCGGGTAGCTGCCCTGCAGATACTGCTGCAAAGACTGAGCGGCGCTCCAATGACCCATGCCAAATTTTCCGGTTAAGATCAAGATTTTCATCGTGCATTCTCCTTCCGTCTTACTGTAGCATAGCAGTCCTTTCTAAAGTCTGACCGAAGGAAAATCAAAAGAAATTATAAAGAAAATACAGTAAATTTCTCAAACTTCCCACATCCCAAACCAGATAAAATCCTTTGATTTTCCGGCTTT
>ERZ777305.221-NODE-221-length-97561-cov-4.483950_pt1 | contig 97561 bp, 91 predicted proteins | sample MGYA00374965_ERZ777305 | MGnify/ENA primary metagenome ERZ777305 (study PRJEB29328, sample SAMD00013331) | mouse gut metagenome | study: EMG produced TPA metagenomics assembly of the Metagenome analysis of fecal microbiota from mouse which was promoted... | reverse complement strand
CCAACGGCGCACAGCCGAGCGGCGTGCTGGAGCATCCGGGGACGCTGAAAGACCCGTCAAGGGTAAGTAACACACTTCTGTTTGAATTAAATCGAAGTGTGTTCTTTTATCTGTGATACGAATATGGATTAAAATCTGAAAATAGACTTGCTTGCATGATTTGTGATATAATGTACTCCCTCACATAAAGTTGACGAAAAAAAGGAGTTTATTGTCATATTGCACATTTTTATGCGCTTATTACTGTTTAATATGGTGAATAGAGGTCTTTTCCTCAACAAGCTGACGTATCCAGGCGTTTGTGGGAACAATACTTTCAATGGCGTTCGATGTCTCGGTGCTTTGGATTTTGGCAATTTCAATGAGCTTTTTCAGTTTCTCTGGGCACTGTTCAAAATACAACTCCTACTTGCTGGCTTCTTTGTATATGGTCGCAACTAATCCCAGAATATTCAAGTCCCATTTTTGTTCCTTGATTACGGAATAGTTAAAAGTTCTCATTCCCTTACCCCCCCATTTTATTTCCATTATATAACAGCATAAAATAAGGGAATATTCAATGGGGTGGGGGAGTTCCCTTATTTTTCCTGCAAAAATAGGGGAATTATATTCTGGCATTCAATTGATTCAAACCAATAAAAAAATATGGAGTTGCCACAATAAGTTTTAATCATACAAGATATGGTATAGTTATACAATAAAATATTTTGTATATAATTTTCTTATTGCGACAGCTCATAAACCATGTACTATTTTTCATCATTTTTCTTTTCAACCGCCGCTGCTTATTTTCACGCACTCAGCTGCGCCAGCCTTTAAGGAGCAGCCATAGTTTATAAATTCCGCCTTGACGCAGTTTTCATCGGCGGCTTCAAACATCAGTAACGGATATCTTTCGGTGCGGTTGGAAAACATACCGTTCAGCTTGGAGAGAATGTAAGGTTCGGTATCCATACTAACTTTGAACAGTACCACGTTCGTTGTCCGCCCGCTAAATCTGCAATATGGGACTTACTCACAGGATATGGCAGGACTACCTGTTACTCATCTCCCACTAAATTTTAAATATAGTCTTGAATTATAAGGTTAAGTAATGTATATTTAATGGGAAAACTTTTTGTTAAGAGAGGAAGAGGAAAATGTCAAAAAAGCCATATTACATTACAACAGCTATAGCTTACACTTCAGGTAAGCCACATATCGGAAATACATATGAGATTGTTCTTGCAGACAGTATTGCAAGGTTTAAGCGAATGCAGGGCTTTGACGTGAGATTCCAGACGGGTACGGACGAGCATGGACAGAAGATAGAGTTAAAAGCGGCTGAGGCAGGAATTACGCCAAAGGAATTTGTGGATAATGTGTCCGGAGAAATAAAGCGAATTTGGGATTTAATGAATACCTCTTATGATAAATTTATCCGCACCACAGATGAAGCCCATGAAAAACAGGTTCAGAAAATATTTAAGAAGCTTTATGACAAGGGGGATATATATAAGGGACATTATGAGGGCATGTACTGTACCCCTTGCGAATCCTTTTTTACCCAGTCACAGCTTGTAGACGGAAAATGCCCTGACTGTGGTCGTGAGTGTCAGCCTGCAAAGGAGGAGGCGTACTTTTTTAAGATGAGCAAGTATGCCGACAGGCTTATAAAGCACATAGAGGAGCACCCTGAGTTTATTCAGCCGGAATCAAGAAAAAATGAGATGATGAATAACTTTTTAAAGGTAGGACTTCAGGATTTGTGCGTATCGAGAACCTCCTTTAAATGGGGCATACCGGTAGATTTCGACGATAAGCATGTGATATACGTATGGATAGACGCCCTTTCAAACTATATTACAGGTCTGGACTTTGACGCAGACGGAAATAATGGAGAGCTGTACAATAAATTCTGGCCGGCTGATTTGCATCTTATCGGAAAGGATATACTCAGGTTTCATACAATATACTGGCCTATTATGCTTATGGCTCTTGATATTCCTCTGCCGAAGCAGATTTTCGGACATCCGTGGCTTTTACAGGGTGACGGAAAAATGAGTAAATCAAAGGGAAATGTTATATATGCAGATGAGCTTGTGGATTTCTTCGGTGTAGATGCGGTAAGATATTTTGTTCTTCATGAGATGCCTTTTGACAATGACGGTATTATTACATGGGAGCTTCTGGTGGAAAGACTTAATTCAGAGCTTGCCAATACTCTTGGAAACCTTGTAAACAGAACAATTTCCATGTCAAATAAGTATTTCGGCGGAATAGTGGAAAATAAAAACGATAACGGCGGCGGGGAGTTTGACGAAGAGCTTAAGGCTGTAGTTACGGGAACTAAAGCAAGGGTAGAAGCGGCTATGGATAAGCTTAAGGTATCAGACGCCATATCTGAGATATTTACCATGTTTAAGAGATGTAATAAATATATTGACGAGACAATGCCGTGGGCTTTGGCAAAGGATGAGGCAAAAAGGGACAGACTTGCCACAGTGTTATATAATTTGGTTGAAAGCATATCCATAGGAGCATCCCTGCTTGAGGCCTTTATGCCGGAAACTGCTGAGAAGATACTGGCTCAGTTAAACGCGCCAAAAAGACAGCTTTCTGAAGCCTTGGAATTTGGAAAGTATATAAGCGGAACAAAGGTTACGGATAAGCCGGAGATACTTTTTGCAAGGCTTGACTTAAACGAGGTTATGGAAAAGGTTGATGAGCTTAATAAAAAGGATGAGCCTAAGGTTAAATATCCTCAGGTAGAAAAGAAGCCGGAGATTTCCATAGACGATTTTGATAAGATACAGATAAGGGTAGGAGAGGTGCTTAAATGCGAGCCTGTTCCAAAGTCAAAAAAGCTCCTTGTGTCTCAAATCAGGGTAGGGGACGAGGTAAGGCAGATAGTTTCAGGCATATCAAATTACTACAAGCCGGAAGAAATGACAGGAAAAAAGGTGGCGGTTGTCACAAATCTTAAGCCTGCAAAGCTTTGCGGTATGCTGTCAGAGGGTATGATACTGGCGGCTATGGATGATGAAAATAATCTTTCAGTTCTTACTGTAGATAAGGATATAATATCGGGAAGCGAGATAGGCTAATGAGACTTTCAAGGCGGAATGAGGGATTTTTATGTATATTATAGATACGCATGCCCATTATGATGATGAAAGATTTGACGGGGACAGAGACGAGCTGCTTACATCCCTGTCCTCTCATAACATAGGAATCGTTATAAATTCAGGCGCATCAATGAAGGGAGTGAGGGATACGGTAGCCCTCACGGAAAAATATGATTTTGTATATGGAAGCGTGGGAATACACCCAAGCGATGTAATGGAGCTTGAGGTTGATAATGCCTATGAGGAGCTTAAGTCTCTGGCACTTAGGGATAAGATTGTGGCAGTGGGAGAGACGGGCTTAGACTACTATTGGGACGAGCCGGACAGGGAAATACAAAAAAAGCATTTTGAAAGACAGCTTGAGCTTGCAAGGGAGATAAAGAAGCCTGTGATTATACATTCAAGGGACGCGGCGGCAGACACCCTTGATATAATGAAGTCTCTTCATGCAGAGGAAATGGGAGGAACTATTCACTGCTTTTCCTATGGGACTGAGCTGGCGGCGGAATATCTTAATATGGGCTTTTATTTGGGAATAGGAGGGGTAATTACCTTCAAAAACGGAAGAAAGCTTAAGGAGGTGGTAGATTACATGCCTCTTGACAGAATACTTTTAGAGACAGACAGCCCGTATCTCTCTCCTGAGCCAAACAGGGGAAAAAGAAATTCATCTCTTAATCTGCCGTATGTGGCGGAAAAGATAGCAGAAATAAAAAATATATCTGTTGAAAAGGTAATACAGGCAACGTATGACAATGCATGCAGGGTATATAAGCTGCCCCGGGCATAAATGCATAAAATTACGGCAATAGGTAACAGGTTTATTTTGCCCATGCTTTTTTGCAGAAAGGGGAATACTATGGCAACACTTGGAAATCCGACCAACACTATGGCCGTACTGAACAGGTACGGTTTTTCATTTCAAAAGAAATATGGGCAAAATTTTCTTATAGACAGGGGAATACTGGAAAAAATCATAAGGGAGGCAGGCATAACAAAGGAGGATACAGTGCTTGAAATAGGCCCGGGCATAGGTACTATGACGCAGTATCTGTGTGAGGGGGCGAAAAAAGTGATAGCAGTGGAGATAGATAAAAATCTTATACCTATTCTTACAGAGGATACGCTGGCTTCTTATGATAATGTAAAAATAATAAACGATGATATCTTAAAGATTGATATAAACAGGCTTGCCGAGGAGGAAAACGGAGGAAAGCCAATAAAGGTTGTTGCAAATCTTCCTTATTATATAACGACTCCTATTATTATGGGATTGTTTGAAAGCCATGTTCCAATAGACAGCGTTACGGTTATGGTGCAGAAGGAGGTGGCAGAGCGCATGCAGGTAGGGCCGGGCACGAAGGATTACGGAGCCTTGTCTCTTGCGGTACAGTATTATGCAATACCTGAAATAGTAGCGGTAGTTCCTCCCGAGTGCTTTATTCCAAGACCGAACGTGTCGTCGGCGGTTATAAGACTGACAAGGCACAATAAGGCGCCGGTGGATGTAAAAAATGAAAAGCAGATGTTTGCGATTATAAGGGCAGCCTTTAACCAGAGAAGAAAAACATTAAAAAACAGCATAAATAATTCACCGGAGCTGGGCTTTTCAAAGGAAGCAGTTGAGATGGCGCTGGAGCATATGGGTCTTCCTGATGCGGTGAGAGGAGAAAAGCTTACGCTTGCGCAGTTTGCAGAATTATCAAATCTGCTGGGGTAAAGCTATCCTTATCAGGGCGGCAGAAATATTTCACAAAATACGCGTCTGTAAAAAATCTGTCTATAGTGGTTATATTTTCACAATAAAAAAAATATACTGTGAAAAAGACAAAAAAGAGGGGACAGGGGTGTATAGAAGAATTACAACATATATATACAGCTATGATAACGGACAGAAAATATGCAGCTGTGGCTACTGCCGCTTTGACGTACATGACAATCAATGCAAAATATTCATAAATGTTAAGGTTCCGGACAGATATACCATGGGAATAGCAGAAATATATCTTTTGACGCAGGATGAAGCAACAAAGGACATTACAAGGGAAATGCTGGGAAGGACAGGAGGAATAAACGGAAGCATATGCTACAGGCAAATTTGCAGCAGACAGCATATGGCGGGAAATATAGGCATGGACAATATAAAGGGCGTGCTTATATACAACGGGGAAAGCTTAAAAAAGGCATTTTATTGTAATCTTAAGGGAGATGAGCCTGATATTCTAAGCCTTGAGAAACAAGAGAAAGCTTTAAGCCTGAATGATGATGAAGATACAGAATATTTTAGTGATGATACATACGAATACGATACTAACGAGTATTTTCATGGTGAGAAGGCAGACGAAAACAATATGACTGCTGACGGTCATATAACCGACAGTAATAACATGGCCGTTGAAGGAAATATAACCGACGGAAATAACATGACCGTTGAAGGTAATATAACAAATGGAAATAACATGTCCAGCGAAAGCAATACAACCGACGGAAATAACGTGACTAGTGACAGTAATGTAACAAACAGTAATAACACAACCGGCAGCAAACAAACAGATGAAAACGACTGCCAAAACAATAATGCTTCTGATGAAGAAAAACAAATCGAATATTCCGACATTGTGGATTGGGAGCATAACGGCGCTGACGGGAAAGGAACAGTTCAAAAGGATAAATGGCAGGAGCTTTTGTTTTCAAAGTTTCCAAAGGTACGTATAATCTTTGGAGGCGAGGAAAGCGAGGCTATAAAAATGCGGCCTCACGACCTTGTGTGGTTTCCTAGAAAATACTGGCGTTTCAGCAATAACAGGTGTCTGTTAAACGGCTATTATAATTACAGATACATAATGCTTGTAAAGGGCATAGGAGACAGAGAAGGAAACTACTATCTGGCAGTGCCGGGAAAAAATATGGTAAATGAAGCAATCTCGGCAAGAAAGCATGGCTTTAGCGAATTTGTGAGGAGTAAGGGAGACTTAGGCTTTTGGTGCTGTAAAGTTGGGCAATAATAACCTGGGCAGGAAGATAAAAAAGCCACATAGCTATAAGACCAAAGCTGTACCATATGCCTGAGGAAAACACATTTGTAACGCCTACATGTACATCACAGCATAAAATTAGGCACAGGCATATGGCTATATAGCGGTATTCGTTATATAAGGGCGAAAGCCTTATGGCTATAAAGGCATTAAGGACAAGAGAGGAAAAATATGTGACAGCAAGAAAGGCGTTAATATCTATAGGCATAATAAAAAAATTAATTAAAACAGACAAAATGGAGCCGGCGCATACCATTGCAGCAAAATGTTCCAATGGAAAACAGTCTGTTTTTGTGAGAAAGCGGTAATAATTCATTTGGACCATAATGAATAAGAAAATTCCCGTAGAATAAAAGTCCGTAAGAACAAGAAAAAAATCGGCGGCAACAGTAAGCGCCATTATTCTTTTTATATCATGAACATGCGTATCAACAACAAAAAAGCAGAGACAGACAGATAAAAATTTTAAGAGAGAAGACATCTCGGGCATATTATCGGTAATATCTAGTACAAGATAAGCGGCGTATATAATAAGCTCTGTCAAAATAAACATATTTCCTCCCTGATGACTGAAATTTATTATAGGTAAAAAGCATCTATATCAAAACATATTTGTAACAATATTCTGAAAATAGTTAAAGTATTGTTGCAGTATCCTTAATGTTTTGATAAAATAATATAAGAGTGTTAAAATAATGTAAGATTATTATTGGGAAAAAACGCAAAAATATACACCAAAACCTTAAGGAGGATATTAAATTGAAGTTTGTAAAGACAGAAAATCTTGAAAAGGGAATGAGGCTTGCCAGGCCGATTTACAACAAAAACGGAGTCCTTCTCTATGACAGGGATACAAAGCTGACAAAGCAGGGAATTAACAGCGTAAAAAATTTTGACCTTATCGGCATATACATACTGGAGGACGCAGAGCCTCTTCCTCCTATAACAGAGGACGATATAGAGTTTGAAAGATTTCAGACTATGAGCGTATTTGGACTGAGGGAGGATATAGAGCTTATACAGATGGGCAGGGAGCCTGCAAATATTGAAAATATGGTAAAGCTCATACATAATTCCTATGGAAGGGCAGACAAAAAGCTAAGCACCATTCAGAATTTAAGAAGCAACGAGGATTACACCTATAAGCACTGCCTTCTTATAGCAATTATTTCGGCGGCAATGGCGGCGAGGCTTAAATTTACTGACAGGGAGATAGACGAGGTTATATATGCAGGGCTTATACACGACCTTTCCCTTTCGTCCGTGTTAGAGACGGAATATATAAGCGATAACGTAAAAACCATATTGGAATACGAAAACAGATTTATCAATAAAAAGGCGCTTGAAGATGCTGATAAGAGAAAGGAAATCCTTGCAAGAATTTTATGGGTTGCGAATGTATATGACGATATGACAGCCATGAAACTTGATAAGGAGCCTGCCTCAGAGGTGCTGGCAGTAAAGTATCTTTTGAAAAATTCCGCAAAATTCGGTGACACGGCAATAGGCGCCCTTGTTGACAGCCTTAGAATGTTATATCCGGGAGTATGCGTTGAGCTTACAAATAAGTCTACAGGCATAGTTATTGTCGGCAACGAAAGAAATGTGTTAAGGCCGCTTATTTTAGGCTTCAGATATAATGAAATATATAACCTTATGGCAGACGACGTATATAAAAAGGTCCAGATAAGAGATATTATGAAAACAATGGACAGGCGAGTGCAGATAGACAGGAGCACAATAGACGAGTATATGGAAAGGTACAGCAAAAAGGCGTTTTAGCAGTAGCTTTATAGTGGGCTGATATTTGCGTATAGCAGGTGGTCAGTCCACTGGTTATTTACACGTATGTTTTTAATGCATTTTCCCTCCAAAAGGAAACCGCATTTTTCCAAAACCCTTATAGAAGCAAGATTGCCCTCCTGAACAAAGGCGTTTATACGGTGAATATTAAGATAAGAATATGCCGCAGTCATGGCGGCGGTAACTGCCTCAGTGCAGTAACCCTTACGGGAATGTAAGGAGCTTATTTTATATCCTATATTGCAGCTAAGATAAGGCTCCGGAAGTATATTTCCAAAGGAGACCGTTCCTATAATTTTAGCGGTATTTTCCTTTTCAAAAATATAATACCGCAGATAGGTTTTTTGTCTTGAAGCCTCATATTCCGATTTTAATATATGCTCCTGAAAGGGGACTGTATAAAATAAAGGAGCCTTCACAGCCTCGTATTTCTCAAAGCTAAGGCGGCTGTCCTCAAGAAAATTTAAAAGTGGGATAACGTATCTCTCGTCAAGCACCTTAAGTATAAGTCTGTCTGTTGTAAGGGTTTGGTATTTATTAAATTCTGATTTAAAAAACATAATGTCAGACCTTCTTTTTTCGTAGTTCCTTAAAAAATGACGTAAGCATAATACTGCATTCGTCATGTAAAATATTTGTTTCGATTTCTACCTGATGATTAAATTCCGGTATCTGCAAAAGATTTAATATAGAGCCGGCGCAGCCTGCTTTAGGATTCATGGCGCCGATATAAACCTTTTTAATCCGTGACTGGACAATGGCGCCTGAGCACATCTGACAGGGCTCTAAGGTTATGAACATTTCACAGTTATCAAGTCTCCAGTCCCCCAGCGTCTTTGACGCTTTTTTTATTGCGTTAAGCTCCGCGTGGGATAATGTGTTTTTATCTGTTATACGGCGGTTGTAGCCTCTGCCGATTATTTTATCATTAAAGACAATAACGCAGCCGATAGGAACCTCCCCTAAGGCAAGAGCCTTCTTAGCCTGTCTTACAGCCTCTTTCATAAATTTTTCTTCACGGGTAAGCGCTTTCATGGCGAAACCTTTCTATGTTGCTTTAAGAAAATAAAAAGCCGTGCAATCTGTTTTGTATACTTATCATAAACGTTACTCCTGCAGTTAGCTCAGCCAAGGCGACCTTACATCACATAGAAGGTTTTACTTAGTGCTGCTTCATTCCTGACCTGACACGGTTCGTAAATTTCTATTGCATAAGACCCAAGCTTCAACGCCACTTACAAAAGGCAGCTTTACAAAAAAGTATCCGAGACAGATTATCACCCCTGCTGGAGCGGATTGCAGGTACAGGGCACCGCTAACTCCCCGGCTGCACGGATAGTATTTAGTATACTAGGGTTTTTGCCGGATGTCAAATTTTTTTGTGATTTTGTTTCAAAAAATTTTGTGAATTTGCTTTCAAAATTCATTGTTTTAGGGTATAATTTTTCTATAATGCCGTATAGGTATAAATTTTAAAGGTAAAGGATTACATATTGCTTTTATGCTAAAACTGCAACTTGATTAGGTCGGATATTCTTCGACAGAACGGAGGAAATATGAGAATTGGAATGCTTACAAGCGGCGGAGACTGCCAAAGCTTAAACGCTACTATGCGTGGGGTAGCAAAGTCATTATACAATGAGCTTAAGGACGTAGAGATTATCGGATTTTTAGAGGGCTACAGAGGACTTATGTATGAGGATTACAAGGTTATGAAGTCCAAGGATTTTTCCGGAATACTTACAGAGGGAGGAACAATCATAGGAACAAGCCGCCAGCCGTTTAAGCTGATGCGCGTTGTGGGAGAGGACGGATTTGACAAGGTGGCAGCCATGAAAAAGACATATAGGAAGCTGAATCTTGACTGTCTTGTTGTTCTGGGAGGAAACGGCTCACAGAAGACTGCAAATCTGCTCAGAGAGGAAGGCTTGAATATAGTATCTCTCCCTAAGACTATAGACAATGACCTTTGGGGCACGGATATGACCTTTGGCTTTCAGAGCGCGGCTAATATAGCCACAGACGCCATTGACTGTATACATACGACTGCGGCATCCCACGGACGTGTTTTTATCGTTGAGGTTATGGGACACAAGGTAGGCTGGCTTACCCTTCACGCCGGTATGGCGGGAGGCGCAGACGTTATTCTTATACCGGAGATTCCGTATGATATAGATAAGGTAGCCCAGGCAATAAATAAAAGAGCAAAGGAGGGAAAGAGATTTTCCATTCTTGCGGTTGCAGAGGGCGCTATCTCAAAGGAGGACGCGGTGCTTTCAAAGAAGGAGTATAAGGCAAAGCTTGCGGCAAGAACAGCTCCGTCGGTATCGTATGAAATAGGCAAAAAGATAGAGGAGATGACAGGACAGGAAATAAGAGTTACTATTCCGGGGCATACTCAGAGAGGAGGAAGTCCTTGTCCTTATGACAGGGTTCTTTCGTCAAGGTTTGGCGCGGCAGCCGCAAAGATGATACTTGATAAGGATTTTGGAAACATGATAGGAATAAAAAACGGGGAGATGGTACGTATACCTCTTTCCGATGTGGCAGGCAAGCTTAAGATGGTAGACCCGAAGTCATCTATAATAAAGGAAGCAAAAGCGCTGGGAATTAGTTTTGGAGATTAAATATGTCGTACACTGCGTTATACAGAAAATTCAGGCCTGATAACTTTGACGAGGTTAAGGGACAGGACCATATAGTGACTACATTGAAAAACCAGATAAAGGCTGACCGTCTTGGCCATGCATACCTGTTCTGCGGAACAAGGGGAACAGGAAAGACAACTGTAGCCAAGATATTGGCAAAATCGGTAAACTGTGAAAATCCAAAGGACGGAAGTCCCTGTAACGAATGCCCTGCATGCAGGGCTATCACTGCAGGGGCTTCTATGAATGTAATAGAGATAGATGCGGCATCAAACAATGGCGTGGACAACATAAGAGAAATCAGAGATGAGGTACAGTATCCGCCTACGGAGGGCAGATATAAGGTGTATATTATTGACGAGGTTCATATGTTGTCCATAGGTGCGTTTAATGCGCTGCTTAAAACCCTTGAGGAGCCGCCGTCATATGTTATATTTATACTGGCGACTACGGAGGCCCATAAGATACCTGTCACAATACTTTCAAGATGTCAAAGATATGACTTTAAGAGGATAAGCATAGACGTTATAGGAGAGCGTATAAGAGAGCTTGCAGATAAGGAGCAGGTGGACATAGAGGATAAGGCCGTAAGATATATAGCCAAGGCGGCTGACGGAGCCATGAGAGACGCATTAAGCCTTATGGACCAGTGTATAGCCTTTTATATGGGAGAGAGCCTTACCTACGACAAGGTGCTTGAGGTTTTAGGCGCAGTGGATACAGGGGTTTTCGGAGAGCTGTTAAGGTGTATAATTGCAGGCGATACGGCGGCAGCCATAGAAAAGCTGGAGGAGGTCGTCGTGTCAGGACGCGACCTGACACAGTTTATTACAGATTTTACATGGTATATAAGAAATCTTCTGCTGGTTATGACGTCAGACGACGAGGCTCAGAATATAGTTGATGTTACCTCAGAGCAGCTTGAGTCCCTCAAGGAGGAAGCGTCAATGACGGAGCCGGAGACTCTTATGAGATATATAAGGATTTTGTCAGAGCTAAGCAACAGGATGAAATTTGCCACATCAAAGAGAGTGCTGGCGGAGGTTGCCATAGTAAAGCTGACAAAGCCTATGATGGAAAATGATATAGGCTCTCTTTTGGGAAGAATATCCGCTATTGAAAGAAAGCTTGAGTCAGGAGAGCTTGTTAAGACAGTATATGAGAAGCCTCAGGATACGGCGCAAAAGGGGCAGGCAGTATCCGAAGGAAAGGAGCAGCAGGAAAAAAAGCTTGATATAGCAGTCCATGAGGATGTTCAGTATGTGGCGGACAACTGGGATATGATTGTAAGGCACTTAAGCAAAATGGAAGCTGCGGCGCTAAAGGGAACAAAGCTTTACACAAAAGGGGGCAACACCCTTGTTATACAGTTTACCGAGAGCGTTTCCTATACCGCAATGTCGGAGCAGAAAAGAAAGGACGCCATCCATGATATTATAGGCAGGGAGACAGGCAAGGATATTAACATTGATATGAAGCTTATGCAAAATGAAGAGAAGCAGGAGGATAATTTTGCAGAGGTTTTAAAAAATAAAATAAATATGCAAAATATAGAATTTGTAGAGGAGGACATTTAAGTATGGCTAAAAGAGGAGGCTTTCCCCAGGGAGCAATGCCGGGAAATATGAACAATCTTATGAAGCAGGCCCAGAAGATGCAGAGACAGATGGAGGAGACCACAAAGGCTATTGAGGAAAAGGAGGTAAGCGCATCGGCAGGCGGAGGAGCCGTGGAGGTAACGGTTTCAGGAAAAAAGGAGATAGTAAAGGTAAGTCTTAAGGAGGAGGTTGTGGACCCTGACGATATAGAAATGTTAGAGGACCTTATTATGGCTGCCGCCAATGAAGCCTTAAGAAAAATGGAGGAGCTCTCCCAGGCAGAGATGGCTAAGGTAACAGGCGGTCTCGGCGGACTTGGAGGAGGCTTTCCGTTCTAATGGAGTATTACAGCAGTCCCATATCCAAGTTAATAGAAGAGCTGTCAAGGCTTCCGGGTATTGGCGCAAAGACGGCAGGAAGACTGGCGTTTCATATAGTTAATATGCCGAAGGAGCAGGTTGACGCCCTTGCTAACGCCCTTACAGAGGCGAAGTCAAAGGTAAGGTATTGCAGGGAGTGCTTTACCCTTACAGACGACGAGCTTTGCCCTATATGCGCCAGTGAAAAGAGAAATCACAAGCTTATTATGGTAGTGGAAAATACAAGGGATTTGGCGGCATATGAAAAGACAGGCAGGTACGAGGGGGTTTACCATGTCCTTCACGGAGCCATATCTCCTATGCTTGGAATAGGGCCAAATGAAATAAAGCTTAAGGAGCTTATAGAAAGGCTTCGGGGAGACGTAGAGGAGGTTATAATTGCCACAAATTCCAGCCTTGAGGGGGAAACTACGGCAATGTATATAAGCAAGCTGATAAAGCCTACAGGCATAAAGGTTTCCCGTATAGCCAGCGGCGTGCCTGTGGGAGGGGATTTGGAGTATATAGACGAGGTAACGCTGTTTAGGGCCCTGGAGGGAAGAACGCAGCTTTAGGAAAGGATATTTTTTTATGGCAGAGGAATATGTTTTGGCAAGAGAAATCATACGGGACCATGAGGCTCGTATGATGAACATAAAAAAATATTATCCCTATTTCAGGCTGGCAGAGGTGGATTTTTTCTCCTTTCAGGGAGGAAAATACGGCGCTCTTGATATGGGATACATTCTTATGGCTGTTTTGCGCTTTTTTATAGAGGAAAACAGCTTTAAGGAAAAGGACGTAACATATGACGAGTATGAGCTTTTTATGAGGGATATATATAAGAGGGATTTTGAGCTTAATCTATCCTCAGGTGAGGAAAAGGAAATATCCGCATATATATTTGACATCATAAGAAATGACGGCAAGCCATTTATATATGAGTATTTTGAGCCGGTCAAAAAGCGCAGGCAGACCATTCGCATGAGAATAATAGACAGCAGGATAAAAAACGATATAATATGCTATTTTATCACGTCAGATGCCATAGAGTTTTACCTTGACACTAAGGAGATAAAGGACGAGAGCGCAATAAGCATTGCGCAGGTGCTCCTTTCAAAGATGATAGAAAACAGGAATTTTAAGGGCGGAACAGAGGTAATAAAAAGAATAAACAGCGAGGTAAGCCGTTTAAAGATAAAAAAGAATGATGTTCTTGCGGTTATGGGTGAGGATATAGCCGAAGGCGTAAAGGCGTATGAGGAATTTGTAAATACAGGCGTAAGATGGTTTGACGAGGAACAGAAAAGCTTTCAAAAAAACATGGAGCTAATAAGGGAGGCGCTCTCAAAGGCAGAAGGAGACGGCGGACATGAAACGGCGCTGCAGGATATATACGAGCTTGAGACAGAGCTTAAGAAGGCAATAGTAAAGCATAGAGAGCTGCTGGACGCCTGCATATCCCTGCAGCATATGGCAGATGAGCTTATAAGCGGAGCCAAGTTCTCAAGGCTTAGAAGAAGCTTTGATTTCACCGACGCATTAAGGCTTGCAATGGAGAGGGACAACGCCTCTGCGCTTTTTTCATTGCTCTCTCCCATTTTAACCCTTAACATAAAAAAGACCTTCAATCTTACAAGCATAGACAGGCTTCTTACAATGCCCGTCCTTAAGGAGGAAAAGGGCGAGGAGATAGGGGAAACAGAGGAGCAGGAGTACGTTTATGAGGATGAGCTTGAGGAGGAGCGCATAGAAGAAAATTTTGAATTTATTATTATAAATCTCTTAGAGGCTGTTTTACGGGAGAAAAGCATTAAGCTAAGCATGTTCATTGAAGGCATGAGGGAAAATTACGGCGACAGGATACTTAGGAACAGTGATTTTTACACGCTGCTTATACATATGTGCGGAAAAAATGAGTATATTGTGGAAAAGGCCCTTGAAAAGCCGGAGACGTTTTTTGAGGAATATATGGCAAGGGCAGTACAAAGGGAAGGAACAGATAAGTACAGCGGCTTAAGCTTCAGAGTTGGGAATTTGGAGGGGGAGGAAATAAATATACCCCTTGCAGCCCGCATATCAGATGTGGTGATTGAAAGGACAGTATAAACATATGACAGATAAAAGCTTAGATAAAGCGCTGGATATAGTGTCAATACTTATAAACGGCGGAGAGATAAGAAAAGACGGCGGAAGCGGAGGGCTTTATGAGGAATACGCCAAGGCCGCAGAGGTATACGACATTGTAAACATCATTATGAAGAAGCTTAATATAAATATTTATGAATATAATTATGGACTGTATATTACCGGCGGAGAGGGAAACAGGGTGTTTGGGTATACAAATGAGGAGCTTAGGAAGGAAATAGGAGTTAAGCTTAACAGGGAGCTTTATATGTGCTATTTTATAATGTATACCGTTATGACAAGATTTTATAAGGCAGGAAATATAAGTACATTTACGGAATATATAAAGGCGGAGGATGTAATAAGAGGTACGGACAGCCTTTTGTCCCATATTCTGGAGGATTTAAAGACGGTTTTTTCATCGGATATAGAGGAGGGAAGCTTTAAGGAGCTGGCGCTTACATGGGAGGACATGCCTATGGTTATAACCGAGGAAAATGCCCTCAGGGCAAACAGAACCTCAAAGGCAGGCTTTGTGAAGCTTACCCTGAATTTTATGGTATCACAGGGACTGCTTCTGGAGGCTGACGGAAGGTATTATCCAAGGGACAGGTTTAAGGCTCTTATGGAAAATTATTATGACAGATATAAGGGAAGGCTGTATGAGATATTAAGAGGAGGAGAAGAGGATGCCACAGATAAATAGAATTCGCGTAAACAATGTTAAATATAACTTTGGCACGCAGTTTTATGATGATTTTGTTATGCGGTTTTCATGCAAAAATACTATCTATGACCTGGCAAACGGAGGCGGGAAAAGCGTTCTTATGCTTTTGCTGCTCCAAAATCTTATACCAAACTGTACTCTTGATGAAAAACAGCCTGTAGAAAAGCTTTTCAGAACGGGAGACGGCAGCAGCACAATACATTCCCTTGTGGAATGGAAGCTAGACGAGGAAAATATAAAAAACAATTTTAAATATATGCTTACGGGCTTTTGCGCAAGAAAAGCAAGGGATGAGGAAAACAATGAAAATATACATAATACGGCGATAGAATATTTTAATTACTGTATTTTTTACAGAGAGTTTAACGATAACGACCTTAAAAACCTTCCACTTACAAAGGGAAGGGAAAGAATAACATATACAGGCTTAAAGAATTATTTAAAGGAGCTTGAGAAAAAGGATTACAGCCTTATAGTAAAAATATTTGACAGAAAGGGAGAATATCAGCGTTTCATTGCCGGTTACGGGCTTTTTGAGAGCCAGTGGGAGCTTATAAGAGGCATTAACAGGACTGAAGGGCATGTACGTACATATTTTGAGACGAACTACAGAACAACAAAAAAGGTAGTGGAGGACCTTTTTATAGAGGAAATAATCGAAAAATCCTTTAATTCACGGACAGCCGTGGAAAATGACAGCAGGGAAGCCACAGGCGAGGCCATGGCTAAAACGCTGCTTACCATAAAGGATAAGCTGATAGAGCTGTCGGCTAAGAAGAATGATATGGGCGTATATGACCGGCAGACAGAGGCTATAGAAAGCTTTATAGGAAGAATATCAGGCATACGGCAGCTATATTTCGGCAGGGAGGAAATGGAGGAGCAGATAGTAAGGGCCTCCAATACCCTTGACAGAATAATGGAAAAGCGGGAGGCAGAAAGAATTAAGTATGAGGAAAGCATGGCGCTTTCCGTCAAAGAAAAAAACAGGCTGGAGAATCTTATGGCTGTTATAAGGGTACAGGGCGACGAAAGTAAAATGAAATCGGCGGACAGACTTATAGATGAGCAGTCTGAAAGGCTTTCGGCTTTAAATAAGGAGCATAAGGAAAAAAAGCATATGCTTCTTACGCTGGAGAGCGAAAACGACTATGTGGATTACATATATTACAAGGGAGAAAGAGACAGCATAAAAGCAGTTATTAAAAAAATGACAGAGGGGGATTCCGACAGCAGGGAAATCAGGCGGACTCTTGCAGCCTATGGAGTTGAGAGAAAGAAAAGGAATGAGCTTAAGAGAGCGGCTATAGAGGAATGTATACAGGCAGAGGAAGCTGCCTTAAAGGGAGAAAAGGATTTTTTAGAGAGCCTTAAGGAGCAGGAAAATACATATATACAGGATATATCCGTGGCGGACTATATGCTGTCTGACTGGGAGAAGCGTCTTACAGAAATAAATAAAGACATATATAAGGAAAAGGAAAGGCTTGGCATGGTAATTGGTGGAAATTCTGACGCTGAGCTTTCAAGGCTTGCAGGCAGACAGGAGAAGGTGTCGGCCAATATTGAAGATTTACAAAAAAGAGCTGTGGAGTACGGGGCAGAAAACAGCGCCATAGAATATGAATACAGGGATATAACGGAAAAAATCAAAAAAACGGAGGCTGACATGGAGGGGTGCGGTCTTTTGAAGAAGGAATATGACGAAAGCTTAAAAAAGCTTGAAAAGATACAAAAGCTGTACGGGGAATATGGAACGGATAACCTGTACAGGCTTATAGACGAAAGATACAGGGAGACTATAGGGCAGGCAGATAGAAACAGAAGCGGGCTTAAGTCCCTAAAGCTCTATGCCAAAAATCTTGAAAACGGATGTCCTGTGGGAGAAAGCAGCGAGCTTAAGGAGGTTTTGGATTATATAGAAAAGTATCACGGGGATGTGGCGGTAAGCGGCGTTTCCTTTATTTCATCACTAAGCAGCGAGGAGCGTGTGGCGGCAATAAACAGAATACCCCTGCTGCCATATTGTATTGTCATAAATTCCTCCTATGATAAAATAGTTTCAGACGGAGGAATAAGAGCTATATTAAAGGGGGATTATGCGATTCCTCTTATCAGGCTGGAGGCAGTAAAAAGAGAAGAATATATTTTTGGAATGTCAGACGTTGCGTTTGTTATGAGGGATGAAAGTCTTTTTACAGACAGTAAATCCATAGAAAGAGAGCAAATAAGAGCGACGCAAAAGCTTAAGGATATGGAGGAGCGTCAGAGGCAGCTTGACGAGGCTGTGGATATATTGAGGGAGGATTTGGATTTTGTAAATGAATATAACAGCATATATAAGAAGAAAATAGCAGATAACGATAAGGAATACAGGGAGCTTAGAATTAAGCAGAAGAGCCTTAAGAACGACATGGAGCTTTTACAGGATAAAAGGCTTGCCCTTGCAAAAAATATGGAAAAGCTTTCCGCAGATGAAAAAAGCCTTAAAGAGGAGGAGGAGCTTCTTAGGGAAAAGGCAGACGCTTTAAAAAGGCTTGCAGAAATGGACAGGGAAGAGGAGGAGTTATCAAAAAATATTAACCGGGTTAAATCAAAGGGAGAAAGCCTTAAGAAAAGCTACAAGGATATAAGGGAAAAAATCAAAGGAGCTTCCGGAAGTATAAGCTATAGAATGGAGCGCACAGATTCCCTTAAAAAGGAACTTGCAGAAACAGAGGAGAACTGGGAAAAGCTATATGGGCATTATTGGGGAGAGGAGGAAGCATTAAGCGTTAATGGCCTTGATAAAATGTCAGATGATGAAATTGATTCTAAAGCAAAGGCGTTAAATGAAATACTTTCAGGAGGAGCAAAGGATTTAAATGACAAGAGAAGGCTTATGGAAAACTATGATATTGCCATGGAAAGGTCCCTTGACGCTATAGATTATAAAGGAATACCTGTAAATGAAATAAGGGAAGGCTACAGGGAAGGAAGGGTCAGGAGCCATTCAAAGGAGGAGCTTAAGGCGTTAAGAAATATTCTTGACAGTGGAGCCGAAGCCATAGTACGGTTGGAAAAGGAGCTTTCAAAAAATAAAGAAATAAGAGCCAGACTTGAGGGAGCCGTTAATCACGGCATTTTGGTAATAAAAGAAAAATACGGCGATTTTAAGCGGATTTTTACTGAGGAGGAAATGGAAACCATAGATGCCGACAGCAGGCTTAAGGAGAGCGCTTTAAGGATAGGGGAGCTTTCAGGGAACATTATGGCCATAAAGGATAAATTATCACATCTGGATGAAACCGGCACAGAATTTATTATATATAGAAGAGATTTGGATAAAATAATAGAAAAAGCAAGCATATCCGTTGACGACAGGGAAAAGGCATGGGAAGACAATGATGATTTTGTGGAAAGGTTAAACGCCCTGAGGGAAAGATATGAGAGATATGAAAAGGAGGTAATTAACAGAAGGGAGGAGCTTGAACATGAAAAAATAACTCTTTATGATACCCTGAGGGCAATGTCCTCATTCAGGCTGGCTGACGAAATAAGAAATAATGTCGTTATGCCGGACAGCGTAAGGGAGACAGAGGAGCTTATGGAAAGCCTTAGGGAGATTACGGATTGCATACGCCTTGAGAAGGACAGGATAGAAAAAAGCATAGAGGATATAGAGCGTATAAAGGACAGCTTTGAAAACCAGTGTATACAAAGCTGCATAAACATAAGGACGGAGCTTGAGAGATTTCCAAAGCTTTCAAAAATAAATATGGATGGGGAGAGGATATCCATTATAGGCTTATCCGTTCCCTATATTCCGGAGAATATGTATAAAAAGCAAATGTCAGAGTATATTGACAATATCGTAGAAACAGCAGATAATATAAAATCGGAGGAGGAGCGTATAAGATATATACGGGGGCAGCTTTCATTTAAAAAGCTGTTTTCTGTTATTGTCACTGACATGAACGGAATTAAGCTTACCCTTTATAAGAGGGAGCGCATAAGAGAGCAAAGCAGATATTTAAGGTATGAGGAGGCTGTGGGAAGCACCGGTCAGTCACAGGGCATATATATACAGTTCCTTATAGCAATAATAAATTATATTACAAGTATAAATTCTCCCGGGGCAGGCAGCAAAAATGCGGGGAAAACCATATTTATAGACAATCCCTTTGGCGCAGCCAAGGATGTATATATATGGGAGCCTATATTTAAGCTGCTAAAGACAAACAACGTACAGCTTATTGTACCCTGCAGAGGAGCAACTCCTGCCATAACGGGAAGATTTGACGTAAATTATGTGCTGGGACAGAAAATGATAGATGGAAAACAGCAGACAGTTGTGGTAGAATATTATAGTAACGTGGAAAGTGACATATTAGAATACCAAAGACTTTCCTTTGAGCAAAGCAAAATTGTATTTGAATAGTTTATTTTGACAGATAGGAGAACCAATGGACAGATATGAGCTTAATGTAAAAATGGAACAGATAAAGAAGCTTGCAAGGCAGAAGGAGTACGCTGCTGCCTCAAAGATTGCAGACACCATTGACTTTTACAGAATAAAGGAAAATAAAAGCCTGCAGCTTTTGGCAGACGTATATGAGGCAAGCGGAAAATATATTCAGGCAAAGGAAATACTGATAGAGGCATATTCAAGAACTGCCTTTGGAAGACAGCTTGCCTACAGGCTTGTAAGATTATGTATAAAGTCGAAAAATATAAGCGAGGCCGAGGATTTTTATGATGATTTTATAAACGCCGCGCCAAAGGATAATTCAAAATATATTTTGCAGTATGAGCTTGCCACGGCAAAGGGAAAGTCTTTGGAGGAGCGTATACAGATACTTGAAACATATTTAAGCGACGATATGGATGAAAAGTGGGCGTTTGAGCTTGCCAAGCTGTATCATAAATCAGGACAGAAGGATAAATGCGTAAGGCAGTGCGACGATATTATATTATGGTTTAACGACGGCAAATATGTAGATAAGGCCATGGAATTAAAAATGCTTTATAAGCCTCTTACAAAATCCCAGCAGGAAAAGTACGAAAAACGCTGGAGAGCAAAGGCTCCTTCAAATGTAAATGTTGAGGAGATAAAGGTAAAGGAATATGATGCGGCAAACAAGTATAATACTGCTAATATTCAAAATGCCTTAAAGGAAAGCATGGACGCTATAATGAATGAAAGCGGCATGAATACAGAGGCTTCAAAGGACGAATACAGCGGCAGTAAATCAGAGGACCTTGAAAAAACAAAGGTTGTGTTTACAAAAGAAACGGAAAACAGTCTTTTGTCCCATACCGTAAAGGACGTTACCGTGCCGGATAAATACAATACGGTACCTTTAAATCCCATGCTGGATATAAACAGCGACGGTCAGATAGAAATGAGTATTGAAGAGGAGCCTGTGGATGACCAGATAGAGGGACAGCTTACCATAGGCGAGCTTTTGGATAACTATGAAAACAGGGAGGCAAAGCTAAAGGAGCAGACTGAGAATCAGATAGCAGCCCAGGAAACAAAAAAGCTTTATGATACGGTAGAAATCGGAAGCCAGATAGAGCAGACTATTATGGAAACCGAATTTTATGATGATGACATAGAAGAAAATAATATTTCGGAGGATTTGCTGGCTGAGATATCTGCTGCAGACGACAGTATGGAAGACGGCGGGGAATATAGCGAGGGGTATGGCTTTCAGCAGGAGCCTGAGGAAAAGACAGCGGATTTTGGCGAGACTAAGGATATCGGCAATATTCACATGTCCTTGTCAGGAGCGCCGGGAGAATTTGATACGTCATATTACAGCAGGCCAAAGGAAGATACAGAGGCTTCTCAAAGTGAAATATCCTCTCCGTCAGAGTATATGACAGAGGACGAATTAAAAGAAGAGGCGGAATACGATTTTTATAAAAGGCCTGAAACGGAGCCATATGATGAGCCTGAAACGACGCTGTATGAAGAAGCTGAAACAGAGCCGTATGATGAGCCTGAAACAACGTTGTATGAAGAAACAGAAACAGAAGAAGAAAGCATCTTTAATGAGGAGTCTGAAGCTGAAACGGAGTATACCTTCTCAGAAGAATCAGAATATATGACGGAAAATGAGGATGAAGAAGAGCCGGAGGAGTCTGATTATGAGCCGGAAGCTTCTGACGAAGCAGACCAAACTGACGAAATTGACGAGGCTGATGAGGAAAAATCGGCAGAAAAATTTGTGTCAGAGAAAATAGAGCAGAGCTCAGGCAGGGATAACAGCAATGAGGTAAAAGAGCTTATAAAAGACTTTGTTGCAAAATATTCGGGAGTGCAGGGACTTGACAGGCAGCTTCTTGTAGTGCTCCAGCAGGTTTTAATTGACAATAATACAAACTTTGTAGTAACGGGAGAGGTAAAGAGCGGAAAGACAGCCCTTTCAATAGACCTTGTAAAGATAATAAATAAAATTCAGCAGACGAGAGGCAGAAAGATAGCCAAAATAAACGGAGAGGTACTTAATGAAGGCAACGTTCCCGAATATTTTGAAAAGCTTGCGGGAATGGATATTATAATAGAAAAGGCAGGCTCCTTAAAAACCAATGTAGCATCAAAGATTATAGATGAGGCAGAGAAGGAGGGAGGCGCAAGAATAATAGTACTTGAGGATGAAAAGAGCAATATAGATGCGTTTCTCAAAGAAAACAGCAGGGTAGATAAGCTGTTTACCAGCAGAGTGGTGGTAAAGCAGAATAAGCTTCAGGACTGGGCCTTAGTTGCGCAGAAGTATGCAAACAGCCAGGGCTATGAGATAGACGAGATGGGAATACTTGCCCTTCATGCCAGAATAAATGAGCTTTATGCATTTTCATTACTTATAGGCAAAAAGCAGGTGGAGGAGATTGTTGACAATGCAATAAAGAGGTCAAAGAACAGGAAAATCGGCAGAATCCTTAAGCTGTTTGGACGGGAACGGGAGAAGAAGCTTAAGGAGGAGGATTTTTCTTAAAAGCATAAGACCGCACAGGCGGCAGATTGAGAGGAAGAATGGATAAAAAATATGTAAACGCACCGTTTGTAAAAAGAGGAATAGCATTTGTCATAGATGCTGCCATGGCGTTTTTGCCGGCCCTTGTGGTTTATATTTTATTTACAGGAGGCTTTAAGGGATATACGCCCCTTTATTATCCGGCGCCGTTAATAGGAGCAGTATCCATGGTTGATTTACCGGTTGCTGTAAACGAAAAGGTAAGCAATGTAACTACGGAGGAAGGAGGAACCATATCAAAGACAAATTATTCAATGACGGCGACAGGCTCAAGGCTTTTGTCGGTCGTTGTTATTGTTATGTATGTAGGGTATGGTACATTCTGCACGGTTGTGTATGACGGAAAGACAATAGGAAAAAAGCTTATGAAGCTTAGAGTTGTGCCGGAGGATGATGGCAGGATGACAAAAGCATTTTTGCTTAGAGAGCTGCTAGGAAAGGTAGTTGTTAATTCAACTGTTATTGTGCCGGTGGTATCTGCCTTTATGGCAGCATTTGCAAAAGATAAAAAAACGGTACATGATTATATAGGTAAAACAAGAGTGATTATGGATTAGGATGGAACAATATGGACACAATTATTGTAAAGGCAGATTTAAGTAATGAATGGTATGTTCCGGAGGTATGGGAAAAGAATATGTCCCATGCCGGCAGGGTAATAAGAGAGGGAGGACTGGTTGCCTTTGCAACAGAGGCGGTATACGGGCTGGGAGGAAACGCGCTGGACAAAAGGGCGGCGGAAAAAATATACAGGGCAAAGGGCCGCCCCTCTGATAATCCTCTTATAGTACATATTTCAAGGATAAGTCAGGCAGAAAATATTGCCGTTAACATAAGCCATGATGCGCGAAGGCTTATGGAGGAATTTTGGCCCGGTCCTCTTACCATAATACTTGACAAGGCAGATATAGTGCCGAAGGAGACTACAGGGGGACTTGATACGGTGGCGTTAAGAATGCCGAATCATCCCGTAGCGCTAAAGCTTATAGAGGAGGCGGGGGTGCCTGTAGCCGCTCCAAGCGCAAACCTTTCCGGAAAGCCAAGCCCTACAACGGCGGGTCATGTGGCGGAGGACATGATGGGAAGAATAAATATGATAGTTGACGGAGGCGCCGTAGCTATAGGCATAGAGTCAACAATTATAGACATGACCGGAGCTGTTCCCACAATCTTACGGCCGGGATTTGTTACGGTGGAAATGCTTAAGAAGGTTATTGGAGCCGTGGAGGTAGATAAGGCAGTGGATGCAAAATCCATAGAGGAAATAGGAGGAGACTATAGGCCTAAGGCGCCGGGAATGAAATACAGGCATTATGCCCCTAAGGCAGAGCTTATTATGTTTGAGGGTTCAGTGGAAAATGTAGCGGCAGCCATAAACAGGAAGCTTAAGGAGGCTGAAAAAAACGGTAAAAAGGCAGCGGTTATATGTACTGACGAAACGGAGTCATTATATAAAAACGGCTGTATAAAATCTATAGGAACAAGAGCGGAGGAGGAAACCATAGCTTATAATTTATATCATCTTCTCAGGGAATTTGATGATATGGAAGTGGATTATATATATGGAGAAACATTTTATGGAACAGGTCTGGGACAGGCTGTTATGAACAGACTGATAAAGGCGGCAGGCTATCGTCTGGAGCAGGTGTAGATACGACGGCGTATGAAAGAATGACAGAAAGGACAGTGTTTATAAATTGACTTATGGAAAGATAATATTTGTAAGTGAAGAAAATATATTTACAAGTCCTGTGGCAGAGACCATCATGAAAAAGAAGCTTTTGGAAAGTGGAGACAGCGAGACAAAGGTATCCTCCTGCGGTATGGTGGTGCTGTTTCCGGAGCCTGCAAATCCTAAGGGCGTGGCTATAGCCAAGAGCAGGGGAATAAGCATGGAGGAGCATAGAGCTAAGGCGGCTAATGGCGGTATGTTTGGAACAGATGTTTTAGTGCTTGTTATGTCTGAGAGAATAAAGGCGGCAGTTTATGAAAAGTACAAAAATGCCGTAAATATATATACAATAAAGGAATTTGTAGGACTTGACGGAGACATTGAGACGCCCTATGGCAAGGGAATGAAGGAATACGGCGAGGTTTATACGCAGCTTGAAGAATTGGTTGATATGGTAATAAAAAAATTAAGTAAATAAATTAATACAGATACCGTAAGGGTGTCAGGGAAAGGAGATAATATGGTAATAGCATTAGGCAGCGACCAGGGAGGCTTTGAATTAAAGCAGGAAATTATTAATCATTTAAACGAGAGGGGAATTGATTTTGTTGACTACGGAAGCTACGATACAAAAAGCGTGGACTATCCTGAATATGCCAAAAAGGTATGCAAGTCAATAAAGGATAAGGAAAGTAATATGGGTATTCTTATATGCGGAACAGGCATAGGAATATCTATAACAGCCAACAAAATACCGGGAATAAGGGCGGCTTTGTGTACAGACTGCTTTATGGCAGAGGCGACGAGGCTTCACAATGACGCTAACATACTGGCTTTAGGAGGCAGAGTGGTAGGACCGGGACTTGCAATAAAGATAGTTGATACATTTTTGGATACGCCGTTTTCAAATGAGGAAAGACACATAAGACGTATAAATGCAATAGAAAACTAATATTGCGCATATTTTTCCTGAAAGAAATTACCGGGAGGTTTTCAATGACAGAAAAGAGAAAGGATTACATAAGCTGGGATGAGTATTTCATGGGGGTTGCCATGCTTTCGTCCCTTCGCTCAAAGGACCCTAACACACAGGTGGGAGCGTGTATAGTAAGTCCGGACAATAAGATATTGTCCATGGGTTATAACGGCTTTCCCACAGGCTGCTCTGATGATGAATTTCCATGGTCAAGGGAAGGAACAGAGGGAGATATAGACAATAAATATTTTTATTCTACCCACAGTGAGCTGAACGCAATATTAAATTATCGTGGAGGAAGTCTTGAAGGCTGCAAAATATATGTAACTCTTTTTCCCTGCAATGAATGTGCAAAGGCAATAATACAATGCGGTATAAAGGAAATTGTATACATGGAGGATAAGTATGCCGGCACTCCCGGCGTAAAAGCATCAAAAAAGATGCTTTGCGCGTCAGAGGTTAAGTATACCCCATACAGGCCTACAGAAAGAAATGTTACACTTAAGCTTTAATGGCAGGGAAGCGTTTTACCTGCCTTATAGCTTCGGACTTAAAAAATAAAAATAGTAAAAAGGCTGTCAAATGTTGGACAAATAAACAAAAAAATGATATAATTACCGATAGTTATTTTTATTACACGCAGGGACGTTAGCAGGGGTATTAGTGTGAAAAATCACGGATTTTTCACTTTCTATTTAGGCAGTATCGCAGACGTGTCTGCGATATGCAGGGGTATTAATATGAAGTATAAAAAAGAGGTTTTTAGAAGTCTTGCGCTTATAACTCAATTAGGTATTCATGTAATGGTTCCTATTTTTATGTGTTTATTTATAGGGTACATTATTGATAAAAAGTTCGGCACCTCCACCATTTTGGCATTTCTTATAGTCGGCATGCTGGCAGGAGGAAGAAATGCATATATGCTTGCAAAAGGAGTCATTGGCGAAAATGAAAGGGATAAAAAATAGAAAAGGCTTTTTTAAAAGGATTCCCATGGCGGCAGAACTGTTGATTGGAGAGTGTCTGTACTTTGGAGTAGGAGTGCTTATTATACTTACGGTGACGGGGATTTTTTTCAGGGAAAGCATGATACCATGGCTCCTTGGATTCCTTGAGGGAGTGCTGGCGGCGGTAGCCATAATGATACACATGGCCATATCGGTGGAGGATTCCGTGTCCATGCAGGAGAACGAGGCCCTTAAGCATACGCGTATAAAATATATTGTACGTATAGTATTCGTTGTAGTTGTGTTTTTGCTTATTGTTTTTTTGAAGCTGGGGGATATAGGGGCGGCGTTATTTGGCCTTATGGCATTGAAGGTGTCGGCTTATTTACAGCCGTTTACACATAAAATTTATCAAAAATTTATAAGGGAAGGACGGTGATAATGTGGGATATGAGTTAAGTCTTTTGGCTGCGGAAAAAGAGGCTGATTTTTCCATACATATGCTTAAGGAGCTGCATATATTTGGACAGACGGTTTATCTTACAACCACTCATGTGGGGCTGATTATTATATCGGTTGTTATCCTTATATTTGCCCTTGCGGTAAATAGAAAGGTATCCAAGGCAAAGGCAGAGGACACGCCGGGTATGCTGCAAAACATAGCGGAGCTTATTGTGAGTACCGTGGACAACATGGTAAAGGGAATAATGGGAAGCGAAGGAAGAAGATTTCGCAATTACATTTGTTTTCTGATGATGTTTCTGTTAATATGCAACATATCAGGTTTGTTTGGGCTTAGGGCGCCGACGGCAGATTACGGTGTTACGCTTCCTCTTGGAATTGTTACATTTTTGATGATACATATCAACGGTGTAAAGAAAAACAAGGGCGGACATTTTACTGCGCTTTTTAAGCCTTCACCAATTCTTTTCCCTATCAATCTTATTGGTGAAGTGGCAGTTCCATTATCTTTGTCGTTGCGTCTTTTTGGTAACGTGCTTTCAGGTACGGTTATGATGGGACTTATATACGGACTTTTAAGTCCGCCAATCACAACAGGTATACCGGCATTCTTACATGTGTACTTTGATATATTCTCAGGATGTATTCAGGCATATGTATTCTGTATGCTGACCATGGTATACATCAACGACAAAATAGCAGATTAGCAAAAGCTCTGTTATTAAATGCAGCAAAGTCAGGGAAGCTTGGCTGATGAAATTTTAAAAAATTTAATACCACATATTCAGGTGGTAGAATGGAGGAAAAAAATGAACGTAAACGGACAGGAATTTATTTATGCAATGTCAGCAGTAGGCGCTGGTTTGGCAATGATAGCAGGTATCGGACCTGGTGTAGGACAGGGATATGCAGCAGGACAGGCAGCCGCAGCAGTAGGCAGAAATCCGGGAGCAAAGTCAGATATTACATCTACCATGCTTCTTGGTCAGGCAGTAGCCGAGACGACAGGTCTTTACGGATTCGCTGTAGCTATTATATTAATGTTCGTTAAGCCTTTCTAGTAAGCTTAAAGCTAAGATGAGCTTAAAAGCTATAAAAAGTGCGTGCTTACGCAGAAAGGAGGCTATAAATTGGGAGCATTAATAGGACAATATGGATATCAGGTATTAAGTGCAGGCACTGAAGCGGCAGACGACGGCAGAATATTCGGGCTGGACCCGCAGCTTTTATTTGATGCCGCTATACTGGCATTAAATATATTTATTCTGTTTACCCTTGCATCATATCTTCTTTTTAATCCCGTAAGAAAAATGCTTACGGACAGACAGGCAAAGATTGCTGCCGAGAAAGAAAAGACAGCGGCGGATATGGAAAAGGCCGAGCTGCTTAAGGCAGAGTATGAGGAGAAGCTTAAGGGCGTTGATAAGGAAGTGGAAGCCATTTTAAGCGATGCAAGAAAGAAGGCTCTTAAAAATCAGGAGCGCATAGAAGGCGAGGCCAGGGAGGAAGCCGCTAGGATTATCGACAATGCCAGAAAAGAGGCAGAGCTTGAGAAACAGAAGGCTGTGGATGATGTTAAAAAAGAAATTATCATGGTTTCTACCCTTATGGCGAACAAGCTTGTGGCAGCAGCTATAGACAAGGATACTCAGGATACCCTTATTGATGAGACATTGAGAGAGATAGGTGATGAGACATGGCTAAGCTAGTGGAAAAAGCATATGGCGACGCGCTGTTTGATTTATCCGTTGACTCATCAAGGGTAGATGAGCTTTTTGAGGAGGCAAAGGCAGTAAAGACCGTACTTGTTGAAAATAAAGAGCTTATGAATCTTCTCACACATCCAAAGGTGGATAAAGAGGAGAAGGAAAAGGTTGTTGAAAATATTTTTAAGGACAGGGTTTCAGCAGATATGACCGGCCTTATGCTTTTGACAATTAAAAAGGACAGACAGAAATTCCTGATAAGGATACTGGATTACTACATAGACAGGGTAAAGGAGTATAAAAGGATAGGTGTAGCCACGGTTACTACGGCGTATGAGATGGATGAGGAAAAGAAGGGGGCTGTAGAGAGAAAGCTTATAGCAACTACCCCCTATGACAGCTTTGAAATCACATATATTGTAGATGAAAGCCTTATAGGCGGCATGATTATACGTGTCGGCGACAAGGTTATCGACAGCAGCTTAAAAAGTCAGATTGAGACTATGTCGAGAGAGCTTTACAAAATAAGATTGGAAAGGTGGTAGCTCCATGAATTTAAGACCTGAAGAAATAAGTTCGGTTATTAAAGAGCAAATAAAGAACTATTCTACAGAGCTTGACGTATCCAATGTGGGTACTGTTATTCAGGTGGCTGACGGTATTGCCAGAGTACACGGACTGGAAAAGGCAATGCAGGGCGAGCTTCTTGAATTTCCCGGCGAAGTATACGGAATGGTAATGAATCTTGAGGAGGACAACGTTGGAGCCGTTCTTCTCGGTGACAGTAAAAACATAAACGAGGGAGACACCGTAAAGACCACAGGACGAGTAGTTGAGGTTCCTGTAGGAGACGAGATGATAGGACGAGTAGTAAACGCCCTCGGTCAGCCTATAGACGGCAAAGGCCCCATAAATGCAAAAAGGAGCCGTCAGATAGAGAGAGTCGCATCAGGCGTTATCTCAAGAAAGTCAGTAGACACCCCGCTTCAGACAGGTATAAAGGCTATAGATACCATGATACCTATAGGAAGAGGACAAAGAGAGCTTATTATCGGTGACAGGCAGACAGGCAAAACTGCCATTGCCATTGACACCATTATAAATCAGAAGGGACAGGATGTTTTATGTATATATGTCGCAATAGGACAGAAATCATCTACAATCGCTTCTATTGTTAAGACGTTGGAGGAGCACGGGGCTCTTGCCTATACTACCGTAGTGGCGTCTACAGCAAGCGAGCTTGCGCCTCTCCAGTATATAGCCCCATATTCAGGCTGCGCTATCGGTGAGGAATGGATGGAGCAGGGCAAGGACGTGCTGGTGGTATACGATGACTTAAGTAAGCATGCTACCGCATACCGTACGCTCTCATTGCTTCTTAGACGTCCGCCGGGACGTGAGGCTTATCCGGGAGATGTATTCTACCTTCATTCAAGACTCCTTGAGAGAGCCGCAAGAATGTCGGAGGAGTTTGGAGGAGGCTCCCTTACGGCGCTTCCTATAATAGAGACGCAGGCAGGAGACGTATCGGCGTATATTCCTACAAACGTTATTTCCATAACAGACGGACAGATATACTTAGAGACGGAAATGTTTAACGCAGGTTTCAGGCCTGCCGTAAACGCAGGACTTTCCGTATCAAGAGTGGGAGGCGCAGCCCAGATAAAGGCTATTAAGAAGCTTGCGGCGCCTATAAGAGTGGAGCTTGCCCAGTACAGAGAGCTTGCTTCCTTTGCCCAGTTCGGCTCAGATTTGGACGCAGACACAAAGGAAAAGCTGGACCAGGGCGCAAGAATAAAGGAAATATTAAAGCAGCCACAGTATAATCCTATGCCTGTTGAATATCAGGTTATCATTATATATGCCGCTACAAAAAAGCATCTTCTTGACATACCTGTTGACAAGGTACTTGATTTCCAGAACAGCTTATTTGAGCTGATTGATACAAAATATCCTGAAATACCGCAGTCAATTAAAGAGACGAAGGAGCTTTCAGAGGAAACAGAGGCAAAGCTTATAGAGGCTATAGGGGAAGTAAAGAAAAATTAAGAGAGGTGATAAGCCATGGCGTCAATGAGAGATATTCAGAGACGAAAAGTAAGTGTACAAAGTACAGGACAGATTACAAAAGCCATGAAACTGATCTCTACCGTAAAGCTTCAAAAGGCAAAGGAAAGAGCCGAGCACAGCAAAGCGTACTTCAATGGTATGTATGACACGGTGTCAGACATATTGTCAAAATCGGTAAATATAAACCACAGGTTTTTACAGCATACTGAGGGTAAGAAGAAAGCAGTCATAGTTATATCTTCAAACAGAGGTCTTGCAGGAGGTTATAATTCAAACATTATAAAGCTCATAACGACTAACCCTGAGTTTAGCGCTGACAATACGGTTATATATTCAATCGGACGAAAGGCTAAGGATGGTCTTTCAAGGAAGGGCTTTGAAGTAAAAGGCGATTACTCTGAGGTTATGGAAGAGCCTATGTACAGCGACGCTATGCATATATCGTCGGAGGTGCTTAAGGCGTTTGAGGAGGGCGAAATTGGAGAGATATATCTGGCGTATACCATATTTAAAAACAGCGTAAGCCAGGTGCCGGATATGAAGAAAATATTGCCCGTATCAAAATCAGAGGCTGCAAAGCAGCCTTTGGCAGCGGAGAAATCAGATGAAGGAAGCTCATTGGAGGATGATAGAACTCCTATGAATTATGAGCCTGGTGAGGAAGAGGTACTTGACGTTATTATACCAAAGTACGTTACAAGCCTTATATACGGCGCCTTAGTGGAGGCGGCAGCCAGTGAAAACGGTGCAAGAATGTCAGCCATGGACTCTGCTACATCAAATGCAGAGGAAATGATTGCAGATTTGTCACTTATGTACAACAGGGCAAGGCAAGGCTCCATCACACAGGAACTTACAGAAATTATAGCTGGTGCCGAGGCTATCAGCTAAAGGAAGGAGCGTAAGCTTATAATGGCAGAAAATAATATAGGTAAAGTTACCCAGATTATCGGAGCTGTATTAGATATAAAGTTTACTACAGGTCATTTGCCGGAGATAAATGAAGCTATCAATATTAATACAGACGAAAGAACCTTGGTAGTGGAAGTATCCCAGCATTTGGGTGACGATACGGTAAGATGTATAGCTATGGGCCCGACAGACGGACTTGTAAGAGGAATGAAAGCTGAGGCAACCGGAGCGCCGATTACGGTTCCCGTAGGTGAGAATACGCTGGGACGTATGTTTAATGTGCTTGGACAGCCGATAGACAATAAGGAAGCGCCGCAGGAGGTAGAATATAATCCTATTCACAGAAAGGCTCCTGCCTTTGAGGAGCAGTCTACATCTACAGAAATGCTGGAGACAGGAATCAAGGTTGTGGATTTGCTTTGTCCATATCAGAAGGGTGGAAAAATCGGTCTGTTCGGAGGCGCCGGAGTAGGTAAGACAGTGCTTATCCAGGAGCTAATCAGGAACATTGCTACAGAGCACGGCGGATATTCAGTATTTACAGGCGTTGGTGAGCGTACAAGAGAAGGAAACGACTTGTATCATGAAATGATGGAGTCAGGAGTTATCAATAAGACAACCATGGTGTTCGGTCAGATGAACGAGCCGCCGGGAGCCAGAATGAGAGTGGGACTTACGGGACTTACCATGGCAGAGTACTTTAGAGACAAGGGCGGAAAGGACGTGCTTCTTTTCATTGACAATATTTTCCGTTTTACACAGGCAGGCTCGGAGGTTTCCGCATTGCTTGGACGTATGCCTTCTGCCGTAGGCTATCAGCCTACCCTTCAGACGGAAATGGGAGCTTTGCAGGAGCGTATCACTTCTACAAAGAACGGCTCTATCACATCTGTTCAGGCTGTGTATGTGCCTGCGGATGACCTTACGGACCCGGCTCCTGCGACTACCTTTGCGCATCTTGACGCAACTACTGTTCTTTCCCGTTCTATAGTGGAGCTTGGTATTTACCCTGCGGTAGACCCTCTTGAGTCTACATCCCGCATTCTTGACCCGCGTATTGTAGGCGAGGAGCATTACAGGGTGGCAAGAAGCGTTCAGGAGATATTACAGAAGTATAAGGAGCTTCAGGATATTATTGCTATCCTTGGCATGGATGAGCTTTCGGAGGATGATAAGCTTGTTGTGGCAAGAGCAAGAAAGGTACAGAGATTCCTTTCGCAGCCATTCTTTGTGGCAGGACAGTTTACAGGACTGGAGGGAAGGTATGTTCCTATATCAGAGACTATACAGGGCTTTAAGGAGATAATCGAAGGAAAGCATGACGATGTGCCGGAAAGCTATTTCTTAAACGCAGGAAGCATAGACGACGTGCTGGCAAAGGTAAACAATTAGTGAGGTAGCGGAATGGCAGATGAAAAGATGTTTGCACTGGAGATAATATCGCCTGAACGTGTATTTTATAAGGGTGAGGCAGGCTTTCTTGAACTTACCACCAGTGAAGGCGAGATTGGAATTTATAAAAACCATATACCTATGACAAATGTCTTAATGCCGGGCGCTGTAAAGATACATGAAGCGAAGGGCTTAAAGACTGCGGCAGTTATGTCAGGCTTTGTTGTTATACTTAAGGATAAGGTAAAAATAATGGCAGAGGTTGCCGAGTGGCCGGATGAAATCGATAAAAACAGAGCTGAGGAAGCAAAGGTCAGAGCCGAGAGAAGGCTTAAGGACGGAGGCTCGGGAATAGACAGGAACAGGGCGGAGCTGGCTCTTAAGAGGTCTATTGTCCGGCTTAATATGGTTAAGTAGATATTCAAAAAAATAATGCCACACTCTAAACAGCGGCCAGAGCTAAAAGGCGCCTCTGTTAAGAGTGTGGCATTACTGTTTTAGCATAAAAAACAAAAAATTTAAAAAAGTTTTGTAAAAAAAGGGTAAATTGTAAATTTGAAAATAGACAATTAGTAAGAAAAGTGGTATAATGTTTGTAAATGCCGGTACGGAAATTTTTAGGTATTTTTTTCATTTTTTATGTCAAAACAAAACAAAATATAAGGAGGATTTTCAAATGAGATTTTTTGTTGACACAGCTAATGTAGAGGACATCAGAAAAGCAAATGACATGGGAGTTATATGCGGTGTTACTACAAATCCGTCGCTTATCGCAAAGGAAGGCAGAGATTTTAATGAAGTTATAAAGGAAATAACTTCTATCGTAGATGGACCTATCAGCGGTGAGGTTAAGGCTACTACAGTAGACGCAGAGGGCATGATTGCAGAGGGAAGAGAAATTGCAAAGATTCACCCTAACATGGTAGTTAAGATTCCTATGACTGTAGAAGGCTTAAAGGCTACTAAGGTTCTTTCTTCTGAGGGCATTAAGACAAATGTTACTCTTGTATTTACGGCTAATCAGGCGCTGCTTGCAGCAAGAGCAGGAGCTACGTATGTATCGCCTTTCCTTGGAAGACTTGATGATATTTCACAGCCGGGTATTGATTTAATCAGACAGATAGCAGATATGTTTGCAGTATCAGGGGTTGATACCCAGATTATTGCAGCGTCAGTCCGCAACCCAATCCATGTAACGGACTGCGCCCTTGCAGGAGCAGATATTGCTACAGTACCATATAAGGTAATTGAGCAGATGACAAAGCATCCTCTTACAGACCAGGGTATTGCAAAGTTCCAGGCTGATTACAAAGCAGTATTTGGCGACTAATAAGGAAAGGGGTATTTTTAATGGACAAGTTAGCATTACAGAAGACTGCCAATGAAGTTCGTAAGGGAATAGTTACTGCCGTACACAGCGCTAAGGCAGGACATCCGGGCGGCTCATTGTCAGCGGCAGATATTTTTACATATCTGTATTTTGAGGAGATGAATATAGACCCTAAGGAGCCTAAGAAGGCAGACAGGGACAGATTTGTGCTTTCAAAGGGACATACTGCTCCGGGACTTTATTCTACACTGGCAAACAGAGGCTATTTCCCTGTTGAGGATTTAAAAACCTTAAGACAGTTAGGCTCGTATCTTCAGGGACATCCTGATATGAAGCACATTCCGGGAGTAGACATGTCGTCAGGCTCGCTGGGACAGGGTATATCTGCTGCGGTAGGCATGGCCCTTTCAGCAAAGCTTAGCGGAGATACCTACAGGGTATATACACTTCTCGGAGACGGCGAGATACAGGAGGGACAGGTTTGGGAGGCTTCCATGTTTGCAGGACACAGAAAGCTTGACAATCTTGTAGTTATGGTTGATAATAACGGACTCCAGATAGACGGTAAGGTAGAGGATGTATGTTCTCCATACCCTATAGGAGACAAGTTTAAGGCATTTAATTTCCATGTTATTGAGAATGTGGATGCCCATGATTTTGACGCCATAAAGGCAGCGTTTGATGAGGCAAGGGCTGCAAAGGGACAGCCTACGGCTATTGTATTTAAGAGCACAAAGGGTAAGGGCGTATCATTTATGGAGAATAACGCTTCATGGCATGGAACAGCGCCAAATGACGAGCAGTACGCTGTTGCAATGGAAGATTTAGAAAAGGTAGGTGAAGCATTATGTCAGAAGTAAAGAAGATAGCAACAAGAGAGAGCTATGGCAATGCATTGGCAGAGCTTGGCGCACAATACGAAAACCTTGTAGTTCTTGACGCTGATTTGGCTGCAGCTACCAAGACCGGTATTTTTAAGAAGGCGTTTCCGGATAGGCATATAGACTGCGGTATAGCAGAATGTAATATGGTAGGTATAGCGGCGGGACTTGCAGCTACAGGAAAGATACCGTTTGTAAGCTCATTTGCAATGTTTGCTGCAGGAAGGGCATTCGAGCAGGTAAGAAACTCTGTGGGATATCCGCATTTAAATGTAAAGATAGGAGCAACCCATGCAGGTATATCTGTAGGAGAGGACGGAGCGACACATCAGTGTAACGAGGATATAGCTCTTATGAGAACTATTCCGGGAATGGTAGTTATAAATCCTTCTGATGATGTGGAGGCAAAGGCAGCCGTAAAGGCGGCCATAGACCATGACGGACCTGTATATATCAGATTTGGACGTCTTGCAACGCCTGTTATAAACGACACGCCTGATTATAAGTTTGAGATAGGAAAGGGCGTTACACTTAAGGAAGGCAAGGACTTAACAATTATAGCTACAGGCCTCTGCGTGGCAGAAGCCCTTGAAGCGGCTAAAATGCTTGAAGCAGACGGCGTAAACGCAAAGGTAATAAACATTCACACAATAAAGCCTCTTGACGAGGAGCTTGTTATTTCGGCGGCAAAGGAGACAGGCAGGGTGGTTACCGTAGAGGAGCATTCTGTTATAGGGGGACTTGGAAGTGCCGTATGTGATGTATTAAGCGAAAAAGCACCTACACAGGTATTGAAAATAGGTATCAACGATCAGTTTGGAGAATCAGGTTCAGCAGTTAAGTTAATCGAAAAATACGGACTTGATGCAAAGGGTATTTATGCAAAGGTAAAGGAATTTGTGAAATAAATGGGTTAAAAAACATTGATATGTTGAACAGTGTAGGGAGATGTTGAGCGGCATCTCCCTATGCTGTGTATAGTCGTAGCGAAAGGTAATAAAACGTATGAGTGGAAGAACAAAATATACAGACGATTATTCAAGAATAGCAATTCCCGAGATGTTTTTTGAGGAAGCAGAAAAATTTGAGGAGACAATGCTTTATAACCGCAGCGCAATAAAAGAGATACAGACAAAACTGGAAATATTAAATGAAGAATTATCCCTCAGGACAAAGAGAAATCCTATAGAGTCTATTACCTCCAGACTTAAGGCGCCGGAAAGCATTATAGGAAAGCTTAGGAGAAACGGATTGCCAATTACTGTAGAGGCCATGGAGGAGCATCTCAATGACGTGGCAGGAGTGAGAGTAATATGTTCTTTTATAGAAGATATATATAGTGTGGCAGATATGCTCATTAAACAGAATGACATTAATCTTCTTACAAGGAAGGATTATATACAAAATCCAAAGGATAACGGCTATCGTTCGTTGCATCTGATAGTGGAGGTGCCTATTTTTTTGTCGGATAAGTCATTATACAGGAGAGTGGAGGTTCAGATAAGAACTATAGCCATGGACTTCTGGGCATCCTTAGAGCATCAGGTAAAATATAAAAAGGGTATTCCCGACGCGGACAGGATAGTGGAGGAGCTGGCTGACTGCGCAAGCATTATAGCCGCTACGGACAAAAAGATGCTGGATATTTATCATAAAATTATGACTATGCAGGAAAGGATTTAAGTCATGCCGGACATAGATAAGAAAAGGGAATTTAATGATACATTGGCAGAGCTTGTAAGCTTTGCCAATGTGTCGGGAAACAGGCTTACAAAAGAACAGATAAGGCTGTACTTTAATGATATTATTGATGATGAGGAAAAATATGAGTTTATTTATAAATATCTTACAGGTCTTAAGATAGAAATAGACGGTGAAACGGAATATAAGCATGATACAGCGGTACATGAAAAAGAAGAAACAAAAGAAGCAAAGAGCTTTTATAATATGTATATAAATGAGCTTGAGGACATTTCCCGGGAAGACGGCAATAGAGAGGATATGCTTAAGGGGCATTTAAGGGGAGACGCCTCCTGCACAAAAGCCCTTGCGGAAAGCTATCTTAAGGAGGTAATTAAGCTAAGCGAGGAATACCTTAACAGCCCCTTGGGAAAAAGTGATTTAGTGGCAGAGGGAAATCTGGCGCTTTATGAGGCTGTTATGGAGTATCATGGAAGGGGCATTATTGATGAATTTGAAAAAAATATATTTGACAAGGTAAGAAGAAGCATAGAAAAGGCTGTTTTAAGAGAAATAGGAAGCGGCAGAACATCTGACCATCTTGTGGAGCGGATTAATTTATTAAACGACGCTTCCACAGAGCTGGCAAGGGAGCTTGGAAGAGAAGCTACTCTTGAGGAATTGTCAGAAAGACTGGCATTGTCTGAGGATGAGATAAAGGAGCTTATGAAAATATCCATAGATGCATTAACTGTAGACATAAATGAATAGCAGGCTGTATAATTTTTTTGGGAGTAAGCCGGAGTGAGGAGAAAAAAATGGAAGATAAGGATATAGAGATAAGAGAAAAAGAGGAAAATACAGAAAAGGAAGATGAAAATAATATTCCTATAGACAATCACGTGGATGAGACATCCCTTGAGGATATAGGAGTTGAGATAATAGATGCAGACGACTATGAATATGGTAAAGAAAAAAAGAGGAATAATATATTCAGACGCATACGGAAAAAAATAAAGGAATGGAAAAAAAATAAGGTAGTGGCGGTTGTGTGGCAGCTTGTATCATCCCTGCTGCTTCTTGTATTGGCAGGAGGAATAGGAATATTAACGGCAGTAGGACAAATGAGGGGAGGGCCTAAGGTTTTTGCCCGGGAATATTTTGAATATTATATAAATAACAACTGGTATAACATGTATCAAAAAACGGAAATTACAGAATCAAAATTTATAAATTTAAATACCTTTTCACGTATGATGTCGCAAAATGCCATTGACGGAGATGTTACAGACTATGAGGTTATTGTTGACAGCAGAAACGGAGAATATGCAACGGTAAGAGTGAAGTATAATATGAATAAGGAGGTACAGGTTAAAACAGAAGAACAGACGACAGAAGAAAATATAGCAGAAGAAAACACTGCTGAGGAAAATACGGGGGAAGAAAATACAGAGACTAAGGTTGTAAAGGCAGAGGGTACATATACTATGACTCTTAAAAGACAGCCGGAAAATATTATGCTGATATTCACTACATGGAAGGGCTGGATGGACAGCTATATTATAAAGGACTGTACTATAGAGGTGCCGGGCTATGCAAAGGTAACCTTTGACGGAATGGATATAAGCGACTGCCTTACAGGCACAAATGAAGCGACAGGAAATTCGGTTTATACACTTGACAGGGTTTTTATGGGGAACCACACCCTTAAGATTGAAGGAGAAAATATAGATACAATTACGCAAAATGTATTGTGGGAAAAAAGCAATGAAAAATATGAGCTTGTTCAGGATGCAATACCTATTAAGCGGGAACAGAAAGAGGCTATGCAGAACAAAGCGGTAGAGATACTTCAGGCATATTATGCCAGCGGTCTGGCAGACGGAAAGGCAGACGGAATAAAGGCTCTTATATTGGAAAATGAAACAGGCTATGCCCATGTGGACGAGCAGATAAAGGCGTTATACAATGAGATAAACCATGAGGACGGAAGAACTCTCATAAGCATGGAGATAACCTCACTAAGATACGAGCTGACGGATTTTGTATATAACGACAGTGTAACCGTAAATATGATTTATGATGTAAATTATACAGCCAAAAAGGGAAGAACTGCAATAAGCGGTTACAGAAAAAATTATACGGGAAAAAACATGGCTATATCTGCAGTATATTTTAAGTATATAGACGGAGAGTGGCATGCCGTTGACACCGCCGTTATGTGCGTGGATTATACGGTGGAGGGAGAGCAGTAAATGAACAGACAGCAATGGAAGCCGGGAAATATGCTGTATCCTGTGCCGGCGGTAATGGTAACCTGCAAAAGGCCGGGAGAGAAAGCGAATATAATAACAGTGGCATGGGCAGGGACCATTTGTACAAATCCGCCCATGGTATCAATATCCGTAAGACCGGAACGGTATTCTTATGATATTATAAGGGAAACAAAAGAATTTGCCGTTAATCTTACAAATGAGGATTTAGTATACGCCGCTGATTTTTGCGGTGTAAAATCAGGAAGGGATATTGACAAATTTAAGGAAACCGGTCTAACTCCGATAGAACTGGAGCATATAGGGGCGCCGGGAATAGGGGAAAGTCCCGTGATTATAGAGTGCAGGGTAACGGAGATAAAAGAGCTTGGAAGCCATCATATGTTTCTGGCCCAGGTTGTCGGTGTGTCGGTGGATGAAAAATATATGACAGAGACAGGAAAATTCGATTTGAATTTAAGCCGCCTTATATCTTATTCTCACGGAGAATATTTCGCATTAGGAAGAAAAATAGGAAAATTTGGATATAGTGTGGAAAAAAAGAAGAAAGCCTAGGCTTTCTTCTTTTTGATATGCTCATCATAAAGCTTTTTATACTGTGAAAGATATACGGCAAAGGATGTAAGCAGAACAACAATAACAATTCCAACTAAAACAATGGCTAATGCCTCGGGTATGTTGTCGAAAGCAATAAATATAAGCAAAACCGTATCCATAACAACGGTGCACAGCTTGCCTGCCCAGTTAGAGCCGCTTAGGTTATAGTCATTGTGGTAAATATATATTCCTACCACTAAGAGAATTATTTCTTTTAGTGTAAAGCAGACAACAAGTATAAGCACCCACTTAATTTTAAAAATAGTAAGAATCAGCATTGAAAACTGCATCTTCTTATCTGCCACAGGGTCAATAAATTTTCCCCAGTCAGTAGTCATATTAAAATGCCTGGCAATATATCCGTCTAAAATATCTGTACCTGCGGCAAGCAGCACCACAACGGCAGACTGCCAGTAATATTTTGTTAAAAACAAATATATGAAAAGCGGTACCATTAAAATCCTTAAATAGCATAGAAGATTTGGTATTTTAAACAAATCTTCCTTCTTTGGAGTTCCTCTCATAGCGTTCCTCACATTTCTTATATGTATAAATCTTTTGAAAATAAATTACTAAGTGATTATATGACAATTAAATTTAAATGTCAATAAGTATAGGGTTGAGAAATAGTGTGAAATAGTGTATAATCGTTCCTATTCAGCCGGTGTTGGCAGGATTAATTAAGAGAGATAGGGCAATAGCGTGGAAAATCACAGATTTTTCACTTTCTATTCAGGCAGGATTGCAGACGTGTCTGCGATATGAAAGGGTATTAGTGTGAAAAATACTTCTAAGGCAGCAAAAGACGCTACCTAAGAAGTATTAAATTTCACACCGTAAAAACGCAAAAAGCAGCGTTTTTCATTACTATTAATGCCGCCAAAGGCGGCACGGAGGATTAAAATGAATAAAAAAAATATTATACTTATCGGAATGCCGGGAGTAGGAAAAAGCTCGGCAGGAGTAGTGCTTGCAAAGGCGTTGGGATATAAATTTGCAGATTCGGATTTGATAATACAGGAAAAAACGGGTATGCTTTTAAAGGAGATAATAAATAAAAAAGGAATTGAAGGCTTTATTGAAATTGAAAATAATGTAAATAAGGCTATCAATATGGAAAATACAGTAATAGCCACAGGCGGAAGCGTTATATACGGAGAGGAGGCAATGGAGCATCTGAAAAAGACTGGTATAATAGTGTATCTTAAGGCATCCTATGAGATTATATGCGCAAGGCTTGGAGATTTAAAGGGCAGGGGAGTTGTGATAAAGGAAGGACAGGACCTTAGGGCATTGTACGACGAGAGAGCGCCCCTTTATGAAAAATATGCGGACCTTATTGTAGAGGAAAAGGGACAAAGTATTAGAGAAACGGTGCATATAATTGAGAATATTTTAAAGGGCAACGGTTAAATATAAATAAAAAGGGTTTACAAACGGAATGTAAACTGCTAAAATGTAAATGTTACGTAAGTATTACGATGTATTTCCAGAAACAGAGGATTGTGCAAGGGCTGCACAACAATATTGAAATCAGGTGATTATATTGAGAAGCATAACAAAATATAATAAAAAAATAAAATGGGTATTTATAAAATCTGCAGCTGTTATCTGTGGGTTTATGATTGTTTTTTTTCCATGGTTTGAGCAGCTTTCATCCACAGACGAGGGATATTATTCAGTAGTGTTTAACGGGGAAAGGCTGGGAGTGGTTTCCTCTCCTGACACGGCAAATGAAGCATATCTTAGGGCAAGGCTTTTGGTGGAAAATGAAAATGAAGCGTCTGTATTTATAGATTATGACCTTAACATATATGAGGAGGACAAGCTATATGGAAAGAAGCTGTCAGAGGAGGAGCTTGCGGACAAGCTTTATGACAGGCTTAAGACTTCATCAGTAGAGGTAAAAAATAAGGCATATGTAGTAGATATAGAAGGCTTCACCGTAACACTCAGCTCAAAGGAGGAAGTGGTACAGCTTTTAAACGCCGCAAAGAGCAAGTATGATGTGGAGGATAAATTTACGTCTGTTTTGACTGACAGTACAGATTCCAGATTTTCATATATTACCTATGAGTTTGTAAGCGCTGCTACTGCTAACAGAGACCAGCTGGTTGTTATGGCATCAGACGGCAGCCAGCCGGAAACAGATGAAGCGTCAAAGCCCCTGCCGGCAGAGGATGGAATTGTAAACATAAACTTTTCCGAAAATGTTGAGATAGTGGAGACATATGTGCCGGAGGCTCAGATTATATCTCTTGACGAGGCTATAGAGCTGGTAACAAAGGAAAAGGAGGAAAATAAAATATACGAGGTTGTTTCGGGAGACACCTTAAGCGGCATAGCAAGGATGTATGAGCTGAGCCTTGACGAGCTTCTTGCAATGAATCCTGACTATAGCGAAGATAAAAACATTTATGTAGGCGACAGAATAAATGTTACAGTTCCGGAGCCTGAGCTGTCTGTTATTGTACAGGAGCATAAGACATATAAGGAGGCTTATAATCTTCCGGTTGAGTATGTGGATAATGACAGCCAGTATAACACATATTCTAAGGTATTAAACGAGGGCTCCGAGGGCTACAGAGAGGTAATGGCAAATGTAACCTATGTAAACGGCGTTGAGAGTAAAAGGGAAATACTCAGCGAAACGGTTATAACACAGGCAGAGGCAAAGGTGATAGAGAGAGGAACAATTACTCCTCCAACATTTATTAAGCCTATATCGGGAGGCTATCTGTCATCAGGCTTTGGAGCAAGATGGGGAACAGTGCACCGTGGCGTGGACTGGGCATGCTCCACGGGAACATCAATAATGGCATCCTGCGGCGGTACGGTTATACAGGCAGGCTGGTACGGAGGTTACGGATATTGCGTAACCATTCAGCATGATAACGGAATACAGACAAGATATGGTCATATGAGTAAGGTTCTTGTATCGTCAGGGGAATATGTACAGCAGGGAGAGGTTATAGGACGCTCGGGAAGCACTGGAAACAGTACGGGGCCTCACGTTCATTTTGAAATTATTGTAAACGGAACAAAGGTAAATCCGCTTACTTACCTTGATTAAAAAATTTAAACAAATAAAACTTTACAAATAAATTCTTTATGATATAATCAAATCGAGCGGCTTGGTCTGCTCGATTTATTTAAATCCGGCGGAGAAATCTGCCATACTGATAAGAATAAAATACGGATTATTTAATATATATAATAAACTGAATACAGCATTTGTTTGAATATGAAAAGGAGTATCGCAATGGAGAGATACATTGTTAAAGGCGGCGCGCCTTTAGTTGGAGAGGTAGGGATAAGCGGTGCAAAAAATGCAGCGCTTCCTATTCTTGCGGCCTCAATTTTAACTGACGAAACAGTGACTATAGATAATTTACCTGACGTAAGGGATGTAAACGTATTGATAGACGCCATAGCAGAGCTTGGAGCAAACATTACAAGAACAGGCAGGCACACCGTAAAGATAAACTGCAGCAATATAACCTCCATATGTGCCGATAATGAATACATAAAAAGAATGAGAGCGTCATATTATCTGTTGGGCTCTCTCCTTGGGAAATATAAGAGGGCAGAGGTGTCCATACCGGGAGGCTGCAATCTTGGAACAAGAGCTATAGACCAGCATATAAAGGGCTTTAAGCTGTTAGGCGCAAAGGTAGGAATAGACTACGGAAAGATAATCGCAGGCGCAGAGGAGCTTGTTGGACGTCATATTTTCTTTGATATGGTATCGGTAGGCGCAACTATCAATATTATGCTTGCGGCTACACTTGCAAAGGGAACTACCATAATGGAAAATGTTGCAAAGGAGCCTCATATCGTAGACGTTGCAAATATGCTTAACAGCATGGGAGCAAATATAAAGGGAGCAGGTACGGACGTTATAAGAATAAAGGGAGTAGAAAAGCTTCACGGTACGGAGTATTCCGTTATTCCTGACCAGATAGAAGCAGGCACCTTCATGTGCGCGGCGGCAGTTACAAAGGGAGACATACTTGTAAAGAACGTTATTCCAAAGCATTTGGAGGCAATCACTGCAAAGCTTTATGAAATAGGCTGCAGCGTGGAGGAGTATGATGATGCCGTAAGAGTTATCGGCTTGGGAAAGCTTAACGGCACTCAGATAAAAACCCTTGTATATCCCGGATTTCCTACGGATATGCAGCCTCAGATGACAGTGACGCTGGCTACTGCAAAGGGCACAAGCACTGTTATTGAAAGCATATTTGACAACCGCTTTAAATATGCAGATGAGCTTACGCGCATGGGGGCTAATATAAAGGTAGAAGGTGGAAATATAGCGGTTGTTGAGGGCGTTGAAACCCTTAAGGGCGCCGAGGTAAATGCATTGGACCTTCGGGCAGGAGCAGCGCTGGTTCTGGCAGGACTTGGAGCGGATGGCTATACGATTGTGGATGACATTCATTATATACAGAGAGGCTATGAGGATTTTCCCCAGAAGCTTACAAAGCTTGGAGGAAATATAGCCGTAGTGCAGAATGACAGGGATATAAAAAAATTTAAATTTAAAACAGCTTGACATAAGCATATAATAGTAATATTATATTTAAGAAAGAAAATGGCTTATAAAAATTAAATAATATTTTCTCTTATTCAGAGCGGTGGAGATACAAGGATCTGTGAAGCCCGGCAACCCCCATGAGGAAGGTGCCTACCTGAGCGAGTTAATCGAGCAATAAGAGGATTTGATACCTTGGAAATCAAGTCCGCTGACAGCGGACTTTTTTGATTTATAGGAAATTATTCCTGCACGGCCATATATTCCGCTGATACAGACATATAACCGTAAAGCGGAAGCACATAAAGAATACATATAGAAAGGAAGATGAAAGATGGAAAAAAGATTATTTACATCAGAATCAGTAACAGAGGGACATCCTGATAAAATTTGCGACGCCGTTTCAGACGCAGTGCTTGACGCCATGATGGCGCAGGACCCAATGAGCAGGGTAGCATGTGAGACATGTACTACCACAGGTATGGTAGTGGTAATGGGAGAGATTACCACAAAGGCAAATGTTGATATACAGAACGTAGTGAGGACTACTCTTGAGGAGATAGGCTACACAAACGCTGATTATGGTATTGATGCAAAGACATGCGCAGTTTTAGTCACCCTTGACAAGCAGTCAGAGGATATTGCTTTAGGCGTTGATAAGGCTCTTGAGGCAAAGGAAAATACAATGACAGATACAGAGCTTGACGCCATAGGCGCAGGAGACCAGGGAATGATGTTTGGCTACGCTACAAACGAGACAGAGGAGTATATGCCGTATCCTATAGCTCTTGCCCATAAGCTTGCAAAAAAGCTTACGGATGTAAGAAAGAACGGAACATTAAAGTACTTAAGACCTGATGGAAAAACACAGGTTACAGTGGAATATGACGAGGCAGGAAAGCCTGTGCACTTAAACGCCGTAGTTCTTTCCACACAGCATGACCCTGACGTGACGCAGGAGCAGATACATGAGGATATAAAGAAGCATGTATTTGAGCCTGTACTGCCGAAGGAGCTTATAGATGAAAATACAAAGTTCTTTATTAATCCTACAGGAAGATTTGTTGTGGGAGGACCACATGGAGATTCAGGTCTTACGGGAAGAAAGATTATAGTTGATACATACGGCGGATATGCCCGTCATGGCGGCGGGGCTTTTTCAGGAAAGGACTGCACTAAGGTAGACCGTTCAGCAGCATACGCAGCAAGATATGTTGCAAAGAATATAGTTGCGGCAGGACTTGCAGAAAGATGTGAGATACAGCTTTCATACGCTATAGGAGTAGCATATCCTACGTCAGTTATGATAGATACCTTTGGAACAGGAAAGCTTTCAGATGAAAAGCTTGTAGAGATAATAAGGGAAAACTTTGATTTAAGACCTGCAGGCATTATAAAGATGCTTGACCTTAGAAGACCAATCTATAAGCAGACCTCAGCATACGGACATTTCGGACGCAACGACCTTGACCTTCCTTGGGAGAAGACGGATAGGGCAGAAGCTTTAAAAAAGTATCTTTAATTTTGCGCTAGTAATTTAACCGGAAAATGAATACATAATACAAAGGAAGACTCATTATTATAAATATGGGTCTTCTTTTTTTGAATAAGCCGTATTTATTATGGAAATAATAGACTAAAAATTTAAATAAATATGGTGGCATCATGAATGAAAAGGTCAGGAAAAAGTTTATAGATGAATATGGGCGTAAGCTGTGGGTATTGGCATTTGTCAGCGGACTGCTGCTTGTGTCCTTTTTGTTTTTAAAATATATGCTGCCGGTTTTGTGGCCATTTATTGTTGGGCTTTTACTTGCCATTATCATAAAGCCTATCGTAATGTTTTTAAAAAAGTATTTTCATATAAATAAAATGGTAGGAACTACATTAGTATTAATAATCATAACTGCTGTGCTTGTAATACTGTCAGGGTGGCTTATAAGAGGAATACTGGCGCAGGTAACGGCGCTTTTGGAAAACATGGATATATATATGGACAAGGCGGATGATTATCTGTGCGATATCTGCAATTCAGTAGGAGATGCAGTTGGAATGGAGGGAGATTCACTCTTTAGAACAGTATCAGAAAATATAGATAATTTTATGTGCGATATGGAGACAAAAATAACATCCATTATAATGGGAACATCTATTCCTGCCATTGTTGCCGTAATAGATTTTATTATAGGAATTGCTCTTGTGATAGTATCATTGTTTTTATTTATTAAGGATACGGATAAGATAAGGAATTATCTGGAGGGCTGCTATTTCAGCAGGGAGATAAGATTTGTGTTCTCCAGAACGCTAAATACCGGAAAGGCATATATAAAGGCGCAAATCATTATTATGACAGTAGTGGCGGCGGAATGTGTCGCCGGTTTTATGATTCTTGGAAATAAATATGCGCTGCTGGTAGGCATAGTCATAGGTATATTGGATGCGCTGCCTTTATTTGGCGTGGGTACGGTGCTTATACCATGGACAATTATATATATAGCAGCGGGAAATTTTATTAAAGCAGCAATAATATTTACCGTTTTTTTGGTATGCTATTTTACAAGGGAGTTTATGGAGCCGAAGCTTATAGGAAATAAAATAGGAGTCCATCCTGTTATGATGCTTATATCGATATATGTAGGCTATAAGCTGTTAGGCTTTACGGGAATGTTTCTGTCGCCTGTTGTATATATACTTGTCAGGGACGCAACGGTTATATTCATCAAATTTATAAAAAGTTAACTATATATATGTAAAAAAATATGTTATACTGCTCTTAATAATATGTTTAAAAGAATTAATATGATGTCTGCTCAATCTCCCGGCAGACAGGGAAAGGGAGCGTATTTATGAGCCTTACAAATAAGGTTAAAATATCATTTTTTATAATAATCGTATTTCCTGTGCTTATGATTGGCCTGTTTGGAATCTCTTTAGGAAAATATCAGATTGAGGAGATGGAGGAAAATTATGATATCAGCCTTGACGGACAAAGCGAGATTTTCGATAAGACGGCTATGCTTGACCTTATAACAGAGTCAATAAGGGACAAGGTGAATGAGGAAATATCCGGCGAAGGCTTTAATCCCTCTGACAGGAATGTCTGGAAAAGCTTTGATAATGAAAACTGCATAGATATAACCTCAATTATAGTAAATTATAAGGGAAGGTTTATATATAACGGTCTGTATAATGAGGACACGAATATAGTATCCCTGCTTCCACAATACGATAATGCCGCCGACGTATCGGTTGCGACGTATTATATAAGGGGAAACAGCAGCTATATTATTAAGCCTGTGACCTTTATATGCAGGGAGGGTGAATTTGGAACAGTATATATAACAGGCAAGATAGGTCACATGCTTCCGGAGATAAAGAGTCTTATTGTGGAGTTTATAATTATATCCATACTTCTTATGGTTATGACGGGAGCATGTCTGTCCCTGTGGATATATAAGAGTATACTTAAGCCTATAAACAATTTAAAGGATGCCACAATGAACATAACGGCAGGCAATCTTGAATTTACATTGTCATATCCAAAGGACGACGAGTTTGGAAGGCTGTATGACGCATATGAGGAAATGAGGGTGCATCTTAAGCAGTCCATAGAGGAAAACCTGAAAAATGATACTGAGAGCAAGGAGCTTATCAGCAACATTTCCCATGATTTAAAGACGCCTATAACAGCCATAAAGGGCTATGTTGAGGGGATAATGGACGGTGTTGCGGATACGCCGGAAAAGATGGATAAATATATAAAAACCATATATAACAAGGCGAACGATATGGACAGGCTTATAGGAGAGCTTACCGTATATTCAAGGATAGATACAAACAGCATACCTTATCATTTTGTAAAGCTTAACGTGTGGGATTATTTTGACGACTGTATTGAGGAGCTTTCCACGGAGCTTGACAGTAAAGGCTTTAAGCTTAATTATTTTAACTATACGGATAAAAACGCAGAGGTGGTGGCGGACCCGGAGCAGCTTAAGAGGGTAATAAACAATATTATAAGCAACTCCCTTAAATACAATGACAAGGAGGAGGGAATAATAAATATACGTATAAAAGACCAGAAGGATTTTATACATTTTGAGATAGAGGACAATGGCAAGGGCGTATCGTCAGAGGAGCTGCCATATATTTTTGAGAGATTTTACAGAACAGACGCTTCAAGAAATTCAAAAAGGGGAGGCAGCGGAATTGGATTATCTATAGTAAAGAAAATTATAGAGGCCCACGGAGGGACAATCTGGGCGTTCAGTACCCAGGGAACAGGTCTGTCCATACATTTTATATTGAAGAAAACAGATGCGACGGACGATTACAGCGAATACACATATACACAGGAGGTAAAGAAAGGTGGAAGAAAAAAGGATTTTGATAGTAGAAGACGAAGAAAGCATAGCAGAGCTGGAGAAGGATTATCTGGAGATGTCGGGCTTTCAGGCGGAGATAGAGACAAGGGGTGACGCAGGACTTAAAAAGGCGCTGGAGGAGGATTTTGATTTATTTATACTTGACTTAATGCTTCCGAATATTGACGGCTTTGAGATATGTAAAAAGATAAGAGAAAAAAAGAACACTCCTGTTATTGTTGTGTCGGCAAAGAAGGATGATATAGATAAGGTAAGAGGTTTAGGGCTTGGAGCAGACGATTATATTACAAAGCCCTTCAGCCCAAGCGAGCTGGTGGCAAGGGTGAAAGCCCATATGGCAAGGTATGAAAGGCTGGTAGGAAGTAATATATCCCAAAACGACATTATTGAGATAAGAGGCATCCGCATAGATAAGACGGCAAGACGGGTAAGCGTAGACGGAGAGGAAAAAAACCTTACTGCAAAGGAATTTGATTTGCTTACATTTTTGGCGTCAAATCCGAATCATGTGTACACAAAGGAGGAGCTGTTTCAGAAAATCTGGGATATGGAATCCATAGGAGATATAGCTACGGTTACAGTCCACATAAAGAAAATAAGGGAGAAGATAGAGCTTGACACATCTAATCCCCAGTATATAGAAACCATATGGGGAGTAGGATACCGCTTTAAGATATAAAGGAGGAAAGGCTTTTGTATAAGCATAAGGTACAATATTACGAAACTGACAGAATGGGAATTACCCATCACTCCAATTATATAAGATGGATGGAGGAGGCAAGGATTGATTTTCTGGAACGCACAGGCTGGCCATATGACAGGCTGGAAAGGGAGGGCATAGCTTCTCCTGTTATAAAGCTTTCCTGTCAGTATAAGAAAAGCACAACCTTTGCAGATGAAGTATTTATAGATGTAAGGGTGAAGGAATTTAACGGCATAAGGCTTATAATAGAGTATACTATGAAAAAGGGGAATGAGGAGGAGCTTATTTTTATGGGAGAATCGGAGCACTGCTTTCTTGATGACAGCGCAAGGCCGGTAAATATAAAAAGCAGATATCCGGAATTTTATATGGTATTGACAAAGCAGATTTAGGAATCCAGACGGGAATTATAACAGGGGACACAGGATATACAGGAGCAGGCAGTAATTAAAAATCCGCCCTTTGAAAATCAAGCCTTTACAGTATAGGGAAATACAGATATAATATGTTTTAAATATAATGATTTTTAACATTTATACGGATTGTATTTTATGTTTAGGCATATTTACATGAAAGGAAACAAAAATATGAAAAGAAAAAACATTAAGCTTATACTGCTGGCGGTTGCGACAGCTATTATGGTGGCAGGCTGCGGAACTGACGACAAAAAGGGAGAGCAGGCGGATGTCGGAGGTAAGGAAACAAAGAAAATTGCAGCAGAGAAGGACAGCGCATCCAAGAATAAAGAAAATGATGAATCAGAGAGCGCAGGCGGGGATATAAAGGAAACCGAAAAGGGCAGCGGTGAGAATGAGAGCGGTGATACTGCCGGGGCTTTTGCAGAAACAACAAATACTGCCGGTGATGTAACCACAGACACTCAAAGCAGCAGCACAAATAATAATGATAATAACAATACAGGCAGCCCGCAGGAAACTACGCCTGCAGACAATAACAGCGGTGGAAACGGAAATAACACACCGCCGGAGGGCAATAACGGAAATAATACGCCGCCTCCAAATAATAACAATAATACGCCGGATAATACTGATAAGCAGCCTGTGAAGGTGGAGAATGAGAATAATTCGTCTGTAGCAGGCGTCGGAAATGCAAATTCGCAAATATCTGACCAGAATAAGGATATTGTAAATAATAATAAGACGGAGTACACAGACACATCAAACAATTCCTCATCAAAAAAGATATATGTGTCAGAGAACAGCGTTAATTACGGCTATGCATTAGCATATGTAAGCGGGGACACGTCAAAGCTTAATGATACCCAAAAACAGATATTCGCCATGGTAAAGCCTCTTATTGACAATGTAATGGCAAATTACAGCGCCGACCCGGAAAGGGAAAAGGCTGTGCATGATTATATTGTAGCTAACTGCAGATATAATATAGAGGATTGTACAAACCCTATGGAAATGGAGGAGTACAATTTTCATCCGGAGGGCGTGTTTCTGATGAAAAAAGCCGTATGTCAGGGATATGCGGAAAGCTTTAAGCTTTGTATGGATTTATTGGGAATAAGGTGCGATATAGTAACAGGCTATGGAAACGGGCAGGCTCACGCATGGAACACGGTATGCTTAGATAATGAGTGGTATCAGATTGACTGTACGTGGGACGACCCTCTTGTTTGGGTAAACGGTCAGCAGCAGGACAGCGGGGGAATAAATTACAGCTATTTTAATATAACGGATTCCCAGATGAAAAAAGACCATACATATACGTACGGAACGCCATGTAACGGCACCAAGTATGGATATGATTATTTTGCAGCTAAGGAGTATGGAACGATATATCCTACAATCGCAGATTTCAGCAGCTATGTAAACAGTCAGCTTGAGGCAGGAAAAAACAGTATAACGGCATATGTAAGATGCGAGGGCGGAGTTACGCCAGAGAGCTACATGAAAGAAAATCAGATAGATTATGGAAAATACCCTTCTACAAGAGGCTTCAGCATTGTATACCGCGCAAACAGCATATCTGATACCATATATGTGATAGAGATTACCATAACAGAGAATTAATATAACATAAAATTCATATTAAGCAAATAAGCCATACGTTTTTGCTTATGTGAGATAAAGAATTAAAAGATGTGAAAAAAATTTTACCGTCTTCTATCCGGCTTACTGCCGGACAGGGGACGGCTTCTGTTAATCTGATTTTTACATAGCATTTTTTTCCTGAACCGGAACATACAGGTAACAATACTCGTGAGTCCCATCTTCCGGTTTGAAAAACCCATAATATTCAATGATTGGAAGTGTGTCATTGCCATATGTATAGCCGAATTTAGGGGCAATTTGCTCTCCAATCCAATGATATGGAGGAATACCGCCCGCCCACGGCTCGTGTCCGAGCGCTCTTGCAGTTTCGTCACACATTCTTATTCGTAAAAATTTTGCATCAGGAATTTTGTAAATATCATATGAAGCAGGTTGAACGTCAGTTGCGACAAGAAATCCAAACATCACACCGCTGCTTCTTTCACATGAAAGATAATTCAGACTCATGCAAATATCCCAATTATCTTCACGGCTGTTTGGCACGGCGGAGACAGACATAAAATCTTCCATAATCTTTTCAACATTCGGTTCATCGGTATTATTGTCTGCATAACCTACTTTTCCACACCAGATAGTGTCGCTCCATTCAACCAAATCAACAACAATTCCGTTATAGTCGTAAGTTTTAATAATTTTTTCCTGTGGATGATGTATATTCACTGTATTTTTTCTCCTGTTTATTATTTTTTCATATCTTTTTATTTTGCTTTTATTGGGATATAATAGTCCATCTGTTCATATCCCATTATTTTTTTCGCAAGTGGCGGCGTAATTATATTTCCTAATTCAAAACGTAATGTGTCACGCACAAATCCGTTTTCACTTAGAAATTTATCTATCTCTGTGTTCATAAGCTCCCTGTCTGTATTTTGGTCTATGTCGGTTGCCACGGCATAAAGACCTCCTTGAAAATCTATTATTTCAAATTCGTTTGGAACATTCATTCCATCTTCATACATATACAGCCAAACAAAGCCATCTCCTGCCCAAAATAGGAAATCCTTCGGAAATAGCCCTCTTTTTTGTGAAGATAACCATTCGTCAAATATATTGAATTTTTCATCTCCGAACATGCCTGTTCCGGAGGAAACCATTTTACAGGCCGGCATTTCATAAATTCTTACACTTTGCATTGCTATTCCTCCAATATTTTATCAATTACTTAATTATTATAGCATTTCACTACATGAGCATTTACATATGGCTTATAAATTCTTCCTTACGCTTTTGCTGAAGACATACCTTATTCAGCTTTTCAAGATTTTTATCAGGTATCCACGCCTTATTGCTGTTATAATAATGATTTACCAGCTTCCAGAATTTCTCTGGATACATAAGCATAATTTTTAATATATCATATTCCTTAGAGGGAATAGGGCGTATTTTATTATAGGTTTCTATTATCTCATGACCTATTGTATTCTCCCAGTCATATTTTTCCATTACCTTTCTAAAATAAAGATAGAAATCCTTTATAAGAATACCGCTTCCGCTTTTATCAAAATTAACTACCGCAACCTTGTTTTTTACAAATATAATATTGTGGTAATTATAATTTCCGTGGCATATGCTTCCTTTATGTACTGCGGATTTCTCCATTATATTATAATCTGAAGAATTAAGCCGCTCTGTAGCCTCAATGGCGAAATCTAAATATTCATCTAAATTTTTCAGCACATTATATTCAAATTGGGATTTATGCTTTCTTCCCCTTATATATCCCCTGGCGCGCCGAAGCTCCTGATTGTGCTTCCTATAATCAATTAAAAGGTTGTCTGTTGCGGGTATGGCTCCGGGAGATGCTTTATAGCCCTCGCCTGTTATGTTATGTAATCTGGCAAGAAGCGCTGAGCCCTCCTTTACATTATTTTTTGACTTTACATCACATTCATTGCCATAAAACCAGTCTGTAATAATATATTTATCTCCGCATTCATCTGTTGAAAGCAGCGAGCCCGCCTTGTTTCTTAATATAATGTCAACCTGCTTAAGACCATGTTCATATATGTAATCAAGAAGACTTCCCATATAATCAAGTCTGCCGGAGGTCCCTTTATATTCCATGAGCCTTTTGTAGCCCTGCTCAGTTTCCAAAATAATGGAACCTCTTCCCTTGAGAGTCCGTAATACCGATATGTCATACTGGTCAAGGACTGATAAACTCAAGTCACTCACAAAAATTCCTCCCTCATAGTAGTTGATAATCTATACTATGAGGAAGGATAGGGTTTTATGATTTAAAATTACTGTGCTTAAACTAAAGGACCGGCAGAAACTAAAGCCTTTCCTGCATCGTTTCCTTCATATTTCTTAAAGTTATTAACAAATCTCTGGGCCAAATCCTTAGCCTTTGTCTCCCATTCAGAAGCGTCAGCGTAAGTATCACGAGGGTCGAGAATATTTGAATCAACGCCAGGAAGCTCTGTTGGAACCTCAAAGTTAAAGTACGGAATCTTCTTTGTCGGAGCATTAAGAATGTCGCCGTTAAGGATTGCGTCAATAATACCGCGGGTATCCTTGATTGTAATACGCTTTCCTGTTCCGTTCCAGCCTGTGTTAACAAGGTATGCCTTAGCGCCGTTTGCCTCCATCTTCTTTACAAGCTCCTCACCGTATTTTGTAGGGTGAAGCTCTAAGAATGCCTGTCCGAAGCAGGCAGAGAAGGTAGGAGTAGGCTCTGTAATACCGCGCTCCGTACCTGCAAGCTTAGCTGTAAAGCCTGAAAGGAAATAGTACTGTGTCTGTTCTGGAGTAAGAATAGATACAGGAGGAAGCACGCCGAAAGCATCTGCAGAAAGGAAAATTACGTTCTTAGCTGCCGGTGCGGAAGATACAGGACGTACAATATTTTCAATATGGTTAATCGGATAAGATACACGGGTATTTTCCGTTACGCTCTTATCGTCAAAGTCAATCTTGCCGTTCTCATCCAAGGTTACGTTCTCAAGAAGAGCATTACGCTTAATAGCGTTGTAGATATCAGGCTCAGATTCCTTGTCAAGGTTTATAACCTTAGCATAACAGCCGCCCTCAAAGTTAAATACGCCGTTGTCATCCCAGCCGTGCTCGTCGTCACCTATAAGAAGACGCTTAGGGTCTGTTGAAAGCGTAGTCTTTCCTGTGCCTGAAAGACCGAAGAAGATAGCTGTATTTTCTCCGTTCATATCTGTGTTTGCAGAGCAGTGCATAGATGCAATCCCCTTCAAAGGCAGATAATAATTCATCATAGAAAACATACCCTTCTTCATTTCTCCGCCGTACCATGTATTGATAATAACCTGCTCACGGCTTGAAATATTAAATACTACTGCTGTTTCTGAGTTTAAGCCTAACTCCTTATAGTTTTCTACCTTTGCCTTAGAAGCATTGTAGACAACGAAATCAGGCTCAAAGCTTTCAAGCTCCTCATCTGTAGGCTGGATAAACATATTCTTAACGAAATGGGCCTGCCATGCAACCTCAACGATAAAACGGATGCCCATGCGCGTATCCTTGTTTGTACCGCAGAATGCGTCCATAACGTAAAGCTTTTTGTTTGAAAGCTCCTTTAACGCAATATCCTTTACTGCGTTCCATGTTTCCTGTGAAGCAGGATGGTTATCGTTCTTGTATTCATCAGAAGTCCACCATACAGTATCCTTGGAATTTTCATCCATAACGATGAACTTATCCTTAGGGGAACGGCCTGTGTAGATACCTGTCATAACGTTAACAGCGCCAAGCTCGCTCACCTGTCCCTTTTCGAAACCAACCAAATCAGGCTTTGTCTCTTCTTCAAATAATTCATCAAAAGAAGGGTTGTACACAATTTCTGTAGTTCCGGTAATACCATACTTGCTTAAATCGAGTTTTGCCATCTTTAATTTAACCTCTTTTCTTTAAATATTTGTTTAATATTTTCCTGTAAAAGCAGGACCTAAAGTCTCCATATGTAAAAAATGGATACCTTTAACCTCATTATATATTATACATAAATAATTTATAAAAGCAACTAAAAATCAACAACTATTACATTGAAATCATAACAGGCTTATGTCTTATTGCAAACATATGGGCAAGAGGCGACGGCGAGCCGTAGTATATATTATTCTCCCTTGCAATATCATCCCATTCCGTACTGCTTATATCATACATTTTGCACCATGGCTTTTCTGTATATTCCCCAAGTAATTTCATAAGACTTTTAGTAGTATCGGCATCTATACTTTCCCATGCGTCTAAGTCAGGTGGATACATGCAGATTTTCAGGTTAAAGCCGGAGCTGTTTTCTTCAAATATTTCCAGTCTTTTTTTTATTTCACTTAAAACAACAGCCTTTTTCCCCGCCAGTTCATTTTCTCCAATGCAAAATAAAACAGTTTTTTTATCATTAACCTTGTCAGCCTTTATTTCTTCATTATTATACAATTCTGCCGCTTTAATTTTCTGCTCCCATATATTGTATGTTTCCTCTCCTGCAAACTCTGTAAGCTTTTTAACATACATTGCCTTCATGTTTTCCGACTGGACTAATATTCTGTCTGCGTATACAATCCCAGGCGCCGTAACATAATGCTTCATATTATAAACGTCGCGGATATCATTTTCGTTAAATTCACTTACATAAAATGGGGGCGCGTAGATTAAGCAGTCTGTGTAATTTTTTAAATTTCCGGCGTAAAATTTTGGAGGAATTGTCAGGCATGGATTTTCTCTGTCATATGGCTCCTGAATATAAATTATATCAGGCTTAAGGAGTCCTAAATCTATATCCTGCCAGCTTCTGGTCTCCGCCTCCTGCGGCAGAAAATCCGTATCCTTTATTTGTACATTATCAAAGGATGCCCTTCCTAAAGCATCCTTAAAGGCAACCGGGACTAGGACAACAAAAACCTCATTATCTTTATTGGAAGAATTAATGTTATATAATTTTTTAAAGCCATTCCACTGCTTTTGTCCTGTGGTAACAAATAATATAACCTTCTTTTTCAGCAGTCTTTCATTAATTATTTTCTTTACATTTTCAAAAGCAGCTTTTAAATATGATACGCTGTCGGAAAATTCCTGACTGTCTAAACTCCCATTTTCTGATATATCAGCCGTGTCCGCAAGAAAATTATATGTTTTGTAGAGGGCTTCACAATACGCCTCTATATATGAAACAATCTCCTTTACGTTCAGGCTGTTTTCTCCCTTTACATTTTCAATCAGTGTTCCCAAATCAACTGCAAGCTGCTGACATTCAGGCAGTATATTTTGATTTTCAACAGGCTTATTTTGAATGAGCTGCTGACAAAAATCACACATAAGCCCATCTATCACGCCAAGATATTCCTTCACAAAATCCTTCAGGCATTTATTTTCGCCATTCTTTTCCCTGCCGCATTTAAGCATATCCATGGTAAATGTAAATTCAGGAAGCTTAAAGTCCGCCACTGCCTGCAGATTTTTACGCTGTCCCTCAAAATACGGATAATTATGTCCGCTTCCTCCCTTATAAATATCCATGTAATTTGAGTACCGCTTTTTAATAACGCTGTCATAATCGGCAGGCACAGGAATGAAGGTGTTTTCAAAAGGCATGTACACCATATGGTCATAGTATTCCTTAGGCATGCCTTCCTCTCCTCTTAAAATCCATGGAAATATCTGACCTATATAATCTGCCTCCCTCTCAGGAACTCTTGCCATCTGCTGCTCTGCAAGGCGGTACAGCTCAATTCCCAGCTTTTTTGGAGAGCTGATATGGGACAGTTTGACATTATATTTCATTTCTATGCTTTTCAAGCCGTACATACTTGTATTATCAATGCCCTTTTCCACTATGGAATCTGCAACCGCTAATATAAGCTTTATTTCCCTGCTGCGTTCTTTTTCCTTTTCAGAATCCTTATATAAATAATCCAGAACAAATATATCTATTGCCGCAATATACGGAAAATTATGATATTTGTTCAAATGCTCCTCCTCAAAGCAAATATGATTTCTATTTACTACTCTTGACAAAAACAGCCAGTGATTATCCTTAGATTCATAATCATGGAGGGCAAATTCCTTTGGAAGCTCTGCGGCAGCCGCCTTCTTAAAGCGGGTATAGTCCTCTCTAAGCATAACTATGTCCATATCGTCGTCCCACGGAATAAATCCGCCATGGCGTATGGCTCCAAGGAGGGTTCCCCACTCTGCATAATATTTTATATTGTGCTTTCTGCAAATGCGGTCTACTTCGGCCAGTACCGCAAGCTCTGCGCCCCACGCCTGCTTAATTGCCGTAGGAACATGGAAACCGCACCTTACCTCATCCCTGTAAAAATCAGTTGAAAAATCCATTATTATCTTCCCCCGTCTGTAAAAGATTTTTTTCATCACTTAACGCTGTCAAAAATTCCTTAAGCCCAAAGGTTACGCTTTCATTAATTATTCCTGCTTTTCCAGTCACCGCTTCTATATGCTTTTTGCATCTTTTATTTTCCCCCTCAAGGAAAAAAAAGCTCCCATCGCTTATTTCATTTGTGCTTTTGGAAATTTTATAACCTTTTTCAAATCCGTTATAATAAACAAGAAAATAAATAAAGCTGTCAGTTTCAAAAAGACAGTCGCTGCCTAGGGCATTTTTAAAAATATCTTCTTTATTCTCTGTCATTATATTTTTTTTAGTATCAAACTTAATTGCCATGTTTCCATACTCGGGAATAAAGTAAATATAATTTTGTATAGAGTATACCTTGCTGAAATCAAACGCTTTATGTATGAATCCCTTTGGGTAATTTGAATATTCTTCCGCTGTATCATTTTTGTAATTCCACTTAATTATAGGTCCATAAACAGGCGCCATCCATATGTTTATGCCATCCGCTGAACACATGCTGCTGCAGCCTCTGTTATCTTTTCCCACAAAGTTAACCTTCGCCCTGCCTGATGTCATATCAAGCTCAATCACTGCATTGCTGTATGCATCTGGAAAAAATAACCGGCTATTAATTTTGCACATACTGTTTCTGAAATAATATTTTTTATCGGATACCCAGTTATCTATAACCGTTATCTCCTCCGTGTCCATGTTCATTTTTAATATCCCCGGAAATGTGGCGGGAAGCATCCATAAGCTGTTATTATATATGCAGGAAGCAGCAAATTTCGCTTTCTTATAATAATACAATTTCTTATTTTCGGCAGGTACAGGTATTGCTGTCTGGTATATTTTTTCTGTATTCAAATCTAAAATAGAAATATAGTCTGCTGCTCTTGGAATGAAATATATTTTATTATTATAATACTCAGCGCTGCAATGCAATCTGTTTTCTCCCTCTTTTTCATTAGGAAACATAGAGATATATGTACAGTTATTTGATTTTAAATCAACGCGAAATAATCCATTAAGCTCTCTTAAGGACGCATATGCAATGCTGTTATCAATAATTCCAATAGCTTCAAAAAAGATTTTTTTTGGCTGCTGCTTCATTTTGTCACCTCACATACATAGTTCAGTAAATATCACTATTGTTTAATATATTCCTAAATAATTTATTTGTCAAATTAAACTTAAGGGGTATCCTCCTGAAACATTCATATTTCTTGACTTTTATATTAATATTATGATAAACTACAACCGATAAATATATACGTGGAGTACTTTTTCCGTGGCAAATAATTTCTGAAATTTAAAAAATTTTTAAATTAATTGCTGTGGAAAAATTTATGTTTAAAAATATGTGAAAGGATTGATGGAATGAAAGCAGGTACGATAAATTTTCACCGCTCATATAATTACGGAGCGCTTATGGTGACATATTCATTACTGACCTATCTGAATAAAATAGGAATCACCGCACATGCAATCGACTATTTTCCGGAGCATCATACATCAATGTACCCGTTAAAAAATAAGGCATACGAGGAATTTATTGACAAATATTTAAAGCCCTTTGGCAGCGCTGACGATGAATATGATTTAATCATATATGGCGCAGATACGATTTGGGCATATTATAAAGGCTTTGGATACGACAGTGCTTATTGGGGCTCAGACAGGCTCAAGGCAAAAAGAAAGATTACCTTTTCGGCAAGCGGTAATATGAAAAGCTTCTCAGAGGAAAGCGACGCTTTGTTTAAAGAATATTTGGACAAATTTCAGGCTGTTTCCGTGAGAGAAGATATACTGGCAGATTATTTGAGAAAATTTACCTCCAAGCCTATTGTTCATACATGCGACCCAACGTTTCTGCTTACACAGGAGGATTATTCAAAAATCATGGCAAAACGTTTGATTTCAAAGGAGTATGCAGTCATCTATAACCGCCAGTTAGTTGCAAGGCTGTTTGATGTTGCAGATGCTGTCAGGCAAAAAACAGGTCTTGAGACGGTGGTAATGAAGGGAGACGGATGTCTGTACAGCAGCGACGGAGAATTGCTGCGGTCAGATATAGGGCCTTCGGAGTTTCTATCCCTGATTAAATATTCTTCATACGTTTTGGCTGCTTCATTTCATGCTACTGCATTTTCTATTATCTTTGAAAAGCAGTTTCACGTAATTATGAAATCCGGGGCTGAGAGGGTAGAATCCCTGCTTAGGAGAATGGGGCTGGAGAACAGGCAAATTCAACATTCCAGAGAAATTGATTTTGAGAATACTATTAATTATAAAGGTCTTCATTCTCTTTCAGAGTATATAGAAAGCTCAAAAGCATACTTAAGAGAACAATGCATTAATTAATGGGATATCCTTTATAAAGAAAGGGAAAGAAAAATGAAAGAAAGAAAAGCATATATATACGGAGCAGCCAAAGGGGGAGAAGCTGCGTTAATGTATTGCAGAGATACTTTTTGCATCACAGGGTTTATTGATAAGCGTGCAAGCTTGGAATTTAATAGTTTCTGCACATTGCCTGTTATATCTCCAAATGATTTTTTTGCGGGGTTGGAGCAGAAAGAAATAACGGACATTATAATAGCAGTCAGGTATCCTGCGGAAGTTGTTAATTTGATTACGACATTTTATTACAAAGACTTAAAGAATATTAATATATATATTTTTGATGGCCGAAACAATGAAAATCCTCTGCTTTATCAGGTGCAAGAGGGTGAAATATGCACTCCTGAATACATGGACAAACGCTTTGATGAGCTTGACGAGTATTCTAATCATTACAGCAGATTAAATCCGTTTGTATTAAAAGTGTTTAAACATGCTCTTGAATGGATAAGTAAATATGATAAGAGTATTCAGATATGTGAATTGGGATGTGGAACCGGACAATTTGCCAATATGCTTTTTGACAACGGTTATACAGGGTACACCGGAATTGATTTCAGCAGTCAGGGAATTGAAATGGCAAAAGAGGCTAATCCTCTTCATAAAAATAAATTTATTTGTACAAATGCGTTGGCTTATTTGCAAAAGGGGGGGGGTACAAAGGATGTGCTGTTTTTATCCTTTGAAATGCTGGAGCATATGAACAGGGATATTGAATTGTGTAATATGCTTCCAATCGGAAGCGCTATAATCTTTTCAGTTCCGAATTTTAAAAGCTTTAACCATATGCGGATATTTGATGATTTAAAATCCATACAGAGCAGATATATCATGTTTGATATTGTTAATTATTTGAGTCTGCCTGCAAGTGAAGATAAAAATAAAAATTATCACTTGGTGGCTGCAGTTAAAAAATAATTATAGAAAGGAAAAAATATGAAATCAACAGAATTAAGAGGCAAAAAAATTGCTATTGGACAAATAACCTTTACAAGCATTAAAACCTACCATATGCTGAAGCAGGACGGTATTGAAGTATCAATGTTTTTTGACAGAGACTATCGTATGCAGCATAGAAAATATAAAAACACCCCTATTTTTCCATGGGCTAACTTTCATGATGTATATGTTATATTGACCTCTCAAAACCGTTATAATGAATTGAAAAAAATGCTTGTTAATTCATGCGGTTATCCTGAGGAGCAGATTATACTTCTTGATAATATTGAATTTGAATGCAGCGAGCTTGATGTCAGCGGTGAGTATGACTGGACATGGCTTAAGAATAATGTTCAGGATGTTTCGGATGCATTTATTCATTATAAAAGCAGAATCTTACAAAAAAGGCTTATGGACAAGAATATCCCGACATCAGACCTTGCCGTTATTGGCGCAGCTATTGGAATAAATAACAGATGTACACTTAACTGTGAATATTGCGCTGCTCAAATGCCGTATTATACTCCCGGAGAAAAAAGGGATTATGATATTGATAATACAATCGAAAAATTCGACCGGTTTTTGGATTATATGGATTATATTCCATATCTTTCTATTTTAGGCGGGGAGCCCCTGCTTCACCCGCAGCTTCATAAATTAGTTCATTATTTAAATGGTAAAAAGGCGCAGGAAAAAATTGTACATACTGATATTCTTACAAACGGAACATTATTGCTTTCAGACGAATTAATCGAAGCCATAAAGGAAAATCCGTTTTTTTGGAAAATCAGTGTATCACCATACGGAGTTCATTCAAAAAAACAATACGAGCTGTTTAAACAGTTAAACGAAGCCGGTGTGCCTTATTATTCAAGATATATGGTTTATTGGCAAAAGTTTGGACAGGTAACAGAGCCTGAGGATACGGGCGAAGAATATATAAAAAATAAATGTGAGCATTGCGCATGTAGAGTTCTTCAATTCGAAGACGGCAAAATATACCGGTGTCAGATTTTACCGCATTTTGATTTGCTGCGTAGAATTCCTTATGATGAACGAAATTTTATTGACTGTTCAAAGCCTTATGGAAAAAAAGAACTTCTTGATTTTTTACGGTCATATTCACCGGGAATGGCGTATTGTAATGGAAATCATCAGACATTTTTACAAAATGAAAATGAAAAGGATGCATTTGGCGGCGATATGATTCCTGTGGCAGAGCAGGCAAAGGGCATCCTACCGTGCAAACGCTATGAGTAAGCCGGTTACATTATCACAAAAGCAGCTTCATTACCTGCAGTCAATATTGCTTGAGCTTTTATGCGAGGTGCGGCGTATCTGTGAGCTTGCAGATATCCCCTATGTCATTATTGCCGGAACTATCCTTGGCGCAGTGCGTCATGGAGGCTTTATTCCTTGGGATGACGATGCAGATGTGGCAATGCTTAGAAATGACTATGAGGCATTTCGGAAGGCATGCGGTAAATATCTTGACACCACCCGCTTTTATTTTCAGGACCATACCTGTACCAAGGGATATAGGTGGGGCTATGGAAAGCTAAGACGCAAAAACAGCCGGTATGTAGTATGGGGTACGGAAAGCATGCCCTATGAACAGGGAATCTGGATTGATATTTTTCCCTTGGATTACGTTCCTGACAGCCGTATTGGACGTACATTATGCAGCTTTCACTGCTTTTGTATCCGGAAGCTTTTGTATTCCCAGTCCGGAAGGTATCGTGAAAAGCGGCTTATAAAGAGGACAGCATATAGGGTTTTATCAAAGCTCCCTCTTAGTATGATACTTTCACATTATGATAAATATGTACGACGGAGAAACGAAAAACATACAAAATGGGTAAGGATTCTTACATTTCCAACGCCAAACCGTGAATACGGCTATCTTTCCAGATGGTATAAGGATACAGCTAAGATAACCTTTGAAGGCGAGGTTTTTAACGGTATAGAGGATTACGACGGATACCTTACCTTTAAATTCGGAGATTATATGAAGCTTCCCCTGCCTGCTAAACGTAAGCAGCATCTTGTCAGCAAATTAAAATTTCCTAAAGATTAAAAAGGAGAGTGTCTGATGAAAAAAGTAATTACATATGGTTCCTTTGATTTGTTTCATGAGGGTCATTACCGCCTGCTAAAGCGCGCCAAGGCACTAGGAGACTGGCTGATTGTGGGAGTTACCACGGAACACTATGACGAATCCCGTGGGAAAATGAACGTAATAGATTCACTGATGGACCGGATTGAAAATGTACGAAAGACAGGCTTTGCCGATGAAATCATTATAGAGGACCATGAGGGACAAAAGGTTGAAGATATTATAAAATACGGTGTGGACATTTTTACCGTAGGCTCCGATTGGACAGGCTCATTTGATTATATGAAAAATTATTGTCAGGTTGTCTATTTGGAAAGAACAAAGGATATTTCCAGCACTATGCTCAGGGCAAAAAAATATAATATTATCCGGCTGGGAATAATTGGAACGGGACGTATTGCAGCCCGGATGGTTCCCGAGGTAAAATATGTAAGCGGAATAAATATAGACGCCGTTTATAATCCTCATATAGAAAGCGCCGAAAGCTTTGCAAAGCATTTTGAGATGAATAAATATATGGACAATCTTGAGGAGTTTTACGAGGAAGTAGACGCCGTATATATTGCCTCTCCTCACGAAACTCATTATGAATATATTAAAAGCGCAATTAGTCATCACAAGCACGTATTATGTGAAAAGCCTATGGTTTTAAAAAGAAGTCAGGCGGAAGAGCTGTTTCTTATGGCAGAGGAAAACAAGGTTATTTTAATGGAGGCAATAAAAACCGCTTACTGTCCCGGCTTTAACCAGCTTCTCTCTATTGTGCGGAGCGGCGCCATCGGCAATGTCCGCGACGTAGAGGCATGCTTTACAAAGCTTGAAAATCCTTTAAGCAGAGAGCTGACAGACACTGCCTACGGCGGCAGCTTTACAGAACTAGGAAGCTACACGCTGCTGCCTGTTTTAAAGATTTTAGGAGAAAATTATCAGGATTTGGAATTTAAGTGCCAGACAGCCGCAAACGGGCTGGATATTTATACAAAGGCGTATTTTACATATGAGAATGCCTTTGCAACCTCAAAAAACGGACTTGGCGTAAAATCCGAGGGGCAGCTTATTATATCGGGAACGAGGGGATATATTCTGGTGGACGCTCCCTGGTGGAAAACCTCCTCCTTTGAGGTATGCCGTGAGGACAGGAGCCAGAACGAGAAATATTTTTCCAAGTTTTTAAAGGACGGACTTCGATATGAAATCGGTGATTTTGTATCAGGCATTAACGGCTTTGATGAAAAGCGCTTCAAGCTTACTAAAGGCGAGAGTATTGCGCTGGCGGATATTATGGAAAGGTTTTTGGCAGAAAGAAATAATATTAAGGAAAACAGAGGTGTATCAGATGATTAATGTAATAGGACTGGGCTATATTGGTCTTCCCACTGCGCTTATGCTGGCAGTAAGCGGAAACACTGTAGTCGGCACGGACAAAAATGAAAATGTTGTAAATTCTCTTAAGAATAACAGGCTTACATTTCAGGAAAAAGGTCTGAATGAGCTGTTTTCCCGGGCTGTAGAAAACGGAATACAATTTACTGAGGAGTATATGGAGGCGGACGTATATATTATTTCAGTGCCTACCCCATATGACAAGGTCAGTAAAAAGGTAGATACAGGATATATTGAAGCGGCAGTACACAGCGTTCTAAAGGTATGCAGGGAGGACAGCTTTATTGTTGTTGAAAGCACTATTTCACCCGGCGTTATTGATAAAAATATCCGGCCTATTGTGAACGAAGCCGGAAAAGCCGTTAAGCTTGCCCACGCGCCGGAGAGGATTATTCCGGGAGCAATGCTTTACGAGCTTGAACATAATTCCCGAACAATCGGAGCAGACGACAGGGAGACCGGAGAAAAGCTTAAGGAAATCTACGGCTCCTTCTGCAAGGGTGAAATTGTCTTAACGGATATCCGCTCTGCGGAAATGTCAAAGGTTGTGGAAAATACCTTTCGTGACATTAATATAGCCTTTGCAAATGAATTAGCGAAAATATGCAGGTCAGACGATTTGGATGTATACGAAATTATCCGTATTGCCAATAAGCATCCCCGCGTCAATATACTGTCTCCCGGTCCGGGAGTAGGGGGGCATTGCATTTCAGTCGACCCATGGTTTTTGGTGGGAGATTATCCCGGCTTAGCGAACATTATACTTGCGGCCAGAAAGATTAATGATTCCATGCCGGAATTTGTTCTTGAGCGAATCCGGGAGATTATGGAATTAAGAGGTATTAATGACACCTCACGTGTTGGACTTTATGGCATAACCTACAAGGAGAATGTGGACGACGTACGTGAAAGTCCTACCCTGCAGCTTTTAGAGTGTATGAAAAAGCATCTTGCCTCTCCGCTTCTCTGCTATGACCCAATGGTAAAGGAAAGGATTGTAGAGCGTCAGGCGTTTAGCCTTGATGAGTTTTTAGAGAAGACGGACTTTGTTGTTATTATGGTTGGACATAATGAGATTATTGAGTATTCTGATAAGTTGAAGGATAGAATTGTACTTGATACGAGAAGGTGCTTACCGGGCGACGCTTATCATTTATAAAGGAGAAGGGTAATGGAGGATATGGATAATGTAATGTCTCATATTGAAGCATGTGAGCCTGTCAGAATGGATTTTTATGTAGACAGAGGCTTAAAGAGCGGCTTTATTGATGTTGCAGATTCATGCGTAAAGGGCATTATAATTGTGTATAATGATTTTTGCCTGAATATAAATGACGGTGGGAAAAATATTTTTTGTCATCAGCTTGAGGGCAGCGATTTAGTTTCAAAAAAGGAATATCTTTTTGCAATGGATTATCTGACAGATGTTCTTACTGCCTATAAGGAAACAGGAAAAGAAATTTACAAAAGTGTGTTTGAAAGGGTTATCAGTCAATTTCATGCATATTTTAAGGAATACGGACCTGTCTATGACGACTTGCCCGTTTATGCGCAAACCCTGCTTTTTATAAAAGCATTTGATGTTTTGGGAACTATTCCCTTTCAGGAGGATTTCCTTAAGCTGCTAATGAGCTACGGAGAGTGGCTGATGAATGACGAATATTATCAAAATAATAACAATCATGGCATGTTTCAAAATATTGCCCTGCTTCACCTTAGCGTTTTATTCGGAAACTGCCGGGAGGCTGATGTCTGGCAGAAGCAAAGTATTAAACGGATAAACTTATTATTTAAAGACAGCTACTTTAATGATTTTACAAATAACGAGCACAGCCTGTCATACTTTAAGTATAATAATTTTTTATATGACAATGCAATTAAATTTTGCGCATATTACAAAATATCCGGTATTGAAGGTATAACAGATAAGCTTAGGCGTTCAAAGGAGGCGTTTGTCACCTTTGCGCATAAGGATGGCACCCTTCCTTTAATTGGCGACGGTCAGATTGTAAAAATATCTGAAAGTAACACCTGCTCCCGCCTGTTTCCTGATATTGGCATAGCTGTTTTGAAGGTTGGGGATGTTTATTTAAGTCTCAAGTTAAAGACTGTTTATCAAACACATGCTCATATAGATATTTCAAGCGTTACCTTAAGATATAAGGACATGGATTTCCTGATTGATACGGGACAATACAATTATGACAGATATACTCCGATTAACCGGTATGTTCGTTCGTCTGCGGGACATTCAGGAATTTTCCCTCTTTTTGCTGACAGTATGTTTCAAATGGAGTTTTGTGATTCCTTACAGTATTCTGCTATTACTGCATATGAGCATAACATTGGGGATGACGCCGGCTTTGTAAGAGGCGAATATAAACTGAAGGATATTCATGTATGCCGGGAGATTTCAGTTTTTTCTGGCGAAGTAATTATAAAGGATAGCTGGCAATGTGAAAAGCCTGAGGTAATGCGGCAGCGTTTTGTAATTCCAAAGTCCTTTATTGAAAAAGCGCGCTTTTCAGCCCAAAATAGAATATTGGAGTCTGGGATTAACAATATAAAAATTCGGTTTGAAATTATTTATGATATGCCGGATACCATGACCGTTGTGCAGTTTGGCGTTGCCTCACCTTCCTACAATGCTTATGAGGAAACCATGCTGCTTGACACCTTTGCCCAAAATACAATATCCGGTGAAATAACGGCAAAAATCACTTTCAAGGAGGAATAATAAATGATAAAACCAAGATGTATGATTACAGTGGATGTGGAAGCAATGCCTATGAGAGCCGGCTCGAATCACGTAGATACGTTGATTTATGGAAAAATAGGCGGCGGGGAATACGGTATTGGAAAAATAATGGATATTGCAGACAAGCACCATGTAAAAATAACCTTTTTTCTTGATTTTGCTGAATGTGAATTATATGGTGATGAAATTATCAACGTAGGAAAATATATTGTTTCCCGCGGACATGACCTTCAGGTGCACTGTCACTATGATTTGCTTAAGGATGTTGTAGGAAAGGAACCGTGGGGTAGCAATGAAAACTATTACTCATGGTATAAAAATGACAATGACGCCAAGATTATGATTGATTATGTTACAGAGCAATATGTAAGGTGCACTGGTAAAATGCCTGCGGCGTACAGAGGCGGTGAATACCGCTTTGATATTCCCATATTGAAGGTTTTAAAGGAAAAGGGTTATCAGGCAGATTTAAGCTATAATTGTATAAGACCGTTGATTCTGACTGCAAATAAACAGTTTTTGTTTGAAAATGGGTTAATAGAGCTGCCTATTGGCATTTTGCCGGACAAAAAGCCATTGAATTTTAATTACGCAGCCCTTGAGCCAAAAGCCCTTGAGGATTTTGACAGGACTATTGGGGAATACAATAAGTTGTTTGATGAATATTATGAGTATTATGGAAGGGATGCCATAGCAACGGTTTTGATGCATAGCTGGTCTTTCCTCCACAATGATGAACCGTCTCCTTCAGGATTTTTTGATAAGCCAAATGATACACTGGTATCTTTTTTTGACCGCTTTATTGAAGCTCTTAAAGATAAAGTGGAATTTATCAGCGTTTCTGAAGCACTAAGGCAAATATCGTCTGAAACCTTAAAAACCGCTGATTTTCGTTCTGTTTTTTGTGATAATTCACCGCTTGCAAGAAAGAATCTCATGAAGGTAAGTGATTTTGTTAACGAACAGGCTAACGGAAGGCAAATAGTCATTTGGGGAAAAGGCTGGTTGGAATCTACTGTATTTCAGGCGGTTAATCTGCATAATTCAATGGATGCGGCATACTATATTTCCAATGACGCAGATATACGCCCGCAGTGGCGTGGAAAGCCTGTATATAAATATTCAGATGTTAATATTTCACCGGAAAATAATTTTGTATTGCTGCTGGCGCAGCCTACATTTTCTGAGATTCGCGATACCTTGCATCAGTTAGGCTTTAAGAAATTTATGGATTATTATGATATTCAGGAATTAGTACCTGAAAATCAAACTAACGGAGTTCAGTCCCGTTTGTCATATAACTGTCCAATCTGCGGAGGGAACATTTTTGAAACATATGATTCATCAATTCCAAGAAAATGTTCATCCTGCAAATCTGTAGAGCGGTCTCGAACCATTACGAATTTGTTAAATGAAAATATACACATAGATTTTACTAAAACAAAGATTTTACATATTTCTCCTACTATACCTGAACGCCTGTTTTTTAAAAACATGGGCGCTAATACGGTATCTGTTGATATCAGACCGGAATGTAAGACGGATATTATCGCAGATATATGTAATATGCCTAATATTGAATCTGAATCATTCGACATGGTATTTGCAAACTGTGTGCTTAACCATGTCTATGACGACGAAAGGGCTTTGGCAGAAATATCAAGGGTTTTGCGCCCAGACGGTACAGCTCTTATTTTTGTTATTGGCAGTAAAACATTAAAAACTACTGAAAGCAAAGACCCTACCGGATGGTATGGAAAGGAAAATTATGAAAAATATAAGATTGGAACTTTCCGCTATTACGGGGAAACGGATTTTACCAAGCAGTTAGGCAGACACTTTTCAGATGTGAAGTGCTATGAGAAATATGATATAATTACTGACAGCTCATGTAAGTGGTATTGCTGCCGGAAAGGATATGACCTATGAGTATGACAGATAAGCCTGCGTGTATTTTAACCGTTGATGTGGAGGCTCTGCCGATGCGCGCTTCTGACAGCCATGTGGACAAGCTTATCTATGGACGTATAGGCGGGGAAGAATGGGGCATTGGAAAAATGATGGACGTTGCCGACAGGCATAATATTAAGATGACATTTTTTCTTGACTTTGCAGAGGTGGAAACTTATGGCGATGAAATTATCAAGGTGGGAAAATATATTGCCCAAAGAGGACATGACCTTCAAATTCACTGTCATTATAAGCTTCTTGAAAAAAAAGTCCGTGAAAGGTTTCCAAATGCCGGAATAAGCTATTACACATGGTATGAGGACGAGGAGATATCCGGCTATATGGTTGATTATTGTCTCAAGCAATATGAAAAATGTACAAAGAATACCCCCGTCATTTTTCGGGGAGGTGAATACCGATTTGATAAGGCGCTTCTTAAGCAGCTTAAAAAAAAGGGAATTGCAGCAGATTCCAGTTATAGCTATCTACGACCGCTTAAAAAGCCTGTTAACAAGCAATTTACCTTTGAAAACGGTATTATTGAGATTCCTGTTGGGATAATTCCCGAACACGGGGATTCTCCATTAAAGGTATTGAACTTTAATGAAGCTTATCTGTATCCGGAGAATGAACAGTCTGTAGATATCTGTTTAGAAGAATATGAAAGGCTGTTTAAAAGCTTTTATGATTATTATGGAAATGACGCCATAGCAACGCTGCTTATGCATGGCTGGTCTTTTTGTTATGAGAAAGAGCGTTTTAAGAATACAGGCTGGATTGATGTTCCGAATCCATATGCGGTTGAGCTTTTTGACCGTTTTCTTACGTATTTTAAGGATAAAATAAACTTTATCACGGCGGCTTCGGCTATAAGTACAAATACAATAAGCTTTTCAGATACTGTTAATTTTGATACGGTTTTTTCTCTGCCTGAGCAATGTGAATTAAAAAAAAGGCTGGAACAGACAGAAGACTTTATAAAACAAAAAGCAAAGGGGCGTAAGGTAGTAATTTGGGGCAAGGGCTGGATTGAAGCGAGGATTATTCGTGTCAGAGAGCTTCATATGCTTCTTGACGTGGAATTTTATATTTCACGGGATGCCCATAAGCATGCGCTTTGGAGGGGGAAGCCTGTAAAGACCTTTGAGGAAGCGGGAATATCCCCGGATAAATATTATGTTTTTGTGTTAGCAAACACCTGCTTCCCTGAAATTCGCGAAAGTCTGCATAATGCAGGTTTTCATGAATATGAAGATTATTATGATATAAAGACAATACATTCTGATTGCAGTAGTTTCCTATAGACTAAAAAAGGAGAATATATTTAAATGTATACAGATTTTATAGCCGCATTAAATGAAAAATATAATTGTGAAAATTCATCAGAATTATCCGGATTGGATTTACAGCATTATACCTTTGCAGCCACAACCAATAGCCGTGGTCTTGATACAATCGGTGTATTTGAAGCGTATGGCTTTTCCATGAAGGGATTAAGGATTCTTGACGTGGGCTGCGCATATGGTGGGTTTACTATAGAAGCGGCAAAGAAAGGGGCTTATAGTTATGGCGTAGAAATATCAGATGCGCTTTACGAATTTGCCGTGCTTAATCATAAAAATGAATCCTTCCCCGAGGGAAGCTGTGATTTTATTAAAGCGGATGCTACCTCCACGGATTTTCTTAATAAGCTGCCTCATGATTATTTCGACCTTATTATTGTAAATGATGTGTTTGAGCATGTGTATGATACAGTTCTTTTACTGGATAATTTGGACAAGGTGGCAAATGACCGTGGAGTTATATATTTCAGGATTCCAAACGGAAATGATTTTCGTTTTATTGCCCGGGAAGGACATACCGGCTGCTGCGGAATAAGCCTTCTGGCGCCAATGGTATGGGAATCTCTTATTCCGACACGTGAAAGGAGTATATATTACAGACAATATGAATACTATCAGGCTTTGTTTAGTTATTTCGGCTTTGGATGTATTATTCCCATTAATTATCCGGGGGATTTGAAGGATTCATTAGATGCAAAGGAATTGATTAATACAGAATATGAAGGCTTAAAACAAACCATTGCTGAAAATGAAAAAGATTTTCCTTCGTTCTACGGCAAAAAGCTTCATGGAGCATTTGAAGTGTTTAGCAGAAGGCTTAACTATGACATAGAGCAGTTGGATGCTCCAAAGCTTGCATGGAAATATATGACAAAATTCTGGGGCGGCTTTGCACAACGACAGCCTCTTAATCTTAATGCTCCTATAAAAACATGTGAACGCACCTCCCGGTCCGAGCATGATGATTATGGAATTTCCTTTATGCTTTCTTTTAAGGGAGATAACATTGTAATTAATATTACAGACACTGTTGTAAAAGAGGAATTTGACTTTGCCTTTCATCTAATGCGTAGTGGAGAGAGCATATATAAATCACATTATCAAAGAGAGCCCCGTTATGAATGGGAGCTAAAAGCTCCCGGAATGTATCAGGTCGCTATTTTTGTAAAAAAAACTGACCATGAACATAAGGATTATCGTATTATTACGCAGCCTTTATATTTCCGTGGATAAGGAGTAAAATAAAACTATGAATCAAATTAAAAAACTAAAAGTTGCCGCAATTATGGACGAATTTACATACAACTGCTACGCGCCGGAATGTGAGCTTATGCAGGTTACCCCTGATAACTTTAAGGAAGAGCTTGAAGGCTTTAAGCCTGATTTTCTTTTTATTGAATCCGTTTGGCGGGGTAAGGATAATCTATGGCGGTTTAAGCTTCACGACAATATGGAGGCAATATGCGCCCTTACCGGATACTGCCATGAAAATAATATTCCTGTCATATTCTGGTCCAAGGAGGACCCTGTTCACTTTGGAGTATTTATCAGGACTGCCGCCCTTGCAGACTATGTTTTCACAACAGACGCAGACTGCATAGAGCTTTATAAGGCCCACCTTGGACATACAAGAGTTTACTATCTGCCTTTTGCGGCTCAGCCTGCCATTCACAATCCAATAGAAGAATATGAGCGCAAGGATAAATTCTGCTTTGCCGGCTCTTTTTATGTTAAATATAAGGAGCGTTCTAAGGTATTTATGGAGCTTGCTCCTTTATTTAAGGCGCATGGACTTGATATTTATGACAGGAACTATAAGAAGGAGGAAACGGACAATAACGCCCAGTCGACCTCTGTTGCAAGCCCTATGGCGGAAAATTATTATTTCCCGGAGGAGCTTAGGGATTGTATACTTGGAGGACTTCCCTACAGTGAAATTTCCCGCGCCTATAAGGGCTATTATTATGGAATTAATATGACGTCAATGGTTTCGTCAGGGTTTATGTTTGCAAGGCGTACCTTTGAGCTTCTTGCATCTAATACGGTTACTGTCAGCAATTACAGCAGGGGACTTGAGGTGTTCTTTGGAGATTTATTAATATCAACAAACAACAGGGAGAGAATGGAAAGGCAGCTTAACGCCTTTTGTAAAACAGAGCTTTTATACCGCAAATACCGTCTGGCAGGACTCCGCCATGTTCTTATGAATCATTTATATGAGGACAGGCTGGATTTAATTGCCCGCAAGGCGCTTGGTATAAACGTTAAAAAGCCCCTGCCTTTAATACTTGTGGTTTCCGACACAGATAATGAGCATATCCGCCAAATGTTTAACGGACAGACGTATGAAAATAAGCGTTTCCTTACGGGAGGCCCGGAAACAGTAATTGACGCTTCCGCATTTGACTATGTTACAGTTTTTTCACCAAATGATTACTATGGTAAAAATTATCTTCTTGATATGGCTCTTGCAACACGTTTTGCCGACGCTCCTGTTATCGGCAAGGCTGCTTATTATTCCGGAGGTAAGGTTTTGAATAAGGAAAAGGCTTATACATATGTAAAGGAGCCTCTTATTCTTACCCGCCAGATGGCGTCAGCTTCTCTTTTTGAAGGAACAGTCACCATAGATGAGCTTATTTCACATCATTCTGAGAAAGATATTATGTATGATATTTTGTCGTTGGATGAATTTAATTATTGCGAGAATAGCAGGACTTGTGATGAAGCCGATGATATTGTTGTAAATACAGGCGTTCCTTTAGATAAAATATATGACTATACGGATAATATTCCTCCGGTTACATTACATAAGGATGTGCAGTTTCCTGTGGAGGAGCTTTACAAGGAGGTTATTATTCAGGACAGCGATTTAGTTTTAAAGTTCTGTGACGACGGAGCGTTAAGGCTTGTAAGGGATGTAGACGACGATAAAATTGTCTGGCTTAGGACAGATAAAAATTACGATATATCCCGGTTTACCACAGGCAGCAGAATAGGCTTTTTCTCAGAGGTAGCCGAAAAAACGGGAAATGTCCGCTGTCAGATTGAGTATTATGATGAAAATAACGTTAAGCTGGATTTCCTTAATTTTGCATTGGACGGCTTTAGTCTCCTTAGAATCAGCGACCGGGCAAAAACCTTTAAGCTTATATTCCGCATGAGGGGAAAATCAAGCGTGACCTTAAAAAGCCTTTATGCCTCCTCACCAGATTCCCTTCTTCCGGCGCCTTTTCCTATCAGGGATTCTCTTTTGATTACGGAGAGTTATCCAAGCTATGAATTGCCTGATGTGGCAAAGGAGCTTCATATTTTTGCAAAGGATGTTAATGCGGAGGTTTTAGTTGTCAGCGACATGGCTAAATATATCCCTTATTCAGAGTATGACGGTATTCATATTATAGCGGGGCAATATGGTGCAATTAAGGAATATTTGTCGGTAAGGACCTTTAGTCATGTATACGTATATTCGCCTACAGAAAAAATAATGAGTGAGCTTAAAGATTACACGGGAGAAACCGAGGTGGTGTCATTATGAAAAAGATATTGACGGTATTTGGCACCCGCCCTGAGGCAATCAAAATGTGTCCTTTGATTTTGGAGCTGAAAAAATCGGCGGAATTAGAGTGTATCGTCTGTCTGACAGGACAGCACAGGGAAATGCTTATGCAGGTTATGAATATATTTAAAATACAATATGACTATAATCTTGATATAATGGAGCAAAACCAGAGCTTATCCCGTATTACCGTAAATGTATTAAATAAGCTGGGAGAGGTTCTGGAAACAGAAAATCCCGATTTAATTTTAGTTCACGGAGATACAAGCACCTCCTTTGCCGCAGCGTTAGCCGGCTTTTACAGAGGTATTCCCGTAGGACATGTTGAGGCGGGGCTTCGGACATATAATATGTATTCGCCTTATCCTGAGGAGTTCAACAGACAGGCGGTTGACCTTGTAGCGCAGCTTTATTTTGCGCCGACAGAGCAGTCCCGTCAAAATCTGTTAAAGGAAGGGAAGGATAGCGATAAGATATATGTAACAGGCAATACTGTAATAGATGCCCTTTCTCTTACAGTTAGGGCTGACTATCAAAATGAAAATCTTGACTGGTGCAGTGATTCACGCCTGATTCTCTTAACGGCCCACAGACGTGAAAATCTTGGGGAGCCTATGAAGAACATGTTCCGCGCAATCAGGCAGGTGATTGAAGAATATGAGGATATAAAGGTTATTTATCCCGTTCATAAAAATCCTAAGGTCAGACAGGCTGCGCAGGAAATATTATCGGGAATAGACAGAATCCGGCTGATTGAGCCGCTGGATGTAGTAGATTTTCATAATTTTATGGCCCGCAGCTACATTATTCTTACAGACAGCGGCGGTATACAGGAGGAGGCTCCGTCTCTGGGGAAGCCGGTGTTAGTTATGAGAGATACCACTGAGCGGCCGGAGGGCATTGAGGCAGGAACACTTAAGCTTGTTGGAACTACAGAGGATGTAATTTATAGGGAAATAAAGAAACTGCTTGTTGATGATAAGTCGTATGAAGCTATGAGCAACGCCGTAAATCCGTATGGCGATGGACATGCTTCAGAGCGGATTGCAGAGGCTGTATCGAAGTATTTGTTATAGTGACAGTTTCCAACAGCTAGGTATTTACTTTACACACCCCAAGAGATACTTCCTGTCATTTTTAGTATAATCTGTAAGCACAAGCTCAAAAAGCTCGTTTAATATCCTTCCGATTTCCTTCCCCTCAGAAACACCTAAGCTTTTTATATCATTCCCGTTGACGGCCAGCTCACTGACAGCCAGACAGTCTCCCCGGCTTATAATAGTCTTATAGGCGGCCTCCACATGCTTAAGCTCCTCTAAAGCTGCGCAGTTATCTGCCGCCAGCGTCATTCTGTAGGGAAGGTAATATTTTCCAAATATATCCTTTCCCACATTTACTATGCTGTGTCTCAAGTCAGGCTCAAGGCTGCTTAAGGTCATATTCTTATATTTCAGCATTTGATTGCAGATTTTTATGGTAGAATTGTCAAATTTTAAGGAGAATAAAACATTATCTGCATTTACACACGTAATAAATAATGCCCATCTTACATAATGCTCCTTTGGAGCAGAGCTAAGCAGCCCAGCTAAAGAAAGCTTTTCCATATCGTAAGTGGTTTCATAGTTGTCAGGTGTTTTCCATTCCTGCTTAAAAATATAATTTATAAGTTTTGTATCATATAATACCGTAACCCTGTCAGGATGAGACGACATAAGCAGCTTATCAAGCTCCGCCTGTATCCGCTCTCTGCTTATTTTCGTAATAGATTCCGCCAGCTCCTTTATAGCGTTTAATGTACCGTCACATATATCGAATCCCAGCACGCCGCTAAATCTCACTGCTCTAAGCATCCGCAGGGCGTCTTCCGTAAAACGCTCCTTAGCATCCCCCACGCATCTTATAACGCCTCTTTCTAAGTCCTCCATTCCTCCGAAGCAGTCTACTACGCCATGCTCCTCATTATATGCCATTGCATTTATGGTAAAATCACGTCTTTTCAAGTCCTCTGCCAGACTGGCCGTAAAGGTGACCTCCCGTGGGTGGCGGCTGTCAGCATATTCTCCGTCTACCCTGTAGGTTGTAACCTCGTAACCCTCGCCCTTAATCATAACTGTCACGGTTCCATGCTGTATGCCTGTGTCAATGGTGCGGTTAAACAGCGCTTTTATCTCAAGAGGCGTTGCGCAGGTGGTAATATCCCAGTCCTTGGGAGTAACGCCAAGGATGCTGTCTCTCACGCATCCACCTACGGCGTAAGCTTCAAATCCGGCGTCACGTATGGTTTTAAGTATAAAGCCTACAGGCTCGGGAAGGCTTATTTTTATGTTTTTTTTGTAATATAAATCATTCATAGGCTGCTTTCTTTCATTATAAAATATATTTAATTATACGTAAAATCAACTTTATTTACAATTATTTTTTTGGTTAATAAGAAATTCCTTCATGCTTTAAAATAAGAATTATACAGTTTTTGCTTTTATATAATGCATTACAGCATATTCACGCTCTTTTTCTTCTTGTTTTTTTCATGTATTTGGTATACAATATACTTATATTGACTTAGTGACAAAACGGCTGCAGCTTAAATTCACATTGCAGACGCAATTTTATTGGAGTATAAATTATTGGAGCGCATATGAAGCATAAAAATAAATATAACCGTATCTGTCGTATTATCATGCTTGCTTTAGTCCTGTGCCTGATGTTTGCGGCAGGCTGTGTAAAGCGTGATAAATCAAACAAAATAAACAGTGAGAAGCTGACTACCCAGAAGGAGAGCGAAACAAAGGAAAATGTAAGATATAACACGCAGGACACGGTGATAATTACAGATATTGATACGGATAATTCCCGTATTTCCGTAAGAGGCGTAGGCGGCAAGGGTAAGCTGTATGTATTAAACTATACAGGGGGAACAAGCATTAAAAACAAATACGGAAATGAAAAGCTTATAAGCCAGCTTGAGATAGGAGAAATCTTTAACGTCTACTTTATAGCAGGAACACAAAAGCTTATAGCCATGGAGGAAAGCAGCGATATATGGGAAAACGACTATGTTACCACATGGGATATGGATTATAATTTAAAGCTTATGACAATAGGCGAAGAAAAGTATCAGTATGACGACAGCACATATATTTATTCCGGGAAAAAAACAATCGACATAAGAAATATAAGCGGAGTTGACTCTCTTATAGTAAGAGGACGTGATAAGCAGATATATTCAATAGTGGTAAAAACAGGTCATGGCTATATAAGGCTTACGGATACAGCCAATATGATAGGAGGCATGGTAGACGTAGGAGGCAAGATTATGACGGTTATTACTGAGGATATGGTTATAGTGGCTCCGGAGGGAGAATATACTTTATGGGCGGCAAAAGACGGAAGAGGCGGGGAGACTAAGGTTAAGGTAAGCAGAGATGACGAGGTGACGGTAAGTCTGAGCGGATTTTATGGAGAGATTGAAAAAAACGGAGCCTTAAAGCTTACGGTGCTTCCGGCGGGAGCGCGTTATAGCGTATCAATAGATGGAAAAGAGATGCCTGCGTCAGATATATTTGACTTGACATACGGCGCTCACAAGCTTCTTATTACCTCAGGAGATTATGATGATTATACTGAAATAATTACAATAAAATCTATATACACTTCAAAGACCATAGATTTGTCAAATCCTGAGGGAGCGACCACATCATCCTCAGGCCAGACAACCACAGGCGCCAATGAGGAGACTACTACAAAATCAACTTCCGAGAAGGATACTACGGCCTCCCAGACAGGCAGCAGCAAGGTTACAATAAATAAGCCGGAGGGAGCAAGCGTATATATTGACGGTATGTTTAAGGGAACAATTCCCTTTACAGCAACAAAGGAGCCGGGAGAACATTCCATCATTTTAAGGCAGACAGGCTATCAGTCTGTAGTGTATAATGTAGAATTTTCAAACGATACGTCAGATGTTAATATAAGCTTTCCGCCAATGGAAAAGAGCAAATAATCATAAAAGAAAGCAACAGACCGGGACTTGCAGGAAAGAGCCGAAGGTCTGAGCATATAAAATTTATTTATAGGAGGTAAACATATGAGTTACATGGAGCTTTACAAGGAGTGGCTTTCAAACCCTTATTTTGACCAGCAGACAAAGGAAGAGTTAAAGGCTATCGAGGGAAACGAAAAGGAGATAGAGGATAGATTCTATACAGAGCTTGAATTTGGTACGGCAGGACTTCGCGGCGTTATAGGCGCAGGCGTAAACAGAATGAATATTTATACTGTAAGACGCGCGACACAAGGACTTGCAAACTATATTTTAAAGCAGGGAAAACAGTCACAGGGCGTTGCCATTGCATTTGACTCAAGAAGAATGTCGCCTGAATTTGCAGACGAGGCGGCTCTTTGTCTTGGGGCAAACGGCATAAAGGCTTATGTATTTGAATCCTTAAGACCTACGCCGGAGCTTTCCTTTGCTGTAAGAGAGCTTAAGTGCATAGCCGGCATAAATATTACGGCAAGCCATAATCCGCCGGAATACAACGGATATAAGGTATACTGGGAGGATGGCGCGCAGATAACTCCGCCTCACGACGGAGGCATTATGGCAGAGGTTAAGGCAATTACGGATTTTTCTGCTGCCAAGACTATGTCAAAGGACGATGCAGTGAAGGCAGGACTTTATGAGGTAATAGGAGCTGCAATAGATGACAGATATATGGCGGAGCTTAAAAAGCAGGTAAAGAATCCTGATGCAATAAAGGAAATGCAGAAGGATATTAAGATTGTGTATACGCCTCTTCATGGTACAGGCAATATTCCTGCAAGAAGAATCCTTAAGGAGCTGGGCTTTGAGAATGTATATGTTGTGCCTGAGCAGGAGCTTCCTGACGGAGAGTTCCCAACGGTAAGCTATCCGAATCCTGAGGCGGCTGAGGCCTTTGAGCTTGCATTAAAGCTTGCAAAGGAAAAGGATGCGGATTTAGTCCTTGCAACAGACCCTGATGCAGACAGATTAGGAGTTTATGTAAAGGATACAAAGAGCGGTGAATACATTACCCTTACAGGAAATATGTCAGGCTGTCTGCTTGCAGAGTATGAAATCAGCCAGGTTAAGGAAAAGAGCGGAATACCTGAGGATGGAGCGCTTATAAAGACTATTGTTACCACAAATCTTGCAGACGCCATAGCAAAATATTATGGAATTAAGCTGATAGAGGTGCTTACAGGCTTTAAGTATATCGGACAGCAGATATTAGGCTTTGAAAATAATAAAAAGGGCACATACCTCTTTGGCTTTGAGGAAAGCTATGGATGTCTTATCGGTACTCACGCAAGGGATAAGGACGCCATCGTAGCTACAATGGCATTATGTGAGGCGGCTGCATATTATAAGAAGCAGGGAAAGACACTTTGGGACGCCATGATAGATATGTATGAGAGATACGGCTATTACAAGGATGATGTTAAGTCAATTACATTAAAGGGTAAGGAAGGCTTACAGAAGATACAGGATATTTTAAATAACCTTAGAGCAAATACACCGGAGATGATAGGAGAATATAAGGTGCTTTCTGCAAGGGATTATAAGGCGGATACCATTAAGGATATGGCTACAGGAGAGGTTACCTCTACAGGACTTCCGTCATCAAATGTTCTCTATTATGATTTGCCTGACGGAGCATGGGTATGTGTAAGACCTTCAGGTACGGAGCCAAAAATAAAGATTTATTATGGCGTAAAGGGCACAAGTCTTGAGGATGCAGCTAAGAAATCAGCAGAGCTTGGCGAGAAGGTGCTTGCCATGATAGGTCAGTAATATCAGAAGATTGAGAGGATGAAGAGGTGGCAAAGGATAACGAAATACAATATAGGTGGAAGGACAGGAAAAGAATAATTTTCGGACTTCCATGGTCGTTTACAAGGTACAGGCTGACAGATGAAAAGCTTATAGTAAAGACAGGCTTTTTAAGCACGAAGGAGGATGAAACCCGCCTGTACAGAATAATGGACGTAACCTTAAAGAGGAGCTTAGGCGAAAGGCTGTGGGGACTTGGAACCATTCATATATGCTCTGCAGATAAGTCCACACCTGAATTTGATATAAAGAGAATAAAAAAATCAGAGGCAATAAAAAATCTTATATCTGATATGGTGGAATCTGAACGTGAGAGAAAGCGTGTTTCAGGACGTGAGTTTATGGGCAGCGACGATGCATATGATGATGACGCTGAATTGTAATCATAGCAGAAGGGCATAAGAGGAGAAGAAATATGAGATATTTAGATTTTGTCAGAACCAGAGCACATGGTAAGATAAATTTAGGATTGGACGTACTTAGGAAAAGAGAAGACGGCTACCATGAGGTGCGTATGATTATGCAGCAGGTGGGGTTGTATGACGGAATAGAAATACAAAGGATAGGAGCTATATCGGGCTTTCGTCATATAGGAATAGAGACAAATTTAAAATATCTTCCTTCAAATGAGAATAATTTAGCATATAAAGCGGCAGAGCTTTTAATGGATGAATTTAATATTCAGGAAAGCATACATATTAAAATACGAAAGATGATACCTGTTGCGGCAGGCATGGCAGGGGGAAGCTCCGATGCGGCGGCAGTGCTTAAGGGTATCAACAGAATGTTCTGTCTGGGTCTTACGGACATGCAGCTTAAGGAAAGAGGCGTAATGCTGGGGGCGGATATTCCTTATTGCGTGTCAGGAGGCACCGTATTGGCGGAGGGGATTGGTGAGATACTCACCACTCTTCCTCCTATGCCAAGCTGCTATGTGGTGCTGGCGAAGCCGGGAATAAGCGTATCTACAAGAACCGTATACGGAAGATTAAATGCAGAAGAGATACAAAATCATCCTGATATATACGGAATAATAGCAGCTATTGAAAAAAGGGACATTGTAACCATGGCAAAAGCAATGGGAAATGTACTGGAGACTGTGACTATTCCTGAATATCCCGTTATTGGAGAAATAAAGCAGATAATGATGAATATGGGAGCATTAAATTCCATGATGAGCGGAAGCGGCCCTACCGTATTTGGCATATTTAACGATATAGACATAGCAAAAAACGCATATATGGTATTAAAGGGAAATCCAAGCTGCAGGCAGGTATATATAACAGATGGAGGAAACGGCGATGAAAGATATTAGCATGAACAATGATGACTTTCTTCCACTTCGTGACGTTGTCTTCAACACATTAAGAAATGCCATATTAAAAGGTGAGCTGGAGCCGGGAGAGAAGCTTATGGAGAAAAAGCTCTCGGAAAAGCTTGGCGTAAGCAGGACTCCTATACGCGAGGCTATACGTAAGCTTGAGCTTGAAGGGCTGGTGGTGATGACGCCGAGAAAAAGCGCAGAGGTGGCAAGCATAACAGAGGAAGATTTGACAGATGTGCTTGAGGTAAGGAGAGTGCTGGAGACACTTGCGATTGATTTGGCATGCAAAAATATTACAAATGAAATTTTATCCGAGCTGGAGGCAAATCTTGTTAGATTTAACGCAGCCGTAAAAAAGAATGATATAACGGAAATAGCAACCACAGACGTGGAATTTCACGAAGCAATATATAAATCTACAGGAAACAGAAGGCTTATACAGATTTTAAATAATCTGCGGGAGCAGATGTACCGCTACAGGCTTGAATATATAAAGGACAGACAGACCAGGGACAATCTTGTAATTGAGCATAGGCGTATAATAGACGCATTAAAGGCAAGAGATAAGGAAAAGGGAAAGAACGCTATTTTAAACCATATAGAAAAACAGAAGAGCACCATATTAGAAAACATAAAGGAATAATAGTGTTTTATATTTGTGTAGCATGGCATAAAACTGTCTGGGATATAAAATATTAATGTTTGTTAATAAAAATTATTTTTTTGCAATTTTACACTTTAGAAAACAATATAACATTCCGATAAAATTAATGAAACCTTGCGGCGTGATAATAAATTACAGCCGCAAAAAAACCAAGGATGGTTTTTAGATTATGTGTACTGTTTAGTATACTTTACACCGGTTGCAAAGGAAGGCAGCAGAATGGAGGTAAAAATGAGTGTAAACGGAGTAACAAATACAGCTTCTTCATATGGAACAACAGCATATGAGCAGGGAAAGAGTTACACAAAGAAGGCAGAGGATACATCCTCAAAGAGCAGTGCAGAAAGCACAGGAGTTACATATGAGCCATCGTCTAAGGGCGACAGAACTGCAATTATAGAGCAGCTTAAGGCAGACAGCCAGTCCAGGGCAGACAGCTTTAGAAGAATGGTTACTGATATGCTTAATCAGCAGGGCTTCGCAGTTAAGAATTCAGACGATATGTGGAGACTTTTAGCTAAGGGCGATTATACGGTAGACGCCAAGACAGCTCAGGAAGCAAAGGATGCAATTTCAGAAAACGGCGAGTGGGGCGTAAACAAGACGGCCCAGAGAATGTTTGATTTTGCCAAGGCATATGCAGGCGACGATGAAGCTAAGATGGAAAAAATGATGAATGCCTTTAAGAAGGGCTTTGAGCAGGCAGAAAAGCTTTGGGGCGGAAAGCTCCCTGATATCAGCTATCAGACATACGATAAGATGTATGATATGTATGATGAGTACAAAAAGGGCTTGGGAAGCGTAACCCAGACCTCAGCTACAGAAGGCTAAAATTTCTTTTTTCATATAATGTTTTCATAAATGATTTGCTCCTGTTTTTTAGTGAAAAGGCAGGAGCAAATTTCAATTTGGAGGAGAACAATATGTCAGGGCGTTTAAGATTAAGAAATATCTAAGTACATGAAACTGTGTTAAATAGTTTTATGTACTTGTAAATTACTGAAAACTATTTAATAAAGGAGATTATGTAATGATATTAGCGAAAAGCTCATTGAATTTGCAAACGCATATGCAAAGGAATGCGGCTTTGAAAGGACGTATATACCATTAGAACATGTAGGATTGTATGAAAAGTATGGTTACCATTATTTGAAGGATATTGTGAATTATGGCAACGGAATAGACCGATTGTATGTTAAACAAATAGGTTAAGCCGCTTATTTCCACCTGTTATTCAATCATAATTTCCTTGATAGAAATTCTCTTAATTTTTTCAGAATACACATACATCAGAATTTCATAAATCGCAATAAAAACAACAAGTGAAATAATCATAACAGGAAGGTCAAATTCATATGCGGGCACACCCTCAATATCCTTGAATACAATATCTACCATAAGCCGCAGCAATCCATACTGATATACTGTTCCGATTGCAAAACCAATATACGACATTGGTCTGTAACCGCCGAGAATTGCCCTGCAGCATTCTTTTTGCGAATAACCGAATACTCTCATCATAGCAATAGTTTTTGTATTTCCGTTTATTACTGTCGTTATGGCAAGAAACAGAGTTGTAAACGCTAATACAAGTCCGATAACCAACATCATCACGCCCATCATTTCGCTTGATAAGTCTTTCATGCTAAAGGACATTTGTGTCATAGCCGAAAAACAAAATGAAGCAAAAATAATGAAAAATACAAGTACCTTTTTAGATTTTAAGGTATTCCTTTTCAAATCCTCTACAAACGACAATTCTCTGGTTTTTTCGATTCTGTGATTTGGTGTCTTTGAAGCAGCTTGCAGATTATCTTTCAAAAGCATCAACACAGGCTTTTTTAATTTGTACCAAGCGTAATAAACTGAAAGAGCCGAAAAACACACAGTCGGCAATACCACGAAATAAAATAAAATGCTTGGATGAAAATTTATAGTTATCTCTGGAAGCATTTTATCTTTGTTTTGCAGGGCGTAAAACCATGGCATTATAAGAAATGCTCCTGCATATCCGATTGCAGTTCCGGTAAAAATACTAATTCCGAATACCCAAAAGTCTTTTGCGATTTTAAGATTGGAATATCCTAACGCTTTTAATATCCCGAGTTCCTTCTTATGGGTGTCAATATAATGCTTAATATAAAATAACAACATAACAACCGCAGTTAAAAGCAGGCAGCCGCCGCTTACAAGGCAAACGACTTTTGCGGTAGAAACCTGAGCATTATAAAAAAACATTGACAATTCGGATGTTATTTCACTTTCAATTAACCGAATATCAAAATAAAAGTTCAGAAACATTGTACAAACAAGTACAGCGCAACAGGCCATAATAGAAATGCTGATGAGTTTTGAAGCATTTTTTATTCCAACAAGCATATCATCACCATCCAATCTCATAAGCGTTCTTTTGCGTTTCATTTGTGTAAATTTCAGATATTTTTCCGCTGTTCATCTTTATAATTGTGTTCGCCATTTCCGCAATATTCATATTGTGCGTTACCATTACGATTGTAAAAGCATATTCCTTTTGAAGCTTACAGATATAATCAAGCACCTGCCGTCCTGTTTGTTCATCTAATGCGCCTGTCGGCTCGTCCAGAAACAAAACTCTTGGTCTTTTTGCCAAAGCTCTTGCAATAGATACTCTTTGCTGTTCGCCGCCCGAAAGCTCGCTTGGATATTTATGTAGTTTTTCTCCGAGTCCGACCGCCCCGATAACGGTTTTGTAATCTTTGTTACCTGCTAAATCAGCGCCCATTTTTACATTTTTATCAACGCTCATATTAGGCAGCAGATAATACTGCTGAAAAATAAATCCTACATTTTCCTTACGAAATGAAGTTACTTCATTATCGGAAAGCGCTGTAATATCCTTTCCGTCATAAAACACTTTACCGCTGTCAGGGCGTTCAAGACCTGAAATTACATTCAAAAAAGTTGATTTGCCCGAACCCGACGCACCGAGAATAACCACAAAATCATTATCCTCTATATCAAGACTGATGTCCTTTAATACTTGAAAACGGCATTCTCCGTTTCCGTATGATTTTACTATGTTTCTTGCTTTAATCATTGCTTTCTTCTTCCTTTATCTTTTTCAAAATACTCATAGATAGCATACCTGATAATGACCACAAAAGTCAATAGACGGCAGAGATTTCTCCCTGCCGTCTTTATCTCTCCCCATTCCGCCGTCAGGAGCCTGTTAATGGCACATACCCGGCCTGCATGTGAGGAAAAACATATTTCAAAATGTACAGATAATTAAAGTATTAGAAGCATATCCCCCGGATTTATCATATCCGATTTCAGTTCATTAACCTCCATTATCCTCTCCTTTGTCGTAAAAAATGACTTTGCAATATCCCAAAGGGTATCACCTGCTTTAACAAGATATCCCGTCATTCCCGGCCGTGACGACAGCCATGAAGAATCAAAGGCCTCGGTATCTATATCGGTAATTACATTACATGTATTATTGTTTAAGACAAGACAATCAAGAAGCACATCTGCCTTAACCTCCACCTCGTTAGTGCCTGTCATAACCACTGAGAGCTGTTCCATAGAAGGCCTGATGAAGCTTAAGGAATCCTCCGTAACGCCCTTAGCCTCCACAGTGTGGGAAAAAGGTATAACCTCGTCGGCTATTGCTAAAGGCGACTTATCATCTGAGGATATGTACATAAGCTTTGCAGTAACGACTCCCTCCACCAAAAGACCATCCTCCGTTACTGATATATCATCTATTTTCGGAGTGCCGCAGGAGCTTAAAAGCTGTAATATCTGCCCCTTTGCGCTGTCGAGCTTAAGCTTATCAGTAAGGCGGCATTTGGACAGATTTTTTGTCAGTATTGTATTATATGTAACCTGACCGTAGACAGGGATAACATTACATTCCGGCGAGTATGCATCTGTAAGAAAAACCACAGGCTCTTCATTATATATTTTTATATTAAGGTCTAATACAATGTCAGGCTCTAAGCATCTTGGCTCGCCGTCATAATCATTTTTAAGGGCAACAGAGCTGCTTCCGATAGAAACGCAGATATCTCCTATCATATCCTCGTCGCAGCCCGGCATATCCAGGGAATTTGAGAAAGAAAAGGTAGTGTCAAACCATTGTATCGGCGCGTTTTCATCCTCGGCGGAATACAGTATAAAAAGATTAATTTCTCCGGTTATTGACAGCTTTCCTGCCTGAAGCTTTGTTGATACTGATTTTAAGCATACCGTATCCCATATTATTTCCGCTATATTAGGCTTTCCGCTTGGCAAATCAATATTTTCTTTTATCCTGTAAATATCCTTTTTGCATATGGCAAGCTGCGTCACATCTGCCGAATGTTTAAGCCCCAGCACCTTGTTTTCCTCGTCAGGCATGCATGCGGTTTCTATATCATAAATATCCTCGCAGGATACGGATACTGATATAATAGCCTTGGTGCTGATTTTTCGGGTGTTGATTATTCCGATGTTAAGGTCATCTATATCCCATTTTACGGTTACGCCGTCATGCTCAAATACATTGTCGCAGTTAATGGTTTCCGTAAATGGTATGGAGCCGGACATGTGATGAATTTTTCCTGAGTCGTCTGAGCCTCCATAGAGAAATTTAAACTCCAGCGAGCCTGACACTATAACCTTGCCGTCCTGTACCTTGGTAGAGTTTTGAAGCACAAATCCATCCTTTGTTATTATCCGATATATATCATCATTTACATCAGGAACATTGAAGTCATCATCTAAGGTAAGCTGAGTGACAATGTGGGATTTTAAACGGTTCATATGCACATTTTTTTTAATTAGTTCCATAATAAATCTCCATTCCCGTGTGTAATGTAGTTTTCATGGTCAGACGCACTTCTTGACATAGAAAATTACTTCACACTTTTATTTTGGTACATTATATTAAAAGGATTATTTAAATATGACGGTTTTGTCAGAGTAGTTTAGTTTTAAGACAACATAGGGGTACGTTTCCTTTTCCACGACCTCCTCATGCTTTGAAGGCCCTTTAAGCATAGATGAAACAAATATGGCGTTTGGAGCTTCATATAAATCCTCTATGACAATACTGTAATTTGTGGTAGGCTGAGCTCCATAGCCTATTATTATGTAAAGGTAATCCTTATCAGTATATGTTTTTCGGAAATTTTCGGTTTTGCTTTCGTTTATTACATTCATAACCTGCTCCGGAATATCCTCCTGAGCCAGCAAAGTAAAGTCAAGGTCGGCAACTTTTGTGTCATCATACTGTTCTACCTCACAGCCGGAAAAAAGGCATACTGAAAATACAAGGCATAAAACAGAAAATAAAAAACCCTTCATATTATATACAACCTCCCTAAAGAGCAGTTAATATATTATATGAAGGGTTTATTTTTTTATTCTATTAGGAAATTACGGAAAACAACCCATAAGCTGTTAAATACAAAATACATAAATTATTATAAGCTTAGAGCCTCTTTAATAATTCCTCTCTTTCCTTTTCGTAGCCCGGCTTGCCAAGTAAAGCAAACATATTTTTCTTGTAGCTTTCAACACCCGGCTGGTTAAAAGGATTTACGCCAAGCAGGTAGCCTGATATACCGCAGGCAAACTCAAAGAAATAAAATAATTGTCCTAAATAAAATTCATTCTGTTCAGGAACGTTTACTAAAAGGTTTGGAACGCATCCGTCAGTGTGGGCAAGAATAGTTCCGTTCATAGCGCTCTTATTGACAAAATCCACACTCTTTCCAGACAGATAATTAAGTCCGTCAAGGTCCACAGGCTCCTCCTCAATAATAAGCTCACACTGCGGCTTCTCAATGTTAATAACGGTTTCAAACATAATACGCGCACCGTCCTGAATAAACTGTCCCATAGAGTGAAGGTCTGTTGTAAGGTCAACTGCGGCAGGGAATATACCCTTCTTGTCCTTTCCTTCGCTTTCGCCGTAAAGCTGCTTCCACCACTCTGATACATAATGGAGGCTTGGCTCATAATTTGCAACAATTTCTACGCTTTTGCCTTTTCTAAGCAAAATATTTCTCATGGCAGCATACAGTAATGCGTCGTTGTTTTCAAAATCATTTTCAAGAGCCATCTGTCTTCCGCTTGCAGCGCCCTCCATAAGCTTGTCAATATCAGCGCCGCTTGCAGCGATTGGAAGTAAGCCTACGGCAGTGAGAACAGAGAAACGACCGCCTATATCATCAGGAACTACGAAGGTTTCATAGCCTTCCTCAGTAGCGAGATTTTTAAGGGCGCCTCTTGCCTTATCTGTAGTGGCGTATATACGCTTTGCAGCCTCCGCTTTTCCGTATTTTTCTTCTATCATTTTCTTAAATACCCTGAAAGCAATGGCAGGCTCTGTGGTTGTTCCCGATTTAGATATAATATTTATTGAAAAATCCCTGTCCCCGATAACCTGCATAAGGTGTGTGATATATGTGCTGCTGATATTATTTCCCACGTAGTAAATTTCAGGAGTTTTTCTTATGCTCTTGTCTACCATATTGTAGAAGTTATGCCTTAAAAATTCCTGGGCTGCTCTCGCTCCAAGGTATGAGCCGCCAATTCCTATTACAAGAAGGACTTCGGAATCTTCCTGTATCTTAGCAGCAGCCTTCTTTATACGGTCAAACTCCTCCTTGTCATAATCCGTTGGAAGGTCAATCCAGCCAAGAAAGTCATTTCCTGCTCCTGTTTTTGTTACTAAGGTTTCCTTTGCATCTAAAACAAGCTTCTTCATTATATTAAGCTCGTCTGCAGAGACAAATGAAGCTGCCTTAGAATAATCAAATGTTACTTTTGCCATGTTTAAATCCTGTCCTTTCTGAAAAATTTTTAAAATAATTTATAGAAGACTTCTTCACACGAATAGGGGCTGCGACAGTCCCTTCTCGCTTTTTAATGAAACCATTATACCAAAAAAAGCCAATATTTACAATATAAATTCATCTATAATTGATGTAATAAGTTCAGTGTCGGCAGCGGCGGCTATTTCCGGCTCTGCTTTGTCAGAAGAACCTTTGCTTTTATCCTCCCTGCTTCCTTCATCCTCTGCTGCAGGAGACGTATTTGACTCAGATGCTTTTTTATATGTATCAACTAAATTTCCGGCGCCTCTCTTAAGTCCCGCCTTCTGCTGCCTGCCTTTTAACGTGTTGTCCAGATAGTCGGCGGCATAAGTGATAAAGCCGCTTTCCATGGCGCAGATATCAAAGGCTCTGTCCGATATGTATGCTAAAGCCATAGAAATTACAGTGAAAAGGATAGTTCTCTCATAGGAAAAAAAGCCGTTTACACAGCTAAACCATAAAATTCCCCAAAAGATAAGCAGAAAGCCAATACTTATCCGTTCTCCTACGGTTTCCAAGGCGTTATATTTGTCGGAGGAAAGAAGAATCCGCCTTATAAAGCTTTCAGTATTTTCTATAGGCTTGCCTAATGTGATACAATCCGAGAAGCGGCGTTTAATCTGCCTGATTATATCTAAGCCGGAGTCCGACATACTGCATGAGGCTTTATATAATCTGTAGAAGTTTAAATAATTTAACAGCTTAAAAAGCATTGAAAAAGCAAATGAAAATATAAGCAAAAATTTAATAAGTGTTTCCATAATAACCTCCATCCTCTATTACATTTTTTAAGTTTATATTATACATTCTGTCTGGAAACTTCAACAAAAACTCATCGACAAACTGCGACATTTTGGTATTTACTCTAGTATTTTTTAAAAAATTCTGTTATTATGTATCGTAGCAGGTCTGTATATATTATATAGAAAGCTGATACATAATAAATTAAAGGAGGTTAAAGACTGTGATATATAAGACAAAAGGCGTATGTTCAAAAGAAATTCATTTTGAAATTGAAGGAGATACAATAAAATCAGTAAAATTTATAGGAGGCTGTTCGGGAAATACACAGGGCGTTTCAAGGCTTGTGGAGGGAATGAAGGTACAGGAGGCTATTGACAGATTATCCGGCATAGACTGCAACGGCAAGGGCACCTCATGTCCGGACCAGCTTTCAAAGGCCCTTAGGCAGGCGATAGGTCAGGCAGTATAAAAAAGGAGGAATATTATTATGGAAAAGATTACAAGCTTTACAATAGACCATTTAAGGATGCTTCCGGGAATTTATGTTTCCAGAAAGGATTATGTGGGAAATGAGGTTATAACTACATTTGATATAAGAGTTACAAGACCAAACTTTGAGCCGGTTTTAAATACGGCGGAGGTGCATACGATAGAGCATCTTGCCGCAACGTTTTTAAGGAATCATAAGGATTATAAGGACAAATGCGTATATTTCGGGCCTATGGGCTGCCGTACAGGTTTTTATATGATTTTGGCAGGAGATTATACGTCAAAGGATGTTTTGGAGCTTGTGAGGGAAATGTTTGTTTTTATAAGAGATTTTGAGGGTGATGTTCCGGGGGCGTCGGCAAAGGACTGCGGCAATTACCTTGATATGAATTTAAATATGGCAAAATACGTAGCAGACAGGTATATTAAAGAAGCGCTTGAAAATATTACGGATGAAAGACTTATATATCCGGATTAAAAGAACATGGAAAAGAGGTATGGTATGTTAGGAATAATCGGAGCTATGGATGAGGAGGTAAGCAAGCTTAAGGCTATGCTTTCCGATATAAGGGTTACAAAAAAGGCAGGCATGGAATTTTATGAGGGAGCCCTTTCAGGAAAAAATGTGGTTATAGTAAAATCAGGAATAGGAAAGGTAAACGCCGCCATATGCGCGCAGATACTTGCAGATATATTTAAGGTTGAGGCAATTATAAATACGGGAGTAGCCGGCTCCCTCAATGATGAAATAAATATAGGAGATATAGTTTTATCTAAGGACGCTCTTCAGCATGATATGGATACTACGGCGTTTGGAGACCCTATAGGCGTAATACCGCGTATGGATGTGTCTACATTTCCGGGAGATGAGAGTCTTATAGCATTAGCAGAGGAATGCTGCCATAAGGAGCTGCCGCAGATACGGACTTTTGTGGGCAGAGTTGTAAGCGGCGACCAGTTCATATCAGACAAAGAAAAAAAGCGGTGGCTTACTGATACCTTCCACGGGTATTGTACGGAGATGGAGGGAGCCGCCATTGCCCATGCGGCATATTTAAACGGTATTCCATTCCTTGTTATAAGGGCAATATCAGACAAGGCGGATGACTCGGCGGATATGGATTATCCTGCCTTTGAGGCTATGGCTATAGAAAATTCCGTAAAGCTTTTATCGGCAATGATTGAGAAAGGAAGCTTTAAATAATGTTTCGTCTTTGGGGAAAGATATGGAAGAAAAATCATTTAATAAGGGATATGGTTGTATGTGATGAAAGAGCCGGAGTAAACCGTACCAGAAAAATATACGACGCCCTTGATAAAATATGCTTAGAGTTTGATTTAAGCCGCCCCATCTGGCTTGAGGTAACGGTAAATGATTTTTTAAAGACGGACAAGACAAGATTTAATAAGGATAATTTTATAGATGATATTGAATTTGATTATCTTGAGATACAGGTAATAGAAGAGGATGATATGTAAGTATGAAGAAATATTTTGGAAGACTGTTTATTGACGGACTTGGAGGAATGGCGCTGGGATTGTTTTCCACACTTATAATCGGAACAATACTGGCGCAGATAGGCTCTATGATAGGCGGCACGGCAGGGGCATATATAAATGCAGTTGCAAACATTGCAAAGACCATTACAGGAGCAGGCATTGGCGTAGGCGTTGCCAGCAAATTTAAGGAGGGACCGTTAGTAACGGTGTCGGCGGCTGTAGCAGGTATGTTAGGCGCGTTTCCCACCGTTGCGCCGCAGATTGTCTTAGGAAAAGCAGGAGAGCCTTTGGGAGCCTTTATAGCCGCATATGTTGCCATTGAGACAGGAAGGCTTGTATCGGGAAAAACCAAGGTTGACATTATAGTAACTCCCTTTGTATCCATTGGCTCGGGAGCCCTGGTGGGCTTTCTTATAGGGCCGTATATAAGCCGGTTTATGTATTGGCTGGGCAATCTTATAAATATAAACGTTGAAAAGTCACCTATAATTGGGGGAATACTTATATCTATAGCCATGGGAATGATTCTTACGCTGCCTATAAGCTCGGCGGCAATAGGAGTATCCATGGGAATAACAGGACTGGCAGCGGGAGCGGCAACTATTGGCTGCTGCTGTCAGATGGTAGGCTTTGCCGTGGCAAGCTACAGGGAAAATAAGGTGGGAGGTCTTATTGCGCAGGGAATAGGGACAAGCATGCTTCAGGTTCCCAATATTATGAAAAGGCCCATTATATGGCTTCCGCCTATTATATCAAGCGCAATTTTAGGACCTGTGGCGTCAGCGCTTTTGAAAATGAAAAGCACTCCTGTAGGCTCGGGAATGGGAACGTCAGGCTTAGTGGGACAATTTGCCGCATATGACGCAATGGTGGCGTCAGGCACAGGCATTCCTGTTGTTATGATAGAAATTATAATTATGCACTTTGTGCTGCCGGCAGTTCTTACTCTTGCCATAGCTGAGGGAATGAGAAGGGCAGGCTGGATAAGAAAGGGCGACATGGCTATTACGGTACAATAGAAAGATAAGGGAAAGGAGCAGGAGAATGGAAGGAGCAAATATTTTATATGGAAATATAGATGATTTGAGAAACATTCAGGGAGCATTAATGGCGCAAAGCTCCCTTCGTAGCCAGATACAGCAGGAAAATATAAAAAAGCAGAATTTATCAAGAGATATAGAATCAGAGGAAAAGCTGTTAAAGGAAACTATAGACGTAACCGTGAAAAAACGCAGGGAGCAGGTTTTGTCAAACTTTGACAGAGAAATGTCAAAGGTGCAGGACAGGCTTAAGAATACAAGAAATGAAAGAGCAAGGGCAAAGAATAAGGGAGTAGAGGCAAGAATAAAGGAAGAAACCTCCGAAATTATACAGGAAAATAAAAATCTTAAGGATGAAATCAGAACAATATTCCGGCAAAAGGGAGTATGGAAGCATTTTGACAATAAGCTGACATATATTTTATACTATCCGAAGACTGCTAAGGAAAAGGCGGTTTTACTGCTTTTGGCGGCAATGGGAGTTATTGTTATTCCAACCCTTGCAGTGTGGCTTACAAATGCCTTCTGGCTGCTCAGGGTATTAGAGTATATTGTGATTGCCGCAATATTTGTTGTTTTATATATTGTTGGTTATAAGTATGCTAGGGTGGAATATAAGGATGCATTTTTGGAAACAAAGGTTCAGCGGAGCACAATTCTTAAAAACGAATCAAAAATTAAAAGAATTATAAGGTCTATTAAAAAGGACAAGGATGATGAAAGATACGGGCTTGAGAGCTTCGATAGCGAGATTAAGGAGCTTGAGCAGCAGATAAGCGATATTGTGGCAAGGAAAAATAATGCGGTAAATGATTTTGAGAGAACTACCAAGGCAGATATTGAAGAGGAAATTACAGCAAGGGATATAGGGAAAATAGAGAAGCTTAAGAAGGAACAGAATGAATCTGCCATAAAGCTTAAGGAGCTTGAGCAGCAGCAGAAGAATATCACAATAGATATTTCCACAAATTACACTGCTTACATTGGCGAGGAGAATATGAGCACTGAAAACATAGAAAAGATGATGGTGCTTCTGGCAGACGGCAGGGCAAAGACAATAGGAGACGCCATTAATATATTAAAGAACGTTCAGTAAGGCTTTTCTTCGCATATGTGACGCAAGAAGGATTCCTCCGGCTATATAGTTGGAAAGGTCCATAACGTCAGACAGGCGGGTGGTCTGTAGGATTACTGCATCCATAACGCCGGAAAAGCCTACAATTCCTGTTACGGAAAGGCTGCCGACGGCTGGAAGGAGTTTTTTTACTCCAAGTCCCGGCTTTAAGGGAGAATCGCAGAGGGTTACATAACCCAGATGGCTTTTTGTGCCAAGTGAAGCGTCTATGGCAATTATAAAAGGATTCTCGTGCATACTGTAGATTTCATCCAGAGACGATGAAAGATTTACGGCGTGTACGGGATTTTTTAATGTTCCGTAAACATGTCCCTTAAAGGAAGATAATGCATCCAGTCTGTAGCCGACTAAGGGACCGAGACTGTCGCCGGTTGAACGGTCGCTGCCTATACATAAATATATAATTTCCTGATTTTCTGAAATAGTATCATCTATCAAGGTGTTAAGCTGTAACGCAAAATCATATAATTTCTCAGAAGCCAAAGCATTATAGTAAAATGTTTTTTTCATATAAAATCCTCATTTCCGTTATTAATAAAAAACCCTTCTAAAGCCAAATTTAAGGTGTTTTTAAGTATATGCCAAAAAAAATAAATTTTATACGCTGTAAGCCTTTTGTCGAAAAGTTTTTAATGTCATATACAGGGTTTGACATTTTTTACAGCAGGAATGGTGTATGATGATTTATAAAAATAGTCAGGGAGGGACAAAAATAAAGGGTTATGATAGAAGTGGTATATAGACAGGAAAAGGAAGACCGGGAATATAAGGATACAGGCCTTAAGCTGCCTAAAAATATAAAGCAGATAGGCGACGGAGAGGGAGATATACAAATTTATATGGAGGATAATGTGGCGCTATATCTTGCCAGAATTCCTGACGGAGCTGACGATATAAGATACGGCGTGCTGTTAGGCTTTGTAAAAAAGAGCTGCGGCTATACGTATGTCTTTATTAATGGAGCTGTGGACGTAAGGGAGGTCTTTGACAATACAGTTCTTTTCAGCGATGATATATGGACAGGATTAAATGACGATATTTCCAGGTATTTTCCGGGCTTAAAGGTAGTGGGATGGTTTTTAAGCCAAAATGGGAGCAATGCAAATCAAAACATGTGGATAAAGAAAATGCATCTGAATAATTTTGCGGGAGTTGACAGGGTATTTTTCAAAATAGACAGAGAGGAAAATGAGGAATCGTTTTATTCCTACGGAAAAGATAAGCTTGAGAGAATGGGCTGTTACCACATATATTATGAAAGAAATCCTGATATGATAAGATATGCTGAGGAAACGGGGGCGGATATGCGCTTTAGAAGCGGGGGCTTAGGTGAAACAAAATCAGGCGTCATAAGCAGGGCAGCAGAAAGAAGGGCGGAAAAAATTAAGAGTGATATAAACAGCAGGGCAAGCGATACAGACAATATAGATATAGACAATATAGTAGACACATATGAAAAGCAGGAGACAGGGGATTTTGTGAAATTAAACAAAAGGCTTAAAACAGCAGCCTCTTTTTTTGTAATATTAGGTCTGGCGGGAGTGCTGGGATTTATGGGAATGAACGGACAGCTTAAAAATCTTGCAGACGGATTTTCAAATATTGTCAATAACATAATGCACAATAATGACGAGCCGGCAGGGGGCTCCGGAATAATATCGGTAAACGGAGTGCCGTCAGATAAAAACAACAATGAGATAAAGACAACGGCAAATGAAGAAAATACCACAGAGCCGGAGGGTAATGAAACAGAAAATACCACAGAGGAGCAGAATGGGGAGGATGCTACAACGCCAGTATCTGCCGATAATAAGCCGGATGAGGAGACAACAGCAAATGAACAGAATGATGCTACCGCATCGGTGACTCCTGCAAATACCCAGAGCTACCCTGTGCAGAAGGGGGATACCCTGTATAGTATTTGTATGAAGCTGTACGGAAACACGTCTAATATGGATACAATTATAGAATTAAATAATCTGGAAAGCGCAGACGATATATATTACGGAAAAAATCTTCTTGTTCCGTAATGACTTTAGGCAAAATGTATGCTATACTCTATTAAAACGCAAATTTTTTTGCAGAGAGGAGCAGCTGTGCCACTATGACAAATATCAGAGATTATCTGAAGTACAGGACCGGGCAGGCAGAGGAAGAATATCAGAAAAAAATCTCGAGACATAAGCGTAAGGTAAGGATAGCTATAGCAGTTATTTTATTGCTGCTGGCAGTTACAGCCATAGGAGTTAAAATATATTTAGACAACAGAAGCTACAGCCAATATGAGGTAACAAACATAAAAAATATGAATGGAGCCGGAAATAATCAGTATTTTAAGTTTGGAGAGAGCATGCTTGTATATACTGACGACGGAATATCCTACGTGAAGGATAATGAAACCGTTTGGAATCAGGCGTTTGAAATGAAAAAGCCCATTGTAGACGTGTGTAACAGCACTATGGCTATATGTGATTTGGATACTACCACCGTATATATATATGATGCAAAAGGACAGAGAGGCAAGATAGATACCATGTATCCCATTGTTGCCCTGGAGGTATCAGAGCAGGGCGTAATAGCGGCAATTACAGAGGATACGGAAACCAACCGTATAGAGGTTTTTGACAGGGAAGGGAATTCCATTGCTGCGGGACAAACATATGTTACGGGAGAAGGCTGTCCTATAGACATATCCCTGTCAAATGACGGGACAAAGCTGGCTGTCTCATATATATATATAGACGGAGGAACGGCAAAGAGCAGGGTTGTTTTTTATAATTATTCCGAGGTAGGAAAAAATGAGGTAAGCCGGATAGTAGGCGGCTTTAACCATTATGAGACCACCATTGTATCAAGGGTGGAATTTTTAGATAACGATACGGTTGCAGCCTTTGGAGATAACATGTTTACCGTGTATAACATAAAGCAAAAGCCGGAAATATCATCGGAGACAAAGCTGGACAGCGTGATAAAAAGTATTTTTTATAATGAGGAATACATAGGTATAGTGTCAAAGACAGAGCGTTATGAAAAGCCATACAACATAAAGGTATACGATACAGACGGCAAAGAAAAAATGAATATGGACACAGAGCTTATGTATACGGGAATAAGCCTGCAGAATGACAGAATGATTATATACAACAACACAGAGATGAAACTGTTTAGCATATCAGGAAAGGAACGCTATAGCGGAACTGTAAATGAGGGAATAAGACAGATTATATGTACGGACAAGCCTGACAGGTACTATATTATTAATAGTGAATATAATATAATGAATGTTAAGCTGAAATAGAAAAAGCATTATGATTGTGAAGGCTTAAATGGCAGTATAATGCCGATATTAGCTTAAGCGTCATAGCATAATATGGAGGAATGAAAATGGAATACGCATTGTTAATTGGAGTAATAATATTTCTCATTGCAATGATTGCATATGGGTATATGAGAGGGTTAATTAAAATAGTATTTTCAATGGTAGCAACCATCGCAACCATAATACTGGCGGCAGTATTGACAATACCCTTTAGCGGAGTGCTGAAAAATACCGGAATAGGCGACGGAATCGAGGCGTCTGTGAGAGAAATTGTGGAGGAGGCCCATATTATAGACGAAGAGTCTGTTATGGAGCTTGATTTCCCAAAGGCGGTGCTTGAGCCTATAGCCAAGGGAACTAAAGACGCACAGGATGCCATACAGGAATATGTAATTGAAGAGCTTACGGACACTATTATTAAGGCGCTGACATTTCTTGCGCTGACGCTTATTATATATATTGTAATAAGAATAATAATTGGGGTGCTTGATGTATTTTCAAAGCTTCCTATTATCAATGGAATAAATAAATGGGCAGGAGCAGTTATCGGACTTGTTCAGGGCCTGCTGTTTATATGGATTGCCTCCCTTATACTTACTGCGTTTAGTGATAAGGAATGGGCGCAGGAGGTATTCAGGCAGATTAACGATAATGGATTTTTAAGCTTTATATATAACAATAATATGGTGATTTGGCTGGTTACAAGACTTTTGTAGGAGATGGAAGGGGCTGTTTGGTTATGGGGAGGTAAAAATTAATTTGTACAGGTGAAAAAGAAAATTCCTTACATGTAGTCCGGGTATGTCCCATAAACAGGCTCCTAGGGCTGGAACAG
>ERZ777305.219-NODE-219-length-97751-cov-10.623905_pt1 | contig 97751 bp, 80 predicted proteins | sample MGYA00374965_ERZ777305 | MGnify/ENA primary metagenome ERZ777305 (study PRJEB29328, sample SAMD00013331) | mouse gut metagenome | study: EMG produced TPA metagenomics assembly of the Metagenome analysis of fecal microbiota from mouse which was promoted... | reverse complement strand
CTTCTTCCCTGCCTTCCTTACGTCCTTCTTCCCTGCCTTCCTTACGTCCTTCTTCTCTTCCTTCTTCCAGCCCTTCTCTTCTTGCCTGTTCACGGGCTTTTCTTTTTTCTTCCTGAAAATCAAATGTCACATTTTCAAATAGTCTTCCCATCTTACGCTCCTTAATCTTTGACACCGCATTTTCCGTCTCGTCTTCTTCCAGATTCATACTGTAGAGCAAAGCACGCAGCAGTTTCCCCATAATATCCAAAAGATATTCCGGTGTATCCCTTAAGATTTCCTCCACCCGCTCGTCCGGCAGGCTCGTAAGCGCTTCCATATCCTCCACGCACTCTATCTTATTAATCAGCATGGCAAGCGATATTTCGTCGCCTTTTTCCAAAAGTTCCTCATTGCTGTGTTCGTGCAGCCCCACCATCTGATACCGGAAATGCGGCAGATAATCACCCAACAGTTCCTTGCAGAATATTCGGTCAGCCAGATCTGTCGGTGCTGTCCAGCTTCCTTTCCCCTCATAATATACAATGGGCAGAATGGGCGGATACCGAAAACCTTTTCTGGTACTGATATGGGGATACTTTCTGTTCATTTCTTTCTCATAATCTTCCCAGATATAAATCATGTACCGAAGTATCTGCATGGCAACATTATACTCCACTTTTGTTTTATGTTCAACCAAAGAAACTATATAAAGTGGTAATTCAAGTGAATTTTCGTCTTCACATGACGGCATGTATCTGCCGATATTCACCCGCTTGACCGTATCACTCTCCCGTTCCGTACTGTAGAGCGGGACATAACGTTCCGATACATCCTCGATATCCTCCGGCTGGATACGCCTCAGAATTTCCATATCTGCATAGTTTCTCAGAAACTGGGAACAGAGAATATTATCCCCGAAGATCAGCTTGCTGCTGCTATCCCTGCGCTGCGGATTGTTGATAGTAGTGGTGTTGTCTTTTGTCATATAATCTCCCTTCTCCTGCAGTCAGTGACCGCAGAATGTCCTGACACTGTATTCCAGCGTCCATTAGACAAAGAAGGCAGTAAAAAGTAAATTCTTTCAGAATAGCCTTCCGAGACTGCATTGGGGAACTCGTATGAAAGGAATTTCCATGCATGAATTGATGCAGACAAAATACTATCAGACTGCCACCCGGCATTTTCCGCCTCTTTGTCAGTTGCTTATTACGGTAAATATAGGGCGATCTGCCCCCGCATCTTCCGAATGTTCGGAAGTAAGATATCGTATCTGTGAGAAGATAAATACGATATGAAATGTATGTTTACTATAGCACAATCCGGTCAAAAAGGCAAATACTATTTATCTGCCTCCACTAACACCTCTGCAGTGCTCTGTTAACAGTTACTTTTTGCACGTTTACACGAATGATGTGCGGGTGCAAAAAGTAACCTCGGATCAGTCAGCAGCTGACTGCTGCAAATCATGTCACTAAATCAAACTGCTCAGATCCGTAAATCTGTTCACGAAGATATCCTCCACCTTCATCTTCGTAAATCTCTCTTCACGAATTTCCAGATGATGTATCAGTGCCAGGAATTTTTCGTCGGTTTTTCTGTTTATTGCAGGCTGAATATCTCCATGCAGTCTTAAATATTCTTTGAAATAATCATAAATCCCCGTCTGCATCTCATGGATACATTTTATATCATCCAAAGTTCTTTTTTCCTCAGCATAAATTGCCTTTCCATCTGCATCGAATGATGTCAACGATGGCATATCCGAAGTCAATACGGTCTCTAAAATATAATAATCCTCATAGATTGCGCTGTGATACAGATGTTCCGTATCATAAAATGAAATAATGTCCAATCCCTTATCCTTCATATTTTCTTTTTCTAACTGCAGAAAATATAAACCCTTTAAATGGTTGGGCACCAGATTTTGAATAAACATCTGACTGGTACCCTTTGCCACAAAGTCAAAAAATGCCACAGATCCATCCTGTATCTGCAAACTCTCAATATATTTCAAGTAATTCTTTCTGTTTTCCGACACCCGCCCCATGATTTCACGCGCATATTCTGTAAGAGCTGCTACATGGGAAGTGTCTGCTTCTGCTTCGTCAGTTTGTATGCCAAAGCGCTCCCTTAGCTGCGCCTGCACGGAACCGCTGAAATTCATCGCTTCCACATATCGAATATCCTTTTCATCCTTGATTCCCGCACGGATTGCCGCCATTCTGGACGTCAGAAAATAGATGGAAGTTACATCCTGTGTCAGTTCGTCATATAGTTTTTTAATGAGATAACCATCCCTGGCACAGAACCATACATTCTTCAGATCATATTCCTGTATCTGCATCTGAAACCAAAGTATAAAATCCGCAATCAATGGCGCCAGTAACAGATATGCTATGTCATAAGCACTGCCGATGCCGATTCTTTTATCTTCTGACTCAAACGGAAACGGATCATTAAAAAATCTGGCAAGAAACATACCTGCTTTCAGTCTGTCGGACAGGCTGCGCATATCATCCCACATCCCAAAATATCCGACGGCCTCAAACAAATCAATCGCACTGTATATCCGGCAGGCACTCAAACCATGCTTCTTTGCAGAAGCTATATCCACCACTTCATCATCTCCCATATGTATACAGGTTTTCCCGCCTATACGTTCCTGCAGCCTGTCAAATAGTCCGTTCTGTTTTCCCATACCATATTCACAGGAAGCCAGAATATCCGTATAAAACCCAATACCACAGTTTTCCAGTATTTTTTCAATCTGCTGTCTCGAATAATATGTATCGGATACAATATATATTTTGACGCCCTTCCCATGGATTTCATCCATGAAATCACAGAGAGTCTTCCGCGGTACAAGCAGACTACAGTCTGTCTCCCACTCCAGCTGCGCCAGCTCATCGGGGCTGATGTCCGTCACATTATTTTCCCCGGACAGTTTTAAATAGATTTCCCGGAGTCTGGGCGCCCTTCCATTTGATAATTCCTTCTCGCAGCTTAGCCTCTTTGCTGCAAAATCAGAAATCTCTATCCCCATTTTCCTCAACCTGGAATCCAGCAATTCAAAAAGATCGGTGTCAAAGAGTGTCTTGCGCATGATCAACGTATCAAACAAATCAACGCTCACCGCTTCGTGTTTTTCAATCTCTTTCGTAAGCTGCTCTCTGGTAATCCCAGAAACGCCTGTAAAATCATAAACAGCCTTTTGCTTTCTGCACAGATCGTTTCCCCTGATATCTATTAAATCTATCTCATGCTCTATACACTTACCTTTAATCCTTCCGGCAATTGCCTTACAGGAACCCGGTCTTGCCACAACCAGGATTAACTTCACCTGCCTTTGAACGGCTTCCGAAAAAGAAATGATTCTACAACCATACATCATTCCCTCTTCTTTATAGCTGTCAAGCAGACCTATAATCTGAACCCTGCCATCCAGCCGTTCCAAAAACTTTTTTGTCTCAATCCCTAATCCATAAACTGCAATATTGCAGTCCTGATATCTTTTTAATAACTCCAATGCATCAGCCATTTTCATCTTCCTTATGCTGCATACTGATCCTCATCTCCGTGCATGCTTTTGTCTCAACCCCATCAGGATAATGCATTAACGGATTTATATCGGAACAGTTTACTGCGGTTTCCATTATCTTTAACACTTCCCGCTCCATTGCTTCCATGGAAAAGACTGTTTCATAAATTTTACGTGCCGCCCTTCCCATATCAGCAAGCAGATCGGTATGCGAAATACACCACTCTATCTGTCCGGACAACGCACAGACATCTTCACTGGGAAAAAGCATTCCATCTTTCCGGTCATGAATATATTCTGCCGTCCCCACAGCGTCTGATAACAGACAGGGTACACTGTGCATCATAGCCTCTGCGGCCACGGTTGGCATGGGATCTTCTCTGGATGGGCAGATCAGCATGTCCGTCTGACTCAGCAAATTATCTATCTGCGTTCTGCCCACCACGCCAGTCAGAATGACTTCCGGTATATCCTGAATCTGCTTCCTGATTTCCTGCGCCATCAGGGAAGTGTCCTGACCGACCAGATAAAAGACCGCTCTTCGCCTTATTGCGGCAGGCAGTTTACCAATGGCTTCTATGAGGATATCCTGCCCCTTACGTGCTTCAATGTAGCCGATCACCGCAAAGACTGTCTTTTCCCTGCTTCTTGGTGCTCTTTCCGTCATCTGACAGTTATCCTCAACACCGTACAGCAATCGTCCAATCGGTAAAGACGGCAGGAATATCCGCATCGCCCGCTGTGGGACCGGGCCAACCGAAACAATATGTAAATTGGTTCTGTCAATGCTCCGTAATAAATCCTTATCTACCCCGTCATAAAAAAACAGAGAGTCATGAAGCCACCAGATTACCGGAATGTTAATGTTGCGCTGCGACAAAAACACATAAAAGTTGATTGTATTGCATAGGATGACAGAAAAATTATCTGACCATGAGGTCTCCTCCATGGTGCCTATCTGCAATCTTCTATCCACGATTACCGGAATCCCATAACCCGATAACTTCTCCCTTAAGGGACCATCCAGCATGGAGGCATATACTGTCTGATAGCCTTTCTTCTGTAAAACTCTTGCCACATGAAGCAGGGCAATGGCAGGCCCTCCCAATGTTAAATCCTGTGACAAAAGCAGCACTTTATTTTCTGCTTCGCGCTCCACCATCTCCCGCGCTTCGCCAAAATACCGGATAGTATCTACCTGACTCTTGATTCCCGGCAATTTGTAAAGGTCATAAAAATGAAATATTCTGTCCTGCTCAACGCCGAGCGCTTTCAGCTGCCTCTTCATATCCTTCACATAAAAACTTAATACCACAATACAGTCAAAGGACAGCTTTACGCCGTCTTCCGGCGCCATAACCCTGATTCCATCTATCTTTGTATTCTGTTTTTGCGGGGAATTATCCAGCAACGCTGCGATATCTTCTTTTGCAAACCAATCTTTATATCTCTCATAGTAATCGCCGGTTCCAAAAATAAGATATTTCATAGCCTCTCCTGTACCAGATCTTCTCTTTTCCAAACTTTCATTTCTTCCAGTAATTCGGTTATGCCACATATCCTGGCCTGCGAAACAGCAGACAGGCTCCCGGTAATGCTCTCTATGCCATCCACCAGGCAGATAATGATCATGTCCACCGCCGGCAGCTGCATATCCGGACGATAAATGGCTATTTCACCTTCCAGGAAATCAGCATTCATATCAATAAAACACTCCACACAAATGCTGCTTTTCTTTAAGACGTAGTGCATCCTGTGTCCTATATAACTAAATCCATAAATAGCTATGCTGCGGATATTCTGTTTCCACAGATAATCTTCTATATAAATTCCCTGCTCATACAAGGACATCCATGCATTATATACAAAAAACATTTTCTGAAATTTGTACAGGACTTTCATGTGGTCGTCCGCGGCCTTTTGCACCGCCTGATACAATGCGCCCAATTCATTGCCTTGTAAAATCCCATGATCAGACACTGCCTGATACAATTCCCGCTCGGAGTCGATCATATGTCCCGCATGAAAAGATTCATTGCATCCCTCAACAACATGTATAAACAAAACATCCTGATTCAGCGCAAAATGCCTGCGCTCTGCCGACATACAGATCCAGAGGAACCAGTCATCAGCCCCATTATTTTTCAGTTCTGCTGCCTTCCATATCTCCGGAATCTTATCCCTTCTGATAAGAACCTGTCCCGGCGATATGATGGGATTTTTAACAGAAATCATAAAGTCCCTTGTGATCACCTGCTCAAAGGGCATCCTGGTATCATAAAACTGCTTCCCTTCATGGAGCAGTTTACACACCACTGCGTCTGCCTCTCCAAGATGTGTTAACTGGCTGGAAAAGTACTCCGGTTTGATACAATCATCCTGATCCAAAAACAAGACATAATCCCCCGTACAGTGTTCTAATCCCCTGACTCTGGCCCCGTGGATACCTCTGTTTTGCTCTGTCTCGATTGTCCTAATCTCCATTCCCGCGGAAAACAAATCCGGCAGACATGCCTGCGTGTACATTGAAAGACTGCCTATGCACTCGCCGGGATCGTCATTGACAAATAAAAGTTCAAGGGTATAGTCACCTTTACTTTCTAAAGCACAGGCAGCTATTTGCCGTATCATATTTTCAATATATTTTTTCCCATGATAAATGGGTACGATAATGCTTATTTCAGACACGCCCACAATCAGCCTCTTTTCCCCTTCATGGCAATATGAAAATCCCCATTATACCAGCGCGCAATCATCCGCTTTATCAGATCCAAAGTTCCTGTTTATGCCTCATCTTCACTTATCCTGAAATGGGAAGGAATACCTACATCCTTTGGAAAATCCCATGGATTCTGATACTCATATGTCAAAAATTCTTCCGCATCATTAGGCACCCAGAACATTTCCCCCTCCCACATAACCTGTTTTAAGGGAAATACCACATCTTGGGGAATAAAGTGCTCTCTGTGGAAACCCAGCCACATTTCCATACTATCGAGGCCAAAATATATATGATGGCTCTCTCTGGCAATGTTCTCTCCCATATCTTTCTTTGCGTTCTCAATGTATTTTATTTTTTCTTCTTCGGTATTCAGCAACAGCAGATCCATTCTCAACCTGTCTGCTAATTCCCTGAATTCCTGCAGACTATAGTCATCCGCATAATACTCTAACGGGAAAAAATCTATACCCACACAATAGCCGTCCTCCATCTGTGCCCCTACATACAGATGGTCATATCGCAAAGCCCACACATATTGCTGCAATTCCGGCGCCACTTCCTTGTTTCTATTTTGTCTGTCCTCAGATTCTTTCTCCGAATAAATATGCAGCTTACAGTATTCTTTCAGCTTCTCATAATCCTCTCTGATCAGCGCAAAATCAATATCATCATCCCAGGGAATGAATCCATTGTGTCTAACATGCCCCAATAAATTTCCACCGAATAAAATAGGCTTTATCCCGGCTTCCCTTATCTTCCTAAAAAACGTCGCCGATGCCTCTACCGATTTCAGCTGTCTTCGTCTGAGTTCTCCCTTTGCAGGACTCATATGCCGAATGTCCGCATGCCTCCTGAAATACCCAACCTGTCCTTCCAGTTCCCTGGCCCTTTGCAGATAGATATTTTTACGTATATCCAGTCTGTTCATCGCATTTTCCAGATAGGCAAGCATCTGTGCACGTTCAAACTGAGGATACGTTTCTCTCAAAAATGTATAAATCAGATAGTCTGACACGCCGTTCTCTTCACATTGTTTGGCAATGTCATAAGACACAAATCCGGCCACCGCAATCACGACAATGACATCCTTACTGTTCGTTCTCAGCTCCTCAAAAGAGCGTATTTTCTTTCCATATCTTTCTGTTTCTTTTAGTGATAAATTATTGTCGCAGAAACATTCTATATTCTCACTGCCCAAAAATATAAGTGCATCATGTCCTATTTTCCCGCTGCCGAAAATGACAAGTTTTTTCATAACTACACAACCCCCATCGTGTCTATCCCAAAAACAGTTTGATAGCCTCTGCTCTGCAGGTTTTTACTGAGTACTTCCTGCGACTCCCTTTTTACCAGTAAAATAATGGCATCCGTTCTTTCTACTTCCCCATCTGACAAATACAGTACTTTTTTCCCTTGATAACCGGTCTTTCGCAGTTCCCCTTCCGATACGATATAACCACTGCAGTCAAATCCCATCGAAGAAGCAATCCTTGACACATAATCAGCGACTGCTCCCGTTCCCCAGTAATAGACTCGTTTATGCCCTTCATAAATCTCCTGAAACCGTTTGCCTATGTATGTTCTGAACGCATCAAGATAGCCAAGCGTCTCCTGATAACCACTGCACATTGCCATAACATCCTGTCCGCAGCTTTCTTTTGCCGCAGAACAGATCTTATGCAATTTACGTTGATATGTTTCAATTTCCTCTGTTTCCCTTTTCTGATAAAAGCTTTCACGAATGAGATTCACGAGACTTTTTATATAATGGTCTGTCAAGGCCTCCTTAATATAGGAAGAAACTCCTTCACCTGCATATAAAATTCTTTCAAAGACCAAATAGGACTTTGCATCCAGATAATGATATTCACTTGTTACGCTGGTTTCATTCCAAAAGTAATAATAAAAAGGCATGGGCTGATATACTATCTTATCCGCCCTCTTAAACAACTCCCAACTTGCATCCAGGTCCTCGCAGATTCTTATGTTCTCATCTGCTTTCCATCCGTCAAACAGTGTTTTTCGGTAGACTTTTCCACATAACTCCCACCCGAAGTATTCTCGTTTGAACAAAGCCTCCCTGGCATCTTCCCCTGAAAAAATACATGCTTCCTGTTCTTTGGGAAAGATGGATTTCTCTCTTCCATCACCCAAGACCCGCCTCATGCAGCCCGCTGCAATATCAATTCCCCTTCCAGCCTCCAACTGCTCAACCGCTTCCGTTAGAAACGCTGCCCTGATCCAGTCATCGGCATCCATAAAAGTAACATACTTTCCATTTGCAGCATGCAGTCCGAAATTTCTGGCAGAAACGACACCCCCGTTGGGTTTATGAAAAGCCCTGATATTTTCATATTTGTCTGCAAACACATCACACAATCTGCCAGAACCATCGTCCGACCCATCATCCACGAGAATCACTTCAAGCACAGGCCGGCGAAGGTTGATGACAGACATCACGCATCGGCTTATATATTTTTCAGCATTATAAACAGGTATAATAATACTTAATTCACAACTCACCGTTTCACTCCCAGGTTCCATTCCGCAGCAGCAAATTTTTGATATGCCGTTTTTTACTCCGTCTCTGTTCCGCCATGAGGCATAAGCCCTACATCATCCGGCAATTTCATAAAATCTATAAATTCATACCGCAAAAGCGCTTCCATTTTATGCGGCGCCCAAAACATCCTGTCCTCGTATTGAACCTTCTGCAGCGGGAAAATATCCTTGCTCGGAATCCAACTGTCAATGGGGCGTTCCCCCGGATAGCCTCTGAAATTGTCTACGCCCGGGAAAAAGTGATCCGTCATCTCTCTGCTGATCATAGGATTATTTTGAATCGCCCCTCTTCTGACACTTAGTTTCTCCCTCCATTTCTTCTTTTGCAGTGCCTTTTCATCTACTTTTTCAATCCATTTTATATACTCCTCGATGTCATATTCGTTCCTGTAAAAGTCATATGCCCAGATATCCATCACATAGTAATAGGTTTCTCCCGTACACTTTGCGAGTTGAATAAAATCCGGACGAAGATTGAAAATATACTTATGCGGAAATCTTTTGCATATCTCACTGTTCTCGATCATATTCCCATCCAAATCCACCCAGATTTTATCTTCCGGCTCATAAGTCAGCACAACACATTTTTCATGCGCAAACTCCAATAACCTTTCATATTCATCTCTAATTAGTCCAAAGTCCAAATCGTCATCCCACGGAACAAACCCCTGATGCCTGACGGCCCCGATTAAATTACCAAATGTCAGAAAGGGTTTGATATGCAAATCCTTTATAAATTCAAAAAAAATATCTGCTTCATCTAACAGACTGAGCTGCACTTTCCTCAGTTCTCCTGTTGCTGGCGTTAATGTCGTAATATCGGTATGACGCCGCAGATACTTAAATTGTGTCATTACTTTATCAAGCAGATATAAATAAGATTCTCTTTGTATCCGCTCCTGCTCTTTTCTGTCCTGCAACTGTTCCATCCACTCACCCGGTGATTTTTGTTCCTCCCGAAGTGCTTCATATACGACATATCCCCTTACTCCCGCGCCTTCTAACTGTTTAAATACTTCCAGAGCAAATTCCGGCTTAAGACACACAACAACAATATGTTTCTGCCAAACCTCCAGCAATCTGTCAAAAGAGATTACGTTTTTTCCACAGATTTCTTTTTCGTCGCTATCCCTGACAGCGTTATCACAGAAACAAAACACATGCTTCTCACCAAAAAAGGAAAGCGCATTCTTTCCATAATGTCCTGCTCCAAACAATATCAACTGCATCCGTTTGCTTCTCCTTTTTCTTATTTCAAAAATAAACTGTCACAGTCTTCTATGACACTCTTCCTTATTTCTCCCAGGACACTCCAGGACAACAATGGGTTTGCATAATGCTGAATCTGACTGCAGATCTCCTTTTGATATCTGGATGCTGTGACTATCACATGCCCTATGCAATGCCTCAGTATTTCTGGCGAATAAATCTTAACTCCTTGTCTCTCCAAGCCCCATTTTTTCTCATCATTATCAACAAAGAAAAGTACAGGGACATCACACTTTTCCAAAACCGTCTGCAATTCCCCTCCGCAGTTACCCACACCAAAAATGATTACCCCGTTTGACAGCTTGCAGCTTCTATTCAACACTTCTCTGACTGCCTGCGGCCTGATATGACTTATGTACAAAAGCTTAACTCTGTCATAACTTTCCTCAATATCTGCTTGATTCAGATAGTTTCCTGGACATTTTCCAAGATACTTCAGATTTATCTCATGCGCTTCTTGGGCACACAATAAACTTCTTGTATTACTGATACCTGTCATCCTGAAATCTGCAAGTATCCGGTCAATATATGCAAACCGAACTCCATCTGCCATAAACCGTAGCAACAAATCCCGGTCTGCCGCAATCTGATAGCCTGTATCAAACATTCCATATTTTTGATACACTTCCCGTCTGACGAAAGTGCTCGGATGAAGCGGAAATACAGAGTGCGATGTATGGTATTCCCTCTTCCCATCCTCATCGATTATCCATATCTCTCCGGAGACCACATCAGCACCCGTGTCACAAAAACATTGTACAGCCCATTCCACAGCCTCAGATTCATACCAGTCATCACTGTTGATAATTCCGATTACAGATCCTGACGCCTGCAGAATCCCTTTATTCATGGCATCATAAATACCATTATCCTTTTCGCTTATGTATCGAAGCCGTCCTCCAAATACAGGCACATATTCCTCAATAATTTCCAGTGTCCGATCTGTCGACCCTCCGTCTATTATGATATACTCTATATTCTGGTAGCTTTGTCCCAAAACACTTTCTATGGTATCCCGTATGGTTCTCTCACTGTTGAGGCAGGGCGTGATAATAGAAACCTTCATATCCATCTTGTATTGTCCCATCATAGAAATCGTTGTATAGGTCTGAGTTATACTTCATACAAAATATCTTCCAGTGAGATAACCGGACAATCCACTTTCTCCGAAAGCTTCTGTTTTATCTCGCTGAAAAAAGAAATTGCTGTCACAACAACTGCATCTACTTTATCCAGATTATCCTCCATGGAACAGATAGCAATGTTTGAATAGATAGAATCCGCATTCTTGTCAATTCCATAAGACACTTCTATTTCCGTATTCTTTAATTCATCAACCAAAGTTTCTCCCGCATAACTCATGCCATAGATGGCAATCCGTTTATAGCCGTACTTCTGAAAATAAACCGACAGGTTTTTACCCTCCTGCTTCACTTTGACCCACTGGTTCATCATAAGGAAAAGCGCCAGATGTTTATCTGACATTTGTTTTGTCTGACTTATAATACCGCCAGATACTTTCCCGGCAGCTGCTGTTCCCGCAATTCCCCCTATAACCATTGATACCGCTGCAATAAATCCTTTTTTCATCTGATTCCTCCTGCCTGAATATCTTTCCAACCCCTGTTTGCTTGCCGCAAGGATTCCTGTTGATTTATAAACTCACTTTTTATGTGCATACACCATCGCTTTGCGAAAATCCAAATCTCTGAATATGTTGACGTCCGCAACAAAAACTACCTGCCCACCGGAAAACTCTGTCTGATAGTCGTTTCTTTCTAAAATTTCCTTTAATGCAAACGCATCCCCTTTTCTGTGATAACTGCAAATCGCACACCTGATATCATTTCTCCGCAATATATCTTCCGATGATTCCAATACACTGACTTCCGCGCCCTCTATATCCATTTTGATAAAATCTACCTTTTGCTCCCCCAAAGTCTCTTGTAACGTTGTCATCTCATCGTTCACACAATTGCCCAGCATTTTAGGAATAACCGTCACTTTTTCCTCATATTCCCTGTATGTAGCCTGCAAAGCTTTTACCCACTCCAGGTCGCTTTCAAAAATATACAGCTTACTGATCTCATCTATATATGGAAGCGCAAAATCCCCTTCTCTTGCACCCGCATCAATCACCACGTCCCCTTTTTTGATAAAAATCTCATTTGTCAGATACTGATGCGGAGAGCCTTTTGCCTGTTCCATCGCTCTGTAACTTCTGGCATAAATACAATGATCTTTATAAATAAATCCTGAATAGGTTCTAGGATAATATAATTTATGCCCTTTATATTCTGTGTACGGCATATTTTCATCCTGATCCCAGTAAATCCGGTCATATCCTGTCTCTGCGTATTGATACTGATTGAAAAAGGAAATAGGATTTTGGTCCCAGTACTTTATCGCATTTTTCACATCTTCATCTTGGGAATCCTTATATTTTCGAGCCATTAAGTATTTCAGGAGATCTTCTCTGCAGATTATCTTTTCCGAATCTATCCGATAGCCATATACTAGCTGATTAAATACTTCCTGAAACTTTTCTCCTAACAAGATGCATATATTATCGTATTGCAGTTTTTGAATCTGTCCCGGATGATAAATCTGTCTGTCAAAAAACCTTTGTCCGTATTTACTCTCATCATTATCAATAAACCCGAGCAGATCCACATACTCCAAAATGTTATCTATTCCACTCATTACCTCACTGGCAATTTGTCCCGTACCAAATATCAATAACTTCATCATTCATCTTTTCCTCTCAGAAAACATTCATCAATATCGTTTTTACATTTTTATAGGAATGATACTTCTTTAACACTTTTCTATATGCCCCGCTATAGTCAATGTTTTCCTTCATATGAAATATGATACATTCTTCCAGCCGATTCTTGTTATTGCGATCTATAACAGTCGGCAGTTTATATTTTTGAAAATATCTGAAAGCACTGTCTTTTTGATTTCCATATATTACAATGGATCTGGCCGACGACAAATATTCAACCATTTTTGACGGAAATGACGTTGCCTGCATAACCTCCAGTTCCCTATTATCTGAATATGGCATCAGGCAAAACAGGCTCTTATGCATCTCTTCTCTAAGCTCTTCTTCCGTATTCAATCTGGCTGACTGAATGCACTCATAATTACCCAATATATGCTTGACATCGCCTGCAGTTCTATAAGTAAATCTTAATCCTATCTTCCAGTTGTTCACCTTATTTAGCCGGTCAACTGTCTGCGCAATATCCCTGAGCCCCGAGATATATAATTCATTTATACTACCCACAAACATAATCTGATAATTAGGTACATCCTTTTTCTTTAACTCTTTATAATCATATGGAACAGGCAGTATATGGGATGTACGTCCATAGATTTCCTGTATTCTTATTTTCATTCCCTCAGAAATAGCAAAAACAGAATCTATTTTTCGCATATAACGTAAAATTTTCTTTATTATCTTCTGACTGTCATCACGATTTCCCAATATGTATTTATAGTAGTCTGCAAAATCATCCACTACATAGATACTCACATGAAAACGATAAACAGCAGAAAGAAGATATGCCCGCTCCAGTTCCCTGTAATCTGCTCCCAAAGGAATAAACACATGTTTTATCTTTTTCTTTTTCAGTTTATAAACTGTGGGCACCAGTGAAACAAGAAACAACATCCTGGCAAGAAACGGAACCGGACAATCATGAAATCCGTTTTCCACACATAATTTTTCCTTCAGGGAAGGGTTTACTTTCTCTTCGCTATAATGTCTGTCCGTGCAGATAACTGTATCCACACAATTGCCCAGCGCTTCAAGCAGACGATTCACCACTTTATACATTCCATAACCATATGCATCCTCACGGATTGGCATATTATCCGTAAGTACTGCAATTTTTTTACTGCTTCCGCATGAATTAAAATATCTCAGATAAACTTCCACCATTTTTTTTGGTGCATACGCAAATAGAAGCTGCTCCCTGTATGTCCTGGCATCCACCTCCCCTTTCCTGTGCATCGCAACAATCTGGGGAACGTTTGATGGAGTCTCCTTTTGATCTAATTTCAAATCATAAAACAGCTCCGGAAACCTGCCAAACTGACTGGGATCTCCATACGCCTTAATGCCATGTTTCTTACAAAGCAGACTGAATATGGACTGATCATGTCTATGATCTATAAATCTGCTGTCATTTTCATGCCCTGCACAATTAGGTCTGTCCGTTATAATTTCTTCCTTTTGTCCGAAATAGAGCCACTCCTTTACAAAATGTAACGTGCTCTCACATTTTTTGAACACAATCATAGTGGCCATTCTCTGGTTCGATTCCGTATATTTTTCCTCATTGCACTGCATGCCGATAAAAGCATCTCTTTTGGTAAAACGCTTTTCTTGAAACGGCAGTTCAAAAGACATGATTTCCTGTCCGTCTTTCTCCATCTCTACAGTCAACCATTTGACACTGTTAATGTAAAAGGCTCCCGCATCCAAATAAACCAGATAATCGCCTTCCTGCATTTCCCGCAGAGTTTTCAGGATAATATAAGGCTTCCACAACCAATAGCCATTTCCCCGTTTTTGTAAAAGAATTGCACTGTTCTTCTGCCTGAAATCTGCATCCAAGTCTCTTGGCGAATATGAAATCACTTTATCAACCTTACCTTTTGTTATGGCTGTTTTACTGTTTACTTTTTGTGCCTTCCTGTATTTTGCATTGGCATAATTGACTGCAACGATCATAGTTTCACCATTCTTTCCTGTTTCACTGCATGATTGGATTAAATCCACAACATTTCCCATCTCTCTTTTTCTGAGCAAAACAGCTTTCGAATTTCCATATCTTTTTCAAACCCTTTAATCTGCTGATAAATCTCTTCCTGATACCTGGGGCTCAGAATGACAATCCTCTTTATTCCCATACTCAACAGTTGTTGCGGCGGATATATCTTTCCCTCGTCAAAGTCTTTTCCCCATTTTTCCTCATTGGAATCAGAATAAATAAAATGTGTATCCTTCAGCACTGCCTTACAGCCTTTCAATATTTCCCTGGCATAGTTCCCAACACCATAGACGCATATTTGATTGGCAGGCAGGCCTCCGAAAAGGCTGTTTATCTTTTCACTGCGCATTCTGAACAATTCTGACAAATAATTTTTATTCTCATTCACTTCTATGGAATCTATGGCTGCCTGAAGTTCTTCCGAATACTCTATCGCCTTTTCCATTGCGTAATTTCTTCCATATTCCAAATCAAATTTTATATTTTTCCCCCATTGATTTAGAATAATGTCTGCTAACGCCTCCCCATCATCCTGTGGAAATAACACAGATTTTGGATATTGCTGCTCTTTATGGACATCTATATCAGATAATAATATAACTTTTCCCATAGCTTTCGCGTCTTCCACACTGCATCCCCATCCTTCAAACTTAGAAGGCTGAATAAGCATTTGGGAATTTTCCATAATACATAGCTGCTCTGTTCGTTCCAAAAGCCCAAGAAAATGTATGTATCTGCTCAGTGAATGTCTCTCTATATATTGATATAGCTCATTCACATATTCATTTTTCCCCGCATAGGATTGTAAAAGTCCTGTACATACAAGATGAAGTTCCTTTTTTTCTTCATTTATTATTTTGTCCATTGCCTTCAGCACAACTATATGATTTTTATGCTTCCAAAACTGATTTGCCACAAAAACATAATCATATTCTATTCCATATTTTCCCATCACATTTGCGGTATAACTGTCTGTAATCTGTTCTGCCGCTGTACTTATACAAGATGTAAAATGAGCAACAAACACATTTTGTATGTTATCCGGATAAAGCATTTTATAATGGGAATAGGAATCTTTGCTGCTCAGAATCAAACCTCTGTGCTCATGCGCTATATATTTTCTCAACTGCTTTCTGTATTCCACCTCTTCGCGCTCAAAATTTTCAGGTAAAAAAACATCCTGAAAATCCGGTATCCAATATAGACAAATATCTTTGAGAAGCCATGTATATTCCCCTCCCGTTATGGGCAATACAACATGAATATTGTACGCAGAACATATCTTGAGTATCTGTTCCAGCGTATGGTCATATTCTATAACTGTGATATTCATTTCCTCTGCCAAATCCTGAAATTCATCCATCACACTGTCATTGGTACAGAGGTACAAATTGTATTTCTCCTTAGCCTGCACCGAAATAGATAATTGGAATAGAATATTTTTTATATAGTAAATTCCACCCATCCATTTCTTATCTGCAAAAATGAAATGCACTAATACATTTTTCTTCATAAATTCACCGTTATATTTTGCTCCGCTTTTATGATGCCCATTTGCTTCAACCACTCCACATACTTCCCAATTCCCGAATCTATATCTACTTCCGGCTTATATCCAAGCGTTTTCAACTTATCAATATTTGCACACCAATTTACGGGATTCCCTTCTCTTGTCTGATTGCTGAAAGTAATTGCATTTTTATTCATTCCACATTTATCTGCAAAAATCTCTGCAGCTCTTCTTATGCTTACCTCAATTCCATTCGCAATATTATAAATAATTTCTTTTTCTTTTTGAGCATGCATGATAATCTGTATGACACGAACCAAATCGTCAATATAGATATAATCCCTTGTTTCTGCTCCTGTCCCAAAAAGTTCAAGCCGCCCATATTGTTTCACTTTCTGTCCCATGTCCCAGAAAAGCTGTTTCTTTAATCCCGCTCCATATGCAGAAAAGACCCTTAAAATCCTGATATCCATATCATGCTGCTTCACAAAATATTCACACATATCTTCTACGATTGCTTTATGTAAGGCATAGGGTGAGATTGGATTTTTCTCACAATATTCGTCAATCGGATTTTGATCCGGATTCCCATATACTCCCGCACTTGATAGAAACAAAAACATGGTTTGCGCAGAATAATTTTTCAGTGAATACAGAATGTTCCTTGAAATCACTACATTAGAATCAAAATCCCTGTCAGGATATTTCATGGAATAATTAACATCTGCAAGTCCCGCACAATGAATCAATGCATAAGGCCTGCTCTGCTTTAATATTTCATCCATGGGCTTGTGAAGCAAATCCAACTGGTAATATTCCATTTTATCCATATAAATACACGGAACAATGTCTATCCCGATTACCCGATATCCAGCCTGAAGGCATTTCTGTGCCATATGGCTCCCAATGAATCCATTGACTCCTGTTATGATAATTGTTTTTTCCATAATCTCTCTCTTTTTCAGATTAATAACCCCTTAATCTATCTCTATTTCTCATATCTGTATATTTGCTCTCCTTCAAGCATTTTAAAAATGTTTAATACATAAGAATTTCTCCCGGTACATACACTGAAATTTACACAATCCCATAACTCACTCTGTCCAGGCATAAAGTTCATTCCCCAAACCTCCTTATTCTCTCTCCATTGATTGATATGGTCTGGTACAAAACAAATCTTACGGAAACCTGACAGTTCTATGAATGCTTCTACTTCACTCTCCTGTTCTGTATAAATCATCACCAGTAAGTTGTCATAATTTATCTTTTGCCGGCGCCGCATCCAATCTGTTGTCGCTCTTTCCACTTCCTCATAATGGTTAAAATGAATCTCTATATCGCGCAAATACATAACAGGATACTGTTCTCCATGCCTCCCCAACAATTCGCACTTACAATACTAACCCTGCTCTTTCGGATTCTGTCATAACTTTCCCAGTCAAAATAGGGAACTTTCAACACTCTGGACGGTACCATCTTTTCTCTTTCCAGTCCAAATGATAAAGCTTCTGTTATAATTTCATTTACCTGTGAATCATTACATATAATTAGATAGTCAAAATCTATATCTTTCAGTTCTTCTCTTCTTACCACCCGCCATCCATCGACTCTTTTCACATCCATTATCTCTTTGGCTGTCACGGCAGCTACTTCAATCTGCTTTTGTTCCTCCCAGTTCTTAAGACTATTTATCAGCGCATTGTACTGTGCTCCTACGCCCCAGAGTACAATCCTATACGGCGCCCAACTTTTACTCTTCATTATAAATCAATGCTCCTCTAACCATATCTTTTAACGATATCTTTAAATCAGTGTCGTTTATATATGTAATAATGATTGCACGATGCGTAGATATACACGCATATATTTTGTAAAATTCAGCTGCATATTAATCTCAAACATTCTCTGCAGATCCTGCATATTCTTTTCAATAAATTGATCTAAATCTTCATCAATATCTCGTAACACCGAAAGTTCACAGCCTTTCAATTTCACATGGAGAGTAACATCCCGTTCCGGCAGTCCGAGCGCCTTTGTTACCGATGGATAAACAATCAGTCGAAGGTCTTTTGGCATCGGCGATAAGATCTCCCCTTCATCGCAGTTTATCTGTAAATCTTTAATCTCCAATACGCTTAAAATTCTTCTTGCAAATTCAAGCAATGCTTCTTTTGTAGGATGATTTTGCGTTACAAATAAAAGCTTCTTATAGTAATGAGCTTGAAGCCACTCGCTCATTTTTATATCTACATTTTCCTTTTCTTCACGCAGTGCAAATTGCTCCCATTCTTTCTCTATCTCTGCTTTCACCTCTTCTGCCTTAAAATAATCCGGCAAAGAAATCCTGTTTATAATCTCCTCATCACTATATCCCTGAACAATCAGCTTCAAAATCTCATGGTCGATAAAACGACCTGTATTAAGGACTTTACCTTCCAGAAAATCTACGCGCATCATCTCCGTATCGCTGTGAAACATCGGAAGATACTGCGGGAAATATCCCATAAAATACAAATTAGTAATCGTAATAACTTTGCATCGATCAGAAAGTAAGGAAATCATATATTCTGTCGAAGCCATATAGCCAAAACGGTTTTCAGACCGGACCTGCTGCGTAAAAAAGTAATCTACATGCGAAAGCAGCCCTGACTCCGCCAATAAAGTAAATTTCTCCTTATCCTCCTCCAGCCATAATTTCGGCATCTCGCAGACAACATATTTTTGTCTAAATTCCTGGTTGTTGCTGAGCAGATTTGTCATCGCATGTGTCTGGCAATTTCCATACAAAATAACTAGCTGCCGTTCCCCGACTATCTTTTTTAATATGGATTGGAAGAAGAATCTGTTCTTATCCGCAAGCAAATATAATCTGTTTGTATCAATCTTGCCATACAACATGCTGCTGTACATATAATTTTCCCCTAGTACAAATTTACCGTTCCCCAATCTGGACATCATTGTGTTAAATTCATATCGTATCTTCTCTTCCCAATGATCATCAACAATAATAACTACTGTATCATTGGGTAAATCCAGCAGATAATGATTGTCATAAACCGGCAATTCTGTTATCGTGCTGTTTCCAATGATGCCGACGACATGAAAATCTGCGAATTGCCTTAACGCAATGTTTTCTCCCAGCAGAATAACTTCTCTATTTGCAAAAATATTATCCAGTAAATCATAACTCTCCACGCTTTTACTCCTTGCTCTCATCTCATTTATCCGAATTAACTTTTCATACTCTATCTCTGTCTTTGAGCGTAAATAAATACGGAAAATCATAGTTCGCAATTCCGTTTTTCATAAGGGTATTTTTTACCTCTTCCCATACATCTGCATGAATCCCGACTAATATTCCTACCTCGTCCTTGCAGAACGGCAGCGCATCTACTTTATATACTTTCTTACCCAAATACTCTTTCTTTACATTTTGGTCAGGCGATACAACGAATCCTTCAAACTGCATGCCGTTATTCATTATCTGCCTGGCTAAAACAGCCGCGTATTTACCTGCTCCCATGATCAGCACAGTCTTATTTTTTTTTATAAATTTCTGAATATTTTTATCACAATATTCTAAATTATTTATTTGATTATAAATTCTAAATATTTCACGCAAATATTCTTCATAATCTATATCTGCCCGCAGATTTACATCTGCTATCCTGTTAAATATATCTTCCCTAGCTTGAATATCTACTGCTAAATCTACATATCTATGTATCTCTTTGATGATCTGCGGTAAATAGACTGCGTTCGTAAACTGGTTATACAAATCAAGAAAGCGAATCATATTAACACAATGCTTAAAATGGGCATTACTACTGTTTTTCTGTGTATTCTGCCAGGAACCTTCCTGTCCAAATCGATATACAGACATGATTCTGTCCATATAGTATATTCTTCCTCTCGTCAGGCAATATAGCCGCGTAGTATAATCCCCTACGCCAGCCTCACTGTAAAAATCTTTTAATGTAAAGTCTTCCATCCTATATGCCATAGACGCCGATTCAATAAAGCCATGCGGATGATTAATGATTTCCTCCGGCGAAAGATTTTTGTCCTCCCAATACTGCGGTAAAACACTTACCCTTGTATGTTTCATATCCAAAACAGCTGCTTTATGTACCACCATGGCACAATCTGGATGCTGTTCCAGATACTCTATCTGTCTGCTCATTTTTGTTGGGTCAATCCAATAATCATCTCCTTCACACCACATGACGTATTTCCCTCTGGCTTCCGACATGATTTTCTTTTGTACCCACTGCACAAAATAATTCGAATGGCTGTATACATTCTCTGTTTCATATATCCCTTTAATAATGCCTGGATATTTTTGTTCGTATTGCCGTACAATATCTATCGTTCCATCAACCGATGCGTCATCATGCACGATAATTTCATATTTAAAATCAACCTGCTGCGCCAGACATCCTTCCAGAGCATCCGTAATATATTCTTTATGGTTATAGGTAAAACAGATAATTGATACCAGCACATCATTTATCATTTTGTTATTCTCCAAGCTTTTCCCATATATCACTGCCTATCATTTTTCTTTTCCATACATATGTCATTCCGTCATCTTCCACCTTTGGAACCCTATTCAAAAAATCAATTAGCGATGTATCCTTTTCCTGCTCCTCTACACTCAGGCCATGATATCTCCTAAAAGTGTCTGCCTGTCTCTGCGTTGGAAGCTTCGGATAAAACCATTCTTCTTTTCCTGTATTTACATCGATGCATAACAAATGATTTGCACAATGCATCCCAAAGTAGATTTTGTCCTCATATCTTATACCTGGCAAAAATTTGTAGTAATTCTCAAAATCCATATATTCCAGTTTTTCAGGATATTCCTCATATCGTTTCTTTATCTTATCCCCGTAATCATATACATATATGTCTTCACCTAGAGCCGGAAACAGCCATATATTTTGATCTGTAACTGCAAACTGTCCAAAAGAAATTGGCCGCGTCTCGTCTATCGGCTCTATTACTGTCTCCAAAGTATTATCTTGTTCGTTCCACGCTCCTGTCTTACCGGATGCAAATAATATGAAAAACCTTTTTTTATAATATTGAACTGCCGATATCCTTCCCGTAATTCCATCTATTTTTTTAGCCTCATACTTTCTGGTTCTCAGATGATAGATTAAAACACAAGCATTCGTTCCATCAAAAAAATAGAGGAACTCATCCTTCATGCAAGGTATAACATTTTCAACATCCAGTTTTGAGATCATAGAACAATTTAATCGAAATATTTCTTTTGTCTCTGGATGAATCCTGATAATATATTCCCTGTATCTTGGCACAAAATATACACATTCTTCTCTCACAAAAATCCCTAAGAAATTTCCCCATTCTTTTTGATGACAATCTATCTCCAATATATCCCATCTATCGCTTTCGGTATCATAGAGATAGACATTTTGCCCCCACATACTGGTTGCCAGCAAACTCTTTCCAACCTGTAGAAACCGTTCTGCATGATAAGGCGCCAACATTCCACATACTTCTGTATTCATGCTTTGGACAAACTGTAACTCAGAATTATTTAAATCAAATTCCATTAAAAAGTTTGCATATGAAATAAGCAGAAGCTTATCTTTTTGTGGAATAAACCCAGCAAAAAAAAATTGAAAATCTTTGTTGCTCATCGCCGCCCCATCTCTCCTGTTCTGATTTCATTCTATTTCTAACTTACCAAACTGCTATCAGCGAAATTTTCAAATAATTTCTCACATACGATTTCTGCTATGATGCAATTGGCTTTTTCTGAATAATGGCAGATATCAATGAACATCTCTTCCTTTTCGTCAAATAAATGCAAAAGATTCTCATAAAAGTCATCGTCCTGCGCACATGCATCAAAATTTTCTATTTCGTTATATTCATTCGCATTATAATGTACACTCTTTTCAAAAATACTCAGTTCCTGCTTTGCTTCCTTGATAGGCTGAAGAAAACCAAGGTACTTTCCTCCATATACCTCTGTCACTGCCTTTATAATCTTCTGTATTCTGCACCAATATGTAAACGCATCCTCTTTCTTTGGTATGCCGCATACATATGGTTGCCCTGGTGACAGTTCCTTGAGCCACGCAATCAAATGCTTCAAATTCGCCTTATTCTCAATCTCACCGATTCGATGTATTCTATTGTTCACGCCGCTCATACTGATTACATAATGCGGCTTTAAATGTACCCCGTCCCTAATCAGACGTAATAATTCCTGTAAAACATCTTCATCCAATCCGGCACAGTCATATAACGTTACGGCTAACCCCTTCTCTATTAATTTTTGGTACAATAGTCTAACCCAGCTTGTCACCCTATAAATCCCGTCTGTGGATGTTGAGCCTCCAAGTATCAGTATCCTTATATCGTCTTTGTTTTCATTGCCAATCACCTTCACACCCGGTAAACTTTCGTCACCTCGAAACATGCTCCAACCTAAGAGCGGGTCCGGCAGATGCACACCGGTTTTATCCCATTCACCTGTTGTAACAGGGAAAAAACCAGCATAATTAAATGCGCACATAGATAATCCTATGCTTTCCAATGTGTGATAAATTTCAATCTGCTGTCTTCTTTCCGTGATATCCACATCATTTATCAATACATAAATGTCCTCTGCCCTTTCATACGCAAGTCCATAGACATCTTGAATTTCACTCTCTTCGTCTGCATCTTTACAAACACACCCACTGATCTGTATCCCATATAACTTCAGGATTCCTTCAATCAAACGGAAACTCCAGCCCTTTTTTCTGGTATAAACGTATATTTTTTTCTTATCATGCCAGGCTTTATACAGAGACTGAAACAGTGACATGCACAAAATAATATCATCATTGATAAAATCTCTGATATAGATATCCGCATCATACCTTTCCAGTCTATCTATGATTTCTTCCCTATACTGCTCCCGCAGGGCCGAAATAACAAATGCACTATTTTTAGATTGCAAAATTTCATCAATCTGATAAACCCTTTTCCCCTCAACTGCCATGCCGTCTTTCTTCTCAGAAACACAGAAAGCTTCAATCTCTATCTCATTTTGTCTAAGTACTTTATAAATTTCTTCTCCGCCTTTGCCCGCACCGTAAATGTATACCTTCTTCCTTTTCAATCCCTGGTCGACTTGTATTAACTCTGTATATAAAAATGCCTTCCGCCGGATCACTTCCGGAATCCTTTTTCTGTCACATTTATCAGATCGTATTACTATAATATCCTCCTGCACCGCTCCAATTCCTACAATCGGTCTGTTCAAATATTCTTCTCCGATATATTTTTCTTCCGGTACAATAAAACCTTTTATATCAATCTGCCTTATGGCCAGCTTCGTAAATTCCGTTATAGAATCTTTATCGATATCCCATATATAAATATCCTTTTTCTGAATTTCATCCGGTAAAGTATATAACAGCTTAACCATTCACTTCCTCCCGCATTACATCCCAAACCCCATATCCTCTAACAGCTTTTTACATACAATTTCCGCCAACATTTCATTTGCTTCCTCTGAATAATGGCAAATATCGGTAAACATTCCCTCTTTCTCGTCAAACAATGACAAAAGATTCATATAGAAATCATCATCTCGCGCATTCTCTCGAAAAGATACTGCCTCATTGTCCATGTCTCCGCTAAAATGGACACTTTTCTCAAAAATACTGAGATTCTCTTTTGCCTCTTTAATAGGCTGTAAATAGCAAAAATATTTACTTCCGTTTAATTCTGCCACTGCCTTCATAATCTTTTGTATTCTAAGCCAATATTCAAACGCACTTTCCCTGATTGGCAGTCCACAAACACAAGGTGTCTTTGGCGACAAAATCCTGTACCACTCCAACGTATGCTTTAAATTAGCTTTGTTTTCCACTCCTCGAATCATGTGGCCTCTGTTATTGACTCCACTCATACTGATAATATAATGAGGGTTCAAGTGTACAGCGTCTCTGATCAAACGCAGGAGTTCCTGTAGTACATCTTCACCTGCTCCCGCACAGTCATATATAGTTACAGTTTGTCCCTGTAAACTCAATTTCTGATATAAAAATCTCACCCAACATGTTGCCCTCAATATTCCATCTGTTGATGTGGAACCTCCCAAAATAACAATTCTAATATCATCTTCTCTTCTATTGCCAATTACGCGCACTCCCGGCAAATCTTTATCATCATATACCATGCTCCATCCCAAGAGAGGATCCGGCGTATTCTGATCCTGTCCATTCCAGTCATTCGTAGTAATGGGATGAAATCCTGCGTAATTAAATGCACTGACCGAAAAACCTATGTTTTCCAATATTTGATAGACTTCAATCTGCTCCTTCCGATTCAAAATATCCAAATCATTTACCAGTACGAAAGTATCCTCAATTCTTTCGTACGCTAAATCATAAACATTCTTGATATCCGGATTTTCTATAAAATCTTTATAGACACAGCCGCTAATCCTTATGCCGTACACTTCCAGTGTTTTCTTTATTAGCTGAAAATACCCACCTAATGTCCTCGTATAAACATATATATTCTTTTTCTCACGCCAAGCCTTATGAATCGATTGAAAAAGAGATATCACAAGAAGGATGTCATCATCCAGAAAATCCCTGACATACATATCTGTTCCCAAGGTGTCTAACACGTCTATCATTTCCTGATGATATTGTTTTTGTAACGCAGAAATAACAAATACATTATTGTTATCCTGCTCAATTTCATCTATCTGACAAACCTGTATGTGCAAATCAGCAGCATTTTCATTTTCCTTTTGAGTAACACAATAACCTTCTGTCTCTATACCGTTTCTACGCAAGTCCATGTAGATGCTTTTAGCTCCTAAGCCTGCGCCATAAATATAAACGGTTCTCCTTTTGAGTTCTTCATCAATCTGCAGTAATTCAGAAAGCAGAAAAGCTTTTTGATTCACCTCTTCAGGAATCCTGCTCCTGTCACATTTTGCGGACAAAATAATAACTGCTTTATTGTCATTTAAAGCATCTTCTATTTTCATCACCGGCCTATTCATATAAAACTCTCCGATATATGCCTTTTCCTGTGTGATAAATCCTTTTATATCAATTTGTCGTAGCGCAAGCTTTGTAAACTCCGTAATAGAGTCCTTATCAACGTTCCATATATAAATATTTTTCTGCTTTATTTCATCCGGTAATGTGTATAACAAATGAACCATGGTAATATTTCCCTTTTCCAATAGAAATCTCAACCTAACATAGTTTCTCTTTTAATCTTAAGGAACCAGATCTTTTAATAATTCTTTACTCACGATTTCAGCCAATATGGAACCAGCCTTCTCTGAATAATGACAATTATCTATAAACATCCCTTCTTCCTCATCGAATAGTGATAACAGATTAGTATAAAAATCATCCTGACCTGCACCCTGACGAAAAGAAGCAATTTCATTATTGGCATCCCCACTAAAATGAACGCTTCTCTCAAAAGCAGTCAGCTTTTCTTTAGATTCTTTCATAGGTTGTAAAAAGCAGTAAAACTTACTTCCGTTTTGCTCTGCGACTGCCTTTATCACTCTCTCTATCCTTACCCAATATGCAAAGGCATCTTCTCTAACCGGAACTCCGCATACAAATGGTGCTTTGGGAGACAGAATTTTATACCATTCTATTGTGTGTCTCAAATTCGCCTTATTCTCTATCTCTCCAAGTCTATGCATCTCATTATTCACGCCGCTCATGCTGATGATATACTGTGGATGCAAGTGCACGCCATCTCTGATCAAACGCAATAATTCCTGCAAAACATCTTCATCCGGACCGGCACAGTCATAAATAGTAATCGCAAGTCCTCTGGCGGTTAACTTATGATACAGCTGTCTTACCCAGCTTGTTGTTCTGAATATCCCATCCGTAGATGTGGAGCCACCAAGCACCAAAATGCCTATATCATCCCTATCCATATTGCCGATTACATTGACTCCTGGCAGATTTTCTTTTCCATATAAAGCGCTCCATCCCACAAGCGGATCAGCCGTCATTATGATATTTTTTTGCCAGTTTGCCATACTGACCGGATAAAACCCAGCATATTCAAATTTACACATCGACAAACCAATGCTTTCCAATAGGTCATATACTTCTATCTGTTCTCGTCTTTCCAGCATATCAAGGTCATTCACCAGCACATAAATATCTCCAGTATTTTCATAAGCCAACTCGAAAACATCCTGAATTTCTGCTTCCCTCTCTGCCTCCTTGCAAACATACCCACTGATCTCCATACCGTATAATTCCAATACAGCCTTAATCAATTCAAAATATCCTCCCAGTGTTTTCGTATAAATATATATCTTTTTCTTCTCATACCATGCTTTATGGACAGACTGAAATAATGCAATCGCAAAAATCATATAATCCTGTAAAAAATCCCTGATATAGATTTCTGCTCCACGCATATCCAACATATCAATCATTTCCTGTCTGGTATTCTCGCTGAATACGGAAATGATAAAAGCATCACGATTATCTTGTTGGATTTCATTAATCTGATAAACTCTCTTATTATGTAGTACATCTAAGTTTTCTTTTTTCGTAACACAAAACGCTGTAATATCCACGCCAGCGCCAGTTAATTCTGCATATATATTCTTACCTCCGACACCGGTGCCATAAATGTATACTTTCTTTTCTTTTAACTTTTCATCGATTTGCAATAATTCCGAAAGTAAAACTGCTTTCTTATTTATCTCTGCCGGGATTTTATATCTCACACACTTTTCAGACAGAATAACGACCCCATTCTCGTCATTCAGAAATTCTTCTGTTCCCACAATCGGCCTATTCATATAATAATCTCCAACATAGGATTCTTCCTGCGTCACAAATCCCTTTATATCAATCAACCGCACCGCCAGCTTTGTAAATTCGGTAACAGAATCTTTACTGACATCCCATATATAAATAGTTTTCTTTTTCATCTCCTCTGGCAAAGTATGCAATAATCGAATCATTTCATTCACCTTCCATTACTAGAATGCATAGGTAAACTCCGGAAGTTTTCCCCTGTCCACACGTTTATGTTCCTCGCCTGCGCCCAAATCCTCTTGTCGTACTTCTACTTCTCTGCATTTGAATGCTGCTATAGATAACAGTTTTTGATTCTGTACATCTTTTTCTCCTGTACATAAATTAGCAATCATCTGCTGGAGCTGAGGAATCGTCTCAAATCTGTATGGCCTCATATAGGTGTCTTCCTCTTCTCTAGTTATAAAATAGGAATCTCTATCGGTACTGCATCTTTTTTCAAATATTTCTCCATCACAGTTTGCCGCCGCCCATTCCTGAAGCAAACTCTTCTCCCTGATATCAATCGAGCTCATAGATTGTCCTCCAATCCTTTTCTTCTTCCATAGAAGGCTGTTCTTCCTTAAATAAAATAGTATTTTCCAAAATCAAAACATCCATCTCTGTACGCATAAAACATAAATACGCGTCCTCAGGCGTGCATACAATCGGTTCTCCTCTTACGTTAAAGGAAGTATTGATGATAACGCTGCATCCTGTTTTTTTCCGAAACGCCTTAATAATTCCATAATAAGCAGGGTTTACGGACTCTGAAACAGTCTGAATTCTTGCACTGTAATCCACATGTGTCACTGCCGGTATGTCAGATCGAACCATATTGACAACCGGCAGCAGATTATCCTTGGTGTCTTCCAAGCTTTCATTCAAATCAAACCTTTCCCGCTTATCTTCCCTGACGTTAGCACAAAAAAGCATATAAGGGCTTGTCCCCGACAGTTCAAAATAATCTTTTACGTCCTCTTCCAGAACGGAAGGTGCAAAGGGTCTAAAGGACTCCCTATATTTAATTTTTAAATTTAACTTTGACTGCATCTGCGGCGATCTCGCATCTCCAATAATACTTCTGTTTCCCAACGCCCTTGGACCATATTCCATCCGTCCCTCAAACAGACCTATCACTTTCTGTCCATCAATTAATTCCGCCACTTTATCATATAATTCCTGCTTAGTTTCGCACGCATGATATGGATATCCCTTGACATCCAAATATTCTCTGATATACTCATCGGAAAACCGTGGTCCCAGATACGTTCCCTTCTGCATATCATGTACATCATCACACTCTCGCTTTTGATCGCAGAACTGATAATAATAAAACTGTGCAGCTCCCAATGCTCCGCCTGCATCTCCTGCCGCCGGCTGCACCCAAATATTGTCGAATATCCCTTCCCTTAACAGTACCCCATTGGCAACACAGTTTAATGCCACTCCACCCGCCATAACCAGATTCTTACAGCTGCCTCCTGCAATCTGTTTTGCCGTCTTTGCAATTAACAGGACAATCTCCTCCAACACTTTTTGGACCGATGCAGCCATATCCATTTCTCTTTTGGTAATTTCGCTCTCCGGCTTTCTGCGTTCACCGCCAAAGAGAGCTGCAAACTTATCATTTGTCATGGCTCTGCCGTATTGATAATCAAAATACTCCAAATTCAACTTATAGGAACCATCCTGTTTGATATCAATCAGATTATCCTTAATCAGCTGATAATAGACCGGCCTGCCATATGGAGCCAAGCCCATCAGCTTATAGTCTCCAGAATTTACTTTAAATCCACAGAAATATGTAAATGCGCTATATAGTAAACCCAAGGAATGTGGGTAATCTATCTCTTTCTTTAGTTTTATTTTATTACCCTTTCCATAGCCTATTGTTGTAGTTCCCCATTCACCCACTCCGTCAATGGTAATGATTGCCGCCGCCTCATAAGGCGAAGGAAAAAAGGCAGACGCCGCATGCGATATATGGTGTTCCGCCACATAAAAAATGTCTTTAATATTTCTCTTCAGAACATGTCCTAAATGTTCCTGAACCCATATTTTCTTAGTAAAAAGAGAATCAAAAGAAAATTCTGTCAGATCTTTTGTGTCTGCGCCTGCATACTGCATATTCTTGACAAAACGGTCAAGCGTAAGCAGCGGATTGTCATAATATACGACCGCATTAAGCTGCTCGGATGTAATATCACCTTCTCTCAGGCAATATCTTATTGCGTTCTGGGGTATAGACGGGTCATGTTTGATTCTCGTAAATCTTTCCTCTTGTGCCGCTGCAACAATCTCCCCGTCTTTAATCAAAGCTGCTGCCGAATCATGATATAAAGCCGAAATTCCTAAAACATACATCTATTATTCCTCCTGTCCGATTTCCCTTTATCAATCCAGTCATTCCAAATTGCTTACATATTTGTTTCTCAACATAAAAAATTCGTAAAATTTCCACACCATGCAAACCATTGCTTATGTGTATTATCACAAAATCTACACGATTCCACAGGTTGTGATAATAACTGGTTCAACTTAAAACCATCTAAGTCTTCCTCATAAATGTTTATAATGTCCTCCTCACAAACCTTCATTCTTTCATCAATCATAGTTTTGTACTTTTTATTTAAAATTGGCACAGCACAAACAGACATTCTCCCGTTTTCCAAAAAATGACATCCTCTGCTTACACACATCTCAAATTCTTTTTGGGGATCGGAATCCCCTGCCGGATTTGTTATACTGAAAAATTGAGTAACCGGCTCAGATATGGTACAGTCAATACCATTCTCCAAACACTTAAGTATTATTTTTTCTTTCATTCTGCTGGTCGGAGGGTACTGCGTAACATCAAACCCAACACATGTCTCTTTCATTACCTGCAACAGCTCAATGCTGATACTGGGAATCAATAATCCATTAGTCACTACTCGTATATTCGCATCCGGAAAAGCTTGTCTGGATATATTGCAAAAATCTGCAAGATGAGGATTCAGCAACGGCTCTCCCCCCATTAGCCTAATTCTTTTTACGCCCGCATATAGCTCTTTCAATCTGGCAACATCTTTTTTGTATTTTTCCAAATCACCATATTCTTCGGGCGCTGCATTGCTGTAATGCCCACATCCTTTACATTTTAAATTACAATGATACGATATATGATACTCATAGTATTCCAATCTTGGTTTATTCACGTCGATTGCATAAATAGAATCCTGCTTCAAAAAATTTTCTCGCCTATCTCCATGCAAATACTCATATGACAGTCCATAGCACATTATATGGAATGTGCTCTCTCGAATCTGCAGCATTACACCATCCGGCTCATTCACTGCAATGATTACCCCTCCCCCTATGTTTTTTAAGGCTTCTCCGTATTTCTCCATAACCTTTTCAAAAGACAAAATATCTGTTCCGTCTAACTTGTTTCCAATCTTTTGTGAATTATTATCACAAAAACATTTAACGTGTAATCCTTTTGATTCCAAATCCCTTTTTACTCTTAATCCATTTTTAGAAGCGCCAAAAATCACAATCGCATCCATCACATCATCTTATCCTTTCCTTCTCCCACCTTTTATTCTTTTCGCAGGTGAGTTGTTTTTTGCACTACATAATCAAATAAATCTTTTAAACTTTTACAAACCCAACAATCATTCTTACAATCTCTCTCGAACGATAGGTTTTCATAGAAACCCGCTATTTTTTTATTCTTTTCCGTCTGCCGATAATATCCATAAAGCACCTTTATATTTCTTAAAAGACACACCTGACAAATCTGCTTTAACATCTCATACTCTAACCCTCGTTCAAATACACGACAGCTCATTACCCAATCATTGATATGCGCTTCGCCGTCTTCAATGCGTACTATGGCAATCGCTACAATACCGCTGTCACCAAATCGGTCGCGCAGGCTCAATACAAAAGATGCTGTCTTCTCATCACCGCATAGCTTACATAGATCTTCTTGTGTATAACGATTCGTCATGAAATTAAACTGATTTGTTTTATTGAGAAGTTGTACTGCTCTGAGTATATTTTTCTCATTGACAGGCTCGATCTTACATACCATCCCTAATGAATTTAAATACTCTTCATATGTCTGATATTTTTGCTTCTCCTGACTTCGAACTATCTCTTCCTTATAAAGCTGTCCGCGTTTGCTATCTTCCTGAGAAATCCCTGTCACTTCAAAATATGAAACGATATCCAGTTGTTCTATGAGATGGTCAATCGTATTTACCTGTATCGTCTCCATTCCCGGCAGCATACTCTTTACGCTGTCGCATTCTACCGGATTATCATCTATGAAAATTGCCGAATCGCTTAGTATATTCAATTCATCCAGAATTTCTTTTATATTATCCGCTTTAGGATTCCAATTAATCTTTTTCATCAGAAAATCATCCTTCCTTAAAACAGATTTGGATGATTCTAACCCTCTGATTCCCGTCTCATAATCATTCTTAGAACATATATTCAGTAAAATCCCTTGTTGAGACAATTTTTTTAAATATTTATGAAATATGTCAAAAGACTCTCCCTGCGGTGTCTCCATTCCCAGTTTAATGCCCTCGACTCCGACCTCTCCAATAGTACCGCCCCATAAAGTGTTATCCAGATCTGTAATGATCGCCTTCTTATTTCTTCCCAGAACAGACTTAATAATATTCGCAATACTCAATGCATAACGAGGCATTGCCTCCATAGCCATAGGACATTTATATAAATTCCACATCCTGTCATCATACCAGTTTACAAGACCAATATAAGAGGACAGGTAGTGAATATCATTGACCCGGAAATACTTATGATGTTCCGCATAAACCGTGACAAAATCATTGATATTATCTATATATCTTACATTTCCTCCTTTGTCCACTTTTGCCGCATTTCCGATTATCCTATATGGAAAATATTCAAAGTTATTCTGTATAATATCGCATTGATATGTTTCTGCTAAAGACTCCCATATATGACTAAGCCTTTGCTTTTCTTTTTGCAAAAGTCTTTCATAATCCAACGATGGTTCTTCATGATATAAAAGATTCTTACTTGTCATATGGAGTAAAATAAATTCCGGTGAAAAATCAGATAATTCTTTATTAGGAAAACATGCCTCCTCATAAAATCTATTGTAATTTCCCTCCCAGAAAATGGGTTTAATCCCATGATAGAGCAAAAAAATTTCAATAAATTCTTTTATTTCTCCAAAAGTGGAACCGCAAAGAACAGCAATTCGCTTCTCAATACAGGCTGGATTCTGCAAAAACTTTTCTTTTAATCTCTTTTTATTTTTTAACATTTCAGAATAGTCTATCAGTTCATATAAATCATCCATAGGTTTCCTTCCCGGATATATTATTAAGATTATGAAAACAAGCGTCTGCCTATCTACAATTTCTCAGCCACATAAGCCAAACCAACGGAAATATCCATTGATTGTGGGAAATCGTCCTGCATATGATATATTTTCTTAGCTATAATCCTTAAGCCTTGTCCCACCAACATTTTTTCGACGACCGCCGGAGACACAAAATTAGATATGTGATCCATATGATTGCTGTCAATAACTGTGGTGAGGTACAATAATCCTCCCCGTTTCAATGTTCTGACTATTTCGCGAACACCTGCCTCTGGATTGGGTATGTGCTCTATCACTTCTGCGAGTACTCCAAAATCAATTGTTTCGTCCGCCTGTGAAAGCCCTTCAAAAATATTTCCATATTTCAGAACATATCTATCCTTTTCTATCCCTTCCGCATTTAAAATCTGTGTTGCAAACTGTATCGCATATGGGGAAATATCATATCCACATATATTGATTTCCGGAAAATATCTAAATATCTCCCAAAGATAGAATCCTTCTCCAAAACCCACTTCAATTCCAACCATATCTTCATTCAGCCTTTTCAAAAAATCGGTGAGAAATATATGGTTCTTTTCATAAAGAATGGTTGTATAAGCATAGGACAGCAAAAGTCCCGGCATATAGGTTTCCATCATAACTTTCTCGTTATCATAGATTTGCTCCCTAATCATATCGAAATCTAAATGGCCATAACTTTTATTTTCAATAAAATAGTCCATCTGTTTTAAATAGTCATATATGTATTTCCTGCCTGTCTTGACCGCATCAAGACCCAACACTTCAAACAGATGTAATATGCCTTCTGCCACATCTTCATACTCAGTCTCATAGCGGGCTTTGAGAATTTCTATCTGCTCTGCAAGCCCTACTGTTAGAGGCATAGCCTTTAACTTTTCTAATAAATCCTCTAATTTCATATGCTTTTCCCGTTCAATATATTTAAATCCTATCCTCTTTACCAAACAATTCATCCAACGGTACAGGATTCAAAATAGTACCATTATGATTCAAGTATTTTTTTGCAAACTCTATGTCTTCGCCAGAGAGACATTTGTTACTGAACTCTCTGAATTTTTTAACAGAAAACCCTCTTTCCAATATGGTTTTTAAGGAGTCTTCTCTGATATTTCCCATTTTTGTATGTATATAAGGACAAGGTAAAACATCTCCCAGTGGCGTCACATAGAACCAGTTCACTGCCGGGCATCCATAAACAAGTTGTTTATCATTTGGATTCAGGAAATTCCACAAATCTCTAATAATATCCGGATAATCTCTTTTCATCTGCTCCAAAACCTTAGTATCTTCTTCGGTGAGCATAACATCATAATTACCCTTCCAATTACCGCTGGGCGATGCACAATTAAAGACAATCCCCCAGTTATTTTCCTCCAGATAGGAAACAAATTCTTTTAATTCCGCGCTCTGCGCATTATAATGCCCCACTACAATGTTTACATAGGCCTTCATTCCTGCCTGCTGTGTATATTTCAGCGCTTTCATACATTGCTCATAGGAACCTTTCTTTCTCCTGAATTGATCATGTTCCTCTGCCGTGAATGCATCAATGCTGACGCTGACGCGATCGACGCCTGATTCCGCCAATCTGTTTGCCATTTTTTCATCCAAGAACCAGCCATTAGTTGTGACATACACATAAAATCTATCCGTCCCTATTGCATCCAAAATCTCAAATAAATTCTCATTTAACAGCGGTTCTCCTCCTTGCACATCTATTTCATATGCACCCAAAGCATCCGCCTCGTCCGCCAGACGTTTTATATCTTCAAAGGTTAATTTCGTCTCTCCAAACTCTCCCGCTCCTGACTTTGTAAAACAATGCGGACATTGAAAATTACATCTATTGGAATAGTTTAAGTGGAAACCTTTCACATTTGTTCCATAGCCATGATTTTCCTCACAGGAACGAGCGAGATCTATTAACTTTTCTGTCATTCTTCTCTTTTTTGCAAACACATTATTCATCGCATATCACCTCTTTAATTCAATAAGTCGTGCAATATCTCCCACATTTTCCATTGACACAATATCATCTACTTCAAACTTGATACGAAATTCTTTCTCCAACATTGCTAATAGGGATAGATGTTTAAAGGAATCCCATTCTTTAATATCATTTGCATCCGTTTCCTCGGATATCTCTAAATTTTCATTTTCAAAAACCACTGCGAATACCTCTGAGATTTTCTCCATCGTCTCGCTCATACTCTTACCTCCTCTAATCTAAATACCAAACATACGAACAAATTGATGTGACTCTAAAATATATTTAGGAGTATTGGGAATAATATATACTGCATCATTCTCCGTATTTTTCGTAACTACTGCACCTGCCCCGATAAAATTGTTTTTACCGACGGTTATATTATCACCCAGCATGCAATTAGCTCCGAGAAAGGTGTTCTCCCCAACCACCGATTTTCCACAAATGACTGCTCCGGGAGCTATCCAGACATTATTCTCTATCACTGTATGATGCGATATGACTGCTCCGGAAAAAATACCTACATTATCCCCGATAACTGCTCCTGGTCCTATGCTTACATTGTTAACAATGATGGTGTTTTTACCAACACTATTTCTTATAGTCCGTGAAATATCTGCTCTGGAATGCACAAAACTCGAAAGAAAATATCCTTTCTCTTCTACCTCACGGCACTTTTTAATCCTTTGGGCATTTAACTTTTGATAACCTGTGGCAACAATCATTCTATATTCCTCTGGACTATAGCTGTGCTCCACCTCCTGGAATTTCACGACCGGCAACCCGAATTTATTTGCCATGCAATAATATTCCTCATCTACGCAAAAAGCAGACACTTCAATATCTGTTTCTGCATCATTTGTTATGCTGTCATATACAATATCTGCAGTTACTCCTATTCCAAAAATGATAGTTTTCTGCTTTAGCATCTGAACTACGCCTCTCTTTTCCAATTCAAATTATTATCAAAATGGATTCATAACACATTCTCTCAAAAAGCTTTTTATCGTTCCTATATCATTAAAAAAAAGAACATCAATTATAGATAAACTTTTCTCGAAATAATCCTGATTTTGATCGTATACAATCTTGTCCATATTGGTATCCAAAAAATAAAGCTTAATATTCTCTCTTACAAAACTATCTTGATGATATAACTTTCTTCCACCGCTTAAATTGATATATTCATTACCTCCCAACTTCTTACAAATTTCCAGTATTCTTTCCTCGCCACATAAATCTGAATTCTTTTGAATTCTAGATGAAAAATAAAATTCTGTACTAATTTGCAGATATTCGCTAATATCTATCAAGCTTTTATATATATACTGCGTTAAATCCTCTTCTTTGCTCAAAATTATATTTTCCAATATAGGCATTACATTTTCAAAATATGGTGTATTTTGATATGCATTACAAAATGTCTTCAAAAGTTTTTGTTTTTCTTGTAAAGAAAAACTTAATTTTGTTTCCATGATAAGCTTATTCTGAGATGCCTTTCTGATGGGAATCGTAAATCTGTACGGTTTTCCATTGACCAAAATGCTATTGCGATTAATAAAACCTCGCATAATATAATTGACATCATCTAATATTACAAATTTGTCAACTAGATTTATCAACTGCCAATACCCTATATAAGGAAACAGGTAAGGCTGCATAATCCCTATTTTCATGTCACCGTATATTCCTTTCGCTCCACTTATGCAAGCAATGCAAAGTATACTTTTCTTTTAACCCGCTTAATCTCTTTCCTATAATCCTGAATCTTTCATATTTGTAACCTGCGGAACACACTTTAAATGCTCTATTATGCTTACTATTTTTTCTAAATTTTCCATTTCCAGATTTTCATAAAGTGGTAATATTAATACTTTTCGAGCCAACTGTCTCGCACAGTCCAAATTCATTTTTTTATACATATTTTTAAAGCACGCTTGATCAGATGATAGCGGGTAGAAATATTTTCTGGAATAGATATTATTTTCTTTTAAAGTGTTATACAAATCATCCCTCGATAATATAAAATCATCTTCCACTAAAATCGGAAAATAAGCATAATTATTATTAGCAGCTCTATTCCTATCAAAAAAACTTATTCCCTTTACTTTCATCAGTCTTTCTTTGTAGTATTCGTATCTCTTTTTTCTCTCCTCAAATGCTTTCTTTACATACCGCAAATTGCACAATCCCATAATAGCCGCAAACTCATTCATTTTTGCATTTGCTCCAACCTCTGTAACAAGCTCTTCTCCACGTATACCAAAATTTTTTAAATTATATAGCTTTTGATACATCTTATAATCTGCAAAAGAAACGGCGCCTCCTTCGATCGTATTGTAGACTTTTGTTGCATGGAAACTGAATATTGAAGCATCTCCATAATTACCAATTCCTTTTCCGTCATATTGAATGCCAAAAGCATGAGCCGCATCATAAATTACTTTTAAACCATAGTTATCAGCAATCCTCTGTATTTCTTCAATATTACAAACATTTCCGTACACATGTACGGGAACAACCGCCACCGTTTTTTCGGTAATCAAATCCTCTATTTTTTCTTCATCTATTGTTCCGTCACTGACTTTTACATCACAAAATATAGGTTTTAAATGATTTCGAACAATTGCATGTGTTGTTGAAATAAACGTGAATGGAGTTGTAATTACTTCCGAACCCTCTGGAAAATCAAATGCCTGAATCGCTAACTCCAGTGCCATATGCCCATTTACCATCAATGAAAGTTCAGCCACTCCAAGATATTCTTTCAATTTTATTTCTAATTCTTGATGATATCGCCCCATATTCGTGAGCCAATGCGTTTCCCACAAAGGTTTAATAGCTTCTATGTATTCTTCATATGGCGGCATCGATGATTGCGTTACAAGTATTTTTTTCTCCATATTAGCATCTGCCTCATACATTCATTTAATCAGCCGGGACATACTATACACACTCCACGTCCTGAATCATAAATGTTTTACCCGTCTTTCTATACAGCTGTACCACACTACTGCTCCCGTCCCCATAATACGCGTCACTTATCACCACAGCCCGATCCACATCGGGACTGTCATCATAAATCCCCCAGCCCTCCTGTCGATACTTTGAAACAAGCTCTTTATATTCTTTCCAAAGCCCCGGCCTCATGGACTCAATCGTCGCCTGAATAAGAGGGTGCGGTCTCCATAGAAGCACAACCTCATCCTGATTCTGCTTAAAAACTCCAAAAACTGATTTCATCTTTCGAAGCATCTTCTCATCATGATGCAAAAGTGCGCTTACGCTAGTATTATAGAAAACAATCTTCTTCCAACTCCCGTCAGGCTTCTCAATTATTTTCAGCCACTCTGAAGGAATCTTCAAATCTTCTTTCTTCATACTTAGCACCTTATCAAGCTTCGGCGAACCAAGCCCCAGGAATTTTTTCTCTAAAAAATCTCTGTCCACATGTTCGCCCAAAAGGCCCATCTCTTTCGCAGCCTTCCTATACTCATTGATATAGATTGTCCGCATCTTCTCCGATTGCACGATTACCCTGTCAGCATAAACTGTGCCAGGTGTAAAGCAAAAGTGCTTCATACCGTCAATATCCTCCCGATCGTCAGGCGCAATCTCTTTTAAAATGAAATAAGGAATATACACTAATTTATCTGTAAACTGTTTCAAATTCTTGGCATAAAAATATGGGTGTACACTGGTCACATGATTACACTCGTCATAAGGATTGTGAATATATATCGCATCCGGTCTGCGTGTTTCGAAATCATAGACATCGTATCGTGTAATCGGCACGTTCTTCGGATACAAATCGCCCTCATAATGTTCCTCTTTAAAACTTCCATCTGGATTTTTATCAAAATAGGGAATTGGAATCACATAAGCATCCGTATTCTCATCGACAGACGCTGCCTCCCACACACTTTCTAAGGAATCCCACATTGAAGCTTTATAAGGAAGAAACACAACCTCTTTTCTGTCCTGCGGCATATCATACTTAATTCCGTAATAAAGCTTTGTCAGTTGTTTCTGAATCTTTTTGGATACTTTTCGGTAAAAATTTTTATCGGACAAGTTTACATTGATTTGATAAATATTCTCACAATAATCTTCTAATATCTGTACGAGGTGCGTATAGTCTTCACCCATCTTTTCCATGTACGTCCCAAGAGCTATGGCCGCCTCCTGACACTGCATGAGAACTTCTGCGGCACCTTGAGAGTTAGAAACAGCAGATTTTGTGACAGCGTCATTTGCTTTCATAAGCATATCAACCGTCTGCAACATGTCTTTTTTCTTATACCTCTCCACTGCTTCCACCTTCTTATTATTAATTTACCTTTTGCGCCGTGCCCGCTCGATTCCACTTTGCTCCATGTGACTGCACAGCGCATTAATAAGGCATATTGGTTACTTTAACAAGTAATGCAGAAATTCCGCTTCGCTCCCGGTACGTCTCCCGTGAAAGGAGTTCCCAAAGGTCTTGGCATACCCAATACCTGGCTGTACGCCAGCTTCTAATGCCGTGTTTATTTTTATCAAAAGAAATTTCCCACAGTCCTACTCCCATGCATACGGTTTTGGTAAAATATTATGACTTCACAATATTCATCTGTGAAATTTTTCATTATGAACTCGTTTGTCCTCTTTGAAGGACATTTTTCGCAGTATTTTCTCGTTCTGGCAAATTTGCGCCACACGCGTTGCAGATAAATACATCCTTTGTCTTTTTGCCAATTGCGCCGCACTGGCTGCACGCATTACTGATATCTTTTCCCCAGACATTTATTAACGCAATGGAGCGTTCCCTGCATTTTTGTGTAAGTCTGCTCTTTACATATCCCTTTTGCCAAACATTTACCGAATAATTTATCTTTTTGTTGACACCTGCCTTAGAAGGCGGCGGCAGTTTGGGCAGATATATTACTGCAGGTTTTTCTGTCTGTAACATCCGGTTAATCTCCGCATTAATGTATGTGTGCAAAGTTGCTTCTAGTCTATCTTTTCCTGCAGTATATTTTTTCCTGCCGGGATTATTGCCTTTATTCTTTTGATATCTGGCATTGCCTTCTCTGACAAAGTCTGCGAGTGCATACTGGTATTCGCTGAATTTCTCCCCATAGACATTACCCTGATCCGTCACAAACATGTTGCGGATTCCCAATGCCAGTCCGATTGTATTATGGTAATTTTCATTTTGCTTGACTCTGGTCTCTACCGGCACATGAATAACAATATTGCCTTCCTCAGGAAAATACGGATATTTATTTGGCTGGTATAACGATTATTATCTGTAAGAGGAATAAAGATGCGCTTACGTTTTTCTTTGATGGCAAGATAAATCCCATGGTCATCGTAGCGATAGGCCTGCCCGGAAACCATAAATCCATCTGCCCCATCTGTGTGCAGCTTTTTTATATGTCTGCGCACCTGTCTGCGCAAATATTGATTCAGCTGCCCTTCCTCAACACAAGACCGAACTTGTGCAAAAGAGTTCTTCCACTCGTCTGCAAGCACAATTTCCTGCTTTAGCAGGATGCTCTCAAAACATCGGCTCTGCTTCATTACATATCGCAGATAATGTCTGTCCTCTGGCGTCAGATTAGCATTTTCCCGAATACATTTTTCTGTCCGGCTTTTAATCTGTGTCCATTGATTCTTGATATCACCCAAAGCATCAAATATTGCCAGATAAAAGTACACTGACGGCAGCCCGAGCCTTGCCCGCAGTCCGCTGGCAGTCATTTCATTCTGCACAGTATAACCGGGATATATCTTGGACAGACCCCCAATCCCACCATAGCGTTGATACACATAATTCTTGACACTGCTATAGTCTTTTGCAATCTCCACAAGCTTCTTCATCACCGCGTCAGGAACAGGTTCGCTATTATATTGATGGACTGTCTTACATATAGTACCTTGCGGCATATCGCTGTGCACTGTCCTCCCGGCTTATGAAACAACTTTTCGCAGAATTGGATATTCTGCGAATTTTCACTTATTTCAGGCATAAATTCAGGCACAGCCAGGGTTTTGACCACATAATTGACCATAATCAGCCAAGAGTGCATTAATATATTTTCTCTTTGTGTCCATACTGGGATGCACATAGCGGTTTAATGTAATCTGCACATCAGAATGCCCCAGGATCTCACTGAGGCTTTTAATATCCATGCCATTATCGATACAATTTGTGGCAAAGGTGTGCCGCAGTGTATGGAAGTTATAAGAAGGAGCATTGATGCTTTGCAGATAGCGTTTAAAATGATTTTGATATGTACGTGGTTCCATGGGTTTACTGGTACGCAGAACATATCCCTGTCCCGTTTTCCTGAAATTGGTAAGCAGCAGCAGTAGCCCATCGGATATTGGAATCTCACGATTGGAGAAGAAACTTTTAGGCGGTGTTTCCAGAAGAACTGTTTTCTGAAATCCGTCTTTGCTCTCAATCCTTTGCACCGTTCTATTGACATGAAGTATCTTTTGTTCTATATCGATATCCTCCCATTTCAAAGCACACACTTCACCCAGCCGTAATCCTGTGGACAGACAGAGAAATATTCCCGCTTTAGAAATATCCATATTATTATGTAAAAACTGCATAAGCTTTGCCTGCTCTGTCCTGTTCATAATTTCCACAGAATGGGGGTTCTGTACAACGGCTTTGCTTGTAATGGAAATCATTGGATAACCATATCGATCTTCTGCATAGCGCAAAGTCTGTTTGATAATTGCCAGTACACTTTGTCTGGTAGAATCTGATATATCCAGCACAGATATTTTATTTTGTATATGATTGTTTGTTATCTGGGTAAATTTGTCGTTAGAAAAAAGATTTTGGATATGACACTGATACAGATTTTTGTATTTGACATAAGTAGAATATTTTCTGGTTCGTTCTATCTTTCCGAGCCATTCCTCCATAAGGGAACAGAAATTGATATTATCAGGCCCTCCCTCTTTGCCTGCCGCAGGCCTGTCATGATAATCTGATATGGGTCTGTGCTCCGCGTAAGCAATACTGATAAGTTTTTCCTTTACTTCTCCATATGATTTCCCGTAAATCGAACGGTAACGTTTCTCTCCATTTTCTGATACAATCCGATATCGTCCTTCCCATCTTCCATCGGCCCGCCTCCTTATATTGTCACCTCGTCTCGACATTTGTACCTCTCCTTTCTGACCACTTTTTTGAACGTAAATGTTACAATATTGCTATTTTATAGTATAAATGGCGGTATTATTTTAGAAAATGTTTAATCTGAGGTGATCTTATCGTAAACTTCTTATGGTGAAACTACTCTTGAACACATCTGGGCTTTTGAGCATGGCAACAGGACTCCCGTACCTTGCTATGAGTTCCTGTTTATGTTATAATTTCAGTATTATTTTAGGCGTGGCAGCAGGAATCCGGACGAGGAGACTGAATACATATTCGTTGGCAAAACTTTATACCTGCAGCACGGCGGAAAGGCATACTTAAAAATGAAAAAAGCGATAAATCAATCAACGCTCACAACAATTCTGAATTTGGGTTCTATCTGTACACTGCTGTTTTTACTGTTTCTTATAATTTCCTACAGCGATGTAAGCCGCCGTTTGGAGGTTGCCAACGAAAATCGATTTGAACTGACTTACAACGCCAATCGATTCATGAATGGTTCTGCCTATCTGACCAATGAAGTCCGGGCTTACGCCGCCACTGGCAGTCAGGAGCATTATGACAATTATTGGAATGAAATCAATAATTTGAAAAACCGAGATATAGGCGTAGCGACCATGCAGGAAATCGGTATCACTGCTGATGAGCAGGCGATGATTGACGGCATGTACAGCCTTTCCAATCAATTGGTCCCGCTTGAGGAGCAGGCCATGGAGCAGGTGCAGGCAGGAGAGCAGGAAGCTGCCATTGATTATGTCTATGGTACAGAATATAATGATTCCATCACAAAGATAAACGCATTAAAGGAACAGTTTCTGGAAACTCTGGATGCCAGAACGCTTGAGGAAGTAGAATCCCTTAACAATACCAGTGGCAGGATTCAGCTTCTGATGGTACTGGCTCTGGTCATGGTAGGCGTGTTCCAGATTATTACCATGCTGATTATCCGCATGCGCATCCTGCGGCCCGTTATAGCAGTGAAGAATCAGATGGGAGAAATCTCCCAGGGAAATCTTTCCGCAGAGTTCTCCTGGAATTCCGACACCTCAGAAATTGGCATGCTTGTAGCATCCATCCATGAGACGAAGGGAGAATTGAAAAAGTATATTACGGACATTGATCATAAACTCTCAGAAATGGCTCAGGGCAATATGGATCTGGCAATCAGCAACAGCTACCGCGGAGAATTTCTGCCTATTCAGAATGCTATGCGGCAGATATTAGATGGACTGAATGACGCTCTCAGCCGCATCCACCAAACCGCACTGGCAGTCTCCACTGAGTCCCAGCGGATGGCCTCAGGTGCACAGACTTTGTCAGACGGCGCTGTGCAGCAGGCGTCAGCCGTAGAAGAACTTTCTGCCGGGATTCAGGATATTTCCGGACAGGTGGGCCGCACCTCTGAGGATGCAGATATGGCGAGAAAATCTGCTGAAGAAACAGATGCCCAGCTGAAAGTGTGCAGTGAGAAAATGGATGCCCTGTCTACGGCCATGGTTGATATTTCTGAATCTTCCAGCCAGATTAACGGTATCATTAAGACGATTGAGGATATTTCTTTCCAGACTAACATTCTGGCGCTGAATGCTTCTGTGGAAGCTGCCCGGGTCGGAGCCGCCGGAAAGGGATTTGCAGTGGTGGCTAACGAGGTTCAGCAGCTTGCAGCCAAGAGTGCAGAGTCTGCCAAGGATATCACCGATCTGATTGTAAATTCAGTACGGTTAATCCAGTATGGAACTTCTTTATCTAAAGAAACCACAACAGCTCTTTTGAATGTGGTTTCCAGTTCTAAGCAGTCGGCGGAACTGGTAGAGCAGATTGCAGAGTCTGCTCAACAACAGGCTGAATCTCTGCGCCAGCTGACGGAGGGCATGGAGAATATTTCCGCTGTGGTGCAGACCAACGCTGCCACTGCGCAAGAATCAGCCTCTTCTGCCCAGGAGCTCAATCAGCAGGCAGAAAAACTGCAGGCTGCTGTTCAACATTTTCAACTTCGAAGATAGTTACTTATAGACGGCATAGGATGTTTCTCCTATGCCGTCTTTCTATAGAATCCGACCACTTTTTTGACCATAAATATGAATTGAATACTATTTCGTTTGTAAAAAACAATAAAAGTTATGAGAATGTTTTGCCTGATAGCATCATATTGTAAATTGGTAACAACAGGAATGGGCATGAAATTGACAAAAGGGGTTATGTAAAGTATAATTATTGACGATACATACGTTGCAGATGGTTGATAAAATGCAATTTTTCATTGTTTAAGTTTCGCAGAATATCCAATTCTGCGAATTTTTATATTATTTTCTGCTGACTGTCCATATGCTCACTATAACACCATTCCGGATTTCATATCTTCTTCCATGATTCCCCCGATTACCTCAGCCTCTTCCATAAGAATTTCCGTTTCCATCAGAAGCGGAAGAAGTGCAGCGAACGCAGCAGCAAACAAAATCCCCATTCTTATATTTCCACTGACGTCATCAAATATTTCTTCATAAGTGGATAAAGAAAAGTTATTTCCCAGAGAAATCTGTGGCTTTTTTCTCTCCTTATTATCTGCATCGCCGCATTCTTTCTTATGATTGGCAAGCCGAGCGGGCAGCACATTCCTAGTGTACTGTAACATCCGGGGATGAATATACTCCCAGAAATCCGGCTCTCTGATTGCTGCTGTCTTATCCAAAATATAGGGGCTTATTTTATGAAAGATTGTCATAAAGACCTGTGCCATCTGCTCCCTTCCTTTGATAGATGGAATTTCGGACGAGACAAGAAATTGCTCTTTCTCATCCCCTACATAGTATTGGAAGAGTCCGCTTTCATCCGGTTCCGGTATCAGATCATAAAGCAGTTCCTCTTCACATCCATGTTCAAAACAATGGCACTCTAGACTTCCAGCATTTGTTTCTTTTCCGGCTACAGTGCGAAGTCTTGTATCCTGTGATAATGACAATACTCTCTCCTGCTGGAAAGTCGGAATGAAACTGCTCAGAAGTTCAGGTGATACACAGCCATATCCATCTTGTAATACAAACGGATGGGATGCAGAAAAGCGAAACCTATGTCCTTTCAGAGAAAATAGGTCTCGTTTTCCCCGAAGAGACATGGACACAATCATCACCGTCCTCTCTCCATGGGCCGAAAGGATCTTATCTCCTCTGCGGATATCGGAAATCTGTTTTATGGTACCATCTGCCATACGAACACATGCATCTGCGCTAAAGCAGGACGGTTCATGCGGCTTCTTCCAATAGCTGTTTCCCGGTCCTCCTTTGCTAAGAAACAAACCTGAAAATATTTCCCTGTCACAAATCTCCCCTATATATCTCACTTCATTCATAGCATCCCGCGCTTCTTTAAAATCTTCCCAGCCAAGGTTCCCGCCAGCCTTCCCGGCGGTTACCCACCGGTCATACTGTTGCCAATGCTCCTTATCCACACTTTCCGGAACTTCTAATCCTCCCGACTCTAATGTCTCGATGACAGTATCCACTTCTTCTTTTTTAGCTCCCAAGATTTGAAGTTTACACAGATGATGGTAAAGTTCCCAATCCGGATCCGTCCAATTACCCTGTTGTTGTGCAATGATTTTATTACCAATCCACGCTGTGCTTGTGAGCACCTGTATATAATCATCTTTTCCTTTTGTCTTCTCTGTATCTGACAATTCTTTCCAGGCCGCTGCCACCGGATTGTCACAGATTGTAAGAAGATATTGATAGAACTTTACATGCTGTTGCCCCAAAAGCTGCGGGATGGATTTCTCATTCTGGCGCACCTTAGTTATATCAATACGGTCCCGTGTATCTCTGGTAACATTATAAATGGTATCACACACAAAGGGCACACTGTTGCTGCCCCACTCTCTGTTTGATACCCCAGTCAGTTCGTCCAACTTATCCTGTTCCGGCATCGGCTTGGAATTTTTATAAAACAAATCATGAAAGCTCCCATAATTGCACCATGCAACCATAACTGCTTCACCCGGGACTGCCACCTTAAGGCGGTTTAAAACACACTTACGGTTATAAACGCCAATCGGATTTTCCACAATATTAGCTAATGCCCCAAAATATTTTTCCAGATATTGTGTCCCGCCGCATGCCTGAAAGGATACATCACTCATACAGCTCCTCCTTCACACACCTGAAACGAAAACCGCACTGCCGGAAGCTCTTTCCCCAATGCATCTTTCAGGGACAATGTATAGCTGCGTTTGGCAGTGATATCCGGCTTAACACCTTTTTTCTGGGAAATAATCCCGTTTGACACATCAAATTGCATAAAATCAGGTAATTGAGGAACAATAGAGTAAACTTTTGGATTGCTGCCTTCCACCAAAAGCCTCGGGATAAACTGTTGATCCCTGTCATAAGTATACAGTGCAATATCTGCCATGCACAGACCAGCCGCCTTTGCTGCTTTCATCTCTACAGTCCAGACTACAGGGGAATCACTCAATGTCAATCCTGTTCCGGCAGTATTCAAACATAAATATTTACCTTCTCCGTCTCCTACCTTAAACGACGCAGCTACAAGATGTTCATACTTATCCCTCGTTGCACTGCCTGCTGTTTCGCATTTCCATATCTGGCTTTTGTCTGTAATATCTGCTATAAGCTGCAATGCCTTTATCGTACCGTCCGCGCAGTGCGTCAGGTACAGAGGGATTTTCTTTTGTTCCTCATTTTCCAGATAAGTATAGAAACGTACATTTCCGGCTTCATCCACATCAAGCCCCAGACAGTTGGACGCCTCGCCATCAAATGCACCAATAGATACTGTATTATCACTATTAAAAATAACCGACCTGTCTGCACTGCCTGTATATAGGTTTATCCCGGTCAGTGACGGAACATCTCCGGAAGGCGGCACGATTTCAAAACTATCAATATCAAAACCGTCCGGCATATAAAACCCCATTTTGGACGCATAATCCTTCGCGAAAGTTTCAATCGGGGTGGGTTTCTTTTTCGTCACTTCAATCATCATCAAAATGAATCCCGCAACTGCCGCAGCAATGCCGATTACGCCAAAAATCGAGCTGGCAATCTCCAATCCTGCAATACCCGCTCCTGCTGCAATCAAATCCAGACAGGAGCTGGCAAGGAAAAGAGCATTGGTCGCCTTTGTCATATCACTGCCGCCCTTATCCAGATCAATGGCACTCATAACGATTCCCGCTATGGCAAAAGCGATTCCTAACCCTCTCGCAATAGCAGTATCCAGATTGCGTCCAAATATTTTTACCAATACGCCTTCACTCTCTCCTTCACGGAAGCCAAGTATTCTTGCCGCTTCCGCCGCTGTCTCAAGCCCCTCTCTTCCCAATCCTGCCTCTCCAATGAACCATTGCTTAAAGCTTGAATTAATGAGGTAAGAATCTGTAAGTGCTGCAATTTTGTTTTCCTTGGAAAACCAGAAGAAGATTCCAATCCGCTTCATCAACCCGGTAGTCGGTTTTAACATATTCACCAACATTGCGCGCTGTGTAATCTTGACTGCTATCATCGCAAATAGCCCTGCTCCAGTTCCAATCAGTTTCACCTGCTGCGCCGTACTCAAATCCTTCCATGATATCTGCCCGGACACAAACATGGAAATCCCTGTGGTAAATGCTCCCAAAATACACCCATAAGCTGCTAATTCCGGTATTTTCCCAAAAAGCTTTTGATACCATTTATCGAAATTACTGACAAATTTGTTATATACAAATATACCATCCAGTGAATTGTAAGCATATACCATGCAATTATAGAGCTTACCAAAGTCTTCTGCGGAAAGAGAGCGAATATATTTCGCATAATTTTTCAGTGTTTCATCCGCACTGTCAGCATACTTCTCCGCAAACTCTCTCAAAATCTTCTCCGTTGCATAGGAATAATCTGCCAGGGAATGATTCCCGGACAGATCAAACAGCACGGGAAGTACATTAGAAATCTGGAATATTTGAACACTCTTTATAAATTCCTGTACAAATACCGAATTCTGTTTGTCATCCAGAACCGTTAAAAGCGCCGTAATCTGCTGTACCTTCTGCGTAATCAGGCTGGCTGAGCTGATGCCGCTTAAAGAGGCATTTTGAAGCGCTGACAAAAAAGTTGGCGTCATAGAATAACGCAGAAGAAAGTACGGCCAGTATTTCCCCTCTTCCATGGCTTCTTTCGCTATCATATCAATATGTGCCTGATATTCATTCAGCGCCTTAATATCATCTTCTGATGAGCCGAAAGATTTTGCCGCATCTTCCTTCCACTTTGCACAGTCCTCTGCAATCAATCCGGCATAATTCGTCTTATCATTTCTCTGATCATCCAGAAACTCCTGCAGCTTTGGATACGCCTTCATAAATTCCTGCTTATAGATGAGGGGCGCCTGCTTTTGGAAAATCTTATTATCCCTCAGTTTATGATAAAGATATTTATCCGCCCTTACACGGTTTAATTTACCGGCAAACTCATCTTCCTTTGCTGTAGAAAGAATGCTGGTCAAATAGGCCGACGTATAAGGAGCATACATCTTCTGCGGGTCGCTTCCGTCATCTCCTTTCATCTCAAAAATCCCTCTCAACTCAGAAGGAATGTCGTCTATATTCATATTGATGAACTGCTTATAAAGATCTTCCGGAATATAATGCTGCAAAAGTGTCATAAAACTGTTCATGGATTTATCTTGTATCTCATCCACAAGCTGTCCCTGGGAGTTTATCTTGTATGGTGTCATTGCCAGAAGCTCCGTGTAGGAAGGATGACTGTCCTGCGCCGCCCTCAGACATACGGTCTGTTTGCACGGATTTAGTGCCAACGCCTCATCTGCTGAAATCCGTTGTCCTATGACAGCCCGTGCATTTCTATTTCTAAGAAGCCCTCCAGGAACCGCACCCTCTACAATGGCAGATGCATCTTCCGTAAAATGAAGAACACCTTCCGCCGGCAGCACCTGCTCAAACTCTTCCCTTTTTTCATTGCCCGTAAAATTCCACCTGAGCATTGTTCCTTCTACATGAGAATCTGAAATTTCCCGATTCCGAATATGTAGTTTTCCACCTAAAACAGAAAACATTGTTCCATCTGTATGCATCTGGTAAGTGCCGCATACCGTATTCTCATCCACATACCTGCCTACCACGCCATAGGCCGTTCCTCTTGCACTTCTTTCCCCTGTAAGAATTGCACCCGTCATAATCTGCCCAAAGGGATCCAGCTTCCCAACCAATTGGTATGGATAAAATTCATAACCTGGATCTGTGGTTTCATTCAGATTCAATTGAAAGCAGATGTTAAAATCACCATCAATCCAGGCAGAATAGGATGATGCATCCGGTTCCCAGATATCTTCATCCGGAGAGGTAAACTGCATGGTCAATGTCATTACCTGCTGTCCCACAACAGGCGTACTCTCCAGCTGATAAGTAATCCTTAAAGCTTTTTCAAGCTTTTTTGCCGCCCAGGCATCCTTCCACATGGAACTGGATTCATCATATACCAAGGTCGGTTGATTCCCCTGGTTTACTATGTAGGCCGCACCTTCAGCAATATCCAGTTCATAAGTTAAAGGAGCTAAAACAATTGCAGCCCCAAAGGCATGTCCATTACAGACAATCAGTCCGTGATTTTCATGGGCACTACGCGTAAATTCAAAATGGCCGCTTACCTCAGGTGTCGTAAACCGTAAAACCCTTTTATCTGTATAATATTCCCACTGATTGGAAGCTGCCGGAGTATTTCCAATATAGAGCTGGCAATTTTGCGGAAGGTTGTCTGTATCTGTTTCCTCTTCTGCCTCATTCATGCCCGGATAAATGATTGTCAGGCTTTTAGGCAGATTTCCCGCCTCTGTGACAGCTTTTTTTGTTTTCAGAATGGGCTCCGCATAACAAATCTGGTAAGTGACAGAAATCGGATTAATTGTCCTCATTAAATTTACTTTTTTAACTGCCATGCATATTCTCCTTCTATATTTACCGTATTTTTTAGTTATTATATCATAATAATTATATCGTTTATATAGTTTGATTTAGTATTGTAATACGATATTAAAAATAGTGCCGGCATTTAATAATCAACTCAGAATTTAAAAACTCTGTTTCGAAGAATACCAATAGTGAATTCTTCTGCAATTTACTTCACAGATTTGGATTTCCCGCCTCGGAACAAAAGTGTGCTTCGCATGCTTTCCTGTGAAATAAAAAAGATGATAAACGAAACATCATCAGACAATAGCTTCCGCCCTCTTCGCAGTTCCCAAACTGAATTTTTCCGCCATGTGCCAATATAATCTTTTTCACTATCTCCAGCCCATGCATATGATTGCCTGTGATACCCCTTTTCTTTTTCCGCAGTCCACGCAAAATCTCTTCGGAATAACCAATCCCGTTATCTCTCAGACGAATACAGCATTTGTTCTTTTCTACCCACAAAGATATCTGTATTCTCACCGTCTCATCCTGTCCGCTGTGTTTCCTACTATTGTTGATGAGATTGCGGAACACCCGCATGAAAAGCTGTCTGTCCGCCTTCAAACATACACTCTCTCCTTCCGGAACTATCTGCACATCGATTACCAGTTGTTCCAATGGAAAATCATTTAAAAACTCCGCGGCTATATTTCTGATCATTTCAGCCGGACGTACTTTTTCTTTCCTAAGGGTCTCCATGGAATATTCCAGCTGGGAAGTAAGGTTCAGATCTGCAATCAGTTCCTTCATCACCACACTCTGATGGCAAATCATGGATGCCTGCTGCCTTGCCTCTTCTGCCAGCTTCTCATCCTGTTCCAATGTATGTGCATATCCCATCACTACAGATAGAGGCGTGCGAATATCATGGGAAACTCCTGCAATCCATTCAATCCTCGCCTGTTCCCTCTTCTTTATAAAACGCTTTGTAAAAAAGAATGCCAACGCAAGAATCCAAACAAAATTAATCAGAAAATAATAAAACCAGACCCGTTTCAAAAAATCCATCCAGGAAATGGGGAACTCAAGATTATACTTCCAGAGAACATCCTTTTGTAAACCTGTCACCATAATCCGGTCTTCCCACACCCGAAGCTGCACCGGATAGCTTTCCAGATAATAACGTGTCATGCGGGCAATATCCGCCTGTGTATAAGAATCTTTCAGTTCTTTCGGCTTCCTTATGCTCCATACCACCTGTCCGTTTTCATTTAAAAGCATAGCCCATTGATCCTGCTCCTTAAATCGCCGCTCCATCTCCTCGTCGAGCACATACCCATTGTCGGTATATGTCAGCGCATCCATAACACTGCCGCCGTAAATATAATTGGTATCCACATTGTGATAGACAAATGCTCCTGCCAACAAAAACACAAAGTTCAATGCCCCTACCAGCAAAATAATCATAACAAGCACGACAGCACCATATGCAAATACTCTTACACCTCTTCTGTAGTGATATCTCATATTCATCCCTGTTTTCCCCACATTGTATTCCCCTGATCATGCTTCAGACCAACCGATATCCCAGACCTCTCACCGTCAGTAAGTATTTCGGGTGAGAAGGATCTTCTTCTATCTTTTCCCGCAATCTGCGGATATGGACAATCAGGGTATTCTCATAGCCGTAATTTTCTTCCCGCCAGACCGAATCACACAAGGCATCAATAGTTACGATCCGTCCCCTCTCCTGTGCCAGCTTCTGTAAGATTGCATACTCCTTTGCTGTAAGAGCAACTTCCGTATCCATGCCGCTTTTGTCGGATTTCTCTCCGCTTCCCGCGTACTGCCCTCCATCTTCTTCCCGATTCCAACGCACCACACCACTCCCTAAATCTACACTGCACGCTCCCAGCACAACAATCTCGCCTTCCCGCATATCTTTTGCCCGATACACACGTTTCAGCACTGCCTTCACCCGCAAGATCAATTCTTCCGGCAGAAAAGGTTTGGTAATATAATCATCCGCGCCAAGCCCAAGCCCTCGCAGTCTGTTCTCATCTTCATCCCTTGCCGAAAGGAATATGACAGGCACCTCTGAATCTTTTTGCAGCGCTTCAAAAAGCGAGAAACCATCTCCGTCAGGCAGCATCACATCCAAAAGGACAAGATAAGGCAATTCTTTACGAAACATCTCTTCGGCCTCCATGCAGTCTGCCGCTGTAATCACATTATGAAAACCTGCCCGCTGCAAAAATCCTTTTACCATTTCCCGCAGTGTTTTCTCATCATCTACCAATAGGATTTTGTACTCATTGAGATACATCTGAAATTCCTGCTTTCTTTATATTCACAACACGATTATGATATGCCTCGTTTCCTGACTCCATAAACGTACCTTTTTATATATTATAGTACTTGTCACATTTTCGGAAAAGACATGCATCTGTTTCTTAAGGTAAATGTAATCTCCATAAAAGGGGCAACTTTATTCGTCCACAACCATAAAGCACTCCCTATATAAGAAAATAGCACCCTTATCAGTGCTATTTTCTCATCAGATATTTGTCTAATACATTCAAAATATTACTATGACATGTTCCCATTGTATTTCTTGACAATTCTTTAAGCGACAATTTTGCAATCCTGTTCTTTCTTCTGAATGCTCCTGCTTCCTGTACCTTAGAAGAATCCGGAATCTTCTTCCCCAGGAAAACCTCTTCCACATCATGACAAAACCAGATTAAATCGTAACCATTCCTTTCACAAAATTGCTGAATTTCACTAAATTCTGCTGCATGCTTAGCATTCTTTTCGTAGTCATCCGTATCAATGCAATAAATAACCTTCGTCTTTCCATGTATATAATCCCTGGTCTTTCGCTCAATTTCTCGCAAAACGTTCTTGCATTGATATTTCGATTTTGTATTCATATACACGATACTGATTTTAATCTGATTATTCTGCTGATACAGGTACTCCAAAACCTCTTTGATATAAATATAGTCAGTATTTGCTCTCTTGTTTGTCTCCAGACATAATATCATTTGTATTCCCATGCCCTGCTACTCCCCAAAAATACCCACAAAGTCTGTCGCATCAATATTAAATGGCGAATCTTCAATCATGCCATTCTTATAACAGTTTTCTGGCGACGCATTGCCTCTTGACGTCCACGGCACCAAATGATTATCGCTGGATAAGAAATCTATGGAATTCCTGTTCTCTTTTAATACACTCATAGGATCCAGATTATGCGTGGTAAAGCACAACTGGCCTTTACCATAATACATAAAATATTCAACCAGCCTGCACAAATACACGTCATTCAGGTTGGCATCCATCTCATCCACAAATACAATCCCACCCAAACTGGCAGAAGCAAAACAATCAAACAGCCTGATCAGTTTTTTAATCCCCGTGCTCTCAAACTCTTTATTTATCACATAACCGCCATAGTTAAGATTCAGGTCACATACATATTGGTCTCCATTTTCCTTAGCATCAATATCTATCGATACTAAATTGGGCTTGAAAATTTTGATAAACTGTGCGAGATGGTCCACTTTTGTCTTATATTCCTCATACTTGGTTTTCGACACATATTTTTGATTCACACTGGAATACACACTCCACCTGTCTTCATGTGCAAAGAACTTATCCATCAATTCTTTGTATCCTATATCTTCCTCCTTTAACTGTCTTTGCAAAAAATACAATTCGTGTTGATCCTCTGTTGGAATATATACTCTAATAAACAAAAGCATTAAACAACTCAGCAATATATAAAAGAAAAAATCTTGATCAGAAAAGTCCTCTCCAGGTACCACAATTTTCTCTACATTTATTATATAAGAATGAATAAATGGATGCATTGACAATAAATTCATCGTCGCTTTTTCTATGACTTCTTTGGCCTTATCATTGCAGGAAATATAAATCAGTTCCCCCTCTTTACATTCAAAAAGAGTCCGGTACTTATTGTTCGCATAATTCCCATTCTTTACTTTCAACATTTCATGTTGAATTTCATACAGATCGTTTTTATTTTTTCCAAGGCAAAAGGAATACTGAAAAACTGTCTGTTCCGTATCCAACCCCGCAAGAAACTCACAGGCAAATCGAAACATATGTGTTTCCTTATTGATAATCTCATCTAAAAATCCCTGTGTTTGCAACTCCATCAGGTAATTGGTACTCATAACCAAATCCTGAAATATCTTGACAGCCGTAATCAATGCAGATTTTCCAGAACCATTTTCACCATAGACTGCCTTAACTCTGTATTTTTCCGGATCAAAGTTTTTATCAACCGTTTTCTTATAAAAATCTAGCCTCACTTCTTCTTTGATACATTTCACACCAGAAACTGTGAAATTCAACAAATAGAATCCATCTGCCATTCTTTGCTCCATTTCTGCGCTGCTTTTTGTTCAGGCTTTGCTAAGACACTTAATATCTCTCTTTTAGTATCATTCTCTGTTTTCATGAAAATATTACAAAATGTATATTTTTAATTTTATTTGTATTATAAATAATTATTCCATAAAAAGCAAGCCGAACAATGACCTTTCATCCCAAGAATAAAACACGTTTCTTAAGGTAAATGTAATCTCCCCTTCATCGTCATGTAAGCAGCTCTTAGTATACTGAGTCTAACAACTTTAACGCAAATAAGAAAGGGAGATCAACATGTCAGCACAAAACCTGGTAGGAACTCATAATCTCACAAAACAATACGGCAAAGTACGCTGTGTCAACGCCGTCAACCTGCAGGTTCCGGCAGGCGCCATCTACGGCTTCTTAGGGCCCAACGGCGCCGGTAAATCCACCACCTTAAAAATGATTCTCGGCCTGGCCAGGCCCACAGCAGGAAATATCACTCTCTTTGGCACGCCTGTTCATGAGAAAAACCGCATCAGGCTGCTCTCACAGACGGGTTCTCTGATTGAATCACCCAGCTATTACGGCCATCTGACCGGAGAGGAAAATCTGCGCATTATCCAGACCCTCAAGGGCTGCAGCGTGAAAGATATTGATAAGGTCTTAAAGATTGTCCGCCTAGACGGCGCCCGTCAGAAACTGGTCAATCACTACTCCCTCGGTATGAAGCAGCGTCTGGGGCTGGCCGCCGCCCTGCTGGGATTTCCCCGGCTCTTAATCCTGGATGAACCCACAAACGGCCTTGACCCCGCAGGGATTCAGGAAATGCGTGAACTGATCCGCTCCCTGCCAGGTACTTATGGTATGACGATTCTGGTCTCCTCCCATCTGCTCAGTGAAATCGATCAGATGGCAGATCACCTGGGAATCATCCGCAAGGGAGAATTGGTCTACCAAAATACCCTGGAATCCCTCCATTCCCATGCCGTGTCCCGGATCGCTCTGCGCGTCAGTCACACAGACATGGCCATGGATATGCTGCGTCAGGATGGCATCAAAATATCATTAGAAGATGATTACCTTTTGTTTCCCATGATGGAGGACTCTTATGTGGCCAATCTTTGCAGGCGTCTTATCGCACAGAATATATCCCTTTACCGCATAGAGAAACGCGAGAAGAGTCTGGAGGATATTTTCTTATCTTTGACGGGAAAGGAGACCAGTTTATGATCACACTGAAAACAGAATTTCAGAAAATCAAAAGAAGAAAGATCGGACTTACCATATTTGCCCTATTGGGCATGCAATTTGCATGGATTCTCTGGACTGCCAAAAGCGCAAACGAGAAGGATCCTACCCAGGGATGGCTCAATCTGCTGCATACCCTGCCCCTGCTCAATGTCATCATGATGCCAACCATCATGGCAGTGCTCGCCTCCCGTCTCAGCGATTTGGAACACAAAGGCAACACCTACAAGCTGCTTCGGACACTGCGCAGACCAGGCATCCTTTTTAACGCCAAGGTATTGTGCGGGCTTCTGTATACAGGCATCATATCTGTCATTCAGGTTTCCTTTCTGCTGGCCCTTGGGTACAGCCAGCATTATGCAGGAGCTCCTGATATGTATTACTATATGCTGACCTTTATCCTGGAATTTGCCTGTTGTTTTTCCCTGTACTTGTTACAGCTCAATTTATCTTTGTTGTTTTTTAATCAGATGATTCCCCTGGTCGTTGGACTGTGCGGATCTCTGCTTGGCCTGGTCCTGATGTATATCAAAATGTATTCTTTCCTGCCCTGGGGCGGATTTCTCTCCTGTGCCCTGGTCGGGATGGACTGGAATGTGGAAACCAGAGTAGTAACCTACTTTTACAGGGAACATTCCACCGTCGAACTATGCGCAGTAGGCATGGTATTTATCTGGATCGTCATTTTCTATGTGACGGGCCGGATTGCGTTTACCCGCAAAGAAGTCTGATGCCGGATTTCCCTATCAAATAGAACGAGGAGGAAACATGTATGAACACATCTTATCAAAAAGCCCTGAAAGCCGAGCGGCTGAAGCTGAAACGAAGTCCTGTATGGCTGGCCTTTTTCGCACTGCCTGTGATATCGGCCTTCTTTGGTACCATGAATTACAGGATGAATCTGGCTGTCTTACAATCAGAATGGTACAGTCTCTGGAGCCAGCACTCTTTGTTTTTATGCTACTTTTTCATGCCTGCCCTGCTTGGTACTTACTGCTCTTATCTGTGGCGGCTGGAACACACGCATCACAACTGGAACAGTTTCCTGACTGCCCCTATACCGCTCCTTAGCCTGTATCTGGGCAAACTGACACAGGCCATATGGATGGCTATATTAGGAAACCTGTGGATTTTCCTGTTATTTTATGTGTGCGGAAAGTTTGTCGATATCCAGAGTCCCTTTCCGTCTGCTGCCGCAGAATGGTTTCTCTGCGGTGTCATTGGCGCGGTGGTCATCTGCTCTGTACAGCTTTTGTTGTCCCTGATCATCCGCTCTTTTGCCGTTCCCATTGGCATTGCCCTTTTAGGCGGTATTCTGGGACTCATGATCACCAACAAGGGTCACGGACTTGATTATCCCTACTCCATTTATTGCCTGGGTATGCGCGCCAATAATCCTGATATGACGGTGGATGTGCTGACCCTGGTCATCAACTCTTTGGGGTATATTATCATTTTTGCCGCATTGGCAGTTCTGTATCTGCACAGGAAAGAGATATCTGCCGGCTGAGAAATGAACAGAAGAATTTTCCATATATAATACGAACCGCTGATCACGCAAATGATCAGCGGTCTCTTTCCTACTTTTTCTGTCTGTCTAAAAGTTCCCTGAGCGCCTCATCACCAACGCTCACCCAGGCGTCCTCCTCTTCCTCATTGAGTCCAAGGTACTCCCTTAACGTCACCGGCTCTTCACTGAATCCCCAATCTTGGCTGTAATCATCAATCTCCTCAAAGGCTATCTCACCTGCCAGGTATTTTTCTTTAAATTTCTTTTCCGTCATCTTTATCCTCATTTCTGCACTGCTTTCATCCATATGTTGAAACTGCGCATATCCTATTGCAGTCCGTCTTCCCGCGCTTTTTTCTCCACCATCTCATAGGTGGGTGTGGGCACGCCATATTTTCTGCCCATCCGCACCACTTCGTAAATCAGCCCGTCAATCTCAGAGGGCTTGCCCGCATAGATATCCCTTTGCATGGATGTGCTGGCGGTAGGATTCAGAGCATCCAGAATCTGCAGATTGGTGGTCACGATATCTGCCAGGAAAGGAACCCCCATAGCCACCGCCAGCGCATCCACCTCTTTCATCAGCTTTACAAAGGTATCTCTGGGATCTCCGGTTTTCTGTACCTCACCGGCAGACGCATGATAATAGAGCCCGCAGGCCGCCATAGGGGATACATAGGCAAATTTCTGCAGGGCATCCCGTCTGATATTATCTGACAGAACACCTTCAATCCCGCTTTCTTTTAAGTCTTTTGCCACTTCTAACAGTTCCGGCCTTAATTCTTCCTTTTCTCTCACGCCATATACGATACGGAAGATGTCTCCATTCTGCCAGATAGTTCCCGGCTCCTTAATTTCTGCCGCTACATAGATACACCCATCCGTCACAAGCAGACCAGGTAATTTTTCCTGTAACCTGCTTCCGGTTCCGTAGATGTTAAGAATCGGAATCACAATCGTATTCTCATCAGCTGCACGGCTGATAAATGGAACGACTTCTTCCAGGGAATATCCCTTTACACACACAAAGATAATATCCGGACGTTCATCGTAATGCTCCATATCCGTGGCTTTGATGGGGAATACGGTATAATTTCCTTTCCGTGTGGTCTCCATGGCAAGCCCTTCCTCCTGCATCTTTTTCAGATGCAGGCCCCGCGCGATGAGTGTCACATCTTTACCCGCTTCCGTCATATAAGCACCGATACTGCCACCCGTACCGCCTGCGCCGATAATCAAATATTTCATATGTCTTTCTGCCGCCTTTCATCTCCTGCTTCATCTGAAAATCCACAAGTCTTTGTCAATCTGCCAATTGCCAATCTCTGCAAAGCTTTTCCTGCTTTTTGTCACACTCACATTTTAGCGGATAAGTCCATGCTTGACAAGCGTAAATGCATCAATATAAAACCCTGGCAGCTATGTCCGCAGCAAAGGTCTGCACAAAATACCGGAAGCTGCTTCTTGACACTTCTGTGAAATAGGTCCATAATAGCTACGGTTATGATTGCTACCTTGTAAATAGGAAGAAACTTTTTCGGAGGAAGATGAAAATGTTCTTACTTTTTTTCCTTGTATGGGTTGTTTTTAACGGACAGTTTACCTTGGAAATCGCCCTTTTTGGAATCGCTATCGCTGGGGCAATGTACTGGTTTATCTGCCATTTCCTGAATTATAAACCGGGTTACGACCTCTTTTTATGTAAAAAAGCGCCTCTTCTGATTCATTATCTGATAACACTTATCATTGAAATCTTAAAAGCAAACGGCGCTGTCTTCAAAATGATATACAGCGCCAAATATGAGCCGGAACCATCCATCGTTCATTTTAAGACGAACTTACAGACTAATTTTGCGCGGGTGCTTCTTGCCAATTCCATCACTTTGACGCCAGGGACTATCACTGTCTCCCTGGAAGATGACATATACACAGTACATTGTCTTGACAAAGAACTGGCCAAAAACATAGATTCTTCAATTTTTGTAAAACTTCTGGAAAGAATAGAGAGGAAGGACTGATATGGTATATCACACAATCTATATCACATTGCTGATTATATTGTCCTTTATGTTACTAGCCTGCATGATCCGCGCTGTCAAAGGACCCCGCATCGCGGACAGGCTGATGGCCGTGAATATGATGGGCACCATGGTCATGGTCATGATTGCCGTTCTTGCACTGATGTTGAAAGAAGGATATCTGGTGGACATCTGTCTGATTTATGCCATGATCAGCTTTCTGGCGGTGGTGGTTCTTTCCAAGGTATATATTGGTGTTTACGAGGAAAAACACCGCCAAAAGAAATCCCCTGATGAAGGCACCGTAAAGGAGGAGCTATCTGATGGAAATGCTTGAGTGGATGAAAATTATAATCGGCAGCGCTTTTTTACTCTGCGGTATCGTTATCTTTTTTACGGAATTATTTGGTGTTTTCCATTTTAAGTACGTACTAAACAGGATGCATGCCGCCGCCATGGGCGATACGTTGGGAATCACTTCCTGCCTGATCGGGCTGATGATCTTTTCCGGTCTTAACTACACCACCTTAAAGATTTTCCTGATCATTCTTTTCCTGTGGTTCGCTTCTCCGGTCTCTTCCCATGTGCTCTCAAGACTGGAAGCTGCCACCAATGAAGACTTATCTAAACACTGTGAGATCTACGAAGATCTCCGTATACTGGAACAGGAACTTTCTGACCGCGGCACAGCGAACGACGAAAAGGAGGAAACCATATGACAGCTTTTCAAATGATTCTGATGGGGCTGTTGATCATCTGTGCAATCTCCGTCAGTTTTTCCAGGAATCTTTTAAATTCCGTGCTGATTTATATGTCATTTAGTCTGGTCATGTCCTTATTGTGGATCTGCCTGGAGTCCCCGGATCTTGCCATCACAGAAGCAGCGGTAGGCGCAGGCATTACCAGTGTACTGTTCTTTGTGACATTGAAAAAAATACATGCCATCAATGTTGCCGGCAAAGAGCAGGAGAAAGACCCCTCTGCGAAAGAAGCTTTGCGAAAGCAAGAAACTGGTGAATAAATTCTCCGAAGAACCGTTTGTTTTTTGGAATGGAGGAAAAGATGAGTAAGAAAAAATCCGCCGAAGAATATCATAAAACATTTGCCTTTCACTTTTTCAGGTGGCTTAAGGGCGAAAAGGATCCATACCTTGGAAATGTGGAGATGCAGCCGCAGAAAGAATATGTCACGGATTCGGAACTGCTGCTTCGCCAGGAAAAGGAGCATGATGCCATCCTTGATAAAGTCTATGACATGGAACACAATGTGGAATTAAAGCTTTTTCACCGGCTGTATCAGGTCACCAGCATCCTCTTTTGCCTGTTTTTGATGGCACTGCTTTTCGTGACCATTTCCTATCTGCCTGCCACCGGCGCCGTGGAAAAGCCTGTGAATAATGAAGTGGCAGCACGCTATATCGAAAGCGGTCTGACAGAGACCGGTGCCGTGAATATCGTGGCCGGCATGATCTTAGATTACAGAGCTTTTGATACGCTGGGCGAATCCCATGTTCTCTTTGTGGCTACGATTACCGTTCTGATCATGCTTCGTCTGGACAAGAACAAGAAAGGGGAACCTAATCCCCTGACGAAAGAGATGGCCCCCAATGATCGTATCTATGAGCCAAAGAACGATACCATCTTACAATTGGTGGCAACTTTCCTTGTCCCAATCATTATCATTTTCGGTATTTATATCATCTTGAACGGACATCTTGGTCCCGGCGGCGGCTTCTCAGGCGGCGCCGTCATCGGTGCCGGGCTGATATTGTATTTAAATGCTTTTGGTTTTCAGAAGACGGAGCGGTTCTTTACGGAGAAAACCTATAAATGGATCTGTTTCTTTTCCCTCTCGTTCTACTGTCTGGCCAAAAGTTACTCCTTTTTTACAGGCGCCAATCACCTGCACAGCATAATCCCCAAAGGCACGCCCGGCGCGATTCTCTCCGGCGGTCTGATCCTGCCTTTGAATATTGCCGTGGGACTGGTGGTGGCCTGTACGATGTATGCATTTTATGCCATGTTCCGCAAAGGAGGATTTTAAGATGGGCCCGAATCTTTTACTGAATTATGGAGAGGCTGTAGCTGCAATTCTATTCTGTATCGGTTTCACCAATCTCCTTCTGCAGACTAATTTAATTAAAAAGATAATCGGTTTAAATATAATGGACAGCGCAATCTACTTTTTTCTTGCCCAAAAGGGTTATATCGCCGGACGCACGGCACCCATCGTTACCAACGGTGTGACCAGTGTGGAGGCCTATATCAATCCAATCCCCAGCGGTCTGGTTCTGACCGGTATCGTGGTTTCCGTATCCGTGACGGCACTCATGTTATCCCTGACCATACGTCTTTATATCAGATACCATTCCCTGGATCTGGATGAGATTGCCGCACAGTTGAAAAGGGAGGGAAGGTAGATGGATTTTGTCTGTAATTTCCCCTTTTTCTCTATCCTGTTAAGCCTCTTTTCGGGAACCATATGTTCCATCCTTCCCGGGAAGGCCGCTAAAGTGGTCAACCGCCTGGTCCTGATAGCAGTGGGCACAATGTCCGGAATATTGCTTTTGTATCTGCTTGGCACAGGCGAGAGCTTTGTCTATTGGATGGGACATTTCCCCGCTCCCTGGGGCAATGAAATCAGAGCCGGTGTCCTGGAAGCCGGCATGGCGTTGTTTTTCTGTATTATCATGTATTTATCCATGGCCGGCGGCGCACATAAGCTCTTTGACGAGGTGGAGGAGAGCAAACACAACCTGTATTATATCCTTATCAATCTGCTCTTAAGTTCTCTGCTGGCACTGGTCTATACCAACGACATGTTCACAGCCTATGTGTTCGTGGAGATCAATACCATCTCCGCCTGCGGTCTGATCATGATCCGGCAGGTAGGGCGGACCATCGAAGCCGCTGTGCGTTATATGATCATGAGTCTTCTGGGCTCAGGACTTTTATTGTTTGGTCTGTGTATCATGTACGACCTGACCGGTCATCTTCTGATGAGTAATATCAAAGAGTCTGTGGCCCTCCTGATGCAAAACGGCGACTACCAGATTCCCCTGATTGTCTCTGTGGCTTTGATGTGTATCGGCCTGTGTATCAAAAGCGCCCTGTTTCCTTTTCATGCCTGGCTGCCGGACGCCTATGGATACTCTACGGTATCCTCGGCGGCAATCTTATCCAGTCTGGTATCCAAGGGTTATATTTTCCTGCTGATCAAGATGATTTACCGTGTGATCGGCTTTGATATCTTTAATAACACCCGGATCATTGATGTGCTGTTTGTCTTTGGGTTAATGGGTATGATTTTTGGTTCCTTAAGCGCTATCAAAGAAAACGATATCCGCCGGATGATCGCTTTCTCTTCGGTGGCACAGATTGGCTATATTTACATGGGTTTTGGCATGGGCACGCAGGCCGGTATGGTGGCCAGTGTCTTTCATATCCTCTCCCATGCCGCCACCAAGTCCCTGCTGTTCATTGCAGCCATCGGTCTGACAGAAGTATCCGGAGGAAGCCGGAAGTTTATTGACCTGACCGGCTCCGGCTATCGTAATAAGTGGTCAGGCGTAGCCTTTACCGCCGGTTCACTGTCCATGGTGGGTGTACCGCTGTTTTCAGGCTTTATCAGCAAACTGCTGTTTGCCCAGGCTGCCGTACAGGTGGAAGGCAAAATGCTGGCAGCCCTGATCGTCTTAGGCATCAGTACTGTCTTAAATGCTGTTTATTTCATGAAGACAGTGATCCGCATCTATGCCACAACAGAGGATGCTCCCTATCCTTGTATGACCTTCAAGGACATGAAACCTTACGCTGTGGTACTGGTATTTTTCATAATCGTAAATGTGATTCTTGGCGTCAGTTCCCAGCCGATTGTGAATATGATCGAGCAGGGGCTTGCCATGTTCGCATAGGAAGGTGATGACATGTATTTGATTCTTTTACCCATACTTTTTCCGATTCTGGCCGGATTCACTATTCTGGTCTTCCCAAAAGAACCGGACCGGAGACTGCTCACTGCAACAGCGGGTACCTGCCTCGTCATCACAGGTGCATTGGTTCTTTGCACACTGCTTTCAGCCAGCCAGGAACTTATGCTGTTTCACCTGACGGAAACACTGCCCATATATTTTAAAATAGATGAAACAGGCATCACCTTTTCTTTCCTGACAGTCATTGTTTTTATCTGTGCAGGCTTTTTTTCCTTCGCATACATGAAACATGAGCAGAATGAGAAGCGCTACTATGGCTTTTATCTGATGGCATTCGGCGTGTTAAATGCCCTCTGCTTTGCCGGAAATCTGATCACCTTTTATCTTTTCTTTGAATTATTAACGCTGTCCTCTTTTCCTCTGGTACTGCATACCGGCAGTAAGGAGGCAATCATGGCTGGATTAAAATATTTATTTTACTCTCTGTGCGGTGCGTATGCCTCCCTGTTTGGTATCTATTTCCTCTACCATAACTGTGATACCCTGACTTTTACGGCAGGCGGCGTTTTAAAGGCTTCTGCCGCTTCCGCGGAAGGCCGTTTCTTCTTGCTGATCGCTTTTGTGATGATTCTGGGCTTCGGTGTGAAAGCCGGTATGGTGCCCATGCACGCCTGGCTCCCCACTGCCCATCCGGTTGCACCGGCGCCGGCCTCCGCAACCCTTTCGGCGGTGATTGTAAAAGCCGGCGTACTGGCTTTAATCCGGGTGATTTATTATATCATCGGCCCGGACTTTCTAAGAGGAAGCTGGGTACAGACCGCATGGCTGACTCTTTCACTCACCACTGTTTTCCTGGGCTCCATGCTGGCTTACCGAGAACCTGTACTGAAGAAACGGCTGGCATACTCCACCGTAAGTCAGCTTTCCTATATTCTCTTTGGCCTTGCAGTCATGAATAAAGAGGCATTTACAGGCGGGCTCTTACACGTACTGGCCCACGGCTTTATCAAGGGCACTCTTTTTCTGATTGCCGGCGCGATCATCTATACCACAGGCAAAACCAGGGTAGATGAATTACGCGGCATCGGCAAGGAAATGCCCCTTACCATGTGGTGCTATACCATTGTATCCCTGGGATTAATCGGTATTCCGCCCACAGGAGGTTTTATCAGCAAATGGTATCTGGCCACAGGCGGACTTGCCGGCGATATCGGTATCTTCCGCTATCTGGGTCCGGCGATTCTGCTGCTCAGTGCACTGCTTACCGCCGGCTATCTTCTGCCGCTTACGATTCAGGGATTTTTCCCCGGGGCCGATTACGACTATACATCGTTGCACAGACAGGAGCCCTGTCATTTGATGACAATACCAATCGTATTACTGACAGTATTGTCAGTTTTAATCGGTCTGTTTCCCAATATTGTTGTTGCTTACCTGACGAATTTCGTCAGTACTCTGTTGTAAGAAAGGAGAAGCCGCTATGATCATTTGCATAATTCTGCTGCCCCTCATTGCCGGGATTCTGGTGCCCCTGCTTCCCTTTCACAAGAGATGGTACAAGGAACTCTTCCTGGAGGGCGCTGTCATTTTAAACAGCATTCTGGTCTGGTATCTCTTATTACACCATTCCGAAAGCACCTTCCTGCTGGCCCACTTTACAGGCGACCTGAACATCAGTTTCCGGGTGGACGGCATGAGCATGATATTCGCCGGCCTGGTCTCCGGACTTTGGCCCTTTGCCACCCTGTACGCCTTTGAATATATGACCAAGGAAGAACATGAAAATACTTTTTTCCTTTTTTATACCATGACCTATGGTGTGACGCTTGGCATCGCCTTTGCCGCCAATCTGCTGACCATGTATTTCTTCTACGAATTGTTAACATTGGTCACTGTGCCTCTCGTCATGCACACGCTGACCAGAGAAGCCATCCTTGCCAGCAGGAAATACTTATATTATTCTTTGGGCGGCGCTGCATTTGCCTTCATCGGTCTGATTATGATCATTGTCTATGGAAACAGCACGGACTTTATTCTGGGCGGTGTACTGGATCTGGCAAAGGTTGGTGATAAGACCAATATCTTATTGTTCATCTATGTGATGGCCTTCATGGGATTCGGCGTCAAGGCCGCCGTCTGCCCTTTTAACTCCTGGCTTCCCCAGGCCGGCGTTGCACCCACCCCTGTCACAGCACTGTTACATGCCGTGGCTGTGGTCAAATCAGGTGCCTTCGCCATTATCAGGCTGACTTATTACAGCTTCGGTACCGATTTCCTGCGGGGGACCTGGGCACAGACTACGGTGATGATCGTTGTCATGTTTACCATTGTGTATGGTTGCAGCCGTGCGCTGAAAGAAACCCATATCAAGCGCAGACTGGCCTACTCCACCATAAGCAATCTGTCCTATATCCTGTTTGGCGCAGTAATCATGACGCCCCTAGGACTTATGGGCGCCATCACCCATCTGGTATTCCACGCCGTGATGAAGATCAGTTCCTTCTTCTGTGCCGGCGCCATCATGCACCAGACCGATAAGCGCTATATACACGAACTGAACGGCCTGGGTTATAGAATGCCCTGGGTGTTCACTGTCTTTACCCTTTCCTCCCTTGCGCTCATGGGTGTGCCGGGGCTGGCCGGTTTCATCAGTAAGTGGAATCTGGCCGAGGCAGCGGTGGACAGTAACAATCCCCTTGCATACGCGGGCATTGCCTGCCTTCTGGTATCGGCATTGCTGACAGCAATCTATATGCTTTCCATTGTGGTGCGGGCCTTCTTCCCCGGCAAAGATTTTGATGACAGTGCCGTGCAAAACGTACACGACCCCAACTGGAAAATGCTTTTGCCGCTTTGTGTGTTTACTGCCTTTATCATTTTATTTGGGATACATTCACAGCCGATTGTAAATTTCTTTTATCGTGTGGCAGCCGGCATATATTAAGCAGTACTTTTGCAAGAAACGAGGAAAATATGAACATATTAATCTGCAGTACCATTTTTCTGCCAATGGCAGCGGCAATCCTATGTTACGCCGCAGGCCGATTTCATAAAACCGCCAGAGACTATCTGGCCTGCGCCGCCACAGGCATCACCTTTATCATATGCCTGTATCTGGCCATACAGACAATCAACCACAATGATTCCGGAATCCTTTGGGAAATCCCCTATGTCTGCGGCATGGGACTGCATTTTACACTGGATGGCTTCCGCGGACTCTACGGGACAATTGCCGCATTTATGTGGTTTATGAGTACGCTCTTTTCCCGAGAATACTTTGCACACTATCACAACCGCAATCGCTACTATCTGTTCCTGCTTCTTACGTTAGGAGCCACGGAAGGCGTATTTTTTTCAGCAGATTTCTATACTACCTTTATTTTCTTTGAGATTATGTCCCTCACCTCCTATGTGTGGGTGGCTCATGATGAACGAAAAGAATCCCTGCGCGCTGCCAGTACGTACCTGGCAGTGGCAGTCATCGGCGGCCTGGTAATGTTAATGGGCATCTTCCTGCTGTATGATACGGCAGGTACTTTATTCTTCCGGGATTTGTCCGGTATTCTCTTACGCAGCAGCAGCTCTGATTCCGCGCAAATCTGGATTGCCGGCCTGTGCCTGTTGTTTGGTTTCGGCGCCAAAGCCGGCGCCTTTCCGCTTCATATCTGGCTGCCGAAAGCGCATCCTGTGGCTCCGGCCCCGGCGTCTGCTCTTCTGTCCGGCATCCTGACCAAGGCCGGTATGTACGGTATCTTAATCCTGACAGCCTGCCTGTTTCTGGGCTCTTCCCTCTGGGGCGGCCTGATTCTGCTCCTTGGCGTATTTACTATGGTAATCGGTGCCCTGCTGGCACTGCTTTCCATAGACCTGAAAAGGACACTGGCCTGCTCTTCCGTCTCCCAGATCGGCTTTATTCTGGTAGGCACAGGCATGTCTGGTCTGCTCGGCGAAGATAACGTTCTTGCCATGCGGGGCAGCCTGCTCCATATGGTGAATCATTCTCTGATCAAGTTGGTGCTTTTTATGGCTGCCGGTGTGGTTTTCATGAATATACACAAACTGGATCTGAATGAAATCCGCGGTTTTGGACGTAAAAAGCCGCTCCTTCATTATATATTCCTGATGGGAGCCCTGGGAATCGGCGGTATCCCTCTCTGGAACGGATATATCAGCAAGACCCTGCTTCACGAAAGCATTGCGGAATACATGCTCTTGCTCCGCTCAGGCACGATTACAGGATTTTACAGCATCTCTTTCATGAAGGGTGTAGAATGGATATTCCTGATAAGCGGCGGCCTGACCGTTGCTTATATGAGCAAACTCTATGCCTGCCTTTTCCTGGAAAAAAACACAGATGCCAGCCTGCAGGAAAAGTATGACGGCATGAAACATTATATGAACAAAACAAGCGCTTCTGTTCTTGTCATAAGTGCCGCTCTGCTGCCGCTTATGGGGCTTTTACCCGGTATCATCATGGACCCTGTTGCCGATATGGGGCAGGCGTTTTTACAGACCGGCTCTTTGCCAGAACCCCTGTCCTACTTCTCTCTCAAAAACCTGAGTGGTGCCGCTGTTTCCCTGTTTATTGGCGCCTTTCTTTACTTTGTGGTGGTACGCTTCTGGCTGATGAAACGAACCGGTCAACAAAAAACGGAACGGATATATGTGAACCACCTTCCGCACTGGATGGATCTGGAGGAACTGCTTTATCGCCCTGTCCTGTTAAAAATCCTGCCCTTTACCTTCGGCATGATCTGTCGGTTTTTAGACAGCCTTGTAGATACTATTGTGGTTATATTGCGTAAAACGCTTTTGCGCGACAGCAAACTGCCCCGGGAATTGCCGCAGGGTACTCCTCTTACCCACATGTGTGCCTGCATAGCCGCATGGATACAATGGCTGGGAAATCAGACCATACACAAAAAGCATCCCAGGAATCAGGATTATGATCATAAGTTTGCCCTGTTCTATGAAGAACTCAGTGAAAACAGTATGATGATCGCCCGCAGTATGTCCTTTGGATTGCTGCTCTTCTGCATTGGCTTAATCTTGACCGTTGCCTATCTTTTTATTAAGGATGTGTTTGGACTGTAAACTATAAAAAGCACGCAATCTGCACGTCCTGTCCTTTTTCTCCGCCCTCATCAGCCACCACCGTACAGTAAAAGAGGCAGCTAATCGCCGCCTCTTTTTATCATCATATACAAAACCCTATTCCGCCAACCAAATTCTTATACTGCTTCCGCTTCCGGAATCGACGTTCTCTTCCTTTTCCTTCTGTGCCTTATACCCACCGCCACAACCAGAACGATTACCGCCAGTCCGCCAATGACAATATAGACCAGATAATCCATAATCCCACTTTCCGCCTGACAGGAAACCATCTCCACTTCATTGCCTTCTACAGTAAATAAATGATAAATGCCCATCATTTCTGTCTCTATCGGTGTCCAGCCGCTGCCGCTTTTCACGTAAATCGCGCTTCCATCCGTCTGGCCCTGCGGAGCCTGATATCGTATCTGATGTTTCTCATTACCATCTTCCGGAAAAGAAATCTTCCAACGTTCCAGCATTTCATCCGGTTCGATATCTTCTATGACTATCCCTTCTGTATCGCACTTTGTGTCCTCTAATTTATCCTCCGTCTTAAAGGTTCCATCCACTAAGACTGCTGACTGTCCATTATCCCTGATCTCGCTCCCTGCCAGTGTCGTCAGATAACGTACATACTCCACCGTCACATCCTCATCAGCCAAAACGCGACTGATTTCTTTAATATCCCAATCTGCATAAAAGCCTTCCTTCACGGGTATATCGGGATACTGCTCTGCCCGAAGGCTGCCGCCATAAGGACATTCCAGACTCTCAACCTCTTCTTCGTCCGCATAGAACGTGATACACATTGTATGAAATCTTGCCGGCAGCCCCTCTATCTCAAGCAAATCCTGATATGCAAGAGGTTCTGCCCTGCCGCTGTAACTGATCCTGTCTATTCCGGCAATCTCTTCTGACACGAAATAATTATTCTGTACTGCCTCTTCATCATTCACTCGCCCTGCGATAGCTCCATAAAAAGCAGCGGCCTCTTTCACTCTCACCATGGCACAGCTGTTCTCGATGCCGTTTCCATATCCTGCGATGCCTGCCACATACGCTCCGCCGGATACCATACATTTGGCATAACCATTGGTAATATGGGACAGTGACTGTCCGGCAATGCCGCCCACGTAATCGCCGGATTCACTCTCTATCCTGCCATAGTTTTCACAGCGCAGAATGGTTCCCATTTCCTGCAGCCCTGCAATGCCGCCCGCATAGCTTTTCTGCGCAGTAATCACGCCATCATTGACATTCTGCCTGAGAACACACTTTGTCAGGAATGTGGAGTTTGCCCTGGCGTCCTCTATGCCTGTCACGTCACCTTCCAGGTCAAAATCATATTCTATAGCCATCGTTCCTGCAATACCTGATACATTCAGATCTGCACGGACAGTCCCGGTATTTACACAGTCCGCAACCGTTGCGTCAATGCTTTCTTCCGCATTTTCCTGCGAATTATCCTCATATATACCAGAATAGTCCATATCCAAAACACCATCCAGTGCATCGGTGTATAACAACATTATCTCACTGAACTGATCGTTAATATCTGTCAGGTCTTCTCCCAAAAGATTACTTGAAGAAGACATTTCATCATTCAGATATCCCATATTCTCCGAAATGCTTTTCAGATTGGAATTCAGGCTCCCCGTTGTGGAACGATAGTCACCTCCCAGCTGCGGAAACACGATGTCGTCTTTCTCATTCAGCGTTTGAAAAATGCTCTTAACCTGATTCCCTGCCGTTTCCAGATTATCCGTGGCATCTTTAGCTGAATCAATGGCATCACGCAGACTTTCCCTGGCGTCCTCCGTCATTTCATCTGTGTGTCTTGTGGCAATATCCGAGATGATTTCCAGATAGTTTTCCATATCGTCCGCATAGTCCCCGCCATACTGAGCATCGGCATAATCAGATGCTCCCTGCTCTGCGTCTTTCTTTTCATCCTTCATCATCTGTGCCGCATCTTCCAGAAGTTCACGGTCCAGATCACCCTGTGCGCCTTCACCTGGAAATGCAGAAGTATCATCAATATCCATTTGATCCGGATGTCCAAGCCAGTGCACCCATTCCGTCACTTTCAAGTAGTCTTCGGGACTGCTGCCTGACCATTCCTTTCTCAGGCCGTCTTCCTCTACAATCGGCCTCAAATCCAGTTCATTGGGATCACTATCCGTATATTTGTTATCCGAATATCTCACCTGATCTATGCAATAATTCTTATACGCCTCCAGATAATCCGCATAATCCTCGGCGTGCTTCTCGGACGCTTCCTTGACCGCCGCTTTCGCCGCATTATACTCTTCCAGTTCTTCTGGTGTCATATATTGAAAAATATCCATGGAATCTACCATATCTTCCAGTTCTTTCGCGGCGTCCTTCACATTCCCCGCGGCATTCTTACTCTGGTCTATCACACCCTCATTTCTTGACGTCTCCTCCACCACATAATCAAACCGGTTGATCGCCTCATTGACAGAGTCTACCATGCCATCGGTCCATTCCACCGTCTTATCAGCCAGGAAATAGGTATCATCCAATGCTTTGTCGGCAAAATCGCGTATCACTGTCAACCGATTAGAAAGCGTATCCGACTGGTTCCCCGCATCATCCAGCATCTTGCCAATCTGACCATGCAGCACATTAATATGATCCGACAACTGTCTCACAATATCTTCAGACAAATCCACTGAAATATAGGGCTCTGCCTGCCCTACTATGCCGCCTACATCTTTACGCCCATAAACAATGCCGCTGTTCTCACAGGCATATAGATACCCGGACTGACGGCCGGCAATACCGCCAACATTATAGCCCACATGTTCATATCCAATGGTACCGGTATTCCTACAACCCTGTATGATACCCGTAGAAAGACCTGCTATGCCTCCTGTATCCACATTGCTTTGAACCGCTGATGCCTTCTGTGTCTTATCGGTATTATCCTCCGGATTTAAAAGCCCTGCCTTATATTGTTCCAGATTAATATCTTCCAGGGACTTTCCCTTATCCTCGTTGAAAATGTTCACGTCCGCCCGATTGAGACAGCCCACAATATTGCCTACATTATGCCCTGCAATGCCGCCGCTGTAATGCGCTCCTATGACCGTACCGTCCGCTTTACACTCCATAAGAATGCCTGTCAGCTCATTGATTCCCACAATGCCGCCCACATAGTCATTGCCTTCTATGATACCTTCATAGGCACAGTTTAAAATCACACCCCGGTTATCCCCCACAATACCGCCTACCACCATCTGTTTCCCGGAAGGTCTGACCGTTCCCTCTACTTTCAGATTGGCAATAACTGCCATAGGCTGTGTCTGGCAGAATAATCCCACATAAGACACCGAGTCCCTGATTGTTAACCCGCTTATGGTATGTCCCTGGCCATCAAAATATCCGCCGAATGTAGGAACAGAGGCAAATGCACCGCCAGAGATGGAGATGTCTTCTTCCAAATAAACCTTTTTATTCTGAGACCAGGTATCCAGCCAGCAGTTCCTGGAAAACGCCCGCAGGTCTTCCAGATCCCTTATATGTATCTCTTCCCACTCTGTTTCTTCATCATTGTAAGAATCAATCGTCTCATTGGCATCTTCCACACTGGTAACTTCTTCCTCCACAGAGAGCTCTTCTTCCTCTGCCCAAACATTCATCACCGGCGTAATCCCTAACAGCACTGCTAATAACAAAGACACTGCTCTTCTTTTATAATATACCCTGCCCGAATCTGCAAAGCAGCTCTCGCGATTTAACTCACCTGAGTCCGCAAAGCGGATCTCGTGATTGAACTTATTCAATCTATGCATGGTCCGCCACCTCCTTGCTCTCTAACTCTGCGGACACCATCCCCGCCATCTGTCTATATTCCTCTTCTGAAAGCTCCGTCACATCACCGGCCTCCACATAAGCGCTCACATTACCTCTCACAATCGCATTCATGGTACCCGTCACAACACCGTCAATCCTGCCGCGCACCAGGCCATCCACCTTCATCAATCCGGAAGTATTCCTGGTACGGATCGGCATATTCATCACAAAGGCTGTCTTCTCTATAATCTTATCACCCACCAGAAGAATCTGCGGCAGGACAAACATGGTTATCATAATAGAAATCGATGTACCCCTTCCCAGTGATTTTCCGATACCGAAAATTGCCGCATTAGAAGTCAGTTTCCCAATCAGGAAACCGGCCACCACCATCATGGTGCCGGATGTAATGATTGTCGGGAAAGCCTGATTCATCGCATCAATAATCGACTGCCGTCTGCCGTTAGTCTCACGCAGTTCCACGTAACGTCCTGCAATGACAATGGCATAGTCGATATTGGCGCCCATCTGAATGGAGCTGACAATCAGATAGGACATAAAGAAGATATTGTCATGCTGTAAGGCCGGCACAGAGAAATTCAGCCAGATACAGCCCTGAATAACCGCGATCAGAAGCACAGGCATACCCGCAGATTTAAAGGTGAACAATAATACAACAAGTACAGTCAGAATGGACAGCACATTGGTCACCAGATTATCCCGGCCAAAGGTTTTCTGCAGATCATATTGGCTCACAGACTCTCCACAGACTAAAACCCTGCTCCCATAATATTTTCCGGCAATCTCATGCATCTTATCAAGAAAGGCAAAAGTCTCTGCACTTTCCTCAGGAAGTGTGAGATAAACCAGCATACGGCTGTAATTTTCTCCCTGTAACTGATTTTTGGCAAAATTCATCTGCCGGTAAGCATCATCCAGTGTATCCTGCAATTCGTCATCCAATGTGACGTAGCCCTCATCCACCTCGTCATAAACAAACATAAACATATCGATTAGGGAAACCTTATACTCCGGCAGGCCATTGACCACCTTCGCATAATCCTCGTCATTCACAGCATAGGCCGCATAGATCAGTTCTGCCACCTCATAATCCAGATCAATCAGTTCCGAAAACTGTCTTGGCGCCAGCTTATCTGTCAGACAATAGCCGTCCATGGCCTCTATGTTGGTAAGCCCCATAGTATAATCCACTTCCGGACATGCCTCCAGATCTTCCAAAAGCCTTGCCTCACTCTCATAATCCCCCGCCGGCACAATGAGCGCCACCATGTTACTCGCCCCAAAATTATCTGTCTGCAGCTCTTCTGTCTTCTGGATGCTATTCTGAATCGGCGGCGTAATGGTCGTGTCGCCAAACACATAAGGGCAATCCTTGGACACCATATAAGCACCCACGATAACCAGCACAAAAAGCGGCGCCACCACATGTCTTGTTGCATAGTCAAATTTCCCCACAAAGGGAATATCCGGCACAAAATTCTTATGCTTCGTGGAATCCATCCACTTAGAAAACAGCATAATCACACCGGGCATCAAAAGAAATACTGATCCTAACGCCAAAAAGATAGATTTGATCAGACACATGGACAGGTCCGGCCCCATCTTATACTGCATGAATCCCATGGCGATCAGACCGCCTATCGTAGTCATGGAACTTCCGCATATCTCCGGAATCGCCTTACTAAGAGCTATGATGATCGCCTCTCTGGATTCCAGATTGGCATGCTCTTCCTTATACCTGTTAAGAAGAATGATGGCATAATCTACTGACAAGGCAAGCTGCAGCACCACGGTAACAGAATTTGACACGAAAGAAATTGTCCCAAAAATAAAGTTCGTTCCCATCTGCAATATCGCTGCCGCCACAAAAGTGATCAGAAGAACCGGCACTTCCGCATAAGCCTGGGATGTGAGCAAGAGCACCGACACCACCACGATGGCTACCAGAACTACGATAACGTTCATCTCTTCCGCAATCAGCTCTGCTTCGATATCACCCAATGTCGTGGAAAGATAATAGTCATACCCCGCAAGCTTTTCTTTAACCCGGCTCAGTACCTCCAGACATCGGTCATCCTTTTCATCATAGTCAAAAGTGACATTATAATAGGAGGATCCATTATAATAATGTTCCTCCGAATCATCATACTCCACCGAAAAAATGCCAGGCATAAATTCAAGATCCCGCCCAATAGACTGCGCCTGCTCATAAGACACATTGGCAACCATCACATTACAGGTTCCGTATGTAATAAATTCCTGCTCCATCAGATCCAGGCCCTGCTTGGTCTCCGTAGAGTCAGGAAGATAGTGCGACATGGAATTCTCCACGTTAACCCAGTTCCTGGATATAGCCGAAAAAATAATCAAAATTCCGAACATCAGGAAGAACAGATTACGCTTATCCACAATAAACCCACAGATTTTGAGCATCGCCTGATTGCCGCCTTTTGATGCCTTTTGTTCATTGTTCATTGCTATACACCTCTTTCATTTAGGAAGAAATATAGCACTGCACTAAACCATTGTCAATTTCAAAAAAAGGAAAACTATACAATCTCATGAAATTGTATAGTTTTCGTATTACCTTTATTCTAATTTTTTATTCAGGCTTAAAATAACGAATCCAATAGACAACAGCAGCGCCCTATTCTCGTTAACTGCATGAAAATACCTCACTGCCCATAAATATATTCTGCCCTTTACTCCTATGCTGCCCGTCACAATCGGCAGGGCAGACAAATGAAGCTGCAGATATTCTTTTTGTGGAATCGTTACTGCGCTGAGCGCCTCATAAATCTTATCCGGACTCATTTTTGACACAATAACTGCATCCTTTGTAGGAAATAGAATCCTATGTTCCCCTTACAACGAAATCCACCCCAGCACATTGGCAATGGAACTGAGCAGTATAATAGCAATACAGATTGGCGCCAGATACTTTAAGAAGAACTTATACAGCTTTTTCCTGCGGAATCCGGAAGAAATTTCTACTTCTTCCTCAATCTTTTGAATGCCAACCACCCGCAGAATTAAGAAACAAGTCGCCAGTGCACCTATCGGCATCATGACAGAATTAGTCAAAAAGTCAAAGAAATCCAAAAACTGCATACCCAGGATTCTCACCCCGTCCCAAATACCATAACCAAGCGCCGACGCAGAACCCAACACAAACGACACAAACACCATAATCAGGCAGCTTTTCGCACGGCTCAAATGCAACTCATCCTGTAAAGTCGCCACACTGGCTTCCATAATCGAAATAGCGCTTGTCAGCGCCGCAAACAAAAACATCAGGAAAAAGGCAAGCGCTACCACCGTGCCCGCACTCATGCTGGCAAATATCTTAGGCAGAGTAATAAAGGTAAGGGAAGGCCCCGCCTTTAACGTTGCCATATCCCCTCCAGAAAAGGCAAAAACTGCCGGAATGATCATCAGACCGCCCAACATTGCGATTCCTGTATCAAAAATTTCCACCTGCGAGGTACTTTTCTCAATATCCATATCCCTGCCAATGTAGGATCCGTACGTATAAAGCACGCCCATGGCAATGGACAGCGAATAAAACATCTGTCCCATGGCGGCAACTACAGTCATCCAGGAAAAGTTCTCAAAGTTCGGTACCAGGAAATACTTGACTCCCTCAAATGCACCGGGACGAGTCATAACATAAATCGCCACAAAAACTGCCAACACCACAAGCACCGGCATCATTACCTTCGTCACTCTCTCAACGCCCTGTTCCACACCGGCCAGGATTACGGCAAAAACAAAAAAGGTAAATAACAAGAACCAAAATTCAACATTTCCGGATGATGCAATAAACTCGGAAAAATATCCATCTCCAGCCAATGCACCTGCATTACCACGCAGATACTCGATCAAAAATTTGAGTACCCATCCGCCTATCACACAATAATACGGAACGATAATCATAGGTACTACTGCATTAATCCAGCCTCCAAAGTGAAACGGCAGACTTTTGCCGAAACAATGAAACGCACCCACCGGGCCCTTCTTGGTCATGCGCCCCAAAGCCGTTTCCGATACGATCAACACATAACCAAAAGTAACCGTCAGAATCAGATAAACTAACAAAAACATTCCGCCGCCATACTTGGCCGCAAGATATGGAAACCGCCAGATGTTGCCAAGACCTACCGCGGAACCTGCAACCGCCAGAACATAACCGATACGTCCGGAAAATTTTCCTCTTGCTCCACCCTTCTTTTCTGACCCCTTGTCAGATGTTGCTTCCCCCATAAGTAGTCCCTCCCATTTTAATAATATTACGTTCCATTATAACCTTATAAATCCATGCCTGTCCACTGATTTTATAAAAGAAGCACTTTTTCTTTTTCACTATGATATTGACCCAGGGCTTAACAAGCTGATGAATTTATTCTGAATCATTAACCTGTCCTCCTATCTCTTTTCAATGTCTCTCTGTCGACAACTGTTGGCCTGCCATCATCCTGTCGCATTCTGACCCTTTGCACATTCAAATTTCTCCTTTTTCTCTGTATTTTCCTCCCTATCTCAAAACCTGTTTTTCATCAATCCCGCATCACATCCGCCATCTGCGCCAATGCTTTCTTTTCCCCTCTCGCCACACGGTCACTGAACTTTTGTATTCTTTTGTCTTTACAAAACATCACATCCATTCTGCTCGCGGCAGTCAGTTCTCCTTTCGTAAAATATTTCTTTCGCTCCCGCAGAATACGGATATAATGATCCAGCATACGTTCCATACCCTCCACGCCCTCCGATGCCAGGGAACACATGACATTTCCTGCGCCGCTTAAGTCCCTGATATTTTCCGGTGTGATATTCCCGTCAAAAAATACCTGAAAATGTTCCCGTCTGATCCATTCCAGATGCTCCTGTGGACTACTCCAATAAGAAGCAAACTCGCCTCCCGGGAAAGATGCCCGCAAAAAAGCCGGAACATAATCCCAATAAGGATTTCTTCCCCGCAGGGAATTTAACTGTCTGTCCGGGAGTATAAATACATTCTCTCTTCCCATGCCAAGCACAAATAATGTGCTTAGTTTTACTGTAATCGGCATAGATGCAGGCAGAAGTTTTTGCAGGTTGTTTCCCCCTATCAGCTCTCTTAAGAAATCATATTTGCTGTATATGTTTCCCACCTGCCGGATTACCTCCATATCATTTATCCTGACAATGGTATGCCTGAGCGGAAGCCAGAGGCTGAACATCGTGTCCGCTTCCAGACAGCCTCCTGTCAAGACACAATCCCGGTCATGCCATCTACGGTATTCTTCATGTGCTTCCACATTATCGTAATATTCTCCGGCAGGCTTATGGTCGTCATACCAGATCCACTCTTCTATTTTGTTCCTGATAGGTTTATAAATATCTTTTTTGCGCATAAAACTCTCTCCCTTTTATGTATGCTTACTTTCATATATAATAAAAAATGAGAAGGTGGTTTTTTCCACCCTCTCTCTTATTTTACATATTTATATTCTTGCCTAATATCTGTCCCTTATCTTATCCAGACGCCCATTTTTCAAATCCCCTTTCAGGGAATAGTACTTCATTTCCTTCTCATCGTAAACTAATACCGGTATGACACCGCTTCTTTCCACACCGCCATCAATATAATAGTGGCTCCATCTGTCATGCCATACATCGTGAAATCCCCTCTCATTTACTATAGAGGAAGTAGCAGTATGCCCGGCTATGATGTCCATATAAAACGCACCTGTCGTCGGCGGATACTTACTGACAAAATAATAATCCGGCGTGCCCACATTCCACCAGTCACCTGCTTCTTCGTCAATCCCTGCATGAACAAAAATCTGTGTGTCTGTCGTATAATAATAGGGAAGCCGTCTCATCCATGCCATTAATTCCTTATGATTATCCTTTATGCACTGGCGAATGAATTCATACACTTTCCCTGCACGCCGCTTTACTGCCAATTCTTTCAGTTCCGTCATTTGCTCTTTGTTTAAAAATGTCCTGCTGGTATTAAGGTTTTCATCTTCTCCAATCCAGTCCCGGTTTTTCTTTTCCAGAAATTCCAGGAACCATTCTTCATGATTGCCCCGTAAGACAATAATCTTATTGGGACCATACGCCTGCTGTATGTCGTAGATTTTTTGCAATACTTTGTAACTTTCAGGCCCTCTGTCTATGTAATCACCCAGCAGTATCAGCTTGTCCTTCCCTGCTTTTACAGTTTCTAAATCATTTAAGTCATGGATTCTATTTATAAACTCATCAAAACATCCGTGAATATCGCTCATTGCAAACAGCATATATGTTCCCTTTTCATGAAAAAGTTTTAATATAATCTAAAAAAATAATTGTTTCGACCTGCGGAGTCTGCGATGATTTCCACCCGTTTATACTGCTCACGCCCTTTCAGCATCCCCTTGGAACAACTTTCTCAGCCTTATCAACATTCTGGTGCTTCGAGCCATTATGAAGCATGACGCATTGACACAAAATTCTTCTATCTGTTTAATGCTATGCGGCAATGCATCTGTTTTCCCCGAAAAAAAGTCCGAGAAATGCCCTATCCATAATTCTTTGGGCATACCATAACTGCCATTAACATTTTGATTGACAAAATCCTGCAAATAGTTTTTTTCAATGAAGCACTGCCAGCTTGGCCTGTCATCCTCTTGAAAGGAATTAAGCCAGTTTTCATATAATTTAATTCTATTTTTTGATTCTCCTATGATATATCTTATTTTATTCTCATTCTTTACATTATTCTCTCTACAAATGTAATAATCATATATAGTTTTTAATGTTAAATCCCAGTAGTCGCTTAATCTACCTGTTCCCCTTGGCCCATTACAGTCTGCCGGTACAGGAATAAAATTCCCCAGCGTATGGTAAACTGACAAGAAGTCTTTCAACCCCTCGATTTTATCATATTTTTCTTCCTGCTCTGATTTCTCTTCTGCGTATCTGCTGATTATATATGCGATACTAACATTCTGTTTTTTGTATTTTACTGGTTTAATAGCCCCTCTCTTATTATACTGTTCCAATGTCTCGATACGCTTCTTTTCCTTTGGATTATATTTATATAATTCACCCAAAGTCGTATTTGCGGAATTCATGGTTTCTCCCTGAATCTTATTGCCCTTTTTACAATAATTCAAACTTTTTACATCACACCAAAGCGTTTTATAAATTATCTGAAGTAAATCGCTCCCACTATCCGGATCAGGAATTCTTCCAAATCTTTTGTTACATTCTTCTTTATAGGCAGCTCCACATGCCATAACGCCTGCTTTCCCCTCTTCATAACAAGTAAGTGGCAAAGCTGTTTTATACATATATACAAAAAATTTCTCATAAGTATCTTGAAAACCATCTAACTTACAATATTCCTCACTCGCCCCATCATTAGAAAAATCATATCTATCCGGTGCCGTTAACGCAAGAAACTCTTCTATCTTCATCTTCACCTCCTCCTCACTGCTAAAGTCCATACTTAACATTCAGGTTCCGTATCTTCTCTATCACACCATTTCGCACCTCTTCCGGCGCGACCACCTCCACCCGGTCGCTGTACTGGAGCGCCCAGTGTGCCATGGCAAACGGAGAACATTCCACTTTCACAATATCGTCGTACGGGGCCGTCTCCTCGGTTTTCACAAATTTAAACCGATCCCCAAACCAATCATGCAGGAAAGTGTAATCCGCTCTGATCCGTCTTGTGGGGTTGTCCTCCTGCTTCGGACTTTTTATTTTCAGTGTAATCCATACCGGCCTGTCATAAGCCATGTTCAGATGTTTTAGTTGAAAATCCTCTGTCCATGTCAAAGGCAGATTCTCCACATCTTTTGGAGCAATCCTTGGCAGGCCCTTACCTTCCAATTTCTCATCTGCACTCGGAATCTCTATATCCGTCATCAGATCAATCCGCCAGATAGACATGTTTTTCACAGTTTTGTCTTTTAAGAAAAGTTCTTTGCAGGCCAGTAGGTAATATCTTCCGCTGCTTGCCACAATATAATAAGGGCTTACTGTATCCTTTCTGTTCCGGATTGGCTCCAGTCTCTTTTGATAGGTGTAGCCGTTAAACCGGAAGGAAACCTGCACATGATGATCTATGGCCTTTTGGATGGTCAACAGATTGATTCGTAATTGTTCTCTGTTAACAAGTTCCGGCTCCATCACCTTGCAGATTTGTTTCGGTCCTTTCTGATAGAATTTCGTGGTTAGATTCTGCTCGACTTTGTCAATCAGATGCTGTGCGGATCTCGTGTCCAGAGTCTTGGCGGACAGGATGCCTTCTATGATGCTGTTAATCTCATCGTAGGAAAATGTTCTATTATAATATAAGCCGTCAACATGCATCGTCTGATCGGCAAATGCGTCATACGCTTCATCACTGTCAAACTCCGCTTCCTCATCAGATGCTTCTGCATCATCCCCATAATATTTTTGAAAGTCATGGAAATAAATCTTCCAGTCCTTCTCCTGTTTGTATCCAAACTCATCACTGTTCATTGCGCGGGCCATATCTTTAATCAGCCTGTTAAAAGTTTCCTTGTCGCCGATGAACTCCGCCACTTCGGACGCTTTTCTCATTTCCGCCTGGGTTGTGGGATGTTCGCGGTCTGTATTGTTTTTCAGATACTCCCAGATTTTAAACATTCTTTCAAATCTTGCCGCTTTGGTTAGTTTTCTTTTTGCCATAGATTTATCCGCTTTCTTTTAGTTCCAGAGTATTCTGTAACGGATAACAAGGTATCCTTTACTGTTATCTGAGTATAGCAGGTTGGCGGCCGGATTTTTCCACCTTGTCACTGTCTAATCCTCTATTATCTGTATTGTCAATTGGATATGCGGCTTACTGTAACAAAGGTAGTTTTGTTTCCTTACCAGCTCTAATCTTTCTTCAAACGTGGAGGAATTCTCAATCCCATAGAAGCAGTCCTCATACCATGTCTTAAAAAGATTGTTTGAGACACCCTCCCATTTACACGCAGGCTCTACAATGTTCTTGAATACCCCTTCCTCTACTCTGGCAATCTCTTCATCCCCTAATATCATACTTATAACCCTCATCCTGTACCTCCACTGTTTTTCCTTTATCATACGTTAAGTCTTCATGCTTTTCAATCAATTGATTTTAATCACATTTGCCGTAGTTTTGGCATCCGTACAAATTTTTTAGGTTTCAAACTGCTCCCTCGCTGCCTCAAACAGATTGTGAAGATAAGGATACTCCCACTGATCTGCACCTACGTTGGGAATCATGCCGTCACCCCAGCCCATACCCGGCTCGCCGCCATAATCCGTGAAACTGGCCGCCACATAACGGACAGTATTTACCAGCACAGTGTTCGGCTCCTGCTTCCGCACGCCGATCACTTCCGCCATATTGTCTTTGCCAAACTTGAAGAAGTCCACATATTCCAGGATTTCTTCCCCTGTATCATACTCAAAATAGTACCCGCACAAATCGCATCCGTCTTCCATATGGCTCTTTTCAAAAGTAAGATTTGATACTCTTCCCGGACAAAGCTCTTCGCCGCACCGTATTACCTCTGCCTGAAACGCTTCCCAGGCCTCCGGTTCATAGAACGGATTTTGCCCCACGGGGTTGGTTATCGGCAGGCTGTGAATCTGATTCTCTTCCTCCCAGGGCATATAGCTCAAATCGCCATTCAGAAAATAGTAGGCAAACCCATCTGGCTGTTCAATCCGGAAACTCCCCTCAGAGCACAGACCGCCCCTGGAATACGGGTCTTTGCGGATATAGAAAACTTCCGGTATATATACCGTCTCACCTGCCGGCAGATAATCCGGATTCTTTGGCGCATCCTCGGCCCTCACAATCGTCGGCCACTTGCAGCCGCTTCCGTAAAAACGTTCACTGATACGCCAGAGGCTGTCTCCTTCCTGCACCTCATATTCCAACATCGTATCGCCTGTGAGTTTGATATAGTCCTCCAGATTAGCCCCCTCCGGCAGCTCCTGAACCGGCGCAAAAGGATCTTTCCTTTCCCGCTTGCTTTTTTCCTCCTGCTCTTTTTCCGTTAAGCCGTTTGCCACCGCATGTCTGCTGTTTTCCACCTCTTTTTTCGTCTTGCGCACAAATTGTTCTGTCTGCGAATCCCAGAGCAGGTAAGAGGGGGGTGTATATCCTTCCTCCTCCGCTTTTGCGCCACTCGCATGAACCGGCGCACCGACCCGCATGTCTGCATAACCGTCACCGTTCAGATCGGGATAAGTGATGGTATCGGGCAGCTCAATACTCAAGGATAAGCTGCACTCCTGCAGTACTTCGCCGGTCTCCATATCCGTCACTGTCATATCATAAGGTTCATCCATACAATAACCGTTCAAAAGGTAATACCGAAGTTCTGTATCCGCTTCCCCGGCAGATATTTCTTTTTCATTCACGGAAGTCTCCTCTTCGTCTTCTGTCAAAGAACTGGCAACGGAAATAAAGTAATCTCTCCTGAAATCATCCATATAATCCGAAACAGAAACCTCCTCATCCTTATCCGCAAGCGAAAAGTGCAAAGACAGCATCCTGCCGCTCTCCGTAAGCGGCAGCTCGTAATCGGCCTCCACAAGCAGGCCAAAATACCGCATAATCCCTTCGTCTCCGGCAGATTCCCAATTCTCATCGATTCCACGGACTTCCAGAAAGCTGCGCTTCGGATTCTCCAGCTCGGTCAATCTCTTGTCGTGGTCGATCCAGTACAGGCTTTCCTCGTCCAGCCCCCAGCCGCCCCCTTGATCCCCGCAGCGCTGAAAAAAATCATGAAACACATATTCCAGGGTTTCGTCATCCTCTTCCGATGGAGCGTTCAACAGAGTAAGTCCATATGCCGTCCGTTCCTTCACATAAAGGTTTACCCTGGAGCTGCGCCTATTCAAACAAAAAAGTTCATAGCCGTCCACCTCATCCACTGTTTCCTGTATATAGTAAAACAGTTTTCCGTTGTCCGCGCTCCATGCTGACAGAGGATGCTCTTTTGTATCAAATTTTCTCTTCAGAATGCGGTATAAGTCGAGGGCATGGTCATCCTCCGTCATGGGGAAGGTATAGTACAAAAAACGAAGCGCGTCCTCATCCGTTTCCTGCATAGCTGCCTCATTTAACGCCCCTTCCATTTCCGCCAGTGAATTGTAATACCGCCATGTCACATCTGCTTCTCCCGCAAATCGATAAGCCGACGGCTCATCCCACTCGGTTTCCAGCCTTTCCCCTTCATAATCCCTTATCACAATTTCCGCACCGGCATAAGGGCTTACACAAGTATGTTCATATAAATATCCGCTAAGCTCCTGTACCTGGCAACCAGCATACTCCTTGGACCATTCCTGCGGTTCTTGCTTGGTTTCAACGCCATTCGCTTCTTCCGCTCTATCGCCCGCTCCAGACATCTTTCCCACATCAGAACGATTCCCGGCGTCGGAATCTTCCCATTCGTCTTGCTTTCCATCCAGCTCTCCTGACGATGCTCCGCAGGCCGCAAGCAGCAAACTAAGTATCACTATAGCGATAATGTGGTTTTCTCTTTTTTTGTTTCTTTTTTTCACACTCTTTCCAATGTCCCCCTTTTTAAATTTTCTTTCTTCTTACACGTAAGGGCTTCTTATGTCCAATTTTTTTAATTATAACATGTTGGTAATAGAGTTTTAAATTATCTTTACGGATTTATGATAATTTTTCTTGCCATTTTATTCTTGAGAAAGCGACACCTATGACGCATAACAAATGCGACACCACTGTAGCGAAATTGAATTGTGTTACTTTATCCCACATTGTCAAAAATTACGGCGCTGTTCCTCAACTTGAATTTATGTGATAAAATGATTATAAAAGATAATCTCATTATAGGAGAGCACAGGGAAAAAAATGAAAGACAGGAAAAATATACTGATCAGAATATTGGTTTCGGCAGCAGGAATATTAGCCATAGCGGCAATGGTCCTGGGATTCCGGCTTCGCGGCAGTGTGCCGATACGGGCAGGCCAGACCAAACTGCCGTCCACAGATGTGACTATCTACAGGCAGGATGACCCGCTGTGGGCAGACGATGCCCTGGGGGACTCTTCCTTTACCATGAAGTCCTCCGGATGCCTGGTGTCCTGTATCGCCTCCGCAGTCAGCATGGAAAGCGGGGATGAAGTGACTCCGGGTGAACTAAACAAACTTTTTACAGAAAACGGCGCGTATGATAACGAGGGAAACATTCAGTGGTCGGCCATTGATAGCATCAATGGATATTCCACACAGGTTTATTCTGGCGTTTCTCAAAAGGAAATCGAGCAATGTCTTATAGATGGCCGCTACCCGATTGTGCGTGTGAGAGTAAACGCCATCGGCAATTTTCATTATGTGTTAATCGTCGGCACGGAAGACGGAGATTATATCTGCATGGATCCGCTGAAGGATGAGCTGACCAGATTGTCTCAGTATGCGGGAAGGGTGTACGCTGTGCGGGTGGTGTGGGTAGACAGGTAAGCTCATTTTACTATTTCATAATGATCCTTAAGGTCATTTAACATACTATAATATGTGCCAGTTCATTATAAGGAAGTTGTTTTGCCTAGGCCTCATCTGCTTCCATTGCATTTTCAGCCTCTACTTTAATTAACTTCTCTCTGTAAATTGCTTCAAGGTTATTCCAGAACTTTGCCGGTACACCAAGCACCATTTCCAATCGAACAGACACCTCCGGCGTCAGCTGAACATCTCCATTAATCAGTTTGCTAATGTGCTTTTCTGACATATCCATCCTGGCTGCAAATTCCTTCTGGCTCATTCCTCTGTCATTAAGCTGTTCCTTAATCGTTGCTCCAGGTGGTGTTGCAATAAAACTACGACTTCTCACCATAGTGCCACCTCCCTATTTGGAAGATTAAATAAATTGATACTTAATTGCTACAGAAAAGTACCGATCCGCTATTCCCTGTTATTCTCACCCCAAACACATAACTGGTCTAAAACGCTCATCAAGGATTTCCCTCTATCGCTCAGACTGTATTCCACTTTGGGCGATATCTGGGAATATTCTTTTCTGATAATGAGGCGGTCTGCCTCCAACTCTTTCAGAGTATTGCTGAGCGTTTTATCCGAAACATTTTCAGATATCTTTTTAATTCATTGAATCTCACAACATCAAACTCCATCAGGCAATAGAGGATAACCATCCTATGCTTGCCGGATATCAGCGACATCGTATAGCTGAATCCCGTATCTTCAAAATCAGCATTCTTAATATGCTTCTATATCATTTTATACTTTCCTTTAAGATAGTACTTGTATTTTATAAATTACTTCCCTTTTTCAGTACCTATTTACGCTAATCCTGGATATTTTTCTTCCTATTTGATAAGCCATTGACCTTTCCTGCCATTTGCTGATACTCCCTTGGGCTGATACCAACATACTTTTTAAACACTTTACAAAAATACTTTACATCTTCATATCCATGTTCATGTGCCACTTCATAAACCTTATAATTACCGGATTTTAACATGTCTTTTGCCGATTCAATTCTCTTTTGTGTATAATATGTGGTAAACTTCACTCCAAGCTCTTTGACAAACAAGGAACTTAGATACTCCGGCGTTACATTGACTCTCCTTGCCAATTCCTCTAAATTAAATTCTGTTTTATATTCCTGATCTACAATTTTAATCACCTTGCGAATTAACGGATGTGCATTTTGGCTCGTATTATTAATATATATTTTATACTGAAAAATTATATTGTTCATAATCGATATATAATGCTGTGCAAAGAGCAGTTCGTTTATCCATTCCAGCACTTTAAGATTACTAACATTTTCATATAAACCGTAGCTGGTCTTGCGAATCACGTACAGGACAGAAATCGTCAGGCAAATCATCGCTTCTCTGATATCCATATAAGCGTACTCTTTGGCGTACAGATATTCAACAAAGTCTTCTAGCTCAGTCAAATTTTCAAACTGCCTGAACTCTATTTTGTAAAGCAGTCTTTGCTCTATCTCATTTGGATAAACTAAGGTATGGCAGTGGAACTTACGAATCTTCTCTTCATCAATCAAAGCAGGGGATTTCATAGACAGATTCCAATTCGAATAGTCTATCAATTGTTGTTTACTTTGTAAGAGTTTTGTGATTCCACAAAAGTCTGTCACACAAAATGCTAGATACGCATGGATTTCTTCTCTGCAAAAATAAATCACCTGATTTATTTGTTTATACAGGCTTTCTTTATCCACTCCTTTATAAAGGACATACATTTGTCTATGTTCTGCTGTGACACAATAAAATTCATACTGCACAGAGATTGTTCTTTTGATTATCTCCATCATTCTGTTTTCATCGATTTTTAATATTTTATTATCGCCGCGGATCAAAAGGAAACTAAATTTTTCATCTTCTTTATAGCGCTTTGGCAGTTCTTTCTGATAATGACCACTTTCATTTGGCGGCAACGCTATTACTTTTTTTATAAGCTCCTGATTGGACAAAACGGTGATATTATTCTCGTTCTTTTGTTCTTCAATCATATGTTTTACTTTATCTAACGCTTTTGCTAACAAGCTTTTTGTAATAGGCTTCAGCAGATAATCAACGCTTCTTAATTCAACTGCCTTTCTTGCATAATCAAACTCCGCGTATCCCCTTAAGATGATAAATTTGCTCCTGATCTGCTTTTGGTTGAGAACTTGAATCATCTCCAGACCTGTCATACCCGGCATCTGAATATCCGTGATAATTACATCAGGGCAGGCTGTCATCGCAATCTCAATAGCATCCTTTGCATTTGTTGCTTTTCCTACAATTATGTATTCTTCACTTATTTGATGTATTAAATATTCCACACCATTTAATGTTTTTATTTCATCTTCCACAATAAGCACTTTCAAATCATTCACCCCAATCGGCATATTTTTTTGGTATAACGATTTTTATTTTGGTTCCCTTCCCTACTTCGCTTTCCATACTGAATATATATTCCTGCCCATAATAAGCATCCAGTCTGTTTAGAACATTCTCAATACCGATAGATTTTGTTTTTCCACGCTGCTTACCTATGGTACGGTTTTTTGTTTCAGCATCCATTCCATTTCCATTATCTATAATCTCAAACACAAGCGATGATTCATCATGATTTCGTATCAGTATCTCTAATATTCCATTATAACTAATGCCTTTAAAACCGTGTAATATAGCATTTTCTACAAAGGGCTGAAAGATCATTTTATGTATCAGACAATATTTCACTAATTCATCACACTGAATAACAAACTCAAAGCTGTCCGAAAACCTGACCTTTTGCAAATATAAGTACATTTCCAAATATACCAATTCCTGTTCAATCGTCACAATTTTATTGCTTTTATCAATCTGATATCTTAAGATTCTTGCAAACTGACTAAGCATATTGCTAATTTCATCCTGTTCGTTTTCTACTGCCAGCCAATTGATAGAATCAAGGGTATTATAAATAAAATGGGGATTAATCTGTAACTCTAAGGCTCGAATCTCAGCTTCCTTTTCACGAATTCCTGCCTGCCGTATTTCTTCCATTTGCGCATTCACTGTATGCATCATAACATTAAATTTTTGCGCGATAATAGTAAATTCATTTTTTTCATACTGATTTATACCAATCTGCGCATCAAATTGTCCTCCTTCAACATCACTCATTGTGTGTAAAATATTCGTCACATTTCCCGTCATCTCATTCACTTCCAGAAGAATAACGCCGGTCATCAATAAAGCGAGTCCGGATGAAATAATGATGAGCAGCCTCTGAATATCCCTCACTTTCCCATAAATATATTCATTATTTAATACACTTATTATCTTCCAATCGGCAGATGAAATATTTGCCTGAAAAATACTATTTCCCTTGAAGATATCGAGACTCTCAAGGTCATAAATGTTTTTTCCGATCAACTCCTTTTCTTCACATGAGATAATATTATTTTCAGCGTCCGTGATATATATTGTATTTTTATTAATCTCCTCTGTCAGCCTTGCATTTTTGTATATCCCTTCTAAATAATCCTCTTCAAAGCTAATCAGAATGATACCCACCCGCCGATTGGTATATAAATTATAGATTGATTTGGCATAAGTATATACATAATACTGCTTTGTTCCTCTTCTATCCAAATAACAAGTATTGAACCATTCACCGCTGACATTCTCCTGCAATCCCAGCAGACCGCTCTCGATATATTTTTTATGAAGTGCAGGTGTTGGCTGTGTCATACTGTCATTTTGCATCTTATCATAAGAAAAAGTAGTGCCATCCGCTGTGACAATTGATATACATCTTACATCCATTTGATACTTAATCAGTTCTTTGCACTTTCCTTCTAATAATTCTTTTGCCTTTATCAGTTCACTCTCTTGTTCACTATTCAGATCTTGAACTGCTGCCCCAAAATTATAATCTATTAACATTTGATTCACATATGACACATGATTATCCTGAAGAAAATCAATCGTCTTGGCAGACTGATTCACTACCTGCTCCAAACATTCCTTGATTTTAGCCGAGAGAGCATCCTTTAAAAATAGTGAATTACATATATGCAGGACAAGAAGCTCCATTAAAAAAACTGTCATAAATGAAATAATCAACTGCTTTTTATAGCTAAATCTTCTCCACATTTGCCTCTTTTTCATCATTTCTCCTATATTGCATATATTATAATCGGAAATTTATTGGCTTATTCTATTCTATCATATATTTTTGCACCGCAAATTTCATAATGTTACTGCAATGGGAAACGCACACCTTTCGGCATGCGTTTCCCATTGCAGCAAAACTTTCCCTTACATCAAACATTCAGAATTCATTTCAACTTAGCTGCGGATTTCCAAATCAGCTAACTTCTCATAATACTTTGCAATTGCACTATGATCATCCGCGCCAGAACCATTTGCATGAAGAACTTGCAGCATCTCCATGACTGCACTCGTCATAGGCAGCGGAGCGCCAACGGAATGTCCGGTTTCCAATGCATTATTTAAATCTTTAATATGAAGATCAACCTTAAATCCTGGCTTAAAATTACCTTCCATAATCATGGGAATTTTAGCATTCATCACTGTTGAGCCAGCTAAGCCGCCTCGAATTGCATGAAACACTTTTTCAGGATCAACCCCCGCTTTTGTGCTTAACATAAAAGCTTCTGAAACAGCCGCAATATTCAATGCCACTACTACCTGATTTGCAAGTTTTGTGATATTACCGGCTCCAATATCCCCACAATGAACTGCACTTGCACCCATTGCCATCAGAATATCATATACCTCATTAAATACTTTTTGATCCCCACCCACCATAATAGATAAAGAACCGTCTATTGCTTTCGGCTCACCACCGGATACTGGTGCATCGAGCATTTTTACGCCTTTTTCCTGACATGCCTTGCAGATTTCTTGGGAAGCAAGTGGCGCGATGGAACTCATATCCACGATAATACTGCCTTCGACTGCGCCCTCCAGGATTCCATTGTCTCCCATCACTGCCGCTTTTACATGCGGTGAATTCGGCAACATGGTTATCACTATTTTACACTGCTGCGCCACTTCTTTTCCGCTATTAGCTGCCACAGCTCCTGCTTGTACCACATCCTCTACGTTTTTTGTCACAATGTCATATACTACTAATTCATGTCCTGCTTTTAATAAATTTTTAGCCATTGGTTTTCCCATAATGCCTAATCCAATAAATCCAAGCTTCATACTCGTTTACCTCCTGTTTAACACTGTTACTCATGCAAAATTTAATGCAGCTTCCATAATATGTTCTTTCGTTAATCCATGATAAGTAAGGACATCTTGATAGCAATGTGCGCTGCAGCCAAATTCATCATTTACACCGATACATTCGATCGGCTTACATTCTTTGCATAAAGCTTCGGCAATTGCACCACCAAGTCCGCCAACCACGCTATGTTCTTCAGCAGTTATGACGCCTCTTGCTCCCCGTACCATCTGAATAATTACTTCTTTGTTTAGCGGCTTAATAGTACTTACATTGACAACCTTTACGGAAACTTTATTTTCCAATTCCTCCGCCGCTTTTAAAGCGAGTCCTGCCATATAGCCTGTTGCAAAGATCACAACGTCTTTTCCTTCCTTTAGTATTGACGGCATACCTATTTCAAACTTCTTCCCTTCTTCTGTTACATTATCATAATCATTACGATTTAATCGTAAGTAGCAGGGGCCTTGATACTCTACCATTGCTTTTACAGCTTCCGCTGTTTCATTTGCATCTGCCGGACATATCACAGTCATATTAGGAATCGCCCTCATAATGGCTATATCTTCAACAGCCTGGTGTGTTGCTCCGTCGCCAAAATCCGACATACCGGAAGAAGAACCACAGATTTTCACATTTAGCTTTCCGATGGCTATTGTCTGTCTGATCTGATCATAGGCTCTTCCGCCCGCAAATACAGCAAATGAATTTGTAAACGGGATTTTTCCCGTCTGTGCCAATCCCGCTGCCACGGAAGTCATATTTGCTTCTGCAATACCCATTTCAAAATGTCGGTCGGGATAGGCCTCCTCGAATAATTTACCCATTGTTGATCCACCTAAATCCGCGTCCAATACAACAATATCTTTGTTTTCTCCTCCCAATTCTACTAATGTATTCCCATATGCAATTCGTTGATTATTATAACTCATCTTATGCCTCCTTAAGATAATTCCGACAATGCCTGATGATAGGTTTCTTCCGTTAACATACCGTTGTGATAGCTTATCACATTCTCTGCAAAGCTTAATCCTTTTCCTTTGATCGTATGTGCAATGATCACAGTTGGTCTTTCTTTCTCTTCATCTGCCTGATCCAGCGCCAAAACTATCTCTTCCATGTTGTGCCCGTCAATCTCCAATACATTCCAGCCAAATCCTATCCATTTTTCCTTCAGAGGATTTGTATTAAAGCGATCCATTATTTTGCCATTGGCCTGTAAGTTATTCTTATCTACAATTGCTATTAAGTTATTTGTCTTAAATGCACTGGCAGCCATAGCAGCTTCCCATATTTGTCCTTCTGCCATCTCGCCGTCCCCGCAAAGTACATATACTTTTTGCGGTTTGCCATCCAATTTTAAGCCAAGCGCCATCCCCAGTCCAATCGATAGTCCCTGACCTAGCGAACCGGTTCCTGCTTCAATACCTGGCGTCTTCAAAACATCCGGATGACCCTGCAGGTAAAAACCGATTTCCTTTGTATGCTGTAAATCTTCTACCGGAAAATAACCACTTTCCGCTAATGCAGCATATTGCAGGATTGCAACATGTCCTTTACTCAATAAAAATCGGTCTCGGTCCTCCCATTTGGGATTTTTAGGATCATGCTTCATTTTATAAAAATATAATGCAGCGACAATGTCTGCAGCTGAGTTGGAGCCTCCTATATGACCAGCTACTCCTACCCCTATACTGACTATAACATTTCTTCTTAATGCAGCAGCTTTTTTCTCTAGCTCTGTAATTAATTCCTTACTGTATGACATACTGAACCTTCCTTTCTTCATCTTGTTATGTTTATGACGGATTCACATACACTACTTTGATAAAATCTCCTGGATTTTTTGCTAACTTTTCACAGTATGCCGGTATCTCTTCTAATGCAATCGTTTTACTGATCAACGGTTTTACATTTAACTGATTTCCATTCAGCAGATCTACTACCGTTTCAAACTCCTGATATCCATATAAGAAGGAACCATGTACACGGAGTTCTCTTGTAACAACTTCCTGCATATTAATTTGAATGACCGGTTTATTATTGCCAATCCATATTGCAGTTTTGCCAAATCCCAAGGCAGACATTGCCTGCTGAACCGTCGTCTCCAGACCCACTGCCTCAATTGCCACATCCACTCCATGTCCTTGTGTATAGTGCTGTATCGCTTCCTTGAAATCCTCTTTTGACGGATTGATCACAAAATCTGCACCCATCTGTTTGGCGATTTCCAGTCGGTGATCACTTAAATCAGATACCATAATCTGTCCGGGGTTTTTCATCTTAACACAAGCCAGCGCTAATAAACCAATTGTACCTGTTCCTACTAACAGCACGCTTTTTCCTTCTATATCTCCCGCATGTCCAACACCGCGGTAAGATACCGCCAATGGTTCCATCAGTGAACCAATCTCGTATGGCACCTCTTCACTCACTTTGAAACAGGATTTTTCCGGTACACATATATATTCTGCAAAGGCGCCATCTACATCCAATACGCCAAAAGCCCGTTTATTAAGGCACAGATGTACATCACCTTTTTGGCACATCTCACATTCACCGCAAAAATCCACCGGATATACAGCTACCCGGTCACCTTCTTTTAAGTGTTTTACGTCTGTTCCCAGCTGTACCACTTCTCCTGCAAATTCGTGCCCCATAATCATAGGCGCAATCCTGCGTCCCGTAAGGCCCAGATATCCATGTACATCACTGCCGCAAATACCGCAGGCGCGTATCTTAATCTTTACTTCCTTAGGCTGTGGGCTAACATCTGCAACCTCCTGTAATTGCAGAATACCAGGCCCCTCATATACTACCGCTTTCATCTTAACCTCCGTTTTTGCCGCACTATATTTCTTCTTTTAACTGAAATCTTAACATATTCCATGACGCATGATTGAGAACCGTTTTCAAATATCCATCGCTGCATATTCCCACCGGTTTATCCGTCGGTACTACATCATGTGGATGCTGAACCGAATTCACTGCTCCAAATTCAAACCCTTCTAAAGCAACATTCATGATACAACGTTCCACTTCAAATGTTCTCAGGTCGATTTCCACTTCAAGATCTTCATCCACGCTCCTGTTTAATACAAATAATGTTAATTCACCTTTTTCTTTATCAACAACCGCAACAGAATCTAACATAGAAACATCCGTATATTCTTTACAATCAAATTTAGGCGCTTCTATATTCACCCTTATCGCATCGCCACGGCCGTATACTGATGTATAGTAAAACGGATAATAAATGGTCTGCATGTAAGCATCTCCCCCTATTGTTGTCATAATAGGAGCAATCACATTCACTAATTGCGCCAGGCAGGCAATTTTCACACGGTCTGAATGCTTTAAGAGCGAAATAAGCAATCCTCCGACCAATAAGGCGTCTTCAAAAGTAAAGATATCTTCTACGCGCGGCGGAGCCTGCAGCCAATGCTCAATCTTCTTATCGCTTTCTTTTGTATGGTACCATACGTTCCATTCATCAAAAGAAAGGTTGATTTTCTTTTTACTTCTTTTTTTAGCCTTTACATAATCGCAGATAGCAACAACAGACTGAATAAAATCATCCATGATCAGGCCGCCTGCAAGATATGATTGCGTATCCAATCCGATTTTTGACCAATAATTATGCAGCGAAATATAATCTACATGATCATAGGCTTCTTCTAATACAACAGCTTCCCACTCTGCAAATGTGGGCATCATCGTATTAGAACTTCCGCATGCCACTAATTCTATGCTGTCGTCTACCCACTTCATCATCTTAGCAGTTTCTTTTGCCAGTCTGCCATACTCGTATGGAGTTTTGCTTCCCATCTGCCATGGCCCATCCATTTCATTGCCTAAACACCATGTCTTAACATTGTAGGGCTGCTTACGTCCATGGCTGATTCTTAAATCACTCCAATAGCTGTTCCCTTCATGATTACAATATTCCACTAAGTTTCTGGCCGCATCGGCGCCCCTTGTCCCCAGATTGACAGCTAACATAAGATCAGAGTCCACTTCCTGCAGCCATTCAGAAAATTCCTGCAGACCCACCTGATTTGTTTCCGTTGTAAACCATGCCAAGTCCAGTTTTACAGGCCTTAATTCCTTGGGTCCTACGCTGTCCTCCCAACGAAATCCGGAAACAAAATTCCCACCGGGATATCTGATAATCGGAACCTGCAGCTTCTTTACCATTTCAATAACATCTGTCCGAAATCCTTTGCTGTTTGCTAACGGATGATCAGGTTCATATATGCCGTTATATACGGCCCTTCCTAAATGTTCGATAAAAGACCCATATATACGATCGTCTATAGTCGAAATATAATTCAAACGGTCTATAATCAGATTAGCTTTCTTCATTGCTCTCTCCTCCACTTATCCTTTGATACCACTCATTGCAATTCCTTTAATAATATGTTTCTGGAAAATCAAAAACATAATGATTGCCGGAACAGATGCGACTACACTAATTGTCATCGGCAATGTAAATTCCGACAAATTAGCGCCTTGGAATTGCGGTATTCCTACCGGCAGAGTCATCATCTTTTCCGATGTAATTGATAAAAAGGGCCACAAAAAGTTATTCCATGAATTGATAAACGTAAAAATACCTACTGCCGCCATGGAAGATTTGGAAATCGGAACGCATATCTTCCACCAACGTTGAAAATCATTGGCACCGTCTAACATTCCGGCCTCTATCAAGTCTTGCGGAATACTGTCATAAAACCGCTTCATAATCAGTACGCCAATCGGCGCAGCCAAACTTGGGCACATGAGACCTATATATGAATTCAGCAATCCTAACTTTGCCATATTCTGGTATAAGGGAATAATGATTGCTTCCATCGGAACCATCATTCCGGCAGTAATGATGGCAAAAACATACTTTTTACCAAGAAACCGAAGTTTTGATATGGCATATGCTGCCAATGAAGTAATCAATATTGTTCCAACCGTTACTACCATTGCCACAAAAAAGCTGTTAAATATCCAGCGTAATACAGGCGCTTTTTCTGTTATGGTAACATAGTTGTCAAAGGTAAATTCTCCCTTAAACAGTTCCGGCAAAATACTGACCGGAGTTCCGTATGACTTAAAGGACGATATGATCATCCAAACTACCGGGAAAAGCCATAAGAGCGCAATCGCATAAGCTAATATGTAAGCAATCCATCTACCAGGTTTCATCTTCTTTATTTTTTCCATCTCGCCGCTCCTTTTAGTTGTCTTTATCTGCAAATAACTTATTTTGCAGCATCGTGATGATAAACACAACTATAAAAAATGCAAAGGACATTGTCGCAGCATATCCCATTTTTCTGTTGGTAAATCCAGTCTCATATATGTAGTGAACAATCGTTCTTGTATGAGTTCCCGGCCCGCCACCGGCCATTAGATAAGTTTGACCAAACAGTTTAAAAGATGCAATCGTCTGCAACAGTATCACTAAAGATATTGTTGATTTTAACATTGGAATCGTTATCTTAAATAAACTTTGTCCGGAGCTTGCCCCATCAATTTTAGCTGCCTCATAAATCTCATCAGGTATATCCTGTAACCCGGCCAAAAATAAAATCATATTAAAGCCCACTGTCCACCATACTGTTGTAATTAATATTGCAATCCATACCAACCACTTTGTATTCAACCAATACATTTCGCCCACACCCAACTTCATCGTTAACTGTGTAATAAGACCCGTATATGGCTGAAAGATAAAAATCCATAATCCCGTTACCACAGACATAGACAAAACATACGGTGAAAAGAAGCAAGTCCTGATAAACGTCCTTCCTTTCAATGTAGAATTAATCACCAATGCAAAGGCAAATCCAATTAATACAATTGCAGGTGTGGAAATGACTACAAAAAATAAGGTATTGAACAGCGCTTCCCAAAATGCTTTGTCCTGAAACATATCCCTATAGTTTGCCAGACCAATAAATTCACTTTTCCCACCGAGTATAGCATCGAAAAGACTCAATTCTACTCCTTTAATAATCGGATATAGTAAAAATCCTATGAAGAAAAATAAGAAGGGAAGCAAAAAGCACCATGCAATTATATTCTCTTTCAATATCTTTTTTCTCATATCCATGTTTACCCTATTCAACCTTCTCTTCTCCTTTATTTATTACTTAGGTGGCAGTGCACGCAGCCTGCCACCTTTTATCCTTGTGCTTATTGATTATTTATAAGAATCCAGAATCTCCTGGAATCCATTTTGCATATTTTCAGCCGTTGTTTCAACGTCCTGACTTCCTGCAATCATGGCAGCCAGTTCCCTGTATGTCAGTTCAGTCAAACCTGCAATTCCGCATACCTGAGGGAAAATCTTAGCGTACTGAGCAGAATCCGCATATACGCTTCTGTATGGTAAATTTTTAAATTCTTCTGAATCAATCACAGATTGCTTGCTGGGAATATGACCTGCTTTTGCCCATTTTGCAGTATTATCCGTAAGCCATTTCATAAATTCCATAGCGGCAGCTTTTTCTTCTTCTGTGGTGTTTTTATTCTTAGGGATTACCAGCGTATGCGAATCTGCATAAACAGAATCCTTATCGGTAAATTGTGGGAAAGGCATGGATACAAAATTCAAGCCTTCTGTTCCTTCAAACATGGGAACAGCCCATACGCCATTGATTGTTGCGGGAGCGATTTTACCAGTAAACAGTTCCCCGCCGTTTTTCTGGTTTTTAGGCCAAATCTCTTCGTCCACCATTCTCATGATCACGTTAAGCGCTTTTATATTTTCTTCCGAATTAAGGGTTGCCGTGCTTCCTGTTTCATCACAAATATCTCCGCCATACTGTGTAAGCAATGTATACCACAAATACATTGGCAATCCATTCATAGATGTTCCGGAAATCGGAATCTGCCCATTCCCCAACTGTGACTTAACATTGTGGAAATACTCAAAGAAAGCTTCTTCACCTCTCGGTACGTTCACTGTTCCATCCTCTTCGAGCAATCCCATTCTTTCAAATTCATCCGTATTAAAATGCATTAACAGAAGATGGGTATCCATTGGCATGCAATAAAATTTACCGTCAACCGCTGCAGATGCCTGCAAACGTTCTGTAAACTCTCCAAAGTCAACGCCGGCTGCACTCGCCAGATCATCCAACGGCTCAATCAAATCATCATTTACATATTCTTTGATACGTGTGATATGGTTAACGGCTACTGTGGGCGCCGTATCTGTCGTCATAGCAGCTAATAATTTCGTATAAAACTCTTCCGACTTAATAATCATAAATTCAACTTCTGTGGTAGAACTCTGCGCATTAAATTCATCCACCAGCTCTGTCATAATATCGCCGTCACCACCGCTAAATGGCGCCCAAAAACTTATTTTCGTCTTCTCTGCTCCAGTTTCTGCAGTTTCTTGCCCCGTTCCTTGATCAGCTTCTTTCTCCCCTGTTCCTTGCTGCGCCACTCCCTGCTCCTTCACTTCTTCCGCCCGGCCGTCACCACAAGCTGCAATTGAAAATGCCATGGAAAATGTCAGCACTAAAGCGATTGCTTTTTTGAAAATCATTTGTCTTTTCATTGATTGTCCTCCCTGCTCCATTCATAGTGTTGTTTAATCTGTTTTTATGTTAGCATGTAGAGCATATCTAAGTAAATTTGACATTCTTAAGAAAGGTGCAAAAAAGCAAGATGAATTTTATTACGCATATCATGCTACTATTATTTGTAACTTCAGCCATTCTTATTCACCTGAAAATGATTCCTTACATCCGAATCAACTATCCGTATAAAATATCCGTACAGGACATTGCTGCCAGCGCTAATATCAGCATTGCATTCCATCGAGAAAAATGTGATTTTTAATGCATCCATAACATAATCTGGCCGCCTTTCGTGGAATGGTTGGGTACAATTCCTCCCCACCAAAAGATTGAAAGGGTACAGATAACTGCAGAATCCAATAAACCTTCGCCCCGTATTCCATTAATGCCGCCAGTTTCCTGTATCAGCTTGCTATGAAGATGCTTTATCTGTTCTTTGCTTCATAAAATCATTTTGCCAGTTCCTCAAATGCTTTCCTATGCTTCTGTAATAATCGGGTTGCCACATCCTCCAATGTTTCATTATCCGCTTCCACATCTACCTGCAGTTTGCCATAATCAATCAACACATACCGCGGAACATTATTCTTTAATATTACAGCTGCACCGTTTTCATCAACCATTCTTGCAACTTTTGAAAAATTCTGATTTGCCTCTGATATAGATAGAAGATTTTTTAAATTAACCTAGATTATTCACGGCACAGCCGTGAAAATGGCTGAAAGCCAAATAGTTTCTGT